>Ga0180009_10000188_pt1 | contig 95836 bp, 86 predicted proteins | sample OS_PC_MetaG_FD_123537 | JGI IMG/M metagenome (GOLD analysis project Ga0180009, IMG submission 123537) | Groundwater microbial communities from the Aspo Hard Rock Laboratory (HRL) deep subsurface site, Sweden - OS_PC_MetaG | ecosystem: Environmental > Aquatic > Deep subsurface > Groundwater... | reverse complement strand
TAGAGCCAATGTAGGCTGAGTTTGCTTTGAGGGTATTGTTTACTACTACTTCTTCATTGTAGGTGATAGTACTAGCGGGTTGCAGAGTGTCAGCGGGGGAGGCAGAGGCTGCTAAGACACCTAGTCCGAAGACTAGAGTAAGGGAGAAAATGGTTGTCCCGAGGGTTTTAGAGAGGATGGTCATGGGGTTATTTTTATATTTAATTAATTTCTTGATTATGAATTTACCACAGAAATTGAAAATTAGCAAAGAACATGTAGACTTTGTTAATAATACTTTATAATCTTAACTAGTAGTAAATAAAATAATTTATTCCCATGAAAAACAACAATCAGGCAATCCATTTCATCATCACTGGTGGCACCATCGATTCATACTACGATGGCTCTAAAGACACCGCCGTAGTCAATAAAGAATCGATAATCCCCCAATTTATTGAAGGCTTGAAATTAGATCAGAAATCCACTTTTACAAAAGTTTGCATGAAAGACAGTCGCGAATTGACCAGAGATGACCTTGAAAGTATACTACAAGCGGTGAAAGATAGCTCTCACAAGAAAATAGTTATCACTCATGGCACTTATACTATGACAGACACTGCGAGATTTTTGGAGGCAAATTTGGAAAACAATAATCGCGTGATAATTCTTACCGGTTCATTTATTCCAATTAATGGCTTTTCTTTTTCTGACGGGCCATTCCAACTTGGCTATGCCATGGCCAAAACAGAAAATCTCGAAAAAGGCGTTTTTATCTGCATGAATGGCAAAGTTTTATCTGCCAACGAGGCGATGAAAATTAGCAAAGAAGGGGTATTTTCTTCTATATTTGGTGGCGGGGTTAAATTCTAAAAAAACTGTCTTCCCTTCTACTCCCACTCCACTGTCCCCGGCGGCTTATTAGTAATATCGTAAAAGACTAGATCAATGCCTGGCACAGCTAATAATTTCTTCGTTAGCCCCCGCAAAATCTCCTCCTCCATCTGATAAAAATTAACTGTCATTGCTTCTTGTGATTCAATTGGCCGTAATATAATTGCCTCACCGCCCTCTAAACCAAGTGGCGCTAAGACGACCGGAAATTGCCAGATGTCTTGGTAAATCCCAGCTACTTGCACTCCTTCCATCACAATATCATCAGCCCGACGCAGTAAATCCAGCCGCGCTTTATCCAAATAGCCCTCGCTCGACTTAATATCATCAAGATCAATATCCTCCGGACCAACTAGATACACCGCTCGATTAACTTCCTTAAAATTATTAGTTATTTCCACTGATAAATCGTGCAAAGCCGACCAATCCAGCACGCCCTGAAGAGCCACCGGATGATGATAGGTGCGATTATCGCCTTGCACGCCGACACTCTTAACTGGCAAAACCGAAGCTTGGTACTTAGAATCAATTGCCGCCCTAATTTTCTCCTCAAGTTTATTTTCATCGCCAACTTTTTCCGCGTTCGGACTACACAACGTCCGAATCGCCAACCCCGGCCCCGGGAAAGGATGTCGCTCGAGCAACTCAGCTGGCAAATCTAACTGTCGGCCAATCTCTCGTACCTCGTCTTTATATAATTCTGCCAGTGGTTCGACTAGCTTGTTCATCTTCATCAAATCCAACACTTCCTGTACTCGATTATGATGTGTCTTGATTTTATCAGCATGCTTGGTCGCTCCACTCTCGATTGTATCGGGATAAATCGTTCCTTGGGCTAGCATCCAGTCGTCAGCTTTCATATCTCGCTGCGTCATCACTTTGTTTTTCACTTCCAAAAACGTCCGGCCAATAATCTCCCGCTTCTTCTCCGGATCAGTTACGTCCTTGGCCGCTGCTAGAAAATCTGCAGTGGCATCAATCACTGTCAAATCGTCAAATCCCGCCTTAGCCAACGCTTTTTTCACCCATTCCGACTCGTTTAAGCGCATAAAACCATTATCAATATGGAGGCCGAATACTCGTTCTTTCCCCAAGATCTTCTCTAGCAGAGCAAAGCAGACGGTTGAATCCACTCCACCTGAAACCAGTAGAAATACATTATTGTCACCTACCTGTTTTTTAACGTTTTCCTGCAGCTCCTGCCAATATTGTTCCATTGACCAATTCTGCTCACAGCCACAAATATCAAGCACAAAATTCTCTATAATCTTCATGCCATGCTCGGTATGTGTCACCTCGGGATGAAATTGCAGGCCATAGATTTTTTCTTTTTCATTGGCCATGGCGACCACTGGGCAAGTGTCAGTTTTACCCAGAATAGAAAAATCAGCTGGCACTTTAACTACCGAATCCGTATGACTCATCCAAACTTTTTCTTTATTAATCAGACCAGTCAAGAGTGGGGATTGATTTATGACTGACATATTTGCCAGACTGTACTCGCTGGTCTTACCCGGCATCACTTCGCCACCAAAGTGATGCGCGATCAACTGCTGACCGTAGCAAAGGCCAAGAACCGGTATATCTAGACCAAAAATTTCCTGATTGTATTTGACTGAAGATTCATCGCCTACTGTCTGGGGGCCGCCGGACAGAATAATACCTTTAACCTCACCGATTTCCGACAAGTTGTCATCGGGCATAAATATTTTGGCCAGCACCCCCAGCTGCCTGATGCGACGAGCAATCAGATGAGTATATTGCGAGCCAAAATCTAGGATAGCTATTTGATGTTTCATAATAAGTTGATTATAGCGCAGACGTAGGCTAAAATGAAGCTAATAAATATACTAACTTACCATAATGATCAAAGAAGCACTCGCCTTTGATGACGTTCTATTAGTCCCCCAAGCATCAAAGCATTCACCCAGTAAAGTAGATACTTCTGTCCAATTAACGCCCAAGGTAAAGTTGGAGATCCCCATTTTATCAGCGGCGATGGATACGGTGACGGCCAGTGAGATGGCAATTGCCTTGGCGCAGGCTGGTGGACTCGGCATTATTCACAAGAACATGACTCCGGCTGAGCAAACAGCGGAGGTGGAGAAAGTAAAAAAAGGAAACGTGCTGTGTGGAGCGGCTATTTCGATTAGCCAAGATGTGGAGGAAAGAGCGGAATTACTCGTAAAAGCGGGGGCAGATGCTTTGGTGGTTGATGTCGCCCACGGTCACTACTATAAGATTGGCGACTTGATCAAACAGCTCAAGCAGAAATATGGTGAGCAAGTGGCTATTATCGGTGGCAACGTCGCTACTGGCCAAGCCACTACTGATCTCATTAAGGCCGGAGCCGATGTCGTCAAGGTTGGAGTTGGTCCCGGCTCAATTTGTACCACGCGAGTGATAGCCGGCGTAGGTGTACCGCAGCTGACTGCTATAATGGACGCGGTTGAAACAGCTCGTAAAACCAAAACACCAATCATTGCTGATGGTGGGATAAAATATTCGGGGGATATTGTAAAGGCGCTGGCTGCTGGTGCGTCAGCGGTGATGTTGGGGGGATTATTAGCTGGTACCGATGAAGCTCCGGGTGAAATAATAGAGCAAGGTGGGAAAAAATACAAAACCTATCGCGGTATGGGTTCGATTGACGCCATGGAAGCCGGCTCTAAAGACCGCTACTTACAAGGAGACAAGCAGACTAAGGAGATGATCGCCGAAGGCGTGGTTGGCTATACCAAGCACAAAGGCTCAGTTAAAGATATTATTACCCAACTGGTGGGAGGCTTACGGCAAGGTCTCGGCTACTGCGGCGCCAGAAACTTGGCCGAGCTAGCCCAAAAAGCAGAATTCGTTAAGATGTCCAGCGCTGGCTACAGAGAAAGTCATCCGCATAGTCTGGAGAAGATAGAGAAAGCGCCGAATTATTAGTTACGATCGGCTGGAGAAATAGAAAAGGGCTCTATGCCCTTTTTTTAGTAAGGCTCAGTATAAGTATAATTAACTACAGCGCCATGAAAGCCATAATTAGTACCAGTATCAGAAATATTGATTACTATATAGTAAGCATTCGCACTATTGTCAACTGTCTGGTTTATAGAATCTAGATCAATAATCAAATCTCCAGAACCCAAAGAGTAAGTTGAATCCGTCCGAGGTGTACCATGAGAATAATTTTCGAGATCAGCGTTATAGAAACTAGCTACAATACCACCTGCTCCATTATCTGTAACATAAGCTTCCGCTGAAGTTACAATTGCACCATCTGGAAGTTGCACCGGGCAATAAAATCCATACCCCGGAGGAGCAATATCAACACCACTATCTACATATAACGCATGTTCACCGGTCGTGAAGGCATAAGAAATACCATTATCTTCAGGTATACAACTACTAGCCGGGACGCTTGTTTTACCGTTTCTACTATCCCAACTAGGCGAACTCTGACTCACATAAGTCGAAGGAATCGCCGACACATCCACCCCATCTACTGTGCCAGCAGTGACAATATCGCCAGCAGTCAACGAACCAGCTGTAATTATGCTACCGGCAGAGAGAGCGCCAGAGGTAGTGATACTGCCAGCTGCCAATGAGCCAGTGGTAGCAACACTTCCTGCTATTAATGAACCGGCTGTAGTAATGCTGCCCGCATTCAATGCCCCAGCAAAATAACCATCTTTAAACTGATAAGAGGAAGTGCCCAGATCATAAACATTGCTGGTCTGCGGTCTAATCGTGTCGGCCAATTTCAGAGGATTTTCGCCACCTATTTCCGTGCGATAAATCTCGCCATCAATCCGCACATCGTCACCAAAGGTAACTGGGATAGTGTTGTTGCCACTTGAGTCGACGGCATTGTTAACGATAGTGCCATTGAAAAAAGTAACACCACCCACTCCAGCAGCTGTAGAGCCAATATAGGCTGAATTAGCTTTAACAGTATTATTTACCACCACCTCTTCATTGTAGGTGATAGTACTGGCAGGCTGTAGAGTATCAGCTGGAGAAGCTAGCGCCGTACCAGCTACTATCAGTAGACCAAAAACTGCGATTGGGATAACTAACATCTGTTTGAGTTTTGCCATTCGTTTTTTGTTATTAATTTTTTATTTCCCGATCCTCTTTCGCAACGCCATGTGGGCTTCCTGTAACTTGATCAAAAGAGCACTCTCATCGATCAAATTATGAACTCGATTAGAGATAACAAACTCACCTTTAATCATCAGATCACGAATATTACGCCCCCCATGGGTGATCATATTACCTACCAAGCTGAGAGGTTCTTTTTCGTTGTAGGGTAAGAAACCACGGTCTTTCAATTTCCAGAAGGAAATATCAGCTTGATAACCAGGAAGGATTTTGCCTACTTTACCCAGCCTGAGAATCCGAGCCGCTTGTGAAGTAACCATGCGGAAAAGATCTTCGTACAATACGCGGTGTTTATGTAAATGAGTGATACGCGTTTGTAGAGCTTCAGATAGTAAGTCCAGACTATTTTTTGAAATAACACTATCCGTTCCCAGGCAAACCTGATCGGCTGCTCCCCGCTTAACAAATTCCACAAAATCAAATTCGCCGCTCCGGTGTAATTTATTAGAGGTAGGTAAATGAACTACGCCAATTTTGTATTTTTTAATCAGATCAATCTCTCGACCAGATAAATGAACACAATGGGAAAGCAACACGTGCGAACTGGCTAGACCGAGCTTTTCCAGTGTTTCCACCGTCCGTTCGCCAAACTTTTTGACATTTTCCTGCACCCACTCTTCACTCTCAGCGGCATGCATAGTAAATAAAGCGTGGTGTTTTTTCACTAGCTGCTTAATTTTTTCTAATTGCGTCGGACTGGCCTTATGCAAATAGTGAATAGCAATAGCCGGCTTGGTAAAGTAGGAATTTTTTCGTCGCAAAATCTTTTCTACTAGGGCGGGGGTGTTCTCTGGATGGGAATTGGAAACGGCCGAGATAGCATTAATTACATTTTGTTGACAGGCCTTGGCTGCTTCTTCCACTGGCTCAAACACCCCATAGTGACTGAGAGTGGTAGTGATGCCATTTTTCTGTTCCTCGGTTAAATCACCAAGTGCTCCCAGAAAAAAATCTTCATTCGTCATTTTACCCTCCAGGCGAGCCATTTTGGCAATCTGATCAACGATATTACCTTTATCCAACATCATTGAAGAACGCAGGAGATACATCGGCGGATGGGAGTGAGCATTAATAAAGCCAGGAGAAATGATTATCCCACCCCGCTTGGAAGCGTCGTAAATGAGATCAATGTCGCTCACCGGAATCCGTCCTTTATCAGCTGGAAAAACCTCTTTAATTTTTCCGTTCACAATATATACCGAGTGATTAGGCCAGAGCTGCAATTTTTCTTTATCATCGACAGTGATAACAAAAATAGCCCCATGAATTAGAACACGCTTACGACGACGCTCTGATCCTAACAACATATAGCGACTGCGGTTTTTCCGCTTGGAATCATAATTGGTGAAGTCACTATCGTGTAGAACCTCGCTGGCTGCTTGTTGAGAAATTATTTTTTTTTGTTTAGGCATAAATTTGGTTAAATAAACTAAGTAAAACCTGCTCTGGATTTTCGTACTTGGGATAGACACTTTTATCTTTAGTATAGACGACTTTGCTTAAAGCTTCAATTTAATTCACGGATTGGGGATAAATTTGGTATAATGCCAATAAGTAAATAATCTTAATGACATGGAATTTAGAGATTTGGTAAAAGCTCGCTGTTCAATCAGGGCTTTTCAAAACAAAGAGATTCCCTCAGATAAATTGCAAGCGATCTTGGAAGCTATTCGTCTCGCCCCTTCGGCCAAGAATCTTCAATCCCTGGAAGTAGTTTTGGTAAAACAAAAAGAAACTATCAAAAAACTAGCAGCTACTACTCTAAAACCACAACCCTTTATTGCTGACGCTAATTTGATCCTGGTTTTTTTCGCCAACCCCAAACGAATCGCGGAAAATTCTGACAAGCGAGGAATAGAACTCTATCCCATCCAAGACGCAACTGTTGCTATCACCCAAGCTCATCTGGCCGCCGCCAATGAAGGATTAGGTAGTGTTTGGATCGGTTCGTTCGCTGAAGCCAAAGTTCGCGAAATCTTGCAAGCGTCCCCTAGGCTTCGTCCGATTGCAATGCTGCCTGTTGGCTACCCCGACACCAAACCAATTTATCAAGAACGTCGACCGTTAAACGATATTATCCATAACGAAAAAATATGAAATTTATCGAAAAACATTCTGGTATTATAGCGGCCTTATTGTTGGCAGCAATGTTCTCAATGGGACTATTCAGTATGCTCGGTGATTCCGGGACTACTGACGAGATAGCCCACATCCCCGCCGGCTATTCCTATATTAAGTATTTCGACTACCGTCTTAACCCCGAACATCCCCCTTTGCTGAAAGCAATAGCTTCTTTGCCATTATTGTTTATGGATTTAAATTTTCCCGAAGACCTACCAGCTTGGAAGGATGACGTTAACGGACAATGGGAAACGGGTTGGAAATTTATCTACCACTATGAAAACGACGCTGACCAAATGCTCTTCTGGAATAGATATCCGATATTATTGTATGCTCTTCTACTAGGAATTTATGTCTATCTCTGGACGCGTGATCTATTCGGCAAGAAAACTGCCCTCTTTGCTTTGTTCCTTTTTTCCTTCTCACCCAATATTTTGGCTCACAGTCGCTTAGTCACTACTGATTTAGGCGTCGCTGCTTCGTTTTTTATCACCCTCTATTATTTTTATAAATTCATCAAGGATCCTTCCTGGCGGCATCTTTTTTACTCCGGCATTTTCTTCGGGATAGCTCAGTTAGTAAAATTTTCCAACATTTTCCTGGTCGTTTACTTGGGATTATTAGTTCTTCTAGTAATATTTTGCAAGCATCGTCAAATCTTCCCTTTCAATTTCCCCGGATCAAACAGGATAAAGAGTCTTTGGTTGCAAAGGTCATATACCTTGTTAATCTCACTGGTTCTAATATTTGTGATTGGTTTCCTGCTAGTTGAGGTTGTCTATGTCGTCTTCACTTTCAACATGCCGACTGAAGTACAAAGTCGCCTAATTGATACCTCATTGCCCGGCGGCGGTGCTCTTATACCGACCGTACGCGATACTTTACACGCTATGCAGGATAACTTTATCACTAAGCCCTTCGCTCAATATATTCTCGGCCTGTTTATGGTCTTCGCCCGTGTTCAAGGAGGTAATACCACTTACTTCTGGGGTGAGACTACTGACCAATCATGGTGGTATTACTATCCTCTTTCTTTTCTAATCAAAACGCCAATTTCAACCATTGTCTTGGCAATGGCAGCAATGTTTCTATTCGTATTGGATTTTTTCAAGCAGGCTCGGACACAAAAAATTGCAGTGGCTGGAAACAGACTGCGGAATTTTTACAGACGAATAACAGCGAGCGGCTGGAAGTTCTTACCAGAAATTATTATAGTTTCGGTGATTTTTGCTTTTTTTGTCATCGGCATGAGCAGTAATCTTAACATTGGATTACGCCATGTCCTACCTATTTATCCTTTCATGTTTATGCTGATTGCTAAATACGTGGTGCAATTCTTTGGCAATCATAAAACTAAGGTCAAAAATCTCAAACGCTCAAAGATAGTATTGCTAGTTATTATTATACTTTATTATTTAATGACCAACTTTGTTAGTTTCCCCCATTATTTGGCTTACTTCAACGAATTCATCGGCCGTGACAACGCCTATAAATACACGGTGGACTCTAATCTAGATTGGGGACAAGACTTAAAGAGACTAGCCAGTTATGTCGAAGAGAACAACATTGAGCATATAAAGATTGATTACTTTGGCGGTTCAGTGCCAGAATATTATATGGGTGACCGGCAAGAAGAGTGGCGCTCCAATTACGGCGAGACAACTGGCTGGCTGGCGGTGTCAGCCACCTACTTCCAGAATAGTAAATACTACGCTGATAATTTCGGTGAGAAAGATTATCGCTGGCTGGAAAAGTATCAACCGGAGACAATTATCGGGGGATCGATTTTGGTTTATAAGATTGAGGAGTAATTTGTACTTGATCAGTAATTATGTCTCTAATTATTATTACAATTCTTCTGGCTCTTTTTGCCATTCTCTCCATTAAAAAAACAGTCTGGGGTGTCTTTTTGATTTCCGCCCTACTCCCTACTTACCTGATTCGTTTCCAGTTAGCTGGAGTGTCTAGCACGCTTTTGGAAGGGATGATAATTGTTTTGCTGCTGGTCTTTTTGGTGAGGCAGATTGTTAGGAAAAAACTAGGTTTGGCTAGCAAAGAATCTCTGCGCTGTAAATTTGCTTTTCCTGCTCTCTTGCTCTTGGTGGCGGCAACCATTGCTGTCTTTGTCGCGCCAGACCGACTAGCTGCTCTCGGCTTGTGGAAAGCCTATTTTGTCGAACCGATTTTACTGCTGTTTGTTTTCGTTAATGTTGTCGAGACTAAAAAACAGCTCCGACAAGCTATCGTTGCCTTGGCTGCTTCAGCTACTTTTATTGCTTTAACGGCTATTGTCCAGTATTTCACTGGCTGGGGTATCCCAGAAAGTTATGATCTGGTCGGAGCGCGCCGAGCGACGTCATTTTACGGTTACCCAGCCGCCGTGGGACTGTTTATTGCGCCGATATTGTCATTGGTACTGGCTTTTATCATCTCAAACGGCAAAAAGGTGGCGGCAAATTACAAGCTCTGGCTACCGGCTGGGTTGGCTGTTTGTGCGATGACGTTGGCGCTGGTTTTTGCCAAGACCGAAGGAGCCTGGTTGGGAGTGTTAGCGGCGACTTTTTTCGCTCTGCTGTTCACTAAATATCGGCTCAAAATAATCATCCTCAGCTTGGTTGCCATTATAATTTTACTAGCTATCCCTGTCACTAGAGAATACATTGTCACTCTGGCTACTTTCCAAGATGTGTCGGGCGAAGTCCGGCTGGTGCTCTGGCAAGGCACAGCGCGCTTGCTGGCGAATAATCCTATTTTCGGAGCTGGCTTGGCTGGCTTTCCAGCGCTTTACGAACAGTACAAAGAAGCGCGGCACGTAGAGCTATCGCTTTACCCACATAATATTTTCTTAAACTTTTGGGTGGAGACAGGAGTGTTGGGATTGATCGCTTTACTATTGACTGTCTGGCAATATTTTAAGCGGGGAATAAAAAATCTTGGCGTCAGTAACTTACCTACTGGCAGGCAAGTCTACGCTCTTCCGCTCCTGGCTGCTATGATCTGTATCCTCGTTTACGGCCTCGTCGACGCTCCCTATTTTAAGAATGATTTGGCGATGCTATTTTGGATCTTGATGGGGATGATGATAGTCACTGGAAATGTCACTAAAAATGAAAAACCTGCTTAAAGAAATAATCTGCACTTCTCGCCTTAAACTAAAACCAATCTCTTTGGTATACAAAGACATTATTTTTGCCGAGTTTACGCCCGAAATAACGACTTACATGTACCCACGACCAGCCAAGCATATTTCCGAGACGATTGAATTCATCGATAGATCGATCACCGAATTAAAAAGCGGCCAGACTTTACAGACAGTAATTCTAAAAAAACCTAGTGAATTCCTGGGTTGTGCTGGCTTGCACAATATTGAGACTAAGACTCCTGAACTCGGTATCTGGATCAAAAAATCAGCTCACGGACACAAATACGGCCAAGAAGCCATGCAGGGTCTGAAAGATTGGGCAGATAAAAATCTAGACTATAAATATATTCTCTATCCAGCCGAGAAAGACAACATCCCTAGTCGAAAAGTTGCCGAGTTACTAGGCGGCAAGGTAGGTAGGCGCTATCAACAAAAAAACCTGAGCGGCTGCCGGCAAAATATGTTTGAATATCGGATTTATCCGAAAAAACACAACAAATAGGTTCACAAAATCAACATTCCATCCCCAAAACTATAAAAACGATACTTTTGCACAATAGCCTCCTGATAGGCTTTTTTTATTAGCTCTTGGCCGGCGAAAGCTGACACCAGCATTAGTAAAGTTGACTTAGGCAAGTGAAAGTTAGTGATTATGCTGTCAATCATCTTGAATTCGTAGCCAGGATAGATAAAAAGATTAACCCAGTCTCGAAATTCCGCATCCTGATCTTCCTGTCTAGCTAAAAACTCCAGTGTCCGCACTGAAGTCGTCCCCACCGCAATTATCCGGCGACCCTCCTGCTTAGCCTTTTGTAGCCTCGCAACTGTCTCCCGCTCCACCTCCACATATTCGGCGTGCATCTGGTGTTCTTTAATATTTTCCGACCGTACTGGCTCAAACGTCCCCAACCCAACATGCAAAGTTATATATTCTAGCTGCACTCCCTTCCGCTGCAACTTTTCTAGCAAGCTCTCAGTAAAATGCAAGCCAGCTGTCGGTGCTGCTACCGAGCCTTTTTTACCCGGATCAGCGTAGATAGTCTGATATTGCTCTTGAATTTTCTCCTGTCCTGAGTCTGTCGAAGGATCTTCCGGCGAAATATACGGCGGCAGCGGTGTCTGGCCATACTGCTCCAGCAATTCATCAAAACCACGTCCTCCACAATCAAGCTTAACCAGCCACTTCTGCCCTTCAGTTGGCAATTTCACCACTTCGGCGGAAAACCCATCAGCAATAATTATCTGCTCGCCAACAATAACTTTCCTATTTAGTAAAGCTTCCCAAGCACCATCCCCAATCTCCTGTAACAAAAAAACCTCAACTTTCCCGCCCGCTTCGCGAGGTTTGTCCGCTGTGTTCTGATCCAATTGGGACGAACGAACCGAGCGGACAAGCCTGCCCGTTTCCCTACGACCAATTAGTCGCGCCGGAATAACCCGGGAGTTATTGAGAACCATAACATCCCCCGCTTGCAAATATTCACCTAAATCATGAAACCGCCGGTGCTCAAACCAACCCGCCTCGCGCCTGATAACAAATAACCGAGAGTTATCTCTCGGCGTGGCGGGCTGTTGCGCGATTAATTCGCGCGGTAAATAATAATCGAACTCTGATAATTTCATGAAGCGCTATTTTATTTTCCCCAAATCCCCTGCCAACACCACCGGCTGCATCGCACTAACTTCATGCGCCCAACGAGCTTTGTCGGAGGCAGGAATATCAAACAAGGTAAATATTTTTTTGTGTAAATAGTAAGCCACACCCATTTCCATCAGGGTAGAAGCACCGACATAGCCATCGCAACCATTTTTAGGATAATTTAACACCACAATCGCGTCGCTTTTTTCGATTAGGTCAAAATGATCGCGGATAACATCATTGGCGATCATGTGCGGCAAATCTTCAGCAAAATTATCAACCAGCGCCGGATTTTCTAAGTGCTTCTCAATATCACACGGCACAAAAACAACATGTCCTTGCTTCTCGAGTTCCTTTTTGGCTTCCGACATTTTACCAGCAAAAGTCATACTGCCACAAATAGTAATTTTCATAGCTGAAACATATTAGGTCTGATCACTAGACGGCTGTCCTTCTGGATTATTAGAATCAGCCGCTGGAGATTGAGAGGAAGTTGGAACAGTATGATCTGGTTGCCCCGTCACATTACCAGTGGCTGCTGGCTGAGCCGGAGAGGGTGGCAGCGATGGAGCAGAAGATGACGATTGACCCTGAGCACTAGGAGTTTGCGTAGAAGTAGGAGAATCACTAGCCGCTGATTGATCAGTAGCAGCCGGGATAGCTGTAGAATGCGTTTCTTTAGCCATTCTCAATGCGTATTTATCATACATACTTAAGACAGTAGATCGTACTTGGGTTGGCTCTGGCACTTGCTTAATTTCAAAGCGCTGTGTTCGAGCTGCCGTCTGGATATGAACATTGCCATAATGAAACAAGGTGCCAAACATGCCGGTAATTTCTACTGTGGCATCTTGAATCCGATCAAGCCGAGTCTCCGAGACTACTCTTTTAAACAGACCGATTTGGTCAACATCAATCAAACGCTTGTCGGTTACTACCCAGACATCAAAATAGTAGTCGATCCATTCAATTAGAAGAAATAAAAGAAAGAAGGAATAGTAGATACTTACCAACAAAACAAAGATTGGGTAAACGGGAAAATTCAGAAAAAATGTTAGCCAAAATTTACCGACAACATAAATAAGAACGGGGATCGAAAAATAAATCAGGAAAATAAAATTTTGCTTGAATAAAATAAAGGGGTGGCGTCGCAATAGCAACACCACTTTTTCATTTTTTTCTTTACCTGGGAAATCAAAACCAATGGGCATATATTTACCTTAGGGTTTGGGAATATCGATCAGCTCTCCGGTTAAAGTAAAAGGATTTACAAACGAAGGAAAAATAATTGGTTCGTTCCAATCAACCTTCAGAATAAATAGTTGAGTCGAACCGATGACAAAAGCGAGAATGAAAAAATAAGCGAAGAGAATATATTTGTATTTCGGGCCTAAATATTTGTACTTAAAAACATGGACAACCACAAAAAAGTTGAACACACCCAGAATCATAAGTGCCACATAATACCCAATTAAAAAGGGGATGAGAGTCATGAGAATAGGCTAAAACAACTTCTCTTGTTTATCCTTATTATATTTTACCCCCAGGTGACTGTACGCTTTTTCAGTCGCTGTCCGTCCTTTTGGTGTTCGGACAATAAAACCCATCTGGAGTAGAAACGGCTCATATACTTCCTCCACCGTCTCGCTTTCTTCCGAGGCAGCTGCCGCCAAAGACTGCAGACCGACTGGACCACCGTTAAATTTATCAATCATCGTCTGGAGTAGTTTACGATCTACCTCGTCTAGACCCAATTCATCGACTTCCAACATCTTGAGAGCAGCATTGGTCACATCTGTCGTAATTATACCATCCGCTTTTACTTGTGCATAGTCACGGATACGTTTTAGGAGACGATTGGCAATCCGAGGTGTACGGCGGGAACGCCTGGCGATTTCGGCTGCTCCGGCCATTTCCATCTCCACGTCCAGAATACGAGCCGAACGCTGAAGAATTTTCTCAATATCAGTATCACTATAAAAATCCAAGCGATGCAGAGAGCCGAAACGATCACGCAAGGGAGAAGACAACATACCCACCCGTGTCGTCGCCCCAATAATAGTAAAGCGGGGTAAATCCAAGCGTAGCGACTTAGCTGACGGTCCCTTGCCAATCATGATGTCCAAAGCAAAGTCTTCCATCGCTGGATAAAGTACTTCCTCTACTATCCGATTCATCCGGTGAATCTCATCAATAAACAAAACATCGTCATCTTCAAGATTGGTGAGGACAGCTGCGATGTCACCGGCCTTTTCGATCGCTGGACCAGAGGTGGTACGAATATTCACACCCATTTCGGAAGCGATAATATTAGCCAGGGTGGTTTTACCAATGCCAGCTGGGCCATGCAACAGCAAATGTTCCATCGGCTCCTGACGTTTCTGGGCTGCTTCGATAAAAACTTTGAGGTTGTTCTTAATTTTTTGTTGCCCCACGAATTCAGCCATTCGCTTCGGTCGCAAAGTAGAATCGAAGTTCTGCTCTTCATCTTTTGGAGTAGCGGAAATTAGACGATTTTGGCTTTCGATCATCTGGGAGGTTTTAATTTCTTTTTGGTAACAGTCCCTTAAGTATACACTATTTTACGTTGGGAGATAGATTTCTGTTTAGAGAATTATCGATTGACACAACAGATAAAAAGTGTTAAAAAGTCAGCACCGTACATTGTGTTAATTAACCTCTGACCTCACCGGAGAGAGGATGAAAAATTGATAACTATGGAAACAAGAGACGGAGGCGGAGTCCAAGTTGGAACCGGCCTACACCAGATGTTGGTCATGAGTAAGGATGGCACCAGCGCTGCCCACGACAACATCGAGGTGGAGGGGTTTTCCGCCGGCGCTGATTCGGAAGAAGTAACTCTGGGTGAACCAGTGAGAGGATCAAGACTAATCGGCCGCCTAAAAAGCACCGGCCAGCGATTCGTCTCTGAGCCACTCACCGACCCCAGCCCCTGGCTGACGCGTACCTATTCAAGAATGTTCAGCGACTAGCTTAACCAAGCACCAGTCGCTGTTTTTTTATTATTCAACTAAATGAGCAACTTCCGCCGGTACTTCCTGATTATCAAAATAAGCAAAAACTTTAGCTTGATTAGCACGAGCTTGACCCACAATTCCTTCTCCTAACAGACTACCTTCGGCTACTAACATCCCGGCGCCATCCGCTTCTACTAAGCCCGTCTTAGAAATCCGATTAGGAACAGCAAACTGATAAAAAAACTTGCTATTCTTCACTTGATCAAGTGGAGTTTGAGCCAAAGGGATTTTCATATATTCTCCGGCAGCTTGGTTGCCACCATCAGCTGCTCCCTTGATGGCAGTTTCGCTCGCCTTACCTTCGACTCCACCGATGGTTGCATCTAAATGTTTTTTCAAGGCCCGCTTATCAACCCCGAACTCTCGCTGCAACTCAGCCACACCAGTTAAATAATTATTGTCCGCTCCCAGGATATCTAGTGTGCCAGCAATCGATGCTCCTAGCAAAGCAGCTTGTTCTTGATCATTAAGGTCAGTGAGTAATTTTTTATCAATCCCATATTTAGACAAGATGACTGCCTGCTGCTCAGCGGGAATTTGAGTCTCGGCTGGATTGACGATATCTTCGATATGCAACAGCGGAGTGGCAAATCTTGTTCCCTCAACAATAATCTGAGCACTGCGCACCTCATCCGCCGACAATCCTAATCCCTCTGCTTGATCTTCTATATACTGCTTACTGCGAGTTTCATGGTCAACTTTCATCGTGTCAAATTGCTCATCGCGGGAATAATAACCCATATCATGGAGAATGGCCGCCAGCGCCATAATTTTATCAAATCCCTGTGGAACAGAAATCTCTGGTCGCTGCTGACGGATGTTATCCAGGGCTAACATCCCATTGCGAGCCATACTAAGAACATGGTCAGGGTTATGATAGCCCACCTCGCGATAATTTTCCTCATCAGCCGCAGCCAATAAATCAATTGCCTGATCAATTACTCGCTGTGTTTCGGGATCATCAGCAAAACGCTCAGCGAAAAATTGACGCGAATCACTAACAAACTCCAGGGTCGACTCTCTGCTTCTAAATTCTTGTCTCTCAGTGGTCGATTCACTTTCGCCTTTTCCTTCTCCAGGCATATTCTCTCTGATCTCATCCTTCGCATCTCGGGCTGTTTGCCCCATCTCTCCCTGAACTTGCTCGATCTCACCTTCCACTCCAGCAACATCCACTGTGACTGGATTTACTCCTGCCCTCTCAACCGCTCCACCTAAATCCTCAGTTTGTTGCGCTTCTTCTAGCGTGCCAGCAACGTCCGCCAACGTTTTTTCCCCCAAAGCTTCCAAATCAGCTGCCGTTTCTACTGTTCCCGCTTTTGCCTCTTGACCCTGCTCCAGAGCCTGTTCCGGCTCAACAGGTATTTTTTCGTCTCCTTGAGCCATAATGATTGGGTTATTATTTCTTTTATTTAAGCTTTCTACCAGTATAAATTAAGTAAAATGTCTTGACAAGAAAACTAGATCATGCTAGGATGTAACGTTTTACCCTTTGATGGGTTCTTTCTACTCAGGGATCTGTAGGCACCGGGGGAATCTTTCTAAAAGGCTTGCTAGGCTTTACGCTTTGCAAACCCTTTTGAGATTTTTCTGCCTACAGCTCCGTGAGTAGTAATCCACCACCGAGCGCTAACTAGCGCTTTTTTTAGTGATATTTATCCGGTGAATCGTAGTAACTAACAAATTGCTGTTTCATCACTTCCTGGCCATCCTGCCGTACTATTTGTACCCATTTGGCTCGAAAAGACCCATCCTCTTTACGATCCCAATAAGTGGGGCCAATCAATTCCACTTCCCGTCCATCGTTCGTTCCATAAAATTCAAAATAAAGCATGTTTCCTTCAATTCTAGTTTGAATTAATATGTAAGCTGGTGTGTCGTTGACAAAACGCAAATCAGGGTGAGGAATATAAACGGTGGCATCAGTACCCTGGGGGTTGTAATAAGATACCGCGTAAGAATGGCTCTGACGCTCAGTAATATCAAGGCCAGTTTTAACTGCCGCTCGAAAATTAGTAGTGGCAATCTGACACAGTCCACCGCCATATTCCGGAATAGTTTTGTTTTCTTTAATCACCAACTCCGGTAAATACCCCGCTTCGGCATTAACCTCGCCAATATTTTTTATTAGTGAATATTCTTCTTCTGGCTTTACTAGAATTCCGTTTAGTTTGTCGGAGGCTACGCTAATATTATGCTTTCTGTTGGACGGTGAGCCAGCAAAATTTGATTCTCCTGTTGCCAGTAGTTCCTTAATTCCCAGTTCACCAATATTTTCCGCTGTTACTTCGGCGCCAGTTTCTCTGGTGAGTAAAGCTAGCTCACGTTTGTCAGTTTTCACTTGCCGCGCCAAAATTTCAAAATTACCATCAACCAACATCTCCCGACCTTTTTCCGACGGCTGGGAAACAGTTAATTGGCTATCAACCATCTGCAACTTAGCATTCCTGGCGGGGAGATTAACCTCCTCGGCAATAGATTGTAGTCGTTGACCGACGACGCCCCGATTAAGAGTGGCCATTAAAACTACATCGGTTTTGTTATTCACCCATTTCGATCGACCCAGATTAATTAAAATGAAATTATCAAGATCAAAATTATCTTTGGTCAGATAATCTGATGGCTCTAATTCATCGTCACTTCTAATAGTAAAATCAACCCAGTCAACTAGCTCTTCCGGAGAAATCTCCCATTGTTTATCAACATAGTGCAGTTTAAATGGAGCGCCCATAATTTTTCGAGCTTCGAGTTTAGCTAACTGGAGTTCATTCTTGGCCACCCGAGAGTAAGTTGTATCAACTGGGATATTAATAGGCTCGAGAGAACTATCAAGAATATTATGCGCCAGCAAGGCCAATAAATACTTACTGCTCACTCCTCGACCCTCCTGGCCTTCTTTTACCACAAAATCTCCCTCTCGGTATGATAGACTCAGATCTTGACTAGCTTCACCAAAAGCGAGTTCTTCGGCTACATAATTGTTAAACACTTCATCATCTACTCGATAAGAAAGATCAACTGAAATATTGTCGCCGTAGAGTAGAGACATCCGGTCAACAACTGACCACCAAGTAAGCGAATCTCTACCTACCTGAAAAGCTTGGTCTAGTGTTCGCTCGACGTCTATATAAATGCCGATATTCTCTGGTTTAGTCTCTCTAATTTGGTCTTGATAGACGAATTTGAGACTCTCATTAAAAGTAGACACCTTGGGATATAAGGTGTCTCGCACTTCTTTTTTGGTCTGGCCGGAAACATCGGCACCGGCGATAGTAGTCTGAGGATAAAAACGATCTTTGTAAAATAGATCAAGGCTGAGAAGATAGGCACCGGAAATTGATAAGCAGAGAAGGACTATAAAAAAAACAAAGCTAACCCCATGGGTGAACTTTGCTGGTCTTTGACCTTTTTGCTTTTTAAGCTTGCCCATGCTGTTAGGTAAACTACAGCTTATTAAGACTAATCCTCATTTAGAATCTCTTCTAAAATTGTTTTGGCCAGTTCTTTTTTTTGTTTTTCGGTGTTGATCTCTTTAGCGGCTACCAAATAAAAGGACTCGCCTACCATTAGATTAGCAGGGAGTTTAGCTTTTGGCCACTTTATTTGCTGCTCGTCTTCTAGAGTAAGATAAGCTTGTTCATTTTCTATTTTAACAAGGGTGACTCGGAGATAATGTTTGATGACATCATTGTCGCGTTTTTCGGCTACGGCAAACATAATAACTAATTAAATTAATGGGACACATTAACATAGTGCGGGAAAAATGAGAAGAGTATTTAAAAAAGCTGCCTCTAGCGGACAGAAACAGCTTTTGGTAGCAATTCCCCCTGAAATTTAGTCGTTTTCCGCCAACAACAGCCAAGTTAAATTGAAAAACTGACGGAACATTTCCGTAATCACAGTAGAATCAATGATAATTGAATTAAAATCTTTTCCCTGGAGAGAAAAAATAGCCATCTGGTCACCGTAAATATTCAGCGTGCTTTTATACTGGTATTCTGGCGGCAGATATCGTACTTCCCGCAAATCCGTTTTATTATTTTGAAAATGTTTATCCGCTTTGGCGTCAGCGCGCAGTAGTATTCTAGCTCCCACGCCCAGCTTTTTTCGCGCCTCGACCCAAATAGGAAAATATTTTGGAAACATAATGAAATCAGAGGGTGAAGAAATAGCAAGAATCTGTTTAATTTTCTTTTTCTTAAACGTGGCTAGCATTTCCTGACGAACTTTGATGTATCCTTTCCGACCTTGGTAAAGTTTGACCGTTGGTAAAATCTTAGCGCTGTCGATTAAATCCGCCATCTCAGGCAATACAGCGGAAATAACTTTCTTCTTTTCCTCTAGAGCACTAACAAAAGCCTGCGGACTTTCTGGCGTGTAGTGCAAAACGCTATTTTTCCTGATGGAAGTAACAAATCCTTTTTGTCTAAGACGCTCCAGAGTCGTATAAACGCTAGTGCGGGGAATACCCGTGCGCTGAGAAACGGTGTAAACTGGAGCCTCAATTATTTGCAATAAGTCTAGATATATTTTGGCCTCCTGCTCGGACAGACCATATTTCTTTAATGAACTTAATAGATTGCTCATAGTGTCTTGTTTTAGGACTACAAATTGATGGATGTATCTGCCCTTATTTTAGTCCATCTCCATATTTTGTCAATTTATTGTTCCTATTTCGGGACATATTATACCAAGCCGCTATATTGAAGCTAGCTCTTTCAATCTGGAGGAAAAAATGAGCACAAGTACTGCCGAGAAAGTATCCGAGCAAAGCACTGTTCCTGTGCCCCAACCACACATCCATGACACCGACACGGAGCCAAAAAGTCCCGACAACCCGCTTGATGGTCGGCCGGTTCAGATCTTCACCGACAAAGAAGACCACTCCTTCGTCAACGGAGAATAACTTCGACAACCTGCTCCTCAAACCTCAACTGTCTCCTTCTCTCAGAGACAGTTTTTTATTAAAAACTAATTCACTATTTCCCCGTCAACAACTGCCAAGCCAAATCAAAAAGCCGCTCCACAAAGAGGGCAGCTTTTTTATTCCGGAACATTTTCCGACTAACACCGGATTGTGCTATTTTTTCCTCTTCTGCTTCTGAAACTTTCCTCTTCCCTTCCCAAATTTAAATTCATTACTTGTACCAATATCAACCTTCACCATCTCACCTCCTTTGTATTTACCCTCTAGCAACATAGTAGAAAGAGGGTTTTCGATCTCTTTTTGAATAGCTCGACGTAAAGGTCGCGCTCCAAAAGACGCGTCATAGCCAATTTTGACTAACTGATCTTTGGCCTTACTGGTAACGTCCAGCTCTAAATTTTGTCCATGTAGTAACTGTTGAAGTTCAGCTAACATCAAATCAACGATCTGGCGCACCTGAGTCTTAGTCAAGGCATGAAATACAATTGTTTCATCAATGCGATTGAGAAACTCGGGACGAAAATGTTTTTTCAGCTCGTCTAGTAATTTATTTTTGGTCTTTTCGTAGCTACCATCTTCACCCCGCCAAGCTCCCTTCTTACCTCCCGCCAGGTCAGTGATCAATTCCGAACCAACATTAGAGGTGGCAATAATGACTGTGTTTTTAAAATCCACTGTTTTCCCCTGTGAGTCCGTCAAACGACCGTCCTCCAGAATTTGCAGCAGAATATTGAAAATATCGGGGTGAGCTTTCTCAATTTCGTCGAAGAGAACCACGCTATAAGGTTTGCGGCGAACTTTTTCGGTCAACTGACCCCCTTCCTCATGACCAACATAGCCTGGCGGCGAGCCAATCAAGCGGGAAACAGTATGTCGTTCCATGTACTCTGACATATCAAGGCGAATAATGGCTTCTTCATCACCAAACAAAAGCGTAGCCAACGCTTTAGCCAACTCAGTTTTCCCTACTCCGGTCGGACCAAGAAAAATAAACGAACCGACTGGTCGCTTCGGGTCTTTGAGACCAGCGCGACCACGCCGCACCGCTTCCGACACTGCTTTGACGGCTTCTTCTTGACCGATTACCCGTTTAGCTAGATGTCCCTCTAATTTAAGCAATTTAGTAGTTTCTTCATCGGCCAACTGGGTGACAGGGATCCCTGTCCATTTAGCCACAATTTCTTCGATGTCAGCTGCTGTTACTTCGGGCTGCTTGGTGCCTTTGACCTTTTTCCAATCGGCGTCTAACTTCTCCTTTTCTTTCTTAACGTCAGCGAGTTGTTTATCTAAGAGTAGAACGTTCTTCTTATTCTTCGCCTTCTGAGCCGCTTCCTTTTCTTTTTTCAGCTTAGTGAAACCTTTGGCTAGCTCTTTGAGCTTTTCCGGAGCCGTAATCGACGCCAGGCGCAACTTAGCCGCACCCTCATCTATCAAATCAATCGCCTTGTCCGGTAAAAACCGATCGGAAATATAACGATCGGATAAAACCGCAGCGGCTACCATTGCCTCGTGCGCTATTTTCACTTTGTGAAAAGACTCGTATTTATCACGCAGGCCTTTGAGAATCTCGATCGATACTTCCACGTTAGGCTCATCAACTAAGACCGGCTGGAAACGACGTTCGAGGGCGGCGTCCTTTTCGATATATTTGCGATACTCGTCAAGCGTAGTCGCGCCAATCGTCTGGATATCACCACGCGCCAAAGCTGGCTTGAGCATGTTGGCCGCGTCGATCGCTCCCTCTGAACCACCTGCTCCGACCACTGTATGCAACTCATCGATAAACAAAATAATATCTTTTTTCGACTGACTAATCTCCTTGAGGATTTTCTTGAGACGTTTTTCGAACTCTCCGCGGAATTTCGTACCAGCTACCAAAGAGGATAGATCAAGGGCTACCACTCGCTTGCCTTGCATGTCCTCGGGAACATTTTGTGAGACAATCCGTTGCGCCAAGCCCTCAGCGATAGCTGTCTTACCCACGCCCGGTTCGCCAATCAGTACAGGGTTGTTTTTACGCCGACGAGAGAGCACCTGAATTAACCGACCAATCTCGTCCACCCGGCCGATGACCGGATCAAGTTCGCCTTCCTTAGCCTGCACGCTCAAATCAGTTGAATATTGATCGAGAACGGGGGTTTTACTTTTAGATTTATCTTCTTTACCTTTGCCGACTATTTTTACCACTGCTGTCTGCGCTTTGGCAGCATCCACCTGATATTTTGCCAGCACCTGAGCCGCCATGCCTTCACCTTCCTTCACTAACCCTAACAAAATATGTTCCGAGCCGACATAATTGTGTCCTAGCTCGCGGGCTTGGTGAAAAGCTAGCTCTAATACTTTCTTGGCCCGCGGTGATAATTCTGGATTCTCGACTTCTTTAGATCCTTCCGTAATATTTTTCTCGACATATTGCTTTAGATCGTCAGAATTAATACCCAGTTCTTCCAACACCTTCGTGACCACTTCTTCTTCCTCTAAAAGCCCCAGTAAAATATGTTCAGTGTCGACATTATTAGATTTAAATTCTTTGGCTTTCTCGATACTCTCCGCCACTACTTGTTTGGCTCGATCGGAAAAGTAATCGATAATATTTACCTGCTCCGGTTGTGGTTGTGGTCGGGCTGGAACCTGCCCTGATTGAGTGCTGGGCGACTGCTCACCAAAAAAAGAATCAAAAATTGAACCCGAAAGTGGGCTACCAGAGAACATCGCCTGTTCTTCGGCACATAAATAACAAAGATTAATCAATTTAATTTGACCGTTAACGGTTTGTTTGATGGCGACCGTGGCTGGTCGCTGGTTACATTTTTGGCAAATCATATTATTAGAAGTTAAATAGTAGTGAGTAGATTGTAGGGGGAGAAATTAGCACTCTCGACGTTAGAGTGCTAATTTTTATTATAGGTCGCTTTTCTATTTTGTCAAGGCTAACTAAAAACCAAATTGACGGGAAACAAGCCTTATACTATATTAATTTTACATGCCGGGGTGGTGAAATGGTAGACACGCCAGCCTTAGGAGCTGGTGGGAGCAATCCCGTGGAGGTTCAAATCCTCTCCCCGGCAGATGAATTTAATAGAAAGCGGTTAAAACAGACCGCCTTTTTTATACAAAAAAGCGCCCTATAAAATAGAACGCTTTTTGAATAAATCTCAGTCTTTATTTAACCTCATACGCTCCCATATCGACTCCTTCGCCTTGCGGCCGCGTTCGCTTAAGAAAATCCAGAGACGTCACACCTGGCTCCTGAATTCCTTTATCAATCACGGGGCTGTTGCTTTTTACCAGCAAATTGAAATTCTCAACATTGGTACCAGCCGCGATATATAATGGATCAGAGTTACATATATTGTGACTGCCTTGCGAACATTTGTAGTTATCACTTTCTTTCGCACCATAGATAAGTGAATAATCATTATCAAAATTCGTCAAGCTATCATTTTCACTCCAAAGCAGACAGCTACGATCACCGTGGCCGCCATCTGTATAATCGTCATCGCCATAATAAATATTATTACGCGATTTAATAGTCATTGAAGCGCTAGCTGGGTCAGCAGTCATTACACAATCACCTTCACTATAGACGCTGTTATTGTACATGGTGGTCTGATGGCCACTAGCGCTAGCATTTACCGCTATGGCTGTACCAGCTGCTCGGCAAGAATCTACATTATGAGTGAACGACTGACCATCAAAAAAGCTACAGTTGCCGACAACGACATTATCCGTCATAACAGTATCTCCCGCTGTCTTAATTTGCTGACCAGCATTACCCTCTGCTTGGGTACGACGAACAGTAATTGTCCCACCAAGACGATGATAGAGTAAATCAAGCCCGTCAGAAGTGTTATGCAGGAAGGTGCTGTCTTCAAAAATCCAGTCACCAGCTGTCTGCTCAGTCCCCAGACCATCACCATAACCACCCACTGACTGTCCCCAACAACCAGCATGCCCACCATCAGCTGTCTCAGCACAACCATTCCAATCGATACTAACTTCTTTAAACAACATCGTACCGGAATTTGATGATTCATTTTGATTACGACCAGAAGTATTAATATCACCATCCCAACCAACAAAACCATTTCCCGAAATACTTGTCTTTTCTACTGTCCAGTCTTTTAAGCGACCAGCGTGTATACCTTTGCTGCCCAGGCCATGAATATCTAGATTTTTCAGTAAAACATTCTCCGAATCAGAGGCAACCAAGCCAGTCGACGCCCACTTGCCATGAGGATAATTATCTCGCTCACAGGCCATGCCCCCCGTATGATTTTCAATGCAATCTTCTCCGTCAGTAATCTCCAAACACTGTAACTCGACATTATCACTACCTGTTAGATCTACTATGTGCCACGGCCTCTCCGTTCCGGAAAGCTTTGGCATAGTTGAACAACCATTATTCCAGCCTTCTCCTAAAATACGCGTTGGTTGATCTTGACTCAGTCCGGAAGGAATAGTCGGCATTTGACAATCCCAGGTCCAAAATTCTGAGCAAGCACCAGTATTAGGGGCACCATATCCCATCTCGTATGAACCATCAGCAATTATAAGAGTTTCGCCACCTTTGAGCAGAGAAGTGCCCTCGGGGGGAAAGACGTAAAAAGGATGACTAAAGGCACAATCTTGAGCTGATCCACTACCTGAATAATCGGCATTGGTTTTGCCTGTACACTGCTCGGTATTACCTCCGCCGGGACGGACAAAATAAGCAGCGTCGGCTGTTGGAGGCGGTGAAGTCTGGCTCATTTTAACTTGGACTACATTGCCACACTTTATTTCACTAGAATTATTCTCTACACAGAGACGATAGTAATATGTCCTACCTTCAGCAACTTGAGAATCAGTGTAAGTGGTAACGCTAACATCGCTGCTATCCATGAGGCTACTGTCTCCAGGGTACTGAGGGGAAGTGTTTGTCTCAGATTTCACCAAGTGATAATATTTCAAATCCGGACCTTGATATTGATCCCAGCTTAAACTCACTTTTTTATCATCCTCAGCGCCTGCCAAAGTAGGTACTTCATAAACTGGATCTGGATCATACTGCGGCGTAGTTTGCTGGGTCATATCCAGCAGATGGGGAAGAGCTTTATCAATCTTGCTGCCAATAGCCATGCCCTCAATCATACTGGCAGAATATCTTCGTGCAAATCTATTTTGAAACTTGTTGGCTGTAAAGCCTGCAGCCGTTACCTCATGCAATTTACTATTTTCATCGACATAATAATTAGTCTTTTTGTCTATCTTGATCAACTGACCAGGATAAGGTTTGACCTCCGTGATATCAGCTCCGCGATCAGAATAATTAGCCCACAGAAAAGGAGATATTTTTATTACCGAATATACGCCTTTACTATTTTGGTGAAGTTCTTTGGCGACGTCAGCGGAAATTTTGGCTAATTTATTACCTGGTTCGACCACATAGAGTTGATCAGAGTAGCTATGACGCACAACATACGAACCCGGCAAGTAATTTGCTCCGGCGTTGCTGATCGGAGCATTATATTGATCCATACAATCACCACTTATATCCTGATAGTCATTATAATCAAGTCCCCAACTGATCACATATCCTTTATTGGGCAGATAGACTAATTCTCCTTGTCCATTTAGAAAAAAGTAAGTTGAATTCTCGCCAACTTTTAGTAATTTCCCCTGCTCAAGATTGGTTGGACAGCTTTCGCCAGCAATAGTTTTATTTACTTGATAGATTCCGACTAGTGTTAGTACAAAAAATAGGGCCGCGCTCAGTCCTATCATCCTCTTTGCTCTTTTGGTCATTTATTTTTTTTAATTTGTTTTACGACGTTCACATTATATACTCATTATACACTTATAATGGACGCTAGTCAACCGCTTTAACCCTTGCTTAAGGGGATAATTGGTGGTTGAGTGATGATAATATAGTAGGCGGTATGAATAAAAAATCCCCCCTAGCTTTGGCTGTCAATTTTAGACTATATTTCATAAGCCCGCTTTCTTACAAATTACTTCGAAATCATAAATTTTGCCCCTTTTGACTTCTCCTCTAGCTTTAGCGACATCGGCAGCTAGTTTTTCAACAACTGTGTCTTTTTTACTCAAAGGCTCAACCATAAAAATTGGCTGATTGCGATTTAAAACCACAAAACGCCAATTGTTTTTTTGGGCTTTGACGTAGAGAGCCGACACATTCTGCCGGAATTCTCTAACTCCAATAAGTTTGGTAGTCATCTGGCTAGTGATTTAATAATGTGTACTTTAAGTGTACCAAATATTACAAAGAAGTCAAGCCTTTTATTCACTAGGGAATGTGATAAAATAAAGTTTAAAGTAAAAAATGTCAAAATATACCGCCACCACTATAATCAAAAAACTCAAAGCCAAAGCCGATCCTTCACAACTGGCCGGTATGGCTCGCTTTGGTATAAATCCCAAGGGACGGCTGGGCGCCTCAGTTAAAAGTATTCGCGAAGTGGCCAAAGAAACTGGCCGCGATCACCAATTGGCGCTCGATTTGTGGAAAACAGGTATCGCCGAAGCACGGATACTGGCTGCCATCATTATGGATCCGGAGAAAATTACTGCCAAGCAAATTGACAGCTGGGTCAAAGACCTCGACTCTTGGGATATCAACGACCAGATGTGCATGAACTTTGATAAAAGCCCACTGGCCTGGAAAAAATTATACGATTGGGTTAAAAGTGAGCAAGAATTCACCAAGCGCGCCGGCTACACTATGATCGCTTGTTTAGCTTGGCATGATAAAGAAGCTGAGGACAAAAAATTCGTTGAAACTTTGCCGCTCATCAAAAAAGCAGCGACTGATGAACGCAATATGGTTAAAAAAGCAGTTAATTGGGCGCTGCGCAATATTGGCAAGAGAAATCTCGCACTTAACAAAATTGCTCTCAAGACTGCCAAAGAAATTGTCCGCCTTGATAATAAAACAGCGCGTTGGATTGCCAAGGATGCGATTCGGGAATTAGAGAGTGAGCAGATTCAAACAAGATTACGAAAGAAAAAATAACTATGCCCTTCAAAAATAACTCTATAATCTATCTCGCCCGTCAGATGTGGCGATTTTCTAAAGGCAACCGCAAGAATGTCATACTTTTTATTGGCATGTTTGTAATTTCTAACAGCATCAGCTTTTTTGAGCCACTGGTCTTCGCTCTAATCCTTAACACCGTCCAGGATCACGGATTAAATGACGAGAGCCTACCGTTAATTTTATCTTACGCTGTTCTTTTTATTGCGATTGAGGTTGGTTTCTGGGCTTTCCATGGACCAGCGCGATTCATTGAAGAAAAAAACGCCTTCCTAATGGAAGCTAACTATAAAAAATACTTGCTCGAAGGCACTATGAACCTGCCAGCCCAATGGCACACTGATCATCACTCAGGAGACACTATCGATAAGATTGAAAAAGGAGCAAAATCTCTACGCGAATACGCTTCGGAGACTTTTCAGATGATTGATAACGTCATCCGCTTTGTCGGATCGTATCTGGCTCTCACTTATTTCAATCTTCACGCTGGTTATATTGTGATAGTAATGGTGCTTCTCACTTTGACCATGATTGTTAAATTCGACCGCCGGTTGGTGCCTAGATATCACCGACTGTATCGAGCGGAAAATAAAATCTCGGCCAAAGTCTTTGACACTATCAGTAACATCACCACCGTTATTATTCTCCGGATTGAAAAGCTAGTGGCCAAAGCGATCATGAAAAAGATCATGCAGCCGTTGAGACTTTTTGAACGTACGCGTAAAATTGATGAAACTAAATGGTTTTTGACTTCGATGGCCTCGGTGTTAATGGTCTTTCTCGTCTTGGTTACTTACCTCTATAGTCATTACCGGACGGGAACAGTCATTATGATCGGAACTGTTTACGTTCTCTACGGCTACGTGGAGAGAATTAACGGATTATTTTACCGTTTTGCTTATCAGTACAGTGACATTGTCCGTCAAGCCACGGCCGTACGGAATGCTGAGACAATTTCTCAGGAGTTCGTCACTAAAGATACTGATCAACTGATTAATCTAGGAGGTCACTGGCGGGAAATTAATATTAAATCGCTTAATTTCTCCTACCACACCAGGGAGGGCGCTGATCTGCACCTGGATGATGTGGCACTCTCAATCGGTCGCAACGAACGGATTGCTCTGATCGGCGAAAGTGGTAGTGGGAAGACAACACTGCTAAAAGTGATCCGTGATTTGTACCAGCCGCAGAATATTAGCTTGCATATAGACAATACTCCGCTGGAAGATGGCTTCAGCGCTATTAGTTCTGATATTGCCTTGATCCCCCAAGATCCTGAGCTTTTTAATACCACTATTGAAGACAATATTACTATGGGAGCCGAACGTAGCTTAGAAGAAGTGAAAAAATTTACTGATTTAGCTTGTTTTACTGAGGTAGTGAAAGGGCTGCCGCGAGGATTCAACTCGTCGGTGGAGGAAAAAGGTGTTAACCTGAGCACGGGTGAAAAACAGCGGCTGGCTTTGGCGCGCGGCCTACTAGCTTGTGAAGAAAAATCAATTGTGCTGCTCGATGAGCCTACCAGCAGCGTTGATTCAAAAAATGAATTACAGATTTACCAGAACATTTTCACCGCTTTCCCAGCTAAGACGATTCTTTCCGCAATCCATCGTTTGCACTTGTTACCCCTCTTCGACAAGATTATTTTCTTCAAAGATGGTAAAATAGTAGCGCGTGGGACATTCACGGAATTATTAGAAAAGTCGATGGAGTTTCAAGAAACCTGGCGGAGGTATAACGAAACCAAGAAGGAAGATATTGGCTAGATAGTAGTGAGTAAGTTGTAGTGATAATACAAAAAAATATTTAACTATGCCTGTTCAACAACAAAAACAAACATGCGTGACTAAAAAACCGTGGGCAAAATCAAAGAAGTGCCTAGCTGTTTGGTCTGTTGTTTTCGCTCTGCCGATTTTTATTGCTGTTGTTTACTTGATGCACGTAGTCGTTCTAGCCTATTTGTTTGCTACCAGACCCTTGCACGGCGCCGGTCCTTTCCCTTATATGATTTACGTCATTCCTTGGATTGTAGCAGCTATCATCGCTTTTCTTTTTGCCCTGCTCGGCTGGCGTATCGGTTGGAAAATGTGTCGGCGTCAAAATAGTCCACGGGAAACCAAAGTCTGGATTATCGCCCTTATAATATTTATCACGGCAGCGGTAGTGGGCGGTGGATTCTGCTGGTGGCAGAGAAATATTAATCGGGATCTACAGAATGAGACTAGTAGTCTTTATAATCAGCTGGCTGGCAAAAAGGTAGGGATCGTTTACCCTGATAATGTAACTCCTGAGCAAATTGCTTGGATTGAACGAGCCGAAAAGGGGACGATTTACGCCGTCTCCCGTCCCTTATCTACTTATCTGCGACCAGTCGCCGGATACACGTCCGATTCAGTTCAGTCTTTTATTGGCGTTTTAAAGTCGACTAACAACGGTCAGGCCTGGCAGCAAATTTACGAGACAGACAATGACATTCTTGATTTTTCTCTAGTCGGTGAGAAAAATATTTACCTGGTAACTATTTCCCGTTATGGGGGTGGTAGTGGAGAAATGTATCTCAAAATCTCTACCTCGTCGGATGGCGGGGATAATTGGTCAACGTCTAAAGAGATCGCTAAAAACGACGACGCCGAAGAAGGTTCGCAGCAACCTTTAATATCTGGAGCTACTAGTAGACTTATTGTTGATCAGAATCAGCCCGATAAATCTTATTTCCTATACAAAGAGGGGGCCAAAAGTGACGTATTTAACAAAATGATCTCCACCAACGACCGCTGGCAAACATGGGAGAGAAAGAATCTAGAAGGTACTCAATAGGGCCTCGTACTATTCCTAGCCCAGTGTTTCTTAATTACATTAAGTAAATGATTGTCTACATACCTATGATTCTTTTTATCCGACCCATGGGTAAAATCAAACTGGTCATCTGTAGGAAAGTTTTTTAGGTGATGAGTAGAATCCCAACTCCAGAGTGCATAGTTTATCTTATTATTTTCCATCAGCTCCATGCTGGCATCAATATATTTATCGGCTCCATTTTTCCAACGATAAATACCAAATTCATCTACGGTCACCGGCCGGCTATTCTCCTGACCATAATCGGCTACGTTACTAAATAGATTAGATAAGTAGTCCTCGCTGAGATTAATTTTTTCTCCACTATAACTATACTCTCCTGGATATTGGCTCTTGCGAACCTCATCATGCGTATAAGAGAAAGGATCATACTGGTGAACTGAATAGACCAAACGCTGATCATTGCTTGGTTGCAGATAAGACAGCCAGGCAACAGCACTATATCCCATACCTCCAACAATAACGGGGGTATTTTGATCCACGGAACGGATAGAATTAACTATTTGGGGATAAAATTGGTTCCAATCGGCCGGACTGTCAGCATATTGAGGGTAGAAGTCATCGGGACTATCTAATGAATTCGAGAAAGCTCTGGATTCAGCGTTTGGCTCCACCATCAAGTTATAGCCAGCCACAATCGGATTGTCTTTATAGCGGTCGGCAACATGTTTCCACATTTCTGCCCAGGCCTGTTGGGCATCCTCATCCTCCCACACCTTATCATCCCGGTAGCTGTCTGGGAACCAGTCGCTGTCTTCCTTATCGTAAAAAGTAAATTCTGACCGGCCGGGACCAGTGCGGAAGGCAATGGTGACAAACATATTGGCATTTTGAGCCATGACCAAAATATCATCCAAGTTTTTTTGCACATCTTCGTCAAGTTGATAAGGAGCTTTTTCAGAATATAACCCCGGATGTGAAATTTGGATCCAATTGGCGCCGAGATTAGACAAAGCATTGAGATCAACTTGAGTGTAGGGCGAACCTACTGCCCCGGATCCTAGACTGCCACTATCAACATCGTCATAAACACGCCGTTGAAATATGTTGGCACCACGCAATTTAGCACCGTCAGACCAAAGACTCCACTTATCAATTTGGGGACGCTGAGAAGTGTCTATATTTGGTGCCGAATTATCTAACTGAGACCGATCATCAATATCACTCTGCGAATTAAGACTGCAACCGCCCACTAACGAGAACATCGCCGCGAACATTATAATGGTCTTCTTCATAAATTTTATCGTTAATATGTAAATAATTTAACTTGAAAATTAATTAGCTACATTTTTGTATATTACTTTAATATTATAGAAAACCATCCCCTTGAAATCAATGGAGTTGTCTAGCTGTAAATATTTTTGCTGGACTTACTTACCAAAAAGAGTTAGGCTGGTTAGATTTCCACTTCGGGAACCAACACTTGGCGAAAGGGAAAACAATGGACACAGCTGGACTTTGCTATTGTTTGCTGGGAGCTCTTTTCTACACATTCCACCCAATCATCTCGCGGTATTCGAAATTACCGCCAGCCTGGATATCAATCATGCTGGCCACCGGCACTCTGCCCACAACTGTTTTATGGGGAGTGACAACGGGGGGGATGACCAGTCTTCCACCCATAAGATCATTGCTGATCGGATTGGGAGCGGGAATCATCAACGGGATGGGTATCATCGTTTACGGCGTCCTGGTGGGCGGAAAAATGGACATATCCCGGATTACTCCCGTGATATTCGGCGCAACCTTCGCCCTCACTGCCGTTTTTTCCTGGCTCCTTCTTGGAGAGCTCTTCACGGACAAAAAGGTCATTGGATTTATCCTCATGGCCATCGCCGTTTTTCTCCTCAAGTAGTAACTTCAAGATCGTTGCATCCCAGACGATCTTTTTTTATTATTAGAAGCCTGATTTTATGCTAAGATGGCTTTATTATGAACAACTACCAAAAACAACAGCATCAAGTCTTTGAGCAACTGGAAAAAGAAGTGCGAGCTGGTAAAACTACCGTTACTCTAGTCGAAACGATGGACAATTATGCTACTGACCAACGGCTTTGTCTCACCAGCGTAGTTTTCCTCCCGCCAGAATTGCAAAAAATTGTTACTGACAAAATTATCGCTCCACTAAAACAAGCTGATAGCCGACAATATTATTACCCGCCGGCTTCATTGCATATCACCATCCAGAGTATTAGGACAGTCCCAGCTAACTTTCCGCCCCGATTTACCGCCGGAGACATTGTAAAAGTTAAAAAGGTTTTTCAGCAGGTAGTAGTTGAATTCCGTCCTTTCACTTTTGAGCTAAGAGGTCTCTTGGAGATGCCTACTAGTATAGCTATCCGCGCCTATTCCGATAAAATATTGGGAAATTTGGCGCTAGAACTCAGGAAAAGGTTGGCCGAGGCAGGCGTCCCGGATAATAAACAGTATATTTCACCTGATATTGTCTTTGGTAATTTAACTGTCTGTCGCTACACTACCGAACCTAACGACAATTTTAAGACCAACATTGCTGAATTAAAAACGGCTGACTGGGGAGAATTAGAAGTTAGAAAAATTAACCTAATCACTACCAACGCTGTTTGCCATCCGGATAAAACCAAAATATTAGCCACCTATAATCTTAAATGATGAAAACACTGAAGAAAATATTGCTAACCGCCGCCGGGATATCTCTTTTTCTACCTGGCGTAGTTTTTGCCCAAGTTGAACGCACCCATCTCGATGCTGCTACCATTGTGAGAGGTTACACGATCGAACTAACTGACCAAAACTTCCGGATCGGTATCGGCCCTAATGTTTTTTCCGAAGCTTCGACTATCAAGCTTGAAGATCTGACTGACTACCCTACTCTGCCAACTGATAAAAACATAATCAGTGAGATCTATTCGTACAACATCGAGATGTCGCAGCCGCGGGTGCTGGAAAAACCGATCTGGGTTGCTCTCAAATACGAATCGAGCTCGCTCAATCACAAGCAGATTAATTTTTATGATCACACCACTGGTGGTTGGAAACCAATCCCGACTAGTTTAGACGGGACTAATAAGTACGCGCGTGCCGCTATTCACTTTCCCCATTCTTATCTAGCGGTTTTAGAGGAAAAGCAAGCTCCGGGTCCAACCAAAGCTACTGATAGCTGGGGCATCGCCACCGACGCACGCGCGGCGATTGTGATTGACGATGAAAGCGGGCAAGTGCTGTTCGAGAAAAATTCCAACGAGCAACTCCCTCTAGCTAGCCTGACTAAATTAATGACCGCCGTGATCTTTCTGGAAACCAATCCTGATTTTAATCGCGAAGTAACAATCAGTGCAGCTGACTCCGCTGACGGTTGCCACCTTAACGTCGTACCAGGAGATAGAACAAAAGTACGTGACTTATTTTATTCCTCCCTAGTTGGCTCGAAAAACAACGCCACCAAAGCTCTCGCTCATTCCACTGGTCTTTCCGACACTGATTTCGTCAACCGCATGAACCAAAAAGCAGTCGAATTAGGAATGAGTAACGCTTCGTTTGTTGAACCGACTGGCCTTGATCACCGCAATCGTGCTTCCGCAACTGATTATGCCAAACTCAGTCAATACGCTCTGCACAAAATGGAGGTGCTACAAGCCTCCACTAGTAAAAGTTACTCTTTCTGGACTACTAACAGCAGTAAATTTCTCAGTTTTCGTAATACTAATGGTTTGGTTAATAGCCAACTCACCGTTACCGGCGGGAAAACTGGTTATCTACCACCTTCCTGGGGTGGAATCCACTATAATTTAATGACCAAAGCCAAAGATCGCTACGGCAACGAGGTAATCGCGGTAACAATGGGTAATCCCTCTTATGCCGACACTAAATTTGAAGTCGAATCACTGCTTAATTGGGGGCTTAGAAATTATCGCTGGTAAAGATGGTAAAAAAGTGGCCGAGCAGTAGTTGCTGGCCATGGCGAAGGGCAAAAAGGGGCAGGGATTCTCATTTTCGACCTACTTTGGGTCGATTTTTTTGGTCGTGGGAGGAGAAGTCGGTTCTCGAGGAGGGGAGGTACGGCAGGGAATGCTGAACGCCTCGCAGTCCACCCCTTCACATCTGGGGGGGAGACCGGTTGGGGTCAGAGGAGTGTACTCCACAATCGTCTCTCTGCCCTCAGACGGCTCCCTACCAGAGTTGGAGGGTAGAGGCCCAGGTCCGTTCGGACCAGTCATCGTTATCTCCTATAGCCTAGTGAATACCTTAAAAATAGCAGTTTCTGGTTCATCATTCAAGATCCAATTATTAGTGGCAACTGGATTTCTTTATTGGCTAAATGTTTCATCTGCTCGCTAGTAATGGAGAAAGAAAGCGCAGCAAAAAAAAATCCCTGAGAATCGGTGGGATTCAGGGATGGTTCACTCCTGGGGATGTTCGGTGAGCCAGAAATGGCTCGGGGGGTAGGTTGCGACTGCTAGCAGCCGGTTCCGCCACCGGGACCCTTCTGGGCAACCGGGTCGTAGGTGCCCTCGGGCTCGTCGGCGTCCGCGACCACGATCTCCTCGGGGGGCTCCAGGCCGGCGTCCTCGTCGGTCACGGCGGGCTCGAGCTCGGCGGGCGGGGTAGCGACGGGAGAGCCCTCCTCGTCGTCGTCATCATCCTCGGCGCCCAGCTCGGTCGCGGCCTCGGCGGGGGGCGGGGACGTCACGATGGCCTCCGGGGGGGCGTCTCCGACTTCAGGCTCGTTGTCCTCGTCCTCGTCGTCGTCACCGTCGAACTCCGCCTTCAGCTTCTCCTCGCAGCCCGAGCAGACGACGGTCGACTTGTCGGCCGGGATCTTGTACTCGTGGCAGTGCACGCACTGTTTCATGCCGGCCGGGGGCGTGTCCTGCTCACCGGCGCCGTCCAGCTCGTCGGGAAGCGGCTGGGTGGGAACCTTCGCGATCGGCCCACCGTCCGCATCACCCTCAGCAGCAGCTTCGACGCCGGCGGGCGGGTAGGGCGCGGTGTCACCCATGTGCACCGTCCTGACCTCGGCGGTCTCCCTGGCAGACTCCGGTTCCTCGTCCTCGCCGATCCGGAACTCCTCTGACACCTCTGCCAGCTCGCCGAAGGTGATGCGAAACTCGGTGAGCAGGAACATAACCACCTTGAGCACGAACCCGCGGTCGAGTCCGCCATAGATGAGCAGTGCTCCCAGCATCCTCAAGTCTTCGTAGAACGTGATGACTCCGGCATCTGTCCGGGCCTTGAATCGCTCGTCCCTCTTCATCCTCGTCTCCTTGTCTCTTCCTCATTGTCGATCTGTCCCTTTACAACACTCTTCGGTAAATTTTCCTCCTTTCAACCCCCTCGGGTTGGCTAAATGGTTAAAGTGCAGGTTGTCGAAAACATATTCCCTAAGGTACCAAAAATAGACACAAAGTCAACCTCAACTGTCCTCACTGCCCCACTCGGATTTATAATTTTTTCTTGTATCCCCTTGTTTTAAAAAGTTAGATAAAATATCATTATCCCGTAACAACATTAGCTATGAGAGAAAACACCCAAAAATCTTACCACCACCTCGATACCATCACCGCTTTTTTTGTCGCGGTTTTGTTAATTTCCAATATCGCTTCCACTAAAATTGTTGATCTCAAGCTCTTCACTTTTGACGCTGGTACTTTGCTCTTTCCGCTTGCCTACATTTTTGGTGATATTTTAACTGAGGTCTATGGTTTCCGTCGCTCGCGGAAAGTAATCTGGCTGGGTTTTATATCCGCCCTAGTTATGTCACTCGTTTTCATTATTGTCGGTAAACTCCCAGCTGCCGCTGATTGGCCTTTCCAAGAAGCCTACAACAATATCCTCGGCCTTAGCGTCAGAATAGTCATTGCTAGCCTGATTGCCTATTTGGCAGGTGAATTTTCTAACGCCGTCATTTTGGCTAAGCTAAAGGTAAAAATGCAGGGTAAGCGGCTCTGGGTACGAACTATCAGTTCTACTCTCGTTGGTCAAAGTCTTGATACCGTCATTTTTGTCCTGATCGCTTTCTGGGGAGTGTTGCCCAGTAGCTTACTATTGACCATTATCATTTCCAACTACATCTTCAAGGTGGGAATGGAAATATTGTTTACACCACTCACTTATAAAATTATAGCTCTACTTAAACACAAAGAAGAAGAGGATTTTTACGACCACAAAACAAAATTTAATCCTTTCAAATTAAAGGTCTAGAAATGACTAAAAAATATATCGCCACTATATTAATTATTATCCCAGTAGCACTGCTGGGAGCTGGGGCTGGTGTCTATTTCTTTTGGCAAAACAATAATCAAGATCAAAAATCTACGCAGGCGACAACTACCGACCAACCGGCGGAGCAAAACAACAAGCAGGCTGATCAGTCTGCTATATTAAACACCAGCGATTCTAATATTGCCACTGATACCTCCACTAACACTACGAGTTATTCCGATACAAACTCTTCAAATACCAACAACACTTCCACGCAAGATACTACCGCTGTGGATACTTCCAATCTTGATCAAGGAATTCTGGAGGGTGAGGTAAGAAAGAATTTAGATCTGTATTACACTACCGTGAATGGTAAAAAAATATATTTGGATCTATACCGACCAGTTGATATTTCTCAGAAACTACCTCTAGTTATCTGGATTCACGGTGGTGGCTGGCAAGCGGGTGATAAGGCAAATGGGCAGGGTAAAGAAATAGCCTCTTATGGATTCGCGGTGGCCTCTATTAATTACCGATTGAGCGATGAAGCAACATTTCCCGCTCAGATTCAAGATGTTAAGGCAGCTGTGCGTTGGTTGAGGGTTTATGCCGATAAGTATGGCTTGGATAAAAATAATTTTGGGGCTTGGGGAGATTCGGCGGGAGGACATTTGGCCGCTCTCTTGGGCACTTCCGGCGGAGTGGCGGAGTTTGAACAAGGTGATAATCTTAATTATTCCAGCCAGGTGCAAGCTGTTTGCGACTGGTACGGGCCAACCGATTTTTCCCAGGTAGACTACTCCCAGTATGAAAACTATGCGAACTCTGTGGAAGCGCTAGTCGGTGAAACAGATGCTGCTGATTTAATGCAAAAAGCGAATCCTATTAAATATGTCGACAACAATGATCCTCCTTTCTTAATAATGCACGGCGACCAGGATAGCATAGTACCAATTAGCCAAAGTGATATTTTATACCAAGCTCTTAATACAGCCGGAGTGAAGGCGGAATTTACGAAAATACCGGGGGCTGGCCATGGCGACGGATTTGAATTTGGCGAGCATGTTTTGGGCAAAGTGGTGCCATTTTTTGAGCAGAATCTGCGAGATTAATCGTCGAGAAAACTGCCCTACTTATAAAAAACACCATATCTATTCACTAAACGGTAACCAATCCCATACTGGCAAATCTTGGGTAACGGCATTAGCATACCAGATAAAGTTAAAACCAGTTTCTTGCTCCCTCTGTCGAGCTTTATCGTAGCATGCCCGTGCCATTACCTCGCCTGCTGCCGTAGAAGTATCTACATGATCTAAGGCCAACACTGGCACATTGTGATCCTCTAAAACTGATGTTAAAATCGCCATCTCATTATCATCATCTTCGTAATAGTAAGATTGGGTGTCAAAATCATAAGTTGCGCACATTCCTTCATATTTGACCGCGTCAATGTGCGAAGAAATTTCCGGTAAAACAGAAAAGCCTCGGTTAGGAACCAGCAACAAATCCGGATATCTCTCATGAATTTTCCGTACGAGCTCGATCATCCCCGGCTTGAGTTCTGGCAGAACATCAACTGTGTCTAACATATCCATCATTAGACCATCGTAGTCACCCCACTCAAATAAATAGGGAATTTCGGTATTGAGCAAAACATTATGCCAGGCGGGATTGTTAACATCAGCGTAATAACAGCCTTCCCAATCGGGATTAGCCTGCAAAACTAATGACTGATCGAGACTATCCCAATAACTGCGATAAATCTCCGCTTCACCAATATCAATATATGCCAAAACAATCACGCCGGCTGCTTTCAGTTCTGTGACGAAACTAGCATCAGGTACATCGTAAGGATCGATGGCCACGATATCAAAACGTTTAAGATTTTCTAAGTCTTCATTGGTATATTCCTTGTAGGCATTAGCATAGGTAGCTAGGTCGCTCAAATCTCGTCGACTGCCGTTAGGATTGTAAGCAGCCACATCCACTCCACCTCTAAAGCCTGAATCGTAAGCAAAAGCTTTGTTGAGAGCGCTAATGGCCGTACCATCGTATTCAAAGGCTCGCAGTTGCGGTCCTCCTCCTGGTCCAGCCCCAGTGACAACTTCCGCTAGTCCATCAGAGTCAATATCGGCCATCTCGACATTGGCGCCTATTTGGAAGTCACCGTAAGCTTTGAAGCTGGCTAGTTGGGTATGATCAGTGTTGTAACGAAAAACGTAGATATAGGGAAGAGAATCTTTGAGGCGGGAGGCGGCTATCTCATCCTTGCCGTCACCATCAACATCACCAGCGGAAACATCAACGCCTGCTTTGATAGCGGTGTCATAAGCATAGAAGGAGATAGATTTTTTAGTACCAGCAGTGTCATTGGCTTGATAGTCATAGGCTACTATCTGAGACGAACAGCCATTGCCTGCTCCGACAATCAGCTCCTTGTTAGCATCAGAGTCTAGTTGACCCATCGCTACGGTAGCGCCACATTCAGGGGTACCGAAGACGTTCTGTTCAAAGAGGACGTCTTTGGTTGTATTGTAGCGATAAACCTTAACCCAGGCTTGACCGTTGGAGAACTGAGAGACAGCGATGTCTTCTTTGCCATCGCCGTCAAAGTCACCGGAGGCGACATCCATACCGCCTCTAAAGCTAGAATCAAAGGGGAAGAAGTCTATCCCTCGCTGGGTACCGTCTTTTTCGAATACTCGCAGGTGAGGACCACCATTTTCACCAGTACCGGTGATTATCTCATCGATATTATCATTATCGATGTCACCAGTAGCTACTCTAACGCCTCCACGATAATCAGTGCCGTAGGCCATTAGTTTGTTAGGGTTGGTCTCCACTGTCCCGCTAGTAGTAAAACTACGCACGTGGGGACCACCACCCGAACCAGCGCCAGTGATGAGGGAGACGGCCTGGACTTGGTTGCTTATCAAAAAACAGCCTGAGAAAAATATTGCTACCACAAGCAATCTACGCAATAAATATCGGCTGGTACTCAACATAGACATTCGAAATAATATTATTACTTCTTGTCAGTTATGATATAGAACATAGATTATTCGATGATAAGGGGAGTGAAGGCCCAGGCATAAGGTAAAGTTATAATTGTTTATTAAAAATAGTAGAGTTTCGTTCTGCTGTTTTTAATCAGAGCAATCTCTACCAGCTCCCGCCTCCTCCGCCACCGCCTCCTCCGCCCGAGCCGCCACCGGAAAATCCGGAACCACCAGACGCACTACTCGAAGGCTGAGAAACCATGACGCTGGCTGAGTTAGTGGAAAAAGTCGACAGCGCGCTGGTCAAATAAATTGAATTGAAACTTCCTCCCTGATAACCTTCGTACCAATCCGGTTGTTGTTTATAAATATTCTCGAAGTTCTTCGCCCATTTTCCTTCTACGCCCAAGGCCATCGCGTAGGGTAATAATTTTTCAAACATCTTGGGCACCATCTTGGGCGGATTGTGGAATTTCAGTCGCTCTTTTTCAGTTACATTCAAAAATTCCTTAAATCCCAGAATCCGACGTAGCGTTTCTGTCCCCTTAGAAGTACGCTTGGGCATAAACATTGAAAAAATCATCATAATCAGACCAGAGATAAAGACTGAAGCCCCAAAAAAGAAATTAGTCATGATGCCACCCAACCAGAACGAACCAAAAAGGGCAATGATACCCACAATAAATAAACAACCAAACTTAGCTCGGACAGGATTTTTGGCATAATATCCCTGGCTAGTAACAGCCGTATAAATCTGATTGCTAATTATCTTCATATCCTTGTAAAAACTGTTTACCAGCGTCTTCATCTCTATTTCATTTCCACTACCAAACAAGCCTTCCATTAATTTCTTATCATAGTCACTCGACAAACTGTCAGGCTCTTTTAATTTAATCAACCGATAATCTTTTTTACCCAGGCCAGTTTGTTTGATCTTCAGATATCCTTTGATAGCTAAGTCAATTAGCTCGGCTGTAATATCTTTATTGTCCACTTTGCCATCAACAATTGTACCGATTTCCGCTGGCGATAAGCCATCTGGCGCTTCATATTCGGCCACGACTGCTCCCTGCATCTTGGGATCACGTCCGCGTATCCACCAGTAAGCAAAAGAAAAGGCAAAGACAATAAACGGCAAAAAGAAATAATAATTATCTTGTAGAAACCAGATCGTTCGCTGCAGTAGCGCCGGCTGGCTAACAACCCCCTTAGGCCAACCAACTACGATCGTCAGACCCTCATAGGCACGTAATTGTCCATCAGTAATAAAAGTAACTTCGCCATTCTCTTTTACTTCTATCTGACACGCACTGGTTGTACTACCATAAACTCCAGTATAACAAGCTGTCTGTAATTTATCTGGGGTAATCTCCTGGGGTAACTTTATCGTTGCTCCTGACCAATTAATCGGCACTTGCCATTCCAAGCCAGTTGCGTTCCAATAGAGCTCATCATGTTCGCCAAAATAATTAAGCGCTCGTTGAACTTTGTAGGAAATAAGATAGGCATGCACCCCTGACACATAGCGATCGGCATCGCCAATTTTTATTCGTTTTTTATCGTCTTGCTTGGAAACAGTGTAGGCATAACCATCATCTTTTTCGTCTACCACCTTAAAATCACTTAATTTAACCGAAAACCGTCCCCCACGCGCTTTATATTTATAAGGAATATCGCGATAAATACCATGCCGCTGTAGTTCAGCAAAATCATAGACAATTTTTTCCGTAACATTAATAGAAGAATCTTCATTAACGGCGATATGTACATCAAAATTTTGAATCTTTTCCGTATAGAGTTCATAGCCAGCCGTGCCCGGAGCATTGGTTTCGGCTTGTGCACTCGGAGCCAGACACAAAAAAATGCCGGCTATAATTATGATTGGCAATAAGTAAAACTTCATCTTTTCTTGTTATTTAAAGAGGTAACTACTTCTATCTTAACAGATTCAACCGCTTTTTCAACCAGGTCGTTAATTGCCAGTTTTTCTTCTTGTTTTTTGATATCGGCTATATTGGTCTTAGTATTAGGATTTTTCGGTACAAAAAGTGAACAGCAATCCTCATCAGGCTGAGCAGAGATATCGTAGGTGCCAATTTGACGAGCTTTCTGCATAATTTCTTCTTTATCTAGCCCAACCAAGGGCCGCAGTAACGGCATGGTGGCTACCTCACCAATCGTACTCATATTAGTAAGTGTTTGTGAAGCCACTTGCCCCAGGCTATCACCGGTCACCAATGCCTCGGCTCTTTCTTGCCGGGCAATTATTTCGCTAATCCGTATCATCATCCGTCGATAAAGAACAACCCGATCCGGAGCAGCTGCTTTAGCATAAATTTCCTTTTGAATATCAAGGAAAGGAACCAGGAAAAGCTTAGATTTACTCTGGTATTGATCAAGGAGGCCAACAATTTTTTGTACATTCTCTAGCGAACGTTTATCAGTTTGCGGATAGGAGTGAAAATGAGCAAAGACTACTCTCGCCCCACGTTTCATCAACCTATAGCTAGCGATTGGCGAGTCAAAACCGGAAGACAAGAGCGAAACTACTCGTCCACTGACACCAACCGGTAAACCACCGAGACCAGGTAGTTTCTCTGAGTACACAAACACGCCTTCGCCAGCAATTTCCACATAAATATTAGTCTCGGGATGACTGAGATTAACTTTAGCTCCTGGCCTTTTTTCTAGTATATAACCACCTAGCTCCTCGTTGACTTCCTGGGAATCTAGGGGAAAGTTTTTATTCGATCGTCGAGCTGTTACCCGAAATGTTTTTAACCTTTTGGGTAAAACTTCTTGGGCAACTGACTTTATCGCGTCCATATCGTTCTTTGCCTTGGTGGCTACCGCTAAATTAGTGATACCAAAAACTTGCTGCAGTCGCTGGACTATCTGCTTTGGGCTAGACCTATCATTTAACTCCACCAAAATTCGTCCGTAGCCTTTTTTAACCTTAGTGAATTTCTGATCTGACAAAGATCGCTTGATATTCTCTACCAACTTACGCTCAAAAAAAGGCCTATTCTTGCCCTTAAGACCTATTTCGCCGTAGTGAATTATAATATTCCCACCCATTGCTGCTAATTACAGGAGTAAGAAAACGACATTTACTAAAAATATCCCGTGAAACATCCCTCGCCCACCGATAAACAGGGGTGCCTCGTTTATCTTGTTAATATTGAGCAGGCCAGCACCCACTAAAGTTCCTAAAGTGCCAGCAAGATAGAATACAATGGCTGGATTAGCAGGGGTTAGTAGTAAAGACGTACATAAAGCGGCTAGTAAAGGGACAAGCGCTGATAAATGCAACCAATTCCCTTTTAAAGAAGAAATCCTAGTCATAAACCTGGTGATAATAGTAACCACTGCCAAAGCTATTAGCGTCGGCACTAGTGGAGCGTGAGAAAATAGATATATAGCTAGCAGTATTGGGACAATCGCTCCTCCTAAATTGAGATAAAGACCTTTTCTAGCTTTCTTACCGTTGGTCACCAGAAAGAGTGAATGCCAATGTCTCCGGTCTTGCTTGCGTCCCGGCCCACGCAGGATCAAGGGAACATCTATCAGGCTGCCAAGTAACATCAGAAGAATGCCGGCTACGATCACCCAAGCTGGTAAACCATTATCAGTTAAGGAAAAATCGAAAACTTCAAAATGCAGTAAGGACAGAACAATGGTGAGATATATTAGAGCGGGAAATAGAACCATAATAACTAGCTTTTTTTACTCTTTTTAAAAACTTGGTTCACAATCAAACTAACTATACCAACTAATAGTGCTCCCACAAATGCCGCCCAGAAAGAAGCCACTACCACTCCCGCTGCAAATCTAGCTGCCAACCAGAATAGCAAAGTATTTATCACTAGCGTGAAAAGGCCAAACGTCAACCAACGCAAAGGGAAAGTAAGCAGTCTTATCAACGGCCGTCCTAGGACATTGATCAAGCCTAAAACTAGGGAAAACACAACAGCGGCCAGAAAATTATTAACGGTGATCCCCGGCACTACATAGCTAACACCAAAAACTGTTAAAGCTACAATTATTGTTCTCGTGATAAATTTTGCCATAATATTTTTATTAATCTTGATTCCAGTGTAGCAAGCATAAAATTAGGAGCAAGGATTTATCGACCTCTCATGCTAAATTCGCAGCCACAATAATTTTGCCGGTAAAGTCCATGCTTGGTCGATAGATCGAGGCTCTCTTGAAAACCGCCCTTTTTCTTAAAATCATCAGCCAGAAACTTTACATTGTATTCTTGGCTTATCTTTTGACCTATCGGATTAATCACTGTCGCTTTTTTATAAGGGGAAATAGTAAGGGTAGTAGCAAAATGATCAAATTTCCTGCTGGCAGCTAGTTGAGCAGTTTTCTCTAGTCTCATTTTATAGCAAATCCCACAGCGCTGACCTCCCTCGGACTCATCTGCAAAGCCCTCTACCAGCTCCAACCACTTTTCCTTCTCATATTTTTCCGGGGCTAGCACCTCGATCCCAATTTCCTGACCAAACCGCACTGCCTCTTGTCGACGTTTGTCATGTTCTGCCTCCGGATAGAGATTAGGATTGTAAAAATAACCGGTCACTTTAAAATCAGTTTGTAGTTTTTCAATAACGTGGGTCGAGCAGGGAGCGCAACAGATGTGTAAGAGAAGAGATTTTTTCATGTGTTATTAACAAACACCCTGCCCCACAGCAAGGTGTCTTTTTATATATATGAATCTAATCGCCCACGGGCTGGTAAGATCAAAATCCGCCCCTAATCCACAATCGCCTGTCTCAACACCTCTTCCACCTTCTCTACAAAGACAAACTTCAATTCTTTTTTTACTTCCGCGGGGATATCAACCATATCTTTCTCATTATTCTTGGGTAAGATAACTTTTTTCATTCCGCCGCGATGAGCCGCCAGGACTTTTTCTTTAACACCGCCAATCTCCATCACCTTCCCCCGCAGAGTGATCTCCCCTGTCATACAAACATCTCGCTTCACTTTTTTGTCAGTCATCACCGATATCAAGGCTGTGGCAATCGCCGTTCCGGCCGACGGTCCATCCTTAGGAATAGCCCCCGAAGGCACATGGATATGAATATCAACATCCTTATAAAACTTGTCCTTGACGCCTAGTTCTTTTACTTTGGCTCGCGCAAAAGAAAAAGCGGCTTGAGCTGATTCTTTCATTACCTTGCCTAAATGGCCAGTTAAAACTAAGTCGCCTTTACCGGGCATCTTAGTCGCTTCAATATGGAGAATTTCTCCACCCGCAGCTGTCCAAGCCAAACCAGCCGCTACCCCCACTTCATCCTTCTTTTCTAGCCTAGTAATTTGGTAACGTGGCGGACCTAAGTATTTAGCTAAGTCACTAGCTGTCACGCTAATCTTTTTCTTACCATTTTCGGTAATTTTCTTGGCTACTTTACGACAAACGGCCGCAATCTCTCGCTCTAAATTACGTACTCCGGCTTCACTAGTATATTCCCGAGTGATCGCCCGCAAAACTGAGTCAGAAATAGCAATCAGTTTGCTATTAACGCCGTTATTTTCCATCTGCCGTGGAGTTAGGTACTTTTTGGCAATCTGGAACTTCTCTTCCTCAGTGTAGCCGGGGAAACGAATCACTTCCATCCGATCTCGCAAAGCTGGTGGAATCGTATCTAGCATATTGGCTGTGGTGATAAACATCACATCAGATAAATCAAACGGCACTTCCAAATAATGATCAGAAAATTCACTATTTTGTTCTGGATCTAAGGCCTCCAGTAAAGCAGCGGAGGGATCGCCCCGAAAATCAGCGCCCACTTTGTCAATTTCATCAAGCATGAACACTGGATTTTTGGTGCCAGCCGTTTTGATCCCTTGAATAATGCGCCCGGGCAAGGCTCCGACATAGGTTCGACGATGGCCACGGATCTCGGCTTCGTCTCGCAGCCCCCCTAAGCTAACTCGATGGAACTTCCGTCCTAACGCTCGCGCGACTGATTTACCAATTGACGTTTTACCTGTTCCTGGCGGTCCCACTAAACAGAGAATCGGACCCTTAATTTTACCTACCAGTTTCTGCACTGCCAAATACTCTAACACTCGTTCTTTCGCTTTCTTTAGCCCATAATGATCCTCGTCTAATATCTTCTTGGCCTGCTTAATATTTATTTTACTCTTGCTTTTCTTAGACCAGGGCAATTCGATCAGCCAGTCTAAATAAGCTTTTAAATATGATATCTCGGGACTAAAAGAAGGCATCCCTTCTAAACGACGCAGTTCTTTCAAAGCTCTTTCCTGCACTTCCTTGGGCATCCCTGCTTTTTTGATTTTGCCCTGCATTTCTTCTGTTTCTGTCTTACCGCCAACAACACCTAGTTCTTTTTCGATCGCCTTGAGCTGCTCACGCAAGAATACTTCCTTCTGCATCTTATTCAGTTCCTCGCCCGTTTTCGACTGCAACTTCTTGGCCATCCGTAGCACTTTCAATTGCCGCGACAAAGCTTGATTAACCTTATCCAGTTTTTCTTCGGCGGTGTTAGCCTCCAGAATCTCCTGTTTCTCCTTTATCTTGAATTCAATGTTAAGTGCGATGATGTTAGCTAGTTGCACCGGATCAGTAACATTGACCACTACCAGCAGAACATCCAAAGGAACGGTAGCGCCTAAATTTACACATTCTTTAAATTGATTGACTGCACTATATATTAAAGCTTCCGTCTTTTCTGTTTTTTGTGGATCGGGGAGAACAATATTGTCAGCCTTAACTTTAATGAAAGGGTCGAGCTGGAGATAATCGGAAATTTTTGCTTTCCCCGTTCCTTCCACTAAAATTCGGACTGAGCCATCAGGTTGCCGAACTACTTCTTTAATTTTGGCGACTGTGCCAACTTCGTATAGATCCTTAGGTTGAGGATCCTCCGTCTCAAACTTTCGCTGCGCCACAAAAAGAGCCAGGCGGTTGTTTTTTTCCGCATGATCAAGCGCTCTGATTGATTTTGGCCGCTGGATAGCAATTGGTGTTACTACTCCTGGATAAATAACCATATCCCGAATGGCAATCAAGGCCAAATCTTGTTTGCCTCGTCGTAATCCGGATAGAAAACCAGTTTTTGATTTATCAACTGTGCCCATAATTTTATTTTATTTGCGAAGTGAGTGAGGAAAGAATAAAAACTTGTTTTTGTTCTTTCGAACGAGCGAGCAAACAAAGAGCGAAGCTCTTTATAACTAAAACAACTATGGTGGTAAAAACCGCCATGTCTCGAGTATATCATATCGAGTCTCCGGGGCAAGTCTCTAGGTCTTTATCAACATGGAGCTGGGAAATTTGGCAAAAAATGTTATAATACAGGAAATGTTTAAAATAAATAACCAGGAAAACATGAACCAAAAACTACGGGTAGTTATCCCAATGGCGCTGGCAATAGTTGTGGCTGTTGCTTTGACCGCGGGAGGATGCGCTAAAAAAACGGAGGAGACTACTACTGATACTACTAGCGAGCAGACAGTGGAAGAAGTTGACGGAAATTGGACAACCGCTACCGCTAAAGGTGATATTGCTGACGAAGCTATTAGCGGCACAATCAACGGTGAAGAAGTTACTATCAAGAACGTCTCGATTAAAGACTGGGACGGAGAATACAGCTGGTCATTTTCTACGCTAGCTCCGGAATCAACTTGTGGGGTAGTCGTTGACGATAATGCTGTTAACTTTAGCTCTAAGACTTTGCGAGCTGGGACTTTCACGAAAAAGATGGAAGATGAGATTGAATTTTCTGACTATCATTCTTATTACCACTACGAGCAGGAAGATGGCACACCAATGAGTGTTAACGTTGACTGGGGTGCTACCATTGTAGTGAAAGAAGTTGACAAAGATGCTAATAAAGTAAGTGGCTGGGCTAAATTTGACTTCAGCGACGAAAAGACTGCTCTGGAAGGATCATTCGAAGCTGATTTGTGTGAATAGAGGGTAAACAAGCTAGATATTAGTTTTAAGCCCGGTTTTAAAGCCGGGCTTTTTGTATTGACCGGCAGTATGGATAACATAGAATGGGGACACGACTGTTTTTGCTGTACCATCACAACCACAGGAGGAAACCTTGGACGGAAAAATGTATTTGGCCCTATATGGGCAGAGTATGTTCGGCGACCTGAAGGGTTACGAGCTACTTGAGATGTTGGTCGATGCTGGCCGGGAGGGGCTCAACGATGAGCAGCGAGCGGCTATCGGCTACATCAGTGTGGCTGGCATGCTGGCACCCCAGCTCAACGACCAGCACCTGCTGGCGGCAGCAGTCGCCATGGATCCAGCCTACACCAGTCTGCCCATCGTGGGGGTGGGGAACGCCTGCGACAGCGGCGGGCTCGCCCTGCTGGATGCTGCCAAAACGGTGCGCTGCGGCGACACCCACGTCGCCCTGGCCATTGGCGTCGAGAAGATGAACATCAAGAAGCCGGGAAAGGACGGCAAGCCTCCCAAGACCGACTCGATCAAGATCGGCCAGATGCTGGGAACGGCTGCTCACCCGGATGATCGCTTCCCGCCTTTCAGCTTCCCTCACCTCTTCGCGCGGATCATGAACATGTACATGGAGAGGTACGGGATCAGCGAGGAGCAGCTGGCCATCCTGCCGCCCTACCTCTACGCCAACGCCGCCTACAACCCGCTGGCCCACATGCGTACGCCGAGAAACCCCATCACCGTCGAGTCAGTACTGTCCAGCTACCGCTTGTTCCAGAAGGACGGGGAAACGGGTGAGGGGGAAGACCTGCCATTGAAGCTGGAGGAATGTTCCCAGATCTCCGACGGCTACAGCCGCTTCGTTGTCTGCGACGAAGAGGGGCTGAGCATGCTGGGTCTCACCAAGGACGACGTTACCGTGCTGGCTGGCTGGGGACACGCCGTAGACGGCCTGTCCATCGCCTCCCGCGGCGACAACGTGCTGCAGCCGGTGGGCGCTAAGAAGGCTTTCGTGGAAGCCCTTCGGATGTCGAAAATCCCGCCCGAGTGCATCGGCGTCCTAGAGACCCACGACTGCTTCTCGATCATGCTGCCACTGACGGCGGAGATCGCTGGGCTGGCTGAGCCGGGGCAAGGTCTGCCCTACTTCGTGGATCACATGATGGGGATCGACAGCGACTTGCCCACCAACACCAGTGGCGGGCTGATGGCCAAGGGACATCCCATCAGCGCAACCGGCCTCGCCCTAGCTGGCTGGGTTCATCAGCAGATCCTCGGTCAGGTGCCGGTAGAGCTGAAGGTGTCGAACTGTGAAAACGGCATCTCCCTAAACATCGGCGGACCGATCGCTTCCACCGTCTGTCTCGCCCAGTACCGGGCCTAGCTCCCTAACCCAGCTCAACCAGCTTGTGGCCGGGCAGCTCCAGCCCTGTACCACGTCTGCCACCCAGACCCTCCTAATGGACGGAGACTGGCGGCCGTCCTGCCACAACCTTTTGCACAACCACGCAGTTAAGAGTCTCTACCGACTTCCTAGTCGCTTGGAATAACTCATCACTGCGTTTTTTTATACCAAAAAACAGCGGCTGTCCGCTGTTTCTAAATCAAGTTCTCTTTTTACTTACGCAACCCTATTTATTTCCTCCAGGCTAGTTAATCCTTCAACAACTTTCAATAATCCATCCTGCCGCATCGTGATCATCCCCTGCTTTTGCGCCAGCTTTTCTATTTCCAAAGATGATGCTCGTTGGTTAATTAACTCCTTCATTTCCTTGGTTATTTCAATCAATTCGTAGAGACCAACTCGACCCTGATAACCAATACCGTCACAAGTTGAACAACCCTTAGTTTTTGCTTTGTATAGTTTTTTGACGCCCTTCGGAGGAGAGTCTTTCCCTAATTCTTCTTGGATCTTTTTAGCCTCGTCAGCTGATGGCTGATATGACTGCCGACATTTCTGACAAAGACGCCTAACCAAGCGTTGCCCAATTACTCCTGTCAGAGACGGTGCCACCGAGTGCGGCCGCAGCCCCATATTAAGAAGACGGGGAATAGCCCCAGCAGCATCATTAGTATGTAAAGTAGAAAACACCAAGTGACCCGTTAAGGCTGCCTGGGAAGCAATATCAGCTGTCTCTTCATCTCTAATTTCCCCTACCATTACGATATCAGGATCCTGTCGTAGGATAGATCGCAAGCCACCGGCAAAAGTCATGCCTTTTTCAGGATTGATTGGTGTCTGTTGGATTCCTTCTAGACGGTATTCGATCGGATTCTCTAAGGTAATTATTTTTACCTCGGGAGAATTAACCTGGTTCAGACAGGCATACAAAGTGGTGGTTTTACCAGAACCGGTCGGGCCAGTGGTTAAAATCAGCCCGGTCGGTTTGTGAATAAGCTTAAGTAGAAGCTCTTGCTCCCGGGGACGAAAACCAAGCTTGGTGATATCAAGATCGGTTGCCCCTATGCCTAATAGTCTTATCACCGCTGCTTCACCATAGCCGGCAGGAAGAATAGAAATTCGTAAATCGATATCACCCCCTTCTAACTTAACCGTAATTCGACCATCTTGAGGTACATCATTGACATTTATTTTAAGTCCGGCCACTAATTTAATGCGAGATAATAGTTTATTGTAAACCTCCTTATCAAGCTTCGCGATGTCGTGTAAAATGCCGTCGATACGATAACGCAACTTAATACTCTTCTCCTCCGGTTCAATATGGATATCTGAGGCTTTGCCGACAATCGCTCCCGCTAAAACAATACTAATTACTTCCGTTACTGATACGTCGTTAATTCTCTTTTTTAAATCAGCTAAATTTTTGATTTGTTCCCGGGCTGACTGCAAAGATTCTGCCTCGATGCCAATTTCTTCTTTCTTTCTGGGGGCAACTACTTGTTTATATATTTCCAGGGCATAATTAAAACTCGGCTCTGAAGTAAGAAACATGGAAGTATTAAAGCCAGTTTCTTGTTCCAATTTCTCAACAGTTTCGATGGTCTTCTCATTATCTGGATTCAACACTGCCACTCGTAATAAGTTCTGAACCTTATAAAATGATAAAGCTCCCGATTTTCGAGCCTCTTTTTCAGAAATCAAAGCTAGGATATCCTTGGCAATTGGGGTTTCCTTTAAATTAATATAAGGCATGCCACGTACCATCGCTTTGCCAAGAGCTTCTTTCTCTAAGCGAGCCAGTTTAATCTTATCAAGCCTCTCGCTTAACTGTTCTGATTTTTCATCCTCAAATGATTGAGTGGATAGATCATCAGTCATAATAATAATTAAAACAAACTCCAGTAAGGTTTCTAACTTGCTTGCTAGTATACCATAATTTACTGAATAAAAAACCTGCGCGCTGAGCACAGGTTTTTATATCCGTAACCTTAAGACCAATATCTTATCTACTTTTCTTAATCGCCTCTTCCAACCGTTTTACTGCCAATATGCCAGCGCCAGTACGCAGATCGGTTTTATACTGTCGGGCTAACTTATAAACTTCCCGGAAAGACCGTTTCATCAATGGAGATAATTTACGGGCTACTTTATCCTCTGACCATTTTTCATTTTTCATGTTCTGATACCACTCGAAGTAACTAACTGTCACCCCACCAGCGTTGGCCAAGATATCAGGAATAGCTATAATCTTCTTTCGTCGCAGAATTGCATCAGCTTCCGGCGTAGTGGCTCCATTGGCCAGTTCAAGGATAATGTCAGCTTTTACTTTTCCAGCATTGGCTCCAGTGATTTGGTTTTCCAGAGCGGCCGGAATTAGAATATCAACATCAAGGGTGAGAATCTGACTCTGCGGAATATACTTACACCCCTGGCAATTACAACCACCACTACATTTACAAGTCTTGCTACCACCCGCTTTACAATCACAGAGACCGACCGTACCACACTTCTCTTTGTATTTCATTACCTTGTCAGGATCTAATCCGTCCTCACAGTAAAAAGCTTTGCGGGAATCACTAACGGCAACAATTTTAAATCCTTTATCGTGTAGTATCTTAGCCGCTACATAACCGGCGTTGCCAAATCCTTGAATAGCCACTGTGCTCTTTTTTATTTTCAAAGTCTTGAGTGCCTCTTCCAGCACAAAAACACTACCCTGAGCGGTAGCAATATCGCGGCCCTTAGAACCACCACCACGCAACGATTTACCTGTGAGAGTTGGTAAATATTCGCTAGCTTTTAATTTTCGTCCCAGCTCTTTTTCCTTGGTTTTCTTGAACTCGCTCACCATCCAGTCCATGATCTGAGCATTGGTGTAAACGTCAGGGGCCGGAACATCTTTTTTCGGTCCGAGGAAATCAGCCGCCGCCCGAGCATAACCACGGGATAATCTTTCCAACTCACCAGCTGACAATTGATGAGGATCAACGATAATACCACCCTTACCACCTCCCATCGGAATACCAGTAACAGCACATTTCAGAGACATCCAGTGAGCAAGCGCCTTGACCTCATTGAGATCTACTTGGGGGAAATAACGAATGCCACCTTTATAAGGACCGCGCGCATTGTTATGCTCTACTCGATAGGCTTCGAACATTTGCATTTTACCAGAATCCATCTTCACCGGAATCTGCATCATGATAATACGCTGAGGTTTCGATAGAATTTCAAAGATTTCTTTATCTAGCTTTATTTTTTTAGCAACATCCTCTAGCTGCTTGAGAGCATTTTGATGTGGATTTTGTGCCATCTGTTTTGTTAATTAATTACGTACATTGGCTTTAAGAGTAATACCGGAAGATTTTGTTGTCAATCGAGAAATATTACTCAGGTTGCTGCTAAACTAATTTTATATTGATAATTAAATATTGCGGTCTCTATATTAAAAAAACATCCACTATTAGCAGATGTTCTGGCTACCCAGAGCCATCATCGGCCGAAGAAGGTACTAGGTCTCCCGCCACTTGATCAGCGAGGATCACGAATTCAACCGGTACAGCAAAATCAACGCCGTATACGTTGGTGACGATAATCAGGCGGCCCTTGATCGAACCGGTCATCGCTAACCAGGCATCCTCTACCGAATACCGGCCGAGCTTGTCGACGCAAACTACCACCCTCTCCCCCGGAATGTATGGTGGGATCCGCGACCGTACCAAGAAAAAGACGATCCCTGCGATTGCAGCCGACAGCGGAATCCAGGGCTCCATGGAGTCAACCGTCAGACATAACAGGATCAACAAGGCAGCCACCGACAAGATTACAGCTCCCAGATGCTTCAATACTAGTCGCAAACGTCGTCTCGTGTCTCCCATTCTATCCTCTCTAATCCTTTCTCCGGTAGAAGGTGCCTGTCAGATGCTGACAGTTTGGACACTCCTGGGGAGGAGTAACGGTGTACTTCCTTCCCGCTCGATTGGGATTACACTTGCCGCACGTCACCCGGCTGCTCTGTTTCTTCTTCTTCGTTCTGTTCCCTTTGGCCATTTTCCCTCCAGTGGTTTACGGTTGAACAATGAACAAACAATCTAACATTCGATCACTTTATAATCCCCCTCACTTTTTCCAGGACATCTTTTTCCGCCTCCGCTAGACTAATACCATTAATTTTGATCCTCATCACGCCATTGCGGCTAGCGGTATCAAAAATCTCAGCCAGTTGGTTAATATAGTTCTCCTCATTAGATTTGATCAATATTTCCACACCGCCGGTATTTACGTCCAACTCTTCACTTTCTGTCATCGCCTGCTCAGGCGCGCGAGCTGTTCCTTGAATTGCTTCATACAAAACAACTACAATATTAGTATTAGGCACTGATGTCATAATCTCATCGGTAATCCCTTCCAAGTCCTTTACCTGCGCTCCAGAACTAACAAAATCCTTTTGTCCCAGCATGCTCCAGGCCAACTTTTTATCTGGATCATGCTTGACCCTTGCCAAAGCTCGCCCCCACAATTTTAACATTGAGAGTGAACGATTCTTGTACAAACTATTAATCACTTGCTGTTGATCAGCCCCGGTGGCAATCAATTTAGCCGCGATGTTAAAAGACTTGGGAGTGGCGCTATTATTCTGGAAACTGCGCGTGGAAGCAATAATGCCTGTCAACAAACAAGTAGCAATCCGTTCATCGATTACCTTTTCACCCAAAGTAGTAAATAGTTCGTATAGTATTTCGGCAATTGAGGAGGCCGTAGTATCAACTAAATTTACTTCGCCAAATTGCTCATTAGAGCTACTGCGATCGATATTAATCACAGGAGTTTCGTAAAATAAGTCAGCGTTATTGGTATAAGCTGGTCCAAGTGATTCAAAATCAACACTATGAATAATGAAAACAGAATCATAGCCAAAGCCCAACACTTTGGTGGATAAATGATCAGGGGTAAAACTACCACCTTCAGGAGTAATGAAAATATTTAGCTTCTTGCCGTCTTTGTCAAAATCGTAACTGAATTGAGCCACTTTGGTATTGGAAGTATCCAATGAAACGACAAAACTTTTGTTCTGCTGAACATCGTTTTTAACCCTCTTCGTCTCGGGAATAAAACCGAGAACCGGTGGGATAGGGCCTTGGGTAACCATATCAACCTCTTTGCCAGATTTTTCCAAATACAAACCAAGGGCAACTAGGCTGCAAACAGCATCCTCCGTAGGATGCTGTCTAGTGAGTAGCAATACTTTTTTGCTTTTCTCAACGACTTCTAAAATTTGCTGCTGCGACGACAATTCCATGACGAATTATATTTTGTACAGTTCGATCCATCTTAAACAAGTATCTTTGAGTCGTCAACACTTCTTATTGTGTGCCAACATGAGACAAAGACCTCAAAACATCCAGATCATAATATCACCAACGTTGGTGCCTGTTTTGCCAGTAACCACTAGGGAATTGTTGAGTCGCTTGAGTAAATTGTAGCTATCAAACTTGACTAAATAACTTTGAATATCTTGAACCGTAATTTTCTGACCAACTAATGAATTACTATCAACTACGCCACCAGCTATTTCCGGCATAAAATCTGAGCCATCAGTGGCCACACTGGCTACCAGCCAATCTTGGTTGTTTTTTTGTAAAGCTAGTAGCGCGGCGGCGGCATAATATTGATTCCGTCCGCCTTCGCCAGGATTGTCGGGTAAAGTGGGAGTCGGCTCTCCACCCATTAGTAAGATATTTGCATCTTTGTATTTGCCAGACTCGATTTCTTTAATACGCGTGGTAATTATTTTGTCCGGCTCACCTTTTTCTTCAGTAGTGACAATGATCGGCTTTAGTCCTAGTTCCTCAGCTTTAAACTTCATTGCCTCCAAGGCTAGTTTGTTGTCACCGATAATATAATTATGGCAATTGGGCAGCTCAGTTGGAGTTTCCGGCTCACCTTTTTTTAAGTGTTCTACTACGCTGACCGGCGCTCGTTCGAGTAAATTATATTTCTCTAGCACCTGAATAGCATCAGCAAAAGTAGTGGGGTCAGGAGTAGTTGGACCGGAGGCAATAGTGCTGAGATCACTGCCTATCACGTCTGATAAGATAAGTGAGACAACTTGTGTTGGAGAGAAATATTGTCCCAATTGTCCTCCTTTAACCCGCGACAGATGTTTTCTAACAATATTAACTTCATCAATCGACGCTCCTGAACGTAGTAAATCTTTAGTGATTACTTGCTTTTCCTCTAAGCTTACCCCCTCAACTGGATAGGGCATGAGAGCTGACCCACCGCCAGAAATAAGGCAGAGGACTAAATCTTTTTCAGTAATTTTATATTTATCTTTAAGAGCTAACATCTGCTGCATTCCTTTTACACCCTCTTCGTCAGGCAAAGGGTGTCGAGCTTTGACGATTTCTATCTTTTTCGTCTCGGCTCCACCATTGTGACAGGTTACCGCGCCAGCTGTAATATCATCAGGTGATATTATTGACTCTAGCGCTTGTGCCATTAGGCCAGCTGCTTTACCGCCGCCAATTACAAAAAGACGTCCCGCAGAAAACTCGTACTGGTCACCATTAACGGCAAGTGACTTTTGATCAGGATCGTAGGCAATGGCTTGCTTAATAATATTTTGCGGTAAAACCCGCTCGATGCCAGCCGAAATTATTTGCAGAGCCTGCTCGCGCTGGGGGGTGGCGGCTAGTTGGTCGTAATTTTTTATTATCATAGGTTTATTGTAGCAAGTTCTGAAAATTAATTAAACCAACCTCACCTGGAAATTACTAATAATCTTTGTTACACTGCTATAAAGATCACAATCCTAGAAACAATGAACATCCTTCAAGCCGTCGTCCTTGGCCTTGTCCAAGGAGCAACTGAATTTATCCCCATCTCCAGCTCTGGCCATCTCGTATTGGCTCGAGAAGTTTTTGGTTGGGAAGATCCCGGGGTAGTTTTTGATATCTTTCTGCATTTGGGTACTTTAGCAGCCGTCTTGATATACTTTCGCCGAGACTGGCTAAAAATTATCAAGGATCTCTTCGGTAGATCAGGAGACAAGCGAACAGCTATTAACTTGGTAGTGGCTACCTTACCAGCTTTTATTCTGGGTTTTTTGTTCAATGACTATATCAACTCAATTTTTCGCCACGCTCTCTGGGTATCAACATTCTTAATCATCGTTGGGCTTATTTTTATCAGTGCCGAGAAATTCGCCAGTCACAAGATAATCAAAAAAGATCTGGATAAAGTCAGTTGGAAAGATGCTCTGCTGATAGGACTAGTCCAGGCCTTAGCACTACTGCCTGGTGTCTCCCGTTCTGGTATCACTATCGCCGCTGGAATGTTTCGCTCTCTTAAGCGCACTGAAGCCACCCGTTTTTCCTTTCTAATGGCTTCTATCGCTATTTTAGGCGCTAGTATTTTCGGATCTTTTGCAGCCATGCAAGATGAAGGTTATTTGAGTGGTTTCTGGCCAGAAATAGTGATTGGTTCCATTATCGCTGCCATAGTTGGCTATCTGAGTATTAAATATTTAATGAAATTTCTCTCTCAGCATAAGTTGTATATATTCGCCGCCTACCTGATTTGCCTGGGAGTGATTATCTTTGCCGTGCAGTGGATATATTAAGTCATGAAGGAGAAGATAATAACTAAAAGTGCAGAGAAAACACAAGAAGTTGGCAAGCTGCTAGCGACTGAGTTGCGTGGTGGTGAAGTGATCAGCCTCTTGGGGGATCTGGGTGGCGGCAAAACTACCTTTACCCAAGGCTTGGCCGCGGGGCTCGGTGTCAAAGAGGTCATCACCAGCCCTACTTTCACTATTATGAAGAAATATTCGACAAGGCATGATACTATCAAAAATTTATACCATTTAGACCTTTACCGACTAAGTGACCCACAGGAATTAGCTGATCTGGGCTTTACCGAAATTGTGGCTGACCCCCAAAATGTGACTGTGATCGAGTGGGCCAACAAAGCTAAAAGAATTATCCCGTCGGAAAATAATTTACAGATAAGATTCAGGTGGATGGGGAAAGATGTGCGAAAAATTACTTTTTCAACTCCTTGAGACCTTAAAAATCTCGAAATAATTCATTGACTATTATCCCAAAATAGGTTAGGCTGATCAAATTTACTGTAATGGCCTGATCTTTTTAAATTCGGGCGGAACAATATAGAAGGTGTTTCCGCCACCCATACGCCCACATACTCAGGGCATCATTCCAGGAGAATGTGAAGATGAGCAGAAAGAATTTGTATCGGGCTGCATTCGTGCAGTCATGGTTGGCCACCATGGCTTTTGGGGGGTTCTTGACCACAGTGGCCTCAAACGGCAGTCAGTTGGTAGCGGGAGGAGCAATTCTCCTGGCCGCCATTCTGGCCATGAACGGTCTGGCCCGGACTGATATGTTTCTGGCCGGTGGGGGGCCACGATGGTGGTACAAGTTTCCCATCTTCGGCTTCTTCCACCGCATCACCAACGAAGGAGAACTGGCCGGAATCGCTGTTGGGATCGCCGCTGGGGGCACCATCCTCTGGTGGGGGCAGAGCCTCCACATCCCCTGGGGAGAGTGCTTCACTCTATTGGGCATCATGTCAGCGGCCAACATCGCTGTTCGACACATGATCCCCATCATGGGTTTCCTGGAGCGGATCGGGGATATGCGCCTGGTGATCGCTGGCGGTTCCCTCCTCTCCTCACTCACCGGTGAACCAGCAGCAGCGGTCTTCCTTTGCGACTACGTTAAAACGAGGATCGACAGCGAGGAAGACAAGAAACGCGTGGCCGTTGGTTTGGCCGCTACCATCGGCTCCGGTGGTGGGCTCACTTTTTTCGCCGCTCCCCCCATCCTGATCGTCTGGAGCAAGTTGGAAGCAAGCTTCGGCTGGGGGATCACTGACCTGATCGCCTGGGTGGGAGTCGGGTGCGTGCTGCACGTGACGCTCACCACCTTCCGCTTCTATCAGCATGTCGGCAAGAATGTGGAGTTCAGCAACAACCAGCCTCGCCTGAGCCGCGAGAGCATCAAGCCGCTCGCCATCCTGGTGAGCATCGTCATCGCTCACATCTTGGCCGCGATCTTCAAGCCAAGTCAGGTTTGGATAGGGCTTCTGTGGGCAGCTGACTCGGCCGCCGCCGTCTACAGCTACCTGCTAGCCCATGCCAAGTACGCCGACGTTGACCAGGACGATCAACACGCCCTAGAGGAAGCCTTCACTGCCAGGTGGCAACCGCTGATCCTGGCCGTCCTCCTGGCTGCGCTCGAGCTGATCGGAGTGGTAGCTGAACCGCTGATCATCTGGATCGGGCAGAAAGTTCTAGTCCTCTCCGTGATGATGCCAAAGGCGATCGCGCTCTACGTTCTGGCGCTAATGATGTTCTTCCTCAGCGCCGTAACCAGCCACTTCGCCGACAACGCCCTGGCTTCCCGGGTCTACATCATAATCCCGATGAGCCTGATCAAATCGCTGGGTCTTGGTCCAGCAACTCTGCTAGCAACAGCTGTGGTCCAAGGCGCACTATTTGGTGGGCTCCTGACGGTGCCAGCAAATCTGCCCAACTTCTACATCAGCCGTGCGCTGGGAGTGGGGCCTGGTCCCTGGATTCGCACTTCGTGGCGGCTCTACTGGACCTGCATCGCCTACCTCGCCTGGCTGACGGTGCGCTTCGTCATACTGTAGCTCACCTTCGTACCTTTGATCCTCAGGATTTTCCTCCGAGGATTTTTTTATTACCAAGATCGTTATTGGTTGGATCAAATATTCAATTTACTCTTTTTCCATGTTATACTAGCAACACTAAACATTTAATTTCTAACCTAAATGTCCGATTTAAACCTCGACGAAAAAGACTTTACCGAAGAAGTCCTCATATCTGATTTGCCCGTCCTGATCGATTTCTGGGCCGAGTGGTGTATGCCTTGCCAACAAATTGCGCCGGTGATTGAAGAATTAGCCGAAGAATACAAAGGCAAGGTAAAAATCCGCAAGGTTAATATTGATGAAGCCAAAGAACTAGCAACTGTACATGAAGTTATGAGTATTCCTAATCTCATTTTTTTCAGAGACGGTAAAAAAGTGGAGCAGCTCGCTGGTTCAGTGTCCAAAGAAACTATTAAAAAAGCTATCGAAGATAAGTTATTAAAATAAAGTGGACCGCTACACTCTTGTCCCTGAATTTAATAGTTTGATTCCTAAATTTCTATCTCCAGAAAATGTTTTTGGAGTGTACGAGGAAGAAACCGATAGCGTCAGCGAAAACATTGTCAAAACCTTGCAAGAAAAAGGTTACCAAGTCAAAAAAGTAAGCCAAGAAATACCCAGCTCAATTAATGTTCTGTGTATTATCGCCTCACCAGAAGCAGCCTGGGAAAAGATCAAGACCAGTGGCGTCCAAAAAATCTGGCTGGAGCCCGGCAGCGAATCGCAAGCAGCGATTGATTATTGCCAGAAGAATAAAATTGAGTTAGTTTATTATCATTCGTTGACCAAAGCGATCTTAGATTCTAAATAATCCAGTTAGTATGTCTCTATTCATTATCCTCGGCTATATCTTAATCGCCCTTGTCCCAGGGCTTTTTTGGCTCTATTTTTATAGGCGTAAAGACCGGAAACATCCTGAGCCCCTCAAACTAATCGTAAAAGTCTTTCTCTGGGGAATGATTATTACTCTGCCAGCAATTGGTCTGGAGTTAGCCGTCGACTATTTTTTTCCTTATTCTCAATCTACTAATTTCTTTGTCATTGCCGTTAGTGCTCTTTTGGTTGTAGCTCCAATCGAAGAAATTCTCAAGTTTTTTGTTGTTAAGGAAAAAATTTACGAAAACCCAGCTTTCGACGAGCCTCTGGACGGAGTGATTTACGCCGTGGTGGCTGCCTTGGGATTTGCTTCCTTAGAAAATATCTTGGTTATCTTCTCGGAAGGGCCTGATGCCATTGTTCTCCGCTTTGCGACTGCTACTTTGATGCATGCCATTACCTCTGGTATCGCCGGTTATTATCTCGGGTTATTAAAATTCGGTCCCAAGCAAAAAAACTTTTCAGCGCGACAAAAAAGAAATTTCATGATCCAAGGTTTAGCCATCGCTATCATTTTACATGGGGTCTATAACATTATTGCTAGCACCAGAACTGCTCTCACCATCTCTCTGATCGCCATGATAATTATTGTGATGTATTTTATGTTAGCTCGAAGCATTAAGGAGTTGAAGAAGATTAAGAACTAAAAATTAGACGTGGGCCCTACAAAGCGCATAAATAAGAGCTCCCCGAAGATTAAACGCAATTACAGCCGGGGGTTGTCATATATTAAAATTGTTATATAATAGATGAAGGCGCCTAAGGAATAACCTAAAATAAACATGTTTAAAAATTTATTGAAAAAATCAGATAAAAAAGAGCAACCAATAAAAACTGAAACGGCTGCCCCGGAAAGCAGACCAACAGAAGCTGACGATCAACAATCAGAAGATTGGTCTTCAGGATACGAGGGGCAGTTAGCAATTGATGTCTATCAAACTCCTGATAATATTGTCATTAAATCAACTATCGCTGGCGTTTTACCAGAGGATATTAGTGTCACCGTCGACAACGATATGGTAACGATCAAGGGAGAGAGAAAAAGTACGCAAGAAGTAAAAAAAGACAATTATTATTATCAAGAATGTTATTGGGGATCGTTTTCCCGTTCAGTTATTTTGCCAGTTGATATCGAAGCAGATAAGATCGAAGCCGAACTGAAAAATGGAATTCTGACAGTTAAGCTACCAAAGGCAAAGAAATCGCGAACGACAAAAATTGAAGTGCGAGCAGCCTAGAAATATTTAAAACTATCATAAAACCCCGCTTCATGCGGGGTTTTTATTTTCACCGGGGGATCCTTATATTTTCACTTTCTTCAACATCTCCGCCGCTTGATCGGGATCAACCGTACTGATTTCCAAACCAGTGGAGAGTTCAAAGCCAGCCCAAGTAGAGATTTTAGGCATAATTTCAAAATGCCAGTGGTAGTGGCTATATTTTTTAGCCGATTTCTGACCACGAGACTTACCCTTCGAACTACAAACATCACAAGGAGCCGTATGCAAGAAAAAATTATATGGTGAATTATTTAAAGCTTTATCTAAACGTGATAGAACTTGTTTAAAACTTTGGGCGAGATTTTCCCTTTGTCTGGGTGTAATTTCTTCAAAGTATGATAGATGTTTTTTGGGATAAATCCGGATTTCAAAGGCTACGCTGGAGCCGAAGGGACATAGCGCAACATAGTCATCATTTTCGTAAACTACCCGTGTTTTTTGTTTTCTCTCCCAATTAACCATCTCACAATGAACACAAGTGCCGTATTTTTTTAAATATCGAGCTGAACCACGCAGAGAACTTTTAATATCACGTGGCAAAACCGAGATAGCAAAAATCTGCGAGTGGGGGTGGGTTAACGACGCTCCCGCTTCTGGTCCATGATTATGAATAATTGAAATGTAAGTAACATATTTCCGGTCGCGCAAAGCTAGATAGCGTTCTTGATAAGCTTTCATCACTTCTTCTAACTTCTCCACTGGTAAACGTCCAAAATGCTTATCGTGAGAAGCCGTGATTAACACTTCATGGTAACCCCGACCTGGCATCACAGTATGGTGGCCAATTTTCTTTTGACGCGGTGCTCCGCCCGGCACAAAGGAAGGAAATTTGTTCGGCACTACAATCAAACTCCAAATCTGATCGCCCCATCTTTGGTGGTCGCCTACTCGTTTCAGCTGTCGGGCATATTTGGTTTTAACGTTGAGCGGATATATTTTGGCTGGATCCTTGATACCGCTCTTCTCCAAATTACAAAAAGGGCACTGACGGCGAGGCTGCTGAAATTGAGCCCGTTTTACTTTGTAGGCCTGCGGTCGCTTAGCCCGACCAGTGGCAATCACCACCCAGGAATCAGAAACAGGATTTTTGCGTAACTCGGAAACTTCTTTTGGTTGGCTTTTCATAGTTCTAACTAGGTATTAGGTAGCAGTGAGAAGGTTGGCCACCTACAACTTACTGACTATTTACATCTCCACTTCTTCATAAACCCGCTCAATTTTCTCCGCCTTCCCGTCCGAACCAATTTCCACTACCACCCCGTTAACTTCACATAGTCCCTCCTCCTCAACGTCATATTTAAACGGCAACTGAGTCAAAAATTGCTCCAGCACTGCTTCTTTTTTCGCTCCAATGACTGAATCCTGTGGTCCGGCCATCCCCACATCAGTAATATAGGCTGTTCCGCCCGGCAGAACTCGCTCATCAGCCGTCGGAACATGTGTATGAGTCCCCACAACAGCACTTACTCGTCCGTCAAGATAAAAACCGAGAGCTTTAGCCTCGCTAGTAGCCTCCATGTGCATATCAACAAAAATAACGTCTGGTTTTTCTAATTTTGTTTTTTCTAAAACATCATCCATTACTCGAAAAGGGCAATCGTAATCGTCTTTGAAAAATACCCGCCCGATTAGATTAACCAGTAATAACTTCTTCGTCCGTACCGGAAAAATTTTCCATCCTACCCCTGGTGCTCCCGGTGGATAATTAGCTGGTCGGACAATATCGGCTTTTTTATTATTCAAAACATCAATCCCCTGCTTGTTTTGAAAGATGTGATTGCCGGAAGTGAAAGCATCAATGCCGACCTCCGTCATTTCTTGGATCGTTTTCTCAGTTATCCCCGCCCCATGCGCTAAATTCTCCCCGTTAGCCAACACAAAATCAGGTTCATGCTTTTCTCGCCAAGCAGGTAAAACCTTCTTTACCGCTTCACGTCCAGCTTTACCGACGATATCACCGAAGAAAAGAATTTTCATTTACTTTTTTTGCTCAATTTCCCGAAACATTAATGTCCAGACGGCTGACTGGAAGGTGGACAAGACAGCGCCATATAGCAATGACAACAAGAATAAAAACATCACGCCAGCAGCCGCTACTACCGCTACTCCCATCCATTGAACAACTGCATAAGCGAGAACACCTAGCAGTACAAAAGGAATAGCAACAACTAGCACTATGATCAAGAAAGCGATGCCGGTTACCAAACCAACCACAAACAGTAAAAGCCACATAATCAAGCTGGCACCTAGATTGTTTTTAAACAAAAGTAAACCAGCGCGCCAAGATTCTACCACCTTCATGTTCTTGATTACGATGTATTGCCAACTCCAGATGGCAATAAAAGAAACAACAAAGCCCAGGGGAATATAAATAACTAAGGCGAACAAAAGTAACAGAATAGCGCGCAGTGTCATTTGGTAATAAAACAACAGGCCAACTGGAACTCCTAAGACAACTAGGGTACCCAACAAAATGAATATCATGGCTAAATTAGAAGCCAACATCGGTAAAAACTTTTTGGCTCCGATTCGGAATCCATCCTTAAAGCTGGTCGGCTTACCACCGTCAATTCGATCAACGCAGTGGACTAGAGCTCCACGCGCAATCACACTTAGGACAAAGAAAATTAGACCGATCACCAACAAAGCTAACACCACTATCACAATCCAAATCCAATTATCAGTTAAAAAGTTCTTGATTTCATTCATCGCCTGTTCACCACTTGAACTATTTGAACCATTGTCCTGCCAGCTAGAAGAAGGATTATAATTAAAACTGCTCCCACCAAAACCTGCCAACAAACCAAATATCCAAAGATACTTAGCTTGCCAAGTAATTTTTGCCGCTCTTTTGATAATACCAAAGTAATCCATATTTTTAGATGTTAGGTTATAAGTTACAGGTGTTAGGGACAACTTAAAACATTCCTTAGATAGCCCTAATACCCAAGACCCATCACCTACAATTTATCCCACTAACTTTTCAAAATCTTCCCGCTCCAAAGTCTCTTTATCTATCAGCTCTTTGGCCACTAGTTCTAATTTCTCCCGATTACCATCTAAAATCTGGCGGGCACGATCGTGAGCCGAATCAACGAAACTACGGATTTCTTTATCTATTTCGGAGGCCACTTCTTCGCTATAATCTCGTTGCTCAGCGATATCCCGTCCCAGAAAAACCATCTCGTCCTTTTGGCCAAAAGTCATCGGACCTAATTTATCAGACATACCATATTCCGTTACTAGTTTACGCGATAGTTTTGTGACTTCCCGTAGATCAGAGGTAGCCCCCGTGGTAACATCGCCGAAGACAATCTTCTCGGCCACGTAACCACCCAGTAATACTGACAGATCTTCAATAAATTCTTGTTTAGCGTGGAAGTGTTTTTCTTTCTCCGGCAATTTCAAAGTATAGCCGGCTGCTTGACCACGAGAGATGATCGAAATTTTATGGACTGGATCGGTGTGCGGTAACAAGTGAGACACTAAAGCGTGTCCAGCTTCATGGTAAGCAGCAATTCCCTTCTCCTGCTCTGATAAAACAAAACTCTTGCGTTCTGGTCCTAACATTACTTTTTCGATTGCTTCGAGCACTTCTTTTTCCCCTACAGTTTTTTTGTCGCGGCGAGCAGCCAGGATAGCTGCTTCGTTCATTAAGTTTTTAATATCAGCGCCCGAAAAACCAGGGGTTCTCTGCGCCACTTTTTTCAGATTAACATTCTGAACTAGCTTTTTGCCCCGCGCGTAAATTTTAAGTAGTTCTTCGCGATCTTTTATATCAGGTAAGTCCAAAGTTACTCGTCGATCAAACCGTCCCGGACGCAGCAGAGCCGGGTCAAGCACGTCGGGCCGGTTGGTAGCCGCTATCACGATCACATTTGTGCCTTGTTCAAAACCATCCATCTCGGTGAGAATTTGATTGAGAGTTTGTTCCCGTTCATCGTGACTGCCACCCAGACCGGCGCCTCTCTGACGTCCGACAGCGTCTATCTCATCAATAAACAAAATAGCGGGAGCGGATTTTTTGGCTTTATTAAAGAGATCTCGGACGCGCGAAGCTCCTACACCAACAAACATCTCGACAAACTCGGAGCCAGAAATATGAAAAAATGGCACTTTGGCTTCACCAGCCACCGCTCGCGCCATCAAAGTTTTACCTGTACCAGGAGGTCCAACAAGCAACACTCCCTTAGGAATTTCGGCGCCCAGATCGGTAAACTTTTTAGGGGTTTTTAGGAATTCTACTACCTCAAATAACTCTTCCTTGGCTTCTTTGACACCAGCCACATCCTTGAAAGAAGTTTTGCTTTCATCTTTACCTTCAAACTTCTTAGCCTGGCTTTGGCCAAACATCATTGCTCGATTGTTCCCCTTTTGAACCGAACGAGCCATAAAATAAATAAATATTGCGATCAAACCGAAGGGTAAAAGGAATGGTAACAACGCCCCTACCCAGTAGGAAAACCCAGATTCGTCTACTATTTTTACTTCTACCTTGGCCAATTTATCCGATTCTACACCGTAATTTTGTAAAGTTTCACCCAGCGGACTTTCTTTCTCTTTTTTAACTTTCTTTTCTTTGTTGTCGTCTTTGATTTTCACTTTCACTTCCTCGCCTTGTATCTCTATTTTCTCTACCTCTTCCCCGTTGATCTGTGCCACCAGTTTATCTAAAGACATCTCCTCTGGTTCAGTTAGAGGAGTTTTATACATCGCAAAAATACTGGCGATAGTCAGGAAGACAACGAAAGCGATTAGGATATTTTTTATAAATGAATTCATGGGATGAATTAGGTTATGAGTAGTAGCGAGTAGGCTTGTTTGCTGGCGGGCAGGTTGTATAAACTATTTAAAAATAATTTATAACAGTCCTACCAACCATAAACCTACTACCTGGTTACAATAATCTTGCCATCCTTTTTGGCAATTCGCAAGCCTTTTACGGAGCGGTGGCTACCGGGTCGAGCTTTTTTTAGTACGCGGAGTGTCTCTTCGATATCAAGAACGCTAATATCTCTAGTATTACCTAACATTTTGGTGAAAATATGACGTAAAATACCTCGTTGTAAAGCTTTGTCTAGCTTGAGAAAGTCTTCTAACGACAAGTTCGTCTCATTGCCATTCTCGTTGACCAAAGACTGATAAGTTTCTTCAACTATTTTTGAAACGAGAGAATGTTCATTTTTGATAACACAGCTAGCTTGAGTTAAAGTTTCCCGTAGGTTCGGGTTAAACTCTTTTTCCAGATATGGAATTAATTCGTGCCTGATTTTATTACGAGTATATTTAGTATCTTGATTCGTCTTATCCTCCCGGTAATCCAGCTTGTTTACCTTTAAATAAGCTAAAATGTCCTGGCGTGAACAATCTAGCAGGGGACGAATGATCTTGCCCTGTTGATAATCCATACCAGACAAGCCTTTTAGGCCAGAACCACGGAGGAAAAACATCAAAATCGTTTCCGCTTGGTCGTCGCGGTTATGGGCAACTGCAATTTTGTCCGTTTTTTCTTTTTTTAAGAGGTCGTTAAAATATTTATAACGAATGTCGCGGAGATTAGCTTCGAGGTTAGTAGATTCATCAGTGCTGGGTTCAGGATGTGAAATTTTGTAGGGCAAATTGTATTTTTCTGCTAATTTTTTCACGAAAATTTCGTCTTGATCCGATTCTTCGCCACGCAAACCATAATTAACATGAGCGACGGTCAATTTGAGGTTAAATTCTGCCTGGATTTCGTTCAAAAAGTGCAACAAACAGACCGAATCCGGTCCGCCGGAGACGCCGATGATGATTTTGTCGCTTGAATTGATTAATTCATGCTCTGCAATTGTATTTCGGGCTTTAGTCGTGAGCATAAGTGATTTATTGCGGGGTGATTATAGCGCTATTTACTATTTATCTCAAGAAAAATAAAGAGCTGCCTTCTCCGACAGCTCTTTCAATATATTTGCCGATAGAAACCTACTCTTGCTCGGCCATATATTTCACCAACCGTACCATGCTACTAACATAGCCCCACTCATTATCATACCAAGCAATTATTTTCACCATATTGTCACCTATTACATCGGTAGATAGAGCATCAATCGACGACGCCGCTGAACTACCTCGATAATCAATCGAAACTAGTGGTTCATCGCTTACCGCTAACACGTCTTTCATTTCGCCACTGGCTGCTTCTCTGAATTTATTATTAAGATCATCAGCGCTACCCACGCTCTTCTCTAATTCACAGACTAAATCCACGGTAGAAACAGTCGGGGTAGGAACTCGTAGCGATATACCTTTTAGCTTTCCCTCCACACTCGGCAACACCATAGCCACTGCTTCACTGGCGCCAGTGGTAGTAGGGATAATCGACTCTGCTGCTGCGCGTGACCGACGCAAATCTTCACTCTTATGTGGCGCATCGTGCAAATTCTGATCATTGGTGTAGGCATGAATAGTGGTCATAAAACCACGCTTGATGCCATACTCTTTTTCTAACACCTTACAAATAGGCGCCAAACAGGTAGTCGTACAAGAAGCAGCCGAAATAATTTTATGCTCAGCTGGCTTATAATCGCTTCCATTCACCCCTGGAATCAGCGTCACCACGTCATCTCCCTTGGCGGGAGCGGAAATCAATACCCGTTTGGCACCAGCTGCCAGGTGCTTCTCACTGTCTTCCTTAGTTCGAAAAACACCAGTAGACTCAATCACTAAATCAATATCCATTTCCCTCCAAGGCATTTTAGCTGGATCATCGATATGCAACATTTTAAAACTGGTGCCGTTGAAAACGATATTATCGCCATCGATTTTAACCTCTTCCTTGGCTGGACCATAGAGGGAATCATACTTGATTAGGTGAGCATAAGTCTCAATCGGTGAACGACTATTGGCGGCCACTAGATTAATACTTGGCTCATTAATAATCTGACGAAGAAACGTTCGACCAATCCGACCGAGACCATTGACAGCTACATTTAATTTTTTAGACATTTGTTTAATTAGGTTATAGGTATTAGATACTAGGCGTAGGGACTATCTAGAAAATACTTATAGAAATCCTAACACCTAAAACCCATTACCTATCACCTAAAAAGTTCCTATCTCGGGCAAATCCCCTACTAGCGGCTGGAGATAATCAACAAAACTTCTAGTAACATTATTGCCACTTTTGCTAATAAATTTACTTGGCACTTCCTTGGCATCACGGGCTACCCGACGCAATTCTACTAAGTCGGTTTCAAAAACTGGCTTACCCTGCTTATTGAGACGGCTAATAGCTACACTACCATCAATATCACCCTTGAGAGCGTAGCCAACAGCCTCTTTACCAACCATCCTAGCCACTCGCTTGTCAATTTCGCTAGCCACTCCTGGAAAACTACGCTGGGCATAGCCAAGGGTGTCCGTACGCACTCGCATATCTTTATGTCGAGTGTGTTTCTCCACGTAACTAACTAGCAAATCTCCCAGAGCACCTGACCCTGAAAGATGAATATTACCGTGGGAATCTCGTTTGCTCGCTAAAGACTCAACCAGGGGTTTGCCATCTGATCCTGAAATACCTTCAGAAGCCGCTACCAAACATCGTCCATGGCGAGCGTACATATCGTCGATATCTTTAACAAACTTTTTAATCGTAATTGGTCTTTCCGGTAAATAAATCAAGTGGGGACCATCATTTTTTGAGCGCCGAGCTAGAGCAGCCGCAGCGGTGAGCCAGCCAGCATGACGCCCCATCACAATGTCGATCTTTACCCCCGGAATAGCCTGGTTGTCCAGGTCATTACCTATAAAAGACATCACCACGTAGCGGGCAGCACTAGGATAGCCCGGACAAAAGTCATTTACCAATAAGTCATTATCGATTGTCTTGGGAATATGGAAGATACGCAGTTCGTAGTTTTCTTTTTTAGCAATCTCGTTAATAATGTGGCATGTCTCGGCCGTATCATTACCACCGATATAAAAAAAGTACTTGATATTGTGTTTGGTAAACACCTCAAATACTTTTTTACAATCTTTCTCATCTGGTTTATATCGACAGGTGCCCAGAGCAGAGGAGGGAGTATTGGCGATCAGCTTTATTTTCTCGTCCGATGGTTGGCGAAGATTAATAAAATCTCCAGCTAACATACCCAAAATGCCATGGTGAGCACCATAAATGCTCTGAAACTGCTGGTGTCGACTAGCTTCTTTGATAACACCTACCAGTGATTCATTGATTACCATTGTCGGGCCGCCGGATTGTCCAATTACGAGATTACCCTTCATAATAGAATTAAGAAAGGAAACTTTATAATAATCTATTTGGCTTTTTTGTCTTCCGTCTTCTTTTTTTTCTTGGGCTTTTCTTTCTTGGTGGCTTTTTTCTCGACGGGTTTTTTCTTAGCTGGTTTTTCGTCAGCTTTTTTAGGCCTTTTTTTATCTTCCTCTTTTTTGGGACTAGTTTCTTCTCGCGCCCCTTTCAAACTCAGTCCTAAACGATGTTCCTCAGGATCAATAGATAAGATTCGGAATTCTTTCTTTTCGCCGATATTCAAGATTTCTTCTACCTTGGCCACTTTTCCTTGGGATAACTCAGAAATATGAGCTAGGCCATGAATATCCTTATCCAGCTGAATAAAAGCTCCATAGGGCGCCAGCTTAATAACCTCACCTTCGATCTCCTGTCCAACCTTATATTGTTTCACTGCTTCGACCCAGGGGTCTTTTTGTAGTCTCTTGATGCTCAAAGTAATTTTAGAATCATCAATACCAATTACTTCAGCTTTTACTTCTTCGTCTACCTTGACCACCTCGTCAGGATTATTAATACGTTGCCAAGAAAGTTCTGAAATGTGCACCAACCCTTCCAGTCCATCAAATTTTACAAAAGCACCAAAGTCAACTACGCCAGAAACTTTTCCTGTCACTATTTTACCCACTTCCAAACCTTTCATGTTTTTCTTCTGCTCATCAAACACAACTTTCTTTTCCGAAATAATCAGCTTGTTTTCTTTCTGATCCACCGTAATAATTTTAACGTTCAACTTGCGACCAATAAAGTCTTTTAGCATGGACAAAATCTTGCTTGAATCGCCATTTTCCACTCGTGGGTAATTTTCCGACGACAGTTGAGATACGGGTAAAAAGGCTGGGATACCACATAAGCTGGCCAGCAGACCACCTTTGTTAGCTTCCTGAACTTTGACAGTGATAAGTTCTTCTTTCTCTCTCTTTTCATCAAGTTCTTTCCAGGCTTGCTCTTTAGAGGTTTTCTTGAAGGAAAGCTCCATCATGCCATTTTCATTTTCCAGTTCGACTATTTCTGCTTCTACTTCCTCACCAATTTTGAATTCACGGTAAACATCAAGAGCCTCCCATAATTCTCGACCGCGGACTACCCCCACGCCAAATTTATCAAGATCTACGTAGACTTCATTTTTATTGAAATCTAAAACCTTGCCTTTAATTTTATCACCGATTTGGGGGATCGGTTGTGCTTCCACCGCTTTGACAAATTCATCGGAAGCAGCTTTCTCCTCCTCTTTAATTTCCTCCGTTTTTTCGTTAACTAAACTGTCCAAGTCTCCCGACTCAGACTTCGTTGCGCTTGTGCTCTGCGCCATAATAAATTGTCTCCTTTCAAAAGTTTTTTTGTCTGGGGGTATGATAACGTGGTTTGAGAAAATAGGCAAGGGGAAATAAAAAATACCACCCAAAATGCTGTCGAGATGATGGAAACTGAGTTAGAGGTTCAATTCCCTACCAAAATTAGCACAGTGTTCCTCTGGGAAAGAGGTTTGTTCCCGCTAGAAGCAGGAGCAAGAACACTATCCTAGCTTTAGAATCCCAACAACACCTTAAGTAGTATCGTCACATTTTCTTTATTTACAAAGTTCTTCTCAGCTCAGCAATTAATATTGCCAAGCTGGGAAAAAACGGGGAAAGAGCGTTGACTCTCTCCCCGAGAGTAGAAACAAAGAGCTAGCCGTTGACCGGGAAGTGGATCCAGACCGTCTGAATGCCCCGGCCGATCTGACGATCGGGGGAGCACCAGTAGGCCACACCCACCTCCGGCTCGTTGTCCATCCGGCTGGGCAGGTAGATCGTCCACCCGTCGGCGCCGCGGGCCTCGAGCCTGGTCTGGCCCCGGAACTCGCCCTCCTCGAAGGTCACCTGGAACCAACCTTCGCGCTTGGCCAAGTCCGCTACCAGCTGCGGCAGCAGATCGCTCGGCACGATGGTCACGTCGTCCAGGTTGGCGCAGGGGCCGCCGTTCTTGGACGTGAACCAGGTCGGCGAGGCGACAACGGCGCAAACCCCGCCCTCGGCGTACCGCGAGAGAGCCAGGCCGTTGTCATCGACGAAGAAACGCCGAAACTGGCCGTCCAGGTCAGGAGTAGGCCGCGGCTCAGACCAACCACCACGGTCGCCACGATGCGGGAAGTACAGCTTGTACAAACCCGTCCGCAGCCCGCCGGTGACGATCTCTAAGAGCAGCGTCTCCATCTCCTCGCCCTCGGGCACCGCCAGCTCGTCTACATCCCAGTCCAGCTCCAAGGCCTCCATTGCCAGATCGAACAGCGTCTCTGCCTGCTCCATCCGTCGGAACGACAGTCCCCGCTCGTCGGCCTCGTCGCGCTGCTCGCGGTCGTGCTCCAGGCCGAGGTACTCGACCATGAGCGCGATCTTGCGCAGCACTTCGGAGCGCTGGTGACCAGCCACGTCGAGTGACTGCTCCTCGTGCATCTCCAGGTCCCGGACATGACCGCAGGCGGCCGCCAGCGTGAGCCACAGCTGCAGCTCCTCCGGCGCCTCCACGATCAACCGCGACCAGCGATACTCGAAGGGCAGCGAGATGACTAACTCTCCCTTGTCCGTCAGCTCGAAGCCGTCGGGATCGGAAGGGTCGTCCACCCGCTCAATCATGCCGTGCTCCAGCAACGCCGCCACCGTCTTCTCGATCCGCTCCTCTGCGAAGTTGCTAACCATGTAGTCGTGGACATCCGCGAAGGGGATGTCAAACTGCACGGCGCGCAGCAGGAGGTTCTCGATCTGAGTGTGCGGCGAGCAGCCGGAAATCGGCTGGAACTGGGGCGTTTCCACCATCAGCTCCGGGCGGGGACAGCTCGAAACCACGATCACTTTGTCCCGCTGACCATCCGTGCGGGCAATGCGACCCACCCGGCGGATCATCTGGACAATGTGGTTGACCGGCAGCGTCTCGTGCCGACGCTCGATCACGCCAAACTTATTCCAGTCCACACTGTAACGCATGTCCTGGATGACGACGCAGGAGAGTCCCGGCACCGTCACCGAGCTGTCCATGGTGCCCGGCGTGGCCACCACGAACACCGGCAGACCGGTCGCCTGAGCGGACTCGATCTCGGCGATCTGCTCCTCCACCTGATGAGCGCCAGTAACACGCACCGTCGCTCCACCCAGTTGAGCCAGCAGATCAGCCACGCTCGCCACCTCGCGCCGCGAGGCGCAGAAGACCAGCGTCGTCTTACCGTCAGCGAGCAGCTCCTCGGTCTCGGACAGCACCTGGGTGATCTCGCGGCCAGTGGTGACCTCGATCTCCACCGGGTGCATGTTCTTGACCAGGCTGTAGACCTGAGCCGGCTCGCTCGCGCCGTGACCGTAGACTTCAGGCAACGTCCCCGGAGCAATCGTCGCCGAGACGATCATCACCGGCACCCCTTGCGAGGCGCAGGTGCCGATCATCAGCTCCGTCTCCGGATCGTTCTCCAGAATCCGCTGCGCCTCGTCCACGATCAGAACCGTGCCGTCCTCCCACAGCTGTGAGTCCTCATCCGCCACCAGTTGGTGGAAGATGCCGGTCGTGATGACCCGGATCAGACCCCGCGCCTTGCGCTGACTCGTTGCACAGCCACCCAGATCCCGATGAAACAAGACGTCCAAGCTCTCCTCAAGCTTGTGCGCCTGGATCACCGAGGGCACGAGCACGTAGACCCGCTCGTAGTGCAGAAGTGCCTCCACGAAGCAGGCCATGCCCTTGCCCGTCCCCGGCGGGGAGATGATGATACCGTTACGCTCCCAGTCAATGGGAGCGGGCAGCTCGTCGGCGCTACCCAAGCCGTATACCTGGCGCCGCAGCGCCTCCTCCAAGGATCCACAGATCGCCCCGGCCGTCAAGCCGAGGGCCTCCACCAGCCAGGGCAGCCGTTCGATGACTGCCCAAGTGCGGAGGTCTTCCACACTCTGGCCGTGGTACTGCGGACCCTGTCTCGTAATGCTAGCCACCAGTTTCTCCTGTTCGCGTCTTTTAATAGGCGCTTTGTTTGTCGGTTTCGATTCTCAGATTAAAATGTTCGACTTGGCTTGTGCCAAGTTCACGGCTGGTTTGCGCTTTCTAGAGAGCAAATCAGAGAGTGAAGTTGGTACACCAATAATCCCTAGATCAGCCCAGGGATTACTTTTCTATTTTTTGTAGTCACGAATCGTAACTCATGACTATTCCAGAGAATAGAAGCTTATTTCTATCCTCTGGAAGGGGAAGCGTACTCTGATAGTGCGCTTCCGGGTGAAGGGTCAAAAGAACAATGAGGATTTGGTAGGCTCCCGTAGTCGCTCACACCTCACAGGTGAGCGGGGAGGTAGACCCAACGCAGCTGCGTGCGCCGGGGACAGTTGACTGCGACCAGGGTGTCAGCCTGGCGAACGTCTCTGGGGGGGAGCAGGCGGTTCGTTAGCGGAGCGGAAGGTACTCGTCCTCGTCCTCAAAGTTGACGACCGGGGTGTTGCTTCGGTCGGACTTCTCGGAGAGTATTTTCTCGTCGAGGATCTTGATCCCGACGATATAGTACACGCCGCGCTGCTCGCCGAACAGGACCACCTTCAGCCGCCGTGGGACGGGGTTCTCGGGGATACGGGCCTGGTGCGGCTGGAGAAACTTCCCAGTCGTCACCTGCGCGGCGTACGCCTTGACCCAGAGGGCCAGGTCGTTGCCGGCAACGCCCCGGGCCTTGCTCCACGTCCCCGGGCAGTCCGACAACCACCGGTTCCCGTCGTGGCAGCACACCGCCGTATAGCGCGGCAGCAGCCACCACCACAGCGCCGGCGCCGCCAACAGCAGCCCGACGAACCCCAGCACTGCCTCGAGACCACCACCCCAGATACCGTTCAACTCGTTGATCAGCGCGGAAAACATTCTCTCGCTCCTCTTGATTGCCCCGTATTCACGTGGGGCTCTAGATTCTCAGCCAGTCAGTGTCGCTCCCAACCACCCCGCATCGTGCAGGGCTGGGCCTTTACTGGCTCGTGATTTTGCTAGGCAATTTTACGCGCTGCCTCAGCGCGCCCCGGTGCTTCCCCGGAGTATTACGAAGTTTTTTTCGAGGCACTCCTCGCCTCGGGATTCTTCTCCCGCTGCACTCTCCGCAAAAAGCGCAATGAGGGAAGAACCCGCTTAGTTATAATGTTCAGGGCTTTATCTTACCTGGAGAAGAGCGCTAACGCCCCTTTCCAGAGAAGACAAAAAAACTCTCTCGCGACCACAAGAGAGCTTGATAGTATAATTTATACTCCTAGCATTGCTGCTAGTTGACTCTCTCCCAGTCGTTCTCCTAATATCCCTCTAAGACCTTAGAAGTTCGAGCTATAGAATTTTCAAATTTTGACGTGTGATCAATAACTATTTTCGTTGTGACGCCACATCTTATCATACTTGTCAAATCTTGTCAATATTTTTTGATAAATTTGCCTAATTTCCTTCAATAAAATAATTATTTGGCTTAAATAAAGGCAATAATATACAAAAACAGGCAAATAATCGCCTGTTTTGACTAAAAAGCATTAATAATATTTACCCCCGCACCTGCCCCTCCCCTCTTATCACCCACTTATAACTAGTCAGCTCTTTCAGCCCCATCGGGCCACGCGTGTGTAGCTTCTGTGTACTAATACCAATCTCGGCTCCCAGCCCAAATTGTGCCCCGTCAGTAAAAGCAGTGGAAGTATTAGCGTAGACAGCCGCCGCGTCCACATGCTGAATAAAATAGTCAATTGCCGCTTTGTTCTCAGCAATAATCGCCTCACTATGCTGAGAACTATACTTGCCAATATGCTCAACTGCCTCTTTGGCATTGACTACTGTCTTAATCGACATTTTAAACGCCAAAAACTCGGTGCCGAAGCTCTTGGCATCTGCTTTTTTTAATAAGTCATTATTATATTGGCTACTTAGTGCTTCATAAGCTTCCTCATCAGCAAAGATTTCCACTTTTTTCTCCGCCAGCTGCTTAACTAGTTGTGGTAAATCACCTAGCCGGTTCCGATGCACTATCAGTGTGTCGAGAGCATTGCAGACACTTGGCCGCCGTGTTTTGGCATTGTGGATTATTCGCTGACCTTTGGCTAAATCACCGCTCACATCGAAATAGGTATGCACAATCCCCGCTCCTGTTTCAATCACGGGAATTTTTGAGCTCTCGCGGACAAAATTTATCAAATTCTGACCACCACGGGGAATAATAACATCTACCTGGCCGTGAGCTTCAAGCATAGCCACCGTTTCTTGCCGATCGTTAGAGAGAAGACAAATAATGTTCTCATCGATGGAATGCTGTCGCAGTACTTCTTTGATAATTTCGACAAAGATTTCATTAGAATGCTGAGCTTCCTTGCCACCCTTGAGCACACAAGCATTGCCAGACTTAAAACAAAGCGAAAAAACATCGCAGGTAACATTGGGACGCGCTTCGTAAATCATGCCGATCACCCCTAGCGGCACGCTCACTTTAGAAAGTTCTAATCCGTTTGGTAGCTTTTTTTCTTCTAATATCTTCCCAACCGGGTAGGGCAAGCTGGCCACATTCCTAACATCGCTGGCAATTCCTTCTATTCTCTCGTCTGTTAATTGCAACCGATCATAACGAGAATCATCTTTTTCCATCTGAGCTAGATCTTTCTTGTTAGCAGCTAAGATATTGCTCTTCTTGGCTAACAAAAGCTCAGCAAAGCCTCCAAGGACTTTGTTTATTTCTTGTTCTGAAAGATCAACCAGAGCTTGGCTGGCCTTTTTGGTAGTGATGAATTTTTCGGTAGTAGATGACATAGATAATTCAATATTGTTGGTTGACTACTCCGCTGTGCCTCAAAAACACATCAGGGCAATCAACTATAACTTACCCACTCAATTCTTTTGATTTCTTTTTCGCCTCCTCCAGACCTCGCGTCACAATTTCATCTAATTTATCCTGCGCGAAACTCTTCAAAGCTGCCTCAGTCGTCCCTCCCTTTGAAGCCACGGCTTGTACCCAATCCTCTGAACTCATATCTCCCGGCTCCATCAACTTGGCCGCTCCCCGAAAAGTATTTTCCGCGATTGCCCGCGCTTCTTCCTCATTGAAACCCATTTCTCGTGCCCACGCAGTTAGAATCTGACATAAATAAAAATAATAAGCCGGCCCGGAACCACTTAGGGCAGTAACAACATCCAGCATGTTTTCGTTTGACACTTTTACCTGATAACCAAAAGAGGAAAATATTTTCTGCGCTAGCTTTTTGTCTTCGTTGGTAGCTTCTACCGAAGCTATCCAGCCCGTCACTCCTTTACCAACTTTGATCGGCAAGTTAGGCATGCAGCGAATTACTCGTTCAGCGATCAAAGCATCCTGTAATTTAGCAACCGACACACCAGCCAACATTGAAATTACAAGTCTATTCTGGCAGCTACCTTCTAGCTCAACTGCCAAATCACTTAGAGATTGCGGTTTGACGGCCAGGATCACCACCTCAACTTTATCAATTAACTCCTGGACACTTTCTACTTTATTTTTCATCTCTAATTTACTGCCTCCACTCTTATCATACCCAAACAGCTGCTCAGCTGGCAATATCGTCTCCAGCCTCTGATAAAAAGCGCTCCCCATATTTCCTAAACCAATTATCCCTATTTTTTGCTTCATGGTTCTAAAAATAAATAGTCGTATCTAACAAGCGACTTGGCTCCTTTACGACCTATTAACTGTCTAGCCTCTTGCGAATCATATCGTGCCGCTCCCACCCCAATGTCATTATTTTTTTCGCCCTTAATTCTAATAATGTCTCCCTTAACAAAATTTCCCTCGATTCTAGTAACTCCTACCGGCAATAGACTAGCAATTTTCTTTTTCGAGGTGAGCGCTTCCTCTGCCCCCTGGTTAATATAAACAACACCCTTCTCCTGACCTTTAGTATGCGCCATCCATTTCTTAACACTAGAGGTTTTCCTCTTTGGTAAAAAGGTAGTGCAAATCGCTTTATTTGCTAATACGTCAAGCAAAATATTTCTTTTCCGACCATTGGCAACATAGGCAGTGATCCCCAAACCAGCCGCTCGCTGGGCCATGGCAACTTTGGTGAGAATTCCCCCCCGACCCATTTTCGATTTATGACTGGGTTTACTACACAAGGGTAAATTTTCCTCATCTGGCTTTATCTCCTTGATTACCTCTCCCTTATCACCCACCGGACAACCCTTATATACTCCATCAACATTAGTTAAAATAACCAGTCGATCAGAATCTACCATTGCTGTCACTAAAACTGCTAGTTCATCGTTATCTGTAAACATCAATTCATTTATCGCTACCGCATCATTCTCATTAACGATGGGTGTAATATCGTGTCGTAATAAAGCCTCTAAACAATTTTTAATATTCAAATAATGACGACGATCGCGAAAGTCTTCCTTGGTAACTAATATCTGGGCACACTTAAGATGATGTTTGGCAAAATACTTAGTGTAGGTATTAACCAATTCTACCTGGCCGGAAGCTGCCAGCACCTGCCGGCGAGTGACACTATCAGCTCCACTAGCCACTTTCACTATTGACTGTCCTGCCGCCACTGAACCGGAAGAAACTATAACAACTGCTAAACCCTGCTTTTTCAATTTGACTACCTGATTAACCAAACTACCAATTATCTTCTCGTCTAATAGACCGTTCTCCCGCGTGATAACGTTAGTTCCTATTTTTGCGACAATGACTTTTTGGACTAAATTACGATTCATATTCATAATTAAATACCTCTTCATCATAGCAGAAACAACCAGAAAAAAAAGAGCTGAACTGGCAAACATTACTATTGTTTCTCCCTTATTTATATGCTACATTAAGCAATAATAGCACTCCCAAGTGTTTGTTTTTTAGCTTTAAGAGAAACCAAAAATATGTATATTCAGTGGTGCGGGCAATCATGTTTTAAGTTCCAAGCCAAAGATACAACTATTGTTACTAATCCTTACGGAAGAGAAAGTGGCCTAGCTCCCCTGCGTACTCGAGCTGACATTGTTTTGGTTAGTAATAGTAATAAGGAGAATAATAACGTTGAGTCTCTCAAAGAAAATCCCTTTGTAATTGACGGCCCAGGAGAATACGAAAGAATGGGTGTAGCGATTAAAGGAATTACTTCCTATCAAGATAACAAAGAAGGACAAGACAAAGGATCCAATACAATTTATATCATTAATATCGAAGGTATTAGAATTTGCCACCTAGGAGATTTGGGGCATATCTTAACCTCTAAACAGGTTGAACGGATAAACGGGGTTGATATTTTGTTGACGCCAGTGGGAGAACATAATCTTTCAATTAATAAAATAACTGACATTATTGGCGAAATTGAACCACGCCTGATAATTCCGATGCATTATAAAATACCACAGGTGAAAGATAAACTGGCTGCCGTGGAAAAATTTCTCTCTGAGATGGGAGCTAAAAAAGAAAAAGTTATACCAAAATTAGTTATAAAAAAGGGGAACTTACCAACTGAGGAAACCACCATCCAAGTACTTGACTATTCACGCTAATGAAATACTTTCAGGATCTAAAAAATAAGTCAGTGCCGGAGAGAAAAAAATTCCTCTGGTTAGTAGCTGGAATAACCTCGGCCTTAATGCTTTTGGTTTGGCTGATAGTAATACCTAAGGATTATTTGGCAAGAGAAAATGCGGGGGAATCGCAGTTTAGCAGTTTGAAGGGCCAAATTCAAGAAAGCTTGTCGGGAGAGGAATATAATCAAATGCAAGGTGGCGTTGATAAAATTAAAACTATTGACGGTGAAATCCCCCAGCTAGAAGAAATAGTTGAAACTGACCAAAAATTACGAGAGCAGACGTCAGAAAAAAAAGAAGGTGATACAGTGCCAATAAATCGCTTACCTTTAGAAGACTAAAATTAGAGATCAAACGATCAACATGGAAATAGGATACATCAAGCCAAGAAAAATTGTGGAGGAGATGCAAGAGTCATATCTCGATTATGCGATGAGTGTTATCGTCCAACGTGCCCTCCCCGATGTCAGAGACGGACTTAAGCCAGTTCACCGTCGTATACTTTATGCTATGTGGGATATTGGGCTGAAAGGCGGCTCAAGGTACCGCAAATCAGCGACAGTAGTTGGTGAAGTGCTAGGTAAATATCATCCCCATGGAGATATAGCAGTTTATGAATCCATGGTCCGAATGGCGCAAGATTTTTCTATGCGTTATCCGTTGGTCGATGGCCAAGGCAATTTTGGCTCGATGGATGGCGATAGCGCCGCCGCCCAACGATACACTGAAGCTCGTCTCACCAAAATCGCGGAGGAGATGTTATTTGATATTGAAAAAGAAACAGTCAATTTTATTGATAATTATGACCGCAGTCTAAAAGAGCCCCAAGTATTACCAACCAAGCTCCCTAATACTTTGTTAAATGGTACCGTTGGTATTGCTGTAGGGATGGCTACCAATATTCCTCCTCATAACCTTGGTGAGATTATCAATGGCATTAGCGAACTGATTGACCATCCCGAGAGCACCGTTGAAGACCTGATGCAGCACGTTAAGGGACCAGATTTTCCCACCGGCGGCATTATATTCAACCAGAAAGAAATTACTCAAGTTTACGCTACCGGTAAAGGTGGTATCGTGATGCGGGCTAAGACAAATATTACCGAAAACAAGAAGGGACAATTCCAAATTATAGTAAATGAAATCCCGTTTCAAGTAAACAAAGCTACTCTAATCGAAAAAATAGCTGATTTAGTTAAAAACAAAAAAGTTGACGGTATTAGAGATCTTCGCGATGAGTCAGACAGAGACGGTGTCCGTATCGTTATTGATCTTAAAAAAGAAGCTTTTCCAAAAAAGATTCTCAACCGTCTCTTCAAACTGACTCAGCTACAAGACAAGTTTCACGTTAACATGCTGGCTTTGGTTGATGGTATCCAACCCAAAGTATTAACCCTGAAAGCTGCCTTAGAGCACTACATTAAACATCGCCAAGAAGTCATTAAACGTCGAACACAATTTGATTTGACTCGAGCCAAAGAAAGAGCACATATTTTAGAGGGGTTGAAAAAAGCGCTTGACCATATTAACGAAATTATTAAGACCATTAGAGCTTCAAAAAATAAAGAAGAAGCTTATAAGAATTTAATTAAAAAGTTTAAATTTTCTCCGGAACAAACTAGCGCCATTCTAGAAATGAAACTATCTCAATTGGCTGCTTTAGAAAGAAAAAAGATTGAAGATGAACTAAAAGAGAAAAAGGCATTGATTAAAGAATTAGAAACTCTACTAAAAAGTTCACAGAAAATTCTAACTGTTATTAAAAATGAACTGCAGGCGATTAAAGAAAAATTTGCTGACGAAAGAAAAACTCGGGTTATGGCCTCAGCCGTAGATAATTTTGCCCCAGAAGATTTGGTGCCCAAAGAAAAGGTTATTATTACCCTTACTGAAGGTGGTTATATCAAAAGTTTACCCGAAACCACCTACAAGACCCAGTCACGGGGCGGTAAAGGTGTTATTGGCATGGTGACCAAAGAAGAAGATATTGTGAAACATTTCTTTGTTACGAATACCCTCAGTGATCTGTTATTTTTTACCAACCAAGGAAGAGTATTTCAGTTAAAAGCCTACGAAATCCCTAAGACTACTCGTACTACCAAGGGTCAATCGATTGCTAACTTCCTGCAGCTGGCGGCAGATGAAAAAGTGACTGCCCTGGTCTCTTCTGATAAATTCAAAGAGGCTAAATTCCTCATGATGGTAACAAAAGGTGGAGTAGTTAAAAAATCTCACATTGAAGATTTTGCTAAAGTAAGAAAATCAGGCCTGATAGCTTTACGTTTGAAAAAGGAGGATGAACTTAAGTGGGTTAAGCCAACTTCGGGACAGGATGAGGTTATTATTGTTACTGCTCAAGGCTTGGCTATCCGTTTTTCGGAAAAAGACATCAGGCCAATGGGTAGGGCAGCGGCTGGAGTTACTGGTATTAGGTTTAAAAAGACAGACGACCTGGCAGTTGGAATGGATGTAATCACTAAGGCTGCTAAAGGCAATGAACTGCTGATTGTTACTAAAAAAGGCTACGGAAAAAGAACGGCTCTTGATAAATACCGGCTACAAAGACGAGGTGGCACTGGGATCACGACCGCTAAAGTATCTGCCCGAAATGGAGATGTAATCCTAGGAGAAATAGTTGACGAAAACGAAAAAGAGATTATTATTATTTCACGAAGAGGACAAGTGATCAGGATTACTTTAAAGCAAATTTCTCAACAGGGGCGGGCGACGCAAGGTGTACGAGTAATGAAATTGCAAAATGAGGATGAAGTAGCATCGTTGGCAATAATATAATTAATTTATAATAATGGCCGTTCCCAAGAAAAAAACAACTAGATCAGCCCGCAACCAACGACGCAGTCATCATGCTTTATCGCCAAAAGCTATCAATACTTGCCCACAATGTCAGGAGCCAACATTGCCTCATCATGTTTGTGCTAGTTGCGGCGCTTATCGGGGCAAACCAGTATTAGAGATTAAAGATAAAAATGATAAATCAACTCGTCGCTCAGAGAAGAAAAAAGATAAAAAGGATAATAAAAGCTCAAATTAAATAAGCTAATTGAATTAAATGTTTAAAAACAACGAGGAAGACATGGAAACAATAAAAACAGAGGGAGACATTGAAACTATTATCGGTGCTTCAGTCAGAGTAGAGGGTGATTTGATCGGACAAAATAATATGAAAATTTTCGGTCAAGTGGCGGGTAAAGTACAAACTAAAGGTGATATCTTCATCGAGGAAAGTGCTAATATCGAAGCTGATGTGGAAGCAACTAATGTTACTATCTCGGGCACCGTTGAGGGAAGTGTTAAAGCCATTGAAAGATTAAAGGTCGAAAAAAGTGGAAAAATATCTGGCGACATCGCCGCTAAAATCTTATCTATCGCCACCGGCGCTAGTTTTTCTGGGCAGTGCAATATGATCAATGGTGATCAACCACAAAGCCCAACCACTACCAGCAAACCAAAAGAAAAGCCAACTCCTGAATCAACCACTCCTCCTAAACAAGGATAGAGCGCTTAGCCAACCATCATGTTTTTTTACGTCTACGATAAGTTGGTAGGCAGCAAAAAGAACACCAAGAAATTTGGTCAAATGCAGACTAAACTAAATGAGCTTGGTATTCTCAATGATAAGGCAGAAATTAGTACTACTACCACAATCGAAAATGCGGTCGATGGTGCCTTGAGCAGCGGGCGACATTATAATATTATTGCTGTCGGTGACGATGCCACTGCCCACTACACTATCAATGCTATCCTCAAAAGTAATGCCAGCAGCAAAAAAACTGTCTTTGGCCTGATCCCTTTTGACCCCTCCTATATCGCTGGTACTTTAGGCATGTCTCACGATATTGAAAAAGCTTGTCTGGCTATTTCCCGCCGTAAACTAGAAAAGATCGACATTGGCTATGCTAACGAGGGTACTTGTTTTATTAATTCTCTCAATATCACTTGCAAACGCTTAGGCAGCAGTGTAGGGAAGCTGAGAAATATTTTCAGCCGTCAGAAAAAAAGACCGACTGTAACCATTAAAGTGCGGGATTTTACTGTCAAAACTTCTGCTCAGAGAATAGCTATTTGCAACTCCCCGGCTGGTTGGGAAGAAATATTAAAAAAATCGGGGGTTAGTGCCGGCAAAGTCAGTCCGCAAGATGGTTTCGTGGATTTAATTACTCACAATGATACCGGCGAACCTGCCAAAGAAGATACTAGTTTCATTTCCGCCCAAAAATTAGAGATAACTTCTCCAGATAAAATCACCATTCTAGCTGACTATACTAAAAAGCTTCAACCTCCGATTAAGGTAGGAGTAGGTAAACAGCTTTTAAAAGTTATTGTGGGAAAGGAAAGGAATTTTTAACCAGCTTTTTTTAGTTTGCTAACTGGTTAAGCGGATTGCTCGGGTGAACCCGGCTTTTTTTGTTGTAAACCAATTCCCGCTCTTTCGAAAGCTCGCAATATCTCTACTGGCACAGCGAAAATGATAGTATTCGATTGGTCAGAGGATAGATCGTTTATAGTCTGTAACGTTCGCAAATGAAGGGCGCCAGTTGTTCCAGACAAGATCTTGGCTGCTTTAGCCATATTTTCGGCTGATAAAACTTCACCCTCAGCTTTAATTATCACCGAACGTTTTTCTCGCTCTGCTTCCGCTTGTTTGGCAATCGTCCGCTTCATCTCCCCTGGCAATATCACATCCTTAAGTTCAACTCCTTGCACACTAATACCCCAGGGGTCAGTGGCAGCATCCACTATTCCTTTAATACGACTAGAGACTTCTTCTCGCTGGCTTAACAATAAATCTAATTCGACTTCACCAACTGCATTGCGCATTGTTGTCTGCGCTAACTGACTCATAGCATACTCGTAGTTCTCCACCTCTAGAATAACTTTCTCGGCAGCAGCCACCCGGTAATAAATAACGGCGTTGATTGTGACTGAGATATTATCTTTGGTCATCGCCTCCTGATCAGGTACATCGACTGCTTTTACGCGCATATCTACTTTGCGGTATGATTGGATAATTGGAATTATTATCCGCCAACCTGGTTCCATTATCTTGCGGTACTTACCAAACTGAAACTTCACTCCCCTCTCGTACTGATCAATCTGCTTGATCATGAAAATTAGCGAGAAAAAAGTAATTCCACCCCAGACAAAGAAAACAAACACTAAGAACGAGACAATGCCTTCCATGATTTATGATTTACTTATTTATCACTTAAACTATATCACAAAATAGTACATATATACAAACAGGGTGAATAAATGTTCACCCTGCGTTGATCGCCAAGATTGAAAAAAAGTTAGCTATACAGATTATAACGTTCAACAGCATCCACGATATTATTGTGGGCTTCGATTACATCACTATAGGCACCATAGACCGCACTGCCAGTTATTCCCGTCTGATCTTCTTCAATTAATTCGTTGGCCTTGGCTGTCGTTAGCTCCCCGCTTTCCACGTCCCGAACAAACTTCTCATATTCGACATCGAAGTCATCTACTTCACTGATGTATGATGTATAATACGATCCGACTGATTCAGCTTCTTCAGCTTTAACGCTGTCAGCTTTTTCTTTATATTTCTTCATATCGGCCTTAAGCTTATCTTCAGCGCTCTTTACCGTCGAAGCGTCTGGATTTCCACCATCGGCCTTGGCTGTAACCCAACTAGAATAGGCGGCGTGGGCATCTTCAATATCGTTAGTAAGAGCATCAGAGGCTAGAGTGATAACGTCATAGGGATCAGTACTATTTTCATCAATCCCCAAATCAGTGTCCCGCTGGATTTCCTTAATGGTGCTGTTCAGATCATTATCTTCGGTGATGAAATCAGACATCTTGCTTTTAACATCCTCGGTCAAAGGAGAAACCTGGGCGCCATCATCATCTTTGTATGTTTCCCGGTTGCAATAATCGGCCAGTTTGTTATTCGCTTCCCGCAAAGTCTCATAGGAATCTATATAAGCCTTGAATTTTGGTTCGACTTTGTTTTTAACCGACTCGTCCTCAACTGATATTTTATCACCTAGCAAATTACTCTGGTCAGCCATTTCATTAAGCTCCATGGTATAGCTGCATTCTTTAGGTGTGCTTTCAATGAGAGTCAGATGACTATTAAAGCTCGCGTAAGCCCAGTCATTTACCTGGCTACTAGGTGCTTTGGATGCTTCAACAATCTTGTTAAGATAGTCTATTGTGCTCATCTTCGAGCTCACTGATTCACTCACACTTTTAGCTGCCTCTTTTATTTTACTCACACAGCCAGTCGTTCCCAAGGTAACCACTAGTGTGATAGCCAACAACAAACTCCACTTACCCCACGAATTATTCATTTGCTTGTTCTCTAATTACTAATCTAATACTGCTAACTCTATTATAAATTCCCCGCTCCGTCAATAAAGTAATAAGGATATTGGAAAAAATAGTATTCTTCGCTATGATTAATCCCGTAATAAACACTCAACTATAAAATGAACACTGACCTCACCAAAACTGCGAAAAAAATAATTAATTTAGTGGAAACGGGGAGACCTAACTTAGCTTCCCAGGTTATCAAACCAATTCTCGATAATAAAATCCCTTTTGCTAAACTAGATAAGCTCGGTAGCTTGATCGGCCAAGCCAGTTTGGACAACAAGCAAAAATACTTTCCATTTTTTGACGCCATCATCAAATACAATGCCATGGGCGGATTTGTCGTTGTCAGCCGAGCATTAATTCCCCACTTGGATCAAGATATGAAAAGGGTGATGACAAAAAGTCGGGAATATATTATTCAAGGTGACACTTGGTACGTCTGTGATATCATCGGCGAACGTAGCTTAGGACAAGCTCTAGTGGATCACTTCGATCAAACTCTCCCCTATTTGCAAAAGTTGTTGTCAGACGATAATAATTGGGTAAAAAGAAGTGTTGGAGTAGCTATCCATTTCTTTAGCAAACGAGTGATTGATCAATCGGAAAAGACTACTAGACTTCTGGGCTTAATAGAGCCCCATCTCGAGGACAAACAAATTGATGTCGCCAAAGGAATCGGCTGGGGGCTGAAGACGATCGGCAAGTATCATCCCAAGCTGCTAGTAAAGTTTCTCGTGCGGCGGATTAAGCTAGGCCAGAAAATCTCCGCTACGGTAATGAGAAAAGCAATTACTTACCTAGCACCTCAAGAAAAGAAAATAATTAAAGATTTACTGAGTTCTCTTGACAAATAATTTAGCTCAGGTAAGATTATTCTAGTATTTCTTACTTTACCCATGCCAGCAAAAAGAAAAAAGGGAATTTGTACTCATAAATCTGGTTTTTATGGTTGGGTAACTGTTAGCGACAAAGGACAGATTGCTATTCCAGCCAATGTGCGTAAAGAATTAAAAATAAAAACTGGGAATAAGCTGTTAGTTTTGCGGCGCAAAAATTCTGATGGGATTTCTTTGGTGAAACCAGAGGTAATTAGTAAACATCTTAATAAATTAAGAGACTAATTTAAAATAATTAACCCACAACCATGCCAAAATGCAAAGACTGCAAATTCTTCAAAACCAAAGAAGAAGATGCGGCTAAAGGTGATTGCTTTGGCCACGAAGTAGATGCTGAACTGGATACCGACCAGTGTCCGACAAAGAGCTTTGAGCCGAAAGAGGAAGACAGCAAGTAACAGTAGCTATTGATCATGCAGGGACGTTGAATGACGTCCCTGCAATTTTATATTTTAACAAAACTGCTATGGCAAAAAGTCTATTATCACAACTTGAAAAAAATAAAGGCACATTATCCTCTGTACTCGGTAAGTCTTTGGCCAGGAAAGTCTTGGTCGGGAATAATCAAATACTAGATGAGGCAATTAAATTAGTCGTCTCTAATAATAAGAATGTGCGTGCCGGAGCGGCCAAAATAATCGAAATGGTAGCCGAGCAAGACTCACAGCTGCTAAAAAATAATTTACAGTCACTACTGCCAGCTCTTGATGCTCCAGAGCCTCAAACCCGCTGGATGATTATTAGAACTCTTGGCCTCTGTGCTGAACTAGATCCCGCTACTACCTCAAAAGCCTTAGCTAAAGCAAAAAAGTTCTTGGCGGCTGACAGTGGAGCTTGTTTATTTAATCGCACTATTTTTTATTTAGGTTGTATAGGCACTCTAACAGATGTTCACGCCAAAAAAGTTTTCCCGATCTTGGCAGATACTCTCAAAAAAATACCAAACCAAACTAATACTGTCTTAGATAGTTTTCTGAAAATAGCAGAGAACGCGGATACAAAAATTAGAAAGCAAATTGTGAAAATTGCGCAGGAATATTCCAACCACTCCCAGGCAGGGATCAAAAACAAGGCTAATAAGCTGCTAAAAAAATATGGCGAAGGTTAACTACCAGCCCTACCAGCCTAAAACTATCCTCAACACCCAAAAACACGGGGATGGCGGCTGGTTTTGGGGTAAATATTCTGCCTCCCCTTATATTGGCTGCCAGTGGGGCTGTGTTTACTGCTATTGTCGCGACGAAAAATACAACCCACATAAGAAACTGCCAGCGGAGAAAGCAGCTCAACTAGACGATCCCTTTTCACAATACATTAAAATCAAAACTAACGCTCCTGAGCTACTACGCAAGGCCTTAGCCAAGAAACCGAAGGATCTTATCTATCTTGATTGCTATCAGCCAGCAGACAGTAAATACCGAATGGGTGAAAAGCTTTTGAAAGTTTGCTATGATCTTGGCTTTCCTGTTTTTATAAACTGTAAGTCTCCCCTACTCCTGGAAGACTTAGGTTTACTAAAAAAAATAAAGCGGAAGTCTCATCTCAATATTGGCTGGTCGATTATTACTGCTCGCGATGATAAAACACGCTCCATATTTGAACCGAAAGCCCCGCCAGTTGCTACTCGCTTCGCCGCCATGAAAAAACTCAGCCAGACTGGCATCATCACTGGCACTGTCTTCATGCCTATATTGCCCTTTATCTACGATAATGCAGAGGATATCGAAAATGTAGTTCGTAGTACCAAAGAAGCCGGCGGTCAATATGTCTTAGATGGTGGGTTAACCTTATGGGGCTACTGTGGTACTTATTTTTATAAAGCACTGGCAAAATATGATTCCGGCCTGGTGTCAAAATACAAAGAGCTTTATAATGACAATAGATGCTTTCACGAATACACTAAGCAAGTTCATGAGCTAGTTTTAAAATATTGTCGGAAGTATAAAGTCATTCCCTATATCCCCCGCCCCGTCTCTTTTTACCCAGCCAAGCTGAGGAAAAACAAAGAAGTGGCTGCTCATCTTTATCTAGAAGCCAGGGAAATACAGTTGAGCGGTCAAGGCGGATATCGAGAATGGGCTTACCGCAAGGGAGCCTGGGCTCTAGACGAAATGTCCACCAATATCGTCGAAATTTACCAGCAGGAAGGCAAAGACGGAATTAAGAAAATCAAGGGAATAGGTGATAAACTAGCGGATAAAATTGTACTTATCCTAGAAAACAAAATATAACTTTTTAGCCAAATTAAGCCAAATTTATGCCAAAAAAGAAGAGAACTCGTAAACAAAAGGAGAAAGCCCGACAAAGAAGAGCACATGAGTTGCAACAGATACAGCCAGAAGATAACCGGAAAATCTTCTTAGAGGACACTCAGGAGAGAAGTTATACTCTCCCCTCTATTTCAATGAATAAACCCAGCAGTGATCAAGCGGCCACTATAGATTATAGTGCTAAAGCAGACTTAAAAAAGATTACTGTTCTTATGGTTTTATTCGTCTTGTTGTTGTCAGTGTTAGTTGTCACCGAAAGCCAATATCATTATTTAACCCCATTATCTAGGGAAATAATCAACTTTTTAATGAGAACCTAGTATTTTGGGCGTTTCAACAGTAAAAATACCCCACTTATTCGGGGTATTTTTTTGTGGATAAGTTGTGTAATTGTGGATAAAAGTAGTGAATTAAGCTGTTTTTCAGCCAAAGTATAGATTTTAGCGCTAATTTTAAAGATTTCTTAGTCTAGTAGCAGCCGTGGCTGTCATTCCTGCAATAAGCCAAAACAACAAACTTCCTTGCTGTAAAGTCCATAAGTAATGATCAAATTGCATGATTATAACCAGACCCAATAAGCTAACCAGGCTTGCAAACAATAATAATTTGCTCATTTGGTCCTTTTTTCTTTTGCTAGAAAGAAAAGCCAAGATGACAAGCCAACCAACAAATACCAAAAACAATAACAGGCAAGTTATACCTAACTCAGACCCAATCAACAAGGGGACATTATGGACTGGTTGATATTGCCACCATTCAATCGCTTCTTCCAAGCTTATATATCTATCAATCTGGAAGGTGTACATCCCTGGGCCAGAGCCAAAATCAGGGTTATCACGCATCATCGCCAAAGCTAATTTAGCATACCACATTCTACTTGTTATCGAATAATCCCCTGCTTGCTCTATCCCCGTTTTAGAAAAAATATGGGGGGCAAAAGCTAAAGTCACTACTATTATAAATAAAATTAGAGCGCCACATATTTTACGGTATTTGCCCCAAAGCAATTTTGTTGTTTGCCATATTTGCTTAAAAAACTTTTTTTCTAATAAAAACATAATTGGGACAAAAATTAATGGGGACAGCAATAAAGCCAAATAGGCAGAACGAGAAAAGGATAAAATAAAGCCTAAATAAAGCAGACAACAAACGACTATCAATATTTTTAATATCTTTTTTCGGTTTAGGTAATTTTTACCACCAAAATGTTCCACGTGGAACATTTTCAATATATCAATCTCTTTATGAAATGTTCCACGTGGAACATTTCCCTTAATTCCTTTATTTAAAGCCAAGATTAAAATAAAAAGTACAGTGAACACTAGTCCAACAAACAAAAAACCTCCCAACAAATTAGCATGGGGCATAGTGCCATAAGCTCTGATTAGTTTCGTGCCAAACACATCGACTTTAGCTACATTCTGGATACTAGGTGCTAAATCTACTTCCCCAATTATTTTAAGACCAACGGAACGTTGCAAAAGATACTGTGTGATACCCAAAACAGCCTGGAAAAAAGCGGCGGCCATTATACATACCGCAGATTTAACAAAACTAGGAATAGTAGAAATATTTTTTACTATATAGATAAACAATAAACAGCCTTCTAATATCTTTAATAAATGATAGAAACTGATAGATAAAATATCACTGCGGATCGTTGATAAGAAGGCAACTACCACAAAAGCAAATAATAAAGCTAATAAACCCTTAATTCGGATCTTCTGGTGGGGGACTGGGTGTTGGCTTTCCGTCGCCTGTAATTTAGAGATAAAGGCTTTTATCAGCCAAAATATTATGATGAGGGCGAATAATATATCTGAAAGATATAAAGAAAAGGCTCCCCACTCAAATAAATGACCATTCCAAGTAGCTGCCTTCAAATTAAAAACATGACGTTTTTCCAGGGGGATAGAAAGAATAAAGAGATAAAAGAAGATTAGATCTAGATTATTCTTCAAAATTACGGTAATTTTTGACATTTTAAAATAAAATATGCTTTAAACTAGGGGAATAGTGCTGATTGTTCTACGTGGAACATTGCAATCAAGATTATTATGTGTTGTAATATGTGCTTCTCTGGACCTACCGAGAATCGAACTCGGAATTCACCCATGCGAAGGGTATGGTATACCATTTACCTATAGGCCCAAGAAAACGAGCTGGGGATGGATGAATAAATCAGAATATTTATAGAATTGCCGAAGCAGTGGTATTTTAACCCCCGCTCACCAGTCTATACACTATTAGGTATACGGGTAGACTCAATCTTTTCGATTTCGGGGCAGGCAGACTCGAACTGCCGACCTCATCGTCCCGAACGATGCGCGCTACCACTGCGCTATGCCCCGGCTATCGATATCTGAATGCCTTGCCACTAGACCACATCCTATTAACTTCTTCATTAAAACATATTATTGACAGTGGGTCAATTATCCGGCGATATGAATCTGTTGATTTTACCTATAGAATACATTATAATGTATGTGGCTAAAAGGAAAATAGATTTCTGAGTGGTTTGTAGTATAAAAATTCACAAATTTAAACATGCCAATTTACGAGTTTACTTGTCAGCACTGCAAACGTAATTTCCGCGAGACTGCTTCGATAAAAGACAAGAAAGCGAAAAAAATTAGTTGTCCAGAATGTAAAAGTAAGAATCTGCAAGAAAGCTACAGCACCAATAGCCCTAAGTCTTGCTCTGCTTGTTCATCTACTAGTTGCGGTAGTGGCTGTGCCGGCTGTCATTAGAGTAGTAGGGGAGTAGTAAATTCGGCCTGCCCTCGTAGCTCAATCGGATAGAGCAGCGCACTCCTAACGCGCAGGTTGTCCGTTCAATTCGGACCGAGGGCATAAATTATTATAACCAAGACATATGAAGATAAAAATATCATATGCCACTGCTGAAGATCTGGTATATTTAGAAAAGAATGATAACCACATTGATCAGCAAAAGGTTAAAGAGAAAGTTGACCGCCGGCAAGTTATTATTGTGAAGGACGGTCAAACACCCATCGGTTGGCTCCGGTTTGGATATCTCTATGATATTATTCCCTTCATGAATATGTTAGCCCTGGAAGATGAATATCGGAAACAGGGGATTGGCTCGAAATTAGTTAAGTTCTGGGAAGGGGAGATGAAAAAAGCTGGACACAAGATGGTGCTGACTTCCTCGCAAGCTAACGAAGACGCCCAACATTTTTATCGTAAGATAGGTTATGAGGATGCCGGCGCTCTCTTTGGTATAAACGATGAACCTGAATCAGTTGGTGATCCAGTAGAAGTGTTTTTCCTGAAGAGGTTGAAATGATGTCAGAGGTTAGACCTCTACATTAGTCCACGACGCAACGTATTGAATCGTCACAATCACTCTCCTGATAATCTTGTTTGGCTATGTTTAAATTGTCATTTTCCGTCACACCATCATGATATGAAAATTGCAGCAAATGAAAGCTATTGAAATAATTAATTCATCAAGTAGACTATAAGAACATGGTGGCTATGGTGTAGTGGTAGCACAAGACCCTGTGGAGGTCTCAGGGAGGGTTCAAATCCCTCTAGCCACCCCAGATGGCATTTAGGCTTAAACTAGCCTTGTTGGGGGATATAGCTTTGAAGATAGCGCGATATAAAAAAAGAGGTGAGAGCCTCTTTTTTGGTATAAAACTATACCGTGGGATATGGTTTATCTTTAAAAAGATGGATTAGATAACTTATTTTTTCTCCTCAAACAATCCCAGCTTGGTGTTTTTGGTTACATTATCCCAATTATAATATCTACCATTCATAGTGATATAAACCCCAACTGGTAATGTCTGCACAAATGCCAGAGCAGTTCCCATATTAAATAGGGCGTCAGAACCGCTAAATACGTATGGGATCATCGCGCCCGTCAACACAATAGTTTTATCTTTTATACTCTTTCCTAAAAGCCGAGCAGTCTTTTCCATATTACTTGTTCCATGTGTAATAACAGTTTTATCTTCGGCTGCATCTTCACAGGCTTTCAATATAATTTCTTGGTCGCCCCTTGTCATCTCTAAGCTGTCGATTAACATAATAGTTTGTACTTTTACATCGAGAAGTGATCGGGAACGTTTCAATAACTTAGGTATGTGGGTTTCATTAAAAACAAAACTTTCCGAAATAGGATCATGTTCTTTATCGAAAGTCCCGCCCGTCACAAATATTTTTATTGCCATAGTATTTTTGGTTACGATTTAATTTTATACAAATTTAGTACTTGCATTGTATCAAACTATATCTCCATAAGAAACTGAAAATCAGAATCCCTACCTCGTTTAACATTATTATTTTGATCTCTCAATGACCGATACAATCTCAGGAAATTATTTCTTTTGATTCAGACCAAAATTTTCCGCGTAAATAGTGTCCCACTGCCACGGCTCATTGAAATAGCCACTCTTTTTCTCTAGGTCGTTGTCTAGAAGGATGTAACGGCAGGCTACCACTATAATTACTACCAATATAGCATAAATAAAAAGCTGCCTTCCCAAGGGGGACGGCAGCGGAGAGACTTCGGGACGAAAGAACAGGTGGTACAGCTAATCACTGCGGATAAGCTGAACCAGACGCATCACTGCGCCCGTTACCAGACAAACAATCCCGAAAATCAATAAAAATTTGTTCGCCCCCTCCACATACCTCATCTCTGAGGGCATGGAGACAACGAACCACGCAAAAACTCCCAAATACCCCCTCACCACTAGATATATGAGCACCAACAGGGCGCCCAATATCTTGAGGATGTTGGGAGTGTTACTGATAACGGCCATTTCTCACCTCTCGTGGCGAAGGTTCATTCAAAAAAAGGAACATTCTATTATAACATATCATAGAATACTTGTCAAATCTTTTTTGGTGTTCTTCTGTTTAATATTGGAGAAAATACAAAAATATCTTACAATAACCGAAGAGAAAGCCATCTCACGGGTTTTTGTTAATATAAAGATAAATAACTAAAAAAGGAGAACTAACTATGTCAGCCAAAAAAGTCATCTCTCTGCTAGTTGTGCTTGTCGTCATTCTAGTGGGGGCGGGAGTAGCCACCTATTACTTTCTTTCCCGAGAAGTTAAAACAAACGATTCTACAGTTACTAAACCGAAAACAGTTAGCGAAGATGATCTCAACATTAAAAAAACGACGGGAACCGAAGAGAACCAGTCTAAAATCCTATACGGCAAAGTGAGTAACCACATCAGCGAGCAAACTGGTGCCGGCAATAACTGTAAATCATTTACCATGCTCAAATATGAAGGCGGGGGAGTGGTTGATAAAGATAGCAAAGAAAACCAAGATCTGGATGTAACGGGATATCCTTTGACTTATCTGCAAACAAAGAAGAATGATAATTATTTCTATGTAGCTAGTGATCAGTCACCGGTGCAAGAGCAGTATGGCGCTACCGTATTTGATTGGGATCTAGCTGAGCGAGATCTAAAATCAGCAGACTTCACTGCGGAAGAATCAAAGAGGGTGATCATGTCAACTGCGGATAAATTTCCCAGTTATCTCAAAACATCGCCAGATAATAAATATTTAGTTTACGTAATGACTGCCAAAAAAGAAAATAAATTACAAGGCGACATTCGTAATCCCCGAGTAAAAGATTCTGATCTGGTTATTAGAGATTTGACCAGCGGGGAAGAAGAAACGATTTTATCTGGCAATTACAATCGTCAATTATTTGATAGCTTCCTTAATTTTTCCGTTCAAGATAATTCTTTGTTTACCATTAGAACTAAAGAGAGTGGGGGATTAGAGTTCATCAAAATAACCTTAGCCTCAGGTGAAATAGAAACCTTCGCTGAAGTATTTCCTGACTTTGATTGGGAAAAAACGCTCTGGGATGACCTCCTACCCTCCGGTTTCACTGGCCACCCAGCTCACTTTGAAATATCGCCCAACGAAAACAAACTAGCAGTGTATAAAAATAAATCGGGCAGTGATTTTGAGAACTGTGCTCCTTCCGTTGGCCATACTCTTTGGTCTTTCAACATCGATCAGGATATAATTAGTGTCTACGACGAAGATTCCGGCATGATTGACGGTTTGGATTGGAAAGATGACAGTAAGGAATTAGCCTATGCAGTCATTACTGGTGGCGGGTGCTACCCAGACTATATCGATGCGATGATCAAGAGAATGGATCAGACAGGAGAAAACAAAGAAATTCTAGTTACAGAAAAACAAAGTAAGATATTGGGATTAGGTTGGTCGCCCGATAATCAAAGCATCGTTTATAGTGTCTACGGATCAGATTTTGTCAGCTGGTTAAAAGCAGTTGACCCTAAAAGCAAAGAGATAGAAAAAATTATCAGCTCAGAAGATACCGAGGGCTCAGTCGATAAAGAAAATCCAGTGACTTTTAATTTTGTTGGCTGGGTAGAAATGAATTAGAACAAACGGGCGGATTGTTTAACACCAGTATTAAAAAACGGAGCGGGAAAGCTCCGTTTTTTACTTAGGGTGAATTAAATCTGAAATACTACAAAGTGAAAGTTATCAGTAGCACCGCCACCTGCTCCTGAGCTCCATAAAATTACCCTGATTGCTTCTCCAGCCTCAGCCGTATAAGCAAAAACATCAGTGTTGCTAGTGGGGGCGGGTGTGACAACCACTACTTGTTGCCCTGGTCCATAATCCACTCCGTCGATAGTGATAAGATACTCAGAACCATCGGGGGTAACAGTAACATTACTTGTGCCACCTTCCAAACTACCACCGGCGCTAACATACCCATAAGCTATCGGAATGTTAGCTCCACCATTGCCACTAATTTTCGGAGGAGTAATCTCTCCGTTGGCTATATCATCTCCCACTATCGTCCCATCCACAATATTAGTACTAGTAATAACCTCCCCGGTTAAAGAACCGATATTTAGAGCACCACCGACTTGAGTGTTACCAGTAATAAAGGCATTGTTGCTTACTATCAAATCACTCACTACGGTAAGATCAGCATTAACAGTGCTGTCGCCATTAGAGGTAAAACCACCAGTAGTCAGGCTACCTGTAGCAGTCAAACTGCCGGTAGTTATGACACCCGTAGCAGTCAGATCTTTAGTCGTCACCGTCCCCGAGAAGTTACCGTCTTGGCTATAGAAAGATCTCCAGCGGTAGCTAGCAGAGCCATTATCATTGGTAACATTCATCTTAGGGCGCATACTATCGGCTATTACTAGTGATTGCCCATCAATAGCGTTACCCTTGTTTGGTCCAGCCCAGATCTCACCGTAGAAAGTAGCGTTATCAGCTATTTTGACTGGTTTATCATCACCTAACCCAGCTGCCCCTCTGGTAATACCACCATCTATCCGTACATCATCCCCAAAGGTGACTGGAACACCACTACCACCACTACCAGTAGTGCTATTGATAATTGTACCATTGAAGTAGGTTACTCCCCCTGTACCTTGACTACCCACTCGTAGACTATCAAACTGCCCTACTCCACCAGCGGAGGCAGGCTGCAGAGAATCAGCAGTACTAGCTGAGACCACCAGGCTCAGTGAGAGGCAGAAGACGAGGGAGAGGGTGGTTGTTGTTAGGGTTTTTAGGGGGGTAGGCATTTTATTTTTTGTTAAATAATTACTATACTTGCATACTACCAACAAAATACAAATAAGTTAAGGATTGCAAAGCAAATCTTGTGTATAAAACAACTTGGGCGTTATCGCCTAGGTCTATGTGGAGAAGTAAAGTGCAAAGTGCGAGTTTGAGTGAAGTCTACTTACTCCAGGGGGTAATTATGGACCCCGTACTCGGGTTCCAGATTTGAATCATCGGGAGCCTCGGCAGCTCCATCCCCTCCGTAGCACCGCACGGGAGGGCGGGCGGCTCCTGGTCTCCCCGAGACAGCGCCCAGCAGCCCATCCACCAGCATGACAGGAACCGCCAAAAACATCATCCCGATCCGCTTCATCCTATCTGTCAGAGAAACCGGCGCTTGTCCTACCTGGAAAGCAGCCGGGGTATTATCATACTCCCTATTTATCATCTCAAGGCTCCTTTTTTGTCTGCAAAACTGAATCAGTGGCGACTGATTCAGCGGATCAAAAGATCAAAATACTTGGCATTATTATACTAACAATTGCCTTTGTCAACAATGTTATAACAATTCAGGGGTCTAACTGAATTCAAGCACAAACCCAGCTAATCCCGACGTACTTTAGGGTAATCATTACAAGTTGGAACAAGCTAAAGGGACTTTTTAAGATATTCTAAGGGAGAACTGAACATTTTAGGTGAGGAAAATCTGAGGCAGAATTCACTCACATATTCTGGTAGGTATTGT
>Ga0180009_10000187_pt1 | contig 95909 bp, 103 predicted proteins | sample OS_PC_MetaG_FD_123537 | JGI IMG/M metagenome (GOLD analysis project Ga0180009, IMG submission 123537) | Groundwater microbial communities from the Aspo Hard Rock Laboratory (HRL) deep subsurface site, Sweden - OS_PC_MetaG | ecosystem: Environmental > Aquatic > Deep subsurface > Groundwater... | reverse complement strand
TAACCCATTAATATGTTTATACTCACTTGTCGGTTAACACCGCAAATGGAATGAATACACCTATCGGGAAAATATTCTATGCTCAATATACCGCCTGAGACATTGACGCTCTTTGTTGCACTCCTGGAAAAGCGAACCGTTCCTTCCCTTCAGCGCAATTTCTATAAGAAATGGCTGCGGTATTACTTGGATTTCTGCGCCAAATACCGCCTTCCCGATTCCTCCTCGAAAAGCCTGCCGCAGTTTCTTGCCAAGCTGCGGGAAAAGAAACAGACTGACGAGCAGATCAAGCAAGCGGCTCATGCCGTATCAGTTTATCTCGATCTGAAGCGACCATCCAAAATGGCACCGGCCTCAGCGCCGGCAATATCAGCCCCATATGCAGCGGAGCAGGCGACACCTCGGTCTCGGCCGCTATCAATGGCTTCCGGTATGCCGTCTCCAGCTTTGGCAGGCTCCGATCCGGCGTCATCTGACGTGCAGACCGCATGGAAGGAAATGCCGACCATTACGCCAGCCGCCCCGGCCAGGGCCGAGGCAATCCCGAAGGTGACGAGAACGATCCGGTCCACGTTCACCCCCAGAAAACTCGCCGTCAGATGGCTTTCGGCCACGGCCCTCATGGCCCGGCCCATTTTGGTCTTGGTGATGAGGAAGTAAAGGACAACCATCAGGGAGAGGGAGATCCCCAGGATCAGGATTTTGGCGGCACTGATCACATAGGGGCCAACCTCCAAATTCACGGTGGTGATGGCCTCCGGGAATCTTGTCCCGTAACCGCCGAAAAGTTTGACCGCCAGGTTCTGGATAATAATGGTGACCCCGATGGTGCTCAGAAGCGGGGCCAGGTGGAAATCCTTACGGAGGGGCCGGATGGCCAGGAATTCAACGATGAGTCCCAGTACACCCGTGGCCACCATCGTCAGGGGGAGGGTGATGTAGAGAGGAAGGCCGGTCCACAGGATGATGAAAATGCCCATAAAAGAGCCGGCCATCAGGACTTCCCCATGGGCGAAATGCAGCACCCTCAGCACCCCAAAAATCAGAGTGTAGCCGATGGCCACCAACGAATAGGTGGCCCCAAGCATGAGCCCGTTGATCAGTTGTTGAAGGATCATTTCCCCCTCATCTTGGCGGCAGCCGCCATCACCGAGTCGATGACCTGCTTGTACCCGGTACAGCGGCACAGGACCCCGGACATGGCCAACCGGACCTCTTCTTCGGTGGGGTTCGGATTCTCTTTGAGGAAATGATAGGCAGTCATAAGCTGCCCGGGGGTACAAAAACCACACTGCAGCCCATGATGTTCTTGAAAAGCCTCCTGCAGCGGGTGCAGTTTCCCACCCTGGGCCACCCCCTCCACGGTCATGATCTCCGCCCCGTCGGCCTGGATGGCAAACATGAGGCAAGAGCGGACCGGCTCCCCGTTGAGGAGAACCGTGCAAGAGCCGCAAATCCCGTGCTCACACCCGACGTGCGTCCCCGTTAGCTCCAGGTCTTCTCGCAGAAAATCGACTAGATGTTTTCTGGGTTCGACTTCCCCCTGAACTTCCCGCCCATTGACCTTCACTCGAATGCGACGCCTGTCGGCCATATTATTTACCCCCTTTGATCTTGTTCCAGGCCTCCTGGAGTGATCTTTGCGTGAAAACCTTCGCCAGATTCCGGCGATACTCGGCAGAGGCGTGATAATCGGATTCGGGCTCCGTAGCCTGGGCCGCCAGGACTCCCGCCTCCATGATTAAGGCTGCGGTGATCACCTGGCCGGAAAGAAGTTTCTCCGCTTCCCTGGCGCGAAGGGGGGAGGGAGCGACTCCTCCCAGGGCAAGGCTCGCTTTCTGGCAACGCCCCTGACTGCCCATAAAAAGGAGAGCCGCCACCGAAACAATGCCGAAATCACCATGGCGGCGACTGAATTCCATAAAAGACCAGCCCGTATTCGGAGGAAGGGTGGGAATCCTCACTTCTACGAGGATCTCTGAAGGTTCCAGGGCCGAAGTGAGGTAGGTTACGAAGAACTCCTCCGCCCTCAAGAGTCTTTCTCCCGACGGCCCCACCACCTTCATTGTGCCTTCCAGTGCAGAGATGACAACGGGGATCTCTGCCGTGGGATCGGCATGAACCAGGCTTCCCCCCATGGTCCCCCGGGTGCGGATGGGAAGATGACCGATGTAGGAGATAGCCTCGGCCAGAATGGGACACTTTTTCTGAATCAACGGGGAGACTTCCAGGGACCTCTCTCGCGTCAGACCCCCGATGACCAGTTCATCCTTTTCTTCTCGAATATAATCGAGTTCCTTCACCTGATTGATGTCCACCAATACCTTTGGCCGGGCCACGCGGAAGTTCAACATGGGAATGAGGCTCTGGCCTCCGGCAAGAACTTTGGCCTCTTCCCCGTAACGCTCCAAGAGTCCAATGGCTTCCGGCACAGTAGCAGGAGTAAAATATTCAAAGGCGCATGGTTTCATTTTTCTCTCCTATCTCACCCTGCGGGTTTCAGGATTTTTTCCATATTCTTGAAAAACTGCTCCAACAGCATCTTGGCCACCCCGCCAATCATCCTTTGCCCAACCCCGGCGAGCAATCCCCCCACCTGGACATCCCCTTGGTAGGAAATGAGGGTCTTCTGGTCCTGGGGGGTTAATTGGATGAGCGCCTCTCCCTTTACAAAACCAGGAAGTCCCTTCCCCTCGCCAATCAAGCGGGTGCGATGGGGTGGCTCGGCATCGGCAATTTCCATTTTCCCTTTATAGGACCCTTTTACCGCGGCTATGCCGATCTTTAAGTAGACATCAAATTTACCCGGCTCCCGCTCCTCCAGTTTCTCACATCCCGGCAGGGCCTCCTGCAGGTGCTGGGGAGTATTGAAGACCTCCCAGACCCTTGCCTGGGGGGCCGGAAAGGTATAGGTTCCTTCGATCTTCATCTATCACTCTCCTTCGTGATCCATAAGCGATGTCTTAAGCCCACCGCGCTAATCTTTAATAGAATCAATCCACTTTTTGCTATTTTTTCTTTTTGGCCTTCTGAATCAGGTGCCATATTTTGTTCGGGCTGAGGGGCAACTCGTCTATCTCCACCCCACAAGGAGCCAGAGCATCCGCAACGGCGTTTCCGATGGCCACCGGTACGGACATGCTGGAAGCTTCTCCTGTTCCCTTGGAGCCCAGGGCCGTTAACGGCGAGGGAGTTTCGATGTGACCGATCGCGACCTTGGGTACCTCCATGGCCGTGGGTACGAGGTAATCCTGGAAGGAGGCGGTCAGGCATTGACCATTTTCATCGTACGCAAACTCTTCATAGAGGCTACCTCCCAAGGCATGGGTAAGGCTCCCCATGACTTGCCCTTCCACGATCATAGGATTGAGGATTGTCCCGGCATCGTGCACGCTGGCCCATTTCAAGAACTTCACCTGGCCTGTCTCCGGATCTACCTCCACCACGATGGCCTCGGCCACAAAACCGTAGGTATTGGAGGAATTCACCCGGTCCAGGTCATCCGGGGGCTTGGAGGTGGGCATGCAATAAAGACTGGTTCCGAAAAGACCCGCGTCCATTCCTTCCGGCAGGGCGGACTGGTCCCAGTGGGCTACCCCGGCCACGTGCCGCAGGCGGATGGATTTTTCCGGAGAGCCCTTGACGAAGACTTTCCCTTCCTCCATCACCATGTCTTCTATATTGGCTTCCAATATATGGCCGGCAATCTTTAACATCTTTTCCTTAACCTGTCTGGCTGCCCGAACGACCGCCGTCGTTCCTTGCGAAGCGAAACGGCTGGAAAAGCTGCCGGTCGTGATGGAGTACAGCCGATCATGGGTATCCACTACATTACTGACCGTCACATCCTTGGGGTCGATTCCAAACTCGTCGGCCACGATCTGGGAGATTACCGTCTCGTGCCCCTGCCCTTGCGGGTTGGTACAAACCATCACATGAACCCCTCCCAGGGGGTCCACTTTCACCACGGCCGATTCTCCGGATCCCGACTTGGGACGCTCTTGCTTCCGTTCCTCTACGGTCTTCCCTATGGCGACGTAGGCAATATTGGTGACCGAAGGGTCCACCACAGAGGTAAGACCGATGCCGACCAGCCTTCCTTCGGCCCTGGCCTTTTTTTGTTCTGCCCTCATCTTTTTATAATCGATCAGATCAAGGGCCATCTGGAAGGCCTTGGGGTAGTTGCCCGCATCGTAAATCCCTCCGGTGGCCGTGGTGTATGGGAATTGATCCGCCTGGATAAAATTCTTAAAGCGCACCTCCGCCGGGTCCATCCCCAACTTGGCCGCGACCATGTCCACCAGACGTTCCAGGCTGAAATAAAGCTCCTGACAGCCATATCCACGGTTCGGGGCCGTAAGGCACTTGTTGGTGCCCACCACCAATACTTCTCGCTCTAAGTTCCTGATTTGGTAAGCCCCGGTATGATTCCCGGTACTCCGATAGGCGCAGCCGGGCTCCGGAGGCCGGATGTAACCTCCGGTATTATCGATCGCCTTGTCCTTTAAACCCAGAATCGTCCCGTCCTTCTTGACGGCAGCTTCCATGTAAGTGACCCGATCCGTTCCGGTGGCACTGGCTAACAGATGCTCCCTCCGGTCCTCGATCCATTTCACCGTTCCCCCAATCTTTTTAGCCGCTAAGGTAATTAAAGCGACGTATGGATACATTCCGGTCTTGGTCCCAAAACCGCCTCCGATGTCTGCGGGAACGATCCAGCGCATTTTGTTTTCCGGGATTCCCAGAGCAATGGCCACCAAGGAGTGATTGACAAACGGCCCCTGGTAATTGTTGTAGACCACATATTCTTCAGAAAAAGGATTGTAGGAAGCAATCACCCCGTAGGTTTCAATGGGAGTAGAGCCGTATTTGGGGAATTTAAACTTCCCCTTTACCACTAATTCTGCTTCCTTGTAGGCCTTCTCCATGTCTCCGTACTTAAAGAATCGATGGTTATAGATGTTGCTGCCGATGTTTTCATGCAGGATCGGGGCTCCGGGCTTGATGGCCTCCTCGATGTCTACGACCGCCGGCAAAGGATCGTATTCCACCTCGATCAAGTCAAGGGCATCTTCAGCTAAGTAGCGGTTATCGGCCACCGCTACGGCCACGGGTTCTCCCACAAAGCGAACCTTATCCACCGCACAACAGTAATACTTGGGCGGTACCGAAACGCCTACGGGGAAAGGCTGAGACATCTTGGCCACTTCTGCACCGGTTAATATCCCTATAACTCCGGGAGATTCAAGGGCTTGCGAAATGTCGATTCCCTTGATCCAAGCATGGGCATAAGGGCTGCGCAGTATGGCTGCATGCTTCATATTGGGTAGCCGAATATCATCCATAAAATTACCCCGCCCTGCCAAAAGCCTCAGGTCTTCCTTCCTTTTCATGCTCTTGCCGACCCATTTTCTTGGAACCTCAGGCATATGTTCTCCTCTTAAGCAAGATTTATCTTTCTATAAAAAATACTTACGAAACCGTCCCGAACGGATTTTCATTCTCCGTTCTCAATCACAGCCGAAATTTCGTGTCAAGAGTTATTCCGGCGCACGAAAGATATTTTTTATTGATCAGTTAGGTCAATCTTGGAACCAGGATAAGGTATGAATGGAATAATTGAAAGTAAGCTTCTTCTTAAGGACTGGATCGTAAAGCTCCCCTTCAAACCGATCCGCAAAGACGATCCCTCCTGTCTTCAGGGGAGGGGTTCCCGAATAAATCGTGATTCCTTCAAGGGATCCCTGCACTTTCTGCTGGACCAAGCGTATTAACTCTCGCGGGGGAAGAATGGTGGCCAGGCTTGATTCTTGGTAGAGCACTTTCCTGTCCTCTCGGGTGGCCCAGCTGCGAATCTCGATGTTGTCCCAATGCTCTTTGATTTCATCGTAATTCCACAAGCTCCGGGAGATAATGGTGGGGCAGACCTGCTTAGATTTCAAAATATCGAGCCTCTCTAACTCCCGGTCGGTATGATCGCTCCCCAATCCTACCCATAGGCCTTGGGGATTAACCAGGAGTACATATTCAATCTCTCCAGAAGTTTCTTGGCCCTGCACATATATATCCCCATCAAAGGCAATCCCCTGAGGAGGCTTGGGGTAGAAGGTGGGCACTGAAGGTGGGGGTTTGACCCCTTCTTTTTGCAACTCTTCGATATGCCTTCTGACCGCTGCCTGATCGCGGCCTGTGTATCCACACAAAATGGCTCCTTTAATTTCCAAGGAGATCTCCCTCTTGCCCTCTTTACCTTCCAAAGTAAAAGATTGATTCATGGCTCCCAAAATCCTTCTTGTTTTTTATTTTTTTCCTCAGAAACCAACACTTTCCCTGATACTAATTTTTTTGGAGCTTCTCCTTTTCCCCTCGGCGCAGCTCTCTTCTCAAGATCTTCCCAGAGGAGGTTTTGGGAAGCTCCCTTACAAACTCGATCTCCCGCGGGTATTTGTAGGGCGCAATGGTCGCCTTCACATGTTCTTGAAGCTCCTTGGCCAGCTCCGGGGTGGGCTGATACCCTTCGTGCAGGACGACCCAGGCCTTCACCTTTTCTCCCATCTCCGGGTCAAAGACCCCGGCCACACCGGACTCCAGCACGGCTTTATGTTCCTGCAAGGCCGTTTCCACATCCGCCGGGGATATGCGGTAGCCGTGTGAAGTCATGATGTCGTCAGACCTGGAGCCGTACCAGAAATAACCCTCTTCATCCATGGTCGCCAGATCTTTGGTATCGTACCAATTGTTCGGAAAACATACTTCCTTCGTCCGTTCCGGATCTTTGAAATATTCTTTGAAAAGGCCTGGATGATCCCTCCGTAAAGCCAGATGCCCCATCTCGCCTGGAGGGAGTATTTCTCCCTTTTCGTTCACGATGGCCACCTCAATTCCCGGGAGGGGTTTGCCCATCGACCCAATCCTGACTTTCAGATTCGTCTGGGTGGTGCAGAATTCGTGGGCCTCTGTCTGTCCCATGCTATCCAAAATCTTCACCTGGAAGCGACGCATCCATTCCCGCCATGTTTCAGCCAGCAGCGGCTCTCCGGAGCTGAGGCAATATTTTAAGGAACGGGTATCGTATCGCTTTTCGGCGTCCTTTACGGCCAGCATCATGCGGTAAATGGTCGGGGTCCCGGCAAATATCGTAATCTTATATTTTTGGATGAATTCGTAAGCCCTCTCGGAATTAAAGCGCTCATCGGCATAAATGGCCGTGGAGACGCCCCATCGAAAAGCAAAGAGGAAGTTGTGTCCGAGAGCATACATCCAGGTCAGGGCGGTAGGGCCGCCGCAGATATCCCCTCTCTCCAATCCCATAAGGCAATCATGTATTCGGGTTGATTCGGGGTGCGGATTACATATCGATCCCCCTTGGCAATGCCCAACTTGTGCATGGCATTGGCCGCACGATCCGAAAGGTTTTTCAGCTCTCCATAGGTGATCTTCAGGTCCAGGTAATAAATGGCTACATCTTGGGCCCTCCCGTGTTCCGCCCAGTAGTCAACAATAAGCCGGGCCATGTTCAATTTTTCAGGAATGTCCAGTTTGAAAAAGCCCTGGCTATCCATGCGATGATACGTCTCATCCATTTTCATGGCCTTTTTTTACCCTCCTCCTTTTTTGCTTCGTAAAATATTAGACCCCCTCTGAATTGTCAAGCCAGAAAGGAGGCTGGCCGCTTCCCTCCTTTCTCCTTATCCCTTGATCAGTCTCGGGAGCATCATGTGGTTGTGGGGGCAGATCGATCTGGGGTTTTGATAAGCGGAGCCGGCAAAGGCTACCATATACTTCCGCATATCGGCAAAGGAGACGATTTCATCGACAAATCCTGTTTGGGCACAGTAAAGGGGCCTCGATTTATCATAATATTCCTGAGCCAGGATATTCATCTTTTCAATGATGGGCCTTAAGGGGCGACCCGCGTCCTTCTCCTTCACCAATCTTCTGGCAAAAGAGGCCACGGCGGCTGTTTCCCCGTGCATTACATAAATTTCTGTCGTAGGGGTTCCTAAAGTAAAAACGTTATTATTATTCGCCTGGGGCCCGCCCATAATGTAATGAGCAGCGGCCGTTCCTTTTCTTAGAACCACGCACATCATCGGCATATTCGTCTGCTCAATGGAATAAATCAAGGACTGCCCCAACCCCAGGAGTTCAGCTTTCTCGGCTATGTCTCCTACATCGATGCCGGACGTATCCTGAAACCAAATGATGGGCAGCCGGTCTCTGCCGCACTGCGTGACGAACTCATTCAACTTGATCAGCCCCTGCCGATAAAACTTTCCGCCGACGCCGGGGTAATGAGCATATTCAGGGTATCCCTTGGGCATGAATCCCTGCCGGTTCCCAATAATCCCGACCGCAAAGCCATCAATTTTTGCCAGGCCGGTGTAGACCTCCGGGCCATAATCAGGTCGGAACTCCATGTGTTCACTGTTATCCGTCAGCCGGGCAAGAACCTCTTCAAAATTGTAAGCCAGCTTTTGATTGAAGGGAACCAGCCGGTCGATCTCTGCGGTTGAAAACTTAGGTTCTTTGGGCTCGGCCACCCTGAAAAACTTGGGATGATAGGCAGGGAGATATTCCATGTATTCTTTCAGAGCATCTAAAACCCCTTCTTCGGTTTCAAAGACCGCCCGGAAGAAACCAGTGGAGTCGTAATGAATCTCCGCCCGTCCAGGAGGAACGCTCTTAAACTTTCTTGTGGCGTCAATAACCATCTCGGCCCCTTCTTCGTCAAAAAACCCTTTGGGACTCATCCCGCTTACTATGCCTCCTCCCCCGACGGCGATATTGCAATTTTTATGGGCCAAAAGGATGGTGGGGCTGATCCCCTGGTATCCCCCTCCTGCCGGGTTGGTCCCATAAATTCCGGCAAGAACTGGAATCCCCAATTTCTCAAGTTCAGCATGCCGGAAGAAGGTGGTCCCGCTTCCCCTCCGGTTGGCGTATACCTTCTCCTGTTCGGGGAGCTTCACCCCGCTGCAATTCACTAACCAAACCAGAGGTAGATAGAGGTTCTTGGCCATGTCGGTAACCCGCAAAATATTTTCTGCCTGACCGGCAATCCAGGCCCCCGCCATTACTTTATTGTCAAAACCGATGATCACTGCCCATTTTCCGTTGATCTTACCCAGGCCATCGACCACGCCGGTTGTCCCTGATTCCTCATCCATGGGGTCAAAGAGGGTGTGCAAGGGGCACCAGGTTCCCGGGTCCAACAAATATTCCAGCCTCTGGTAGACGGTCATTTCCCCCCTTTTATTAATTTCTTCTGTGGAAATCCCCGCCTTTTTCACTTTCTCCACAGCCTCAGTAATCTTTTTTTCAACCTCTCTGATCTGTTTGACACTTTCTTCTGTACTCTTAATTTGTTTTTCGGTTAAGGGTTTACCGAAATCAACCATTTTCTCAAAATATGCTTTCATCTATCGTTCCTCCTGCTTTCAAGATTTCATGTTTAAACCATATCTAAAAATAAATATTTTAACAAGAAATTTTTCTCTATGCTTACCTTCCAAAAAGCTTGACTTGATTTTTTATATCTAATTATAATACCCTGATTTAATTGGCATGCAGATTTTTTCCGCTACCTGCAGAAATAAAAAACCCTTTCCATCCCTTTCCCCCTAAGCAGGCGGGGGCGAGAGTGGGGGAAAAAAGAATGGAGGCTTATAATGTTAAAGGAGCATCTGGAATTCTTTACCTTAGACCTTTCGTCCGGTTGGGAGACTCCCCCGGGTTATCCTCAAGGAATCCAGCAAAAAATTATCACTGGTTACCTGGATGAGAAAGAGAAAAAGGGGTCGCGCACCCGCTTGCTTCGGTTTAAACCGGGGGCCTTTACAACCGAACCATTTGAACATGACTATTGGGAAGAAGTCTTCCAGGTCTCGGGAGATTTAACTGTTGGGGGAAAAACTTTCGGTCCTATGACTTATGCCTGCCGCCCCCCCATGCTCCCCATGGACCCTTCAGCAGCAAAGCAGGCTGTCTGCTTCTGGAAATCCATTATTTCCATCCTGATAGCTGAGGGGCAGAAGCCGGAGCCCTAAGCGGGGCCCAAAAATAATTTCAGCATATTTTTCAAAGGAAAGCGAAAGAGCCTTCTTGCTCTACGGAGCTGATTCAAGGGAGACCAAGAAATGGGAGAAGATTTTAGAAGTTTTTTAAAAGATATGGAAGAGACCAAAGAAGGAGGGTTCATTCGCATCAACAAAGAAGTCGACACCCAGTACGAAGTTTCTGCCATTGTCACTAAACTGGAACAGGCCAGGCAGGTTCCGCTCCTCTGGTTTGAAAAGGTGAAAGGCCACACCCTGCCCGTCGTCGTCAACTGTTATGCGGATCGGGGTCGAGTGGCCAGGGCCCTTAGAGTTTCCAAGCGTGCATTAAACCAAAGGGTCGACCAGGCCTATCAGTATCCCATCCCTCCGGTCGAAGTTTCCAGGGCCCCTGTACAAGAGGTCGTTATTCAGGGCACGGAAGTCGACCTGCAAAAACTTCCGGCCATGATGTACCATAACACCGATGGGGGGTTTTACATTACCGCGGGAATTGTTCTGGCCAAAGATCCTGATACGGGAGATTGCAACCTCAGCTACAACCGCCTGATGGTCAAGGGGAAGAACCGCCTGGGAATCTTCATGACCGTGGGAAAACACCTCAATGCCATTTATGGCAAAATGGAGGAGCGGGGAGAGCCCCTGGAAGTTGCCGTATCCATCGGCAACCATCCAGCCTCGGCGATCGGCGCTTTGGCCATAGGGCCTTATCATGAAAACGAAATAGGGATTATCGGCGGTCTCAAGGGAAGCCCTCTGGAAATAGTCCGGTGTAAAACTGTGGACTTATTAGTTCCTGCCGGAGCTGAAATCATCCTCGAAGGTGAAATCGCACCCTATGTGCGGGAAGAAGAAGGTCCCTTCGGCGAGTTTACCGGCTATGCTATCCGTTCGGCCAAGAATCCAGTAATGCGGGTGAAGGCCATCACCCATCGCCATAACCCCATCTATCAGGATATTTGCGGCGGGCAACACCGGGAACATCTCACCATGGCGACCATTCCCATGGAGGCCAACTATTTTCGGGTGATCAAAGGAGCCGTTCCGGAAGTAGAAGCGGTGCGCATGGCCGCCCCTTTTACCTTGATCATTTCCATGAGAAAAAAATATGAAGGACAGGCCCGCTCGGCTTTGCTGGCCGCCTTCAGCGCCGACCTTTATCTCAAGCATGCCATTGTGGTCGATCACGACATCGATATTGCGGACCTGCAGCGCGTTTTCTGGGCTTTGGCTACGAGAGTCCAGGCTTCGCGGGACCTTTTCATCATCCCCCGCGCTCGTGGTTCCTCCCTCGATCCCTCCGCTGAACCTTTGGGGGTGATGGATAAGATGGGAATCGACGCCACCGCTAAACCATCCCTGGAGCGGTTTTCTCCCCTCAACACAGTTCCGCAGGAAGTCATGGACCGGATCAAGCTGGAGGACTACATCAAAAATTTTCCGTTACCCTCCCAAGGAACCAGAGATTAAATAGGAAATCCCCCCCTCACTCCCGTAGAAGCGACCGGCTGGTCGCCCTTACGGAGAAGAGGTGAGATGGCTACGAGGTGAAGGGAGGAGAGGAAAAACTACGGACGTCTGGCCCGCAGCTCCGCCGCTCGCAGCACCGATGCAATGATCTGTTCATAACCGGTGCAGCGGCATAAATTCCCCTCGAATTGATCTTTGATTTCTTCCACTGTCGGCCGTGGATTTTTATCTAATAAGGCTTTGGCCGTGAGGATCATGCCGGGGGTGCAAAAACCACACTGGAAGCCATATTTCTCCATGAAGGCCTCTTGGATCTCGCTTAGCTGGCCTGGTTGCGCCAGACCTTCAACCGTGGTAACTTTATCCCCTTCGCGCATCTGCACCGCCAAGAGCAGGCAGGACCGCACTGGTTTTCCGTTCAGCAGGATCGTACAAGCTCCGCAGTCCCCCTCATCGCACCCTTTTTTCACGCTGGTTACATTTATTTTTTCCCGCAGAAAATCCAACAAGGTCTCATTCGCTTCCGTCTCTTCGGCTATATTCCTGCCGTTCAATTTAAATTGGACTTGCATTTTATCCCCTTCCACCGACTTGTTCGAGAATTCTCCTGGTCAATACATAAGACATATCTTTTCGGTATTCCGCCGAGGCGCGCACATCGGTTATGGGCTTCACTTCCTCCCGGACGCGCTCTGCGGCCTGGACGATCTTCTGTTCGTTGACCTCGCTCCCTTTTAAGGCCTCCTCGACCTTGCGGCCGCGCATCGGGATGGGGGCTACTGCCCCTAAAGCCACCCGCACCTCCTCGAATTTCCCCTTCCGGGTCCGGACAAAGGCAGCGGCCGAGACCACCGCCAGGGTGAAGGCCTTTCGCCGGCCCAGCTTCATAAAAGCCGAGTTGCCTTCCTGGACTGGAATGATCACTTCCGTCAGGATCTCATCCGGTCGCTTAACCGTTTTCTCCGGTCCCAGGAAAAATTCGGAAAGAGGAACGATACGCTCTCCCCGGATGCTCTCCATCTTCACGAGCGCATCCAGGACCAGAAGCGGGGGAGCGGTATCCGCAGCCGGAGAGGCGGTGCATAGATTCCCCACGATGGTGGCTCGGTTCCGAATGGGAGGTGAAGCCATCAGGCCGATGGCCTGAGCCAGGGCCGGTGCTTTTTCTTTGACCAAAGGCGATTCCTTGATCTCAGCCAAGCGCGTGAGCCCTCGAATATGCAGGCGATCCCCCCGGATCTCGATCCCCGTTAGTCCCGGGATGCGGTTTAAATCGATGATCATCTCTGCGGCAATGGCCCTCTTTTTCATTTTGGGAATCAAGTCGGTCCCCCCGGCCAACAGCCTTGCTTTGTTCTGGTATTCTTTTAATAGATGGAAGGCCTCCTTCAGCGAAGAAGGAGCCATATATTCCACCTTCGGCAATGGTCTAACTTCTGCTTCCATGATTCTTTTTCTCCCTTATGGCAAAATAGATTTTTTCCGTATCCAGCGGCATATCATAAAAACGGATGCCCACCGCCTGATAAAGCGCGTTGGCAATCGCCAAGGGGGTGGCAATGAAGGCAATCTCCCCCACCCCCTTGGCTCCGAAACCCGAATACTTGTATTCGTCTTCCACCACCACCAGTTCTGCCATCTCCGGCATATCTTTGATCGTCGGGATCAAATAATCCGTATACGAGGGGTTGAGCATCCTTCCGTCTTTGCGCACCACTTTCTCCGTCAAGGCATAGCCCAACCCTAACATGCCGCACCCATACACCTGACCTTTGACTACGGCCGGCTGGATGATCTTGCCAGCCGCCACACCCGGAATCAGCCGGAGAACATCCACCTGCCCGGTCTCCAGGTCCACTTCCACTTCGGCAATGGTACACCCGAAGGTGTAAGCGGCATAAGGATCTCCCTGCCCCGTCTCCGGGTCCGGGTATCCTCTCCTGGCTTTGATGAATCCATACTCGGCCGGAGGAATCCCCCTCATATACATTTCATAAGCCAAGTCTTGGAAGGCGATCCTCTGCGCCGGGCTTTTGAGATTGTAACTCTCGCCCTGGCCAAAGGCTACATCGTCCTCGCTGCATTCCCAGAGTTCGGCGGCGAGCTTGTTCATCCTCTTGCGGACCTTCAGGGCGGCATCCACCGCCGCTGTCCCTCCGATGATCGTCCCTCGCTGGGCATGGGTCTCTCCGCTGTCCGGCATGGTTCCGGTATTATTGACACCGACCTTGACCCGTTCAAAGGGAACGCCCAGTACTTCGGCAACCATCATGGCATGGGAAGTGGTCGTTCCCTGACCAATCTCGACAATTCCCGTCGCATAGCTCACGCTTCCATCGGGGTTCACGATGACCGAGGCCCCGGCCCAATCGTGTTTGAATCCCGTTGTACCGCAGCCATGCCAGCTGCACCCCACGCCGATTCCACGCCGTTTCGTTCCTTTCTGCCCGCTGGCATACTGTACCCGCTTGCCGCTCCATTCTGCTTTTGCGGCGACCTTTTGGATCAGCTCCTTGATCCCCACGGCGTGATCGAGGACCTGGTTGGTCCCGGTTCGTGAGCCGGGGATGAGAGCGTTCTTTACGCGGAATTCCACCGGATCCATATGCAGTGCTTCCGCCATAGCGTCCATCTGGGACTCGGCGGCAAAGAGCATCTGAGGGTTGCCGAAGCCGTTAAAAGCCGCGTTGGGCAGGTTATTGGTGTAAACGGCCTGGCCTTCCACTTTGACGTTTTCCACTTCATAAACCCCGGTGGCATGGTAGGCGGCCCTTTTGGTAAAGCCTACGGACCATGTGGCATATCCCCCGGCATCTACGATGTAATCCACCTGGATGGCCCTAACTTTGCCATCCTTGGTAGCACCCGTCTTGTAGCGGATCTCAAAGGGACCTCGTTTGAAACGGTAGGCGAAAGATTCGTACCGGGGAAAGACGATCATGGCCGGCCGGCCGATCTTGACCGCAGCCAAAGCCGCCAGGCTGCAAATGAGCGGACCGTAGGTGTCTTTCCCTCCAAACCCCCCGCCGATATAAGGCGTCATGATCATGACGTCCGAATCCTTCCATCCCAAGACGCGCGCCACGGTATGGCGGGTCCGGAAGGGATTCTGCGTGGTTCCGATCACGGTGACGCTCCTCGCCCCGGTGGGAATGGCCACCGCGGCTTCGGGCTCTAAATAGGCATGATCCTGCGAGCCTGTCCGATAGGTCCTCTCCACAATCACATCGCACTGACGAAAGGCTTCTTCTACGTTTCCTTTAAGGATCTTCACCTCGGTAGCGAGTTGGCTGTGTTCATGAATTCTGATATCGCTGGGCAAAGCCTCGCGGGGATCAAAGATGGCCGGCAGTTCTTCGTACTCCACCTGCAACTGGTCGGCCCCTTCCCAGGCGGTTCGGTCATTCCGAGCTATAACCAAAGCGACAATATCCCCGATATATCTGGCTTTGGTGGTAAGGATGGGCTGGTCGTCCACCAGGTAGCCGATTTGATTCTCCCCCGGCACATCCTCCGCGGTGAGCACCGCCTCCACCCCCGGGATCTTCAGGGTGTTGGCCCTATCGACCCTTTGCACGAGAGCGTGGGCATACGGACTGCGGACGGCTTTCACGTGCCAAGCTTTCTCCATCATATAATCGGCGGCATATTTAGCCATTCCGGTTACCTTTTCGACGGCGTCCACCCTCTGCATGTCTTTTCCTACTACGTTGTAACTCTGGCCATGCAGTAGCTTTTTAACTTCCTCTAAATACTCCAACTCCATACCAACCCCCTTGATCGGCAACCTCACGTTGCATAATAATGGCTGAATAAAAAGATCTGTCCGATCTTCTTCCTTAGACCTCTATTTCTTTTTCTTTCTTCGTCTCCTTAGGGGAATTTTCTTTCCTTCCCCTTTCCTCCGCTGGGCTGAAATGTGAAAAACCTCGCAGAATAAAATAACATTCAACATCCTGTTAATCTGCGTTCATCTGCGTCCAAAAAATCACTGTTCACTGCATCGTCCGCCCGCCATCCACGCTATAAATCTGGCCCGTGATGTAACTGGCCCGATCCGCCGCGAGAAAGGCCACGGCTTCCCCAATCTCCTCGGGTTCGGCGTACCGACCCGCGGGGATGGTAGAACGCATATAAGCCCTAAATTCCTCAGAAAGACGCGCTTGCATAGGGGTGTTCACCGCCCCAGGCGCAACGCTGTTGACGGTTATGCCCGTCTTGGCCAGTTCTCGGGCCAGGGCTTTAGTGAAAGCGATGATGGCCCCGGTCATGGCGACAATCAAATTTCTCATGGTTTGTAGAATTTTGCTTACTGTATATTCTTTCTCAAGCGGTGGTTTCCAAAGCCACAGCGCCGGGAACCGGGCAGACACAGGTGCAGATGCCGCACCCCCGGCACTCTTGGCCAATGGTCACATGCCCTTCCCGGACTTTGATGACGTTGTAAAAACAGGAGCGAATGCAGCGCTGGCAATCGGTGCAGACCTCCTGGTTGATCACGGCGTGTTCCTTGGGGAGCAATTCCATTTCTCCGTAGCTCATGGCGGCCTTAGCGGCCACGCCGATGATCTCCTTAGCCGTTTTATACCCTTTGCGGTTTAAGAAATCATCCAGCCCTTTGATCACTTCGGTAAGGTAACTGTATCCTTTGAGCATGATCACCGAACAGAGTTGAACAATCGTCGCCCCGGACATCATGAATTCCACTACGTCTTTCCAATCATAGGCTCCGTTGGTCCCGGTGATGGGAATATCCACCCCGGTGTAAACTTTGGAGACCCAGCGTAAAGTCAAAGGTTTTACCCACGGCCCGCCCACTCCGGCCCAGCCATGGAGGTAAGGTTTGCCCGTCTCGATATCCAGGCAGAAGCCCACAAAACGGTTGATGATGGTCACGGCTGATGCCCCTGCCGATTTTACGGCTCGCACCATTTCCACCACGTCGGCCACTTGAGGGGTGAGTTTGATGATCACCGGAACCTTTACGGCCCGCACCACCGCCCGGGTAATTTCCGCCGCCGCATTCTTATCCTGGCCTACCAGCATGCCCGTTTGGGCCCCTTTCATTTCTGAAGGATGAGGGCATCCAAAATTCAGTTCGATGAGTTTGATCCCCGTGTCTTCCACCATCTTGGAAAGGGTAGCCCAGCTCTCCGGAACCGTCCCGCCCACACTGCCGATGAGGACACAGTCGTTGGCCAGCGCGGCGGCCTGAGCCTCTTTGAGCTCTCTCATCCACTCTCCCGGTTCTTCCTCAGCCAATCCGCTTCGTCCATAGAAAGTGAAAAGTCTGGGCACCTTCCCCCGGCACACATTGTGCTGCTCATCCAGGTAACGCCATTTGGATATTTTGGTCAACCGGCGCATGGCTTCGGAGTCCGTAACCGTTTTAGCCACCAGGCCTCCGGCCCCGGTCTCAATCACCCGTTTCATATTCTCAGCGGAGAGGGTCGGCTCAGCGGAAGCAGCCAAAACCGGATTCTTGAATCTCACGCCGCAAAATTCGGTTCTCAAATCTGCCATAACAACCTCTCCTTTATTAAGTACAGTAGAGGGCAAAGAGAAGGAAGCAAACTTCTATTCGGGGTTCGAAGTAATTCTTTCATTTTTTTATGCTTCGAACTCCGAACTCTGAACCCCGAACTCTTAATGAAGCTCTTCGCTCTCTGCTCTATGCTTTTAAATAGGCTCCTTCATGGGTCGAAGATACCGTCTTGGTATAGAGCGCCATGAATCCCTTTTCTTCATCTATTTTCCTTCTTCCTCAGCCCCTCAAGAATCTTCTCTGGAGTTATGGGGAGATCTTTGACCCTAACTCCTACGGCGGCATAGATCGCGTTGGCGATGGCCGCCGCCGTTGGGGCGAGGGCCGGTTCTCCCAATCCTTTAGCCCCATAAGGGCCTTGAGCATGAAGTTCTTCCACGATGATGGGAATCATCTCCGGGGCATCCAGGGCTGAAGGGAGTTTATATTCGGCAAAGCTGGGGTTCTTCACTCTCCCCTTTTCTAATTCCATCTCTTCAAAAAGGGCCGTCCCCACCCCCATGACCAGGGCGCCCTGGATCTGTCCCTCAATCGCTACGGGATGGATCGATTTTCCCACGTCATGGGCTGAGGAAATCCGCAAAACCTTTACCCGACCTGAGCGCGGATCCACCTCAACTTCCGCCGCCTGGGTGGCATACATCCAGAAGGCACTGGGGTTCTTCCCCTGGCCTGTCTCCCGGTCCAGGGGAGTCGCATCCTCCACCGTGAAAGACCCGCGGCCCAGAACTGGCCTGCCCCTTCCTCGACCCTTGGCCCCCACATAGAAGGCCTCTCCCAGGGGGAGTTCGGTAATGGGAATGGCTTTCTCGGGTACGCCGCGAACCATGACCTTGCCCGCCTCGATCACCAGATCTTGGGGATTCGCTTCCAGGATCTCGGCGGCGACCTCTCCGGCCTGGCGGAAGGTTTCCCGATTTAAAATTTTTCCTTGCAGAAAGGATTCGGTCTTTTTACATCGGAGTGGAACGGGGGCCACTGAACTCAGAGCCACCGCTGCGCCCAAACACGTTTTCTGAACCGGGTCAGCAAGAAGCCAAACGCTTACTCCCACCAAAGTTTCATCCACCGTCGTCCGCTTGGGCACCCAGACATAGGCCCCGCTTCCTTCAGGAATGGGGGAGATCGCAATCTCCACGATTAGTTCCTCTCCTTCCAGATGGGTGCAAAAAGGACCCACGCAGAATTCATCCAGCCCTACAATCCTCTCCCGGTCTTTCTTCCGCAGCTTCACCTTGGCTCCCAGGGTCAGGAGGGCAGGAGGCATATCGGCCGAGGGGGAGGCATTGGCAATATTTCCCCCCAGCGTGGCTACGTTCCGGATTTGTACGTCCGCCACCGCCAGGGCAGCTTCACGCAAAAGGGCGAGTCGACCGGAGAAGGCAGGGTGCGTGGCGATCCGGCTCAATGGAGTCAAAGGGCCCATTCGGATCTCCGAATCGACTTGGACGAAATTCAGCTCCTGAAGCCGGCTCAGATTGATGATCACTTCCGGATTTGCCTTTTTCTGTTTCATCTGGACGACCAAGTCTGTACCTCCAGCTAAAACCTTGGCTCGCTCCCTGTACTGATGGAGTAGATCCAGGACTTCTTCCAGAGTCGAGGGTTCAAAATAATGAAACGATTTCATCCTAACCTCATGAAAGTCCGGAGTTATGCTCTTTGCTCCTTGCTGCTTACGGACAGAATGGCCTCCACAATCTTCTGGTACCCCGTGCAGCGGCAGAGGTTTCCCGCGATGGCCTCCCGGACTTCAATCTCCGTAGGCCGGCAATTCTCGTCCAAGAGGGCTTTAGCTGAAAGAACCATTCCCGGGGTGCAAAATCCGCACTGGATGGCCCCGTGATCGATAAAAGCCTGCTGGATCGGATGAAGGGTCCCGTCCGATTTTTCCAATCCTTCAATGGTGGTCACCTCGCGCCCGCTGGCTTGAACGGCCAAGGTGATACAGGATTTAATAGGCTTCCCGTCAAGCAAAACCGTACAGGTCCCGCACTCCCCCAGGCCGCAGCCCTCCTTCGTTCCCGTGAGCTCCAGGTCTTCCCGGATTACCTCCAGGAGGGTGCGGCGAGGTTCGACTTCAATCTCATAGGCTAATCCGTTCACTTTCAAGTGAACCTTGACTTTCATAAATCCTCCATGGAAAAACAGTGTCAGTCGTGAGTGTGAGTGTGAGTAAAAAAGATATTACGACTGAAACTGACACTCACACTCCCCAAAGCGTAACCTTGGTGTAGGAATCCTTCCTCGTAGTTCCATTGCTTTCTTTACTCGCTCCTGGGAGATGGCCAGAGCCACCACCCGCGGCAACTGCTTGCTGCTCTTGGATTCATCCAATACCATACCCACGTTCTTCCACATTTTCCGCCTTACCGTAGCGTACACTTCCTGGGTCTCGAGGATGTCGCAGGAATATCGGTTGTCCATAGCCTTGCCGGTACTTATCACGGCGCCGGCATTGGCCACAAAATCTGGCACTACCAAAATTCCCTTTTTATGGAAATATTTCTGCGCCGCCTCCGCGGTAGGGAAATTCGCGCCTTCAACAATCATTTTGGCCTTCACCTTTTTCATGTTTTTTTCGGTAATCTGGTCTCCCGTCGCCCCCGGAATCAATATGTCTGCTTCCACCTCTAATTCTTTGCCCAAAGGAATCTGTTTACCTTGGCCATATTTCAAAACAGCCTTGTCCCCCCACTTCTCCTTGAGGGATAGCAGTTTGTCTACTTTCAACCCCTGCGGGTCGTAAAGCGCCCCCTCCCTTGAAGAGATCGCCACCACTTTCGCCCCTTTCTCCTTGATAAACTTGGCGCTAAAGGCCCCTACCGCCCCAAAACCTTGAATCGCCACCGTCGCTTTACTTAATTTTATATTCCGGTAGGGCGCCGCACACTCCGCCGCTTCCACCACTCCATAGCCGGTGATCCCCAGCTCATCATAAGGCAATCCTCCCAGTTCCGCCGGCGTCCCCACTGCTGCCTTCATGTCTTCCATCTCATCCAGGGCAATGGCTCCATCCTTCTCCGCGAAACCCATGTCGTTACCGAAAACGTATTCGTCCGGCAAGAACTTGCGTATCTTTTTCACGTAAGCGCGGATGATCGCCTCTTTGTGGGGAGATTTAGGGTCATTGCGGATCCCCGCTTTGGCGCCCCCGAGGAAAATATCGGCCATCGCCCACTTCCAGGTCATGGTCCGGGCTAAACGGAAGCAGTCCAGCAGGGTCATATTCGCATCCATACGGCACCCGCCCTTCCCCGGCCCCCGGGCGGTATTATCGATCACCAGCATCCCTTTCATCCCCGTCTTCGTATCATGGACTACGATGATTTTCTCCGGGCCCCATTCATCCATCCATTCAAATACATCAGCCATGATTTCTCCTCCCTGCCGCTGGATTGGGCATCCCCGGCAGCCTGTGATTACAACCTCTGCGGCCGTCCCCTATAGATTGCTTCCCCGGATGAAAATCATTTGTCTTTACAGAACCCGATCACTCACGGCTGGAAATGTTCCTCTAACAGCCGACACCTTGTCCATATCGATTTCCGCCTTTAAAAGACACTCCTCATCTCCACCGCTGGTCAGAATGACTCCCCAGGGATTTACCATCATACTGTGGCCACAAAATTGAGCCCCACGATTAGTTCCCACACAATTACTGGAAACCAAAAATGCCGTGTTTTCTATGGCTCGCACTCGATTCAACATGATCCAATGCTCCAGCCGGGGATAGGGCCATCCCGAGGTTACCAAAAACAGCTCGGCGCCCTTATCTAACATGGCCCTGAAGATTTCTGGGAACCTTAAGTCATAACAGGTAGCCATCCCGATTTTCCCCCATGGAGTTCCGACCACCACCACCTCTTTTCCCCGGGATAGGATTTGACTCTCCTGCGATCCGTAACCATAAAGGTGAATTTTCTGATAGGTGGCCATCAGTTTCCCGTCCGGGCCCAACAACAGGCTCGTGTTGAACAATTTACCATTCTTTTTCTCCACGATACTTCCGGCATGCAGGTGGAACCCGTGTTCCTTGGCCTTGGCCGCCATCCTTTGAGCTGTCTCGCCACTGAGCGGCTCTGCTTCTTCTGAATAACGGTCAAAAGAAAAGTAGCCGATATTCCAAATCTCCGGGAGGATGACGAGGTCAGACCCCTTGACCTGATCCAATAGCGCCTCCGCCCGTTCGATCCGCTGAGATTTTCTCTCCTCGCCAACTTTCATCTGAATGGAAGCAACCTTCATCTTTTCCCCCCCGTCTTCTCTTTCTTGATCTACCGGGCTTTCTCCCCGTAATAGCGGATTTCAAAAGTGGTACACCCCCGGGGGATATGATAAGGACCGTGTTTCATTCCGGGTGGACGGCAGGCGTAAAACCCCGCACCAAAGGTTTGCTTCTTGGCCAGGTCAATTAACTCCCCTTCGACGATTAAAACTTCTTCCCAAAAATCATGAACCAGCGTTTCAGCCGTTTTTATCCCGGGAGGGAATTTTAAGAGTCGGGTGTAAGACTTTGTTTCCGGGTCTAAGCTAAGGATTTTTTCCTTAATACCTAAGGTATCTCCTTCCACCGGTTTCCATTCGTAGTGAGTATCCACATCGATAAATTCAATTTCTCGCTTGGGCATTTTTCATCCTCCCTTTCTCCACGAGTGACCCTCTTTATCTCCCATCGGAAGAAGCTGCGCTGATTTCCCGTGGATTTAATGTTTTTTTCTTTTTTCTTTTACCTGACTGACGTTCCGGCGAAAGGCGGACTGTTTTGGCTTCCTTGACCATTACATTCCGCAAGCGCTCCCATTTTTTACCGAAGGATAGGCTGATCTGAGGTTCGAACTCTTTGACCAATTTTAAGGCAATGATGTCATGGGTGATATAATCTTTGGCCAGATTGATCATTCCCCGGTTATGGGTCCAGGTGGCAAAGGCTTTTTCCGTCTGCCATGGGCCATCAATGTTTGAAGGCCCTTTGGCCGGTGAAGACCATGGTCACCTGTGGCTTGGCTTCGTTGCAGGCTTGAATCGATTCAAAGTCCCGGTCGGATCCTCCGGGATGAACAATAGCCGTAACGCCCTCTTTAATTCCCACATCTACGCCATCACGGAACGGAAAGAAGGCGTCGGAAATCATCGCCGAACCTTTAATCCCGCCGTGATCTTCCTGGGTCCGGTGGTAAATCTCTTCTTTGGCCTCCGGACCGCGTCTCCCTTGGCTGATCTCTATTTCCAGAGTTTTATAGGGAATCCCGTACTTCCGGAAGCAGAAGGCATCGGCATATTTGGTGTAGGCTTTAAAAACGGCGATTTCCGCCACCCCCACTCGGTCTTGCTCACCTGTCCCAATCCCTACGGTCCGGCCGTCTTTTACGTAAAGCACGGAATTGGAGGAAACCCCCTGTTCCACAGCCCACCCAAAAACCATGTCGGCATATTCTTTTTCCGTCGGCTCCCTTGCGATGACCAATGTTTCTCCTTTATAAGTAGCCGCAGCCTTCTGGAAATCTTCTTTGCTGCGGATGGCGTTGACCGAAGACTGCTGAACGATAATCCCCCCATCCATCAGGGATTTGAAATCCGCAAAGCGCACTTGCCGGTATTCAGACAAATGGTCGATGCGCGGCACGCGGATGATGCGCAGGTTGGCCCGGCGCTTTAGAATGTCCACGGTCGATTCTTCGTATTCCGGGGCGACCACGACCTCCAGATAATTTTCGCTGACCATCTCGGCCGTGGCTTTGTCCATTGCCCGGTTGACGGCCAGACAGCCTCCGAAGGCGGCAATCCGGTCGGCCATATTCGCCCGGTCGTAAGCCTCCGTTAAAGTCGGCCCGTAAGCCACGCCACTCGGATTGTTGTGCTTCATGATGGCGGCGGCCGGTTGATCCATCAGAAATTTTAAAATATTCAGGGCATTGTCCGCATCCGTGAAATTGGTCTTTCCGGGGTGTTTTCCCGATTGTAGCATCTCTTCTGCGGATATGGCGCTGACCAGGCCTTTCCCGGGTCCGATAAACTCACAACCCCCTAAAACTAAATTACCGTTGATCAATTCATAGAGAGCGGCCTCCTGGCCGGGGTTTTCGCCGTACCGTAAGCCCTTCTCGATCCACTCCCCGGTTTTTTCATCCGGTATCTTCCAGCTTCTTTTCCGGTAAACTAAAATCTGATTGCCGAACTGAATGATCATGCGCTCGGGAAAATGATCATCCATTACTGTCCGGTACATTTGCTTCAACTCAGCCATCTTTTCCTCCTTGCCATTTATTCCATTGGACACAGATTTCCGCCGATATTCGTAGCTAAAATTTTTCCTGGGCAGGAATTTTACCTTGGCGAAGTTCGGGTTTGAACCTTATTTCTCCCAGGATACTAACAGACTATCAGCTAAAATTGAAGGGATTTTTATAGGAAGACTCGCGCAGATGGGAAACCGAATTCTCTTTGCCATTTATCTTCCTTCCTTGCTGGAATAGAGATCTTTTGTTATGCTTTTCTTAAGAAAAAAACGAGTAACAAGATTTTTCCGAATAAGTAAATGGTTTGATCAAGGATGACCGTATCGATGAAGAAAGAAATCGAGCTGCGCCAGGTATTTAAAACTTATGGAAACCTGGTGGCCGTGCAAGACGTTTCCTTCGCCGTTTCCGAAGGTATCGTGTTTGGGCTCCTCGGTCCCAACGGAGCCGGGAAAACTACCCTGGTGAATATTCTCACCACTCTGCTCCACCCAACGTCGGGGCAGGCTTTTGTAGGAGGTCACGACGTGGTACGCGAGGCCGCCGGGGTCCGTAGCCTGATCGGCGTCGTTCCTCAGGAGAACAATTTAGATCGCTACCTCACGGCCCGGGAAAACCTCATTCTCCATGCCAAAATGCACCGCATGCCTCCTTCCTCCTACCAGCGGCGCATTGACGAGCTTCTTGACCTCATGGGGCTCTCCGCCAGGCAGAAAGATTTCCCCAATAAATTCTCTACCGGAATGCAGCGGCGGCTGGTCGTGGCCCGGGCCTTGGTTCACGATCCCCGGATTCTTTTCTTGGACGAACCCACCACGGGGCTGGACCCCCAGGCCAAACGAATGATCTGGGATTATTTTCTTTCCCTCAAAGGGAAAAGAACCATATTCCTGACCACCCATAATATGGAAGAGGCTGATTTTCTCTGCGATCAAATTACCATCCTTGACCATGGTTCACCCATTGTTTCCGGAACTTCCTCCCAACTGAAAGAGATGGCGGCGAGTGCCTGGTTCTATGAGATCGAAGTCGCCGGGAGGACGGGGGAATATCTCCAGGCGTTCCAGCGGCTACCTTTCATAGAAAGCGCTTCCCTCCAGGATGGGGTGATTCAGGTTTGTATTAAGAAAGAGGGAAAGCTGGGAAGCCTGGTCGAGCAGATCGACCTGCGGGACCTGAGGAAGATCAGCTCCCGGCAGCCTTCTTTGGAAGATGTCTTCTTAAAGTTGACCGGAAGGAGGTTGCGCGTATGATGCATGGAGCCGTCTGCATCTGGCAGCGGGATATGCTGGTTTTGCGGCGGAATTGGTTTTCGGAAATCGTTACCGTCCTGGCTTTTCCCCTGACTTTCTTTCTCACGTTTGGGTTAGGGCTCAAAGGCTATATCCAGGATGTCGAAGGCGTACCCTACGCCATCTTCGTCGTCCCCGGTTTGATCTCTATGACCGCTGTTTTGGGCGCTTTTGACGACAGTTCCTGGGGCATGTGGTTCCACCGCATTGTGCAGAAAACCATCGAAGAATACCGGGTGAACCCCATCACCGTGGTGGATATCATTGTCGGCAAGATTATCTCCGGTTTCACCTCCGGTTTTTTCAAAGGTTTGACCGTAGGCCTTTTCCTGCTATTGCTCACCGGTTTCTCGCTCAACCTCCTTTTTTTACTACGCTACCTTCTTTTTATCTTCCTCGGGTGTATTATCTTCTCCTGCCTCGGCTCCCTCTGCGGCACTCTGATCGACAAGCCCGAGAACCTGGGACGGATCGAAGCCGTGGTGATCATGCCCATCATTTTCCTAGCCGGGCTTTTCTTTCCCCTTTCCGCTTACCCGGTTCGGGTGCTGCCCTACATTAAAGCCATTCCTACGACTGCCCTCTTTGATGGCGCCCGCCTGGCTCTCCTGAGCGGGAAGGTCGACCTGGTTTATTTGATCCTGCTGAGCGCGGCGGCGATTTTCAGTTTTATCCTGGCAGTGTGGGTGTTCGAAAAAAAGATGCACGGATAAAAACTGACCAAAAAAAAACTTGACAAGGTCATCCATTGGCATAATATGCATTTGTTTTTAAAAAGAAGCCCAGAATCGACGGGGTTGACCCATGAAAGTGATAGGAATCCATCTGGATCGCTGCACGGGCTGTAAGACCTGCGAGCTTTATTGCGCGGTAGAGAGGGGAAGTAACGGGAAAACGCTGCTGCAAGCCGTCCAGGAAACCCCCTTGCCCCAACCACGGCTCCGGGTTGAAGGAAACAATGAATTTACCTTTCCTCTGCAGTGCCGCCACTGCCTTCAGGCGCCTTGCCTGAATGCCTGCCTCAACGCCGCGCTGGTCCGGGATCCGGAAACAAATCTTGTGATAGTCCGGGAGGAACGCTGCATCGCCTGCTGGACCTGTACCCTGTTCTGTCCCTTTGGGGTTATTTTCCCCTGGCCGGAAAGAAAATTCGCTCTCAAATGCGACCGGTGTGCCTATATGGAAAACCCCGTCTGCCTGGAAGTTTGCCCTTGTCAAGCCCTGGAGCTTGTGGAACTCGAGGATTTTGAGAAAATCCCTGGCCAGAGGCGGGCGGAAATGGGCAAAATGCTGGCAGGAAAAAAAGAAAAGGGCTTGCTTTTACTCGATCTGGGAGAATAATCGATACGCTGGGTAGGCGTTATATCTAGAAAACGATTCAAAACGGGGTATCAATTTGGCGTTTTGAAAAGAGCCACTAAATTTCATTGAAAAATGAAAGTTGCCAAATGAAAAATGTAAATTTCAGGGGAAAATGCCGGTCATTTTGAAATTGGCAATTTAAATTTTGCATTTTGCATTGAAGGTTAGCCAATTTTACAAAGGGCTAAACTGTTACAAAACGGGAGAGCTGGCATGGAAATGATTCACTTTAAGACAGTTGATCCCATCAGTCAGGAACTTTTGCAGTCTGCTTCCAACCGGGGAATAAAGGTTCACTGGGACCGCTATGAAAGGCTTCAGCCGCAGGATGGATTTCTCCGGGTCGGTCTGAGCTGTCCTTTCGGTTGCCTGCAAGGCCCCTGTCGGATTGCCCCTTTTGGTCGAGGGCCCGATCGAGGGATTTGCGGCCTGGACAGGGACGGGATGGTTTCCGCCCTTTTATTGCGCCTGGCGATGCAGGGAGCGTTGGAAGCCATGAAAGAACTTCCCAGCTTGGAAAAAGTTCCTCCCTTATTCTCCTCCGCCCCTCTGATTAAGATTGTCCCCCCGGCAATAAAAAAACTTGGTGGAAAGGAACTTTCACTGGGGGAGATCTCTGATTCCGCTTTTCTCCTGCAAAGGCCCTGGGCATCGCCCGAAGATTTAATCCTGAAAGCCTTACGCTTGGGAATATTAACTTTGGGCTTGCTGGAGATAAAAAAGATCGGGGAAAAGGTTCCGCGGCGTCTCTCTCTCCAGGCAGGATATGGTCTGCTTGCCGATCGGGACCGGATGATCGGGGTATGCGGTCAGCTTTCCCGCAAGTTTCTGGAAGCCCTGGTCAAGCAGGCTTCGCCAAACCTTCGCCATCGCAGCCCAATCGTTTCTTTAGGAGATTGGATTCCAATAAATGGCGGGTTTTTGCCCTGCGTCTGCACTTCGGGTGAAGCGGAGCTGGCGGGGTTTGCCGTATCCTTGGTGGAAAAGAAGAACACCTCTTGCCCCAAGCCTTGACCAAACCCTCAGCCCGGCTGGTAGAACGACACCTCCGGCGGTTAGGAATTCGCCTCTTTTTGGGATGCCTCTTGGAAGATATCCAGGGAGAAAAAGGAATTCTGAAGTCGGCCAAGGTGAGCGGGCAGTGGATTCCAGGTGAGACCTTATTAATCGCCGTCGGGTCAACTCCCAATATAAATTTTCTTGCCAATTCCGGTTTGCTCCAGGACGGAGAGCTTCTGGTTTCTCCTGCTCTCCAAACCGCCGATGCCAAGATTTTTGCCGCCGGAGACGCCGTCACCATATCGACTTCCGGGGGAGAAAAATATAAACCCTGGACTTGGCCCCAGGCCGTCTCCCAGGGGAAACTGGCCGCCGAGAATCTTTTCCGCTCTGGACCTCTTCCCCTTCAGGTATTGACCCGCCCCAATTCTATGAATCTACAAGGGCTATCCCTGGTGATCCTGGGAGCCCCTACCCCGGACGCCGCAATCATCTCTCATGACCGGACGGCGGAAGGGGTCTACCGGGAGCTTTTCCTCCGCGGCCGAAAAATTGTGGGGGGAGCCCTGGTGGGGGATATTTCCGGGGCAGGTTTTTTGCATTTCCTGATGATCAACGGGAGCGAAGTCGATGGTGATGCGGCCAGGTTTTTGAAACCTCACTCCCGGGTTTTTTACCAACTTCTTCCGTCCTCCCAGAGACAGCGGCGGCAAGGCCGGATTCTTTTTCCAGAGGAGATGCATCCATGATCATTCGCCAGGAAACGTGCGTCGGTTGCGGCCGCTGCCATCCTTACTGCCCGACCCAGGCCATCCACTTTCAAGACCTGAAAAGCGCGGTGGATCAAGAAGTCTGCTATGAATGCGGCTGCTGCCTGCGGGCAGAGATCTGCCCGGTGAAGGCGATTGAAGATTCCCCCCATGTCTACGATTACCCCCGGGCGCTGCGGAAATATTTCAGTGATCCCGACGCCACCCACGCCCTCACAGGAATCCAGGGCCGGGGCACTGAAGAATCAAAATCAAATGATGTCACCCTGCGCGTTGGTCCGGGCGAGGTGGGAATTGCCATTGAAGTAGGGCGGCCGAATATCGGGATGGACTTGACCAACATCCAGAAGATCACCCGGGCGCTGGCCCGGGCAGGGATTCATGAAATCGAACCCAACAACCCTTTCCAAGACATGATTCGAGACCACTCGACCGGAGACCTGAAACCGGAGCTGATGGGGGAACGAGTGCTCAGCGCCATCATCGAAATTCTGATACAGCGGGATCGGCTCCGCCATGTTTTGCGCACGATCAAGGAGGTAGCCCGGGAAGTGGACAGCGTCTTTTGCTTGGATGTATACACGATGCTCCAACCGGGGCTTACAATCCCTCCGGAAGTTTTAGAGATCATTGAATCAGAAGGGTTCTCCTGGCGGCCCAATGCCAAAATCAACCTGGGTCTGGGGCGCGCCTGGGAAAGGAAGAGCGCATGACTCACAGCTTGCATCGCGAAGGAACCATTAATTCACTGGAGCGGGATTACGCTCTTTTCATCTATCCAGCACGCGGATTCAACTATAAAGGGAGCGGCCCGAAAGTGCGCCGTATCATGGAGCTTCTTTACCTGGAAGCACCTGTGAACATGATCGCCTCCACCCTTCGGCGCAACCTGTACAGTGGCGTCCGCCCGGAAGAAGTGCTGGAAGGTATCAAGGACGGGGCCCGCATCTTCTGCGCCTTCAACAACCGGGAAAAATTGAAGGCGGCTCTATCCGGAATCAAGAAACTGGACGAGGGGATTTCGGTGGTCGTAAGCGGCCTCATCGACCGGGTTCGCGGGTTAGCTGCGGAGATCGGACTGAATCCCTACACCATCAACCTTTCCCTCGGGATTCACGGCCGCACTGATCGTCTTCCTCCGGCTGATATCCGCCAGTTTACCACCATGTGCGGCCACGGGATGGTAGCCCCAGCCCTGGTGCAGGACGTGATCCGCAAGGTAAAGAAAGGAAGACTAGATCTATGGGAAGGAAGCATTATTCTCGCTGCTCCTTGCACCTGCGGGATCTACAACCCCCATCGTTCCCAAGAAATGCTCAATGATCTTGTCCCTCTTTACACGGTGAACAGATGGTAACCCAAAGGACAAAACGCTTCTTATCATTTGTCCTCTTTTATGCAAACATTTTTTCATAATTTAATAGGACGCAGATTTACGCAGATAACCGCAGATAATTATTTTTTTTAGTTTATCCTGATAATCTGTGTTTACCCTGTTAGATAGTAAACATCTAACAGGGTGAATCCGTGTCCAAAAAGGAATTTCCTATACAATTAAAACTGACGGGTGAAGCATGTTTGATAATTTACTGCTTGGTTTCTCGCTGGCCATTTCCCCCATCAACATTCTTTCCTGCTTCATCGGAGTAACCCTTGGGACCATCATAGGGGTTTTACCGGGCATTGGGCCGGTCGCCGGAACGGCCATGCTCATTCCCTTCACTTTTGGCATGAACGCCACTACGGCCATGATCATGCTGGCTGGCATCTACTATGGCTCGATGTACGGCGGTTCCACGACCTCCATTCTCGTAAATCTCCCTGGGGAATCGGCATCGGTCATGACCTGCCTGGACGGATACCAGATGGCCCGTAAAGGCAGGGCGGGGGCGGCCCTGGGAATATCCGCCATTGGTTCTTTTATTGCCGGAACTTTAAGCATTATCGGCCTGATGATGCTCGCTCCGCCCCTGGCCAGTTTCGCTCTCAAATTCGGGCCGCCGGAATATTTTTCACTTATGGTCTTGGGGATGACCCTGGTCGTAGCCTTAGTGGGAGAAGACTTAATCAAGGGATTGATTGCGGGGTCCTTCGGCATATTCCTCGGCACCATCGGAATTGACCCGATAAGCGGAATTGAAAGGTTCTCTTACGGCATTCCTACCCTTTTAGATGGAATTAGTTTTGTGAGCGTCTCGGTGGGATTATTCGCGGTCGCGGAAGTTTTTGAAATGAGCGAAAATCCTGGCCAGGCTCCGTCCTACATCGAAAAAATTTCCAACCTTCTCCCCAATTGGCAGGATTGGAAAGATTCAACCTTACCGATGCTCCGGAGCAGTGTCCTTGGGTTCTTCGTCGGCGTGATGCCGGGGGCCGGGGCCACCATCGCTTCTATGTTATCTTATGCCACCGAGAAAAAACTGTCCCAGCATCCGGAAAAATTCGGCACCGGCGTCATCGAAGCAGTGGCGGCACCGGAAAGTGCCAACAATGCGGCATCGGGTGGAGCTATGGTGCCCCTCCTCACCCTGGGGGTGCCGGGCTCCGGAACCACCGCGGTCATGATGGGGGCTTTGTTGATCCATGGATTAAGGCCGGGACCTCTACTTTTCGAAAAGCACCCGGATTTTGTCTAGGCGGTGCTGGCCAGTATGTATATTGGCAACATCATGCTATTGATCTTGAATTTGCCGCTGGTGGGAATCTGGGCCAGAATGCTGAAAATTCCCCACCGTCTTTTGATCCCGCTCATCATGGCCTTTTCCGTGGTGGGGGTATTTACGGTTAATAACAACCTTGGTGAAGTCTGGATCATGCTGGTATTCGGAATCATCGGCTATTTTATGAAAAAATTCGGCTTTCCCCCGGCACCGGTCGTTTTGGCTCTGGTCTTAACCCCCCTGATGGAAAACTCCCTCCAGCAATCCTTGCAGATGTCCCATCAGGATTTTTCCATCTTTTTCACCCGACCCATCTCTTTAATCCTTTTAATCGTCGCCATGATTTCCTTGTTCAGCCCCTTGGCCCGATTTATATGGGCCAAAGCGAAATCTTTTTAATGAAAAAGGGGGAGCGCACGGGGCCAGGGTGAAGGTTTCTCCGTCCCTTCAATCCGTTCGCCGACGGTCGAAAATTTTTCTAACCATTACCGACTTGGGGTCAAGGTTGACTAAGCCGTATTTTTGGGCCCAATCCATGGCTTCTAAAAATTCCTGCACGGTGATTCCCCGAGCAATCTCCGGATAATCGTAGGCTTTGTACTCCACGTGGTATTGCGCCATGATGTTCACGTAGGTGTTCTTGGAAAGGTTTTCGGCCACCCACTTAATGAATTTTTCCGTCCCGGCCACCCGGTTGGGCATAACCAAATGGCGCAGCACCACCCCGCGCAAGGCAACCCCGTTCTTGTCGCTCTGGAGCACTCCGACCTGGCGGTGCATTTCCAGGATTGCCTTTTTACCCACTTCCGGATAATCGGAAGCTCCGGATGAATATTTCGCTGCCTGCTCCGCATCCATATACTTCAAATCTGGTAGGTAGATATCCACGATACCATCCAAGATCTTCAATATCTCCAGACGTTCATACCCACTGGTATTGTAGACCAAAGGAATGCGCAGCCCTTTCTTCCAGGCCATCCGCGTGGCGTTGAGGATATGGGGCATGACGTGGGTAGGGGTGACCAAGTTGATGTTATGGCAGCCCATCTTCTCCTGCAATTTTATCATCATGTCGGCCAGGTCTTCATCTTGAATTTCTTCTCCCCTGCCTTCCTGGGAAATGGGCCAATTCTGGCAAAAAACGCAGCGCAGGTTGCAGTTGGAAAAGAAGATGGTGCCCGACCCATGTTCGCCTACCAAAGGCACCTCTTCCCCAAAATGGGGGTTATAACTATAAACCATAACCTTGGCGGGGGCCCGGCAGAAACCCTTCTCCCCTCTTTGCCGATTCACCCCACATTGCCGGGGACAGAGCCGGCAACGTTGGAAGATGCTGTAGGCTTCTCTGATCCTCTCCACCAGCTTTCCTTCCTTCTCCAGTTTTTCGTATGCTGGGCGCCACTCTTCGGCTTCTTTGGAAACGGCGTGGAGGTTGAGCGGGGAGAAGAGCAGAGAGCCGCCCATGAGCAGAGAACTTCTGATGAAATCCCGGCGGGTGATGTCCATACCGGAACCTCCGTTGCTCAATAAACTTGAGACCATCCCCATATTAATCCTCTCCTCCTTTAAGGGGAGAGAACGAAGGCCAGGAAATTTCCTTCTTACCAACATGCTGGTATTCGTTTGGACCTACGCGCCTAAAAGCTTGGCGGCTCTGACCTGGTTAAAGATTCCACAGGGACAGAAAAGGGCCAATTTTAAACCCCCTTCTTCGGGGCTCATTTTCCCTTGCTTCGCCTGTTCCATCACTTCGGCAACGAACCCCGGCGGAATCATATGGTGCCCGCACATCGTTGTTAGGGCAAGAATCTCCTCTGATGGAAGAAGCTCCTTTTTACCCCAGACTCCCAACGAAAAATTTATGGTGTGGGGGGTAAGTCCAGCTTCCTTACATGAATCCAGCGTCTCTTCGAGCAGACCACTGATAATGACCGAGATCCCCAGTTCTTTCTCCCTGATCCTTCGAAGAAACTGAACCACCTGCTCTTTCTTGGTAAATACTCCTCTCAATCGAGACTTATCACCAACCTTATTTTTGATCTCCTCTACCGGTAATGCCACCTTGGGACCACTCTTCACGTCACCCCAGTTCTCTGAGCCCACTGCTTCGGCCACCGCAATGAACTCTTTGGCTTTTTCCTTAATATTCTTGTCGTTAATTCCTTTCGCCTGATACATCAACCAGACATAGTCTCCTCTCAGCGATTCGATCTTCCCGGAACGGTGCAGCGAATGCGTCATCTTCGTCTCCCTTAAAAATATTCTTAGCTGTAAAGCAAGGCTTAACCCTGGCCTCTTTTCCTCCGCCTTTTAATCGGTAACCAGAGGCCGGCCCAACCCAACATTCACTTTCCCTCTAACGGGCTGGGGAAGTCCGCAATCTTTAATGATGTCCAAGACCGGTGAATATCCCCGTTCGTCTACCCGGGTGGCCAACCCCAGGGAGAAGACCGTGTCAATCTCCTTTTCTACCTTCTGCAAGGCCTTAAGGACGGATGGCAGTTTATCATGAGAACATTTCCCCTCAATAATAATGGAAAGGAAATGAACATTGGGAAGGTCATCGTGAAGTTTCCCCTTTTTCGGGTCAGCCATTAACTGGGCTAAAGGAGTAATCTCCGGACCTTCAAAGATCACCCCGGCTTCGGCAACAGCCATAGCTACTTTTTCTACATCCCGCAGGTAACACCCTATTCCGGGACGCCCCATATCAATACAAACTCCTACCTCTCCCTTCCTGACCCTTCCGGTGACATCATTGGTTTTGGCCTCTTCGGTTCCGCGGCCAGGCACTCCGGTTTGTGCCGTTGTTTCAGTGGGGTCACTCAGAATATGTTTAAATTGATGAATAAAAGAATCGAAGGGAGTGGTTTCGATGGCCCCGGAAGGACAGACCTCGTTTCTGATACAAACATAACAGTCGGTGCAGACTCTGGGATCAATCTCTGCCTTCTCTTTCTGAATCGCCATAGCCCCTACAGAACAATAAGGGAGGCAATTTTCGCAACCTGTACACAGTTCCCTGTTGATTTTTGCCATATTGATTTCCTTTCTTTAACCGCCTTTTCCCGGCCCCCTCACCTTAATCCTCTCCCCTTAAAAAGGGTAGATGGCGGGGGGAATTGCGATTAGCCATCGGTCGGTTAAAAAGACCGATTGAATAGCTCTACCAACTCCTTTTCCGTAACGGGTCTGGGGTTCACCTGGGGTGTTCCCGAGGCAATTCCGTCTCGGGCCATCTGGACGACCACCCTCTGAAATTCCTCTTCCCTGACCCCCAGATCTCTCAACTTCGGAACCTGAATGTCCGCACATAACTTTTTCACCGCTTCCACTGCCCTTGCCGCGGCTTGGATGAGCGAAAGGCTCGCGACTTCTTCCCCCATCGCGCTGGCGATGCGGGCAAACTTATCCGGTACGGCAACCCAGGTGAACTCCATGACATGGGGCAGGACGATGGCGTTGGCCAGACCGTGGGGCACATGGAAATAAGCTCCGAGAGGCCGGGCCATCCCATGGGCCAGGGCTGTTCCGGCATTGGCAAAGGTGAATCCGGCTAAAAGCTGCCCCAACATCATGTTGCTGCGTGCCTCCACGTTTTTTCCGTTGGCCCAAGCCTGCCTTAGATTCTGGCTGATCAATTCGATGGCCGGGATGGCTAAATAATGAATGAGGGGTGGGGATCCGTACCCCAGGTTGGCTTCACGCAGGCTGATGTAGCCTTCTATGGCGTGGGTTAGAGCATCCATCCCCGAAGAGGCCGTAATGCTGGGGGGCATGGAAAGAGTCAAGAGAGGGTCTTCAATGGCTTCATCGGCAAGGATATACGGGCTGTAGACGATAAACTTAACTTTTCGCTGTTGGTCCGTGATCACACAAGACAAGCTCACTTCTGACCCGGTCCCGGCAGTGGTCGGGACGGCGAACAAAGGCGCCCTGGGCTTCTTTACTTTTCCCCGGCCCTCGTAATCCTGGATGCGGCCTCCGTTGGTGGCCACCACGGAGATCGCTTTGGCCGCATCGATGCAGCTGCCTCCTCCCAGTCCGATCACCAGCCCGCAGCCGTTTTTGCGATAAACTTCCAACCCTTCTTCTACCTGGTCGGTGGTGGGCTCGGTGATTACGCCGTCATAAACGACCGGATCAACCCCTTTCCGGGACAAAGCCTGGGAAACCTTTTCTATGATTCCTACCGGGCCAAAAACACGATCGGTCACCATCAAAGCTTTATTCGCCCCGTATTCCTTGGCTTTTTCCCCCACTGTTTCCGCCGCCCCCAGTCCAAAGGTGATATTGCGGGGGGTCCGGAATTGATAAAATCTGAGAAATTCCACTTGCTCTCCTCCTTCTCTTCATCCTCTCCCTGAGGCTTTCTCTGAATCCCTTTTCTGTTTTTTGAAATCCGTAATCCGCATTTAGATGACGCCCTCCGCGGCAAGTTTCTGGAGCTCGGCGCGGTTGATACCCAGGTATTTTCCCAAAATGAATCCATTATGCTCCCCAAGCAACGGGGAAGGGCGCTCGACCTCTCCGGGTGTTGCGGAAAGCTTGAAAGGTATCCCGGGAATTTTGGCTTTGCCGATGACCGGATGTTCCACATCCACAAAATATCCGCGCTCGTTCAAGTGGGGATCATCAACCACCTGCTGGATGTTTAATATCGGCGAATTGGCCACCCGCTCGCGGTCCAGCATCTCTCCCAGTTCCTTGACCGTATAATCTTCGGTTATCTTCTCGATCTCTTTCTGAAGGATGTACTTTTTCGCCCAGCGCTGCCCCTTGGTGGCATAGCCGGGGTCGGTGGCCCATTCCGGTTTGCGGACAGCCCGGCAGAAGCGCTCCCAGTGTTCATTGCCCACGGTTCCGATAATGATATACCCGTCCTTACAGCGGTAGGCTGCCATAGGGGATTCGTTCGTATTGTGGGAACCGATGGGGGTCAGCAGCTCTTTTCCGATCGTCCACCGCACCACCGCCCCTTCCATGATCGATACCATGGCCTCCTGCATGGAAACATCGATGTGCTGTCCCACCCCGCTCTTTTCCCGGTGCCAGAGAGCAGCCATGATGGTAAAGGCCGCGTGCACGGCAGCGTTGATGTCTCCGATAGAGGTTCCAACTTTCGTTGGCGGGCTGTCCGGGTGGCCCGTGACGGACATGAGCCCACTCATCGCCTGGGCGACGATATCAAAAGCGAGTTTCCCCGAGGAAGGACCCCATTGACCGAATCCACTGATGCTGCCCATTACGATTCGCGGGTTAATCTCTTTTAGAACCGGGTAATCTATTCCTAAGCGCTTCATCACTCCCGGAGCGTAATTTTCCAGAACAACATCTCCGATCTTTACCAAGTCTTTAAAAATACTGATCGCTCTGGGATGCTTTAAGTTTAAAGTGATCCCGTATTTATTCCGGTTGAGGGAAAGAAAATATCCGCTCCGGCTGCGATCATGAGGTCCTTCTTTTCCGGTCTCAACCATGGGTGGATTATCCCGGATCATCTCCCCTTCCGGCGGCTCAATCTTTATAACCTCTGCTCCCAGGTCTGCAAAAAGCATCGAACAATAAGGTCCAGCTAAAATTCGCGTTAAGTCAAGGATGCGAATCCCCTCCAGGGCTTTCATGGGCATATGGTTCATCCCTTAAAAATATTCACGGCCAAGGAAAAAGAAATCTGCTTCCGTTCTTCTCTTCCTGCCAAATTTTATTTCTCTCCGTGCCCTCTTTGGTGCAATTAAAAATTGATCCCGATTTTGAAGATGCAGAAATCGCGTTGCCCCAATTTCTCGGCCTTGGACAATTTTCCGGAAGCCACGGCAATCATCTCGTCAAAAACCCGTTGACCCGCTTCCTTCACTGTTTCTTTGCCTTGAAGAACCTGGTTGACGCTAAGATCAATGTTATCCTTCATTTTGCGAGCCGTCTCAGCATTGCCGGTGATCTTGATCACGGGCGCTATCGGCGATCCTGTCGGGGTTCCCCTCCCGGTAGTGAAGACAGCGATTTGCGCCCCCCCGGCCATCATTCCGGTTAACTGGTCGATGTCGTGGCCGGGCGTATCCATGAGAATCAATCCTTTTTTCGTGGGAGGGAAAGCATACGGAATGACTTCTTCCAGGGTTTTCGTCCCCCCTTTGTAAATGCAACCCAGGGACTTCTCCTCAATGGTGGTGATTCCGCCGGCGATATTGCCCGGAGCCGGGTTGGCCCCGCGGATATCCTGGCCGGTGGCAATCGCTTCTTTTTCCCACCAGGCAATTAGGTCCAGCACTTGCTTCCCGATTTCCTCGGTGCGGGCCCGTCTGGCTAAAAGATGTTCGGCTCCGATCAGCTCCGTGGTTTCCGAAAGGATAACCGTCCCCCCCGCCTCCACCAAAAGATCGCTGGCCGCTCCCAGCGCGGGATTGGAGGCTAAACCGGAAGTGTAATCCGAACCCCCGCACTCCGTAGCCAGGATGATTTCTGACAGGGGAATCGGCTCTCGCGGGAGTGCGGCAGCATCTGCCAACATCTCTTTGATAATCCTTTTCCCTTTGGCAATGGTTTTTTTGGTCCCTCCTACTTCCTGGATCTCTATGAATTCAACTCGTTTGCCAATGGGGGCAATGGCTTCGGCCACTTCTTTGGCCGGCAGGTTTTCACATCCATTTCCCACCACTAAAACTGCGAATACGTTAGGGTTCGTGCCAAAGCCGGCCAGCGTCCGTTTGGTTTGTTCGCGGTCGTTGCCTACCTGGGCGCACCCAAAGACATTGGGCAGATAAACCGCTCCCTTCACATTCCGGGTTATGGCTTCCGCCGCTCCTTGCGAACATACCACGCTGGGAATGACCAGCACGTGATTCCGGACGCCAGCTTTACCGTTCGGTCTCCGGTACCCCTGGAAGTTCATCACGCACCCCCCTTCCGTCCCCGGTGGCTGACTACGTTATGTACATGAACATGCTCCCCCCGGGAGATTGGCGCCGTGGTCTGGCCGATGGGCTCTCCGTATTTGATCACATCCACCCCCTTAGCGATCTCCTGCACGGCGAATTTATGGCCCATGGCAATGGTCGATAAAAGTTTAATCCTTTCCGTGCGCCCCTGGGTTTCTACAGAAACCGTACTGCCCGCCTTTAAAGGAACAATGGCGGTGGCCACATTGTCCTTTTCGTTGATGACGATTACCTTGGATTTTCCGGCCATCTTGAACCTCCTTTGCAAGATTAAAATCCAAAAAATTAAATTAATTTGGACACCGATTTTCGCAGATATTCACAGATATTTATTTTTTTGCATTTAATATCCTGAAAATCTGTGTTTACCCTGTTAGATAGTAAACATCTAACAGGGTGAATCCGTGTCCAATAAGGAAATTCCTATGCAATCAGGTTAAAATACATTAATTTTTGAATTTTGCAAAGCCCTTTTGTAGCCTGATCTTGGCCTTCCGCCGTTTGTTCTTTCGCCTTTTGTTTTTTCCTTTTACCTATCGCCTCACGCCTTGCGCTTCACCCCTTTTTATTTTTTCCCTCCGGCCATCTTCACACTTTCCGGCAGAGCCCGAAGTTTGAACATGGTCCAAGGCCCAACCAGCGCCACCAGACCCAGCATGCTGAAAGCCCATCCCCAGTTGGGGAGGTAACCCAAAACTTTTTCCCCTTGCCCCGGGTTGGTTAAATCCAGGATCAATCCAAATATGGTCGGGGCCAGGGCAGCGATCCCAAGCCCAATTAAGGAGCGCAATCCAAGGGCGGTTCCAAGATAGTGCGGCGAAACGACCTCGGTGAGGCCGGAAGAAAAAACCGGGGATTCAGCAATCACGGAAAATCCATAAGAAAGCCCCAGGATCATGACCCAAGCCATCGGACTGCCGATCAGCCAGCCAAAAGAGAAAGAGCAAACAATACTGATGGCCATCATGGCAATGATTACCGTCGTCCGCCCCAGGCGATCGGATAGATATCCGGCGATCAGGGTCGAAAAAACACCCATGATGTATAAAGCCGAGGAGAAAGAGGACCCGGCCTGAATGGCATGGTCTTTCGGTGATCCTACCGCGAGATAACAGGCAATCAAAAATGCTGGAGTCCAGGCTCGCATGCCCTCCAGCTCCCAGGCATGGGCACTATAACCGGCGATCATCAACAAGGCCGGTCGGTTGGTCAACAGCTCTTTTTTAAATTTCCTTTCCTCTGGTTCAGGTTTTTTCTCTTCCATTCCTCTCAGGACAATGAACGGAACCACCGCACCCAAAAAGGAACCCAAAGAGGTAACGAAAAAGGCCGCGGGCCATCCATAATGGGCCGCGATCCATCCGGTAACAGCCAGGGAACCCGCGTGCCCTATTGACCCGGCTCCAATGAAAAAGCCCATGGCCCTTCCTCTCAGGGTACTGGAGAAAGCTTCCGAAATCAATTTCAGCCCCGGCGTGTATGTCCCTCCCAGAGCCAATCCCATCAACCCTCGAAACAATAGAGCCGTATGATAACTCCGGGCAAAGAGGGCAAAGAGCAAACCGGAGATGGCGAAAGCGATGCAGGAGTAAAGGAAGACTTTCTTCGTGCTCACCCAGTCGGTTAGAACGCTCAAGCCCACCAGCGAGACGACGAATCCCATATGGAAAACCGACAGGATCGATCCAGCTGCGGCGTTGGACATTTGCCATTCTTTTTGCAAAACCGGGATCAAGGCCGGATAATTCTGCAGACTTAAGTAAAGAAGCGCCCGCGCCGAACAGATGCCCCAAAGGATGATATAAGGAGAGTTCATATATTTAAAAAATAAAGGCGATAGGCGATAGGCAATGGGCATGGGCAACCGGTGCCATTTTCAGTTTTCCTTCTTCAGCCCCTTCTTGCACCGGGCTTTGGAGGTTGCCACCTTCGACATCAGGATCTCCCATTCTTCTTCCACGTTCGCTTGGATGGCCTGGATCTCCTTGGCGGATAGATGGCCAAAGCGGCCCTGGAGCTTGAGATACTCACGGACTGGAACGCCTTGCGGTTTCACCGTCAGGGTATACTTCCTCCCCTTCTCGATTTCGTACAGCGGGAAAATCCTGGTTGCCACAGCCAGACGGGCGATTTTCACCGCAAGCTCCGAGGGAAATTTCCATCCTGGAGGGCAGGAAGAAAGAATATGGATGAAGCGCAGGCCTTGGGTCTCCCGAGCCTTACGCATTTTATTCAAGAAATCTTCGGGGAAGGCCGGGGAAGCCGTAGCCGCATAAGGGATGCGGTGGGCGGCCATGATTTCCATAATATCCTTTTTGGGAGTATCCTTGAAAGCCGGGTTGGGAGTGGTGGTGGTCCAGCTCAGCAAGGGGGTTGCTGAGCTTCTCTGGATGCCCGTATTCATGTAGGCTTCGTTGTCATAACAGACGTAAATGATGTCGTCGTTCCGCTCGGCGCACCCCGAAAGGGCTTGCAGTCCGATGTCGAACGTCCCCCCATCCCCAGCCCAAGCCATTACCTGAACGTCCTCGATACCTCGGGCCACCAGTCCTTTCTTTACGCCGGAGGCGGTAATGGCCGCGGCCTCGAAGACGGTGTGCAGAATGGGAACCTTGAGGCTCGATGAAGGGAAAAAACCGGCCACGGTTGACCAGCAGCAGGCCGGGATGACCACCATGGTTTTTTTCCCGAGAGCCTGAAGAGCATAGCGCATGGATAGGGATGCGCTGCAGCCTGGGCAACCGATATGCCCGGAATATAGCAATTCTTCTTGGGGCAGTTCGTACCTCATGGTTTCACTCCCATCCAGGCGATGTCCCCTTCCGGGGTATCTTGCCCTTTGGTGTATTCGATAATCTCCTTGAGAACGGCCGGGGTCACGTCCCTTCCCCCTAAGCCTGCGATGAAACCGAAGATCGACGTCCCTTCTCCGTGATGGTGGAGGGCTGACCGGATCTCCTGGGCGAAAATACCGGTGGATCCAAAAGAAATGTTCCGGTCCACCACCGCTACTTTTCTCACCTGCTGCAAGACCCGCCGGACATCTTCCACGGGGAAAGGCCGGAACATTTTCATTTTCAAAAGACCGACCTTCTCTCCTTTCTCCCTGTATTCATCTACCACTACCCGGGCCGTACCCGTAACCGTCCCGGTGGTCACCAGAAGAACGTCCGCATCCTCCACCCGGTACTCCTCCATCATCCCGTAACTGCGGCCGAAGGCCTTCCCAAATTCTTGGTCTACTTCTTTGGCCACGCGCTTGGCCTCTTCCATGGCCTCCTGCATCTTCACCCGCTGCTCCATGTAGACATCCGGTAAAAAGGCCGCGTTGAAGGAGTGGGGATCTTCCACGTCCAGTTTGAACTTGGACACATAGGCTGGCAAGTATGGGTCGACTTCCTGGATGTCCGGAATCTCCACCTGCTCGTAGGTGTGCGAAAGGATGAACCCATCGAGGCAGACCATGCTGGGCAAGAGGACCTTCTCCGAGATGCGGTAGGCCATGATGATACTGTCCAAAACTTCCTGGTTGTCCTCACAATAAAACTGCAGCCAGCCCGTATCCCTCTGGGAGAGGCTGTCGGTCTGGTCACACCACATGGTCCAGGGAGCGGCCATGGCCCGGTTGACGTTGGCCATGACAATGGGGAGGCGTGCCCCCGCAGCCCAGTGCAGCACCTCATGCATCAAGGCCAGACCCTGCGCGGAAGTGGCCGTGAAGGCCCTCGCTCCGGCGGAAGCCGCACCGATGCAGCAGGCCATGGCTGAATGCTCGGATTCCACCTTTACAAAATCAGCCTTGAGCATACCTCTGGCGCAGAAATCAGAGAGCGCTTCCACAATGGTTGTTTGCGGCGAAATGGGGTAAGCCGGTATTACCTGAACGCGGGAAAGCATGGCTCCATACGCCACGGCCTCATTTCCAGAAATCACTCGCTCCATTTTTCTTCCTCCAGGATCAGGGCTGAACGCGGGCACTCCACAGCGCATATTCCGCAGCCTTTGCAGTGGTCGGTATCAATGAGGTAGCCGTTTTCTTTTTCATTGAAGGCGATGGCCACATCCGGACAGACCACCAGGCATACATGGCAGCGGATGCAATTCCCGCAGCTGAAGCAACGTTCGGCTTCCTTTTGGGCTTTCAGTCCCCCGAGGCCACCATGCACCTCTTTAAAACCTCTCGCCCTAACTGGCACCGGAAGGGAAGGAAGTTTTGCCCGCGGCGCTCGGGGGAAATAATCGAGGTTAATCCTTTCGAATCCGGCAACCTCACGGCCGTTCTGCGGTGGGTCTGGGCGATCCTTTTCCAGGAACCGCTCTATGGCCAGGGCCGCCCGCTTTCCGGAGGCAATGGCCTGGGATACATAACCTTGCCCTGTGGCCGCATCCCCCCCGGCAAAGATTCCGGGAACGGTCGTTCTTCCCCAAAAGTCGGCGGTGATTAGGCCATTTTCGCTTTTCATCCCCTGGGGCAGGAAAGAAAGGTCCGCCCTTTCTCCCACGGCCAGGATCAGGCTATCAGCTGGCAATGAAAAATTGGACCCTTTGATGGGAACCGGCTTTTTCCTTCCACTGGCATCGGCCTTTCCTGGTTTTGTCCGCAGGCACTCAATAGCTTGTACCTTTCCTTTCTTGTCGATAACTTTAACCGGGACAGCGTTGAAAATGAACTCTACCCCTTCCTGGCTGGCCTCCTCCACCTCTTCGGCAATGGCCGGCATAGCTTCTTTCGCCCTGCGGTAGACGACCGTAACCTTACCTCCCAACCGCCAGGCCGCTCGGGCTGAATCAATGGCCGTGTTGCCTCCCCCGATAACGGCCACCTTTTTCCCCAGGGATGGGCGCTTCTGGGAGTGAATCTCTTGGAGGAAACTCAAGCCGTGCCAAACCCCCTGATGATCACTCCCGGTTATCATCGGCCTCTGCTCGGCCTGGGCGCCCGTGGCGAAAAAAACGGCCCCGTAGGGCTTCAAATCTTCCAATCCCAAGTCGCACCCGAATCTCATCCCAGTTTGGATTTCCACGCCTAAAGATTCTATCCGTTCGATTTCTTTATTAAGGACTCTCCTGGGCAAACGGTATTCGGGAATACCATAGCGCAGCATTCCCCCTGGTTCATTCATTCCTTCAAAGACCCTTACTGGGTAACCTTTCCGGGATAGAAAATAGGCGCAGGAGAGGCCTGCCGGGCCAGAGCCAATGACGGCAATTTTTTCATCCCTTTTTTCCCTTTTCGGCTCTATCTTCCCTCCCTTTATCCCCCAGTCACCCAAAAAACGCTCTAAAGCATGGATGGCCAAGGCTTCATCATACTCCTTACGGTTACACTCCCGCTCGCAAGGATGATGGCAAACTCGCCCGCAGACCGCAGGGAAAGGGTTTGCTTCCAACATCTTCTGCCAGGCTTCTTTTAGGTTTCCATCTGCCAGGGAAGTCAGGTAGAAAGGGATGTCTTGCTCGATTGGGCAGGCTTGGGAACAGGGCGCCCGGAAAGAAATATACGAAGGACGCAAATACCTCCAGGTTCCGGTCTTATTCCAGAGCGTGGATTGTAATGATATAGAAAGGATCGGTACATCTTGGAAATTTTTAATAACGATCTTCTCTTCCATTCCTCCCCCCTTAACAACGGTGAAGAGTGAAAAATTAAAAACCACCTAATTTCTCAACTCTCAATTCCCAATTCTCAACTCTCGAATTTGTACTTTTTCAAAGGCCTCCCTTGCTGCCGCCTCATTTTCCTTTCCTTTCCCCGGAACCGCTTCCCTAACCGTTTCAGCCAGAGCCTCAATTCCTATGATCCCGGTGACTTTGGCCAAGGCGCCCAAAATGGCCGTGTTAACGATAGGTTCTGTCCGGGACCCAAGTTTATTTTTGATGGCAATGCTACTGGCATCCACCGTGGCCACCTTAAAATGGGCCGGGAAGGGGTAGGAAGAAGGGGGCTTGGGGCTGTTGAGGAGAAGCCATCCGCCTTCTTTGAGCCCGGCGGTAACATCTACGGTCTTGTAAAGAACAGGATCGAGGATGATGACGCCATCCGGGGTGTAGACTTCACTATGAATACGGATCTTTTCCTCATCGACGCGGGCGAAGGCGGCGACCGGAGCACCCCTTCTTTCTGCCCCGAAGAGGGGAAAGGCTTGAACCTTTTTTCCTTCTTTGGCCGCCGCTGTGACTAACAATTTCGACGCAATCACGGCTCCCTGCCCTCCCCGCCCATGGATGCGAATCTCGATCATAGTTTCAACTCCTGTCAATTGGGACGCAGATTGGCGCAGATAAACGCAGAAACAACAAATTACATTTTAAGGCCTTTTTTGTTCAACCTTCTATTTTCTGTCTTTTAAATATTTAATTTTATCTTTTTAAATCCTGTTAATCTGCGTCCAAATATTTCTTTTGCCTTGCGCCTTTCCCTTATAGCCTCTTGCCTATTGCCTATCACCTATTTTTTCATTGCATTACCGCCCCACCATCCACGTTGATCGCCTGGCCAGTGATATTTCTGGCTTCATCGGAAACCAGAAAAGCCACCAGGTTGGCGATGTCTTCCGGCGTCTGGGGCCGGCGCAAGGGGGTCACTGCTTTTACTCTTCTCTCAAAAACTTCTCGGGGACTTAATTCGGCCATGGAGGGAAAATTCTCTTTGAACCACAGGGCCAGGTTTTCCCACATGGGGGTCCAGACGTATCCCGGGCAGACGGCGTTCACGGTGATGAGGTGGCGTCCCAGTTCTTTGGCCAAAACCTGCGTCAGACCGATTACTCCAAATTTGGAAGCGCAATAGGCGCCGATGAATTCCTCCCCGGATTTTCCCGCAATGGAAGAAATATTCACGATCCGCCCCCGTTTACGGGGCATCATCTCTTTAGCCACAGCTCGCGAGCATAAAAAAGTACCTTTGAGATTAACCTGCAGGGGTTTTTCCCAATCCTCCTCCGAATGGTCGATGATCAACCCCGTACTCCCGGTGCCGGCATTGTTAACCAGGATGTCGATCTGACCAAAATTTTCCATCGTTCCCTTAACCATTCGCTCTACATCTTTGGCGATGGATACATCTATCTCCGAGGAAAGGCCGCGTCTTCCGAGATCCTTGATCTCACGAATCAACTTCTCTGCGGCCATCCCATCCACGTCGGCGGCCACGATGGCCGCTCCTTCCAAGGAAAGGCGTATGGTAATAGCCCGGCCTATTCCGCTTCCCGCCCCGGTGACGATGGCTACCTGCCCGTTCAGATTGTACATCGCCAACTCCTTTTGAGTTTTACCTATGGCCTATCCCCTCTTGCCTTTAGCCTATCACATTTTTCATTTTCCATTTGGCATTTGGCAATCGTTTTCCATGCCCTGAAAAACTTATGCCACAGCGCCCCCACATTTGTCAACCAATGACTTTTTTTGCCTACAGATTCTCTTGATTTCTTATAAGTCTTCTGCTAATGATTCAACAAATAATCCAATCCGGGGAGCCCCTTGTTGCTCCTGAAAAACCCATTTTTCTTTGGACTTTCAATCGTCGCTTTAATTGCGCTTCAGGTAGGGATAAGCTTTTTTAGCGTTCGTTCTTTTCTGGAAGGGGACCTAATCCTGGGGTTTGCTTGTTTCTTTCTCATTTCTCTCCTGGCTCTTATCATCGGCCTTTATTATGTCTGGTTTCGCAAGCAAAGAAAGGTTCCATCCTTAAATTGAAAAAGCGGCTCATTTATCTTTATGTAAGTTTTTTCCTGGGAACTTTAGTGGCAGGAGGCTGTGCCCACTATCCGGCCAATTCCTTTCTTAAAGAGTGTTCTCCCCATAAGGGTTACCGGCTGAAGAACCTGGGCCAGGATAATAAATCTGACAGTTTGTTATTATTTCTTACCTTCTCCGGTGGGGGAACGCGAGCCGCTTCGCTGGCTTATGGGGTGTTGGAAGAACTGGCCAGAACGGAAATCTTTCTGGAGGGTCGGAAGCGCTCGTTGTTAGATGAAGTGGATGCGATATCGAGCGTATCAGGGGGCAGTTTTACCGCTGCCTACTACGGGCTTTTCGGCCGCCGTATTTTTGAAGACTTTACAAGTCGTTTTTTGAAAAGAAATGTTCAAAGGGAACTGTTTGAGGAAACAATTCCTCTGGATAACTGGTTTCGACTTCTCTCGGCCAATTTTGGCCGTAGCGACTTGGCCGCCGAGTACTATGATCAACACTTATTTGAGGGCGGCACCTTCGGCGATATCGAGACCCGGGGAGGTCCCCTAATCTTTATTAATGCCACCGACATAACTCTGGGGACTTATTTCACGTTCACCCAGGAGATGTTTGATGCGATCTGCTCGGATGTATCTCGTATCCCTGTTGCCAGAGCAGTTGCGGCCTCATCTGCCGTACCGGTTATTTTAAGTCCTATCACTTTGTATAATTATGCGGGGAGTTGCAACTATCAGGCACCGGCATGGGTGCAAAAAACCTTACAAGAGCCTGCCGTTTCTCGGCGGCGGTTTTTCTTGACTCCAATGTTATCCTGTCCGGCCTTTTCTCTGACCAAGGTGCGCCACGCATCATTCTCGATATATTAACCCTTAAACTTCCATTTTTGCTTGGTTCAACAGGGGAATACAATCTTTTGGAGATTGAACGAAATTTGAAGAAGAAGATGCCTGGTGTATTTTCTGTGTATAAAAGATATCTTTCCCGGCTGAACCTTAAAATAATTCCTATACCTGGACCGGAAGAGATAAAAAAAAATTCTGGGCAAATTGCGGACAAAGATATTCCGGTCCTGGTTTCAACCATCCAAAGTAAAGCTGATTTTCTTGTGACCGGAGATAAAAAGCATTTCGAAAAACTTAAAGTCCCGGGCAACTATCCTTTAAAAATAATTACCCCTTCAGAATTTCTTGAACGTGTTCTTCCCCAGATTATAAAAGAGATTCAAACCGTGAAAGCCTCTTAAGAACGTTTATTCGTTTTTCAATCAGCTATAGGCAAAGATTATTGAGTTCTTTCTCCACTACCTCATCAACTCGAAGCGATCTATGACTACCTTCTAAAACTCGCCCGGGTTCGTTTCCTTTTGGCTGATGATGCGGGCGCTGGTAAGACAATCATGGCCGGCCTTCTCATCCGGGAGCTTAAGTTGAGAGGGCTGACTGAACGCATTCTGATCGTCTGCCCGGCGAACCTCGCTTTTCAATGGCAACGGGAACTTAAAGAAAAGTTTGATGAGAAATTTATGATTCTTAAAGGGTATGACATTCGAGACCAGTTTGGAATGAATCAATGGCTGGAACAACGACAAGTCCTGACCTCCCTCGACTTGGCCAAGAGAGAAGACATCCTTCCAGGCCTCGGGCAAGTCCATTGGGATTTGGTAATTGTGGATGAGGCCCACAGAATGTCGGCTTCGGACGAAACCCACAAAACTGCACGTTACAAGCTGGGAGAACTTTTGCGCGATAGCTCCGACCACCTTCTCTTGCTCACAGCAACCCCCCACAAGGGCGATCCGATAAATTTCAGCCTGTTCCTGCAGCTGCTCGACTATGATGCTTATGCGGACGTCAAATCCATCCGTGAAGCCATGGGCCGCCGCAAGGCTCCATTTTACCTGCGGCGCACCAAGGAGGCGATGGTCTATTTCCCTGAACGGCAGGAAGACGGAAGATGGATAGCCCGTAAGATTTTCACCAAGCGCATACCTCATACGGTAGATTTTCAAATCGATGGAGCCGAATTCGACCTCTATCGCGATGTGACTCGATTTGTAAAATACCAGAGCACGAAAGCCGCTGCCCAGGGGGATGATCCTCGAGCAAGGGCAATCGGCTTCCTGATGTCCCTCTACCAACGCCGACTGGCCTCCAGTACCCATGCTATGCGCCGCTCACTGGAAAATCGTGCCAAGCGCCTGGGGGTAGGTCTAAAACGAGCCCAGGAACTTGTCCGTTTAGTTCCTCCGGACATTCCCGACCCGGAAGAGCTGGAGGAAATGGAAGAGCAGGAGCGCGAAAAACTGGAAGAGATCCTGGAGGCTATCACCCTTGCGGGCAGCGCGGAACAAGTACGGGAAGAGATCGAGGAGCTAAAAAGGCTGGCGGCGCAAGCCCAAGGGGTTGAATCCTGCGGCGCTGAGGCCAAATTATCCCGCTTAAAAAACCTGCTTCAGCAGGAAGGGTTCTTTGATCAGTCCGACAAGAGACTGCTTATCTTTACGGAATTCAAAGACACCCTTGATTATCTCATGGGCTGCCTGAGGAATTGGGGTTTCCGGGTTGGATGTATCCACGGCGGCATGAAAGCTGGATTCCGGGATGAGCCGGGTACTCGCCTTTACACGGAGCAACAATTCAAAGATGGGGCGATCCAGATTCTTGCGGCCACAGAAGCAGCGGGGGAAGGAATTAACCTCCAGTGTTGTAATGTTCTCTTTAATTATGATATCCCCTGGAACCCTAACCGCTTGGAACAGCGGATGGGCCGCATTCACCGGTATGGCCAGCACAAAGACTGCTTGATCTTCAATTTCGTCGCCACCAATACAATTGAAGGCCGGGTGCTCCAGCGCCTTTTGGAAAAGCTGCAAGAAATACGCGACAGCCTCGAAGATGATTCCGTTTTCAATGTGGTCGGAGAGATTCTTCCGGCAGCCCATATTGAGAGGGTATTGCGCGACTATTACGCCGGCCGCCTGGGGGATGCGGACCTGGAAGATCGCCTCCTAAAAGATGTTGATGAAGGACGGTTCAGAGCCATTTGCCAGAATGCCCTTGAAGGACTTGCTACCAAGACCCTGAACCTGGAAATGCTCATCGAACGCCGGGCCAAGGCTCAAGAGCGCCGATTAGTCCCTGAAACCATCGCCCGTTTCCTCCACGATTCTGCAGGTTATGTATCATTTACCCTGAAACCCATCTCGAACCTACCCCATACCTTTGACCCGGCCCGGACTCCAGGGGTTTTAAGGAACTATGAAACTCAGACGGACTGGAAATTACCCTCCCTCTCCACAAAATATCCGCGCATCTCCACGGACCGGGAGATTGCCGAGAAGAATAACCTCGAATGGGTCACTCCGGGACATCCCCTTTTTGAGGCCCTCAGGAAGCACGACCTGAATCTGGCGCAGGAGCATCTCGGGAAAGGGGCCTGTTTCTATTCCCTTCAGCATGAATCTCCCGCCCGGCTGGATTTTTACCGAGCCCGGGTGGTGGACGGGCTTGGTCAAGTGATTCACGAACGCCTCTTTGCAGTGGAAATTGTAGATAATGATAAATGCCAAATCCAGGATCCGGGCATACTTGGGAATTTTATGCCAACGGAGCCTCCGGAAAATCTCCCTCCCGTTGCGCTTGCCTCCGAGGCCACCGCATGGCTTAACGAGCATGCGCTCACGTCTTTTGTGGAAGAGGTTCGTGCTGAGCGGATTAATGAAATTGAAAACATTGCCGAACACATAGAGTTTTCCCTGACGGAGCTTTTACAAAAAGCAGACGAAGAGATTGGGCGGGCTGCCTCGGAAGTTGAACAGAAAGTTACCGGAGCGGAAGGGCGCCAGGTATACGATGTCCACGAAAAGAACCTGGGATATGACATCACCAGCCTCCATTTGAATTCTGGCGAATTACGGCTCATCGAGGTCAAAGGGATTGCCGGCGATTCTGGGACGGTCCTGCTCACCCCGAATGAGCGGCGGGTTGCAGAGGACAGGCGAGATTGCTACTGGCTCTATATCGTCACCAACTGCAAAGGGAGCCCGAAGCTCCAGGATCCGGTTAAAGACCCCGCCCGCCTCAAATGGCATGAAGTGAAGAAAGTGGACCATTATTACTTGACGATAGATGCCGTAACCCAGCCAATGCAGATACGTGAAGAATTGAGAGACTTCAAGGGCCGGGAGGAATGATCGCGAATCGAATGGCTGAAAGAGTGAAAAATAGGAAAGCGGAAATGGAAAAGAATATCGCCGTAATTCCTGTTGAGCGGATCGAGCGATTAATCTTCCTAATTCGTGGCCAGAGGGTGATGCTCGATCGTCATTTAGCCGTTCTTTATGGTGTGTCCACCAAAGTTCTAAACCAGGCGGTCAAGCGAAATAAAGGCAGGTTTCCGGAAGACTTTATGTTTCAATTGACCACCCAAGAAGCAAGAGTTTGGTGGGCCGATGTTATGGCGCCCCGTTTAAGGTCACAAAATGTGACCTTAAAGCGTGGCCAACACATCAAGTACGCTCCGTATGCGTTCATGGAGCATGGAATATTGATGCTGTCTTCAGTTCTAAATAGCGAACGAGCGGTTCAAGTCAACATCGAAATCATGCGGGCTTTTGTCAGGCTGCGCCAGGTGCTGTCGTCACACAGAGAACTCGCCCGAAAACTGGAGGAATTAGAACGTCATTTAAGAAATCATGATGAACAGATAGAGGCGATTTTTGATGCCATTCGCCAACTCATGACGCGGCCTGAACGGGATAGGAAACAGATTGGCTTTCATCTGAAAGAGCGGCATAGCCCCCTATATGGCAAGAGTAAAAAAGAGACACCCAAATTAACCTCATCAATTCAAATATTATTGTCGTTTGAGACTCTGAATTCGGGGGGAATCAAGATTAAAGACCCCACATGCACAGGCGTGCTGTTTTCGCCTAAGAAGGAGGAAGAAAGAATACCTTATTACCGATGCCTGCCCCCAAACCAACGAATCCCGCATCGCCCACCATGCTCTCTACCCTATTGAAATGAATCCCGATATTCGTGTTGATTTTTTCCCTTCAATTTAGTACATTCCAACTGAAAGTTAATCCTCCCTTAGTAATTCTCGTAATTTTATAAAGCACCAGGCCCTTAATCTTTATACGAGGGGAAATATGGCGGAGGCTGTGATCAAATTCGTGCAAAGTTGGAGATCCCCTTTCGCCTGACGGAAATAAAATTCGAGGTTCACGGCTAGAAATTCTGCTGAAGACTTGTGAAAACCAATAAAGATACAAAACGCTTCGCAAGATATCAATTTGTGGTGAATCTCTTGTTGGCGAAAGATCGCTTTCGTAAGTCTGAGATCTATGAGGCCTTGAAGGATGAAAAGAAGGCCTTTATTGGCCGGGTCGTTAGCGGATTGGTAAGAGGAGGTTATTTAACCAAGGCAGGGGTTAAGACGAATACTCAATATTCCTGGTCAGCAAAAAGAGGGGATTTCAATGCCGGGCAGTGGATTGATCGGCAAGTTTTCACGGCTACCGTGAAGAGGTCACCATCCGTTGACCGTCCCAGAGAACGCCTTCTTAAAGTCGGGGCCTCGGAGCTTAAAATTTCAGAGCTTTTAGCAATTCTGATCCGTTCAGGTCTTCAAGGTGAATCTGCGATGCAAGCCGGTGAGAAACTGGCGGCACTTTTTGGGGATGACCTTGAAAAATTGTCTCTCCAAGCCAGAGGAGAACTTAAACAGGTTAGCAAAGCCATAGGAGAGACAGCCTATTGTCAAATTATGGCCGCCCTCGAACTGGGTAAAAAGTTGGCAAATCAGCGAGTGGGTGATTTGGCGCCAAGCTATAAAATTCGAAATACCTTGGACGCCCTTACTTACTGCAAAAAACATTTTGCCCGCTTGGCCCGGGAAGCTAAGCAAGAGGAATTTCATGTGGTTTTGCTGGATGAAAAACATAAGGTCATAAAATCCGAACAGGTTACGATAGGCCTTTTAAGTCAATGCCTGGCCCACCCTCGTGAAGTCTTTAAACCGGCGATTCGGGAATCAGCCGTGTCAATTATCTTGGTGCACAACCATCCCAACGGAGATCCAACACCCAGCCAGGATGACAAAACAATAACCAAAGAACTTAAAAGGGCTGCTGAGACGCTCGGCATCCGAATTATCGATCATGTCATCGTGTCCAAAGATAAGGTCCTAAGCATGCTCGAAGAGAAGATATTGTAACCTCTCAACTTGGGGCAATATTCATGTATGATCCAGACTTTAACGAGGCAAAGACCAGGCAGGATTTCATAGATAAAGCCCTTAAGCAGGCTGGATGGAGTCCCATTGTCCGATTTCAACCAGGCATGTTGTATGACCATTGCTCCGTTGAAGAATACCTAACGGCTACAGGCCCGGCTGACTATGTGCTGTTCCACAAAGGGAGGGCGTTGGCTTGCGTTGAGGGGAAAAAAGTAAAAATAGGGCCGCAGAATGTCCTGCAACAGGCCAAGAGATATGCCCGGGGTTTTTCGGAAGGCCCTTGCTCCTTTGGCGATTATCATCTTCCTTTTGTCTATTCAACAAATGGAAAAATAATCTGGTTTCAGGATTTGAGAGACCCGCTTAGCCTTTCGAGGGAAGTTGCTGCGTTTCACACCCCTCTGGCCCTCATGGAAATGTTGAATAAAAATGTAGCCGCAGCCGCGGAGCGGCTTAAAGAGCATGAAATAGATGATAAATACTTATGGCCTTTTCAAATCGAAGCCATAAAGGCCATAGAACAGGCTATCTTGGAGCGAAGGCGTCTTATGCTGGTAGCCATGGCCACGGGCACAGGGAAGACCTTCACCATCGTAAATTTGATCTATCGTTTGATGAAAGCCAATTACGCCAAGCGTATCTTGTTCCTGGTAGATCGAAGAGCTCTGGCGGCCCAGGTGGTTACAGAAATGGCCAGTTTTGAAGCCGAACCGGGCTTAAAGTTTGATCAGTGTCATGAAGTTTACAGCCAGCGGATCAGGAGAGAAGACCTGCCGGAAATCCACAAAACCCATTTTACGGTCTTTGACTGCTTTAACGGCAGCCTCCTGAATTTCTTCCGCAAGACAACCGGTATCACCGCCGAAGCTCCCCTAAAGGCAACCAAATCCATCCGGGAAATTGTCCAGGCTATCGCGGACAACGAGGATTGGCAGTACAATACCGGCGTTCTATCCAAAAGGCTTCACCGGATATCTAAAAGTATCACCCAGGAGGGCAGGCTGGCGTTTAATTATATCCTGGACTGTGATGTCGCCGAATTTGCCCGGACCCTGCATCAGAGGCTGGAGCAAAAATGGGAGCAGACCATCGAGATTTTACAAAGCGAAGACTTTCTTCATATCTGTGAAGATTATCCGCGTCCCCAAAAGCCCTTCCTCAGAGCAGATTCGGCGGAAGATTATGTGAGCTCAAGAATAATTTTCCGGGCCAAGGATGGCAGAGAACTTGGGCCGCAGGACTATCTTCAGGAATTTGAAAGATTCGTAAGAGAGAATCCCCGGCATATTGAGGCCCTGGAGATACTTCTGCATCGCCCCCGGGAGTTTGACCCTAAGCACTTGAAGACCCTCAGGGAGATTTTAAGCACCCAACCGGATTTCCTTGATGATAAATTTACCGAAAAGAACCTCCGCCGTGCCTACAACAAGGAACTCGCGGACATCATCTCCATGATTCGCCACGCAGTTAGGGGTGATGAATTGCTTACCCCGGAACTGAGGGTTGATAGAGCCCTGAACAAAATTAAATCCGGCCGTTCTTTTACGGCGGAACAAGAAAAATGGCTGGCCTTGATTAGAAGGCACCTCATCGAAAACCTGCTGATGGAGGAAGAGGATATAGATCAACTTCCAATTTTTACCCGAGAAGGAATTACCCGTAATAAATTGAACAAAATCTTTAACGGGGAGCTGAGAATATTGATGCAGGAGATTAATGAAGCTGTTGCAGCTTAAAAAGAGATTTAACATCAAATTTGGTGTTGACTGAATATGGAATTTACTGTAGAGTTTTATGAGACAGATTCAGGCAGATTTCCGGTCCGTGATTTCCTGGACCGCCTGAAAGAAACGGGTCCAAACGATTTTGCTGCCATAATGGCCGGGTTAGCCAAACTGAAAAATAGACAATATCACCGACCTCCTCTATCTAAGCCAATTGGAGACGATCTTTTTGAGCTTCGTCATGTGGGAAAACTCAACACAAGGGTTTTTTACTTTTTCGCCAAAGGGCAAAGAATCATAACCGTGCATGGAGTCAGGAATAAAGCAAGAGAGATTCCGGCTGGTGATCTTAAGGTTGCCTTGGAAAGAAAAAGCGATTGGCTGGCGAGGAATGCTTCATGAAGGGAAAAACAAATTTCGACATTTATCTTGAAGAGCAGTTAAAGGATAAGGATTTTGCTGAACGTTTTAAACGGGCCGGCGAAGCATGGGATGTGGCAATTCAACTGGCCTCCCTGAGGAGAGATTCTGGAATGTCTCAAAAGGAGCTGGCACGGAGAGTGGGCACATCGCAGCAACAAATCAGCCGACTTGAATCAACAGCTTATGAAGGCCACTCCTTAAGCATGTTACGCCGGGTTGCCGATGTTCTCGGGGCAAAAGTTCGCGTAGAAATTGAGCGCCAAAAACCAAGCACGGAAGCCTTTGTGGCTGAAAGAAGATCTGTTTATAGAATTAAAAAAACGAAGGCCCAATCTCCTAAATAAACCAGGTGGGTAAAAAATTGTCCTCTCCCCATTTCCCCTCTCCCCTGGCGGGAGAGGGCCAGGGTGAGGGGGATTTTTAGAGAGGAGGTCTATGATCGACGTCGTTGGAAAACTATGGGGTTTTTGCCACACCCTCCGCCATGACGGCATTGACTATGGCGATTATATCGAGCAGTTGACCTATCTCTTATTCCTCAAGATGATCGAGGAGAAAGGGGTAAAAATCCCTTCGGAATATGCCTGGTCTGTTTTAAGGGAAAAGTCCGGCGTTGATCTGACGGATCACTATATGAAAACCCTGAGAGGTCTGGGAGAACAGCCCGGAATGCTCGGGGCCATCTATGCCGGTGCTTTGTCCCGTTTCAGCAACCCGGTCAATTTAAAACGCCTTGTTAACCTCATCGACGAAATTGAATGGACCGTTCTCAACGTGGATGTAAAAGCCGCGGCCTATGAGGGTTTGCTGGAAAAATCTGCCGCCGAGGGAAAGAAAGGGGCCGGGCAATATTTCACCCCGCGCATCCTGATTCAATCCATTGTTCGTTGCGTGCAACCTGATCCCCGCAAGAGTAAAGATTTTACTATCCATGATCCGGCAGCCGGGACCGGTGGATTTCTGGTCTGTGCTTATGAATGGCTCATGGAAAAAACCAAGGGCGGTCTCGAACGTTCGGAAGCCAAAAGAATTTTGACCTCAACTTACTCCGGAACCGAGCTTGTCCCCCGGCCCAGAAGGCTGGCCTTGATGAATCTCTATCTCCACGGCATCCAGGCTGACATCTACCTGGGAGACGCTATTTATGAACCGAAAAGGGGAAGCGACTATGACTGCGTTATGACCAATCCTCCTTTCGGAACCAAGGGGGCAAATCAGGCACCCAATCGTGATGATTTCACCGTTGCTACCAGCAATAAACAACTCAACTTCGTTCAACACGTGATGAGTATTTTGAAACCAGGCGGACGAGCCGCCATCGTCGTTCCTGACAACGTGCTTTTTGCCGATCAGGCCGGTGAAGTTTTCAAAATTCTCACCGAGGATTGCGACCTGCATACTGTCCTGCGCCTCCCAAATGGCACCTTCACCCCTTACAGCCCCGGCACCAAGACCAATGTTATCTTTTTTACCAAGGGTTATCAAGCAGAGAACACCTGGGTTTACGATGCCCGAACCAATGTCCCGCGAATCACCAAAAAGGACCACCCCCTCACACCGCAGCCCTTTGCCGAATTCAAAGCCTGCTTTGGCCTCAATCCCGAAGGCCGCGCCAAACGCGACCCCAAGCAATCCAAAGAAGACCGCTGGCACTGCTTCAGCATTAATGAAGTGAAAGAACGTGACTTCAAAATCGACAGCCTTAAATGGCTTAAGGATGAATCCCTTGATGACATGGATGAATTGCCAGAGCCAGAAGAATTGGCTGCTGACGCCATTTCAGAGCTTGAGGGGGCGGTTGAGGAATTGAATGCGATTATTTCCCTTTTAGAGAATGGGAATGGCAACAAATCATCCGCAGCGATCAAAGGGGTGTAATCACAGTTAAAGGTTCTATTGTCATGCAATCAAGCATAAATGTAACTAACGGTTTAGAGCTACCAGAAGGATGGGTTTATCCCAAATTAGGCGAGATCTTAAATGTCAATTATGGAAAAGGGCTAAAGGAGGCTACCCGAGCACCAGGAGACATTCCAGTATATGGTTCGAACGGAGTAGTAGGTCAACATAGCATTCCCTTTACACAAGGGGCGACGATTATTATCGGTCGTAAAGGAACCGTCGGGGCAGTACATTTTTCAAATAGTCCCTGCTGGCCCATCGACACAACATATTTTATTGACGATTTTCATGGCCTAAATCCAAAATATCTTTTGTATTCACTTCGTAGTTTGAACTTGGCTGAGAGAGACACATCCACCGCAATTCCTGGACTTAATAGAGAAGACCTTTACAGCCAACAAATACCACTCCCTCCGTTGCCCGAACAAAAGCGAATCGTGGCCAAAGTGGAGGAATTGCTCGCGCGGGTCAATTCGGCGCGTAAGCGCCTGGCCAAAGTAAAAACCATCCTCAAACGCTTCCGCCAGGCCGTCCTCTCCGCCGCCTGCTCCGGCCGCCTCACTTCCGACTGGCGAGAAAGGAATCCAAATATAGAATCAGTAGAGGTTTTATTAGAAAATATTCAAAAAAGAAGAATACACCTGGCTAACACGCCTTCACAAAAGCAAAAATTAAATGAGATATACTTATATCGAGAGCAAGGGTATTCAGATTCAATGCCCGAAAACTGGAAATATCTGGCATTGGATAAACTTTGTGAGTCTTTTCAATACGGCACCTCAAAAAAATCTGAGCCATCTGGGAAAGTCGCGGTATTACGGATGGGCAATATACAAAATGGAGAAATTGATTGGAATGACCTTGCTTATACTTCTGACGACGAGGAGATAGAAAAATATAAACTCAATGCAGGAGATATCCTTTTTAATAGAACCAATAGCCCTGAGCTTGTTGGAAAGACAGGCATTTACAAGGGAGAACGCCCTGCCATTTTTGCTGGTTATTTGATCAAAATTAATAATTTTAAGGAACTCGATTCAAGGTATCTCAATTTTTGTTTGAATACAAATTATGCCAGAGATTATTGCTCGAAAGTGAAAACTGACGGAGTTAGCCAGTCTAACATCAATGCTCAAAAACTTGGAAAATTTGAAGTTCCTTTCTGCCCGGTTAAAGAACAACAAGAAATTGTGCGGCGCGTCGAAGCATTATTCAAGCTGGCTAACATGATTGAGAGGCGAGTAACGGGTGCGAGTTTGCGGGCTGGAAAAATGACCCAGGCAATTTTAATCAAGGCCTTCCGTGGCGAATTAGTTCCTACCGAAGCCGAACTGGCCCCCCGCGAAGGCCGCTCCTACGAACCCGCCTCCGAACTTCTGACCCGAATTAAAAAGGAATTAGGAAATGAGGTTAAATCGGACCCCCGCAAGCGGAATCGAATTAAAAAAGGGGGGTGGGCAACAAAGCAAATAGTAGATATTTAAACAATAAAGATTTTATTCGCAGATTCATCATTCGCAAAAATCCAGATATGATCTGATGGGCACAGTCAGTAAGGTAAAGACTTCTTCACTACACTTTCATAAGTTTAAGAAAAGGTATAAATTACATTCGCAAATAGGGAATGAGGATACCTGATGGAGTTATCCAATGCATGACTATGAAACAATCCAAGCTTACGTAAATAACTTCAGGCGACACATATCGCCCAACCTTAAGCCCGGTATTGGGCTTTCATGTAAGATTTACCCAGCACAACGGGGAGGAGCAGTTTTGGAGTTTTCCATAGGTCCCAATATTGCCAATGAGGACCATTTTGAGGCTGCGATGGAATCCGTCAATGCAATTTTAAAGGTTGTTCCGCAGAGGATGGTCGGTGGTAATATTGACGCTCTCAGATTTGGGGGCACAAACATTAGCATGGAGCCGAATCGGATATTGATAATCAAGGGTGAGGACATTGCGACCTTGTGGAGCGATGAAGGTGCTCAAAGCGACGTGGAAAAAATAATACGCGGCCAAGCAGGGGCGCAGGGATGAAATTGGGGCCACTCGATGGAAGTTTTGAAGAGGTAAGAGACCTCCTTGAGAATAATGGTCTCAAGCTTGAGGATTACCTTGAGAGACCCATTGCACCTTTGAAAACCCGCTTTTTAATCATCCCAATCGTTTTGTTTGTACTATCGCTTGGCGCTATGGCTGCTCTAATACCCAGCCTCTCGATTTGGTTACTCAAGTTGTTATACATCCCTATCTTCGGTAGCATCACGTGGACATGTGCGAGTATTCAGATACGCTTCAAGAATGGCATTGCCACCTTCTGTGTAGCAACGGGCCTGTTGTCACCAAGGGAAGCAGCAGACATTCTGAAAGAGTTGAAAGGGAAGTAATGTCACAACAGGATATATCTACGGGTAATCGAAAAGAGTCTCAACAATCAACAAACGAAGGGCATAATAGGGGGGAACCCAAGGAAAGAAAGGAGAAACATTGATGTTGAAACGGCTTCGGGTTCAGGGTTTCAAGTCACTTGCTGATATTGAAGTGGAATTCCCCGCCCTTACAGTCCTTTTCGGGCCAAACGCCTCCGGCAAATCGAATCTCTTAGATGCATTGCTCATTTTATCGCGCATCGCTACCGAGCGTACGCTGGCGGATTCCCTCTCCGGTCCAGTCAGGGGATATCCGGCTGAACTATTTCGATTTCCTCCAGGCGGCCTGGCAAATGCATTGCGGGCTTTGCTAAAGGAAGAATTGGAACGCGGCCCCGATTTCTTGCGCCTTGCCAATGCTCTTTCTGCGTTATATCCTAAAGACAGCGAGGAAAAGCGTCTTCTCGATGCCATGCTTTTGGCCATGCCAAGATAAGGAAAAAGTAAAAAGGGAAAAAAATAAGGGTAATGAAAAAAGGGCACGAGATGAAAGATGACCGAATTGAAATCAATCCCAAGGTGATGATGAGTAAACCGGTAATTCATGGAAGCCGGATCACGGTGGAGCTTATCCTTCGAAAGCTCAGAGAAGGGGCGAACGAGGCTGACCGTTTGGAAGCCTACCCCAAGCTCACGCGCGAAGATATTCAAGCGGCCATACGATACGCTAGGATAGGGGTGAGGAGGATCTAATGAGATTATACCTGGATACCTCCGTAATCGGTGCGCTTTTTGACGAGGAAATGCCAGAGAGGATAAAAATTACCCGCGCTCTGTTAGAATCCATTGTGGAGGGCAAACATGCTGGGGTTATTTCAAGCGTGGTGCTCGAAGAAATAGACCGATGTCCAGAAGAATTATCGACCTCGGAGCAGGCCATGCCAGTGGCGCGGAGACACTTTGCGGAAGAGTGATTGCCGCTCTGAAATCTCAAGCACTGCTTAATGAATCTGTTGGGGCGGGCTATATTGACCGCAACTGGCCGCCGGCTCTGAAAGAATCCGGCGCCTGGCCTCTTTCCAGCCTCCGCCAAAGCTTTCTCAATGGGGCCTTAACCCGGCTGATTGACCCGGATACCGTTCTTCGCATCAAGATTGTTGAGTTTGTCAGCAAAGGCGACTTTGGTTTGGCTTCCCGACAAAAACCCGATGGGACATATGATCGGTTATGGTATTCAGAGCCAGTCTCTCAAGACGAGGTAGCGTTCGAGGCCGGAGTTTTTTTGTTGAGGAAAGCCACGGCCAAGGCTCTTAAGAGTGGGGCCACGCTTGGATCACCATCCGTAGTGGAAACAGGCGATGTAATCAGTCCTGAACCGAAACCAGAGCCAGTTCCCACTCCTGAACCTGGTCCCGGGATTCAAAAAAGAACGCTTCGCCTGGTTGGAACCATCCCTCCAGAACTTTGGAACCGACTTGGAACAAAGATTATTCCAAAACTTAAATCCGGCGATGACCTGAAGATTGAGATTGATTTCTCGGTAAGCTTAAATGTTGAATCCATACGAAGTTTAGAGACTGACCTTCGCCAGGCTGTCGAAGATTTAGGCCTCGGAGGCAAGATCAGGATAGAACAATCATAACAGGAAAGATCATCCCTTGCGTCAGTCAGGAATATGTAGGGATGGCGCAGTCTTCAAATCAAACGAATTAAACCTATGTTTCCATCCAATGTTGGTGCGATCGTTGCGGAACTTCCCATAAATTTAATAGGACGCAGCTTTGCGCAGATAACAACGGATAATTATTTTCTTTTTAGTTTATCCTGATAATCTGTGTTTACCCTGTTAGATAGTAAACATCTAACAGGGTGCATCCGTGTCCAAAAAGGAAATTCCTATTCAATCAAGATGAAGTGATGAAAGATGAAAAACGCTAAAAGATGCAGCGCCCGCGAAGCTTTACGGGAAGCGATTCGGCCAGGCGACCGGATCTTTTTCTCTATCGCTTCCGGCCAGCCGCAAACCCTGCTCCAGGCTTTGGTGGATGATTTCGAATATTACCAGAACGTTGAAGTCATCAACGGCTATCTCCTGGCCGAGCATCCCCTGGCCAAGGAAGGCCTTGAATCTTCCTTCCGTTGCATCAGCTTCCAGAACAGCCCTTCCCTGAGGAAAGACTGGGAAGAAGGGCGGATCGATTTTCTTCCCATCCGCTATTCAGACGTCCCCCGGGCCTTTGCCCGCAAGGGGCCGACTCCTATCGACGTAGCCTTGATCCAGGTTGCCCCTCCGGATAGCGCCGGCAGGGTTAGCCTGGGAGTATCTACCAGCCATGCTTACCCTTTGGCTCTGGAGGCCAGGACCATCGTGGCTGAAGTCAATGATCAAGCTCCCCGGACCTTCGGCCCTTGTTCTTTCTCTATCTCCGAGGTTGATTATTTGGTGGAGTGTTCCGCCCCGCTGGTTCCCTATCCGGAGATAAAAATCGGTGCAGCCGAGCGCCGGATCGCGGAGTTCGTGACCGGACTTATTGCGGATGGGGCCACACTCCAAATCGGCATCGGCAACCTGCCGGCCGCCATCCTCCAGCTGTTGGAGGGGAAGAAAGATTTGGGTCTTCATTCCGGTATGCTCTCCGATGGCATCGTGGACCTGGTGGAAAAAGGAGTCATCACCAACCGCAAAAAAAACATCTACCAGGGGAAAATCGTGGCCGGGGAACTCATCGGGACGGAAAAATTGTTTCGCTTCAGCCATCAGAACCCCCTCTTGGAAATGCATCCCGCGCAAGTCAGCCACAATGCCGAATTGATCGGCAGGATCGATAACTTCGTAGCCATCAATTCCGCGCTGGAGATTGACCTTACCGGGCAGATCAACGCCGAATCGTTGAACGGCATCCAACTCAGCGGGGTGGGCGGACAATTCGATTTCGTGGATGGAGCGTATTTTTCCCGCGGGGGAAAATCCATTACCGCCATGACCTCATCCACCGGTAAGGGGAGGGTATCCCGCATCGTACCCCGGTTGCCCAGCGGGGCTGCGGTCACATTGCCCCGCTTCATGACGGACATTGTGGTGACCGAATACGGGATCGCTGAACTTCGCGGCAAATCTTTCTCCCGGCGGGCGGAAGCTCTAATTGCCATCGCCCATCCGGATTTTCGGAAGGAGCTCTGGGAAGCGTTAAGCAAGAGGAAATGATTTTTGATTGTAGATTGAACCCTTTGTTTTGGTTAGGTCAAGAGCGGCGGGATGAGAAAATAGCGGGGGAAGGTATGACATTGTCATTCATGAGAAACAAGGTGGTCCAAGTAGAGCCTTGTTCAGGGAACACTTTAGCCGTTTCCTGGCGGCTGGTGGACAGCCTCACGGAGGCTGAATTTCAGATAAAAGTCAGACTTCCAGACCTGGAAATCATCGAAGCCATGGCTCGAACGGTGCGTTCTCCTCACCCGGAATGTTCATTGGCTCCTCAGTTGATCCAGAAGGTTGTGGGCGTCCGGGTCGGACCGGGTTTGCGCAAGATCGTCCAGGACCTCATGGGTGGAATTGCGGGATGTCCCCAATACGCCGCAGGGGTGTTAGAATGCTGTAACGCCGTAATCCTTCACTTCACCGTTCCCCAGATCCAAGAGAATGCCAAAGGAACCGAAGAAGAAAGGCGGAAAAAATATCAGGCCATGCTAAAATTTAACCCGCGGCTCGTGCGCAGCTGCGTTGCTTTTGCTGACGACAGCCCTCTGATGCAGGGATTCAACACGCAATAATTTTGCCCCAGAGGCCACAGCTTGGCAAAGCCGCAACCAAAAAAACTTTAGCCACAGAGGGCACAGAGATATAAAGAAAGACCTTAAAAAAGACAATTTAGGACACAGATAACCACAGATAAAAATAGATAAAATTAAAAATTCTTAATAAAGTTTTTTATCTGGGTTTATTTGCGTTCATCCGTGTTCTAAGTTTTTTTTGTTCTAAAGATTTTGGCTATAGCTCTGTGATCTCTGTGCCCTCTGTGGCTAAAAGGAGAAGAAACGAATGATTACTTTCAGTCGAACTTTGCTGGTGGGAGCTGAATTCTTGGATGATGCGACTTTACGGTTTTACGGAACTCTCGAGGATCACATCTACGCCATGGAAATCCAGGTGGATGTGCGCGTTGCGGACGGAGTCATTGCGGCCATCCAGGGCCGAATGAAGCGCTATACCACCCCCGTATGCCCCACGGCCGTAGAAGTTCTTCAGCAAGCCGTGGGCATATCCCTGCGGAAAGAAGGCTGGATCTCCAGAGTGAACCGGGAAGTCGGACGTAAAGGCTGCCAGCATTTCGGCGAGATCCTTATCGAATGTGGCCGTTGTTTGGACTCCGCCCGTTTAACGCAAGCCCTGGGCGAGCATTTAAAAGCTGATCCTTCCGCCCCTTCCGTCCCCATTGCCCGCTCATGGGTAGAGGAACATGGGGAGGTCCAAGGTTTTTGCCTGGCCCGGCCGGGAGGGAAGAGCAGCCATGCGCGTTGACCTGCATATCCACACCCAACCGAGGTCTGCGTGCAGTGCCATCACCCCGGTCGATCTTATTCGGGAAGCGGGCCGGTTAGGTTTGGATGCGGTGTGTCTTACCGAGCACCAGAACCGGTGGAATGCTCAGGCTATAGAAGAACTGGCCGGGGAGACAAGAATCCGGATCTTCCAGGGAAATGAGATTACCACCAACCAAGGAGATATTTTGGTTTTTGGTTACCCTGAAGAGGTAAAGGGAGTTGTTGCCATCCAGGATCTTCGACGGGCCGTAAGCGGAGCGGGAGGGTTAATGATTGCGGCCCATCCTTTCCGGGGATTTCTTCCCTTTGGCATCACCCAGCTGCAAATGAAGGTGGAACAGGCTTGCCAGCGGTCTGTTTTTCAATACGTGGCCGGGGTGGAGATCCTCAACTGCAAGGTTACCGACCCGGAAAACGAAATGGCCCGCCAGGTGGCCGAACGGCTGGGCCTTCTGGGCGTGGCCGGAAGTGATGCGCACCGGATCGATGAAATTGGCCGATGCGTAACCATTTTTCAAAAGGAAATCCGCAACGAGCAAGAGTTGCTCGCAGAGCTCCGGGCCGGGAGATTCCGCACGGAGCTCCGCAATTAATCAACGGGAGGAAAAATGAAAACAAACCGCGACTGGGAAAAGCCGGTTCGCCGGATGGAACTCCTGATGAGGTTAAAATCTTTCCCCGTTGCCTTTAAGCTGCTGGAGAAGCAAGAAGCTCTGGCCGATATCCCTTTCCTGCGCCGAATGACCCATAAAGTGACCCTCTGCCAGCTCATCACGATCGTCAGGACTTTTGACTGGACAGTCGGAGCCGACCTCAACGATTTCCTCTCTCCCATGTGCCCTTCGATCATCGGCCTCGCCGGCCTGCCAGAGGTTTTTAAAGATGGAACCTTTCGTTCCATCGTCTGGACCAAGAGCCGCAAGGACGGCCAACAATACGAAAGTTCCATCCCCCGCCTCCCCACCGGCCGTTACCAGGCGGTGGCTATGGCTCCTCTGGTCTACAACCCTTTCGACCCTGATCTCGTCTTGATCTACGCCAATCCCGCTCAGATGATGCTCCTTATCAACTCTCTCCAATTTGAGGATTATGAAGTCATGGAATTTTACTGCGTGGGGGAATCCTCCTGCTCCGACGCCATTGCCAGATGTTACCTCAAGGGGAAACCTTTTTTGTCTATTCCCTGTTACGGGGAGCGGCGTTACGGTCATGCTCAGGATGATGAATTAATCATGGCTCTGCCCGCCGGGATGATGGATAAAGCCCTCAAAGGTATGGAAGCCCTGTATAAGAGGGGGATCCGGTACCCGATCAGCTATGCCGGGGCTGAAATGGATCTCACCTATGCTTTCCCCATGTCTTACTCCGGGCTGCAACAGCTGGAAGAAATCCGGGGTAAGGACAACCGCATCCTGCTGGGTGTGACCGGGGGAATCGCCAGCGGCAAGACCACAGTGGCCCGGATGCTGGAAGATTTGGGAGCTCCGATCATCGATTTCGATCTGCTCAGCCGGGTCGTAGCGGAGCCGAATAAGCCGGCCTGGAAAGAAATCGTGGCCTATTTTGGAGAACAGGTTCTGCTGGAAGACAAGACCCTGGACCGAAAAAAACTATCCCAGATCGTTTTCCGTGAACCGGAAAAAAGAAAAAAACTGGAAAGCTTCATCCACCCCAGGATTTACCATGAATTTGCCCGGCTAATTAAAGATTTTACGGCCCAAGATCCCCAGGCCATCATCCAGGTAGTCGTTCCTCTCCTGCTCGAAGCCAACTTGCAGCATCTCTTTCATAAAATCCTGCTGGTGTATATTCCGCAAGAGATGCAGGCCGAACGTTTGATGAAACGCGACCGGATCCCGCGGGAAATGGCCGCTAATATTCTCAACGCCCAATTGCCCATCGAGGAGAAAAAAGGTTATGCTGATTTTATTTTGGACAATTCCGGGACCTTAGAGGAAACGAAAAGGCAGGTGGAAGAGGTTTGGAAGAAACTGAAACAGATGCAAAAAGAAAGGCGCCAAGCGTAAGATAAAAAGCCCAAGGTTTTTAGGTTGCTAAGAGGAAATGGGAACTTTATTCCCCAGCCGCGGTTCACGCTCCTGATCTTCCCCCACGTTACGAAGGCCTTTAATTTGTTGAATGAGATTATTAATTTTCAGGTTATAGTTTCGTCGTTCAAAGGATTTGCTGATAATGGCGATAATATCCGCAACGTTAAAAGGCTTGGAGATGAAATCACCTGCTCCATAGCGGATAACTTGCTGGGCATTTTTCAGGGTTCCGTAACCAGTAATAATTATGACTTCAACGTCGCTTTTGATTTTCTTGATCTCTTTCAGGACATCAATCCCCGAAAGCCCGGGCATATTCAGATCGAGGGTGACCAGGTCAATATTTTCTTTTTGGATTAACGCGAGCGCTTCCTTCCCATTGGCAGCCGTATAGATTTTGTAAATGGGCTTAAGAATCATGCGCAAAGATTCGCGTGGACCCGCTTCGTCATCTACAATCAATATTGATCCCTGCTGTGACATTTTAAAAACTCCTTAGGAGGTTTCTTTTTCGTTAATTATGAGTCAATTTTCCAACTGCAAATTTTATGCCTTTGAAGGCGCCCCTTCTTCAGTCATTTTAAGTATTGAATATTTAAAATAATTTCAATTGAGTAAGGAGAAAGCTTATCTTTTCGGGGTGTTTTATTCAGGGGTCTCAGGCCAAAATTGTCAATTTTATAACATTCAGTGTTAGATTTCTGAAGGGGTGAAAGATATAAATTCCAACAGGTTGCCACCAAAGGTGCTTTGGACTGCTCAGGATCCCTTAACCGTGGCATTGAAGTTCAGCCAATTTTTCAAAGAACTAAACTGATGCCATCCCCGGGGGCGAATAAAAAGGAGGTCATAGAATATGCCCAATCATTTACACCACGCCCATCTGTTTGCCTCAAATCTTGACGCCAGTCTAAAATTTTATCAGGAAATGTTCGGGGCAGAAATATTGGCCGACCTGGATATGGCCGGGGCCAGGAATGTATTTCTGGCCATAGGCCAAGGCCGTCTTCATTTTTATGATCAACCGCTCATTTCTTATTGATTCGCCTTTTTTAATTTAGTAAACTAATATGATAAGGATCTTTACCTCCCACCTGGTAAGGGTGGTTTTTTTCTATTTTGCGATACGGCAAAGCCAAGCAGAAACTGATGGGGCGGGCCGGAAAAATTTCCATCGAAGATTTCATGGATGTTTTGCGTGATCACTTTAATTATCCGGACTCTATCTGCCGCCATCCCGATGAACGGGACCCGGAACTGGAACACGTGCAAACCGTGGCCTCCATCATCATGAACCTTACGACGAAAGAGGTGTATATTACCCACGGCCCGCCGTGTGCGAGCGAATATCAACCATTGAAATTCAAAACGCTATAATTGCCAAAGCAATCGGAGTAAAATTACTTATAAGGAACAGAAAGGAAGGAAACTGAGCATGATGGAAGAAGTATTCCCCAATATTTTCAGGACGGAGATCCCTCTTCCGGGGAACCCCCTGAAAGCCATTAATTCCTATTTGATCCGGGGAGGAGACCGGTTCCTCATGGTCGATACGGGGATGAACCGGGTGGAATGCCTGGAGGCGATGCAGTCCTCCTTGAAAGAACTCCAAGTGAATCTGAAGCATACAGACTTTTTTATAACCCACATCCATGCGGACCACCTGGGCCTTGTCTCGGAATTGGTACAGGATTCATCGAAGATCTATTTCAACTATCCAGATACCAAGATCATCAATGATCCGAACCACTGGGAAGGAATAGCGGTTTCTGCCCTTAAGAACGGCTTCCCGGAATCTGATGTTCAGGCTGCCATCTCGAAACACCCCGGCCGCAGATATCAACTGCGGCGACCCCTCAATTTTACCCTCCTGCGGGAAGGGGATCGTCTTCAAATAGGAGAATACTCCTTCCTGTGTGTTGAAACTCCTGGCCATACGCGGGGCCATATGTGCCTTTATGAGTCGCGGACCAAAATCTTCTTCTCCGGAGACCACATCCTCAACGACATCACTCCCAATATTGCCCTTTGGTCTGAAAAAGGCGACCCGCTGCAGCAGTACCTGAAAAGCCTGGATAAAATCGATAACTATCATATCGACCGGGTACTCCCGGGCCACCGCAACCCCTTCAACCATCACCGGCGAAGAATTGCCGAATTGAAGAAGCACCACGAGTTGAGGAACGAAGAGGTGGTTTCCATCCTGCAAACGGGCCGGCAGAGCGCCTACCAGGTGGCCTCGAAAATGATTTGGGACATCGATTGTGATCGTTGGGAAGATTTCCCTCTTCCCCAGCAATGGTTTGCCGGCGGGGAGGCTTTGGCTCATCTTCAATATCTCCAGGGGAAAGGGCGGGTAAAAAAGGAAAGCCATGGAGGAAAAGCGTTATTTTCCTTATTATGATGAATTTTAACGGGGATTTCGTTTGGTCCACATGGAATCAATTCGTCAGTTAAAATATCGTCTTGTTTTCACCTAACAAGGACACAGACTTCGGCGAGCTCCCCTTTACAATCTCGGGGCCTGAGCCTGTCGAAGGCAGTCTAAAGGATGGTCCATGCCCATACGCGAATATGTTTTGCCATACGGGAAAGGCACGGTTCGTTTTAACTTGGATTCAGCTTTGGTCGCCAGCGAATTGAGCATCCAAGACTATCCGCCAATAGAAAATCCTCCGGTAGCCATCCGGGAAGCCATCCGCAACCCCATTCAGTCTAAACCGCTTAAGGAAATCGTAAGGCCGGGGCAAAAGGTTGTTTTTCTGGTCAATGATTCCACGCGAGTGGCCAACAGTCACGTTTTTATGCCTATTCTACTTGACGAATTGAACTCGGTGGGGATTCCCGACAAGGATATGTTTATCATTTTTGCGGTGGGAGCCCACCGGGAATTGAATGAACCAGAGATGACCGCGCTGGTTGGGCCGGATGTAGCCAGGCGGGTAAGGATGTTCAACAGCAACGCCAAGGATCCTGCCCAATTTCAATACATGGGGACGACCTCCCGGGGAAATGACATCTATTTTCATAAGCGAGCGGTTGAGGCCAACCATATAGTCTGTACCGGAAGTATCGTTTACCATTTTTTTGCCGGGTTTGGCGGGGGCCGCAAGGCCTTGCTACCGGGAGTAGCAGCTTACGAAACCATCTGCCGCAATCATGCCCTGATGCTGGAGCCGGGAGCCGGCATGGGAAAGCTCAGCGAGAACCCCGTTTATGAAGACCAAATTGAAGGAACCGAAATGTTGAGGCCCTCATTTCTATTGAATGTCGTGCTCAACGACAAAAAAGATTTTTTAAAAGTTTTCGCGGGGGATTATATTCAAGCCCACCGGCAAGGATGCGAGTTCGTGGAGCAGATTTATGGCACGGAAATCCCCCAGCCCGCCGACTTGGTTATCGCCAGCTGCGGGGGCTATCCTAAAGATATTAATGTTTACCAACTACAAAAAACGATGGATAACGCCTGGCTGGCGGTTCGGGAAGGCGGGGTGGTGATCATCCTGGGAGAGTGCTGCGAAGGAGTCGGTTCGGAAGAATACCTGCAGTGGATGAAAGAATATGAGACTCCGGAACGGATCGAAGAGAAGATCAGGTCCGATTTTGTCGTCGGTGGACATAAGGCCTACGCTGTTACCCGGCTGATGAAAAAAGCCCAATTTATCCTTATTTCCGGGTTAGAACCGGCGTTAGCCCGCACCTTATTGTTCACTCCAGCGCAGAATATGGACGAAGCCCTGGCGCTGGCATGGGATAAAGTAGGGCCGCATCCCCGGGTGATTCTAATGCCCCAGGGGGGTCTAACGGTTCCTAAACACTCACCCTCACCCTGACCCCATTCTCAGAGCGGAGTTCTCTTCTTGAATAAAATGACGAGCCCTAAAAAAGTCCAAAAAAGAGACGGGTCTGTCGTTCCTTTCGCCGCAGAAAAAATTCACAATGCCATCGCTAAGGCCGCTTTTGAGGTCCTCCAAGATTTCGGCAGCGCCCGGTCCATCGCCGGCAAACTTACCGCAACCGTCATTCAAAAATTAATGGCTTTATATGACGGCCAAACCCTCCACGTGGAAGATATCCAAGACGCAGTGGAAATGGTTTTAATGGATGAAGGGTATAGCCGGATCGCTAAAAGTTATATCCTCTACCGGGAAAGACGAAGCGACATTCGCATGGCCAAGTCGGCTCTGGGGATCAAAGATGATTTAAAGCTTCCCGTCAATACGATGGAAGTTCTAAAGAAACGATACCTTCTAAGGGATGATCAGCAAAATATCATCGAAACTCCCAGCGAGCTTTTCCGGAGAGTTGCGGCTCATGTGGCTCTGGCCGAGAAAGAATTCAAGTCTCCCTTTTCCGTTCCCGAAGCGGAAGAAAAGTTCTACCAGATGATGCGCACCCTGGAATTTATGCCCAATTCCCCTACTTTGATGAACGCCGGAGCCTCTTTGGGTCAGCTCTCGGCGTGCTTTGTGATTCCTGTAGATGACTCCATCGACGGGATTTTTGAGGCCCTCAAAAGCATGGCCCGGATTCACCAAACCGGTGGAGGTACGGGATTCAGCTTTTCCCGGCTGAGACCCAAAGGAGACCTCGTTTCTTCGACGAAAGGCCAGGCTTCAGGACCGGTTTCCTTTATGTCCATCTTTGATCAGGCCACCGAAGTGATTATCCAGGGCGGGAAAAGACGCGGAGCCAATATGGGCATCTTGCGCTGCGACCATCCGGATATCATCGAATTCATCGAGGCCAAGATGGAAAAAACCCTCTTCGGAAATTTCAATTTATTGGTAGGTATCACGGACCGGTTTATGGAAGCCGTCACCGGTAACAAAGCCTTTGATTTGATCAATCCCCGTAACGGCGAAAAAGTAAAAAAGGTAAAAGCCAGAACGATCTTTGATCTTATCGCCAACGCCGCCTGGCTTACCGGGGACCCGGGTTTAATTTTTTTGGATGAAATCAACAGAAAAAATCCGACGCCGGAGGTTGGTCCAATCGAGGCCACGAACCCCTGCGGGGAACTACCTCTTCTGCCTTATGAAAGCTGTAATTTGGCTTCCATCAATTTAGCCCAAATGGTGCAGGGCCGTGCTTTGGATTGGGAAAAACTCACTACATCGATACGGTGGGGAATTCGCTTCCTGGATGATGTAATCGAGGTCAATCAATTCCCCCTACCCCAAACCCGCAAAATCACGCTGGCGAACCGCAAGGTTGGTTTGGGAGTCATGGGGTTTGCCGATCTGCTGATTCGACTGGGAATTCCTTATCAGGCCAAGGAAGCGGTTGCCTTTGCAGGAAAACTCATGCGCTTTATTCACCGGGAATCCGTAAACGCTTCCGTTGCCCTGGCGCGGGAAAGGGGCGTTTTCCCCAACTTTTCCAAGTCCTTTTACGCCTCCCGGAACCTCCGTTTGCGTAATGCCACCGTCAATACCATCGCTCCGACCGGAACGATCAGCATCATTGCCGGATGTTCCAGCGGGATTGAGCCTTTGTTTGCCGTCAGTTTTATCCGCAATGTATTGTCGGGCACCAGATTGTTTGAGGTAAACCCGCTCTTTGAGGCCACGGCTAAGACCCGGGGATTTTACAGCAAAGAAATGATTGCCCGCCTTGCTCAATCCGGTTCTTTGCGGTCAATCAAGGAAATTCCTCCTGAGGTAAAAAGAATTTTCGTCACCGCTTTTGATGTGACCCCGCACCAGCATCTGCAAGTGCAGGCTGCCTTCCAAAAGTATGCCGACAATTCGGTGGCCAAGACCATTAACTTACCCAGCGCAGCGACGGTGGAGGGTGTGCGCAGGATCTATTTACAGGCCTATAAATTGAAGTGTAAGGGGATTACAATCTATCGCTATGGTAGTAAAGAAGGCCAGGTGCTTTCTTTAGGAAACCAGGAAAAAGACCAGCCTTCCTTCCCCAATGATTTGATTTCCGTTGGCTCCGATTATTCCGGGGGATGTGCCTCTAATACCTGTCTTTTTTGATCGAAAACGTTAAAGGCAGGCCCCTCCCCCATCCGCAACCCCCCCTCTCCTTGAAGAGACTGGGTCGTAATCCGGGCGGGACCCTTTCACCCGGGTCTTCCGATTCCAGAATTGTGACCCAGTCTCGAAGGGCAGGGAGTTGATGTCTATCCGGCGATTCGCTGGGCGGGTGTCCTTGATTTAAATCTACGAGCGCTGTTCCGGTTTTCCGCGGCCCCTTTTGCTATTGGCCGGGCAACAGCCAATTTCTTTCCCAGGGGACAATTACGGCATAGGGAAAGGCCCTTTTTATAAGCATAATTAAAGACATCCCCCCTCATAAGGTCATCAAAGTCCTCCCTTTGCCCGATCTCATAACGTTTGGAACAGGACTGTTTGGAAATCATTAATTGCCCGGGTTGGTAGGGGCAACAGATCATTTCCTGCCGATTTTTTGCCAGCCATTTTTTGACTCCCTGCTCCTTGTAGCTCACACCGCCCTCCTTCTGAGAAGGATCCTACCCCCTCGCTTTTCCCTGATGCCGGCTTGTCTATTACCTTTTCCACCGGACTGGGAATGAACTGCCTGCCTTCAATTTATTTTTTTAATTTTTTCCGCTGGTACAAATAAATTTAATAGGACGCAGATTTACGCAGATAACCGCAGATAATTATTTTCTTTTTAGTTTATCCTGATAATCTGTGTACATCCGTGTCCAAAAAGGAATTTCCTATACAATCAAGCTATGATGATCTCGTAAAAAGTCAGAAAAGCCGTCACCCCTGCGAAAGCAGGGAACTATACCAATTTACTGGATTCCTGTTTTCACAGGAAACCCTGGATTCCCGCTTTTGCGGAATGATGAAAATGGGATAAAAAGGACTTTTTACGAGATCACCAAGCTATTAATGAATAATAAATAATCAATTGCCGAAGATAAATGGGGTGAATACGGTATTTTACCCGTCGCCAGGCTGTATTTTAAGCCTGCGGGTTGGTTACCGAGGGATAAAAATAAGTATGGGTTGGAAGGGATCCGTAATCAGAGGATTTTTTCTAAAGAGCAATCCTCTAATCCGTGGGCTTGAGCGACGGCGCAATAGGTAATCTTTCCCTCCAGTACGTTGACTCCTTTGGCTAACGCCGGATCCTCGCGGACAGCCTTCTGCCAACCTTTATTGGCCAATGCTTCTACGTAACTCAAGGTGGCGTTGGTAAGAGCAACCGTCGCCGTATGCGGAACGGCTCCAGGAATGTTCGCCACGGCGTAATGCACCACTCCATACTTTAGATAGGTCGGGTTATCGTGGGTAGTTGGATGATCAATTGTTTCCACACATCCGCCCTGATCGATGGCTACATCGACGATCACGCTTCCTGGCATCATGGCCCGGACCAGGGCGTCTACTCCAGCGGGGGTAAGGGCCACTCGGTATTCCTGAGTCTTAATTTCCCGCGGCACGCCAATGATCATGGGTCTTCCCCATTCGATGCCGTTCAACCTTTTTGCCAACGGCTAACCTGAGGGAGTTTACCAAAAATTCCTACCCGCGTCTACTGCCTCCCCAAACTGCAAAACCAACAGCAGGCGGGGGGGTTAAAGCAAAACATCAGCCAGTTCAGTGAAGTTTTGGACGACCACACCCGGCTGGAACGGCGAATCTTCATAGGGAAGGTGGTAGCGATTGACATAAGCGGCCCGATAGCCGCAGGCGCGGGCCCCTGCCAGGTCGAAGGGGTGTGCTGAAATCATCATACACTCCCCGACTTCGAGCTTCAGGATCTGGGCGGCCCGGCGGTAAACTCCCGGGTGGGGTTTAAAGGCACCGACGACTTCAACCGAAATGACTTCTTCAAAATTCCAGCGCAGGCGGTTCTTCACGAGATGATCCAGGTAGGCAGCCTCTCCGTTGGAAAGAACGACAAGTCTATATTGCCCCCTGAGCCGCCCTAAGGCCGGCAGGACATCCGGAAAAGGGGACAGATCTTGCCAGGCGGACATAAAATTTTTCACTTCCTCAGGCGAGGCCGGGATGCCATAGATCGCCAGGACGTAAACGAAGGCACGCCGCGCGGTCTCTAAGTATCCGCTGTGGCCGAGCATCATGATATTATCCTGGTACTGTTCAATCCGCTGCCGAGAGCGCCATTGTTCCCAAAAACGATCTGGGTCAACTGGCGACCCTTTTGCTTGGAGAAACTTAGCAATGAATGGCTTCAGACTGCCGGCAAGGTCAAGGATGGTTCCGAACAAATCAAAGGTAAGAGCCTGAACATTCTGAAATTTCTCCATCCCAACCTCCTCGCGCTTTTTTCCCCTTCTCTACCTCAGCAGGTAGGGAATCTCTACATAGAGGGCTTTTTCCGGACATTCGATCTCACAGGGCAGGCAGAACCAGCAGGTGCGCAGCCCGAGCGGTACGCCGCAATTCAAACAGCGTTCCGCTTCCGCGACAGCCTCTTCTTGGGAATACCCTTTGGCCACTTCCTGAAATCCCTTCCTTTGAGAACCCGGCAGGGTTGGCATGGCTACCCGCGAACGAGTTTGGGCCCGGGAAAGGTCGGGTTCAAACTGCAATTCATAAGGGGTTACATTTCCCCGGCCATACTGCAAATCCTCGCCTTGCAGGAAGCGCTGAATGGATATGGCTGCCTCTTTCCCGTGAGCCATAGCTTCTACAATGGTTTTGGGGCCCCGGATAAAGTCACCCGCTGAGAACACTTTAGAATTCGGCGTTTGCAGGGTAATGGGATGGCAGCGCATGCCCGATGGCCCATGCCAGGAAGGCTCTACCAACTCCAACTCGCTTTTCTGGCCGATGGCCAGGATGACCGTATCGGCAGGTAAATCCATGGTGGTCTTTTCGTCGTAGCTGGGACAAAAAATTCCCCGTGAGTCACACATGGCCACGCATTTTTTGAAGCTGACGCCGGCTAATTTTTCTCCCACCAGCCGAAACCTCTGCGGGCCCCACCCATTCTGAATATTGACCCCTTCTTCTTCCGCTTCGGCAACACTCCAGGAAAAAGCTGGCATCTCCTCCCTTTTCTCCAGGCTCACCAAATGTACTTTTTTCGCTCCCAGGCGCAAAGCCGTCTGGGCGGAATCTACCGCAGCATTGCCCCCTCCAATAACCACAACGCTGGCACCCAAGGGGGGAGTTTTCTTCTGTCGCATATTCTTCATGAATTGCAAAACCGGAAGAATCCCCTCCGCGTCCTCTCCGGGAATTTCCAGACGGGTTTGACCATAGGCTCCAAGGGCCAGAAGAACGGCGTCATATTCCTGCGCTAATCTTTCCATTTCAAGGTCTTGACCCAAAGTTCGGTTCCCCACAAACTCCACCCTCATCTCCTCAAGGAAAGTGAGCTCTCTATCTAAAACCTCCTGGGGAAGCCGGAATTCCGGTATGGCCCAGCGCATCAACCCTCCGGGAGCAGATTCTTTATCGTATAGGGTTACCTGGAAACCCCACGATCGGAGGTAGAAAGCCGCGGTCAGGCCAGCAGGGCCCGATCCTATGATGGCTGTTTTTTGGGACCGTTCCGAAGAGACGGGCGGCGTCCAGGGCTCCCCCTCCTGGTCCGAGAGATACCGCTTTAAATCGCGGATGGCCACCGGCTGTTGATCTACTTTGAACCGGTTACAAACGGCTTCACAGGGCCTCGAGCAGATCCTGCCCAGGATTCCTGTAAAAGGAACCGTTTCTCGAACCTTTTCCAGACCTTTATCCATTTCCTTCTTCGCCAGGTGATGGATGTATCCCTGGCAGTTCATTCCGACCGGACAAGCCTGGCGGCAGGAAGAAAGTTGCAGGCGCAGATTGTCTAATACGCAAACTTCCACACACCGCCCACAGGCCGTGCATTTATCCCGATCAATACGGATATTATCATGCAAGCTGGTAAGTATATTGATATCCATTTTTCCCCCTATGGCATCTTGATCACGGGGCGATGGTAGATACGGATTTCTTCCGGGACTTCGCCCTTCTTCAGCATGATGTGTTTCTGCCAGTTTTCATCGTCCTTTTTAGGAAAGTCGGCCCGGTAATGCCAAAAACCCCAGCGGCTCTCCTTGCGTTCCAAGGAAGCGGTAGCCGATAGTTTGGCGCAGAGAATAATATTTTCCACCTCCAGGACCTTAAAGAGATCGTGAATGTCGCGGATACGCACCTTTTCACGAATTTCCTTCCGGAAGCGGTCCATCCACCACAGGGCCATGTTCAATTTATAGGCATTCTTCGGCGGGGTCACATAGTCGCTGATCAAACGGCGGACCTTGTATTCGAATTCCTCAATGGACACCTCCTTATCTTTTTGCTCCATTCGTTGCCGGAGGTCCCGTTTTAGTTCCTGCAGGCCCGTTACGATTGCCTTTTTGGCCCCTGGGTTTTTCCGGGCATAAGCCGTGGCCTCTTCAGCAGCAATCTCGCCGTAAACAAACGCTCCGCTCAGATGGCCTCGGGCGACCAGCGAAACGTCCCCGGCCGCATACAGTCCGGGTAGCGTTGAGGTAGCGTCCTGGTTTACGTAAATTCCTGTCATGCCATGCCCGCCGCAGAGATAAAATTCCGTAGGCCAGAGTTCGATATCGCCGGTCCGGAAATTGACGCCCCGCCCTTCGAAGAAGCGTTGCTGAACCGGCCGCTCTGTCGTAAAGAGGATGTCCTCGATCTCCCGGATCTTGGCTTCGGGTAGGTGCTTCATGCGGATCCGCAGGGGGCCCGCATCTTTCCGGTGTTCCAGGAGCATCGATTTTATGGAAGGATGGTTGTCTTCCAGGTGGACATCCATGGCGGTGAGGAGGTGGGCTCCGCGGGTTAAGGTAATGTAAAGAAGCGGCGCATTGATATCCTTGATGATATAATAATTCAGCGTGTATTCAAAACCCGTGAGTTCCGCACCGGCCCGAAACGCCATGGCGTACCCATCCCCAGTGTTGCCCGGGAAATCATAGACCCCATAAAGATAACCATTGTTGGGTAACCCAAAACGCGCGGTTCCTCCCGAAGATAGGATTACGGCTCCCGCATGGCAAACGACCAATTCGCCCGTGTGGATGTTGATGCCAGTGGCCCCGACGACCCCCCCTTCCTCGACCATCAATTGTAACCCCATAAGCCGGTTAAAAACCTGGCAGCCCAATCCGAGTAAGCGCTTGGCCAGGATGGTCTTCAACTCCGGTTCCTTCATGGACAAGCAGAATTTACCTTTCGGGTGGACTTGCAGGAGCTCATAATTTCCCTCCGGATCCCTGGGGAAAAAGACCCCCCAGCTTTCCAATTTTTTCATCAGCGGGTAGCTGCGTTCGGCCATGCGATAATTGACCGGTTCGTCCATGACGCCTTCACAGGCGATCCCATTGGACTCGACGTAAAGCTCAGGTGTGGTCTTTCCCGGAACGGCTACAATGTTCAGGGCATCCATCCCCCGGGCAATGCAGCCGCTATACAGAATATGCCCCTTTTCGAAGATTACGACTTTCTGGGCGGGGTCAACTTCTTTGGCCCGGATCGCGGCCATCGCCCCCGCGCTTCCCCCGCCAATAATCAGAACGTCCGCATACACATGGGACTCTCTGAATTCCATAAAATCCTCCTTGGAACCGTCTTAGAACTTTTCCTTACCCGTTATCCAATGACTCTTGGGTTGCGCATGGCTCTACTCATACGATATGATACATGATAAGTCAATCTATACATAGCGACATAAATAATTGCGCATGTGGATTGTATTTATGCTCATATTGAGCACCTTTCTGCATTTTGCATGCGCATAAATTCATGACGGCGTGTATATTATCGTAAGAGCGTATTCTTGGGGCAGAGGTTGGCAATGATTTCGGAAGGATTTTACTCATTTAACCGCGACCGCTTGAATAAAGAATTGATCTTCACCCTTCCCGGCGGTTCCTTACTACTACCTATTCTTGCTGAGATTCTGGACAGAAGAAAAAAACGCCGCATTGAAAATACTCCCTGAATTCAGATTTACTGAACGTCACCAGAAAAAGAATTTCAGGGGAGAAATTTTTGCGGACTTCGTCAGGTGGAGGAAAAGGGAATTCTCTGTTGCCGATCTTCTCCGCTGCCATTACCCCGCTCCGGGGTCTCTTCAAAAAGCAAAAATCCGTTTAAAGCGGGTTGGGCAAAATAATTTTTCTGGCAATTAAATGGCCCAACTATGCTCTTTCTAACGATCGTAATCCGCCTTTCTCTTTAGCCTATATTTCCTTTTAGTCCTATGGTCTCCGCTACCTCTTGCATTCCTTTGATCGTATCTTCGATCAGTTCCTCTAAGCTAACTCCCAATCTCTCAGCACCCTTTTCAATGACCGTCCGGTCTACACCGGCAGCGAACCTTTTGTCTTTCCATTTATTCTTTACCGACTTGCCGGTTACCTCCAAAACGCTCTTGGAAGGTCGAACCAAGGCAGTTGTCACCACGAGTCCCGTGAGCTCGTCAATGGCATAAAGGACTTTTTCCAGGTCCGTTTGGGGCTCCTCGTCTGAGCATATCCCCCAGCCGTGGGAAACGGCGGCCCGAATATATTCCTCTGGCCAATGGTGCTCGACAAGGATTGTTCTCGTTTTCCGGCAGTGCTGATCCGGAAATTTTTCATAATCGAGATCATGAATCAGACCGATTACGCCCCACTTCTCTTCATCCGCACCCCGTTTTCGGGCTATATAACGCATAACCCCTTCGACGGCGTAAGCGTGCTTGCGCAGGCTATCACTTTCGTTATACTGGTGTAAAATGGCTAGGGTCTCTTCGCGGGTTGGTACCTTTGGTTCCATTATTTCACTCCTTCTTTTTTTTCTTACTATTACTTATTTCCCCACCGCGGTCAAGTCCTCTGCAATGCTTGCTCCCCAACCCCCTTAGGAGACTGGCCACGGGTTAGGGGTTGTGTGTCTTGTCTTACCCCTTACGGTATACTGCTTGAGCGGCGCTGGATGCGTAACTTCCCTCCTTTCCCCGTTTGTCCAGGTGTTCGATGATTTTCTTGGCTACCTGCTCATTCCATCTATTTTGGTGACTATCCATTATTAACCTCCTTGGTCGATTTTTAATCGAAATCTACACCTTCTGGCATAGCCTGTCAATTTTTAAACTCTAAACCAGGGATTTCTTCTATGTTCAAATTCAGGGTTTCTCTGGAATCCAAAGTAGAGGCTCCTAATCAGAATATTGAGAATTTTAACCGGCAGTTTCAGCTGGGAGAAAAAGAAAGGGAGGCTGTCGAATGGGGTTGGGAGCAGGAAATGGGAGATAAATTTTCTGAAGAGGTTCTCCCCATTCTTTTACCGATCATTGCCGGCAGCAGCTTTTTCTTGGTCGATTTTTTCGTGCAGCCACATGGACATGAGCTGGGTGCAAGAAAGTCCTTTTCGGCGGGCGATGCGCTTCGCCATGGAAAGATCAAACGGGTCCATACGGAGGGAGACCGGCTGCCGGGTGGGGCGGTAGGCTTTGAAAATTACTGATTGTTCAAGAACCTGGGCAGTTTCTCCCGGTTTTTCTTGGGCTATGGAGGTATCCCAGGAGCGGGCTTCTTTTTGCAGTCTCTTTCGTATTTTTTCTGGCAGTTTGTTCATTTTTTAAGCCTCCTAAAATAAGCTCGCTGGGTTGAAGGCATCATGGGAAAGGCAGTCACGCATCGCCAAACCCCAAATTCAGGATAAGGAGCAATGATAGCTTCCACACACAAGCCGGATGCATCAGTACCCCAAAGTCTGTATCGATATTCACTCATCCGGCCTATTTTCTTTTTGCTTCTAAGCGCGAGGGTCGGGTAAGGACCCTCGCCATAATATACTTCTTCTACCTGCTCCGGCCTAAGCCCATGTTTCGCGATGTGTTCTATGTTATAATCATCCCAATCAGGTTCAAGGCCCGGATCTGGCGTGATCATAATACATCGTAATGTAATTTTTTGCATACGTCAAGAGAGGGAGTCAGAGCGGCCTAAGTAATTTGATCGAGGGATTGAATATCCAGGTGGAGGAAAACGATGGCAAAAGTCAGGTGCGCGATATGCAACAAGGAAACGGACTCCGGGAACTTAGGCGTAAAATATTGTCCCAAATGCGGCCTTTGGTTTTGCTACGAACATGCCGGACCCAGTAGAACGCAGTGCCCAAAATGCAGATCGTATTCTTTGCAATGAAAACCAAATCTCGTTAGATAATAGGATAGGAGAGGATACTTTTAGATGTCTTTGCTAATAGAAGAGCATTAGAGATCCAATATTAAAACGAGTGGCACACTTCTTTTCTAAATAACAATTTTGATGATTTTGAGCAACGTCCCGGTTTTCCGTGGAAAAATGGAATTTCCCTCCAGACTCTCTACAGGTTGTCGAGTATAATCTCCCTTCCAATAAGGCCAACTCGTTTTCGGTGACCATGGCGGAAGTTGAAGGTATAAAGGGGTACATTCGGGGAAGTGTAAAGGATATGCAGTCCCTTTTAAAAGATCCCGAGAACAATATCCCATTGCCTGAGGAGCAATTCAGCAAAGTGGAGAACGAGCGGGTAAGTCTCAGATGTAATTTTAGGAAAGTCTGCAGAATTTAGAGAGGTGATCCATTTCTTAGAATTCTATATTCCCAAGTACCTATAGTTGGAAAGCCTTGATATCTATGGTGCCGGCGGTCGGAATTGAACCGACACGTCCCCAAGGGACACGGGATTTTGAGTCCCGCGCGTCTACCAGTTCCACCACGCCGGCACATCAGGCCAAGATTAAAAAGAACGGGGAAATCAAAAGAATTATAATGGGCGGTGGAAGCCATGTCAAGAAAAAATAAAAATTGTTGACAGAGTGATATTTTAACCTTAAAATTGCATCTACGCTATATGTGGGGCTGTGGCGCAGCTGGGAGCGCGCATGAATGGCATTCATGAGGTCAGGGGTTCGATCCCCCTCAGCTCCACCAAATAAAAATGGGGTTACGTCAACTTGATGTAACCCCATTTTTTTCGTATAGCCGCTACCAAAGGTTAAAGTTTGCTCGCAAAGATTGTTATGAGAGATTTTTCGATGGACTTCAGTTTCTTACGGGCCATCGGTGATCTGCCGTCCGCGCCAGGAAACGGGTGGACCCTTCCATCGGTAGGGCAACTCGATCTTCCCGCCAGGTTCAGCTGCCTACAACGGCGATATATTTATTGCCTTCGCCATAGATAATTACTCGAACCCAGGTGGTGGAACATCGGTAAAACCGCCCGGTGCCACAGTGGAGGGCAAGTAAAAGCTTCATTAAAAGATAAGAACCCCTTCTTTTTTCAATTGTTCGATTTCTTCCTCAGAAATATTGATGGATTTCAAAAGCTCACGGGTTCCTTCTCCTACGGCGGGGGGATTGATGCGTAGGCCAAAATCATAAGCGCCCAATCGAACGGGGATGCGGGGAAGCTTGGTCCGACCTCCGCCGGGAAGTAAAATTTCTACAAGGCTTCCACCTTCGTTCAGTTGCGGGTCTTGAAAGAGGTCTTCTGGTCTGGCAATCGGAGCAAAAGGAATTCCCGCCTTCTCGCACAGCTGGATGATTTCCTCCTTGGTTTTTTCCTGGAATATTTTCCTTAATTCAGGAATGAGCCAGGGCCGCTGCTCAATCCGGGCGTTGTTGGATTGAATCCTTTTATCCGCTGCTAAATCGGGACGCTCGAAAATCCGGCAAAAACTCTCCCATTGTTTGTCACTGGTAATTCCGATGAAAATATCTTCGTCCCCTTTGGTTTTGAATATATCGTAAATGGCCCAGGCGCTTACCCGTTTGGGCATAGGGGGAACCGCTTTCCCAGTAACGGCGGAATAAGCCATAAACTGGCCCATCAGGAAAGCGGTCGATTCGTATAAAGAAGCAATGACAAATTGACCTTTTCCTGTTGTCTGTCGCTCGTAGAGGGCTGCGAGGATGCCGATGACCCCGTAACTTCCTCCCATAATATCCACAACCGAAGCTCCGGCCCGCAGAGGCTGGCCGGGAGGTCCGGTCATATAGGCCAGACCGCCCATCATCTGGACTACTTCGTCCAAGGCCGGCCGGTTCTCGTAAGGGCCTTTCATGAAACCTTTCAGGGAACAATAGATCAGCCGTGGATTCAACTGAGACAATTCTTCATAGCCCAAGCCCAAACGTTCTACGGTTCCCGGCCCGAAGTTTTCGATAAAGACATCCGATTGCAGCACGAGGTTTTTTAAAAGTTCAAGCCCCTTCGGGGCCTTCAAGTCAAGGGCGAGACTTTTCTTGTTGCGGTTGTAGAAGGGGAAAAATCCCTGCCCGAACCCCATGAGTCGGCGGGTATCGTCTCCTTTGGGGACCCTTTCAATTTTGATCACTTCTGCCCCCATATCGGCCAGCACCAGGCCGCAGGTCGGTCCCATGACCGTATGACCCAATTCCAGAACACGGATACCACTGAGAGGGAGTCTCATGAAGAAACCTCGCTTTTCTTATTTTCTATTTTTCTAATTCCACTCCGAGGCCCCAAGCAGCAATAGAAACCCGCTTGATCCCTAGAAAATCTTAGTTTGACAGGGAACCGGATGATTTCAGTTGTTCATCCACCCACCGCAGATTTTCTTCAATCAGGTCCGGTATGGGAAGTTGATAGGGACAACGATCCTTGCACACCTCACAAGCGGTGCAGCTTCTGGCTTTATCGATGGCTTCCCGATGCCGGCCTTTTTGCAAAATCCCTTCCCCCATCCGTTTAACCATGGAGCGGATGCCCAGTACCACCTGAATGGGAATCTCTTCTGCACAGGGTTGACAGTAATCGCACCGCCGGCAGAAGACTTTTTCGTAGCGTTTTTGGATTTCTTCAATCTCTTTTTTCTCCTCTGGCGTCAGCGGCTGGCCCTCTTGGAAAACCTTCCAGTTTTCTTTGAAGAGGTCTTTTTGCTCCACCCCGGCAATCACCACAATGCCAGGCTGGGACAAGGCATATTTTAAAGCCAGCCCGGCTTTTTCGATGACCCCACCGGAAAAGGGCTTCATGGCGATCATCCCCACATTTTTACTTATGGCCCTGGGGATGACTTTTTCCCGGGCCAGAGGCTCGACAAAACTGAAACAAACCATGATGGTATCGAAAAGTTCGTCATCCAGAGAACGATCCAGTACATCTAGGCTGTGGCTGGTAATCCCGATATGGCCGATCAGGCCTTCTTCCTTGGCCTTCTTCAGGCTTTCCAGAGCCCCTCCCGGAGAAATCACTTTCCGGTAATCCGTCTCATCCTTCACAAAGTGGCATTGGTAAAGATCAATGTAGTCCCTCTGGAGCTCTTTCAGACTTACCTCCAAGTCGGCGCGGGCGCCATCCGCGGTCTTACTATGGGATTTGGAGGCCAAGATAACTTTTTTATCCGTTTGCTTCAAGGCCAGGCCAATTCGCCGCTCGCTGGTGGTGTAGGCCCGGGAAGTATCGATAAAATCAACCCCCAGGTGGATGGCATGTAAAACCGTCTCTACCGCCTGGGTTTCGCTTACTCGCTGAATGGGAATTCCCCCGAATCCGAGCCGATACACCTCAAGTCCTGTTCTCCCGATCACTATCCTTTCCATACACTCCCCTAATCTTTTTAATATTTAATACTTCTCCCCGAATTTAACCAACAACATGACATCGCAAAGATTTTAATATATGAGGTCAGAGCTTCCATTGCAACCTTTTTTCCATATGCCCTATTCCTTCCCCTTCCTCCTGATCATCTATTCCCGCGGACTCCAAGTGGAAGGTTCGTCCCGCTCTCGCTCTTCTTGTCTTTTTACGCCCATTTTCTCTTGTTGGCCTCAAGAAGGTTGCAATCCTGATAGCAACCTTTTATTATTAGTTTACCTATTATGAAAGATAAAATCTCTTTTCCCATTCTAACCTTCCCGCGGGTCTTTTACGGGTGGTGGATAGTTCTCCTTGGTTCTTTGATCCTGGCCGTAGGCGCAGGTATTCTTTCCCAAGCCTTTGCGGTTTTTTTCCTGCCATTGAAGCGGGATCTGGCCGTAAGTAGTGCGGCCATCTCTCTCTTATACGGGGCCGCCCGCCTGGAAGGAGGCGCAGAAGGCCCCCTCGTTGGGTATTTAATCGACCGGTTTGGACCCCGGGTGGTGATTATTGTCGGGGCGACTTTGTCGGGAATTGGGCTCATTCTGCTTTCCCTGGTGCATAGCTTTTTCTCCTTTTTCTTTATCTATATTTTTATCATTTCTTTAGGGTTCAACGCCGGTTTTTTCCATCCTGTCTACGCCGTTGTAAACAGTTGGTTTATCCGCCAGCGGGGGCTGGGGTTTTCCATCACCGGTGCCGCGACAAATATTGGCGGAATGGTTATGGCTCCTTTGCTTTCCTATTGGATCTTAAACTTTGGTTGGCGCACGGGGGCCGTCCTCGCCGGTCTGATTATTCTGGTCGTAGTCCTCCCCGCCGCCATTCCCATACACCGGACCCCTGAAGCTCTGGGACTTGCGCCGGATGGCCGGTCTCCGCAAGAGAGCCCCCCAAACGCTCCCAACCCAATGCCCGATGGAGCCGCGGAATTGAACTTTTCTTTTGGAGAAGCCTTGAGAACTTTAAATTACTGGTTATTATTTTTCAGCATCTCCCTTCGGGTTCTGGTCACCGTCGCCTTAACGATTCATTTTGTCCCCATTCTGGTATGGCAAGGAATGAGCGAAGAAGCAAGTGCCTATTTAATAAGCCTATTTGCCTTCTGCGCCATCATCACCACGCTGGTAAGCGGCTGGATAGGAGATCGCTGGGATAAATCCCTTTTATGCAGCGTCGGTATCCTTGCCACAGTCTTGGGAATGCTGGCTTTGATGCTGAGTCAATCACCGGCCGCTCTTTATGCCTTGCCCCTCGGGCTGGCGATTACCATGGGAACCGTGCCCCAGAATTGGGCTTTGATTGGAGATTTTTTTGGACGACGCAGCTACGCCACCCTGAGAGGGATCGTAGGAATCGGAACTGGTCTGGGAACTTTTTTATCCCCGATCTATGCCGGCTGGATCTTCGACCGTAGCGGAAGTTATTATTATGTCCTTTTAACCTTCATCGTTATTCATCTGGGGGCCTCACTGCTTTTTGCAATTCTTTACCACCGTTCCCCGCAGAAAGGTCTCCTGGATTTATGAATTGATTTTTTTCCAATCCTTCTCTTCCTCGAACATCTTGGGGTCAGTTCTTGCCAGGCTGTTGCTTTTTGAAACTTTTTAACCAATACTCCTTAATCAGTTATGATCAATATAGGGGGGCGTTAGGGGAAAAGCGGATAATTCCCGGAGGGAAGTTATAGACTGATGAGTGTAGGAAAAAAGATGTTTTCTTTTCCTATCCCCTTCAGCTTATGTTCTAACTACCTCTTGGGGGCATTGGAAGGCGTTCCTGAGAACGTCTATTACTTCAGTTCTCGCAAGGCTTTATTGATCCGGCTCTCGAGGGCCATCTCCTGTTGATACTCTCCTTCTTCAAAATAATCTTCCATAAACCCTCTCTTTAACTCCAAGGATGAAGTCTTCCCTTCCTTGGTCAAACTTACCCGCCACAAACCCTTTTCCAGCTTCGCCTCCACTGTGATGGAAGGGCCCGCTTTTCCAGCCACGGCTTTGATTACCTGTTCTTTGCTGATCGCCATAATTTTCCCCGCTTATTTTTTTACTTGTACCCTAATTTATCACCGCTCTAAAAATCGGGCAAGAGGATTTATTTGCTCATGGGGATAACCGGGGGCCGAATATGGCTGTTCCCACCCGGACCAACGTGGCCCCCTCTTCAATGGCCACCTCAAAATCGTTCGACATCCCCATAGAAAGTTCGTTCACTACAATTCGGGGGATGTTCTCTTGCCTTAAGCGTTCCCCCAATTTTCTCAGCTTGATAAAATAAATTCGGGAATCTTCCGGATTTTCAAAGTAAGGGGGCATGGTCATAAGGCCTACGCCCGAAAGAGCCGGCATTTTGGACATTTCCTCAGCCATACGGAAAATCTCTTTTTCGGACGCTCCAAATTTGGTCGCTTCTCCACTCAGGCTGATTTGGAGTAAAACGGGTAGGACCTTCCCTTGCTGTTCCGCTGCCCGGTTCAGTTCATTAGCCAGGTTAAAGCTGTCTACGGAGTGGATCAAATCGAAGAGGCGAACAGCCATTTTGGCTTTGTTGGTTTGCAGGTGACCGATTAAATGCCAACCCACATTGTGCCCCACATTTTCGATTTTTTTCTTGGCCTCCTGTACGTAATTTTCCCCCAATATTTTCACTCCGGCCTGGATGGCCTGGAGCACGCGTTCCGTTGCTACGGTTTTGCTGACAGCCACCAGGCGGATTTCCTCGGGATTCCTCCCGGCGCGCCTGGCGGCCATTTCTATTCGCTCCTCAACCCGCGCTAAATTTTCCGCAATATCCTGCATTTTTCTTCCTTTTGGCCACAGAGATCACAGCGCGGCATAGCCGCAACCAAAAAAACATTAGCCACAGAGGGCACAGAGATCACAGAGATATATAGATAAAGAAAGGTCATTAAAAAAAGACAATTTAGGATACAGATAACCACGGATAAACATAGATAAAATTGAAAAAATCTTAATAAAATTTTCAGAAATTGAACGTTAGTAGTACAGAGAACACAGAGATTTTTTCAGAAAGTCGAAAATCAAAGATCGGAAAAAGTAGCCAAATTTTTTCACTTCATCACCCATTTGGTTTTTTACGTTTTTCGTTTTTAGCTATTAAGCATTGTTCCTCTGTGGCCTCTATGCCCTCTGTGGCAAAAAAATCACCCGCCCCTAATGCCCGTAAATCCTCGATGACTTCACAGAGTGGTAAACCCACTACATTGGTATAAGAGCCTCTGACTTCTTGCACCATAAAAGCCGCCCTTCCCTGAACCGCATAGCCTCCGGCCTTGTCGAAGGGTTCACCGGTGTCCACATACCATTGAATCTCTTCTGCTGAGAGGGTCTTGAATTTTACCCAGGTGGTAACTCTTCCTTCTTTTCTTTGCGGGGACGATGCGTTCAAGATACAATAACTGGTGAGCACGCGATGTTCTCGCTGACTGAGCAACCGGAGCATTTCTTCTGCTTCCAGACGATCTTTGGGCTTGCCCAAAATCTTCCCATCGATTTCCACCACCGTGTCCGCGGCCAACACCCAGCGACCCGGATTTTGCGCGGCAACATCTTCAGCCTTGGCTCGGGCCAGCCTCATGACATGTTCCTCCGGCGATTCTCCGGCAAAAAAATTTTCATCGGCTCGGCTGGGAATCATCTCGAACCGGATACCTAACAAGGCCAAGAGTTCTTGCCTTCGGGGGGAGGCCGATGCTAAAATAATAAAGTTGTTACATTCTCTCTTCATCTTCGCGACACATTAAAATTGATAGTCTTATTTTAGCCACAGAGGGCACAGAGATCAGAGAGCTATAAGCAAAATCTTTATAACAAAAGACAAAATGAAAAATCTTAATAAAAATTTCCAGAATTTGAAGGTTAGTAGTACAAAGGTTTAGAGAAAAGCTTTTATTCATAAATATGTTCGCTCTGTGTTCTCCGTGTGCTCTGTGGCAAATTTTGCTTTTTTACGAATTCATTAAAATTGGCCCAATGTTTAGCAGACGATTCATTATCCCAACATCATCTTTTTTCATCTAAGGAGTGTTCTATGCCTTACCAGGAGCTAACCGTTCGCACCCATAACCGGATCGAAGGGGTGGACATCACAGCCCAGATCCAGAAACTCATTCGGGAGAAAAAAGTGGAAAGTGGACTTTTGGTCCTCTTTGTCCCCCACACAACAGCCGCCTTAACCATTAACGAGAATGCTGACCCCAGTGTTCAACAAGACATCCTTGCTGAACTCAACCGGCTTATCCCGCTTGCCGGTCCCTATCAGCATGCCGAAGGCAATTCAGCCGCCCATATCAAATCTACCATAATCGGCCCTTCCCAAACCCTTTTGATCGAGGGCGGGCGACTGGCGCTGGGAACCTGGCAGGGATTGTTCTTCTGCGAATTCGATGGCCCGCGCACTCGAAAAGTTTGGGTCAAGATCATTCCGGAATAAAAATCTTACCATTGATCATCACCATCCTCTTCCGGGGCAAATCGTTCATACCCCACTCCGGAGAGTTCGGCAATAAATCGAGACGGCCGTTGGATCATGTTCCTTCTTCCCCGGTCAGGGGCAAACCGCGGATAGCAGAGGAAAAGTTTATCCCGGGCCCGAGTGATCGCCACATAAAAAAGTCTACGCTCCTCTTCCTCCCCCTCCCCGCCTGATTCCAACAGGCTCCGTACCGAGGGAAACCGCCCTTCGGCCAACCAGATGATAAAAACCACTGACCATTCTAATCCCTTCGCTTGATGCACAGAGCTTAGCTTTACTGTCCCATTCTCATCTCTTCCCCGAACGGGAGTGGACTCTCCCTCGAGGGAAGTAAGGAGAGCCAACTCGCTGAGAAAATCCTGACAGGAGGAATAGCGGTAAGCGAAAGCGGCAAGCTGTCGCAGGTCATCCATGCGGGACTCATAGTCAGGATATTTAGACTGGAGATAGGATTCATACCCTTCTTGCAGAACCCGCTCAATCATCGCCCCCGGGCCGGAGGTCTTTTCGAGATCACGAAGCATAGACAGGGTTCGGCTGAACAGACGCCAATTCTCCCTAACCCGGCCGGGAATTTTCTGCAGTACCTCTGGGGCATCCATAGCCGTTTGTGGATTCAAAAAGCCGGAAAGAACCATCTGCCATATTTTATGGGCGGTGCTTTTGCCAATCTTAGGATAAAGCAGAAGAACCCTTTTCCAGGCCAGTTCGTCCAGGGGATTGCTGGTGATTTTCAAGTAGGAACTCACGTCTTTGATGTGGGCTTGTTCGAAAAATCGTAAACCTGACCGCACTTCATAAGGAATTCTTCGCCGGCTTAACTCCATCTGCAATTCCATGGAGTGATAATGGGCCCGGTAAAGAACAGCCATTTGCGCCAGGGGGACTCCCTGTTGGTTTATTTCCTCCAATTTTTGGGCCACGAAAGAAGCCTGTTCCATGATGTCTTGAACTGGAACCAGAAAAGGCCTGGAGCCTGGCGGGCGAATAGTTTGCAACTCTTTCGGGAACTGGTAGCGATTGTGGACGATGCTGGTATTGGCCAGATGTAAAATCTCAGGCGTGGATCGGTAATTGACCTCCAGCTTGTAGATCTTCGAACCTGGGTAACGCTCCGGAAAAGTGAGGATGTTGGCAAAGTTGGCACCCCGGAAAGAATAAATTGATTGAGAATCATCGCCCACTACCATGATGTTCCCATACTGCTTGGCCAGAAGGTCCAGCACATCGGCTTGGAGGCGGTTGGTGTCTTGGTATTCATCGACTAAAAGGTGTTGAAATTGTTCATTATAACGCTTCCGCACTTCTGGATGTTCCCGGAGGAGGGTTTCCCAATAAAAAAGGAGGTCATCGAAATCCATGACATTTAGCTCTCGCTTCCGGTTCCGATAGCGCTCAACCACAGCCTGGATGTCATCCAAAAAGCCATGAAAATAGGGAACCCTTTCTAAAACAATCTCAGCGATTGGCTTGCGCGTATTCACCGCTAACCCCCAAAGGCTTCCAATAACTTCTCCTTTGGGAAATCGGGACTTTCTGGGATTGATCTTCAGGTCGGATAGGCAGGAATTCATCAATTTTTTGGCGTCATCCCGGTCAAGGATTGAATAGTTGGGCTGATATCCTACTAATGGGGCATGCCGGCGGAGGATCCGGTTGCCGATATGATGGAAAGTTCCCCCCCATACTCTCCCGCCCGCTCCTCCAGCGTTGGGAACAAGAAGTTCTACCCGCTGGAGCATTTCCCGGGCAGCTTTATTCGTGAACGTGAGTAACAGAATTCTTGAAGGATCTACACCCGACTCGATTAAATAAGCTACCCGGTAAGTCACGACTCGGGTTTTACCGCTACCCGCACCGGCGATAACTAATATAGGCCCTCCAGTGGCCTTGACCACGGCCAATTGCTGGGGGTTTAGTTCCCCATCATAGTCCAGCAAAAAAGGACTTTTGATTTGCGGCAAAAGCACTTTGTTTTCTTACCTCTTTTCTACTTGGGAAAGTTTAATCTTGCTTTCTTGGATAATTTTACGAAATAATTCTTCGAAACCGGGAAATTCTCGGCCAAAATCTTCTGCTCCGTGGTGGGCTAAGCAATGTCCCAGCATCTGCCGGGCCACAAAATACCCTGTGCGCGGTGGTAGGCCGGCATTGGCATCTCCAGGTCCGAAAAAGATCGGAACGAGTTTTTCTGAGGCTAAATCCGCTCCGGCCAATTCCTGCAGCACCGTCTGGTTCTCCTGGCACCATTGCAGCCGCTCTGGCGTTAAGAATAGATGGCGGTGCAAGGGGATCTCCGGGTAAACAACTTCGCTAAAAAGGACGGAAAGTCCCTCGGCCACAATAAAGGAGAGGAGCGGACGTTCTTGGGGGGATAAAAAATTCCTGAGGAGGGAACGCTGGGCACAATGGCAATATTCATGGGAGACTAAAAGGGAAACATCTTGAAAGTCCTTGAAACGCTCCAACCCGAGAGCGATGGATGGCCAACCTTCTACTTCCAAGGTTGTGCCATCAGCACTGAAGAAACCTACAAAGAGATACACCAGGGGCTCCGGATTCAGGGGTAGAGGTACCCGACATCGACTCAGGGCCTCTTCAACCAAGACCGCCGGATCCTGGGATTGAACCAATGATCTAAGCTGGCCATAATCTTCTTCTTTGATCTTTCTGACCCTGGCGGCTATCTGCGGCGAGTCAAAATGGTTAAATGTCTTCCAGTAGGCGTCAAAAAAATTTTGATGAGGTTGGATATAAAGCCGCTGATAGGTCGACCAAGGGTCTTCTTTTCCTATCTGTCCCAAGAATTCGAAAAAATCAAGGTATAAAGGTTTTATGGGCATCGAATTAAATGATCCAATAGATTAGCCACAGAGGACACAGAGATCACAGAGCTATAACCAAAAAATTAGAACAAAGAACAGCTTAGAACACGGGTGAAAGCAAATAAATCCCGTTAAAATTCTTTTTAAAAAATCTTAACAAAATTTAAAGAATTTGAACGTTAGTAGTACAGCGCGGCAGAGCCGCAACCAAAAGAGTCACGCAAATTGTAGGGGCAACCCTCCGTGGTTGCCCATTTTACGGGCGGCCACAGAGGGCCCCCCCTACGTTTTTTAACAAAATTTCGAGATTTTGCACGTTAGTAGTACAGAGAGTTCGCTTGGCGCTTAGCGCTATGCGCATGGCGTTTTATCGTTTCATTCTCTGTGACCTCTGTGCCCTCTGTGGCTAAAATTTCCTAAAGTATTGACCAGAGAAAAGCCAATAGCCCGGAAAATATGAAACTCCCGTCTACCACTCCTTCAAATAAAAAACCTCTTCCCAGAATCCTTTTCTGGTAAAGGAAATAATAGGCCACGACATACCCAAGAGATATCAGCAGAAAGTAAGTGACCGTTGTGGCCCATTGTAAAAAAGGGGCAACCGTCAAAATCCCGCCCAGCAAGAAAAGAAGCCACACGACTAAATTTTCAGACTTTCTCTTTCCCAAAACGATGGGAATGGTTTCTTTGCCGACCATCAAATCCCCCTGGATATCTTTGAAATCGTACAGGGTGGACCGGATGAATACCAAAATGGTGCTGAAGAGAAAAGCCAGCAACGATCCCGTTAGCAACCTTCCCTCCTGGGCCAACGGGGGGAGGAGTGAAGTCACCATCCCCCAGGCCAGGGCGACGAAGATGGTCTTCGAACCCGGGATGTCTTTGAGTTTCTGGTAGCGGGTTATCTTCCCGGGGCGGCTGGGGAAAAGGCGAAGGTTATAAATCATCCCCAAAGCTGATATGGCCAGAAGAAGAATAAAAGGTAAGGTCCCCTGGAACCAAGATAAGGTCAGGGCTACAATCGCCGAAAAGATTCCGGCGGCGATCATCCAATTCCCATAGCGTTCATAAAATTCCATACGACCCGGCTGATTGAACCTTTCGGAAGGCTTGTCGGCTAAACGATTGAGGACGTGCATGGAAAAAACATAGAGGGAAGCAACCACAGACCAGGAAAATTTCGGCTCCAGGCCCTGGATTAAAACGCTGGCATAGGTCAAACACCCGGCCCCAAGGGCCAAGAGGAGGTAACTAATAGTAGCAAGACGACCTGATTTTTCTAAATAATAAGCTATCCCCTTAGGCATTTGGAGCGCCTTGAGGCGTTCTACTACCTTCGAGATTAACCAGTTAGGTGTGGAGGCACCGGCTGTAACGCCGATGACGGAATACCGAATGAGGGCTCCCAGGTCCAGGTCTTTTTCGGTCTCCACATGAAAGGTTGGAACACCAGCTCTTTCTGAAATCTTGACCAAGCGGCGGGTATTTCCGCTTTCCTTCCCACCCACGACTACCATGGCTTCGACTTTCCGGGCTAAATTTAAAACCTCATCCTGACGCCGATGGGTAGAATCGCAGATGGTGTTAAAAACCTCCGCTCCTAAGAATTTACTTTGAACCGCTTCGGCAACAATCTGGAAATGGTTTCTGTCCTGCGTAGTCTGAGCAACTAAACAGACCTTATCCATCGGCGGTAGCGATGCCAACTCTTCCGGAGAATTTACCACAAACCCTTTCCCCTGCGCGTATCCAAGCAAACCAATAACTTCGGCATGATCCTTTTCTCCTACAATTACAATATGGTATCCCTGCAAAGCATATCGCTTGATGATTCCTTGAACCTTACCAACATGGGGACAGGTAGCATTTACTATGTGCACACCCGTATCTTTGATCTTCTGCCTTTCTTCCGGGCTCACCCCATGGGCCCGAATGATTACTGTTACAGAGTTTCCTTGGTGGGCGTTAGAAAATGATGCCTTCCCTTCAGGGAGCGTTTTCACTCCCTTCCCTTCGAGGATTTCGAGAACCTGAGGGTTATGGATTAACGGCCCATAAGTAAAGATAACGCCAGTTTTCTTCATGGCCGCTTCCAGGACCATGTCCATGGCCCGGCGGACTCCCATACAAAAGCCAGCATTTTTTGCCAATCTCACTCGCGCCATTTTTCAGATTTCGCCAGATTTAGCAGGACTTCCCATTTCCCTTTAAAAATATTTTAAAGCTTATCGGAATTTTTGAGGGGTGTCAATATGCCCCGTGCCGATGCAACTTGCTACAAACCTAATGACAGACCTTCAGGTTCATGAAAATCTATCAATGATCTTCAGTTTTTTATTCTTTCCAATTATGATGGTTTCGTAAAAAGTCCCTTTTCCCCCATTTTCGTCATTCCGCGAAAGCGGGAATCCAGTTAATTCAAGTAGTTCTGTCCCGCCATAGGCGGGACTGCTTTCGCAGGAGTGACGGCTTTTCTGACTTTTTACGTGGTCATCGATTTTAGTTATGGTATAATTTTAATTCTGGGGCGATGAAAATGAAAAAAATTTCTGGCCTCGTCATTTCCGCCCTTGCCTATGCGGGGGTAACCCCGGCAGGAGTGACATAGAGAACGGAAATAAAACAGGTCTCAAAAGGGAAGGGAAGATGCAAAAGGGGTTCACCCTTGTTGAACTTCTAATAGCTATTGCAATAGCGGCTATTCTTGCAGCTATAGCTATACCGCATACGGGCACCATTGTAAATACTTATAGATTAAATGGTGCTGCAAGAGTGGTCTGGAGTGATTTACAAAATGCCAAGATGACGGCAGTGAAAGAGAACAAGAGTGTAAAGGTTAATTTTAGCACTCCCTCTTATAATTTTGTCAGGGTTGAGACAAGCGAAGTAATATTCACAAGGAACCTTGCAAATGACTACCCTAATGTTACCATCAGCAGTAGCGGTGGCAGCACAACATTCAACAGCAGGGGCATGGCAGATTCCACAACTATTACCGTAGGTCTATCTTCCAAACAAAAGAAGTTTACAATAGCATGGACAGGCAGGATACAAAGCTTATGAGGCTAAAGTATTTTTCAGATAAAAAAGGATTTACCCTTATTGAATTGCTGATAGCGATGCTTATTCTTGCGATAGGGCTGATGGCAGTTGCGGGTCTTCAAGTTACAGCAATACGGGGTAATGCCTCGGCAAAGTGGGTAACCGCTGCCACCACCTTTGCTGAAGAAAAAATGGAGAAATTTAAAAGCAAGGGCTTTTCAGATTCAGACTTGACCAATACGGACTGGACTACGCCGGAACCTATACCGGGTGCTGATAATTTTTCAAGGCAATGGAAGATTACAGAACCTGCTGCAGGCAATCTCAAATTAATTGAGGTGCGTGTAATTTGGTCAGCTATTGGTGTAAGCAAACAGGTTGATATTTCTTCATACGTGGCGAAATGAGGAAGGTGTCCGATCATAAAGGCTTTACGCTCATTGAGCTATTGATATCAATGGCGATACTGGGGCTTGTGCTTGCTGCGCTTACATCCCTTTTTACAGGCACTAATAGGATTTATTCAGCGCAGAGCCTGGTTGTAACAATGCAGGGTAATGCGCGGGCGGCGGTGGACTTTATTACGAGGACAATGAAAGGCCTCTCCACTACTACAGATATTAATGAAACCGCATGTACCAGCAGCATCACGTTTACAAACACAGAGGATTTTGGAAGGCCCACCGGAAGCAGTTCAACAACCCTGATTGATAACACAAAAAGCTGGACCGCAGATGGATGGAAGAATTTCAGGGTTACTATCACTGCGGGCACAGGGAGCGGCCAAACATCGATAATCAGCTCTAATACTGCGACTCAGCTTACTGTAAGCAGTAGTTGGACAACAGTTCCAGATAACACTTCAGATTATAGGATACTGTCAAGAAACGCATTTTCAATATCAGGCAACACATTAAACTACGCAAGAAACGCGAGTTCCGCTACTTCTCTCGCAGAAAATATTACCTGTTTTACCCTTCAGAGGTATAAGAGTGACGGCTCTTTAGCAACAAGCTGGACAGACACAGCGGGAATAAATATTACCATTTCTGCGGAAACATCGACCCCAAGACCCGATACTGGAACTAAGGGAACCTTTACCCTCACGTCATCTGTTGATTTGAGGAATTGAGCAGGAAATATTATGAGAAGTAAAAAGACAGATAAACACATTATACATGACGAGCAGGGGATTGCTTTAATTACAGCCCTTCTTATGCTTCTAGTAATTACAGCAATGGGAATTGCTGCAACAAATCTATCTATAGTCGAGGGTTGGCTTTCTGCTAATTATCGTTCTTCAAAACAGGCATTTCATGTTGCAGAGGCAGGCCTTGAGCTGATGAAGTATTATCTTCGAAATGATGCAAACACAGATTCTTCTGGGTGGAGCAATCAGACTTTTAATTTCCCTCCAGGAGCTATTACCGTTACCGCGGCACCAAGCACCTCGTACTACCCTGTTACCATTGCAAGTAATACCATCAATGTTGGAGGCGCCACAGGGATTTTTACGATCAAACTGAAAAATATAAAGTCCGGCGCAACATTTAATGATGATGAGATCATTGTGGAATCTACAGGAACAATCGCAGGTGCAACTGCCGTCATTGAAGCATATCTCAAAATGAAAGATTATGGGGCATGGAATAATGCGATATTTGCCGGTAGTAGTGCATCCGGTACAACGATAAAAGGAAATGCTGATATAAGAGGTTCTATGCACATATTGGGGACAGGATTAAAACCAACAGATTATGCTGTTAACATGTCAGGTGGCGCTATTATAGGAAATAACTATAATGACATGCATACATCATTAAAGGCGTTGATACCATCCATCGGTTCGCCTGAAAGCCTTGATGCAGAATTACGGGTTAAACATGGTAAAGTAGGATTAAGCGGCGCCGCAACTGTTGGGCGGCCAGAGACTACCTCAAGCAACAAGGATACTGTTTCAGGCACTTATGTAACAGATGGTTTTGGCGGAACTGCCGGATTATCAAGCGTCTATTCAGATAATGGGACTGGCCATGCCTACGATCTGGGCGATGATATAAGTTTCCCATCATTGAATAATCCATATACCGATCCCACAACAGGCACTTATTACGCTACTTATGCCGCTTTTTTGACAGCAAAGGCGTATGTGTATACCGGGGATTTGGAGATCAGCGGTAATACTCCAACTATTACAATAGGCGATGCTAGAGGCTCGATATCGTGGGATAAAACAACAGGCACTTTAACGATTTCTGGATTACTAAAGGTTGTTGGTAAGATAGATTTGGCGAATAAAAACAACCCAGTGACTTATAACGGCAAAGGGACTCTGTATTCAACACAGAGCGTTTACATCCATGACAACCTGCTTCCTTCTTCAGGTTTCCCGGCAACAAACGCCATGGGGCTTATAGCAACCCAGGATATAGAGATAGCAACAGGGGCAGGAGAATCTCACCTTAAGGCTGCTGGAGCCTTTTATGCCGAAGGCAAGATAGTGTCAGGAAAGCAAAACGAGATATTAGGCACCTTCGTTTCCAACTACTTTGATATGGGCAGTCAGGTGCCATCTATCTATCAAGTGCCGTCTCTTGCCAGGAACTTACCCCCATTCATGCCGGGAGGTAATCCAAGTTATGTTGTTACTGTAAAATCATGGAGGGTTAAGTAAAACTGGTTTCTTTTCCCTTTTAGCATCTTAATCAATTAGTAACGTTCAAAAGTTGGGGCAAAGGTTAATTTCGACGGTTTGGATGTGAATATTGAAATGATCTTTGATTCCCAGTTTCTCTTGCCAAAATTGTTCCCATTTATCCTTTGTGTATTGCTTGATCATGATCATTTTCGACAGATTTGCGACGGCGATGTCCGACCATCCCCAGGCGATCCTCTTGAGGCGGCGTCCGATTTCCCGGAATACCCGCTCCAGGAGAGAGGTAGTTTTGGGGGCAATCACACCCGGGGGGGGATGGGGGACGTTGCTCAAAAACTTCAAAATTATTTCACGCCCTCTTCTTTCCTAATGGCCATGGCAATGGCTGAGGCCCCTACCCCTAAATGGCGGGCAATCTCCGCCATGGGAATTCCCATCTCCCGATTCATGCGATACGCTAACTTCTTTCTCAACTCCGCTACCTTTCTCCTTTGGCTCCCTTCCCCAAGTTCTTCTTCCTTCACCCCTGCTTCCGCACACATCTTTTTTATCACCTGTTCAACTAAGCCCTTCCTCTTTTTGTGCCGCATTTGCGAGATTCATAAAAGAAGATAAACGCCCTTCTTTTCCTTGCAAGACGATTAAGGCGCAAGTCACGGAGATTGACCTGCGCCTTATTTTTTGCCAAAACGGGAGGCAATCTTGTTCTGCCTTGCGCCTCAAAGCTTCGCTTCCCTTTCCCACGGCCTGGACTTCATAACCTTCCCGCTTCAGGATCAAGGAAAGCATGTGGCGCATGGACCCATCGTCATCAACGATTAATATTTTTTTCTGTTCCATTTTTATCTCCGAAAAGACTATTCACCGCAGAGCAAGATCCAAGTTATAAATTAGCCACAGAGGGCACAGAGATCACAGAGTTTTAAAAACGCTGATTAAGGATAAATAAAGAATACGCGTTAAGCGCCCAAAATTAATGAAGATGCTAAAAGGTGCCAAAAAGGAATTTCCTATACTAT
>Ga0180009_10000186_pt1 | contig 96009 bp, 95 predicted proteins | sample OS_PC_MetaG_FD_123537 | JGI IMG/M metagenome (GOLD analysis project Ga0180009, IMG submission 123537) | Groundwater microbial communities from the Aspo Hard Rock Laboratory (HRL) deep subsurface site, Sweden - OS_PC_MetaG | ecosystem: Environmental > Aquatic > Deep subsurface > Groundwater... | reverse complement strand
TCAGAAAATGAGATCAAAGAAGTTCAAAGAAAATTAAATGATCGACCTCGTAAAGCATTGAACTTCTATAAACCTAACGAGGTCTTCAACAATATTGTTGCACTAGAAGTTTGAATCCACCTACAATTAACTCATAAATTCTTTTTTAAATCTAAAAAAAGCAATTTTAATCCAGCTTGCCTTTCTACTGCCTGCGTTGTTGCACTTACGAGTTGAATCCAAGATCTGAGTAGTTACGAAATTTATATGAAATACCAACAAAAACGCAAAAACAATTATTGTTGCTTGATATTTTCTCTAAAAAACAATATGCTTATAATTACCATTATCTAATAAATCTTGATTCCGTAGTTGTTTTTAATCAGCGGTTCGCTTGGGACCAACCGTCTCAAATTTCAGGTCCCAAATAAAACAGGAAGGAATCTATGAGTACAAAGACTATAAAATCAAACAGCGAAAAGGAAACTTCACCTATCGCTCGTTTGATCCAAATTGGCAGAAATAAATCATTTGTTACCATTAACGACATCCTCCAATTTTTTCCTGATGCTGAACAGGATGTTGAACGATTAGACAAAACCTTTGCAGTCTTGATCAGCGCCGGCATCCCTTATATTGAGGATGCGGAACTTCTCAAAGACCCTTCTGACGAAGATCTAAAGCAAGATAAAAAAAAAGAAAAGCAAGAGAAGAAGAACGAAGAACAAAAAACCTCTGATGATTTGGAAAACATTAATACGGATGATACGATCGGATTATATTTGAAAGAAGTCAGCCGTGTCCCGCTCCTGACAGCACAAGAAGAGATTGAACTTGCCCAGCGCATTGAAAGTGGTCGGATGGCCAGAGAAGAATTAGCGCGAGGTAACGTTTCCTCACGCCGCCGAATCAAACTGCGTTGCATGATTGAAGATGGTTGGGCAGCCAGAGACCATCTGATCACTGCAAATTCTCGTTTGGTGATCAGCGTTGCAAAAAAGTATATGGGTCGGGGGGTCCCTTTCCTCGATTTGATCCAGGAAGGTAATATCGGCCTGATCCGAGCGACCAAGAAATTCGAGTATCGTCGTGGCTATAAGTTCAGCACGTATGCCACCTGGTGGATCCGGCAGGGTGTTTCACGAGCGATTGCTGACCAGGGTCGAACCATCCGGGTGCCTGTACACATGGGCGCTCAGATTAATAAATTACTGCGGATCCAGGTCCAATTAACTCAGCGGTTAGACCGTAATCCAACTATTGACGAGTTAGCTGAAACGCTTGAAGTGCCGCCCAAAAAAGTTGAATACATGATCCGGGTTGCCAAACATCCTTTATCCCTTGAACTACCAACCGATGATGAAGGAGATTCAATGTTGGGTGATTTTATTGAGGATGATGAGACGCCTCCGCCAGATGACACCGCGACCTATAATCTGCTCAAAGAATATCTTGTCTCGGTCCTCGCTTCATTGCCCCCCCGCGAAGTCCGTATTTTACAACTTCGCTATGGCCTTTTGGATGGCCAATCGTACACGCTTGAGGAGGTCGGGCGAAAGATGGGCGTGACCCGTGAAAGGGTTCGCCAGATTCAAGCCCAGGCTCTCTCTCGACTGAGGCGTCCATCTATAAAAATACGCCTAAGAGATTATCTTGGTTAGTAACAGCAGACTAAACTTTTCTACTCTTATTTGGTTGTTAAGGTGTCAGCCTAAAATTAACCTTAGCGCCAAATGGCGCATCGCACAAGCCGTATTTTGATTCCCCTGATAATTGCTCCTCCGCCTGGCACAACGCCGACAAAAAACACTTTCGGCTTAATTGCCTGGGACTTCTATGTTGGAGTCGCACCAAATCCCAGAGCATTACCCCGGTTCCATGCAGGAGGACTGGTCGCAAATGGATTGGCGAAGGGCACTTATCCAAACATCTGGCTGAGGACAAACAAGGCTAACGCCAAAGCACCAATAAACAGGAGTAATCCTGCGACAGCGCCAACCACGAATTTGACCCGATTTGGGGGATCCATTGTTCCCCACTGGGTCTTTAGGTCAGATACATATTCCTGATCGCGTTCAGCTTTTGAAAACAACGCCTGAAAGATGGATTTGCGTTCTTGTTTATCATCGCTTTTTTTATTTTTTCCCATTGGCTCTCTTGAGATTCGCTGAAATATGACTGTTTGTATTATATACTTAATCCTGCCTATGCCCTGATCAGTTCTATATTTTCAGAATAAAACTCCTGGATTCTAAGAGAGTGTTTCCATTATCTTGAGCTTTCTAAGAATCCCATTAAATTGAACGGGTGTTATAATATAATCAAAGTCCAACCAAAAAACCAGAGGTTCTTATGAGTGAATTTATTACAATGAGGGACATTGACCAAGCAGCCGATGCCATCCGTGCGAGGACTGATATCCAACCGGAAGTCGGCATGATCCTCGGGACAGGGTTGGGTGATCTAGCGGAAAGTGTTGAAGACGCTGTCATTATCCCAACCGGTCAGCTCCCCCAGTGGCCCATTTCAACCGTACAGGGACATAAGGGGCGGTTGGTAATCGGGATATTGGAAGGGAAAAAGGTACTTGTACTTCAGGGACGGACTCATTATTATGAGGGTTATAGCATGGGACAAATCACACTGCCCGTGCGAGTGATGCAGCGTTTAGGCTGTGACAAGATGATTGTCACCAACGCAGCTGGCGCGATCAACCCGGATTTTGTTCCCGGAGATTTGATGCTGATCAAAGATCACATCAACCTGATCGGGATGGGCGGAGCAAACCCACTAAAAGGACCCAATCTTGAGGAATTTGGCGTTCGCTTCCCGGATATGAGCCAACCCTATGATAAAGAATTACTCCAATTAGCCCGGGAAGCCTGCACCGAGGCTGATATGCCCTATCATGAAGGGGTTTATGTTTCTCTGGCAGGCCCGTCCTTCGAGACCCCAGCGGAACTTCGTTTCTTACATGGAATCGGTTCGGATGCGGTCGGTATGTCCACCGTTCCTGAAGTGATCATCGCCCGCCATGGCGGGATGCGTGTGTTAGGCGTTTCAGGAATCAGCAATAAGGCTAACCTGGATGGCACTACGATCACCACCCATGAAGAAGTCCTGGAAGCCGGTCGGGCGCTGGTACCCAAACTGACCACCTTGATCCGTGGCGTATTGGCTAAGCTTTGAGCCTGGTCGTTTGGCAAGTCATCATTTGAAAACGAACGCATCTCATGGATGAATTTCTAAACAGCGTTCTGCGTGGCTTAGCCACCTATAGCGTTGGTATCTTTTTCATTCTGGCATTGGGCATTCTCATTTATATGAGAAATTTCTTGATGGGTTTGCGAGAGTGGCAAAAATCTGTCTTTGGTCTTGAACGCTCTCTTGCCCAACGGAAGCTGGTGAGAGCGACAACTGGATTGACATTGTTAATTTTGCTTGTCATTGGTGAATTTTTATTGGCAACCGTCGTTGTGCCACAGATGCCATCAGTGGCTGCAGAAGCAACACCCACCATAGATCCCTTTGCGACGCTCACGGCAACCCTTTCGGCAGCGGAGCAAGGCGCAACGCCGGTACCGACAGCAACAATCGGCCAGGAATCACTGATTTCAGAGTGTATTGAAGGCGTTACCGAAATCACCTCACCGGCAAATGGTGAGACTGTCAGTGGAACTGTTGAATTGATCGGTTCGGTGAACATTGAGAATTTTGGTTCTTACAAATATGAGTTTTCGACCACGGGTGCGGTAAGTTGGACCACCATCGCAGCAGGGAACACTTTAAAGCTGGATGAGAATTTGGGATTCTGGTACACCAGTTCCCTGACGCCGGGTGATTATTTGTTGCAACTCGTACCCTTGAACAACGCCGGTGAGGAAATGGTTCCATGTATCATTACTGTTGAAGTTGTGCCTGAGGAGTAATTTATTAATGCCTGAAATTGAGATACGATCTGCTGATCCCAACGATATAGAGAGTTTAACCGCATTTGAACACGGCTATTACAGCGAATACGTCTGGCAGATGGGATTGAATCTTGATCCGCAATCCGCACAGGTGGAATTCCGGCGTGTTCACCTGCCCAGGCGTGTCTTTGTCCCCTACCCGAGAAGACGAGAGAATATTTTTAAGGATTTGGACCAGGTTGAAGCTTTTTTGATCGCCGACCTGGAGAATCGATCGGTAGGTTATGTTAAAGTTTTGGCTGAGAAGGACTCGAAGGTCGCTCGTGTGACAGACTTGATCATCTCAGCACCCATGCGCCGGCAAGGGATTGCCTGCGGCTTGCTCCTGGCAGTTATGAACCTGGTTTCGAACCGTGATTTTCTCTACCTTGTTCTGGAAATACAATCCAAAAATGACCCTGCGATCAACATGGCAAGCAAGATGGGCTTTAATTATTGTGGATTTAGGGATCATTATTTCCCAAACCATGAATTGGCGCTATTCTACAGTCGGTTTGTGAGATAAAAAGAGCAGATTGATGATCTTTGGTATTTCTTGGGAAGGCGCGTTACAGACGATCAGCCAGATTTTGACAGCTGGTGTGGCTATCACGGCGTTTTCATTATTGCTTTATGCTTTTGCTTTTAATTTGCGTGAGCGGGTTGCCCGTTCTTTCATCCTAATTCTGTCCTGTGTTGTCATCGTCTATACAGCCGAATCTATGGCTGGGGCGAGTGGCCAACCCTTAATTGTCGAGATCATGCTCCGGTTAAAATGGGTCGGGATCATATTTCTTCCTGCAACCTATCTCAATTTTTCAGATTCTCTTTTAACCCTGACTGGCAGACCGAGCCGAGGACGGCGGTTGTGGGCTGTTCGATTGACATTCATCTTCTCGATCCTGCTCGTCATTCTCGTTCCCCTGAACATTCTCGTTGGTCCCTATGTGGAAACCAGTTCCCCAGCGCCATACCTCAGCCATACCCGCATCACCAATCTGTTTGCGTTTTATTATATAGGTGTGATGTTGGTAGCCGGGTCGCTCCTGTTCAGAGCCTTCCAACGCACTGTAACCAAGACCAGCAGGCGGCGGATGATTTATCTCCTGACAGGCGCGACAGCCGCTGCAATCGGAACTTACCCATATCTGCTATTTGGTTCAGGTTTGTTTTCACAAATTCCGATTATATTTTGGGCTCTTGTCAGTTTGAGCAGTCTTGGGGTGGGCGGCTTCCTGGTCATCATGGCTTATGCAGTAGCATTTTTCGGTGTCACCTGGCCGGACCGCCTGGTAAAAAGCCGGTTATTCAAATGGCTCCTGCGAGGTCCTTTTACAGCGTCCGCGGCGCTGGCGGTCACCACAATCATCCGGCGATTGGGATTAATTTGGGACCAAACCTATAACGCTTTTGTCCCAATATTCATGGTGGGGACGATCCTGTTTCTGGAGTATGTGATCACTTTATTGGCGCCTTTCTGGGAACGTTTATTGTTCTATGGCAGCGACAGGGATGATATCGCCATGATCCAATCCCTTGAAGACCATCTGCTCACGCGCACAGATCTCGGCCAGTTTTTAGAGATCGCCACGGCTACCATTTGTGATTTGTTACAGGTGAAGGGCGCTTTTATTGCAATGATGAATGGCAAGGGGTTGGAATTGTTAACCACAACAGGCGATGATAGCGTATTTAAGGCAATTGAATCCTCAGATGAGTTATTGGAATTATCATTGGAAAAAGGTTCTTCCATGCAGGGAGATTTCTTTTATTGGAGTGACCATCTCCTGATCCCGTTGGTGTATGATGACCCGCAAAACGGAAAAATCATGTTGGGAATCTGTGGTTTTCCATGGGAAGAAGATCGTGAAATGGAGGAAGAGCATCTGCACTCTGTCAATTTATTGGCATACCGCGTTGCCATAGCTTTACGAGACTGGCGAATGCAGCAGCAAGTGTTCAAGTCTTTGGAATCCCTCCAGCCACAGGTGGCATTAATCCAGCAATTACGAGCAGCATCCAGTTTTAATAAAACCAGTGTATTATTAGATGAAGCTGACCTTCCGGATGATGATTTCGTTACCTGGGTGAAGGATGCCCTTTCGCATTATTGGGGTGGACCCAAACTCACTGATAGCCCATTATTGAGCCTGAATATTGTTCAGGATGCGCTTAATGAATATGATGGGAACCCGGCAAATGCATTAAGAGCGATTTTGAAATCAGCCATCGAAAACATCAAGCCAGAAGGGGAAAGGCGTTTTACCGCGGAATGGATATTATATAATATATTAGAATTGAAGTTCCTTGAAGGGAGGAAGGTTCGCGAGGTTGCCACGCGTTTAGCCATGTCGGAGGCTGATCTTTATCGCAAGCAACGTGTTGCACTCGAAGCCGTCTCAAGGGCAATTATCGGAATGGAATTAGCAGCACGCGAAGAGGAACAATCATGACTGTGGCGCTCAAACTTGGAAATGATGGGGAGGATCAAAATATGAACGTCCAAGACGGAAAAGGAAATCCGGGCAAACCGCCAATTGAACCAGATGAGGGATGGTGGGCAGCAGTTTTATCGGATGAACCACTGGTTGAGGAAGAAGTTGAACCGGTAGAAACGGTGATTGCAGCAAGACCATGCCATGAGGATAAGTCGTCCTCATCGATCAATTGGGAAAAAATCCGGAAGATCTACACCGGTGACGAAATTGTTGAGTTGAATGTGGTGGGATACAATCGGGGTGGGGTTCTTGTTGCAGGGGAAGATTTTCATGGCTTCGTCCCCGCATCGCACCTTATTGAAGTGCCGGCGGAGGTATCTGAGGATGAACGTGAACAATACTTCACAAGCTATCTTGACCGTGGCATCTCCTTAAAGATTATCGAATGTGAACCGGAAAAAGAAAGAGTCGTATTATCCGAAAGAGCAGCTTTAGCGGGTGAGGGCAAGCGGCGGCATTTATTATCCAGCCTGAAACCCGGCGATAAGGTCGATGGCATGGTCACAAATTTGACCGACTTTGGAGCCTTTGTGGATCTTGGTGGATTAGAGGGATTGATCCATGTTTCTGAGTTGTCCTGGGGTCGGGTTCAGCATCCATCGGATATTCTCAAGGTTGACGATAAAGTGAAAACTCTCGTTCTCCAAGTATCAGAAGACGAAGGGCGAATTGCACTGAGTCTGAAGCGTTTGGAAGATAATCCCTGGGAAGTGCTTGCCAGAAAACTCTCACCCGGAGATTATGTGACGGCTGTCATCTCGAGTATTGTAAAATATGGCGCCTTTGCCCGGTTGGATGAAGGCGTTGAGGGATTGATTCATATATCTTCAATGAATTTCCCAAAGGGCTGCACCCGTATTGACGATTTCCTCTTTGAAGGACAGAAAGTGAATGTATACGTTGTACATATCGATGCCAGGAAGCGCAGGCTTGGATTAAGAATCGAGAGTTATTCAGTTGACTAATGACTAAAAATCCCAAGAAATCATTTCAAGACAAAAATAATGCCCAACAGCAAGGACTTTTCAAAAGCGATGGTGATTGGCGTACAAAATCCGCTGACATGTTTCAACGTTTTTTGCGATATGGTTGGGATTTACTGGGGATCCTGTTATTTTCGGGTGCGTTAATCCTGTTATTGGGACTCATCGGGGTAACCGGCGGCGCCCTTGTTACGCCATTGACAACATTTCTCGCTCGCTGGCTGGGATTGGGGCGATTCTTCCTTGTTGTTGCGATGATTGTGATTGGATTACAAGTGATCCGTTGGCGCAAACATCCGCCTGAGAAGATTGCGCTGGGGCGGATCGTGGCGTTCGAATTTTCCGCGTTTTTCTTATTAGCGATATTATCCATTTTAGATGGGGGTTCGATATCTGAGGCTGAAGCCGGACTCGATCTGGGTGGCATCCTTGGGTGGGGGATCGCAGAACTCTTCAGGGCAGCATTGGGTCCGACCATTACTGTTGTTATTCTCTTCATCTTATTTGTAGTCTCACTTATTGGCGCTTTCCGGGTCCTGCCGAAACTGGAGAAAATGGTGCTTAAGAGGCTCGGACAGACGCAGGTTACCGAATCCCCTGCTTTGCTCAAGTCCAATCAATTTCCTGCGCCCGTGTTCGTCTCTGAACCTGAGGAAGAGGCAGAAGAGAGAACGGAACAACCTAAGAAATCGGTCTGGCTCCCACCCGAATTCAGAAAGTCCTTTGATACACCGGATTTCGTTGACCAAATCCCGCACGGCCTTGCAAAACGGTCACCCGAGTTACCGCCTTTGGATTTGCTGATGAAGGGTGAGACTTTTAAACCAGACAAACGCGCGATCAATATAACGGCGGGTTTGATTGAGAAAACCCTGGACGAATTTGGGATCCCTGCCAGGGTTGTGGGTTTCCGGTCAGGCCCAACTGTGACCCAATTTGCGGTTGAACCGGGATATATTGATAAGTCGGATGATAACCAACAGAAGGTGCGGGTATCGCAGATATCTTCATTGCAGCGAGACCTGGCATTAGCTCTTTCAGCGGAACGGTTGCGCATTGAAGCTCCTGTACCCGGGAAATCCTATGTGGGTATTGAAATCCCAAATCCGAATGCGGCGGATGTCCAATTAAAGCCATTAATCGAATCAGAAGACTTTTACCGGATCAACTCTCCTTTGGCGCTGACACTGGGCAGAGACGTCTCCGGGCGCTCTGTGGTGGCAGACCTGGCGACTATGCCGCATTTATTGATTGCGGGCACAACCGGTAGCGGGAAGAGCGTTTGCATTACCGCTCTAACTGCTTGTTTGGTAATGAACAACACGCCGGAGGATTTGAAACTGGCGATGATCGACCCGAAACGGGTGGAACTGATGCGGTTCAACGGAATGCCGCACTTGATGGGGAATGTTGAGACGGAAATTGATCGCATTCTGGGTATCCTCCGCTGGGCAACGGCGGAGATGGATTACCGCTATAAACTGCTGGAGAAAGCACGGGCGCGCAATATTGATTCTTATAATCACAAGATGGAACGGCAGAATAGAAAGAAATTACCCAAGATTGTCATTCTGATTGATGAGCTGGCGGACTTGATGATGTCAGCACCCGACCAAACCGAACACGCCCTGGTGCGCCTGGCGCAAAAGGCACGGGCGATAGGTATCCATCTGATCTTAGCAACCCAGCGCCCCAGCATAGATGTGGTGACCGGTTTGATCAAGGCGAACTTCCCGACCCGGATCTCGTTTACGGTTGCGACATCCATTGACTCCAGGGTGATCCTGGACATTGGTGGGGCGGAAACGTTGCTGGGAAAAGGCGACATGTTATTCATGCATCCGGAGATCGGCCTGCCCATACGCGCCCAGGGTGTCATCGTGACGGATAAAGAACTAAATCGGATTATCCACTGGTGGCAAAAGAAAGCGGAGGCTAAGGATGAACCGATTCATGCGCGGTATGACGATTCGGACACACCGCCGTGGGAAGAAAATGTTGGGGTGGAAGATGGTGAGGATGAAGATGTAGCCCTGATCAAAGAGGCGATTGCACTGATCAAAGCGGAAGGGCATGCCAGCGCGTCCTATTTCCAGCGGCAATTACGGGTCGGTTATCCGCGAGCAGCCCGGTTGGTGGACCAGCTTGAGGAAATGGGGATTATAGGTACATCCCAGGGCGGTGGACGTGAACGGGAGATTTTAATCGAAACTGATGAAGAAGACGAAGGTGAATAACCTTTGTTTTTCAGCCTGAAAACACTGTGATAAACTTATTCCCATGAGCAATACAAATGAACAGGAGTCAAAGACCTTTACGGCATTTTTGCGTCAGGTCTTCCGGGGCGCATTGAATGCTGTGGGAGGCTTCCTGAATAACTTGGGCATTAAACCCAATGTAATCACCCTCTTAGGCTTGGTAGGAAATTTTACAGCCGGTGTGCTGATCGCAATGGGTGAATTGACGTGGGGTGGTCTACTGGCGATGATTGTTGGTCCGCTTGACGCTTTGGATGGCACGATGGCGAGACTCCGCGGTGAAGATGGGCAATATGGCGCCTTCATCGATTCGGTCACAGACCGGTATTCAGAGATTGCTTTGTATGGCGGATTGCTGGTTTATTCTATTCGGACCGGGACCTGGCAAGATGCCTTGTTGGTATTCTTTGCTGCAGTCGGATCGATCATGGTGTCGTATATCCGAGCCCGGGCTGAATCGCTGGACTACCACGCCAAGAATGGTTTATTGACCAGGGCGGAGCGCTATATTGTGCTCATCCCCGGGATCATTTTCAGACATCCGAACATATCTCTCTGGATCCTGGCGATCCTCACGCATTTCACAGCTCTGCAGCGTTTCTGGCATGTGAGACAGCAGGCAAAAAGAAAATCAGTCCAAAAATCACAAAAGAAGGAACAAGAAAATGGTTGACGGGATTCAAATTGGACCATTAACGCTCAAATTTTATGGGATGATCATCATGGTGGGGGTGGTTGCCGCTGCGGTGTTAAGCTATTTCGAAGCGAAACGGCGAGGGCGGGATCCTGAAGTGGTTTTAGATAGCCTTACTTGGGTCGTTTTGGGAGGTATCGTTGGCGCGAGGATCTGGCATATCCTGACACCTCCGGCGTCGATGGTGGAGCAGGGCATCACAACCATGTATTACCTGACCCATCCCTTGGATGCGATCGCGATCTGGCGCGGCGGCCTGGGGATTCCTGGTGCAGTCGCTGGCGGAGCTTTGGCATTTTATCTCTATGCCAGAAAGAGAAAGGTCGAATTTGGTTCCTGGGTAGATATCTTTACCCCCGGTCTGGCATTGGGTCAGGCAATTGGCCGCTGGGGCAATTTCATCAATCAGGAGGTCTATGGCAGCCCGACAGATCTCCCCTGGTCGATTACGATTGATCCCCAGCACCGTTTACCAGAATTCATGGAATATTCGACCTATCACCCTTTGTTCCTGTACGAGTCCCTGTTCAATTTAGCGAATATGGGATTTTTGCTATGGCTCTCACACAAGTATGGTGACAAGCTCAAAGGCGGGGACGTGTTCCTGACTTACCTTATCTCCTATCCGATATTCCGGTTCTTTATGGAATTTCTCCGGTTGGATAACAGCTATGTGCGTGGGATCAATGCGAACCAGACATTAATGATCGTCGTTGCTATTGCATCGGCAGGTTTAATTGTTTGGCGACACCGGAAAGAACTCTTTCGCCAGCCCAATGGTGATGCTGGTGAGGAAAAGGATGATGCTGACCAAACAACCTCCAGAGAGCAATCATCAAAGTAATTAGCAAAGTAAGCAGTCACAATCCAGGATCAAATGAGCGCATCATCCATGTCAAAATTCACTTTTCTCGGCACAGCCAGTGCTGTTCCGGATCAAAACCAGCAGAACACACATTTTGTTCTTGAGACTGATGAACGGGTCATCCTGGTTGATTGTGTGGGTAATCCCATCGTTCGGCTTGAACAGGCAGGGATCGACCCTTTGTCGATCACGGATCTGGTCCTGACGCACTTCCACCCTGACCATGTTTCCGGAGTGCCTTTATTGCTCATGGATCTTTGGCTAATGGGAAGAACACGACCTGTTGAGATTTATGGTCTTTACGATGTTATGGACAGATTTGAGAAGATGATGGAGTTATACGATTGGGGGGACTGGACGGGGTTTTATCCGGTTAATTTGCACCGGTTTCCCAGAGCGGAGATGATGCCCTTGCTTGAGACGGAGGATGTCAAAATATGGGCATCTTCAGTCTGTCATATGATCCCGGCGATTGGCCTTCGGATGGAATTACCTGATGGCACGGTATGTTACTCAACAGACACCGCGGCATGTGAAGCGGTTATTCGACTGGCTGAAGCGGCAGATATCCTGATCCATGAAGCGACAGGTTCCTCTGACGGGCATTCGAGTGCAGCCGAAGCTGGCCAAATTGCCATGGACGCAGGGGTTAAGAAACTCGTGCTCATTCACTATCCCCCCAAGTCTGATCTGGATGTGCTTAAAAGGCAAGCACAATCGACATTTACGGGTGAAGTGATCGTGGCGCGGGATTTGATGCAATTGATGTTAGATTAAATATCCCCATAAAAACCATCATTAATTACCAACCGAGCAGGAATTGTCTCCATTCCTGATATTGCTGTAAGTGCTTTCCAAACAGGTACGTGGCAGAGTTGGGGGGGTGTTTGGGCCATTTTTGGGGGTGCATCCCGGATTGCTCTGGCGTCATACCACCTTTGAGGTGGTTGCAACGCGGGCAAGCCGTGACGACATTGTCCCAGATGGTTTCGCCGCCAAGGCGCCGCGGTACGACATGGTCAATGGTCAGGTTGCTTAACTGCCTGCCGCAATACTGGCAAGTGTAATTGTCCCGACGAAAGATTTCTTTCCGCGTCAATTTCACGATCGGGCGGGGACGTTTGATCATCTGATTCAAACGGATGACTGAGGGCAGGGGGAAGGTTTGTGAGACCGAATGAATTACCCCCCGACCATTCAGGAGCAAAGTCGCTTTATCAGCCAGGACCATGTTAATAGCCCGGAACGTCGAGGTGATATTGATTGGTTGAAAATTCGCGTTTAATACTAAGACTGGTTCATTCATTTGCATACCGTTATGATTATAACAGCTTTGATTTCGTTGTTAAGGATTTGTTTTGCATCTTTTTCACCGCAATTTCGGGAATTTGATTTCCAATTTACCTTAGTTGAATTCATCATTCTTCATATTATAATTAAAGTGCGTTAAAATTAGAGAAGTGATATTTAAAGGGAATTAAAATGAAACGTTGGCAGATTATATTAGGTATAGGGCTGATCGTATTGGGGTTGATCGCTCTGGTCGAAGCTGTTTTTGAGGTTGATCTATGGCGATTTATACGCCCTTTGATCCTGGTCGGACTGGGTTTATTATTGATCCTGCGACCCCAAATTTCCGGACCAAATGTCCAGGTGCAGATGCCAGTATTGGGTGAGATCCGCAAAGTAGGCGTATGGGAAGCAACCAGTCATGAGATCTGGTGGCTGGTGGGTTCGAACCGATTGGACTTCTCGGAGGCTGTTTTTCCCCATGGCGACGCGACCGTCAAAATCTTTGGATTTGTAGCTGATGTCAAGATCATCCTGCCAGAAGAGGTTGGGCTCTCAGTGGGATCGACTTCTTTTGTGACTGAGTTCAAGGGTTTGGAGGGGAAAGAGGAACGCATACTGAGTTCAATTGATTACCAGTCACCAAATTATTTTGACGCTGAGAACCGGGTCAACTTACAGACGGTGGGGTTTGTCACTGAAATAAAAGTGAAGCGACCGTTGATGTAATGTAAAATAAGGTAAACTTCGATATAATATAAATATGAAGATAATGACATTTTATTATTATTCCATTTGATAGAACCACCCGTCCAGGGCACAGAACGCGCCTTGCTCGACGGGCGCGTTTTATTTTTGTACATATCTGGAAGCTGAAATGACATGAGGAGGCGAGGATGAATATCGACCAACAAGTATCTTATTTGATGCGAGGGACGGAGTATGGTGACCCTGCAACGCACAAGGCGATGGAAAACGAATTGCGTGAGCGGTTGCTTTTGGCTCAGAACGAAGGACGCCCTCTGCGGGTATATTGCGGTTATGATCCCCGCACGTCCGATCTGCACATTGGCCATACGGTAACCATGCGCAAACTGCGCCAATTCCAGGAGCTGGGTCATCACGTGATCTTTTTGATTGGAACCTATACCTCGTTGATTGGTGACCCTTCTGATAAGGACAAACTGCGCGCACAATTATCCCCGGAAGAAGTAAAACAAAACGCCGAAACCTACGCCGAACAGGCTTTCCGGATCCTCGACCGGGATAAGACCGAGGTCCGCTATAATGCAGAATGGCTTTCTGACCTGACTTTCAAAGACCTGATCTACCTGGCGTCGAATTTCACCATCCAACAGTTTCTGACACGGGTAAATTTCCGCAAACGCTGGGATAACGAAGAGGCGGTTTACCTCCATGAATTGTTCTATGCTCTCATGCAAGGCTATGACGCTTATGCGTTGGATGCGGATGTTCAGGTTGGCGGGACGGACCAGATGTTCAATATCATGACCGCCGCGAGGAAGATCATGACTTATTATGATAAGAAACCCAATATCGGGATTATCCTGGGGATTCTGCCGGGCACAGATGGGGAAATAAAGATGAGTAAGTCGTTGGGAAACCACATCCCGCTAAACACATCACCGGAAGACATGTTTGGCAAAGTGATGAGTATCCCGGATAAAGCTATGCCCAGTTATGCACGGCTGGTGACCCGCTGGGCCATGGATGAGATCGAAGCCTTTGAGAATGCCATTGAAAAAGGCGAGCTCCATCCCAGAGACGCAAAGATGATCCTGGCGAAGGAAATTACGGCTGCATTCTTCAGTGATGCTCAGGCAGAGAATGCCAAATTAAATTTTATCTCTGTTTTCCAAGAAGGTGGAATTCCTGATGAAATAGATGTGTTCCAATTGAAGAATGATATGAGATTAATTGATATTTTAACAACTAATAATTTTATTACTAGCGGAAGCCAAGTAAGAAGATTGGTAAACCAAAATGGGATAAAAATTGATGGTGAAACTGTCTTTGATCCGCTATTGACAATTAGTAATTCTTGCCTAATTCAAGTAGGTAAGAGAAAGTTCTTAGAAGTTGAAGTAGATGAAGGAGATGAAAAGGAAGATTAATTTATCAACAGTCTGTAACAGTCCTTTTTTGATTCCCTGGGATTTATTCTGCGAAAAGGATAGCCTGATCCAGAAGTGATTTCCCGATCTCTGCTGCTTTTTCAGGATTGTGTTCTTCAAGCGTCACCACTACCGTGAATGGCTGTCCCTGCCAGTCCAGCGTTGTCCCAGCCACAAACCAAGTTATGGATTGACCCTCCTCCGTGGTTGCCGAGGCTGTCACCTGCCAGTGGGGGGAGTCCGGTGCTTTGAGCAGAGAGGTCACCTGATGAACTCGTTCCTTTGATAGTGCCTGGGAATTGGTGCCTAATTTCGGCAAGGTGATCCAGTTGCCCTGCGGATCTTGATAACCATTAACGATCCTGGGCGCTGGCAATATGCCCTCATTGGTGAGTGCGCTGGCTGCCAGTGCCATTTGCAGTGGGCTGATATTAATGGTTGCCTCGCCCCTGAAAAAAGCGTCGAAATCAGAAATTTCCTGCGTTCCAACCTCGGCGACGCGTAGATGCAAACTGGGCTCGGTGTAAAATCCAAGGGTCTGATACAAATCTATCAACGGATCAACTCCCGTCATTTCCGCCATGTACGCTTGGACGCTTTGACACCCATCGCTTACCAGCAATTGCCAGGTGAGTTCCCCTTCAGGTGGCTGAGTGCAGTTCGGGTCCATGATGAAATCCGGAAGGTGAGTTTCAGGGTCAGGAAACTGGTTGATAACATCCATCTGGCTTGTCAAGACGAAGGGGAAGAGGCTCCCACCAGCAGGATAGAGCCCCTGGGTTGCACGGTTAATGAGCGGCGCATTTTCATCGCTGACCAGAGTCTCCCATTCCTCTTCAAGCGTTGCCGCATCAAAATAAGGATGGGAAGCCATTGCTAGGATTTCACCGGAGTTTGCGTTCATCAGGATAACTGAACCTGGGGTATCGTCCAATAAGGTGTCAGCGGTTTCCTGAAAGTTGAGGTCAATGGTAAGGCGTACATCCAATCCTTCCGGCGGTTGATTGTAGATCAGATCCTGCCAGAAAACTTTCCAGTCGGAATATCCTTCCAACCCCCGCAAATAGGGATACAGAGAGGCTTCAATCCCGGTTTGACCGTATATAGCGTTCGTATAGCCAATTATTGGGTAAAGCGGAAGATGATTATTGATGCGCGAAATCTCTCCAATTGACCCTGAGTTGGTGACGATGATCCGGTCATCCCGGTCGAGGATGTCCCCACGCTCCTTAAATCGATCATCAATCACCCAGCGAGGATTTTCCACCCGGTTTGTGAGTGAGGGCATGAACCAAAAGGAAAACAAACTGGTGACGAGGATTTCAACAATCAGGACACCGATGAGTAGATTACTCATAACGACAAGACGAGGTTGTTTGATAGCTTGTTGGTTTTCATCTATTGTCGCGTTGTGGCTGATCGTTATCAATATCAATAAAGCAGCAAAGGAAACAACCAGTGAAGAACCGCCGTATGAGACAAAGGGAAGCGTGACACCAGTCAGGGGGAGCAAACCAATATTGCCACCGATGATCAGAATGCTTTGAATTCCGAAATAGAATGTAATACCGATGGCGAGGTAGCGGTGAAAGGTGTTTTGGGATTGGATTGCAATCCGGATTCCACGATAAATCAGGAAAATAATAAGAAGCATGATCAGAACAGCCCCGAGAAAACCGGTTTCTTCGGCAATGGCAGAATAGATGAAATCGGAGACGGATACGGGAATGAGGCTGGGGCTACCCAGACCGGGTCCTGTACCGATGACACCTCCCTCGGCAATGGCTATCATGGATTGGATGACCTGGTAAGAAGCCCCGGTTGGGTCTCCAAAGGGGTTGACCCAGGTGTTCAGGCGAAGCCGGACGACATCAATGAAGAAGTATCCCACCGCGCCAGCAAGGAGAATAATAAGGGGTGTGATCCATATGATCGACCGGTCCCCATTGATCGTAAAAAGCAAGGCAAGGTACACAACCAGAAAGATACTGGCGGTGCCCAGATCCTTTTGGGAAACCAAGAGTAACAATGCCAGTCCGGTCATGATAAATGTTGGGAGGATGGTTTCAAGCGTCCGGTGGCGGACTGAAAGACGGTCGGTGAAAAAGCCAGCAAGATAAGCTATCAATAACAATTTAAGAGGTTCGGAGGGCTGGAAATAAACACCAAAGACCTGCAGCCATAACGCCGGTCCGGCTCCATTGGGATTTTCCCCAAAGATGATGGTTAAAGCTGTAAGGATCAATCCCAGTACCAGCCAAATATATTTATAACGGCGCAAATAATCAATAAAAATCTGGAATTGCAGTCCCAAAAAGACCACCATGCCAGCTATAGCCAACCAGATGGTTTGCCGGAGACCCAAAGCTGGATAGAGACGCCAGATCATCATCAATCCAATGCTTGTCAGAAGACCCACGATGGGCAAGAGATAGGGATCCCGGTTGGCGGCTTTTCGGGTTGTTTGCCAGTGGAGCAGGGCAAATACTGCGAACCACACTGCCACACCCAACCAGTGGTCGAAGCGATAGCGTTCGCTGCTGGTATGATATCGGACGGCGGGCGCCAGGGTAAGGACCAGAGCATACGTGATCAGCAGCAGAGCTGCAATGATCATCAGGCAGCTTTGTAGCTGATCCTTTTTTGAACCCTGATCTTTTATCGGAAAAAGTCTGAGCATGTTTATTTCAGATATTTGTTGATCAGAAGGTCAAGCTGTTCTCTTTTTTCAGGGTCAATGTGATTGGGATTAGTGATGATTGCATTATTGATCGCATGTTCACATTCACATGTCGCCGAGGGGTCAATCCGATCCACCATGATCTTGATCGTTTCCTGTGCCAGGCTGATATTTTTCAGGAGCGTTCGAATCACCATATCTATGGTGACGGTGTCTTCACTGACATGCCACACATCATAATCAGTGACATGCGCCATGGTCGTATAGCAGATTTCAGCTTCACGAGCGAGGAAAACCTCAGGTGAGGCGGTCATCCCAATGATGTCCATACCCCACTGACGATAGAGCTGCGATTCACCCTTGGTAGAAAAGCGGGGACCTTCGATGGTGATATACGTTCCGCCGCGGTGGTAGGTCGCAGCAGTTGTTTTGAGCGATTCCTCCAGCACATCAGACAGGGATTCACAGAAGGGGTCAGCAACGCTGACATGCGCAACCAGCCCTTTGCCAAAGAAACTGCGTTCCCGTTTGTGTGTAAAGTCAAAGATCTGACCAGGGATCACAATATGCCCGGGGGCATAGGCTTCCCGCAATGATCCGCAAGCGCTGACGCTGACGACCCTTTTTACCCCCAGGGATTTCAGAGCGAAAATATTCGCCCGGTAAGGCACCTCACTGGGCGAAAGAACATGCCCAATCCCGTGCCTGGCGAGAAAGGCGACCTTTTTCCCTTTGAGTTTACCCAAGGTGATGGGTGAGCTGGGCACGCCAAAAGGCGTTTCCACCTCGATCGTCTCTATTTCTTTTAAATCTTCAAATTCATACAAGCCAGAACCGCCGATCACGGCTAATACAGGTGTCTCAGTCATTATTCGCTCCATTATGGTTGGTTAGTTGAAATCGATCGTAATTAATACCTGTCCCAGACGCAATTCATCACTATTTGTCAAAACGACAGGAGATTTGATTTGGGTGTTGTTGAGATAAGAACCGTTCGTTGAATCAAGGTCCTCAACCCACCATTGTTTGTGATGATATGACAACTTGCAATGGATTAAGGAAATTGTCTCATCATTGATGGGAAAATCGCTGGCAGGGTTACGTCCGAGGGTGATTTCTGGGATCGTGAACCGTTTTGATTGGGATTCGCCGTCCAATTCCGTTTGTAAAATGATTGGGGGAATCACGGTTTGATCTGATGCGAAGACGCCTTTACGTAAATCTGTATATATCGTGTATCCAATCCACCCTACAAACATGTAGGATAATAACACCAGCAACAATCGCAACAAGAAAGCCAGGATGGGATTCATGCCTGCTCACCTCCGGTTTGATGACTTTCGGAATTGATCGGTATGGCTGTGGTTGAATTTGGCGATGTGGAGTCTTGAATGTAGATTAAGTTGACCGTCCCGATGCGAATGACATCTCCGGGTTGTAAGGTCGCCTGTGAAACCGGGTTTCCGTTTAAAAATAGTCCACCGGTTGAGCCGACGTCAAAAACAACATAGCGACGGTTGATCGCCCGGAGTTGGGCGTGGTGGCGGGAGACATATTGATCGTCAATCACCAGATCGTTATCTGAATGCCGCCCGATATCGACCACAGCTTTATCCAGAGGAAAATTCGTCTTTCCCCCTACGACCAGGAAGGCATTGGCAGGGATGACATTATCACCTGCTTGACCATCGGGCTGGTCCATTGCAGCCGTATCAGGCAACTTTGATTTCTGGGGGTCGAAGACTGACGATATCAGAACATCATGCTCGGAAACCTCCGGGTCTGCTCGCAGTTCAATCGTTGGAACAGATTGAAATTCAAATTCATATTGCTGACTTAATTGATGCAGTGTGGCGGCGATCTCATTCAGTGTGTCCTGATGCGCCTGCCATTCGGGGAGGTCCTTGGGAGAGACATGGAAAACCAAACGATCCGGCGCGATAGCATCCCCCTCTGGAGATTTCTCGAGGTTTTTCCGGATGACACTGACGAGTTCATCAATGAGATTTGTTGGGGAATGATTGCCCGTAAAAATCTTCAGCAGACTTTCCTCAAAGAGGGTACGCAGTTGCGATTCAATACGATCAAGGTTATTATTCATAAGCAGCTATCCAGTATAATTATACTCAAGTATGTCCCCACACGGTTATCATGAACTGGATCATCCAGCGGACCTTGCCCTGAGGGTATGGGGGGAGGATTTCTTTGTATTGCTCAGACAATCCGCCTTAGGTATGTACCATCTCATGGGCATCAAGGCAGAAGAGAATTATATTCAAGAGCGGCAATCCTTCCTTATTTCAAAAGAAACGCCTGAAACGATCCTGGTTGATTTTCTCAATGAATTATTATATCTGGTTGAGGACTTGGGGTTGGTTTTAGGTAAATTTTCTTTCACCGAAGAGGATGAATCAATAATAATTGAGGCGTCTGGTCGGAAAATTGAGTTGATAGAGCGAAATATCAAAGCTGTAACCTTTAACGATCTGGACATCAGGGAGATAAAATCCAGGGTAGAGACAATCATTACATTTGATGTGTAGAAAGACAAAAAATGGCCAAAATTACTATAGACAGTTTTACGAAAAATAGTGAATTTGAATGGGAAATTCCACCCGATTTCCGATCAGACATGCGGGTCCCCGTCCGCGTATTTGCTTCTAAAGAGCTATTGCTCGATGCGTTGGATGACAAATCCATTGTGCAGGCGGTCAATGCTACCACGCTCCCCGGGATTGTGGAAGCGGTGATGGTTATGCCGGATGCGCATCAGGGGTACGGATTTCCCATTGGCGGCGTGGCAGCTACCGACCCTGACACCGGCGTGATCTCACCTGGCGGGATTGGCTATGATATTAACTGTGGGGTGCGGTTGCTTGCATCGAAAATCTCGGCTGAAGAAGTCAAGGAATGGCTGCCCGATCTGGCGACGGTTCTCAACCAGTATTGTCCTAGCGGGGTCGGCGTAGGCAGCGAGCTCCGGCTCACCAAAAATGAATTGGCGGAAGCATGTGTGAGAGGTGCCCGTTGGGCGACAGCGGAAGGTTACGCCACTGCAGACGACGTCAGGCATACCGAGGATAATGGCTGCCTGGAGGGAGCGAACCCGGACAAATTAAGTGAACGGGCTTTGGATCGCGGAAGAACCCAATTAGGAACTTTGGGGGGAGGCAATCACTTCATTGAAGTGGATATCATCGCAAAAGTTTATGATGAGAAAGCCGCCCAGGCGATGGGGTTGCGAGAAGGTGATATTGCCGTCCAGATCCATACCGGGTCACGAGGTTTTGGTCACCAAATTTGCACGGATTATGTACGGCGACTTCAAGGGACGATCAGCAAATATGGAATTGTCTTACCAGATAAACAACTGGTATGTGCACCGATCGATTCTCCGGATGGGCAGGATTACCTGGCAGCGATGCGGTGCGGTGCGAATTTTGCTTTTTTGAACCGGCAATTGCTGGCGAATAAAATCCGCCAGGCTTTTGAAGATTCACTGGCAGGGAAGGTTTCAGACTGGCAATTAAAACAGGTCTATGATATCGCTCATAATATCGGCAAATTTGAAGAGCATGTGATCGATGCGGAGAAGCGGACCGTTTGCGTACACCGGAAAGGCGCTACCCGCGCCTTCGGACCCGGGTCGGCAGGCTTGCCGGAAGAATATACGAGCATTGGGCAACCGGTACTGGTACCCGGGTCAATGGGCACCGGGTCGTGGGTTTTGACAGGCACCGAAACGAGCATGAAACGTTCCTTTGGGAGTTCTTGCCATGGTGCTGGACGGGTGATGAGCCGATCTCAGGCGAAGCGGGAAGTGTGGGGAGAGGACCTGATGAAGCGTTTAGAAAACCAGGGGATTGAGATCCGGGCTGGCTCAATGGCAGGGTTGGCAGAAGAAGCCCCCGAAGCTTATAAGGATGTGGATCTGGTTGTGGAGAGTGTGGTCGGTGCTGGCATAGCGAAGAAGGTCGCCAGGCTGCGTCCGCTGATCGTCATCAAAGGTTAAAGCCATGCGTAGATAGGGTTGCTGAAAATCCAACCTCGCAATTTACCTTTGTAAGGGATGAATACTTCCACCCGGTAAACACCGCGCTCGGTCGTGATATGGGTGCAAACTTCACGGTTGGTCCACTCTTTGATTAATTTGCCATCTTTGATCAACCGGCAAGGGGCTTTTTGCGGCAGGCGGATTTGAAAGGTTAGCCCACCTTTTGCGCTGACCTGGTCGCCCATTACGAAAGAGCCGTCATCATTGTTGACAAGAAACCGGAATCCGTCTGTCGGCGCGGGCAGGTCATAAGCAACAAAACAATGCCCCAGTTTAAGAGCGTTGAAGACCAAATTCCGGTCTTCCGGAAAGATCCCTGTAAGTGGTTTTTGAGTTAGCAGGTGGGTGGTGATACTTTTGAAGTGGTGCAAATAGGGATACAGTTTGACCTTGAGGACACCCCATCTCTTGATGAGTTGGTGTGCATCCACACCGCCGACTGCAACAACAGGTCGATTTCGTGTAGCGATTAATTCGTCCCAGAGTGCCAGCGTGCGTTCCAGAGGACCCAGCGTCATTCTTTTTGGGAAAAGCGCATTGATAAGTGCTGTAAATAAGGTGGGTGTCGCACTTTTGAACTCGCTCATCTGGTTCCAAAGCTCGATCCCGGTAAACTGTTGTACGTCCCAGTTTCGCCATGAGTAGGCTTTTTCGTTGAACCTTTCCAGAGGGTCCTCGATTGGGTGAGCGATGAATGAAAGGCCATCCCCCCGCCGGATTTGATCGATCAGGCGCTGGGGGTCAGCGCCAAAAGGCGAAAGTTCTTTCCCGGCGCCGATTGCCAGCAGGTGGTTGCCAGGTGGATCCAGCATCCTGTCGTGAATTTCTTCCCCAACCAAAAGCATGGTCTTATTTTTCCCCTCGCCATAATAGCCATCCAAACCTTTGACCCAGATATTATGATCAGTCGTAATAATTCCATCCAAGCCGGCTTTTTCAGCGAGGTTAACCAGTTGCATATGGCTGGCATTGCCATCAGAGTAGATTGTATGGATGTGAAGTGCGAATTTGATTTCATTCATTGGGTTGACGGTTTTTTGAGGTTGTGGGTATAATCATCTCTGTTAAAGGAGGTTTGAGTGGCAAATTATTTTAGTGTCGCACTGATTATAACGTCAATTGCCTTGATCGCGAGCATCATCCTGCAAAGCAAGGGTGTTGGGTTAGGTGGATTGACCGGCGGTGGAATGGATGCTGGTGGAGTCTATACCAAACGCCGTGGTCTTGAAAAGATCCTTTTCTGGATCACCATTAGCCTGAGCGTGGTCTTTTTTGTGTTGACCATGTTGACGGTTTTATCCTTGGGTTAATTCGGGTGCCTGCTGGATTACCCTGGCGATTTTTTTATTCTCAAGTGAAGGTAACGGGCAACTCGCCACTTAGGGTTGCCCCTTTTGTCTTAATATTATGAAAAAATTTCGATGGCAGTTATTGATCATACTGGTCACCGGTCTCGTTGTTGGTATTTTTTTAATCTTCCAACAGATGAATGCCGGTGAGGAAATCGAATCCACGCCTTCGCCAATCTCTGGCGGCGTTTACACTGAAGCGTTGATCGGTGATTTCATGCGGCTCAATCCCTTTTTGGATATTTATAATCCTCCGGATCATTCGGTGGATCGATTGATTTTTAATGGATTGATCCGGTTTGATTCTCAAGGCATTCCACAAACGGATTTAGCTGAATCCTGGGGTGTTTCCAAAGACGGGACCGTCTACAATTTCAGCTTGAGAACCGATGTGTTCTGGCATGATGGCGAGAAATTTGATAGCACTGATGTGATGTACACGATCGGGCTTCTTCAAAGCCAGCATGGTTTGATTCCCGAGGATATGCGTAATTTCTGGTCTGAAGTGGAAGTGGTTGTGCTTTCAGATTCCCAAATTCAATTCTTGCTGCCAGAACCTTACGCACCGTTTCTTGATTTCCTAACCTTCGGTATCCTTCCGGAGCATATCCTGGGTGGGTTGGGCTTGGAAGAGATGATTGATGATCCGTTCAACCTGGCACCGGTTGGGACGGGCCCTTTCCGTTTTCAAAGACTATTGGTGGAAAATGACGAGATTGTTGGCGTCGTCCTGGAAGCCTTCAATGCTTATTTCCTCGACAGGCCGTTTTTGGATGAATTCATATTCCGTTACTATCCTTCATCCGAAGATGCTCTGGCTGCTTACCAGCAGGGTGAGGTGGAGGGTATTGGTAATGTCCATGATTCAATCCTGGCGGCTGTCCTGGCAGAACCTGAACTGGCGATTTACACTGCCAGAGAACCTCTATTGACGATGGTTTACTTAAACCTTGATAATCCCGAAGTAGGCTTCTTGCAGAACCCTGATTTCCGGCAGGCATTGATGATGGCTATCAATCGCAGCTTGATCATTGAGCAAGTTTATGGTGGACAGGCTGTCCCCGCCAACGGCCCGATCATGCCCGGTACCTGGGCTTATTATAACGATCTCGATAAAGTTGCTTACGATCAAATGCAAGCCCAGACGTTATTTGAAGCCACAGGCGTCAGTCTTGATGAAGAAAAGGGGATCTACCTGACGGAAGAAGGCCTCGAGGTTGCGGTGACCTTATTGCACCCTGATACGCCTGAGCATACCGCCATTGCAGAACAAATCGAGGCAGGTTGGGAAGCATTGGGCGTGGAGGTGACACTCGATGCGAAACCTTACGATCAGGTTCTGCAGGATCTGGAGTCTCGGGATTATCAAACTGCATTGGTGGATATCAACCTGACCCGGTCGCCCGACCCTGATCCCTATCCCTTCTGGGGACAGGCACAGGTTCAAACCGGTCAGAATTATGCTGAATGGGATAATCGTTCAGCCAGTGAATTCCTGGAGCAGGCAAGAATGACAGTTGATATAGGGGAGCGGGAACGACTTTACCGTAATTTCCAGGTCCTGTTCATGCGGGAATTGCCATCGTTGCCACTTTTTTACCCGGTTTATACCTATGCCATCTCAAAGGATATTAATGGTATCAATTTTGGTCCAATTTTTGAACCTGGCGACCGATTTACGAATGTTCACGAGTGGTATATCCTTTTTGGGCGTGATACCGCGCCGGCTGAAGATGTCACCGAAACAACAGTGCCCACGGAATAGGGGGATCAGATGACACCGCTCTATACAGGTAAGGGAGATTCAGGCGATACAGGTTTTCTAGGAGAGGGACGGATTTCAAAAGCCTCTCTTCGAATTGAGGTGATCGGCAGTGTGGATGAAGCCACTGCGGCATTAGGACTGGCACGGTCACTTTCGGAAAGCGAAAAAATACAATCTCTAGTCCTTTATATCCAAAAGCAGCTCTATTTGTTAATGTCTGAATTGTCCGCTTCTCCAGAGGTTGCAGATAAGTTTGATAAGCTAAACGAGGATGATGTCGAATGGCTCGAGGAGCAAATCGACAGCCTGGAGAAATCTGTTGTGTTACCGCGGGAATTTATCCTTCCGGGTGAATCACCTGCCAGCGGGGCGCTTTCATTAGCGAGGACGATCATTCGTCGTGCGGAGAGACGAGCTGTAGCGCTCCAGGAAGCTGGTGAAGTTCAAAAGCCGATCCTGATCGTTTTTCTGAACCGCCTTTCATCACTACTATTTATTTTAGAAGTTTACGAATCCTCACTTTCTGGACGGGGGATCCGGTTGGCTAAAGAGGAATAACCCGTGATTGGCACCTTTATCAATATTGGAACCATCGTCGTTGGTTCAGTGATTGGTGTTCTAATCGGGACCCGGCTGACCGAGAAGCTGCGGGGGACGATCGTGGCTGGTCTGGGGTTGTTTACTTTTGGGTATGGTTTGATCACTTTCATAGAAACTGCCAATCCTCTGGTGCCTTTGGGTGGGCTGCTAATCGGGGTGCTTTTAGGTGAGTGGTGGAAGGTTGAAGAAGGTCTGGATAAGGTGGGCATTTTCCTCAGGGACCGCGTTGTTCGAAAGGAAACAGATAATGATCAACAAACTCGCTTTGTGGAGGGGTTTGTCACTGCATCATTGGTATTCGTTATTGGTCCAATCGCGATCCTCGGTTCCATTCAGGACGGTTTGACCGGGGATTTTGAAATGCTGGCGATCAAAGCGATCCTCGATGGGTTCGCTTCGATTGCTTTTGCTTCCTCGCTTGGGATTGGGGTGGCATTCTCAGCGTTATCGATTCTCATTTACCAGGGTGCAATCACCTTATTGGCGGGCTTCTTCAGCCAGTTTTTCTCCAAAGCTATGATGAGTGAAATGACGGCTGTCGGTGGATTGATCCTGATGGCAATCGCTATCAGCAGCCTTTTGGCGATCAAAAAAATCCGGACAGGAAGTTTCCTGCCGGCTTTGCTCATTACACCGGTAATCGTATTCATCCTTGAGCGATTTTTCGGGGGGTATTAAGAAAACAGAGCCTTGATCAAGGCTCTGTGATTAAACTCGAAGTTCTTATTTCGATATTAATTGTTCAGGAGCTCATCCACGGTTGGGATTAACTCACTGGAAGAAACCAATTCTTTGCCATTGATCAGGAATGAGGGGGTCCCGGTGAGTCCCACCGATCTTGCATACTCGTAGTCCGCCAAATAGGCATCAGCGTAACTATCGCTGGCTAAACAGGTTCGGAATTGATCCACATCCAATCCCGCCGATGCGGCATAATTGATCAAATTACTCTCAGAATAGGCATCGGTGTAGCCTGAGTAAGTGAACAACAAGTCTTTATATTCAAAGAAACGGTCTTGATCGGCAGCACAATAGGACGCTTCAGCGGCTGACAGGGACTGTTCATTGTTTGAGGGGATATTGACATAAGTGAAATAGACCTGCCCGGGATCCACATATTCACTCATAAAACCATCTTCCACGCGCTCTGCAAAGTCTTTACAATAGCCGCAGCTGTAATTGGAAAACTCAACCACCGTCACCGGGGCATCGGGGTCACCCACGGAAAAGCCTCGGGTACTCCCATATTTTGTTTGCTTGACTAATAGCTTTGGCAGGAAAGCCGCAAAAACGATCAGAAATATTGCAGCCAGAGTTATTAAAATAAATGTCATCGTTTTACGACGTTTTTGTTCTTTACGTTTCTCCCGCAACAGTTCCCGCTTGCTCAGCTTATCACTCATAACTTCCTCCATAATGAAGCGCAACGGTATGATTTTGCCATAAGAGAGAGTATTTGTCCAGCAAAACAGAAATTCACACCATTGAATCATTCCCCCAGGGACACTCGATTTAGAGTGCTAAATCATAGACTTTGATTTCTTCTTTTGTCGGCTTGAATCCGAATTTTTGATACAGACTGAGGGAGGGTTGGTTGTCCGATTGGGTATTCACGGTTACACGCCAGAAACCACGCTGTTCGAATTGCTTGAGAAGATCATGGACGAGTGTGAAAGCAATACCCTGACATTGATAAGCTGGGTCGACCGCCAGCCGTGCTAGGTGCCCGGAGATGGTCATCGAAGTGCTGATTTGATATCCAACTATCACTTCATCTCTGGTAGCCACAGTGCTGATTCCGGTTTGATTAAAGGCTTTGGTCAGGCTGGTCTGTGAATTTTGCCATAATGATGGAAAAGCCAATCGGTCAATGCGTTCAACTTCGGGCAGGTCATTTAGATGCATCGGACGGATAACGACCCCTGGGTTTCGAGCGCCCTTTGAAGGAAAATTTCCCTGCCATTCAAGCACAACGACATTTTGCCGATTTTCGAATCCAGAATCGATCAGGAGGGCTTCAAACCAGCCATGTAAGGCAAGGGCTGCCAGGCGTGTGATGCCTTTGTCTCTGAGCTTCTGGAGCGCTCTGGGGAGCAATCGTGCCCAGGTTTCATCCGCCCTCGCCTTTTTTTGAACGCTGAATATGCGGACCCAGGCGGATGCCCCATTTTCGGGAGTAGCGCATAAGACAGCATTGATCTTTTGTTGTTGAAATTCAATCAAGTAGGGATGGCTGCCAATCCAATCCAGGGAAGAAAACCAATCCAGATGCCGGTGGGTTTTAATATTTTGATTGAGGAAATTGGCTAATTGGCTGTAGTTTGCCTGAGTGGCTTCAATGATTAAATGATCCTTTGCCGATGAGGTTTTTTCTTGAAGCATGTATCACCTTTCAGGTCACGTCGATTCGAGAGCAGTAAGAAGGTGGACAAAAAAGAACGGGCTGTGATACCCGTTCAGATGGACTTCAGTTTGTTCAGGAGGATTTTTGCGATTTGAGCCTGATCCTCCTTTGGGATCTTTTTCAAAGCCTCCATGAGTTGGCTATAGGGTTCCTCCGGCTCTGAAGTTCGAACAGAGTCGCCCTCAGGGAATTCCTGTTCCCAATTATCTGCTCTTTGTTCTGGGTTAAGATCCTCAGACAGACCTAAATTATCGGAGAAAAAAATGCTCAGGGGTTTCCCCAGACACTCGCTGATTTGTTGGAGATGCTCCACCGGGATGACTGCTTGGCCTATCTCATACGCCTTCAGGGCATCCAAAGGGATCAATGTAGTTTTGTGGATATTCTCAAAAGACAATTCCGCTTGTTGCAGCTCAATGACCAATTTGGTGCGGATCATCTTTTCCCGCAACTGCCTGTATTGAAAGCGAACATTGTCTTTCAGCAATGAAAGCTGGTCTTCTCTGGGAGAGTGATCCTCAAATAATTCGTTTACCGGTGTGCCTAAGTAGAATGCAAGGATTTCTATATCGGGGAGTGAAAGGGAATGGGTTCCCTGTTCAAAACCGAGATATTGCTCCTTGGAGATCTCCAAAATACTGGCGCAATCATGAATGCTGCGCTGTAAGGTTTTACGGATTCTACGTATTCGCTGGTGCGTGTTTTCCGGTGTCTGTGCCATGGGACTCTTTCCGGCCTATTAGTGAGTGGCAGTTGTTCTTCCAATTAAAATTATAGCGTATTGCCCGGAAAAATTCTATTCTTAATTCTCAGCCAATGAAGAAACCCCATCTAATTGGATGAAATTTAAATTCCCGAAGTCTACCCCATCATGTCAGTGAAATCGGGGACGAAGTGTCTTGATATACACAATTGCCTTCGACAAAAGTCGCCAGAGGGCTGAGGTAACCTAATTGGTGAGGATCTATATCAAAGGGATTTTGATCGAGGATGAGAAAGTCTGCCTTATAACCTGGGGCGATCTTCCCAAGTCTATCACCTCGATTTGAGATCACGGCAGGTGAGTGACTGAACCCTTCTAAAGCTGCGGTAAGGGAAAGACGCTCTGCCGGGTGCCACCCATCAACACCTGGTGATCCATCCAGGCGTCTGCGGGTGACCGCTGCATGGATGCCCTGGAAAGGGTTGACCGGTTCGACGGGCGCATCGGAGCCGAAGACTAATGTTGCTCCGTTTTCTAAGATAGCGTTGTAGGCATAGGCATTTTTAGACCTTATGCCAAGGTGCCTATCCGCCATCTCCATGTCAGATGGGGCATGAACGGGTTGGACGGAGGCGATAATATCAAGGTCAGCCAACCGTGGCAGGTCTTCAGGGGTAATGATCTGCACATGCTCGATCCGGTGGTTGAAATGAGGAAGCCTTTGTTCATATTCGAAAGACCGAAGCTGTTGATAGGCATCCAACACCACCCGGTTGGCACGGTCGCCAATAGCGTGCACCGCCAGCGCCAGGCTGTGACTTGCAGCACGTTTTCCAATTTCGATGATCTCCTCTTCCGTCAACAACAAAGTCCCACGTTCATCCGTGTTTTCGTATGGGTCAATCATTGCACCGGTTTGCGGACCGAGCGCGCCGTCAGAGAAGAGTTTAACCCCGCCAATATGAAGCCAGTCATCGCCATCATCCGTGCGCAGCCCTGCCTGGGTAAAGGTGTCCAGATGGTCAAAGGGAACATTCTTTCGAATTCGGAATGCCGGTCCTTCTTGCTGGTAAAGGCTTTGGAGAGCCAGCCAGCAATCCAACCCATCAAAATCATGCACGCCGACCAACCCCAATTTCCATAATTCAGGGATCAGAGCCTTAATCTTGGCGGTCAACTCGGCTTTAGTCGACTTTGGAATGACCGCCTCCACCAAAGACATCGCTTCGCCTTCCAGCAGTATTCCGGTAGGTCTGCCTTGTTCATCTCGCCGGATGATCCCGCCGGGAGGATCCGGTGTTTGGTCATTGATACCAGCCAATGCCAAGGCTTTGCTGTTTACCCAGGCGGCATGCAGAGATTTGGCTGTGAGGTAAGCCGGGCGGCCACCACAGACTGCATCCAGTTGGGTTGCCGTGCTGAAACCTTCCACCCAGAGGTTTTGGTTCCACCCATGTCCCCGAACCCAGGCGTCCTTGGGGAGTGCTTGGGCGGCAGTCTCAATCCGTTCAAGACATTCGTCCAGGGTCTGGGTTTCGCAATCGACCATGGCTCTGCTCTCTGCGAGGTGGCGTAAATGGACATGGGCGTCGGTGAGCCCGGGCCAGATCGTGCGCCCACCCAGGTTAATGATTTGTTCTGCATTGGAGAAAGAGTTTAGAACTTCTTCATCAGAACCCAGCGCAATAAAACGACCACGGTCAATGACCAGGGCGGTTGTGTTTTGCCTTCCGGGGGTGTAGATATTGGCGTTATGAAGAATTTTCATGGAAATTATTCAGACAGGATCTTGTCCAGGATGGTGTTCAATTCCTCGTCGGAATAGTAATAGATTACGACACTGCCGCCTTTTTTGCCACTGTTCAGGTTGACCTTCGTCCCAAAATAATTACGGAGACGAGATTCCAACGCACGGACCTCCGGTGAGGGTTCGGGTTTCGGTTTGGTAGGCGGTCGTTCCCCGCTCATTTTTTTCACCAGGGCTTCCGTCTGGCGGACGTTCAAATCCAGATTGAGCACCGTACCCAAGGCAGCCTTTTGAGCTTGTACATTGGGGAGTCCGAGGATTGCCCGGGCATGCCCCTCCGTGATCAATTCTTCAGCCAGGGCTTTCAGTGCCTGTTCTGGGAGGTTCAGAAGACGAAGTGTGTTTGTGACACTGGTACGACTTTTTCCTACCCGTTCTGCGATTTGCTCATGGGAAAGGGAAAAGGTCTCAGCCAGTTGGCGGAACGCCTCCGCCCTTTCCAAGGGAGCCAGGTCTGCCCGTTGGATGTTCTCGATCAGGGCGAGTTCCAGTTGGCCTTGCTCGGTGACACTCCGTTCAATGACGGGCACCATTGAAAGGCCAGCGATTTTGGCTGCGCGCCAGCGACGCTCGCCGGCGATCAGCGTATATTGGTCTGAATCCGGATCTGCCGAGACGATCAGAGGTTGGATAATACCATGTTCACTGATCGAGGCAGCCAATTCGCTCAGGGATTCCTCATCTATTTTCGTGCGGGGTTGCTGGGGGTTGGGCTGGATCTGTTCAATGGGTATCTGGATGATGCCTTGCGAAGCCGCGCTGAGGGGTTTCTTATTTTCACTCTTCTCATTTCCGGGAATTAATGCATCTAATCCTCTGCCAAGACCGGGTCTGCGTGCCATCAGTTTGCCTCCTGCACGATTGGAACTTGAACATCATCTGAAACCAATAATTCTTTTGCCAGAGCAGCATAGGCTCGGGCACCGCTGGATTCGGGCGCAAAAACGGAAATTGGCATTCCGTAAGAAGGAGCTTCTGCGAGCCGAATGGAACGGGGGATGACGGCATTAAACACTTGTTTGCCGAAAAAACGCCGTACTTCGTTTACGACATCGGCTGCCAGGTTGGTGCGCCCGTCGAACATGGTCAGGATCACGCCCCGGATCTCCAGTTCATGGAAGAGTGAGGTTTTGACTTTTTGGATGGTCTGGGTCAATTGCCCCAGTCCTTCGAGAGCAAGATATTCACACTGGACAGGGATGAGAACGCCATCCAGGGCGGTGATCAGGCCATTGAGCGTGAGCAAGCCTAAAGAGGGCGGACAATCGACCAGGATGTAGTCATAGCGGTACTTGATCGGCTCAAGGACCTGTTTCAGGCGTGACTCCCGGTTCTCCAGTTCTATCAACTCAATTTCAGAACCTGCCAGAGCAGGCGAGGAGGGTAACAATGACAATTTGAAGCGTGGATTGTGCAAAATCTGGGAGAGAATAGGCTGGGCACCGATCAAGACTTCGTAAGTGCCGCCTTCAACTTCGTTCTTGTCTATCCCCAAACAAGATGTTGCGTTTGCCTGTGGATCGATATCGATGATGAGCGCCCGCTGACCGTAGTAGCCCAAATAGGCACCGAGATTGATGGCTGTGGTGGTTTTCCCCACGCCGCCTTTCTGATTGACGATGGTGTAGATTTTGCCCAATCCCATAATAAATTCCTTTAATGACCGAACACTTCTGTTTTCGCCTTCTCGACCTCTTTTGGCGATGGAATGCTAGCTAAATGTCGGCGGGTGACGGACCAGGAAGCAATCAAGACGGCAAAACGTCCCGATTCCCACGGGTCTCTGGTCTTTGAATACCTGTAGAAAAATGCGGTTGCAAAGATATCACCCGCGCCCGTATCATCTACATATTTTACCTTAGGTGCGTTAAAATACCTGGCATCATTATGCCAATAGACCCGTGCGCCTTTGTAGTTTTCTGTGACCACGAACACAGGGATGGCGCTGGCCATCTTCGCGATTGTCTTTTCATCATATTGTACATCTTCTAAACTGATCACAGCTGCATCAGCTTGTCCCAGATAATCTTCACTATTTTCCCAGTCCTGAAGCAGGACCTCATTTTCTTTATTGGTCCTCCGAAACCAGCCTTGCGGTGTCAGACATTTCAGGCTGGTTGGGAACTTTGGCAGGATCTCTGGGTTGACTTCGTTTGCCACAGGACCGAGATGGACTATGGCTGGCGGATTGATAAATTCCGGGATATCCTCTGGTTCGATGGGCTTTGCCTTATGATAGAGGTATTGCGTACGGTGTATACCATCGGAAATGTTCTTGAAAGTGGTCGTGTATTCACTGGGTTTGTTCTTGATCCATAATGGTTGGATTGGAGAGGTGTCAAGGATGGGATTAAACGAAGTGACCATCCCCGTTTTTAACCCCATCGCGTTCGCTGTCAACCCTGAGAAAGCGGCTGTTCCACCCAAGCGAACTCCGGAATCGATTAAATCAGCGGTAATATGACCAATGACAAGATATTCCAGTGGTCTCGATGGTTTTTCGATTTTCTGCGGTGTTCTATCAGTCATCAATTCCTAAAATCGCCGGTTCGTCAGTTATAACAATAAATGGTATAAAAACCATAACCTCTGGGAAATTATAGCATGTTTGGAATCCCGAAGCGATCTCGGGCTGGATTGGATAGGAAGACCAGGCAAGCTTCTAGGATGATCCTTGAAGGTGGTAAGAATCACTTGAGTAGCCTGGAATGTCATTAAGCGACCAGGATGCCTAAATGCCAAGTCTGTTTGAGTTATTTACACCCAGGGAGTTTGTAGATGATAAAGCCTTCGTTTTGGAAAATGGTCTCAAAACGGTAGGGATGTTCTTTCTCAACCACGAGATAATCTGCAGAAAATTGACAGCTTAAATCTACAAAGTCAGCTTTGTCATTTGTGTAAAAAGCCTGTTCGGTGATCTCCAGGGTTTGTATATAATTCCCATTGAATTTCTCTATTGCACCGGGGGCTACGGCTTCAAAACGATTACGGAAACTATCTTCGAATTCCGGGTCAAATGGGATCTCCATTAATTCCGGGATAGTCGCGATTGTCGCGCGTTCCGAAAACACACGCCAGTCCGGTAGATAGTGCCAGAACATTTGGGGGGGTGAGATGAACATGGCGTCAATTGCCGTATTTTCCTTAGCCCATTCCTGGACCTCCCGCCAGGGAGATTTGGGTCCGTAGATGTGAAACCCAGGCGCCCGTAATCCTGACCGGGTTGAAATGATGAGGGTTACAGCTTGAATGGCGAGAATGACGGGGATCAACAAGCCGTGTTTGAAAAGGGTATTCTTGAGGTGTAGGTTCAGGTACCAAAACAAAATTGCAGCGAGCGGCGAGATCAGGATCACGAAGCTCAATCCCAGCAGTAAAAATCCCTGGCTGCTCAACCGGCCATTCTCAACCTGGTCACACAGAAAGTAGCCAAAATAGAGTATACCAAAGTAGAGCATAAACACTCCTGCTCGTAAGATTTGCATTTGCAGGAGAATGGTGACCGGCAGAAGGTAGGTAGCAACAATGCTGACGCAAATCAGAATGGCGATTGCATAAGCAAAGTTTCGCATGGTGCGGTGTTTAGCGGTGGAGGGTGCCTGACGGTAACCCAGGATGAATGCCCAAACCGTCCCGATGCCAGCTATTAAATTCCCGATGACATGGAGGATATCGCCGACGGGATAATAAACGGTATACAGTAATCCTCTCGAAGCCAAATCCAGCATCTCCGGTCGGAGGGTGAAATCAATCCCGCTGCCGGTTTGCATCCGCCAGATGAGTACTGGCAGACCTGCGAGAACGAAGATCCCCATCAAAAGGAGGGGCTTCCACCATAATTTCCACTGAAAACGAATGGCTTCGTTCAACAAAAACATGCACAGCACAAAGATGACATAGATGACATGCAGGTTGAACATCAGACCCAGCAAAAGAAAAGCCAGGATTTTCTTTTCTTTCAAATAGAGCCAAATGCTCCCCAGAACGAAGGGGAGGACGAAAGTGCGGTTGAGTAAAGAGAATTCGATGATTTGAAAACCCGGAAAACCAATGTGGGAAAAGATCAGTGCCAGGGAAATTAAGAGATTTGCGAATTCATTGTTGAATAACAAATTGGATAATGCCCAAAACATCCAGATCGTGCCATAGACGGTAAGGATATGAACAATGAACATACTGATTTCGAGCAACCCAGCTTTAAGAAGGGGAATGAAGGGGAACCAGAAATAGGAAAAGTGATACCAGCGAAGACGTAAGAACGGGTCATTGGGATAGAGACTTGGATTGATGAATTTTTTAAGGAAGGTGATATGAAAAACCTGGTCAAAGGTTCCAAAGTGATAGCCATTTATGGATACCGCCAGGATCGCTAACCCTAAAAAGAAAAGGTGTCTCTGGAACGGGTGGACCGAAAGGTGATGTGAAATTTTGCGAAACATCATAATTTGCCTATTTCTTTGCCTGAAATTACAGTCTAATATTATTTTCCGGTAAAATTATATAATACCCTCAACTGACCTTGTTATTGTAAGGGATAGTCAGTATGATTGACAAAGTTAGGAAATTATACAACGAAACCATACCTCAGGAGAGAAAAGATGCCTGATGATAAAAGCCAGGTTGAATATGTTAGAGCGCTTGAGGATTTCAGGCGCGCCAGAGCAAAAGCAGAAATGCAACACCTTTGGGCTTCAATCGCTGGCGAATCCAAGCAATTATTACCCTATGACGAAATCACGCAAAAGATGCATGCCATCGGATTTTCTTCAAAAGGGCTTCAAGAGATTCCGGTGGGGGCTATTATTGGTAGTGTTAACCGCTATCAAGACTTTGATCGTAATTTCCTCCCTTTGCACGACGAGGATATGGAGCGGTGGGCCAGTGTGAAAGCCGCCATGACTTCCCCTGGCAGCATAGGTCTTCCTCCGATTAGCGTCTATAAACTCGGGGATGCATATTTCGTGCTGGATGGCAATCACCGCGTTTCGATTGCCCGCCAGATGGGAATAGATCAGGTTGAGGCGTATGTCACTGAGATCCGTTCGAAAGTCACACTCTCCCCGGATGATTCCCCCGAGGATATCATTCTGAAGGAGGAATATGCGAATTTTTTGGATGAGACAAAGTTTGACCAAATCATCCCTGACGTTGAACTTAAGCTTACTTTTCCCGGGCAATATGAGACTCTCCAAGAGCATATCCGTGTTCATCGATATTATATGGGGTTGGAGCAATCCCGGGAAATACCATGGGAAGAGGCTGTCCAGCACTGGTATGAGTATGTTTATCAACCTGTGGTGAAAATCATCCGGGACCAGGTAGTCCTTCAGGAGTTCCCGAAGCAGACAGAAACCGACCTCTATCTATGGGTGCTGGATCACCAGACCTATATGGAGGAAGAATTGGGCTGGTCAATCCGACCTGAGAAAGCTGCCTCAGATCTGGTCAGAGAAAAAGGTGCTGGATTGTTACAATGGGTTCGCAGGGTGGGGAAGAAATTGGTTGAAACCTTGATCCCCAAACAATTAGAAAATTACGCCTCACCGGGTGAATGGCATGAGCAGAAGAAGCTTGACAGTCAGAATTTGTTTTCGGATATTTTAGTCGCGATGAGTGGCAACGCAGAAAGCTGGTTGGCGCTTGAGCAGGCGTTAGTGGTTGCAGAGTTAGAACAGTCTGATGTGCGTGGTCTGATTGTCAAGGAGGAGAATAAAGCAGTTGCCTTTGATAAGGATGACCTTGCCCAAGCATTCAAGCAGCGGTTGCAACAGGCGGATGTGACGGGGAACCTGGCGTATGCAAACGGACCGATTTCAGACACGATTATCCAACGTGCCAGGGTCAACGATCTGGTGGTGATCAGGTTAACTTACCCACCGGCGACGAATATTTTCGCGCGCCTTGACTCCGGGATTAGAGCAATCGTGCGCCGTTGTTCCCGTCCGATCCTGATGGTGCGGGACCAGGTCAGTTCCATGAATCGGTTACTCCTCGCTTATGATGGCAGCCCTAAAGGTAAGGAAGCACTGTATGTGTCAACATATCTTGCCAGCAGGTTCAACAAAGAGTTGATCGTTCTGGTGGTGGATGATGATGAGGAGCAGGGGAAGAAGCTTTTATCGGAAGCGGAAAATTATTTAGGAGAGCACTGTACGAAATCCGAATTCCGGCGTCATTCTGGGAGGGTGAGTGAAGTCATTTTACAGGTAGCTCAGGAAAATTCATTGGAAATGATCATCATGGGAGGATATGGTCTGTCACCGCTTCTGGAAGCCCTATTCGGCAGTACTGTTGATGGCGTCTTACGCCGCACCCCGATCCCTGTCCTCGTTTGCCAGTGATTGAGATCTGCAGATAGCGAGGATGGTTGTATCATCGCTAAGCGGGGCTTCCCCGCGGAAGGCGTGCAGATCGGCTTCGAGGACTTCCAACACCTGGTGGGCTGTACCCCCAATGGCGGTTTGTAATATGTTTTTAAGTCTGTCAATCCCATACATCTGATCTGTTAGATTAAAGGCCTCTGTGACACCATCGGTATACAGCACCAGACAATCTCCGGGATCGAGCTTAATGCTTCGCTCATCCAGATGGATGTCCTCCATTGCGCCCAGCGCAATGCCGCCTTTTTCTAGTTCAACCACTTTATTGTCGCGAAGGCGGATCACCATTGGGGGATTATGACCCGCAATAGCATAGGTCAATATGCCGTCCTCAATTGAAAATATGCCATAGAAGGTCGTGACAAATAAGCCGTTTTGAGAATTCATCAATAATAACTCATTCACGCGCTCCAGAGTCCTGGCAGGCGATGTGTACTCCAACGCAGCCGCCCGGATCAGCGTGCGGGTGACAGTCATATAAAGGGAGGCTGCCAGTCCCTTATTGGAGACATCCGCGATCACAAATGCGAGCCGGCCATCAGGCAAAAGGAAGTAGTCATAAAAGTCGCCGCCGACCTGACGGGCGGTGTCCCATCGGACATCCATTTCCCAACCGGGCATAGGAGGTTTTTGAGATGGCAGGAAAGTTTGTTGGATCTCCCGGGCGAGCTGAAATTCCCTCTCAAGTCGCTGACGATCCAGCATTTCCTTGTTCAGCAAGTCGTTTTGAATCGCCAGTGAGGCTTGCTGGGTAATGCCCCAAAGCAATTCAAAGCGACGTTCCCGGTTCGTCGCGTAATTCGTATCCTGCGCGAGGAGCACGCCAAAGACTTCGTCTTTTACAGCAAGAGGAAAACCCATCAGCAGGGGATAACGACTTTGTAAGACGGGTGTGGGATCGGTCTGACCTTCATCCGGGAGAGCCAAGTCCCAGTCATCGGGGGGGAGTGTTGTCTCAACAAAGGGATAGACCGCTGGACGATTATTCTGGTAGACCGTATCCAGCATGGGGAAATCACCGGGTTGATAGGTTGTCCCGATCAGCAGTTCTTCATCAACAGAATTTTTCGTTGTTGCCTGCGAGGTTTTAAAGACGCCTTCCGTTTTATCCCAAAGGTAGATCAGGCTGGAATCAATCCCGACCAGGATGGGCATGATATGAACAATTGAGTCCAGTGTATCGTCGAGGTCCGCGCTGCTGACAACAGCCTGGGCAGCCTGTAAAAGGACCGTTGAAACGTAAGCTTCTTCCTGCCGGGATTCCAATAACCGAATGTTTTCAACTGCGATGGCGGTTTGCTGGATGATCCCCTGGATGATTTTCAATCTTTCCTCACCGATCATCTCTGCGTTCTTATTATTGAGTGAGGACTCCGATTCGTTGGCTAAAAGGAAAGCGCCCAGAACTTCGTTTCTTGCCATCAAAGGAAGCAAAATCAGGGTGTCTTCCTTCATTCGGTTTGCCAGATTTTCTGGCAGATCAAAATCTTCTTCAGGATCCTGGGCAAATAAAGCTTCCTGGGTGAGAGTCAGTTCCGCTAATATTGGCGCATTCGGCAGGGGGAGCGGTTGCTTAAGATCAAACGCTTCATTGGTGTTTCCGATCCCATACATGGCATACAACGAATAGACTTCGCTGTCGGCATCCCGCAGGAAAAGTGCGCAACCCTTAATGCCCACGACCATTGGGGTCAATCGGACAATGGTTTGAACCAATTCTTCAATATTTGTCTGTGACTGGGTCGCCTGGGCGACTTGCAGCAGAATGGTTGATACCCAGGCTTGCTCCTGAGAGGTCGCATAGAGACGAGTGTTCTTGATTGCAATGGCAGCATAGCTGGCAAATGTGGACGTAATTTTTTGTGACTCGAGACCATATCGGCCGGGCGAGTGGTGGGTCAGGGTGAGCATACCGAGGACTTCGTCGTCCGTATGCAGCGGTGCAGCGATGGCTGAATAATCTTGAGCCATATCATAATGAGCCGCGATTGGCCCGACAGTCTCATCAGGCTGGCGGATGGTCGGCTGTTTGTGAGTCAGCGCATTTTTGACCCAGGCATCCGGGACAAAGGTGATTTTCCCCAATTCCTCAGAAGGAAATGTGCTGTTTGATTCGTACGCGGCAAGATAAAGTATACGGGATTCCAGTGGCGTATCTTCCGGAGAATCTGGATCGAAAAGCCATATCCCGGCAACATCACAGGGCAGGTTTTTATGGAGCTGCTCAAGGATGGCATCCAAGACATCTTTCAGGGCTATGTTGTTTGAAAGGAGACCGGCGACATCCCGCAAGCTTTCAGCCACCTGCCGGCGCCATTGTTCAGATCGGTACAGGCGTGCATTCCGGATGGCAATGGCGATATTATCCGCCATGGTCTCAATTAATTGCTGATCGTCATTTTCAAAAGCTTGTTTGTGATCACTTTGGATATCCAGGACCCCAAGAACCTCACCGCCGAAGAATAGAGGCACCGCCATTTCGGAGCCGAAGGCGTCCTCACCAAAAGGTGTTTCCAGATAAAGAGGTTCCAGTTCAACGTTGTTGATCCTTTTGGTTTCCCCGTGCTGCACGACCCAGGGAATGACACCCTTTTTTGCGTTCAGATCGTAGGAGACTCCCTCTTCTAAAAAGCGGGGTGTCCTTTCCCCACTCCCAGCTTTGAAATAGATTTTTTCCTGCAATGGATCAACGATGTAAAGGTGGACAAAAGGGAAACCAAACCGTTCATGGATCAGGTTGACAATCCTTGCGAGTAATTCGTCCGTGTCAAGAATTAATGTGATCGCCCGGCTGGCTTCAGCGACGGTAGAAAGCTGGTCTACGCGGCGTTGGACGTCTTGTAATAACCGGGTGCTTTCGATGGCAATGGAAATATTCTCCGCAAGCACCCTGAGGACCAGCAGATCATCTTCACTGAAGGCGTTGATTTGATTGGATTGAACGTCGAAAACACCAAAGATGTTTGTTTCCACTTTCAGTGGTATGACGGCTTCCGATTTTGTTTCTTCCAGGGAATCGACTTCTTTGTAACGAGGTTCCCGGGTTACCTCATTGGCAATCAGCTCCTGTCCGGTTTGGGATACATACCCTATCATATGCTCCCCTAAACCGAATCCGGGATGAGAAGGTTTTTCAAAGTCGGGTCGTTTACTTTCGTCGGAGCCGGCACTGGCTTTGAAACGCAGCCGACCAGTATCTTCATCGATCAGGAACACCGCCACATAATAATAGTTGAAGGTCTGCTGGACTAAGGCTGTGATCTGTCGCGTAAGCACATCCAGATCAGTGATTTGGGAAATCTGGGTAGTAACAGAGCGAACTAGCGTGAGCTGTCTCTGTCGCCAATTCTGGAGCATGGATTGCAGTGTGGCATAAATCGCAAGTCCGGCAATCCCACCTATATCACGCAGATTGTCCAATTCGGTTTGAGAAAACATTTCTTTGCGATGAAGGATGATCTTTCCCAACTCTTTCTCACCCCTCAAAAGTGATGATATTGCCCAAAATGATGAAGGGTCTTCCTTTGACTGACAAACATCTTCAACAGATTGGAAATCAAATGGCAGGTTTTTTGGGTATATATTAGCAGATAATGATTTCGGGGGGTTCTTTATCCAAATGTATGCTTCTCCTCTAAAGTGTTCCTGGAGGAAGCCAAGCAGTGATTCCTTTTGCGCTTCAAATATTGGGCTATTTACCAAACATTCTCCCAGGTCTATGATGTCTTTGGGTGTCAGACCTGGTGAAGCCGGGGTTGAACTATGACCGGACAAGATCAATTCCCTTTGTATTTCTCGAGAGTGAGTGTGTTTCCTTTGGTATTTGAAAATCCGAAGACCACTTTATCCATTAATTTACGGATGAAGAAGATGCCCAACCCCCGTTCTTTCCGGATCTCCAGAGGACAGTTGATATCCGGCTCGGGAACCTCGTCCGGAGCAAAAGGCTCGCCTTCGTCTCGTAAAATAATTTGGAGCCCATTCTTAATCTCTTTTACATTGATTTCAATTGTGCCAATATTTTCCCCACCGTATGCATGGTCGATAATATTGGCACAGGCTTCATCCACGGCTGTTTGAATCGCATAGATATCATTTGGTGAAAACCCTGCTTCCTCAGCCTGAGTGACAATAAAATTGCTGATGGGGGCAAGGCTTCTGAAATTACCGGGAAAGCTCCTGGTTACCATCGGATATGCCTACTAGAATTTTCCCACTGCCATAGCAACATCGTCGTATAACTCAAAGAGCTGGTTAAATCCAGCCAGTTCCAGGCTTGAGAGTACCCGTTCGGAGACATTAGCAAGGAGGATCTCTCCACCGTTATGCTGTTTACACTGCTTTTGGGCATTGATAAGCGTTAACATCCCCGAACTGGATAAATACGAGACATTCTTCAGATCGATTACGATATTAAAATGTCCATCAGCCAGAAGCGAATCCAAAGCTTCCTCGATTATAGGTGACGTGTAGCTGTCGATCCTACCGGTAATTTCGAGTAAATCGCAGTGTTTGTATTCGGTAATCACAATTTCCATTTTATTTTTCCATCTCATTTAATATTGGTGTTATTATATCATGGTGCATTAATATGTTTGCGAGAACCATTTGCGCTGATGGAAAAGACCCTCAAATAATGGGGCATTTTTCCGGACAAGGATAACTTTACCTCATCTATTGGGAGGAATGATACATGGATGACCCCAGAACCAACTACAGGATAAAAGACTTTGAGGTCTCGCAACGACCACGGGAACGTCTGGAAAAGCAGGGGGCTAATGCATTGACGCATGCTGAGTTACTGGCGATCTTGTTAAGGGTGGGAAAGAAGGGAGCTAACGCTGTACAAATCGGTCAGCGGTTACTTGATATTTTTGGGGGATTGGCGGGACTACATAGAGCGACCGTTGTTGAGCTTTGCCAGGTGAATGGCATTGGGAAAGCAAAAGCTGTTCAAATCAAAGCAGCGATCGAATTGGGCAGGCGCATTTCGAGCCTTACGCCTGAAGATCGTCCAGCCATTTCTTCACCGGAGGATGTCGCCGACCAGGTGCAATACAAAATGATGGGGCTAGAGCAAGAGGAACTGTGGGTATTGTTGCTTGACAGCCGAAACCGCTTACTGAAAACAGAGCAGCTTTATCGCGGTTCGCTTAACGCTTCCTCGGTGCGTCCGGCAGAGGTTTATAAGGCTGGCATCCGGCATAATGCGGCTGCGTTGATAATTGCTCACAACCATCCCAGCGGAGACCCAGCACCCAGTCCGGAAGACATTAACCTTACCCGGATGCTGATTGAGGCAGGTCAATTATTAGAACTACCAATCCTGGATCATATTGTGGTTGGGACGAATCGGGTAGTATCCATCAAATCCTTGCATCCCGACCTTTGGTAGCTCGCAGCTTTGTGTAAACATCTCGAAAGTCATCCGGATAGGGTGCTTCGAATTTTAGGAGGTCACTTGTGGTTGGGTGGGTTAATGCCAGCGAACGGGCGTGGAGCATCATCCGGGGAACGATAATTGGTTGGGGTGATAGTCCTGCATGATATAAGCTTTCTCCGAGAAGCAACAAGTCAAAAGCTCGCAAGTGCGCCCGGATTTGATGGGTGATGCCGGTCCGGATTTCAATCTCCATTAAGACCGCATCGTCAAACCATTTAAGTACCTTACATTTTGACCAGGCTTCTTTGCCATCTTGATGGTTGACCCGGGTGCGGTGCATGCGGTCCGCATTGACCTTGAGTGGAAGGGTGATGACCTTCTCATACCAATCCGGCACTGGCGTCACAAGTCCGTGATAGTTCTTTTCCACTGAGTGTTCCCGAAAAGCATTATTGAGAAAACGATGGGCTTTGATATTTCGCGCGAGGACCATCACCCCGCTAGTTCCTTTATCTAACCGGTGGACCATCCACAGGTCGCCATGTTCAGGTTCCAGGATGCTTCTCAGATGGGGGAGATCGGGGTCATAACCGTCCGGAATTGATAAAAGATTGGGCGGTTTATTAATGATGAGTAGATCATCATCTTGATAGAGTAAAGCGGGAATGTGATGGGGCAGTTGTTGAGTCATTTAAGGAACCGATTTGAATAAATGAAACATAGTATACTGATTCAAAAGAAGGTTGAAGCCGTTTCTTACCCAAGAAAGGAGTAGATTATGGTTGTTGTCCACGTCTTTGTGGAGGTCAAGCCCGACCAGATTGAGGCATTCAAAGCAGCGACATTGGCGAACGCGAAAGCCAGTCTGCAGGAACCTGGCATTGCCCGTTTTGATGTGTTGCAGGATGCGGAGCAACCAAACCATTTTTTGCTGGTTGAAGTTTACCGCACAAAAGATGACCTTGCCAGACATAAAGAGGCTCAACATTACAAAGATTGGAAGGAAGCAGCAGCAAACTTGATCGCGACCCCGAGGACAAAGAAGATCTATGATAATGTCTTTCCAGGTGAGGAAGGATGGGGTTGAGCATGGGATTTGAGTTTGTAACCTCGGATCGCATCATCTTCGGAAATGGCAGCCTCTCTAAGGTTCGCGAGATAGCCCCGAGCTTTGGACGAAAGGTAGTGATCGTCAGTGGAAGTGGCTCGGTCCCGCTGGACGATTTGTTTGAGATTTTGAATAGCGTAGGGGTGGACTGGGAGGTCTTCCGAGTCGGTCACGAACCGGATGTCCCAACGATCCAGTCTGGATTGGCGCAGGTGAAATCGGCGGGTTGTGAGTTTGTAATTGGATATGGCGGCGGTTCGGCTTTGGATTCGGCGAAAGCCATCGCCGCCTTGATGACGAACCCCGGCAGGTTGATGGATTACCTGGAAGTGATCGGTGGAGGTCAGAAGATCCCTATCCCTGCCGCGCCAATGATCGCCTTACCGACCACAGCTGGCACGGGCACAGAAGTGACCCGGAATGCGGTGATTGCCTCTCCGGAACATCATGTCAAGGTCAGCATGCGCAGCCCGTTGATGATCCCGTCAGTGGCTATTGTTGACCCGGAACTGACCTACACCATGCCGCCATCGGTGACCGCCAGCACGGGGATGGACGCGCTGACCCAGGTAATTGAAGCGTATGTCTCAAACCGTGCGAACCCGATGACGGACGTGATTGCCAAAGAAGGGATCAAACGCGGAGCGAGGTCGCTTTTGGCAGCATACCAGGATGGTAATAATCAAGAGGCGCGTGAGGATATGGCACTGACAAGCCTTTTCGGCGGGCTTGCGCTGGCAAACGGCGGGTTGGGGGCAGTCCATGGGTTTGCCGGACCGATCGGTGGTATGTTCAACGCTCCCCACGGGGCGATTTGCGCCAGTTTATTGCCCTATGTGATGAAATACAATGTCCGGGTGATGCAATCACTGGAGGGGATGGCTCATATCAACCAGCGTTATCAGGAAATTGCCATCTGGTTGACTGGTGAACCCGATGCTGCGGTTGAAGACGGTGTGGCATGGATAGAGGGTCTGGCTGAATCGCTCAAAATCCCCGGTCTGCAAGAAATCGGCATAGAGAAAGAAGATTTCGAGAGGATCATCGAAAAGTCGAAAGTATCTTCAAGTATGCAAAAGAACCCGGTCAAGCTGGATGAGAAAACATTGGAAAGCATTCTGATAGAAGCCTATTAAACAGAAAACAGCCCAGGTGATGCCCTGGGCTGTTGCTTTTCTTAAGAATACGCCTATTGTTCTTTGAAGAAACTGACCGAGATGATCCCCGGACCGCCATGTACGACAATGGCTGGGGGAACTTTGTAAACCGGGATTGACTCCAGGTTCAGGTACTCTGCCAGTTCAACAGCGAGCTTTTCACCCCGCTCCTGCCCGCCACAGTGGCTCACGGTGATGTAGGATTGTGTTCCCTGAGGGCATTTTTCCAGCACCATTTCTTTGAGTCGTTTGATGGCTTTGGCGGAAGTTCGTTGCTTTTCGACCGCAGTCACCTTGCCATCCTCCAATCCCAGAATTGGTTTTATCTGCAAGACGCTCCCAATAAGGAAAGAGGCATTGCCGATCCGACCGCCTTTGTGGAGATATTCCAGGGTGTCCACCAGGAAGTAAACCACTTCCCGTGAGGCTAATTCTTTGATATCTTTGAGGATGGTCTCCACATCTTTATCTTCATCCGCCCATTCTTTTGCTTTTTTCACCAATACACCGAGCCCGCCTGCGACAGTGCGAGTGTCCAGGATGTGGACATCGGCTTCAGGGTGGTTCTCGGCGGCGACTTCCGCTGAACGGAAGGTTCCGCTGAGTTCGATAGAGGGGGTAGGGATGATGATGCTGTACCCGGCTCTGGCATACTTTTCAAAAAGCGGTTCATAAAGAGCCGGGGGTGGGGCGGCGGTCTTGGGAAGCTCCTTGGCTTCCTTTAGCTTAGAGAGAAAAGTGGGAGTATCGATCTCTGTATCGTCTCTGTAGGGTTTCTCGTCGAAGATGATGATTTGGGGGATGACGTCCACCCCCAAAGCCGCCAGTTCATCCAGCGGCAGACCACAAGTGGTGTCGGCAATGATTTTTATCATAATGAATTCTCCTGAATAAATTGGATGATTGTAATAATGAGTCCACTGAAATAAGGTGAACTTCTGGAAAACGATTATGTAGGCGCCCCACAAAGATATCAAAATTCATGCATTTTATGGGATTGAACCATCGAAAAAGCATAAAAACGATACAAGGCGTCCCACTTTCAAATGGATTACACACTTTTTTCAGTAGACTCAATAATTATAATCGTAAAAATGATGGGAACATTATTTTTTAAGAATGGTACATACAATTATAATGATAAAAATTTCAGGTAGAATTGGAAATGATACTGACTTTCTAAGCCATTAATCTTAAGTGTTTGGAGAATTTCATGCCTGAGATTGACATTCAAAATGACCCTTGCTCGGAAGGCGTCGCCATCGTCATATTTGGCGTAACGGGGGACCTTGCCCGCCGGAAGCTTATGCCAGCGTTGTATGAAAACGCGAAAAACGGGCGGTTGCCGGTGCCGTTCTATATTCTTGGCTTTGCCAGGCGACCCTGGAGCCATGAAAAAATGCGCGATGACCTTCGCCAGGGGGTGTTGGATTACAGCAGGACCAAACCAATCGATAATAAAATTCTTGATGCCTTAGTAGAAAATGCATTTTATATCCAATCTACCTTCCGGGATCCTGACGGTTATACCCAGCTTGATCAAGCATTAGATCGCATTGGTGTCCAAAATACGCTTTTTTACCTGTCGACCCCCCCGGGAGAGTATTCAACGATAGTTGAGAAAATCGGTCAATCTCAACTGGAATCCTGTTTGGATGGTTGGCGGCGGATTGTCGTGGAAAAACCCTTCGGGCGTGATCTGGAGACTGCGCTTTCTCTGGACGCTAAGCTCCACGCGGTCTTCAAGGAAGACCAGATCTACCGGATGGATCATTATCTTGGCAAAGAAACCGTGCAGAATATACTCGCATTTCGGTTTGGAAACGGCATTTTCGAGCCGCTTTGGAACAGGAAATATGTTGATCACATCCAGATCACCATGGCTGAGACAGAAGGCGTGGGTACGCGGGCTGGGTATTATGACAAAGCGGGTGTGGTCCGGGATGTATTTCAAAACCATCTGCTCCAGTTGTTGACGCTGACGGCGATGGAAGCGCCAGCTGTGTTTAATGCAAAAGCGGTTCGGGATGAAAAGGTAAAAGTCTTAAAGTCCATTGTTGAAATCACCGGTGAAAAGGTACTGGAAAATACATTTCGGGCACAGTATGTCTCGGGAATGATTGATGGGAAACGTGTCGCCAGTTATCGTGATGAGCCGGATGTCGCACCTGGTTCGACCACCGAAACCTATATGGCTGCCCGCCTGTTTGTAAATAACTGGCGCTGGGCAGGGGTGCCCTTTTATTTACGATCCGGGAAGCGGTTACCGCGCCGAGTCACTGAAATCGCCATCCAGTATACACAAGTCCCGCTATCCCTATTCGGCCAACGAAACCTGGCTGGAGATGCTCCTAATATGCTGGTATTGCGCATTCAACCGGATGAAGGGATCATCATGTATTTAGGCGCAAAGGCACCCGGCAGCGTCATGCAAATCGAACCGGTCAAGATGCGCTTCAGTTATGCGGAAGCTTTCCCGGGCGAACCGCCGGAGGCTTACGAACGGCTATTGCTGGACTGCCTTTTAGGTGATGCAACACTCTTCACCCGCAGCGATGAGGTAGAAGAAGCATGGCGGTTGACCGGTGGTATTATCGATGCCTGGGCAAAACAGGATTTACAAAACTTGCCTGTCTATGAAGCCGGCACACAGGGTCCTCATGGTGCGGACGATTTCATCCGGAGCGACGGGCGCAGGTGGCGCGAAATTTAGGCGATTCTCATTCATAGCGTAATAACAAGAAAACCGGTTGGTGAACCCAACCGGCTTTTGGTTACGTTTGTCACCGAGGCGGTGATTTCGCATGACAGTTCGGGCACTCCCGTTCGAGATTGCGTACCACAAAGCCGCAGTTCAGGCAGGTTTGGGGTTGAATATCTCCCAGGGGAGCGCCGCAGGCAATACACCGGCTTTCACCTGTTTTATTCGCAGTATTGCAGTATGGGCAAACATAACGTTGCAGGCGTTCGGATAGGACTTTGCCGACGCCGTGCTGCCGGGCGGAATATTCGATGACCTCCCAGATATCCTCATCTAGTTGCAGCGATTCGATATCCTGAGCGAGATCATCGATCCTGCCAAGCAGGGTCAGTGGATTGCGCAGGGCGCTGAGTGCTGTCATTCCCAGGCTGGCGGCAACGCCCATCCAGGCTTGCTTCCCAACTTGGACAGAGACGCCATCTTCCACTTTGTGAAGTGTGATGGTGAGGGCGGTCTGCCCACCAGATTGGGCGAACTCCCGGGTGGCTATCTGGACAGCAATCTTTGGATCCCGTCCGATTTGCTGGACATGAAAGTTCCCACGATTAAATTGGGCGATGATGTCCCGGGCGATATCGCTGGGGTTCAGTTCGCCGTGGAAGATGCGTGTTTCTGGCATGTAGAACCTTTCCTCAATCTGTTATTTCAGGTTTTTCCTGATGCTTTCATATTCTTGCACCATGAATTATAATCCGTTTGGATTAAGGATTAACTAGATTATATGGAGTCTTCAATGAAATATCGGTGGATTCGACCGATACTTTTCTTTTTCTTTCTGATCATCCTGGTGGGATTCAGCGTGATGGGATCTGTTGAAGCGGGACCACTCGCGCAGCAGCCTACTGTGGACATCCCCACCGTGACCAGCACGCCGCGCGGCCCTTATGTTGTGGTTAATGCATTGACCGCCAATGACAGCCAAATCAATGTCCGGGCTGGTCCAAGCCAGCTCACTGAAAAAGTCGGGGTATTACTGGTTGGACAGGAAGCAAATGCGCTTGGTCGGTATGGCGATTGGGTGCAAATAGAATACCCTGGTGTTCCAGGCGGCACAGCCTGGGTGTATGGCAACCTGGTGACCTTATTCGGTGGTGATCTGCAGGTGGTTGAACCACCGCCCACATCGACTCCGAACACGACCCGTACGGTGGACCCGACCCTGGCAGCACAGTTCCTGACCACGCCAGAGTCAACCCGGCTTCCAACTTTTACTGAGCCAGCGCCCTTGAACATCCCGACCTATACGATGGAGTCAGGCAATACCATTCCGGCTGGGGTCCCGATGGGGTTGATCATTGTCGGTCTAGGGGCTTTGGGTATCTTTTTGGTTGTGATTGCCCTCATCAGTGGTCGTTAGCTGAAAAACTCACCCAGTCCATTGAAACAGTTGGCGCTCAATTTGTGACCTGTATCTGCTTCGCAGAAGGTCACCTGGGCGCCATTTTCCGTTAACCATTTGGCAGCTTTACGTGCTTTAGATATCGGAACAATATCATCCTCTGTACCATGCGCGATGAAGAACGCTTTTCCGGAGAGCGCTTCCGAGTTTAAATAATCGTGCCAGGCTTCGGGCAAGAAGCCCGCGAGGGCAGCCACCTTCCCGATCTTCGCAGGGTGGAGTATGCTCAGCGCGTATGCCATGACCGTGCCCTGGCTGAACCCCATCACATCATAATGCCCGACTTCCATTCCTTGTTCTTCAATCCAGATATCGACTCGTTCGAGGAGTTGCCCTGTTAATTCCTGGTAGGTGTCCATCCCCGGCCATTGTGGCTCAATGGCATGCCAGCTATATTGGTCTGGACCTATTTTGATGGGAGCACGCGGTGCCAGCATGGTATAGGTGTTGGAAATGGGTTTGGTCAGGATCCACATCACGTTCTCATTACCCAGATGACCATGCAGGAGGAGCAGGACACGGTCCTTATCCACTCGTTTTTCAGGCTGCTGAACCCTGAAAGGCCATCCTTTGATCTCGATTTTCTCAGGACGATCATTCCCGGGCAATAGTTGCGAGCCTTTCAATAACATTAAGGATCAAAAGAATGATTAATAGCGGGATCAGAATGCCAGCCAGGTAAACCGATCCGTGCTGCCCTGGGCTATATAAGAAATAGATCAGGATCAAGCCAACCGTGAATAAAAGTGCTAGTAGTCCAACGACCAGCCGGTTTTGCGTCTGACGAGCGAATTTCCGCGAATCCCGCATGGGTTATTCCTCGATATTCTCCCAGATTTCCGGGTTGGCTTCAGGCATGATACGGTGTTTGACCTGACGCTGAAGCCGTTTCATCCAGTTGGCTTCTGCTTTGATCTTGCTCATCGTTTCTTCAGTTGCATCTATGCCAGCCTGGATCAGTTCATCCGAGTTGATGTTTTGCAGGATACCAATGTGACCAACTCTGGGGGCTATGATCACTTCAGGTCTATAGAGCTCCATCGCCAGTTCTGTCAGGTGTTTGCCGGTAACTTCCATTGAACGGGTAAAGATCTTGAACGCCTGCACCGGGCGCAGTTTGATCAACCGCTCCACGATTGAACTGGGACCGGGGATCGAGACGGGGAAGTTCACATCTTCTTCTGAGAATCCATCAGGTTTCTTGTGGAGGATTACCGCGACCACGGGTAGATTAGGCCGCATCCACCGGGCGAGCTGCACCGGTACGGGATCCAATACACCACCATCCATAAGCACCCGATCACCGATTTCCTGACTCGGGAAAACACCTGGGATGGCGATGGTCGCCAGGACGGCGTCCATCACCTTGCCTTTGCGCAGGATAATTTCCTTGCCGGAATGGAGGCTGACTGCTGTGGCAGCAAAAGGGATCTCAAGTTCATCGAAAGTAATGTCTGCCAGAAGCTCGGAAAGTTTGTTCGTGATCCCAGACATCCCCAGTAGGGAAGGGTTATCATCGGACTTGCGACTGAAGGAACGGTTTTTATCCAGTTCGTTGACCGTTTGTTCGATTGTTTCCGTGCTGAAACCGGCAGCATAGACCGCACCGACTAATCCTCCGGCACTGGTGCCGGCAATTGCCCGAATCTTGAAGCCATGGTTTTCCAATGCGCGGAGCACGCCAATATGCGCCACCCCACGCACGCCACCACCACCTAAAGCTAAACTGATATCCATGATAGTTTCGTCTCCCTTTTATTTTCGTTGTTCAACCTACTAAGATTATACCCAGCAGGAGCTTTTACGCACTGGTCAAAGGGATTAATTCACACTCGTAATCTGGTGAGCATCACCGTCCGGTTAATAATTACAGCAGTCTGTGTTAAAATTAGGCACTATGAATGGTATGAAGATCGTATCCAGAAATCGAAAAGCCAAGTTTGAATATGAGCTTTTTGATACCTATGAGGCAGGGATCGAATTGCGGGGCACGGAGATCAAATCCATCCGCGCCGGACAGGTTTCTCTCTCAGAAGCTTATGTGCGGACGAATGGCAGGCAGGCATGGCTGGTTGGCGCGCATATCGCGGTCTATGACCAGGCGAGTGTGTTCAACCATGACCCTGAGCGGGAAAGAAGGCTTTTGCTTCACAAACGCGAGATCAAGGACCTGTGGGATGGCGTCCGTCTGAAGGGAATGACCATCATTCCCACTACGCTCTATTTGCGGGATGGTCGTGCAAAGGTGGAGATTGCATTGGCGAAAGGTAAACGGCAGTATGATAAGCGCCAGGATATCAAAAAACGCGATATGGCAAGAGATGTCGACCGTGCCATGGATAATCGTCAAAAATGAGAGGACTTATAGGTCACCGCAGAACTGGAAAGCGACTCCGATCATGCATTATTTATTGCCGATCGGGCTGATCGCCATTGTTTCGATATGGGTTGAATCACTGTCGTTTGGTGATATTGATAATATAACCGTTCCGCTGGTTTCTGTATTGTTAGGATTGCTTGTTCTCTGAATCAGGAGGCTTCACTTGGAACCTATCAGCATTGATGGCGACCATCTCACGATAGAAGAGATTGTGGCTGTTGCCCGACATGGCGCGACAGTATCATTGGCGCCTTCTGCCAAAGAAGCTATCCAACGCGCCCATGGATGGGTGCAGGAGATCGTGGATAAAGGGGAGCCGGTTTATGGAATCAATACAGGGTTCGGAGTCTTTGCGGAACACCGGATCCCGTCGAAGGATTCCGCTAAGCTGAGCCGGAACCTGATCCTCAGCCACGCCGTGGGGACCGGGGAACCTCTGGCAGACGAAATCGTTCGAGCGGCGATCCTGGTGAGAGCCAATACCTTGGCAAAAGGATTTTCCGGTGTACGGGTGGAAGTGGTGGAAACATTACTGGCTCTGCTGAATAAGCGCGTCATACCGGTGGTGCCTTCGCAGGGGTCGTTGGGCTCCTCAGGCGACCTCGGACCGCTTTCTCACCTGGCGCTGGTATTTACGACGGATGCAAAGGATTTGGAAGAGGAATCGGGTTTTGCCCGATATGAAGGTGAAATCCTGACTGGCAAAGAAGCTATGGCAAGGGCAGGAATTGACCGGTTGATCCTGGGCGCGAAAGAAGGTTTGGCGTTAAATAACGGGGCGACTTTCTCTGCTGCCATCGGGGCGCTGGCTGTTTATGACGCCGGGACATTGATGAATGCCGCGGAAGTCTCTTTGGCGATGACGCTGGAAGCCGTGATGGGATGCTCAGCCGCTTTTGATGACAGACTGCATGCTGCCAGGGGGCACGCAGGGCAAGTACGAGTGGCGAAAGCGGTGAGGGTTTTAACAAAAGGCAGCAGCCTGATTGATGCCTATGGCCGGACCCAGGACGCCTATTCTCTGCGGTGCGCACCGCAAGTGCAGGGTATCGGCTGGGATACCCTGGAATTTGTCCGGGGCGTGATCGAGGTAGAGATCAATGCTGCGACCGATAATCCGCTGTTGTTTGACCCCGGCGTCGCTGTTTCGGGCGGCAATTTTCACGGGGAACCAGTGGGTGTGGTGATGGATTTTCTGGGAATCGCACTCTCTGAAATTGCTTCTATCTCCGAACGACGGACTTTCCGGCTGACGGATGGTCACTTGAACGCGGATTTGCCGCCGATGCTCGTGGACCGACTCTCCGCGGCGGGGTTGAACTCGGGTTTGATGATGCCACAATATACCGCAGCCTCTCTGGTGTTGGAAAACCAAACCCTGGCAACGCCTGATTCAGTCCATTCGTTGCCGACTTCTGCCGAGCAGGAAGATCATAATGCGAATTCCATGACAGCTGCCAGGCATACCCGAGAGATTATCGCCAATACCGCTCACATTTTGGCGATTGAACTTTTTACTGCCACACGAGCACTTGATCTGCGCAAACGGCAAAATCCAGATGTTGTTTTTGGACGGGGGACCGGAAAAGCGTATCGTGCGATCCGAAAAGTAGTGAGATATCAGGCAGGCGATGCCTGGTGGGGGCCCGAAATTAACCGGGTTAAGGATTTAATTCTTAATAAATTACTAGAAAAATGCGATAAATATTGACATTAAGGATAAATTGGATTATTTTAATCATATTATGAATCTCAAAGGCAAGCTCTCTCGACGTGAATTCTTGAAGATCTCAACCCTCGCCCTGGGTGGTTTTGCGCTGGCTGGCGGGAAATCCAAACGAATATTGATCGATCGTCTGAACCTCTTGCAAGATGATCCGCCAGTGTTCCCTGAAAACCAGCTACTGGGCAGGATCTGTGTCGGGCAGGAAGGCGCGCATTTTGATATTAAGAGCGAACCATATTGGGATGCGCCTTCGGTCGGCACGGCCTGGCGGGATGATGTTTTCGAATGGAACCAGGAAGTCATCGCCAAGCAAATTGATCCAATCCGCATCAATCAGCGATGGGTAGAGACGCCTGTTGGCTATATTTATGCTGAATACCTGCAGAAAGTACGCCATGTACCTCAGGATCCGTTGACAGAGCTGCCTGAAACGGAAACCGGTGAGCGGGGAATGTGGGTGGAGATCGTGACTCCCTACACCGGGATGATCTTCGAGAGAGCGCCTTCGCAATATTGGATTCGGGAGGCGATCCGGCCGCGATTGTATTTTTCCCAGGTGTTTTGGGCTTTTGATGTCCGGCAGGACCCAACCACCGGTAAAAAGCAATATTGCTTGATGCAACGATATGGTGCCTTACCCGATGAATATTGGGTAGATGCCTCTGTCTGCCGCCGCATTATGCCCGAAGAAATTGAACCGATCCATCCCGGTGCTGAGAATAAGCATATTGTGGTCGATTTAAAGTATCAGACCCTCATTTGCTATGAAGGCGACCAGGAAGTGTATTTTGCGAAAGTCACGACCGGTGGTGTCGGTACTGAGGGTAAGTGGTTGACGCCGGTCGGTGTTCATACGATCTGGAGGAAAATGGTATCCACGCACATGAGCTCAGGACCAGCCGTTGGAAACTATGATATATCCGGTGTCGCATGGACAACATTGTTCGATATCAATGGCGCCGCCGTTCACGCTACTTACTGGCATAATTATTACGGAACAGCGCGTTCGCATGGCTGCGTCAATTCGCAGCCTGAAGACGCGAAATGGGTCTGGCGATGGACGGAACCCGCCGTACCTTATACCAGCGGTGAAATCACGATCCAGGGACTGAATAAATCCACGACTGTTGAAGTGATTGCTGAATAACAGGTTTTCATGGGTTTACTCAATATCTCCCTCGGTTTGGCATTTCTGGCAGGCCTAGTTTCGTTCTTCTCCCCTTGTGTTTTTTCACTCGTCCCAGCCTATATTGGCTATTTGAGCGGGCGGTCGCTCGTGCAGGTTCAGGAAGAACAGTCCACCAGCCATTGGAACACCTTTTTACACGGATTAGCTTTCGTTCTTGGTTTTAGTTTTGTTTTTATCGTTTTAGGACTGGCGTTCTCAGCGTTGAGCCAATTCTTCTACGAAACCCGGGATATCCTGGCAAAGGTAGGCGGAGTTATTATTATCCTGTTTGGTTTGCACATGACTGGTTTGATCCGGATCCCTTTTCTCGATTATGATCTCCGTCCTCAGTCCAAACTGGAAAGAGGACGCAGTCTGTTTTCGTCCTTTTTGGTGGGGATCTTCTTTTCTGCTGGCTGGTCTCCTTGCGTTGGCCCGACATTAGGATTTATCCTTACGCTGGCTGTGGAACGGGCAAACATCGGTCAGGGTGTGGTCTTGCTCAGTTTCTATTCACTCGGCATGGCGATTCCCTTCCTGATAGCAGCGCTGGGCGTAGGGTGGGTGACGCAAATCCTGCGAAAGTACAGCAAGGCGATGATGATCGCCCAGATCGTGATGGGCGTAGTTTTGATCGTGGTGGGAGTCTTGCTCTTCCTCGGAATTTACCAGCGGTTGATCAGTTTCGATACCCTGATTGACTTTGGGATTTAGCTTTTTAATTGTATTGGAGTGATCGTGTCAAAGAGACGCTGGACCATTGATGTCGCCTTGATCATTATCGTTGTTGCATTGGGCGTTCTGGTCTATCTGCGGCTGGAAAGGCTTTTCAAATCCTGGCGCGATAACGATGGAACACCGGCATCTGTTGAAACAACAGACATAGAAGGCGATTTCAGCCCAACCTTACAAGCACGGGTGGATATCGCTAAACAGGAAGAAGTACCCGCTTTGGATTTCACACTTCAAAATTTAGAGGGTAAAATAGTCGCCTTATCCGATCATGAAGGGACAGCCGTGCTGGTCAATTTCTGGGCGACCTGGTGCCCGCCTTGTCGGGCTGAGATGCCGCTCATCCAGGCATTCGCTGACCGACACGAGGATGATCTGGTCGTTTTGGCTGTAAATGTAGGTGAAAGCGAGACTGTTGTCCGCCAGTTCATTGACGAGCATGGCTTTAAGTTGACTTTCCTTCTGGATCCCTCCAATTCCATTGCTGAGCTGTATCAGGTGCGGGGATTTCCAACCTCATTATTTATTGATCCCGATGGTATCTTGCAAGCAACGCATATCGGTGAATTGGATGAGGCATTGATCACAGCCTATTTTCAAGAGATTGGTGTGAGAAAATGATTCAAACAACATTATTTATATCCAGTGAGAACCCACGCAAAAAACAAATCCAAACCTGGTTAGCTGAGCTTTCAGGTGAGTATTCCCATGAATTGCATGTGGTGGATATTGACCGAGACCCGATTCTCAAGGATGAATTTGGTGAAAAAGCGCCCGTTTTAGATGTAGGTGTTTTCCGCCTATTGAACTCCTTCGACAAGGATGAGATCCGCTTTGCCTTTGACAAGGCAAATGAGCGCTTGCAGGAAGCCAAATCCAAAGGGAACGATGTGATGGTCCGGAGGATCGCAGAACCTTTGAAGATGACCAAATCTGACCGTTTCTCACGCTGGTTTTCGAATCATTATATGGTCATCCTGAATTTATTCTCCTTATTCTATGTTTTTTTTGCAATCCTGGCGCCGGTCTTTATGGAAGTGGGCTTGCAAGCACCTGCCAAAGTGATTTATAAAGTCTACAGTCCCTTGTGCCACCAATTGGCTTTCCGTTCCTTCTTCTTATTCGGTGAGCAGCCTTATTACCCACGTGAGCTGGCAGGGTTGGAAGGTGTGATCACCTATGGCGAAGCAACCGGTTATGACGAGGCTGATCTTACCACTGCACGCCAATTCCTCGGGAATGAAGCTATGGGATATAAGATGGCGCTTTGTGAACGGGATATGGCGATCTATGGTGCGATCCTCCTGTTTGGGATCCTTTTTTCCCTGACAGGAAAAAAGATCAAACCCTTGCCATGGTACTTGTGGATCCTGATCGGTTTAGGTCCGATAGGGTTGGATGGATTTTCACAACTCCTCAGCCAAACCGGACTGGGGATTTTCGATTGGCTGCCACTCAGGGAGAGCACGCCCCTCCTCCGGGCTTTGACAGGAGCCTTATTTGGCTTGGCGACTGCCTGGTTCGGCTTCCCATATCTTGAAGAATCGGTGCAAGAGAATCGCCATGACATGCAATTAAAACACGCCATTATGGAACAAATTTCTGAGAAGGGATCTGATAAAAGCTGATGGGTTTTCTCGAAAAAGAGGGTCTCCGCTATTATCAATTTGACATATTCCAGGACCAACCGATTTTCCAGGCAGTCCTGACCCGCCGGGGTGGCGCCAGCCGGGGACCTTATGCGAGCCTTAACACTGGAGGGACAGTAGGAGATGATCCGGAAGCTGTGTTGGCGAACCACGAACGGATCTATAACACGCTGGGATTTGACTTTCTGTCGCGTTTTGACGTCTGGCAGGTGCATGGCACGCAGATCATCTGTGTAGATGCACCCGGGGACCCCGATAAACCTCATCAAAAGGCGGATGGCATCCTGACAAATAATCCTGAGGTGACCTTATTTATGCGTTTTGCAGACTGCGTGCCGATCCTCTTGATGGATCCCGTAAAGAAGGTGGTTGGGATTGCACATGCCGGTTGGCAGGGAACATTTAAAAAGATTGCGCGGGTTATTGTTGAAAAGATGCAGGACTGCTATGGCAGTTTTCCCGGGGATATCCTTGCTGGTATCGGACCTTCTATTTGTCAGGACTGTTATGAGGTGGGGCCGGAGATTCTGAAGGCTTTCGAAGGCTCATTTGGGGAAACTGCCCGCCGTTACTTTACTTCTCAGAATGGGCATCAACACTTGGACTTATGGGCTGCCAATCGGGATACGCTCAGAATGGCGGGGGTTGGGAATATTGAGGTGGCGGAACTGTGCACAGCTTGCCATCTTGAGGACTGGTATTCTCACCGGGCGGAAGGCGGTAAAACCGGGCGGTTTGCAGTTTTGATGGCTATCACGGATAATTAAGTCTGGGAGGCAAATCTCGTATGACGCAGATTGATTTTGAAGCTAAGGTTGCTCAAATCAGGACAAACCTCAAGACAGTGAAGGCAAATGTAGCCTGTGCAGCAGAAAAATCCGGCCGTAATCCGGAAGAGATCAAGCTGGTCGGAGTGACGAAATTGATGCCGCTTGAAACGATCCGGGCGGGGATTGAAGCGAGTATCCGTTGTTTTGGGGAAAATTACCCGGAAAAAGCCGCTGAAAAGATTCAGGCTCTTGGAACCGATCAGGAGATTGAGTGGCACATGATCGGGCACATCCAGAGCCGGAAAGCCGATACGGTTTGCAAGTATTTTGACATGGTGCATTCGGTCGACCGGCTGAAGATCGCCCGCTATCTGGACCGCCACTGCCGTGAAATGGGCAAAGTAATGCCAGTTTTGATTGAAGTCAACCTGAGTAGCGAAGATAGTAAGTATGGCTGGCATGCCTGGGATGAAGGCTGCTGGTTCGAAATGCTTTTTACGTTCCGTGAAATTATTAATTTTCCCAATATTGAAGTCCGGGGATTGATGAGCATGCCCCCCTTCTTTGACGATCCGGAATTGACGCGCCCCATCTATCAGAAGTTACGCCGGTTGCAGCAATTCCTCAGGGAAGAACTTCCTGAAGCCAAGTGGGAAGAGTTGTCCATTGGTACCAGCTTCGACTATGAGGTGGCGGTTGAGGAGGGCGCGACCATGGTTCGCGTCGGTACGGACATCTTTGGGCCCAGATCGAATTCTTAATTTCTAAATTACTTTGGAGTAACTATGCAATTGGTCATCACGATTATCAATACAACTGTTTCCATCCTGACGTTATTTGTGTTCATTTATTCACTGCTGAGCTTTATCCTGGGACCATATCATCCCATGCGCCTGGCGATGGGGCGGGTGATTGAGCCCATGTTAGTCCCGATCCGCAAAGTTATCCCCGCTGTCGGTGGCTTGGATTTCAGCCCCTTGATCTTGATGATCCTCCTCCAGGTGATTGGATCAATCCTGGTTGCCATTTTGCGAAGTTTGAGCTGATCTTTTTATCCCCCATAAAGGATCCGCCCGCAGGACGGACAAAAGACAAGGCTGTTTGATGCGCGTACTGATTGCCTGTCTGCCGGGGTGAGCGCTTGACCGCAGATACTGCAGCCGCCATCCGATACAGGCGCAACGGCTGACCCTCGCTTATTTTTCCTGAGTTTCTGGTAAAGTTTGAGAGATGCTGGGGGAATGGCTTGAAGCACGGCTTCTTTTTCCCGTAGTAGACGTTCCAGTTTGTCTTCCTGTTTGGACTTTTCCCCCAACAGTGAAGCATTATCCTCCGCAGCAGTCCCTTTGGTTTGTTGCAGGTCCTTTTGAGCTTGATCGAGAGCTTTTTCCGCAGATTCATTGGCGATCATAACCTCTAATTGTTCATCCTCTAATTGGGCAATATATCGCTTGAGGGCTTCGGATTCCATCTGCAAATCCTGTAATTCTTTTGGGTTCTTGATTTTCCCACTGAATAAAGTAGCTTGGGAAGTCTTGCGTTTGATCCGCTGGGATTCCACTTTATCTTCTATTTGATGTAGTTCTATCCGCAGGTTTTTGGCTTCGGTTTCTGCCTTGTCCAATATTTTCTGCGCTTTTTTGACTCGGCGATCATCACTGAGCGCATGGTCGATCTCCGCGAGTTGGTCTTTGATGCGATCAATCTGGGTATCCAGTTGTTGAAGTCTATAGAGATTTAGGGCTTCACTCATGGGCTTAAGCCTTTCATGCCGGTGGGGTGTTGTTTTGTTCTGGGATGAGCACAAGTTCCGCATGTCTGATGTTTATAGCTCTTCATATTTTATCATTATATTAATCGTCTTCCGGAGCATCGTCAGATGATAACCCACAGCATTCCCGTGAAAGGTGCGAATATTGTAGAATTGCGATAAAATAAGGAAGATAATTCGAAATATCCCAATCCCCAGCACTGGTTTACCGTTCAGGAGCATAGAAATGGTCGATGAAATTGCTAAAGTTCAAAGTCTTGGGGAAAAACTGAAGGGAAATCTCAGTAAAGTCATCATCGGAAAAGATGAGACCATTATGCTGACGATCATCGCTTTTCTCTGTCAGGGACATATACTCATCGAAGATGTCCCGGGAGTTGGGAAAACGATGCTTGCTCGCAGCCTGGCAAGGTCCTTGGGCCTGACATTCAAAAGGATCCAATTTACGCCGGATATGCTCCCGAGTGATGTGACCGGCGTATCCATTTATAACCAGAATACGCGGGAATTTGAATTTCGCCCTGGCCCGATTATGGCACAGATCGTCCTTGCCGACGAGATCAATCGCGCTACCCCAAAGACCCAATCAGCGCTTCTGGAGGCGATGGAAGAGCGCCAGATCACAGTGGATGGGACAACGCATAGTCTTCCGATCCCCTCTATGGTCATGGCGACTCAGAACCCGATTGAGTATGAGGGGACGTTCCCATTACCAGAAGCTCAATTAGACCGGTTCTTGATGCGGATTGATCTGGGTTATACCTCGCTTAGCAATGAGATCAAGATCCTGGAATTGCAGAAGCTCATTCATCCCATCCTGGAATTGGAATCGGTTATCAACGTGGATGAGATCCTCTTCGCTCAGGAAACAATTAAACATGTCCATGTCTCTGCTCCCGTCAAGCGCTACATCGTTGAATTGGTACGGGAGACCCGGGAACATCCCGAGGTTTATCTGGGTGCGAGTCCGCGAGGTAGTTTGGGTTTATATCGGGCTGGTCAGGCGCGAGCCGCCCTTAATCAGCGCGACTTTGTCTTGCCGGATGATATCAAGATGCTTGCGCCTTATATCCTGCCGCACCGGGTGATGGTCAGCCCCGCGGCTCGATTAACGGATGTCAACGCAACCAAGATCGTGAAAGAAATTCTCGGTTCACTGGCTGTTCCGGGAGGGGATCTGGGTGGTGGTGAAATGTGATCAAGCTGGGCCGATCCTTTTGGTGGATCCTGTTACTCATTGGGGTCAGCTTTATTATTACGCGTCTACCCGGCCTGGGTGATAATCCGATATATATCCGCTTGACGATAGCATTGATCATTGTTTTAGGCGCAAACGGATTATGGACCGTGCTTTCCATTATAGGTGTGGATCTGCATCGCTCAACCCGTACGACACGAAAACAAGTGGGGGAGATTTTTACCGAGAATTTTGAGGTGATCAACCGTTCCATCATTCCTAAAGTTTGGCTGAAGGTCTCCGATCAGGCAGAATTGCCAGGCGGATCCGGGTCCAAGGTATTGACCTGGGTGGGTAGTCGCCAATCCCGGACCTATGTAGCCTATTCACTATTACAGAAACGCGGGTGGTTTCAACTCGGCTCTTCTCAAATCGAGACTGGAGATATCTTTGGATTGTTCCTAATTCGGAAGAATTTTGTATCAAAGACCCGCTTGCTCGTTATTCCTTATACTGTGCCAATAAATGAATTTCCAGCGCCTTTTGGCGTCCTGCCCGGGGGAAGGGCATTACGGCAGAAAACCCTGGAAGTGACACCTTATGCTGCCGGTGTCCGGGAATATGTCCCGGGAGACCCTTTGAAAAGGATCCATTGGCCCACATCTGCCCGTAAACAGAAAATAATCGTTAAAGAGTTTGAAAAAGACCCTCTTGCTGAAGTTTGGATCTTCCTCGACGCGCGGGCATCTGTGCAAGTACACAAAGAGGAAATTAAGGAGAAAAGTTTAACGGACTTTTGGTGGATGAGGGAAAAACGTCAGTTTCGACTCCCTCCTCATACTGAAGAATATGCTATTACTATTGCCGCATCCATTGGAAAATACTATATCAATCAAAAAAGGGAGGTAGGGCTGGTGGCTGCCGGGCAGAGTTATACGATTCTGCCGGCTGAACGGGGGGAACGCCAGTTGGGTAAGATCCTGGAAACGCTGGCGGTTTTGCGGGCAGAGGGTGAAATGCCGTTATTGGGACTGATCAGTTCCCAATTAGGTCACCTCGCAAGGGGCAGTACAGTGATTCTTATTTCTCCCTCTGCGGATGATAACATCCTGACAATCGTCATGGAATTGATCCAGCGGGGATTGATGCCGGTTGTAATTTTGATCGATCAGGAAAGTTTCGGCGGAAAGCAAAATACCCAATGGCTGCATTCAAAACTCACCAACCGTGGGATCCTGACTTTTGTGATCAATGAAGGAGACAACATCAAAGTCATTTTGGAGACTCCCAATTTGGGTTTTGATGAGCGGATTATTTTTAGAGGGATCTAGTCGTCGGAACGATCCAGAAAGTCTTCATCACACTCAGTCTGGATCACCACAGGTCCATGTTTAGCGTCCAAATCGTTTTGAGAGCCGTCGCACAGCGAGAAGTTCTTGCTGTGCCAGCATCGGCAGAGCGATATAACCTCACCCCGGCGCATCGTGACCCTGGTGCGGATGTGTCCCTTGGATTCATAGGTTGTGTGTTGATGTTTTGGCATAGTTATTGTATGATTTTGATAGATTTAACAATAGACAGTTTAGCTCAGTTTACCAGAGGTTGGATTTGGCTACAATGGATGTAACTGTAATCTTAATTCAATTGACACAAACATTTGATAAAGGTAGACTCTAGCATGTTTTACGGACGCGGAAAAGAGTGTCGCCTAATCCTATGGTATAATTGCGACGGTTAATTGGTAATGTTTTCATTACCAATCTTGTTTAATAAGGAGTATTAGATTGGCTTTTTCTCCCCTAAATTGGCTTTGGGGTTTATTTTCCCTGGATATTGGCATTGATTTAGGCACTGCTAATACGTTGGTCAATGTCCGGGGGAAAGGGATTGTGATCAATGAACCCTCCTGGGTGGCAATCGAGAAACGCACCCGGGAACCGCTTGCGATTGGTGCGCAAGCAAAAGCTATGGTGGGCCGGACTCCAGCAAATGTGATTGCCTTGCGTCCCCTCCGGGACGGCGTGATCTCAGAATACGATATCACCCAGGCGATGTTGGAATATTTTATCGGTAAAGCCCACCAGCAGAGCATTGTTCCTTTGCCAAAACCACGCGTCGTGATAGGGATTCCTTCGGGTGCTACGGAAGTGGAGAAACGGGCTGTTTTCGACGCAGCTATGGCAGCTGGTGCGCGTGAGGTCTATATGGTTCACGAGCCTTCTGCTGCAGCAATCGGCGCCGGGTTACCGATCAACGAAGTGCAAGGAACCATGATCGTTGATATTGGCGGCGGTACAACAGAGGTCGCCGCGATCGCGATGGGCGGGGTTGTTGTATCCCGATCTTTGCGGATTGCTGGTGATGAACTTGACCAGGACATCATCAATTATGTTCGCAACAAATATAATTTGTTCATCGGCGAACGCATGGCTGAAAAAGCAAAAATAGCAATTGGCTCAGCTTATCCATTAAAGGAAGAAAAAACCATTGATGTTCGAGGGCGCAATCTGGTTACTGGACTACCAGAGGCTATTGAAGTCTCATCAGTGGAGATTCGGGATGCAATGTCGAGTTCAGTCGCCGTGATTATTAAAACCATCCGGGATGCACTCGATGAAGCACCACCTGAGATCCTGGCGGACCTTATAGATAGCGGGATTTGTCTGGCAGGTGGCAGCTCACAATTGAAGGGTCTGGATGAACGCTTATCCAATGATCTGAAGGTACGGGTATGGGTGGCTGAGGATCCCATGACCTGTGTGGCACGGGGGTGCGGTATTATTCTGGAGAATAAAGACGAATATTCAAGTTTTCTGGTTGGTATTGAAAGAGAACCTGCAAAACGGACTTTATCATAATCCTTTACTTCTTTTTGATCAGCGCCTATAATTTCGTACTTTGATCCAAGTTATGGTTCAAGGATCGCTTTGTCATGAAATTTCTTAATGCTAAAAATATCCAAACAATTGTGATTGTTTTGGTGGTCGGTGGCTTGCTATTTCTCGCGCTCAGCGGATACCTGACACCCGTGTTTAATCTTACGCTGAATCCATTGATCTCCTTTCAAAGCTGGCTTTCAGTCCGGTACCTTTCTGCCCGTGATTTCCTAACCACACCGCGGGATATTACCCAATTACGTGAGCAAAATGCAGTATTGGAGTCACAGGTGACGCAGCTCCAGACACAATTAATCCAGATGGAAGAACGCTTGGGGGAGGCGCAGGTTTGTTTTGCCTTATTGGATTTTGCCCGCACCAATCCCCAATATGAGTACATCGCAGCAACTGTTATCGGCCGCGAGATTAGCCCCTTCCTGCAATATATCATTATCGATAAAGGTACCAATGATGGTATCCGATATGGGATGCCGGTGGTGACACAGCAGGGTCTGGTGGGACGGGTGGATGCTGTCATCGCAGCCGCAGCCCGGATTAAGTTGATCACTGATTCCACATCAGTCGTGAATGTCCGTTTACAATCTGCAGAGACAGAAGCCCAACTGCATGGATCACTTACGGGAGATGTCTCTCTGGACATGATCCCTCTGGACGAAAGCGTTGAACCAGGAGATGTTGTCCTTACTTCGGGCTTGGGTGGGAATTACCCGCCAAATATCTTTATTGGACAGGTTTTGTCGGTTCAACATCGTGAAAATGCTCTATTCCAGACAGCGTCTGTGCAGCCAATTGTAGACTTCAACAGCATAAATGCCGTTTTGGTTGTCGTCAATTTTGAATCTGTTGATATTTCCCCGTTGATCCCGGAGCAATAAACTTGATCGCCCACCTTGTGTGCGTCCTATCACTTGTGGTATTTTATATCCTGCAGACGTCGATTTTTTCGCAAGCCGCGTTGATCTCCGGTACTGCGGATCTGATATTATTGTTTTTTGCTGCCTGGTCTTTGCAGGAACAGGTGAAAAACAGATGGTTATGGGCTGCAATTGGCGGTTTGTTGATCAGCATTGTCTCTGCGATGCCCTTTTATGCTCCTTTGATTGGTTATTTGGGTGTGGTTGGCATCTCGAAACTATTGCAAAGAAGGGTTTGGCAAGTACCGATCCAGGCTATGTTTATTGTTACTTTAGTGGGTACTCTCTTCCAGCATATCGTTTATGTCATCGCATTACAAATCAATGGTGCCCCCATTTCATGGGCGCAGAGTCTGGATATGGTCATTCTGCCGAGTGTTTTATTGAATTTGATTTTCGCTCTTCCCATGTATGCCATCGTTAATGATCTGGTAGGGCGAATCTATCCTCTGGAGGCGGAAACATGAATGTGTTCCCCCAAAGAAATAAGCAATTTGACAAATGGCGCTATTTGGTGCTGTATATCCTGATTGGAACGATTTTCGGTTTTTACTTGCTCAGGCTATTTGACATCCAAATCCTGCAGGGACCTGATTATGTGGCACAAGCGGATGAGAACCGTACAAAGATCATCAGTGATCCTTCTATTCGCGGCATTATTTATGATCGGAATGGCTATGTCCTGGCGCAAAATGTTCCTTCATATAATGTGGTTGTGATCCCGGGTTATCTCCCGGAAGATGAAGGTGATACGCAAGCAGTCTTCCGAGAGTTATCTGAATTGATTGATATGCCTGTCAGCCTGGGTGAAACCGATGAAGAAACTGTGCGGAATTTCACACCCTGTTACAGCGAGTTGGGTATCTCCGAAGTAGTTTATATTGCGACAACGAACTGGCCCTACCAGGCGACCCCATTGAAATGTAATGTTCCACAGGATGTGGCAATGGTCGTTATGGAAAACAGAGAAGATTGGCCGGGGATTGATGTGGAAATTGAACCGGTTCGTCAATATCCGACCGGGAATTTGACATCGGAAATTATCGGCTTTTTGGGTCCGATCCCTGCTGTATTGGAAGATTATTATGTGGAGGAGGGCTTTGTCCCCAACAGGGACAAGGTTGGGTATGCGGGTGTGGAACAATCACTGAATGAAATTTTATCCGGTACGAATGGTGCCAGGACCGTTGAGGTCAATGTCGCGGGTGAGATCATCCGTAATATTGAAGAGCCGGTGGAAGCTGTGCCCGGGAATGATGTTTATTTGACCATCGACACCCGTCTGCAATCGATCGCTCGGGAAGCGTTGATCTCCGAAATTGAATATTGGAACCAGCATTCCGGTCGCACGATTTCCAATAATGGGGTGGTGATCGCGATGAATCCCCAAACTGGGGAGGTCCTGGCGCTGGTTTCTTATCCAAATTATGAGAATAACCGGATGGAACGGATCATCCCCGGCTATTATTATGAACAGTTAAGTCGTGATCCTCAGCGTCCGCTTTTCAACCACGCAATTTCTGCCGAACACCCCCCCGGATCGGTGTTTAAAATGGCGCCGGCATTGGGGATTCTCAACGAAGGCGTGGTAACACCCGAGTATGAAATCTATGATCCCGGGTCAATTACGATCATGCAGAAATATTACGAAAATGACCCTGGAGTCCCCCGTGAATATGTGTGTTGGGACAGGAATGGTCATGGCATGGTCAACTACATGTGGGGTGTTGCCTACTCCTGTGACGTATATTGGTATAAGGTCGGTGGCGGCTACGAGGATGAAGTACCCGGAAACGGTTTAGGTATCTGGCGGATAGGCGAATATGCCCGGGCGCTTGGATATGGAGAACTTACCGGGATAGAATTACCCGGAGAGGCTGATGGCTTAATTCCCGATCCAACCTGGAAGCGGATCACTCTCGGTGAAAACTGGGCAACCGGGGATACCTATATTGCGACGATGGGGCAAGGTTTTGTCCTGGCAACGCCGCTGCAGGTGCTCAATTCGATTTCCACCATTGCTAACGGCGGCAGGCTGATGGATGTTACCGTTGTCAACAAGATCACAGCGCCAGATGGCACTGTGGTCCAGGATTTTGAACCCAGTACGCGCTGGGATATCACAGTAGACCCGGTGATCAATGTTTACGAGGATAATGTAACAACTGGTGAAAAAAAGACTGTTGAACCCTGGGTGGTGGCATTGACCAATGAAGCCATGCGCCTGGTTGTGACGGACGGCACGGCGGACGAGCAGTTTGAGGGTGATCCTTATGCATCCGCAGGAAAGACCGGTACAGCTGAATATTGTGACAATGTCGCGCAAGAGCAGGATTTGTGTAAGCCCGGCGCCTGGCCAGCCCATGCATGGTATGTCGGGTATGCACCGTGGGATAATGCGGAGATTGCAGTGGTAGCCTTTGTCTATAATGGGACAGAAGGTTCTACTTTTTCAGCCCCGATTGTCCGCAAAGTAATTGACGCCTATTTTGAATTGAAAGCTGCCGATAAGGCACTCAGTCCCTGATCCCGACATAAATGCTGGATGATATTGTATAATTTATGGCATGATGCGAATTTATCGAATACAATATCGTTCATTTTGGTTGATGTGAGATGGAAATTAAAGGTATGAAAGACGGGATCCTGGTTAATTTGGAAGATCAGGACTGGTTGGAAGCCAAAGATGACCTGATTGAGCAAATCAAGTCAAAGCAAGACTTTTTCCGGGGTGCTCACCTGGTTTTGGACGTTGGCAATAATGTTTTGAGAGCCAAGGAACTGGGCGAATTACGGGATATGCTCTCTGATCAGGGTGTAATCCTGGCGGGGGTATTGAGTCTTTCGATTGTGACCCAGGAGACAGCACAGTTACTGGGGGTGACCACGCATCTTACCAAGCCAAAAGAGAAATCCAATCGAAAGATGAAGCCATTTGATACGGTGATAGCCGGAGAAGCTGCAGTAATGATCCACCGTACCATGCGCTCCGGTTTCAAAGTGGCTTATCAGGGTCATGTGATCGTACTCGGCGATGTGAATCCCGGTGCGGAGATCATCGCTTCCGGTTGTGTGGTAGTTTGGGGACGTTTGCGCGGGACGGTTCATGCAGGTGCGGAGGGCGATGAGGGGGCAGTTATTTGTGCTCTTGATCTTTCCCCCATGCAGCTGCGGATCGCTACAAAAATAGCCACGACCCCTCAGGGCACAGAAAATCCGCAACCGGAAATTGCCAGCATCAAAGACGGTCAAATCATTGCTGAACTATGGCAATAATAATAAGGAGGAGTATGAACGGAAAAGTAGTGACCATCACGTCCGGAAAAGGCGGCGTGGGAAAAACGACGACGACAGCAAACCTGGGGATTGCATTGGCTTCTTTGGGTCACACTGTGGTCTGTATTGATTCGGATATTGGTTTACGAAATCTGGATGTTGTTATGGGATTGGAGAACCGGATTGTTTATGACCTGGTCGACGCCGTTGAAGGGAGGTGCCGGTTGTCCCAAGCAATGATCCGTGATAAGCGCTGTGAAACGCTTTTCCTGATCCCTGCAGCCCAAACTCGAGATAAGACGGCTGTTTCTCCCAGTGATATGGTGAAGTTATGCGATGCCCTTCGCTCTGAAATGGATTGGATCATCATCGATTCACCGGCAGGGATTGAGCGAGGATTTCGCAACGCCCTTGCGCCAGCGGATGAAGTGATTGTTGTTACCAATCCCGAGGTATCTGCTGTGCGGGATGCCGACCGGATTATCGGTTTGGTAGAAGCTGAAGAAAAAGGTCCTGCGAAGCTGATCATCAACCGCTTAAACCCAACGATGGTCAAGCGAGGGGACATGTTATCTGCTCAGGATGTAGTAGAACTCCTGGCAGTGCCCCTGATCGGGATCGTACCGGAAGATGAAGCAGTCCTTGTTAGTACCAATCATGGCCAACCCGTGGTGCTGAATGAGAAAAGTAGAGCTGGGCGCTCCTTTTTGAATATCGCTAAACGCTTAAATGGGGAAGAAGTCCCCTGGATAGAATTGGATGAGAAAGAAGGTTTTTTCAATCGTCTTGGGAAATTAATCTCTGGAGGAAGTTAATATGGCTTCATTGTTCGATAGGCTTTTTGGAAAACGGACATCCAGTGCGGACCGTGCTAAGGAACGGTTGCACTTGGTCCTGATTCATGACCGCACCGACCTCAGCCCTGAGGATCTGCAGTCGCTCAAAGATCGCTTGATCCAGGTAATATCAGATTATGTTCAGATCGACGCTGGGCAGACGGAGATTCAAATTGAGACGGATGGGCGGGAACAGACGCTGATTGCCAATATCCCTTTAAAGAGTCCCAGAATTCAGCGCTGATCGAAATACGATTGATATTATGAAAAATATTAGGAATGTTTGGCAGAATTTTGATTTCTGGCTGTTTGGCGCTGCACTGATCTTATCAATTTTAGGGATTGCACTTATCCGGAGCTCCATCGCTGGAAATATTGAATTGGTGGACCATCCTCAACGTCAGACGATATTCCTTTTGATCAGCCTGGTCGTTCTGTTTGTTGTGTCTGCTTTAGATTACAAATATTGGATCACCCTCATCCAACTGATGTATCTGGTGACCCTTGGTTTTCTGCTTTTCGTGTTTACTGCTGAAGCACGGTTTGGTTCGGTACGCTGGTTAGAATGGGGATCAATTCTCATTCAACCTGCTGAGCTGGCAAAAATTGTAGTGATCCTCACACTGGCGAACTTTTTTGCTAACAACTACAAAAATGCCCAAAAACCAGTGGTGATCTTACGCAGTGCCTTACTGGTCGGCGGTCTTTTGATTTGGATCTTCCTGCAACCCAACTTGAGTACCACAATTGTGTTGTTGGTCATTTGGGCATCTTTTTTATGGATCACAGGTATTAAAATAAAATTTATTCTTATAGTAATTGGTTTGATACTCGTGGTATTGCTGATTGGTACCGCGACTGGATTTTCATTCCTCGAAGAGTATCAAAGGGCGCGGATCACCAACTTTCTTTTTCCAGACCCTGAAGCCAGTTACGGTGATACATACAATGTCGATCAGGCATTGATCACCATTGGCACAGGGGGTTGGTTTGGGCAGGGTTACAATCAATCCACCCAGGTGCAACTCCGATTTTTAAAGGTGCGGCATACGGACTTTATCTTTTCTGTATTGGCTGCAGAATTTGGGTTTGTGGGGGCCGTACTGGCTGTTGGGCTTTTGGTGCTAGTGATCCTTCGCTGCATCCGGATTGCCCAGAATGCGCCAGATATCTTTGGGTCATTGATCGCTTATGGATTCGGGATCTTGATCTTCTTCCAGACGATTGTTAATATTGGCGTAAATATGAATGTTATCCCTGTGACGGGGTTGACTTTGCCATTTGTCAGTTATGGGGGTAGTTCATTACTGTCATTGATGCTGGGGATTGGCATGGTAGAAAGTGTTGCCATGCGATCAGCCAATCGACCTAAAGCAGTTTAGTTATTCGCAGTTAGCCCGGATAACTCCTTTGGTAATTAATTTTAACGCTCATTTTTGGAACTAGCGTGTCAAATGAAGAAGCTGAAATATTCGCGGTTCATCAAAGTCACTGGTTGGAGTAACAAATGACTGGTACCTTATGAAGCTCCTCGTCGAGCCTCGTCGAGCCACTTGATACTTTACAGGGTATTTGGTAAAATATAGCGCACATTAAATACTGGGGGTTCGTCTAACGGCAGGACAGCAGACTCTGAATCTGTTTATGGAGGTTCGAATCCTTCACCCCCAGCCTGAGAAGCCCGGATCAGTCCGGGCTTTTTGTATTCAGTCTTTGGTAGATCTTCAGATTTGTTTTGCTGCGGTTTGTATGGAGAAGTTGATGTCATCCTGAAATATCGAATTATCAATTTAACATAAGCCTTGTAACCGATAGCAAGTCCCGCAGTCTACCCCCTTCTTCCCACCCAGAATACCCTATCTTTGGGGAGAAGGGCTCTCAGGGCTTCGAGGACGCCTTCCCGGGTCGCCGGTTACGTTAGCATGCAATTTGATCGCAATGGGCATGTTTTATGTGATTGAAGGGTCTGCTGTTTAGGGTATAACTGATAGCGTTATAAATGTCATCGAAACCTTGAATTGGTTTCCATTATAATGGGTGCATCCTATGGATCGAATTCTTCGGAGGACCGCTTTGAAGAAAACCTACTTATATATCACCGTTTTCTTTTCCGGAATGACGGCATTGGCTGTCGAGCTGGCGGCTTCACGGCTGCTTGGCAATGTTTACGGCAGCAGTAATCTCGTCTGGGCTTGCATTATAGGCTTGATTCTGATCTATCTGACGGTAGGTTACTGGCTGGGAGGAAAACTGGCAGATAAGCATCCGAATTTTCAGGTGTTTTACCGGATCCTGATGTGGGGGAGCCTGACGGTTGGACTGGTGCCGATGGTGTCCAGACCTGTGCTGAGGCTTTCGGCGAATGCATTTGACCGGTTGCAGCTTCCTATCCTCGCAGGTGCTTTTATCGCCGTTTTGATCCTTTTTATCGTCCCGGTGACGCTGATCGGAATGGCATCTCCCTTTGCACTGAAACTGGCGCTGAAGGATGCCAGGATTGCTGGAAAGATCTCGGGGCGGATTTCAGCTATCTCGACCCTGGGCTCATTTATTGGCACATTCCTGCCGGTGATGGTCCTGGTGCCATTGATTGGAACATACCGGACATTTTTATTCTTCAGCAGTCTATTAATGCTTGTAGCCACCATTGGGTTCTTTGTTTATGTAGGAGCAAAATCCTGGCTCAGGTATAGCTGGATGCCGGTGGTGCTGGTTTTGCTGTGGATATTCGGCGCAAGAGGTGCGGATAAGGCAACGGAGAACATGATCTACGAAACCGAATCTGCTTATAATTACATTCAGGTGCTCGAAAAGGATTCGTATCGCTATTTGCGACTCAACGAAGGGCAGGGTATGCACTCGGTCTATCATCCAACGCGATTAAATTACAGCGGTCCCTGGTCACAAGTGCTGGTTGCGCCATTCTTCAATCACGCGCCGCATACTTTGGGTTCAGTGAACCACATCGCAATTGTCGGGTTAGCTGCCGGCACAACAGCAAGGCAGGCGACGGCGGTCTATGGTGATGTGCAGATTGACGGCTTTGAGATCGATCCAAAAATCGTAGAAGTTGGCAAAGAATATTTCGAGATGGACGAACCGAATTTGGAGATCATCCTCCAGGATGGAAGATGGGGTTTGGCGCACGCTGATTCCCAATATGATATCATCAGCGTGGACGCGTACCGGCCACCCTATATCCCCTGGCACATGACTACCGTTGAGTTTTTCCAAATCGTCCACGATCACCTGACTGACGACGGTGTGATGGCAATTAATATCGGGCGGAGTCCGCTGGACCGTACATTGGTCAATGACCTCGCGACAACCATCCAGCAGGTCTTTCCCACAACCTTTGTGATGGACATCCCCGGATCTTTTAACTCCATTCTCTTTGCGACCAAGCAACCGGGAAGCTGGGATCATTTTTTGGCGAATTACAACCTATTAATGGGATCCGATGTTCACCAGCTGTTGCTGGAGGCGATGACAATGACCATCAATTACCAACAACCGTCTCCTGAAATGACTCAAGTGTACACGGATGACCGCGCCCCGATTGAGTGGCTGACAAATAAGATCGTATTGGATTTCATTTTTGCGGGTGGAACGGGAGAGTTGCAATGAAAAATGCATCGTTGATGCAAAAGATATTAAGTTGGGGTGTGACCGTCCTAACCCCATTTATTATTTTGATGTTATCCATCCGGATCTTGATCACTCCGGTATTTGCTAGGGTGGAATACCGGATGCCTGGCTTTCCAGAGGATCCCTTTGGGTTCACGTTTGAAGACCGGTTGCGCTGGTCTGAACCCTCAATTAATTATCTTGTGAATTCATGGGATATTTCTTATTTGGAAACATTAAAATTTGACGATGGGGTGTCGCTCTTTAACGACCAGGAATTAAGTCATATGGAGGATGTTAAGGTGGTAGTGACTGCCATGAGGATTGTCCTGACGATCTTGGTTGTAGGGTTATTGGTGAGTGTCATCGTCGCTGTCCGGCAGGGCTGGCGGGATGATTTGTTGTTCGCCTTCCGGCGAGGGGGGTGGGCAGTCATTGGCTTGATCGCTGCTATTCTGCTCTTTGTTGCATTGAATTTCAACCAGCTCTTCACCTGGTTTCACCAGCTCTTTTTTGAAAGTGGCACCTGGCAGTTTTACACATCGGATACGCTCATTCGATTATTTCCCATGAGATTTTGGCAGGACGCCTTCATTTTTGTTGGCGGCTTGAGTTTGATATTCGGCATTTTATTGATCGTATTCAGCCGACCGACAAGAAGCAATTAATCATTTTCGCATAGAAATACAAGAAGGCAGTTCACATTCGGACTGCCTTCTTGCTGGTGCCTACAAATTCATTACCGGATTGCGACTGGGTTGTCGGGATTGGCATTGGGATTGAAGATGTGGAAGTTCTCCATATTGAATACTACCTTCATCTCATCGCCCATTTCAACCCGCGTGCGTGGGTCTACCCTGGCGACAAAGTTGTGGTCGCCATTGATGAGATACAGGAAGATCTCATTGCCCATGAGTTCGGTCACATCAATCTTGGTTTCTACAGGTTCGGCGATAATCGAGGGCGGGGCAAATTCAGGATTGTGGATGTCTTCCGGACGGATACCGAAAATCACATCCTGACCGACCAGGTCTTCATAGACGTCATGGCGTTCTTTCGGAATTTTGACCTTGAAGCTGTTGAGATCGGCGAACATGTTGTCTCCTTCTTTGGTGAACTTACCATCAAAGAAGTTCATAGAGGGTGAGCCGATGAACCCAGCTACGAACAAATTGGCTGGATAGTCATAAAGCTGTTGTGGTGTATCAAGCTGTTGGAGCAAGCCTTTGTTCAGTACTGCGATCCGGGTTGCCATTGTCATAGCTTCTGTCTGGTCATGGGTCACATAAATAAAGGTCGTTTGTAACCGTTTGTGCAGTTTGCTAATTTCCGCACGAGTTTGAACGCGCAATTTCGCATCCAGGTTTGAAAGTGGCTCATCAAAGAGGAACACTTTAGGCTCGCGAACGATGGCACGCCCCACAGCCACACGCTGTCGCTGTCCACCTGAGAGTTCCCTAGGCTTTCGATCTAATAATCTATTGATGTCTAGGATATCAGCAGCTTCCTTAACCCTGCGCTTGATCTCTTCCTTGGGAGTTTTTCGCAATTTGAGACCGAATGCCATATTGTCAAACACTGACATATGGGGGTAGAGGGCGTAGCTCTGGAAGACCATAGCGATATCCCGATCTTTAGGAGCCACGTCGTTAACAACCTGGTCTGCGATTTTGACCTCGCCTTCTGTGACCTCTTCCAGACCTGCGAGACAACGAAGTGCGGTGGTCTTTCCACAGCCGGAAGGACCGACAAGGACGAGAAATTCCTTATCTTCGACTTCGATCGTCAAGTCTTGAAGCGCAATCACGTCACCGAATTTTTTCCATACGTGTTCATACATTACACTTGCCATAATCTGTGTTCCTCCAATCTGAAAAGTTTAGTGAGAAAATTATAACATGATAAAGTTAAATTCCATTGGTGTTGAATGGATATTCAGGCTGAACGCCCTTTAATAATTTGCTTGCTGATGCCAATGATAAGATTGGGAATCACCCATCGTAAAAAATTAAATTAAAAACACCAGCTGGAATAATTCAACTGGTGTCAATCTTTTACATAAACTGGAATTTATCGGCGTTTCTTTTCCAGAATATTGGTCCGCAAATTCTTTAGCCGTTTCATGGCATTGTTATGACCATACCCGAAATAATCGTGGAGTAGCGTGTATTCCGAATACAAGCGGTTGTAGGTTTTCTTATCGTTATTGTTAGGGATGAAGGTTTCCTCTTTCAAATGAGCCATTTTCTTACTGGCGTCTTGGATGGTGGCATACCCCCCCCGGCTTTCACCGGCGGCTACCGCAGCGTACATGGCAGACCCTAAGGCGGAGGTGTAGGTGCATTTTGCCAATTTGATTTCCATCCGGGTGACATTGGCTAGGATGTTCAGGAGTAAATTGTTGTGGGTGGGCGCACCGCCTGTAACGATAATCTCATTGATCGGGACACCGCTGGCGATGAAAGTTTCGAAGATTTTTCGGGTGCCGAAAACCGTCGCTTCGAGTAGGGCGCGATAGATCTCTTCGGGTTTTGTGGCAAGAGAATACCCCAGGACCAACCCGGTCAAATCCCCATCCACAAGAATACTGCGGTTGCCATTCCACCAATCCAGAGCTATCAGTCCGGACTCGGCTGGTTCTAATTCCGCAGCTTTCTTCTCCATCATGTCGTAAATGCTGAGTTTGCGTTTACGGGCTTCTCTTTTATATTCTTCCGGGATGGCATTGCGCATGAACCAGCCAAAGTGATCCCCACCGCCTGCCTGACCAGCTTCATACCCGATATGTCCAGGGACAATGCCATCTTCGACCATGCCGCACATACCCGGAACCCGGAATTCCTTATCCGAAAGGATCATATGTACAAAACTTGTCCCCAGAATGATTGCCATACTGCCGGGTTCGGTCACAGTCGCAGCTGGGACAGCAGCGTGGCCGTCCAGAATTCCGGTTGCGACGGGGATGCCGGGTTTGAGTTTCATCCATCTGGCAGCCTCCTCGGTCAATTCCCCAACTTGTTCACCCAGGGGGGTGATTTCGCGTTTCATTTTCTCATCCACCACATTTGTCAGATCGGAATCCATGGCTGCGAAAAAAGTCTCTAATGGGAATCCCTCACTCTTCGACCAGAGTGCTTTATAACCCGCCGCACATAAATTCCGTGTTTCAACGCCGGTTAATTGCCATACGATCCAATCACTACCTTCAATAATCCTGTCGGCGGCATTATAAATCGAAGAAGAATCGTCATACATTTCCCATACTTTTGGAAAGAACCATTCTGCATTGATTTTTCCGCCATACCGGTCCAGAAAAGTCTCAAAGCGATCAAATGCCAGTTGGGTGAGTCGCTCTGCTTTCTCCTGGGCAGCGTGATGCTTCCACAATTTTGGCCAGGCATGAGGATCATCTTTATAATCATCAATTAAAGCCAGCGGTGTACCGTCGGTTGTGGTGGGTAGGACCGTTGAACCTGTAAAGTCAACACCGATACCGATGATCTGATCCGGATCAGCCTGGCTTTCCCTCATAAGTTTCGGTACCATGCGCTTCAGGGCATTAATATAATCTTTGGGATGTTGTAGCGCCCAATCAGGTTCCAATTCAATATCGGTATCCGGTAATTTGTTGGTGATGACGCCATGCGTATATTGATAAACTGATGAGGCAACTATATTTCCGGTACTGACATCAACCAGAATTGCCCTTGCCGATTCGGTGCCATAATCAATTCCAATGGTGAATTTCTTCTTTCCACTCAAGATGTTATCTCCTTAAGAATTATTGTTCCGGTGATGAAGATTAAGACAATCTACTTATTATCTATTAAGCCTGCGCTTACTGCAAGTTCTTGCGTTTCCTGGGTGATTTGGCGTTTCCTTTCGGCGTTGATCTCCCGGTTTAATTCCTCAATGATTTCGTCAGTATTCTGTTTTGCTTCTTCCATCAATTTATATCTAAAGGAATGTTCCGCTGCTGCGGATTTCAGAAGGACCTGGTAGAAACTGGAAGCAATGTAGTGCCGAATGATTTGGTGATAAATGCCTCTTGGATCTGTTTCGATGATGGGTGGGGGCCATCTGTTTTTGATTGTATCGATCACAGAAACGGGATGATGGGTTTCGTAAGGTAAAAGTTTGAATGAAGTGAATTGAGTTTTACCGCCAGTGGTAACCTGGTTAAACAGAATGATGAATTCATTGAACTCATAAGACTCATATTGTTCAAGCCACGTTTGGGTCATCTGATATGAGTGCCGATAAGAAGAAAGGTCACTGGAGGGGAGGGGTTTTCGCCAGGTGAATTGAATGCCCTTTCGCTCCAGGGTGCGGACCATTCTTGAACCCATCGCCCAAATTTGATAGGACGAAAAATCTTGAGAACTTATCCAGGCAGCGGCATTTTCCACCAGGGTTTCGTTGAACTTGCCGCATAATCCCCGCTCAGTTCCTAATATTAATATGATCGTGTCTGACAACACTTGCGAATCAATGGGCGCCTTTGGTGTTCGAATATTGACCTCTTTAATTTCTGGGAGAATCTCGGCCAAAATATGATTGTAATTGCGCTCATACTTTTGCATGTGGGCGATTTTATTCTGAGCCATTCGCCAGGTTCCCATAGAAATGGTCCTGAGAGCGCCAAGCAGTGGTTCAATCGACTGGAGATTATTGAGACGGGAAGTTGCGCGTTCAAATGGTTGGCTCATTTTGGTTTTTAGAATGTCTCAATCCGGTTAATGTCCCAGATAAAGGCAACGGCTCCACCTAGATCTGCGGTAACAGGGGAGCTTCCCATTGAGACATGATCCTTTGCGGTATGCGTGTTCATTTCTACTAGAGTGCGACAATTCTCTTTTATGATTTCCAATACATCATCCAATTGGATCGCTTGCACTGCAATGAATAACGAGTATTGGGATTGACGGAGCATACCACCGCGCGTTTCAGCATATGTTGCTGAATGTCCAGCATTGATCAACGCATCGAGGACTCGCTCGGCGGTGTTGGATGGCACGACAACCATAACCATCTTCATTCGACATCACCTCTCTTTTCAAACCAAACTTGATTAAAGGACCGCAGTGCTTTATCCAGTTGTTCGGTGATCGACCCGGATAGACGAGCTTCTTTTTCGATTTCATTCAGCAATTTAAAATCCCTTTTTGAAATGAAATCACACAATTCTTCCTGGTAGAGTTCAATTTGTGAAATAGTAACTTCATCCATAAACCCTTTGGTCAATGCATACAAGATGACCACAGTCATCGGGAAGGAGAGTGGCTGGTTAGGTTTTTGTTTTAGTGTATTGAGGATCCTTTTACCTTTTTCTATTTGCCTGTGAGTTGCTTCATCCACATCGGTTCCAAAGCGGGTGAAATGTTCTACTTCTTTGAACTGGGATAATTCCAATTTCAGGTCACCAACCAGCTCGCGCATGGCAGGTTTTTGGGCTGCCCCCCCGACCCGCGAAACGGACTGGCCAATATCGATAGCTGGTTTTTGTCCCTGATGAAAGAGGTCGGTGTCCAAGACAAGCTGTCCATCTGTGATCGAGATCAGGTTGGTCGGAATATAAGCTGCAAGATTTCCACTCTGAGTGTTGGCGATTGGGAGCGCTGTTATCGATCCGCCGCCATGTTCTTGATCCAATTTACATGCCCGTTCTAAAAGTCGAGAATGGAGATAAAAAATATCACCGGGATAGGCTTCCCGACCTGGAGGGCGGCGTAACAAAAGACTCAACTCACGGTAAGCGTTTGCATGTTTACTGAGATCATCAAATACAATCAACACATCCTGACCTTCATCAAGGAAATATTCTGCCATGGTCATTCCCGTATACGGCGCTAAGTAGCGCAAAGCAGGCTGGTCGTCCGGGCTGCTAATGACAATGGCTGTGTTAGCCAGAACGCCATGGTTGCGAATGGTTTCGATGACCGAAAGCGTAGAGGATTTCTTTTGTCCGATAGCCACATAAATACAGCGGACGTCTGTGTTCTTTTGACTTAGGATGGCATCAACGGCGAGGGTGGTTTTGCCTGTTTGCCGGTCCCCCAGGATGAGTTCGCGTTGACCTCTGCCAATTGGGAAGAGGGTATCAATCGTTTTTGTTCCCGTGAAAAGAGGTTCGTTCACAGGAGAACGGTTGATGACACCTGGGGCAATTTTGGAGAGAAACCTGAATTCACTCACCTCAAGAGGTTCATCCCGATCCAGAGGGACTCCCAGGGGATCAATAACCCTTCCCAGAAGTTGTGAGCCAACAGGCACTCGCAAGCGCCTCCCGGTGGCTTGAACTAAATCGCCTCCCCGGATATCTTTCTCACTGCCCAACATGATCAGATCAACAAGTTTTTGTTCCAGGTTAAGTGCCATACCTTCCACCCCGGTTGGGAAAGTAACGATCTCGTCGATGCTCACACTTGGCAGCCCGGAAACAGTGGCAATCCCATTTCCAATATGTTGAACCGTACCCACATCTTGAAATCGGACGCGGGTTGTCAACTGAGCCGACCTTTTTGTGAGGGTACTGACCAGGTCGTTTATTTCCCGCTTGGGTGTGACTTTCCGGTCCCGTTCGACGTTTTCTTTTACCATCTTCAGAAATAAATCTTTTGACACCGAAAGCCGTGATCTTGCGTTGAGTTCATTTGAGAGTGAATCGAGATGAGCATTCATCTCTTCTGGGCTTTGCTTCTCATTCTTCGCCATTAATACTTTCCTCAAGCGCAGTGATGACCTCAGATTTAAGTTCCATCAATTCCATGGCAAGTGTGTTTTCGACAACGAGATCTCCCATCCTGACCCGGATGCCGGCGATCAGATCAGGGTCTACCTCAATATCCATGCTTACATTGCTGTCAGCCAACGCGCTGAAGGTTCTGATCAGAGACCGCTGCTGTTCGGGTGTCAGTTCTTTTGCCGTGAGTATAAAGGCAGTCGGTGAACGCTCTGCGAGTGAATCCCGGATTGCCCTGACTTGACGCATGTCGCTTTTGCCTAGATCCCAAATCTCAGTGTTTAATTGCTCAACAAGGTTGTTATGGATAACTTCAGGAGCGGTCTTTGACAGAACCTGTCCAGCTATCTCCAGAATGGAATCAACCAATTCTTCCTGCAACTGCTCTACTTCCTGTTGTTGGCGTTTTGCAGCTTCTGTTTCTGCTTCGTTTAAGATCTTTTCAGCTTCCTTCCGGGTGGCTTCTAATAAGGCTTTGCTTTCTGCTTGTCCTTGCTGATATGCTTCTTGAAGCCGTGTTTCGATTTCAGTGTCGATATTGGATAGTCGTCCTTCGATTTCTTCTAACTTCTCCTTTGCCTGAGCCTCTTTTTCCCTCGCTTCCGCCAGCATTGATTCTTTCTCCTGCGTACGATCTTCCATTCGTTTAACGATCGGTTTGAACAACAGAAAATACAATGCCACTGCGATCACCAGGAAATTGATGATTTCGGCCAGAATTGTAACCAGATCAATATCCAGCATTAAAACACTCCTTGCGAGTTTTTATCCGAAGAAACGGTCAAGTAGGGGATTGGCAAATAACAAAATCAGGATGACGAGGAGGGAATAGATTGCAGTTGATTCCAATAACGCCATGGAAATCAATAAGGTAGTACGCAGGTCATTGGCTGCATCAGGTTGGCGGGTAATGCCATCCAGGGCTTTTTGCACCGCATTCCCTTCCATCAGGGCGGGGACCAAACACCCCAGGACGATACCGATACTGGCTGCAAGGATGGTGATGATGGTTATTAGAGTTCCAGAGTCAAGTTGCCACATAGAGTTAAATCCTTTCTAATTGGTTATGATGATTGCTGTAATTCTTGTTTTAGTTCACGTCGTTCTTGTTCGATATCTTCTATTTCAACAGCTGAGGCAATATAGAGCGATGCTAATACTGTAAAAATGTAGGCTTGCAAGACACCAGTCAGCATTCCCAGAGCCGCTAAAGGTATGGGAAGGATAAATGGTATGAGTGCAAAAACGACAGCAACGATGAGGTCGGTGCTGAGAATGTTTCCGAAAAGGCGGATCGTCAGCGAGAGCGTCCGGGATAGTTGGCTGACAATTTCCAAAGGAAGAATGAATATGGGGGTCGCCAGGTCCTTTATGTATCCCCAAAGCCCTTTCTCACGCACACCATAAACATGGACTGCAAAGAACACGATAATGGCTAAGGCAAAAGTCGTATTAATGTTAGTGGTTGGTGAGACCATCATTGGGAAGATGCTGAAGATGTTGCCTAACAATAGAAATATTGCGAGGGAACCTAAAAATGGCAGATATTTCATAACTTTGGTGTTCTCTGGCATTACTGAACTAACAATGCCATTGATCATTTCGATGATCATCTCTGCCGCTGCCGGGGCATATTTTCGGATGAGCGCTGCAGCCAGAATGATGATCACCATCATGACCCAGGTTGAAACTACTGTATCAGTGATCGGTAGACCAAAGAAATAAAATACAATTTGAGGAGCGATTGCCTCCATTTACCTGTCCTTCATACTCGTGGATTTGATTGCTTTGGGCATAATAAAATCCTGCCAAAAGAATAATATCAATAACCTGACCAACATAAAGGTGATAAATTCAACCAGCGCTGCGAAAATTGAATAAGAAAGCGCTAACGCCAGTAATAAAAACACCATTAGCCAACGGAGAACAGCGCCACCAATGACCAGACCTTTACTGAACTTTGGCCGCTGAGGTGTGATGACCATCACCGACCAGCTTTGGGTTTTCAGGAAGAGAAACGCGGTTATTGCGCCGAGCGTGCTCCCGATGAAAAAACCAAGAAAGTTCATTGCGGTGGACCTTCCTGACTATTTTGGCGTTTGACTACTTTTAATCGGAGCATTTCTAACTCAATGTGTCGGATTAAGCTGTAATAACCGATCGCAATCCCGATCAATATAAAAATCAGCGTAAAGATGAAAGTCGATCCTGTATGGCGGTCGATCTGATTTCCTAAAAACGCACCGCTAAAAATTGGTACAGCAAGCTGCCAACCCAGGGAGGTGAGGTTGAAATCTTTGATCAATGATTTCTTTTTGTCAACCTTGATTTTCTCTGCCATCACTATCAGCTTTCCGGATTATCCTCTTCTGGATACAGGTTTTCAACCAGAGTCTGGATCAGACGATCATATCCTGTTTCCGTCTTCCGGTTAATTTCAGGAGGTGTTTCAGTCACCTTACCGGCTGTCAAGATGGTGACTACATTGTTTTTTATATCCAGTACGCCAGCATGGACTTCGACCGTTCTTTCTTCTATCCCAATTAGGTATTGGACCATCCCATCAATTGTTTCTGCGATCAATGGTGCATGGCCAGGTTTGATACCAATAGACCCTCCGTCAACGAGCGGAACATTAACGCCACTGAGCTCGTGCGCATTTAAGATAACGCCTTCAGGTGATAAAATCTTCAAACTTAACCCGGCAGCCGGACTCACGCCACTTCTCCTTCAGCAAGATGACGCGCCTTTTCCATTGCATTGCCAATGGTGCCGACCATATAAAAAGCCTGTTCCGGAATGAAATCATGTCTGCCTTCCAGGATTTCTTTGAAGCCCTGAATGGTGTCTTCCAGTGCGACGAACCTGCCCGGATTGCCCGTGTATTCCTCAGCCGCAAACATTGGTTGGGATAAGAATCTTTGGATACGTCGTGCTCTTATAACGGATTTCTGGTCGCTATCGCTCAGCTCTTCCATACCGAGGATTGCGATCACATCCTGTAGATCTTCGTACCGTGCCAGGGTAGATTTGACTTGCATTGCCACGTCATAATGTTCTTTACCGACGATTTGTGGCGCCAGAAGCGAAGAAGAAGAGTTGAGGGGGTCAATGGATGGATAGATCCCAAGGTCGACCAGTCGTCTCGTTAATACGGTAGAAGCATCGAGGTGAGCGAAGGTTGCAGTCACTGCTGGATCGGTCATATCATCAGCCGGTACATACACTGCTTGCACCGATGTAACGCTTCCGGAAGACGTCGTTGTGATCCGTTCTTGCAGTGCACCCATTTCTGATTCGAGTGTGGGTTGGTACCCGACTTCGCTGGGCAAGCGTCCTAATAACGCGGATACTTCTGCTCCAGCTTGAATATACCGGAAAATGTTATCGATGAAGACAAGGACCGGACGTTGCTCATAATCGCGGAAATATTCCGCCATCGTTAAAGCGGAGAGTGGCGTACGAAGGCGGGCACCGGGCGGCTCATTCATCTGACCAAACACCAATACGGTGGAGTCCATCACCTCGCGCTCATTCAGTTCCAGGTAGAGGTCATTGCCCTCGCGGCTTCTCTCTCCAACACCCGCGAAAACAACGATACCAGAATATTTCTTGGTGGTATTCTGCATAAGCTCGATGATGAGAATGGTTTTTCCCACACCGGCACCGCCAAAGAGACCGATTTTCCCACCCCGGGGATAGGGGACCAACAGGTCAATGGCTTTGATGCCTGTAATGAAAGGCTCTGTTACAATGCGCTGGTCGCGGAGAGGCGGTGATTTTGCGTGGATATTCTTTCGTACATGCCCGTTTTGGATTGGACCTTTATTGTCAATTGGTTCCCCCAGCACATTGAACATGCGGCCTAATGTTGCTCTTCCCACCGGGACTTTGATCGGTCCCCCTGTATCTTCAACCTCCAGACCGCGTTGTAATCCGGCAGTTGAGCCCATGGCAACTGTACGGACCGTATTGGCATCCACATGTTCCTGGACTTCCAAAACCAGAGGCTTCTGGTGATCCTTAACCACCTTGAGAGCATTGTGGATACTGGGGAGGTCGCCCGTTTGGAACTCGACATCTACGACCACACCAACAGCCCGGACAATGATACCTTTATTTTTGGATTCCAGGAGTGTTGTCTTCAAAAGAGAGCCCTCAGATCAGTGGAGCCAGCTATTTAATGGGTCGGTATTTAATTGCGGATAAATGTTAAAAAATCAACCTTAATTATCCTTAAATCATGAATGTTTGTCAAATCTCCAAAATTGTTGAAGAATCTTCTTAATATTCAAAAGATCAAAGATCAATACCAAAAACAGGTGTCAGAGTTGTTCCGGCGACCTGTCTATGATTTGAACGATTTTGGTCTAGATAACTACAAGATTTCAATGCTTTTAACCATATTAGAGCATTCAATAAAGGGGGCATGCTTCAGTTTCCCAACCCGAAGGTTGGACTTAATCGCCGATTGAATTTTTGGATGTCCTTTCGTCAATTGTGGATTCCAGAATTAATCATACCCCATCAGAAAAGCCCAACGTTAATGTGGGTGATAGCCCCTTCAGTCGATCTTTTCGAATTCTTCTTTCCCCAAGCCACAATCAGGACAAACCCAATCGTCGGGAAGGTCATCGAAGGGAGTCCCGGGTTCAACGCCTGCGAAAGGGTCTCCTTCTTCCGGATCGTAGAGATACCCACAAGCGACGCATTCATAAGATGACATTGTTGCCTCCAGCAAGTACGGTTAATTCACACTGGTTGCAGTAGGTGTTGGAGAAGGCGTAGGATATTGCAGATAGAGCATTGGGAACCACCCGACGCGATCCGCTTCATCTCTCACTTTCACCCAGACGAGTCCCTCATAAACCATGGTCTGGTTCAAATCAAACAATGGTGTATTTAGTGACAATTGTGCGATGACTGGACCACCGGGCTCCTGATAAAGATTGTAATAAGGCGGGATGTCCGTGCGAATGACCAAAGCCGTTTGCGGCGTTGGGGAAGGGGGCACCGAGGTCGGTGTTGCAGAGGCAGCTTCGGTTGGCGTTGCCGATGGCGTCGACGTAAAGGTCGAAGTCGGCGTCGGTGTGATGGTTATTGTCGGGCTGGGACCTGTTGTAGGAGATGGCGTATAGGTGGGTGGAATAAGGGGATCCAGCGTTTCCGCACGGATGTGATTGACAATCAGTGCCACCGATTTATCCAGGCGCGCGACCAGGGCTTCCTGCAGGGTAACAACTTGCGAATAACTCAGTGGATAATTGGAACGGATAGTGATTTCCAATTGAAGTTGTTGCTCTGTTCGGTTGATGTTTAATTCGACCAATTCCGCATTGGCGATTTCAGCGATTTCAGTCTCGATGATGGTGTTGATCAGCCGGTTTTCCTGTGCCTGAGCCACAAAACGCGCCCCTAATATGGTCAAGGGAATCAATAGCAAGCCGGTAAGAGCGGCTGAGACTAAAAGCGATCTGGGCAGCTTCCCATTCGGCTGTCTTATCCTGGGTGCAAAGCCTTCAAGGAAGAAGACTAATGTGGCAGCAAAAGCGATGGTGATAGCATTGGTAAGGAATAACAACGCAGCACCCCCGGCAATATCCCACCGACCAAGGGCGATCCCAATCCCGATAGTGGACAGAGGTGGCATCAGGGCTGTGGCAATTGCCACACCGGGTAATGCTGCAGATAGTTGCGGTTGCGCCATGGCATAAGCTGCGGCGAGGCCACCTGCCAGGGCAATGATCAGATCGTTTGGGGTGGGTTGGGTACGGATTAGAACTTCATTGGGGATTTCCATTAAGGAAGGCACGAAGGGAAGATAAATATTACTGAGGGTTAATAAAGCTGAGAGGAGAATGGAAATAATTGCGCCGCGCACCAGCGTAGACGCAGAATTTCGAGAAAGTTTGGTGTCGGCTGTGATGGATCCCAAGCCCACACCCAGGATGGGTAACATGAGGGGCGCAACGAGCATCGCGCCGATGATCACGGCAGACGAGTCGTTGATCAAGCCCAGGGTTGCAATGGCACCTGAAAGGATTACCAGAAAGAAATAATCAAATCCAGGTGAGGCAGACGTGCGGATATAGTCAACGATCTCTTTACGTCGTTTTGGTCCGAGGGGCTTTACACATTGAGAAAGCCAGACTTGAAATTCGTTTTTTTGATCCATGGCGTTAATTCTACTGTAAAATTAGCTTCATTTTCCTCGGCAGGAAAAACAAGTTCATGAAATCAAATTTAACCAGAAAAAGCCAAAAGGTGGGGCGCCGATTTGGTAAGGTTTTTCGGTGACATCCGGATATGGTTTTTCAGTAAGCAGATCAAAAACCCTTCTTCCGGAAAATTGTGCCAGATCAAGAGATAGGGTCTGTTTCTCATCGGTGAGATTCAGAACACAAACCACATTCTCGCTTTCCTGGGAGCGGAGAACGATGAGCAATTCTGTTTGGTCTTTATGCAGGAACTGATAATCGCCGGTGGCAAAGATAGGGTGGGATTTACGGACATTAATCAGGTGCTTCATTTTGTTGAGCAGCGAGTCTGGCTCTTTGGTTCCAGCAGCGACATTAACCGTCTCGTAGGCATACTCACCCTCATCAATCACAGGCGCATAGAGTTCTTCGGGGGAGGCGTCTGAGAAACCAGCGTTTAGGCTCTCATCCCATTGCATGGGTGTACGGACGCCATTACGGTCCGGCAGCCAAATATTGTCGCCCATGCCGATCTCATCGCCGTAATAGATGATTGGTGCTCCGGGCAGGGAATATAAGAGTGCATTCGCTAGCAGGATCTTCCGATGGTCATTATCAAGCAATGGCGCTAATCGCCGCCGGATACCGAGGTTCAGACGCATCCGTGGCAACGGGGCATATTCCTCCCACATCCATTGACGTTCTTCTTCTGTTACCATTTCCAGGGTTAACTCGTCGTGGTTCCGTAAGAAAATGCACCACTGGGTGTTGTCAGGAATAGCTGGTGTTTTTGACATGATCCAGTGGATCGGGGTTGCATCGCCCCTACGCATTGCCATGAAAATACGGGGCATCACGGGGAAATGGAAACCCATATGGAACTCGTCACCGTCACCGAAATAGGGGCGGACATTCTCCGGCCATTGGTTGGCTTCTGCGAGAAGGACCTTTTCTCCATAGTTGGCATCCAGATAATCCCGGATCGACTTGAGGATCTCATGGGTTTCAGGCAGGTTTTCACAGTTGGTCCCTGCGCGCTCGATCAAATAGGGGACAGCATCGGCGCGGAAACCATCAATGCCCAGGTCCAACCAGAATTTCATCACGTTGAGCATTTCCTCACGCACTTTCGGATTGTCGTAATTCAAGTCCGGCTGGGAGGAATAGAATCGGTGCCAGAAATACAACCCGGCTTGTTCGTCATAAGTCCAGTTGGATTCTTGAGTGTCGAGGAAGATGATCCGTGCGTCGGAATATTTATCATCCGTCTCAGACCAGACATAATAATCACGGTATTTGGAGTTGGGATCTGAGCGGGAAGCCTGGAACCAGGGGTGTTGATCAGAAGTGTGATTCAGGACAAGGTCAGCGATGATCCGGAGATCCCGTTTATGAGCTTCTTTAACCAAGGTCTTGAAATCGTCGATGGTGCCATAATCCGGGTGGACGCCGTAGTAGTCAGCGATGTCGTAGCCGTCGTCTTTGAGTGGTGAGGGGTAAATCGGAAGGATCCAAATGCAGTCAACCCCCAGGTCTTTGATGTAGTCCAGTTTGCTGATCAGTCCCGGAAGGTCGCCCTTACCGTCTGCATTTGAGTCTGAAAAAGCCCGGATGTGGACCTCGTAGAAGAATGCATTCATATACCAGGGTTGTTTTTCGGGTGACATCGGACCTCCGGTTTGTAATTGTAATTGATTGATTAAAGTATAGCGTCATCACATAACCCCGACAAGGGACGAATGTGAACCTGATCAATGTGAGCTATCAATGAGGGTGATCTTTTCTGCTATCATCCGGACGCGCTGGCGTTCAGGGTCGGCTTCGATGGCGCCTTCAATCAGGAATGGACCGGGTTCGCGCAAGTGGAAGTGATGCTGACGGTATAGCCGGGGAGGGATCAGTACCTGCAGGGACCCTTCCAGGTCCTCAAGTGTGAGATAACACATCATCTGGTTCGATCGGCTTCGTACCCGTCGCATGGTCTGGCGCATACCGGCAATGACGGCTTTTTCGCCAACCAGACTTTCTGCTTCGAGGGTCGTGATCGCGCCTGCGGATTGAATTTCATCCGCTATTTGTTCCAGGGGTGATATCCCTAGGCTCACTCCCAGGATATTACGTTGCGCATCAAGTTTCTTTTCTGGGGTCCAATCTTCCATATCATCGGAACCGGTGAATAACTGCATTTGACCGGGCGGATGTTTATACTCTATCCGGGAAATGCCCTTGGGGATCGTGGTCAGTCCCTCCAACGCACCGCACATTATCAGATGCTGGGCTTCTTTTCGCTGCGGGTCTACCCGGATCAGGAAGTCCTCCAGCGAATGATAGGGCTGGTTTTGGATGATAGCTTGTGCTGTCCGCTGGGTGAGGTCCCGGACCTGGTTGAGCCCCATATAGAGGTTGGGTTGCCCCTTTGGGTAAGTCACACGGAAATGATGATTGGAATGGTTGATATGGGGCGGATGGATCGGCAAACCTAGTCGCCGGGCTTCCATCAGGTAGACCCGCTGGGAGTAATACCCGCCGCCAAACCCGAGGACGGCTGCCATGAATTCGGTGGGGTAATGGGTTTTACACCAGGCTGAATTCCAGGCAAGTTGCGCATAAGATGCAGCGTGAGCTTTGGGAAAGCCGTAGCCCGCGAAGGCAGCCATCATCTCCCAGATGCGTTCTGCGGTGTCGGGCGGGACGTTTTTCCTTTTCGCTGCACCCTCTATGAAGTTCTTTCGAAGGGTATCCATGACGCCACCGGGATCGAAATGGCTCATCGCCCGGCGGAGAATGTCTGCCTCAGCGATGGATAAGCCGCCCAGTTCGTGTGCGATCCGCAAAACCTGCTCCTGGTAAAGGATCACGCCTAATGTATCATTGAGCAAGTCCGTCAGGGACTCGTGGACATGGGTGACTTCTTCTTCACCTCTGAAGCGATGGACGAAGGCGTCCCGTAAACCGCCGCGCAGGGGACCCGGACGATAGAGTGCTAATGCAGCCATGATGCCCTCGACCTTCTTGGCATTGATTTCTCTTAAAGTGGATCGCATCCCGGGGCTTTCGATTTGAAAACAGCCGATCGTCTTTGCTTCGGAGACGGTTTGGGAAGTGGCGGCATCGTCGAGGGGGATGTTGTCCAGAACCTCCAGTCCATTCTTGAATTCGCTGAGCCGCCAGGATTGGATCCGGTCAGCCACCTCGCCGAGGACGGTCAATCCCCGGATGCCCAAAAGATCGATCTTGACCATTCCCAATTTCTCAATGCCTTTGAGGTCAAACTGGGCATGATTGATCCCCAGTGAAGAGGAATGGACGAGGGGGATCAGATCGGTGATCGGGAAGGGGGCGATGATGATCCCTCCGGGATGGACTGAGAGATGGCGGGGGATGTCCAGGATTGCACGGGCATCAGCGACGATGTCTTTGATAATGGGGATGGAGCCTTCGCGGAAAAGTGGGGAAAAGGGATCCTCTCCCTCAGTATCTCCTCTAAAGCGGAATGAAGAGGGGAGTTTCTTTGAAAGCTGGCGGATGGTGTCAGGGGATAAACCATAGGCTTTTGCAACGTCTCCCAGCGCAGATTTGGGACGATAGCGGTTGATGGTGCCGACCATGGCGACTTTATCGGAACCATAAGCATCGAAGACATATTGGATCACCTCATCGCGGCGGTGGGAGGCGATATCGGTATCGATGTCTGGCGGTTTTTTCGGGCGGGGTTGAGGAAACGCTCAAAATAAAGGTTGAGGGCGAGAGGGTCAGGCGATGTGATGTTTAAGCAATGCGCAACGAGCGACGAGGCTGCAGAGCCGCGTGAGGAGGTCGGAATGCCGAGTTCCCGGGCATGATTGAGCACATCCTCAACAATCAAAAAGATGGGTTCATAGCCCATGCCTGTGATGACCTCCAGTTCGTAATCCAGTCTGCTGGTAATTTCCTTTGTCAGGTTCTTGTAAATCTTTTTGGCACCTTCATAGGCTTTTGAGTGAAGATATCCTGCTTGCGTTTCGCCTTGCGGGGTGGGGAAGCTTGGGAAGTGAGTTTCGCCCACAGGCAACTCGAGGTTGCATTTCTCTTGAATAATCTTCAGGTTTTCTACGGCTTCTGGGAGATCGTGGAATCTATAGGAGAAATCTTCCGGAGCAGGGAAATAGGCACCTCCCGGAGGCAGCTGGCTTTTACTCAACCCGTGGATGGAGGTGAGGTGGCGGATCGCAGTCAGTGTCCGGTAAAGGGCTTCATCCGAAAGGTTTCCATAAAAAATGTTTTGCGTGGCAAGGAGGGAAAGATTGTGCTTTTTTGCATGGTCTTTAAGTAGGGCTTCACTTTTTAGTGGACCATTGACGTAGCGCTGGATCTCAATAAAGCAGTCCTCCTGAAAAATTGATTGCAGGTCATCCAGAAAGCGGTCAGAAAGATGGTGAGATTCCGGACTGGAGTGGATTATTTCACGGAAGATGCCGCGATAATCACCCACGATGGCGATCAGACCACCTTGATGGGTGCTAAGAAGGTCCAGGTCCACAGTTGTTTCACTAACGAGCATGTGGTTGCTCATCCGGGAGAGATTCGCCCAGCCGTCCCTGTCTTTGGCTAATAAGGTTAACTGGCCCAAATACCCCTGAAAGGTCAGGTCTATTTCCAATCCGAGAATGGGTTTGACGCCGGCGTCTATGCAGGTCTCATAGAACTCGATCGCGCCGGTTAGATAGCGGTGGTCGGTTAATCCCAGACATGGGATGTTGTTTGCAAGGGCGTGGTTGACCAGTGCTTCCGGTGAAAGAAGGGACTCAAGGAAGCCGTAATAGGAGTGCGTGCGGAGATAGGAAAGGGAATCCAAGGATATAATGCCAGTTCCTTTACTAGAACAACTATTCTATTCGTAATTATAAAGAAGAATTAGCTTCTAAGCAAGGCTTTGAGTGTTAAAAAATCGAAAGAAAAAAACGCAAAATCGTAAAGCCTATATGAAGATTTCTTGAAAAGAATTGTATAAAAACACCCTGGAATATCATGAGATTAAGGTCCTAAAAAAACGAGAGCTTATTTGAGCTCTCGTTGAGATTTCAATCGGTGATAAAGTTATTCGCCTTTGATGAAAGCCTCGGTCTTGTGACGGGCAACAGAATCCTGATATTGCTCGGGTGGGGTCTTCATAAAATAGGAAGAAGGTGCTAAAAGGGGGCCAGCAAGCCCTCGATCCAATCCGATCTTGCAACAGCGAACAGCATCAATGATCACACCGGCGGAATTGGGCGAGTCCCAAACCTCAAGTTTCGCTTCCAGGTTCAGGGGAACATTTCCAAAGGTTGTGCCTTCCATCTTGATATGGCAGAATTTGCGGTCGGTCAACCAGGGGACGTAATCACTGGGGCCAACATGGACATCATCGCTAGGGAGTTCGTAGGGCAACATGGAGGTAACTGCACCTGTCTTGCTGATTTTCTTGGATAAGAGGCGCTCCCGTTCAAGCATGTTCATGAAGTCTGTATTCCCTCCAAAGTTCAATTGATAGGTGTGATCCAGCCGGACACCCCGATCAACAAACAGGCTGGCGAGGACCCGGTGGAGGATGGTGGCTCCTACCTGGCTCTTGATGTCATCTCCGATGATGGGTAACCCTCTTTCCTCAAAACGTTTGGACCAGTATTCTGAACTGGCGATGAAAACGGGGATGGCATTCACAAATCCACAACCGGCGTCCAGAACCTGTTCAACATACCACTTCGTCGCCATCTCGGAACCAACGGGCAGGTAGCTGACGACGACATCTGTTTTTGTCTCTTTGAGGATCTTTACGATGTCCACGGTTGGACCTGGGGCTTTTTTGACAATTTGCTGAAGATACTTCCCCAACCCATCATGGGTCATGCCGCGTTGGACAGGCACGTCCATAAAGGGCACATCGGCGAACTTGTAGGTATTATTGGGGAAAGCATAGATTGCTTCAGATAGATCTTTGCCGACTTTTGTATCCACCACATCAAAAGCAGCGGAAAATTCAATATCAGAAATGTGATATTCTCCCAGGTTGACGTGCATCAAACCCGGAACACGTTCATCTTCTTTGGCATTTTTATAGAACTCAACACCCTGGACCAAGGCGGAGGCGCAATTGCCCACACCAATGATGGCCACCCGGACTTTTTTCTTATCACTCATATTGCTACTGCTTCCTTTCTAAAAGATTTATTGGAGGTGTTTCATTATAGCCGATAGTGCGTAGGGATGGCTATCTTATCAGCATTCATTTCTTAAAAAATGTAATCGTTCCCCGGTTGCCGTTGGTGAGCCAATCCGGCTCAGACCAACAGGCATGGATTACTTTTCAAAGTTGATGAAGACCTTAATGCCTTCGCGTCTAGCAGCTATTTCGAAGGCTTGGTTGTACTCTTCAAGGGCGAATTCGTGGGTGATGAGGGGTTTGAGATCCACCAATCCTTTCGATACCAGCCGGATAGCGGTGGGATAGGTGTTTTTCATTCGCCGGGCAAGTTTGATCGTCAGACCGCGCCTGCGGGCGACAGAGGCTGTGAACCGGGTTTCGTCATCGGAAGGGATCCCGATCAACACGGTGGTCGCGCCGCGTTTGGCTGCTTGAACGGCAGTCTCCACTGCTGAACCGTCATCTCCGGCTGCTTCAAAGATCACATCCAATCCCCGTCCCGCCGTTGCAGATAATATTTGGTTGGCTTCGCTGCCATCAGCCAGAAGTACATCCGTGGCACCGCATTCCCGGGCGTATTCAAGACGGTTGTTGAGTTTATCTGTGGCAAAGATCCTGCTTGCACCGGCGAGTCTGGCCATTTGGATGGTCAGGAGTCCGATGGGACCAGCGCCGAAAACACCGACATCCATCCCGGGGAAGAGCTTTCCCAGTCGCAGGGCATGAATGGCTACGCCCAATGGCTCCAGCATAGCCCCTTCCTGCGGAGAAAATCCTTCCGGCAGGAGAAAAATCGCCTCTTCCGGCCAGGTCAGAAATTCCCGGAGCGCCCCATCCGTTTCTTCCGCACCGGCAAATTTAAGATTGATGCAGAAATTCGGATTGCCCTCCAGGCAGAATTCACACTGACCGCAGGGGAGCGCCGGATCCACGGTCACAAGCTGCCCCTTTTGGGGTCCTTCATCAATCCAGGCTGAAAATTCATGCCCAAGGATGAGAGGATGTTCCAGTTGAAGGCTCCCCGTGCCACCTTCCTGATAATAGTGGACGTCCGAACCGCAAATGCCCACACTAGCGGTCCGAAGCAAGATTTCCCTTGTTTTGGCTCTGGGTTTTGGAAGTTCCTCCAAACGGAGGTTATGGATATCATAAAAACGGAGGGCTTTCATCAAGAATCCTTTTTTGGAAAATCTCATTTATAAATTGTAGCTATAAAGCTTAAGAATTATATTGCATTATCCATTGGATAAAAATATTATATTGTGGTCTGCGTTGCTTGACTGTTTCCAACCCAAACGATAGAATAGGGAAAACTGATTATACGAGGCTAAATGAAATTATTAGACATACCTAAAGGTACAGCGGTACGCATCGTCGACTTTCGGGGGGGAAAAGGTGTCGACTTCAAATTACGCCAGCTCGGCATGTGCCCGGGCAGGGAAGTAAAGATTCTTCGATACGCCCCCATGGGTGGTCCGGTGATGATTGATGTCGAAGGCCGTTCAGTGGCGTTAGGACGGCGTATCGCTGCTCGCGTTGAGGTTGAGGTCATCTGATGCGCATTGCTCTTATTGGACAACCGAATTGCGGCAAGAGTACGCTCTTCAACCTGGTTGCTGGTTATAAAGCCGAGACAGGAAATTTCTCAGGCACGTCAGTGACCTTTACAGAAAGCAAAGTCCGGCTATTAGGGGAGGTCGTCAGTGTTGTGGACTTACCCGGCACATATTCATTAGCCGGAACCAATCCCGCCGAACGCGAGGTCATCAAGTATTTAACATCCAATGACGTGGACGTGGTTGTCAATGTCTTGGATGCATCTCACCTTTCCCATGGTTTAATCATGACTGTTGAATTGCTTGAATTGGGTGTACCAATGGTGGTTGCGCTGAACATGATGGATGAGGCTGACCGGATTGGCGTTCGCATCAATGTTGAAAAGCTCGAGAACACCCTCGGCGCGCCGGTAATCCCGATGATTGCTTCCAAGGGGCGTGGAATTCAGCCATTATTTGTCAAAGCATATCAGGTTGGACAGCAAAAGTCACTTCCGATCCAACTGACATACAGCAACGACCTCGAAGGTCATCTACAGATGTTGGTCCAGTCTCTTGTAAATGTTGACAGTTATTTTAACCCAAGAGCGCTGGCGATGAAGTTGTTGGAAGGCGATGAAGCGATCCTGGAAAATATAGCCCGCCAGAAACCCGGGATTAAGTCTGACCTGGAAACGATCAAGAAAACACTGAGGCACGAGCGTGGCCAATCTCCTGAGTGGATTATCAACGGTGAACGTAGTGGTCTGGCTGATGATCTGGCGAAACGAGTTGTAAAACAAGGAAAACGCCACATAACTTTCCGCGATAAGCTGGATGATATTCTGCTCCATCCGGTTTTCGGCTATGTAGGTTTGATCTTAATACTCTATATTTTCTTTCAGCTTGTCTACACGTTCGGTGGTTTAATCGAACCTCCGCTGATGGAATTATTTGAACAATTAGAATTGTGGCTAATTTCGCTATTTAATGGCGCTCAAAGCCTAATCCCACAAATTTTGATCGCGCTAATCCAGGGTATTTCCGGGGGTGTCGCCATCGTCTTACCCTATTTGATTCCATTCTTATTTGGTTTGGGGATCCTGGAAGATGTGGGTTATTTGCCGAGGGTGGCTTTCCTGATGGATGCCTTGATGCATAAGTTGGGCTTGCATGGAAAATCGATTATTCCATTCATCCTTGGTTTTGGGTGTAATGTACCAGCCATCATGTCGACCCGCATTCTGGAGGATAAACGTGAGCGGTTCATTTCCGCGGCGCTTTCCACGCTGGTACCGTGTGCTGCCCGTCTGGCAGTGGTATTCGGGTTGGTGGCTTTTTATCTGGGCCCGATGCTAGCGCTTGCGATCTATCTGTTTGACCTGTTCGTGATCGCTGTTACAGGCAAGATTCTTTCAAAGCTGGTCCCCGACGAATCACCGGGATTGATTCTTGAAATGCCGGTCTATCAAATTCCAACATTCCGGACTGTTATCAATAAAGCCTGGTGGCGGATCAGGGAATTTATTGTGGAAGCCTGGCCTTTGTTGATTATTGGCAGTGTGGTTCTGTCGATCATGAATTATTTCAATGTGTCGATCTATATGAACACGATCACCAGACCGATCTCCTGGTTATTAGGTCTTCCTGATGAAGTGGGTTTTCCGCTCATTTTTGGCATTCTACGCAAGGAGCTCTCATTGGTAATGCTGGGACAGGCGCTTGGCTCAATGGAATTCTCCAATGTTTTGACGCCCGTGCAGATGATCACTTATGCTGTGTTCGTGGTGTTCTACATCCCCTGTCTGGCAACTATGATGGTGATCCGGAAGGAACTGGGGGGGAAGGTCATGTGGCAGATCGTCGCCCTGACGATGCTGATCGCAACTCTGGCTGGATTGGTTGCCCGGGGACTCGCGTCTATTTTCTATTAGAATAAGTTCATGTCTGGTTTCAATCATTTTAATTTTATCGGTCCAATTTATGACCGGATCTTTGGTCGGAGTAAGAACCAGGATATTGTTGCATTTGCGCAGGTAAACCAAACCCATCACCTGTTAGATGTGGGTGGCGGGACTGGGCGAGTCTCAAAATTGTTTGAATCCAGAGTGAAAGGTATCCAGATCGCTGACCCGGCACCAAAGATGCTTCTGGAAGCGCAAATTAAAGGGTTGCGAACGGTAGTCGCCCAATCCGAGCGACTTCCCTATCCTAATGGTGCATTTGACCGGGTGATCATGGTGGATGCCTTACACCATGTGGCTGACCAGCAAAAGACATTGGATGAGATGTGGCGATTATTGGCGCCAGGTGGAAAGATTGTCATTGAAGAACCGGATATCAATCATTTCCTGGTGAAATTAATTGCCTTAGGTGAGAAAGTATTGCTCATGCGAAGTCATTTCTTGAAACCTGAGAGGGTTGCGGCGATGTGCCGCTTTGATCCATCAGCGAAAATAGAAATCAACCGAAAGAAGGGGATTGCATGGGTTATAATAACCAGGCAAAAATGACCAAGTTGAGAGGAGTATTTGATGGCTGATGTTAATGTCAAAGAAATGATGAAAGATATTCCCAACCATTTCAATGCTGAAAAGGCAAAAGGTGTCTCTGGCATCGTCCAGTGTATATTTTCAGGAGATCAAGCATCGGATTGGGTGATCTGGATTGAAAACCAAACCTGCGAGGTTAAAGAAGGGAAGGTCGATAACGCGGATTTGACGATCAAAGCAGATGCACAAGATGGTGTAAATGTCCTCATTGGTAAATTGGATGCCATGCGGGCATATATGCTCGGGAAAGTTAAAGTATTTGGCGATCTTTCACTGGGGATGAAACTGACGAATTTTTTTGATATGTAATTAATATTATTCCGAAATAATTCACAAGCTGGGAATCAAAAAAGGCATCGGTTTAATATAAACCCAATGCCTTTAAATTTACAAGAAATGCCTGCTAATACAGACCCCAATCATCTGCCAGGCCTTCTTCCATCATTGTCGGATCCCAGGTCTCACGACCATAATTGATCTTGGTGGAGATTTCCAGGATTTTTTCGACTTTCTTTCGGGTAGTTTCCATCATGGATGGGCCGTAGGGGCAGAAGGGGGTAGTCAGGATCATTGTCACCACTGCGTGGTCATCCTTGATTTCCACATTGCGGATCAACCCAAGCTGAATGATGTTGAGTCCCAGCTCTGGATCAACGATTTCACTCAGCCCATCTTCCAAAGCGGGGACATTGTCTGGATCTGTATTCTCAATGTCCCAAATGGGGATGTTGGCAGGTTTATCTTTGGTCATGTCAATCCTCTTTTGCCATTAAAAAGGGATAATATAGGTGCAGCGATCGGCATTCTCAAAAATACAAGTTTCAATCTTTATTGGTGTAGAGAGGAATTCTGAAATCAATGCAAAATCAAGAGCGCAAATTTCAGGATGGTCCAGTCCGATGCGGTAATAAGGACAGGAGAGGGATGTGAGCGTGTACGACTCTTTATTCTTCTTCCATTCGACAATGAAACCCTCTTTTGATAGCACCGTTTTGAGCTGTTTGAGCCGTTCTTCAAGCGATCTGTGTTCGAGTTCGCTTTCATAAGCTCCCGCGATGTCCGTGCCGATTGAATTGAAGATCTCTTCGATTTCATCCGGGGTCATTCGGTCTTTGAGAGAATCGACCAATAACTTGGTAAGCCGGAGATAACTGGTTGGGAATTCTTCCACACCTTTGTCAGTCAGGGAATAGATCAGGCGTGGACGGCCAACACCATGGCGCTCTTCAGCAGAGGTCACCAGGTCTTCCGCTTCCAGGGCGGTCAAATGGTGGCGGATAGAGATGCCATTGATCCCGACTGCTTCCGCCAGATCGTTGATCGTGGAATCGGGGAAAGCCAGCAAGGTCCGGAGGATTTTTTCGCGCGTGCTTTTCATAAGATACCTTTATAATGAAGATAGATTCTATCCAATTCGTGTTTGGATTTTAGCACGCTCAAAATGATTTTGTCAATATACTAGATTTTTATCCTAAATATCCAATTCTAATTGTTATCTCTGTGCCTTAAAAAACAAGATGCCCGGTCCGAGCATCTTGTTGCTGTATATCTTTGCCAGGTTCTATTTCTTTTGAGGAAGGATGCCAATAAGGAGGTTTGGCTTGAATTGATCCAAAGTCCGGCATATAAACAGGGACGGAAAGAGCGATATAAAAGCGAACGCAAATTTGGCGAAGCCAAACAAGGACATGGTTTAGG
>Ga0180009_10000185_pt1 | contig 96176 bp, 84 predicted proteins | sample OS_PC_MetaG_FD_123537 | JGI IMG/M metagenome (GOLD analysis project Ga0180009, IMG submission 123537) | Groundwater microbial communities from the Aspo Hard Rock Laboratory (HRL) deep subsurface site, Sweden - OS_PC_MetaG | ecosystem: Environmental > Aquatic > Deep subsurface > Groundwater... | reverse complement strand
TAGCTCAGCTGGATAGAGTACTGCCCTCCGAAGGCAGGGGTCGCAGGTTCGACCGATCGGTCCGGAACCGATCGGGACAGCGTCACACGCTGGCCCCGCAGGGGCGAAACCCATGGACGGGTTGAGCAATCCTGCCGCACGGCAGGATGAGAACCGCTATAATCTCCAGTGTTTGCATGCGCCCGTAGCTCAGCTGGATAGAGTACTGCCCTCCGAAGGCAGGGGTCGCAGGTTCGAATCCTGCCGGGCGCGCCACCTCAAACCAAACCCATGACCATCATCTGCAACTCACGACGTTTCATTTTTGTGCATCTGCACAAATGCGGCGGCACCTCGGTGCGCCAGGCGATTCGCTCGCAAATGCGCTGGAACGATCTGATCATCGGCGGCAACGACAACGACAATCTGCTCGAGAGCATCTACCGGCGTCGCTACGCACTGGAAAAACACAATAGCGCCAGCCAGTTGCAGCGCATCGTTGGCGACGACATATGGCGCAGCTACTGGACTTTCGCCCTGGTGCGGCATCCGGCGTCGATCATGGCATCCTACTACCACTGGACAAGGAAGGTGCTGCAGCAGCTGGCGCAGCGGCATGGCCTGCGTGCAGATCAGGTCGTTGCGTCCATACGTGCCGGCGACATTGATGACCCGGTACTGGCCTGGGATGCAGTGCAGGCCTATTGCCACTGCGATGGCCAGACCGATCGCCAGACCTATCACCTGGCCGGCTTCATCGAGCACGCGCTGGAGCATGGTGTACTGGGTTTTGGCCAGACCCTCAGCGAGCGTCTGACCGATGCCGATGGCAGGCTGGTGGATGCCGTCTATCAGCTGGAACAACTGCAGCGGCTGGAACAGGATTTCACCGCCCGCACCGGCATCGAGATGACGCTGGGGCACGCCAACCGCAGCCAGCACCAGGCCCAGAATCAGGCCTGGACCTGGGATGATGCGCTGCTGGATAAAATCTGGCAGCGCTACCGCGAAGACTACGCCCGCTTTGGTTACGATAAACAGCCGCCGCCGGCACAGTGATCCCCCCGCAGCTTGATCACAATACCGTGCTCAAGTGCCATGCCATGGTCACGATTCCAATTTCCAGTAGAAACTAGCCCGCATTATTCATGAACCTGACTACTGCGATGCCTCCAGCCCGCGCATCTGCGGCGTTTTGCTCGGTCACGAATCCTCAACGTACTGTCAAGTACGCCTGCGGTTCGTTCGGTCGCGAAACACCACAGCTACTCGTTCTGGCAGCATCTCGCTACGACAATTCATGAATAATGCGGGCTAACCACCACCTGGCCGCTTACTTGCCCTGCCGTGCAACAGTAAATACTTGTGATTGCTCAACACCATAGACTTGTAATCATGCCGAAATGCAGCGAATAGCAGGGTGTCCATACACAAAATTTCACCTGCAGCAGACCACTGATCACAGATTCACAACCACATTGTGTTCGGTGTTAAGACCATTTGACACAACGTCACGCTGCCAATGCGCTTCTTCCCCCAACGGGGATGGATGTCCCAAGCTGCCCCTTCGTAGCGACCCTGGTCCTTTTGCATTGGTCCGGCCCGATTTTTGGCGTCCGCGATCTTTGGCGATCAGACGACGGCGCGCTTCCAGGCTGGCAGCTACTCGCATCAGCGCCGACTCCCTGACGAGCCTGCCCCATCGCGGAGTAGCCATTCAGGCATTGACGTACGGTACCTTCTTCGGTACATTTAAGATCCTCTAAAGTACATTTGGAAACAAATCATGGAGAACACACTCACCGCAGCCGAGCTTAAACGTCGGGGGATGGCGGCAATCGAGGACAGGCTGACTAACGGCCCGGTACACATCGTCAAACGCAATAAACCTGCGGCGGTGGTCATCTCCGAGGCCGAATACCGCCGTCTTGCCGGGCTGCAGCCCGAGTCCGTTCCCGGCATGTCGGCCTTGCAATGGCTGCTTTCCCAGCCTGTCACCGGTAAGCGCAGCAAGGAGGAAATTGATACTGCACTGTCGGCCGAGCGCGACTGGTGATCATTTTCTTCGACGCCAGTGCGCTGATTTATCTGATCGAAGGCCAGCAGCCCTTCGCCGACGACGTCCGCGCCGCGTTGAAGGCTTTGCAAGAACGCCACCCCGGATCGCGCGCGGCCCTGAGCCGCTTGTCCTGGCTGGAATGCCGGGTCGGGCCGATGAAACACAACGATACAAGCACGCTGAATCTCTACGACGCGTTCTTTGCCCGCCCCGATCTGATCTGGGTAGAACTGACGCGCGAGGTGGTCGAGCTTGCCGCAGCCGTGCGCGTGCGCCACGGCCTGCGCACGCCCGATGCGCTACACGCGGCCTGCTGCCTGCAGCTCCACGCCGAACACGTCATCTTGACCGGCGACAGCGCGTTTCGGCGCGTTAGTGGTCTGAACGTAATTGTTCCTAGCCCGCATTATGCATGAGTCGACGTCGCAAGATGCTGCCAGTGCCTGCAGCTGTGGTGTTTCACGACCGAACGAGCCGCAGACGTACTTGACAGTACGTTGAGGATTCGTGACCGAGCGAAACGAGGACCGCGGGGTCAGGTCGCAAGCACGCGCAAGCACGGGGTCAGGTCGTGTATCGTGCATTCGAGGTTCTGGTGACGTCCAATGCAGGACCCAATGCACGTTGCACGACCTGACCCCGCGCCCGTTTATGCGCCAATGAGTTCCTCAATTTATTAGCTATTTTGAGCGATTCCCAGAGCCAGGGCAGAGCTTCTTGACCAACTAGTGCCTGTGCAAGCTTTACCTTTGCCGAAAAGCGCATGTGTTCCAACTCAAGAGCAGTAGGATTCGGTAGCACCATCTCGATTAACCTCGCCATTTGGCGTTCGATGAGGATGTGTCCCCTAAGAACTAGTATCTCAATCGGATGTTCAGTGCCCTCCGGAATATGGATTAAGTACTCCGTCCAACCATTACGAAAGTACTGTTCGGGACTCATATCATCCTCATTCAGAATGAAAGTCTAACGATTGCCATGAGGCGCGACTCTTAGGAGGTCGCCTTGATGGCTTTATTAGCCATCTCGTTGTCTTGTCTGTCTGAACTCGTGTTTCAGATTCTCTTGGTACTTGAGCAAATTGAAGTTGATGGCATTGTCCGGTTCGAACAGCAGTGGCTGTCGAGACATGAATTCGCCACGAAGTTGCGCTTCGATCTCAAAATTTCCGACCTTGCTGGCCTGCTCGCATTTTGCGAGGAGGCGGATGTCATCCAACCATGGAAAATCATTTGGAGCAAGTGTGAGAGTCTCAAGAAGCCTTGTGGCTTCATTTGTATCCTCGGTCTCTTGTGCCAGCAAAATGTTGAGGCGCATTGCTTGGTATCCACACGGGAAGCTGCTCGTTTCCGATTCCTGTATGGAGCTGCGAAGCATCTCCTTCAGAACTGAAAAGTCTCCAGATCGGAATCCGTCGAGCTCTGCCTTGAGATACTCAAAATCGAAATAGCTGCATTCTTTTTCTGCTATGCAGGTCAGCTCGTTTAGCATTGTGAAATCACCATCCAACTGGGAGAAAGCTGCAAGATATGCCCAGCTCTGTTGGAAGAAAGGAAGTCCTCTAATGTGTAGAAACGTTGTGTCAAGAATCTTCAGGTCGAAATAGACAGGCATCAACGATTCAACATATGACCAGCCCTTGTCTGTTCGTCCCCATAGATAGGCGTACCTTGCCTCTGCCAGCGCATACTGCGCTGGCACCGTCGGAAAGAGTGCGTTATCAAAGCATTCGAACATCTGGTCTATCGCACCTCTGAACTCATGTTCCTGTCCGAGGGAGAAGAGCATTAATGCAGAATCTGGACACTGGCGCACGCCCTCTTGAAATCGCTCGAAGGCGAGCGACCGGTTGCCTTGCTGAAATGGCACGATCCCATATAGCTGATACCATGATTCCCGCTCTACACCTCCAAGCGAGTTGGGATCGAACTTCTCTAGCTCTGCCTGAAGTTGGTCGATCTTTCCTTCCTGCTGAAGGCAATTGGCAATAGCGTCGATGCGGTTCTCAGCGGGTGGCGGTGGCTCATGCTTCTGCTTTCGTTTCCAGATCATCATGTACCCTCGCTAAGGATGGAGTTCAGCCGCAGCCGGTGAGGAGCGAAGAGACGAGTAGGATGTCGGTTGGAAAGACTTGTTATACGTCATGCGCGTCAACGTAGGTTATGTTGAACCAAATGTATGAAACGACATCTTCGCGGGCGCTTTCCTCAACATTCATTTCACTTAGAACGTTAAGCGATTCGCGGTATGTGCGTTCACAATACGCTGGCCAAGATTCATTAGCGAGTCGAGGTACGGTATCCCAGCTCCATACCCCATCTGGCCCCCCCTTCCGGTCGGGCACCAACCCATGCCAGTTCTCGTTGGGATTGCGTACGAGCCAAACCTCCCCGCCAAGCACTGCCTGTTGCGTCGCACAGATTGCCTCCAGTGCTTCCGGCAAATCAATTCTGCGCCAGGCAAGTTCCTTTGCCCCAGGAGATGCGTACGCTCTTTTCACAATCGCGGGTGGCAGCGGCTTCATGACATATAACTTATAATTCGGCGCCGTCTTCACCGCGCTTCCCGGAACGATTGGTACCGCTGTTCAAGTGCGATCCTGTCAGGCCGTAAGTGCTCCCTCCGAGGCACATTGATCTTACTCCCATGCATTTCCTGCAGTCCAAACCGGAGCATCGGGCCATCGACCTCCTCTAGGATGTCCTGCCGAATCTCAACAACGTAGTCGGGACGTATGCCAAGTATGTTTTGATCAAACGCAGCGTGATGCAGCTTGCAAAGGGATACACCGTTTGTAACGACCGGATCACCGTCTCGGTTGGAATCTGGCGTTATGTGTGCAGCCTCTAGCAACGTGACATGCCTGAGTCGACAAAGTGCGCACTGCTCCCGATACGCCGCCAGGACCCGCTCCCGGAACAGCCGCTGATGTAGCCGAACCTTGATTGCTGAAGTGATGTACCTGCGACGTGCGTCTGAACCATCATCCCCAGCCCAGTTCTCCAGCGGTGCTGATAGCGATGCTTTGTCATCTACTGCGACTGTCACATGCAGCCCTTTTGGATCATCACCAACAACATATGCGGGCCACGCAGCAACATACCGCCCAGGCATGACGCCGTGGAAGTACACCAATGGCTTTCTTTTCATCATCGCCGCTCGAAGCCGAACATTGTCATGGTGCTGTGGATCAGTACCGCGATACCGATACCGCACCATCCCTTCGGAGGTGAAGGAATCGTCGTATGGGCTATTCGGAGCCGTAGTTATGGAAAGTGGTAGCTCCAAAATTTTTGGCTTGAAAATTCCCTGTGGCCCAAGGAGTGGGACGCGTTCACCACGAAACTGGATTCCCTCCCGAAGCGGACCAATGGGCAAGACGTCGCCATGACGATCTGTCAGCTCGCCAAGAAAATTGAACACTTGGTTCCTGACAAGGTAATCGAGATTCGACGAATTCATGTCTTCAATCTCCTACGGCCGCCCGGCAGGCGTAGAACTTTTGAATTAAGCCTCGCCGCGAAGCGGCGTCGGCTTGAAGGCGAGATGCAGGACACCCATACTCTAACTATCACCTACAGCAGATCTCTGATCGCATATTCATAGCCACATCGTCTTCGGCTTTACGGGACATTGACGCACATTCACGCTACCATAACATTTTTTCGCATCACTGGGGATGGGGGGTCTCGAGCTGATGCGAAGCAATCCGCACGCACCGGCAACCCGATGATGCATAGGCACGCAAACCGCAGCCAGCACCAAGCCTAGGGCTGGGATGATGCGTTGCTGGAGAAAATCTGGCAGTGCGATCGCAAAGGCTATGCCAGCTTTGGCTATGCCATACAGCCGACGCTGGTTCAATAAAGCCCCTGCTGCTTGACCACAATGCCGTGCTCGCTGAGCCAGCGGGTGTCCAGCTCCCACTCGATGTTGTCCACCAGCTCGCTGTCCATGACCAGACTGACGGCGTGCTGCTGATGCTCCGCCAGTGTTTGCTGGGCAGCGCGAAAGCGCGGGTCATCGACAGCAATGTTCTCCAGGCCGGGATCAATCGCTTTGATCATCTGCTGCACGGACATCTGCGGCGAGCGTGGTGTGCTCATCACGGCGGTGCCCGCATCGATGCTCAGCACACGGAACGGATAGGGATAGGCCGCCAGCTTTGCATCGCTGGCCAGTTGGGCATTGAGCTGACGCACCTGCGGCGACGGCTGGCGGGTGTAGAACAGCAGCGCAGCGGCCAGCACCACGACGATCACGCCTATGATCCAGGCAGAGCGTTTGCCGGTGTTCTTCGGTGCAGTGCTTGACGGGTCCATACGCTACAACTGGCGTTGTTCAGCCATTATATCAAGCCCGGCTCAATCCGGACCGGGCCGATGTGATCACCGTTGCAGACGCTGGAAAAACCGGGCGATGCTGCGATGCACATGGGTCTGCGCAGTGCTGCCGGAGATGCCGTGACGGGCGCCGGGATAGGTCAGGCTGTGGTAGAGCTTGCCCTGATCCTGCAGCTGCTTGAACAGCATGGTGGTGTTGGTGAACAGCACGTTGTCGTCGGCCATGCCGTGAATGATCAGCAGTGGCAGCTGGCCATCGGCGGGCAGTTTGTCGGTGTGGTTCAGCACATTGCCCTGGCGATAACCGGCCGCGTTCTGCTCTGGCGTCTGCATGTAGCGTTCGGTGTAGTGGGTGTCGTACAGTTGCCAGTCGGTAACCGGCGCCACCGCCACACCCAGTGCGTAGGCATCGGGTGCCTGCAGCACGCTCATCAGGGTCATGTAGCCGCCGTAGCTCCAGCCGAACATGCCAATGCGGTCGCTATCGACAAACGGCAGTGAGCGCAGATACTGGACGCCGAGCAACTGGTCCTGCACCTCGATGCCGCCCATGCGCCGATACAGCGGATCCTCAAATGCCTTGCCACGCCGGGCGCTGCCACGGTTGTCCAGGCTGAACACCACAAAACCCTGCTGCGCCATGTACTGCTCGAACAGCAGACGGCTGCTCCAGTTGTTCTGCACCACCTGCGCATGCGGTCCGCCATAGACGTAGACAAACACCGGGTATTTTTTGCCGGCGTCAAAGTCTGCCGGTTTGATCATGCGATGGTGCAGCGCAACGCCATCGGGCGTCTTCATAACGCCGAATTCGGTCGGCTGATGCTGATCCTTGTACAGCGCATAGGGATGATCCTGATCCAGGCGGTTTTCCAGCAGCCACGCCAGCCGTTTGCCATCGCCCTGATGCAGGCTCACCTGCGGCGGCTGCTGACGGCTGGAATAGGTGTCGACATAGATGCTGGCATCCTCATCCATGCTGATGTCATGCCAGCCAGAGCGGGCGCTGAGACGCTCCGGGCTGGCATCGCGGCTGGCATAGTGCAGACGATACAGATGCTGCTCGGTGACGGCATCGCGATTGGCACTGAAATAAACCCAGCCGCCACGCTCATCAACACCCTCGACCGCGTCAATGGCCCAGCGCCCGCTGGTCAGCTGCGCCAGCTGACGGCCCGTGTTGTCGTACAGATACAGGTGACGATAGCCATCGCGCTCGGAGCTCCACAAAAAGCGCTCCTGCTGCCGCAGAAACCGCAGGTCATGATGCAGATTGATCCAGGTCTCGGCGGTTTCGCTCAGCAGCACCCGCTGCTGCTGGCTGTCCAGATTCACCACGCGCAGCTCCAGCCGCTGCTGATCGCGCGACTGCCACTGGTAACTGAGCTGTCTGCTGTCCGGCAGCCAGGCCACCCGGGGCAGATAGAAGTCCTGCTCGCTGCCGGTGTCCAGCCATTGCGTGCGACCGCCCCGGCGCGCCACCACGCCGAGTTTCAGTGCCACATTGGGCTTGCCGCTGTAGGGATAGCGTTGTTCGATCACCGCCACCGAAGCGGCCTGAATGTCGTAGCGCTTGGTGATCTCCACCGCTGCCTCATCGTACTGAATGTAGGCGATGGACTGCGAATCCGGTGACCACCAGTAGCCGGTGTCGCGATCCATTTCCTCCTGGGCGACAAACTCGGCCTCGCCGTTGTGCACGGTGCCGTGGCCGTCGCGCGTGAGCCAGGTCTCTGTGCCGCTGTCCAGCTCCAGCACCACCAGATTCTGCTCGCGCACAAACGCCACTGCCTTGCCGTCCGGCGACAGCTTGGGATCGGTTTCGAAGGCATCGCTTGCGGTCAGCCGGGTGGCGGCACCGTTTTCCAGCCGATAATGAAACAGGTCGCCCTGTAGCATGAACAGCAGGGCCTGGCCGTCGGCCGACCACTGATAATCGACGATGCCACGCAATCCGGCAATGCGCTGGCGCTCGCGGCGGGCTTTTTCGGTCTCCGAAAGCGCCACCTCGTCAGGGGCCAGAACGCGCGAGTCGACCAGCATGCGGGTGGTGCCGCTAGACAGATGATATTCCCACAGGTCCAGCTGTTCGCGGTCTTCGCTCTTGCCACGCAGAAACGTCACGCGATCACCCTGCGGGGCGATTTTGACTTTTTGCATGACCGGGCCGGACAGCGCCGGGCTGGCGAATATGCGTTCGATGGTAAGTGGCCTGGCGGCCGCAGTTGTTGTCATGATCAAAACCAGTAAGGCCAGCAGTCGTGAATGCTTGTGCATGCTTGCTCCCGCAAATTGGGTGACGGTAATGACCCCTGTCATCCGTATTGTTGTTGTTTGGTATGGTTCGAAAGGCGTCGCCGCTACCAGTCCAGCCGGGCGCGATCACGATAAAAACCGCCGCTGCCGTCTGCCTCGGTCGCAGTGGCCAACCACACTATGGTATCAGCACCCTGATCAACGCTGCGCTCGGCATGCGCGCCGCCCATGTCGGTGCGCACCCAGCCGGGACAACAGGCGTTGACGCTGATCTGACGATCTGCCAGACGCCTGGCCATGACCACGGTGACGGCATTCAGTGCCGTCTTGGAAGTGCGGTAGGCAAGGTGGTTGTCGCCCATGTCACTGAGCTGTCCCATGCCGGAGGACACATTCACAATGCGCCCACCGGCAGCGATGTTGTCAACCAGCCCCTGCACCATGCGCAGCGGCCCCAGCGTGTTGATGTTGAATGTCTGCAGCATGGTGGTGACCTCGACCTGCAGCGGATCGGCATTGCCGGCAGCGGCCGATTCCAGAAACACCCCGGCATTGTTGATCAGCGCCTGCAGTTGAAATCCCACCTCGGCCAGCCAGCGCGACAGCGAACGGATGTCGGTCATTGACGTCACATCCACACGTCTGAGAATCAGCTGCTGCGCGTCGGCACCGGTGTCCGCACGCAACTGTTTGATGGCCGCAGCACCGGCCTGCTGATCACGCACACAGGCGATCACCCGCCAGCCCTGCTGCAGCAGCTGTCGGCACACTTCCATGCCAATGCCGCGATTGGCACCGGTCACCACGGCGTTGCCCTTGAAAGTTGATTTGTCAGCGGAATCGGTCATGACTTAGTGCTGGTGATCCTGATCTGGGTTTGCTGTGTAAACACGATCAACCAAAATAACATTTTCACCACAGTCGCGCCAGCAGGTACCAGCCAATAAGAAAAAAGCTGATGGCCATTTTCACCGCGATGCCGACGAGTGTGCCCAGCCAGGCACCAACGCCGGCACGGGTGGCGTGGAAGATGTCCCCCATGCTGAGAAACTCGGCCACCAGAGCACCTGCAAACGGCCCGATGAGCAGGCCCGGCAAACCGAAAAACAGGCCCACCACCGCACCGATGGCCGCGCCCAGCATGGCCGCGCGTGAGGCCCCGCCGGAGCGTGCCCCGGCCATGCCGGCAAGAAAATCCATGGCGTGCGCCAACAACGCCAGCACCAGCATGATCACCAGCGCACGTGCGCCCAGCCACTGAAACTCATCCAGCCAGGCGGCCAGCAGAATGCCGGCAAAGATCAGGATCGGTCCCGGCAATGCCGGCAGTATGGCCCCGGCCAGACCACCGCCGATGAGCAGCACGACGACAATCCAGAGCAGATCCAGCCATTCCATCAGCATGCCTTGAAGTGTTGCAACATCGGGCCATGATAATCGCATTGGGCACAGAACGCAGCGTCTGCCATGACCGCAGACGCGGTGTGCACCGATCTGGGCATGCTGGCGATGCAAAAGCTCCAACCACACCGCCTGTTTGAAGACGCTGAAGCCAGAGTCCATCCAGCGCCATGGCAAGTTGATTGCTTTACTGAGCTACAAAATCAGACCAAAGCGGCTTGTTCACAGCCTGCCTGGTGCGTTAGGGTGAACGTATGGTAGAAAGCGCACATGCATCGAACACCGTGGACCCGAGCATGCCGCCGCTTGAGCCGGTCCATGTTGACACCATCGAAAGCCATGGCGGCAAAATCGTGGCGCTGGATCCGATTGGTGCTTCGGTTCACGGCATCGATCTGGCCGCGAAGCATCCGCCACCAGACGATGTTGTCGCCGCACTGGAGCTGGAAATGGCTCAGCGCGGGTTTCTTGCATTCAAATGCGAACAGCAGATATCGCCGGACGACTTCCTGCGCGCCAGCAGTTGGTGGGGCGGCAAGGCGTTGCACAGTACCCATGGTGTACACCCGGCAACGCCGGGACGTAATCAGCATATTTTTCGCTTGTCTAATGACCGGCGTCACGGCATACCCGGTGTTGGGCCGCAATGGCACAACGATGGCAGCTTCATCGCCAACACCTTTTCCCATGCCGGCTATCACATCGTGCGGCCGGCAGAAAAAGGCGGCGGCACCTGGTTCGCGCATCAGGGTGCGGCCTTCGATGCGCTGCCCACACAGCGACAGGCGTACTGGCAGCGACTTTCCTCGGTGAACTCAGCGTCGGGGGTTGTGCATCCGGCTGTCCACGAACATCCCCTGTCTGCGCGCATGAGTCTCTGGCTGCATCTGGGCATGACCGGCGCAGTGATCGAGAAGCTGCCCGACGATGATGACTTTCGTCTGCTGCAGGATCATGAGTTGCGACATCTGTGTCATGAATACAACGACATTCTTAGCGCAGGCTTCGAGCACGGCTACGCCATCGCTTACGAATATCAGCAGCATGATTGCATCTTCATTGACAATCTGGCGGTGGCCCATCGCGCCTCCCCCGAAGCCCACCTGCCGGCCGATGAACAGGGCTTGCGCATCATGCATCGCAGCACAGTGCGTGGTGTTGCGCCAATCACCCCGCAGTTTGGCTTGCCGCAGCATCTGGACATAGCCGGCCCAAGTCCTTTTGGAGAAGGCGTCTGGCAGGCGGGCGGTATCGGTTTCCGCTGGGACGATGACATACCCATGCAGAATTGATCTGGTGTGCATACAAACAGGCTCACTTCCGGTCCGCCAGATGTCTGACAGACACCGCCGCCAGCCATCAACCTGATGCCGATTCAGCGGATTTGACCGCGGCAGATTTGATCGGCTCACCTGCCTCATCCAGCAACTGGTAATCATAGGCGGCTTGCAGTCCTGTCTCCATGGTAACCACCTCCGGCTCATAGTCGATGTAGCGCGGATACAATGGCGAAAGGGTTGCCACCAGGATGCCGCAGGCAGCAAACATGGCAAACGTATCGGCATAACCAATCGAATCTACCAGCATGCCAACGACCGGAGAACCGGCCGCCTGCCCAAGTGCGCAGGCCATGAACGGCAGCACCGGACCCATTGATAAATGTCCCGGCAGCAGACGTATTCCGGTCATCAGGTAAAGACCGGTGAGGCTCATGTAGGCCATGCCAAAGACCAGTGCCGAGAACACGGCAACTGGAAGTTGGCCTGGACTGGCAGCGAGCAGCGCCAGGCTGGCGGACATCATCACCAGCATCAGCGCATGCGTGATGGGTGGGTTGTTGCGATCGGCCAGATCTGCCACCACCGCACCACCGAGCCCGGCACAGCCTACCGCCAGCCAAAGCCAGCCGGTTTGCCCGGACGGCAGAGCGCCCAGATTCACCGCCAGATCGGGGGCAAAGATCCAGTACGCAGCAGACACAAAGCCCATGGCAAAGGCGAACAGCGAGAGACGAAACAGTCGTGCCCTTTGCATGGCTCTGATCGAACTGGACGCTGCGGCACTGTCCGGTACAACGCGGGAAACCGAAGGCAGGAACAGCCATGAAGCAACCGCACCGCAGCCAGCCAGAATGGCAAACGAGACATAGGCGAGACGCCAGGCATCAGCCAAAAACATCAGTGCCGGCACCGCCACCATCACACCGATACTGGTGCCGGCGTTCATCACTGCACTGACGCGACCGTGCAGTGAGCGCCTCACCAATGCCTGCATGGCAGCGGTGAGCGCAGGCATTATCAAGCCGGTGCAGAGGCCGCAGGCAAACACCCCGACAGCCAGCAATATCGGACCTGTGGCCTGGCTGATCAGGGCCAGCCCGATGGCGCCCAAAGTGGTTGAAAGTACCGCGGCATGGCGGGCACCGAGACGATCGGCAGCAAACGGCGCGATCAGCGTGGCCAGCACAAAGCTGATCAACGGCAGCGCAGCGATAATACCGATGACTTCAGGGCTGAGCTGCAGCTCGTTGCGAACCGGCGGCACGAACAGGCCAAATGCGAAGCGCGCCAGACCATAGCCGATCGCGACCAGCGCAGCGCCGAACAGCGCAAATCCGGTACTCGATCTGAACCTCACGCTGCTGCTTGCATCTGTGCTGTGAGGATCGCGAGCGATCCAGGCAGCCGCTGAACACCTCTGCACGGGCGCGACGGTGCTTCCGTATTCTGGCCCGTAACCCGTCCCATAAAGCATTCACCGGAAACGTCGCAGCACGCGCACGACATGCCTGGGCCGTTGCGACGGCCACTGTCACTCGTGCCAGCGCACACAATCTGTGGCTTTTCCGAGCAAAACGCGCACCGCGCAGAAGTGTTCAGAAGTTCCCTGGCATGTTGTTGCATAGTGTACCCCGCCGGAAATAAACCAATGGCTGCAGAGTCACATCCAGATCGCGATCGGCGCTATGGACTATTCACCATAGCGTAACGCTGCCGACACGACTGTTGGCGCATTTTTGTGGTTGGGTGTTCCGGCTTTCTCCCGACACTGGTATTGTTGATCATTGATACTTGCTAGTGCAGTCACCTCATTGCCGGGGTGTGAGCTTCAACAGCCGCCCCTGACTTTCAGCGCGCTCGTCTTCTAGCACCCAGATGCTGCCGTCCGGTGCCTCCTCGATGCTGCGGATGCGTGCGCCCATGTCGTAGCGCTCGACCTCGGTGGCATTGTTGCCATCGAGGCGAATGCGCACGATGGCTCGAGACGACAGCCCGGCCGCAAAGGCATCCCCGCGCCAGTCCTCGAACAACTCGCCACGGTAGATCATGAGGTCGCCCGGCGAAATGACCGGTGTCCAGCTGATCACGGGTGCAGTGAACTCAGGCCGGGTGTCGTGATCAGGCATATCCCGCCCGTCGTAGTGATCGCCGTTGGAGACCACCGGATAGCCATAGTTGCCACCGCGCACGATGCGGTTCAGCTCGTCACCACCCGCCGGACCCATCTCGATCACCCAAAGCTGCCCATCGTCGTCGAAGGCCATGCCCAGGGGATTACGATGCCCCAGCGTCCAGATCTCGTCGTAGGGGCCGACCCCATCGACCAGGGGTTCCTCGTTGATGTAATTCACGAACGGATTGTCCGGTGGAACCGATCCATGCTCCGTGAGACGCAGAATCTTGCCCATGTTGCTCTGCATATCCTGGGCGGGTGTGAACTTCTGTCTATCGCCGGAGCTGATCCAGAGATGGCCGGCGTCGCCAAACGCGAGCCGATGACCATAATGGCCGTCATCGAGGACTTTCGGGTACTGTCGCCAGATCACCTCTGCGTCGGAGAGCCGAGCACCGCGCTCGCCCAGTTGCAGCACGGCGCGCATTACTGCGGCACCCCGGGTATCCCCGATGCCGCTCTCGGCGTAGCTCAGGTAAATGATCCCGTTGTCGGCATAGTTCGGGTGCAGGACCACGTCGCCCAGTCCGCCCTGACCACGATAGTCGACATCCGGAAGGCCTTCGACCGGGCGCGATTGCTCACCTGCCTGCGTGACCACGCGCAGATTCCCCTTTTTTTCGGTAATCAGCATGCGGCCGTCAGGCAAAAATGCTAGCGTCCACGGTTCGTCAAAAGCACTGATCTCCTGCACCGAAAACGGCCTGTCGTCCTGAGCCTGGACGGTGCATGTGAGCAAAATTCCGAGCAGTAAGCACTGTGCGATTCGTTTTTGCATCAATAGCCTGTCGTAGTTGAATTCCATTTCTACCATAACGAAACCGCACTGAGAAAGTCAAAACGCTGGTTTTCCAGATGAGAAATTGCGCAGCAATGAGGCTTAAGTAACGGTGTGCGCCAGTAAGCGCGTGACACCTGCAAAAGCCCGTTATAGTCCGCAACCGGCTTGCGGCGGAAGCAGTCTGTATCAACCGGCATAAAGGTTTTTGTCACAGGGACTCAGGAGCTTGTCAGCAAATCCCATATCAATGCGGCCTTGAAACCGCACTGATCGATCGTAATGTAATTACTTACTGATATTTTTCGCCCCGGCAGCTCTGCCGGGACACTCGCACCAGCAAAGGAGAATTCATGTTACATGGAAAGCGCATCGCCATTCTTGCCACCAATGGCTTTGAACAGTCAGAACTCACGGAACCGCTGCAGCGGCTGCGCGAGGCCAACGCGGACGTGCGCATAGTCTCGCTCGAAAAGACCGACATTCGCGGCGAAAGCAATGGCCAGTGGGCAGACACGGTAAGGGTCGATCTTACCGTCGACGAGGTCTCCGCCGATGATTTTGACACGCTGGTCATTCCAGGCGGTCTGCACAATCCGGATGCCTTGCGCAGCAGCAGCAAGGCGGTGAGTTTCGTGCGCTCGATGTTTGACGCCAAAAAGCCTGTCGCGGCCATCTGTCACGGACCATGGCTGCTGGTGGAGGCGGACATCGCACGCGGTCGCAAACTGACCAGTTACCCGTCCATCAAGACAGACATCACCAATGCAGGTGGTCTGTGGGTCGATGAGCCGGTGGTGGTCGACCAGGCGCTGATTACCAGCCGCAGCCCGGATGACCTCGAAGTGTTCATCGGAAAAATCATCGAGGAAACCCGCGAAGGTCGTCATCAGCACCGCGTGACCACCGAAGCAGCCTGACGCTTGGGGTTCAACTCAAGCCGGCCGGGGGTGCAAAGCGCTCCCGGCTCGATCCCATTTTTTGAACACCCCGGAGGCTGTATGAAAATCAGTGACATCATGACCCGTGACTTGGAATACATCCACGCTGACACGCCACTCAAGCAGGCTGCCGAGACCATGAAGCGTCTCGATACCGGATTTCTGCCCATCGGTAACTCGCCACAGGACAAACTTCTCGGCGTGGTGACCGACCGTGACATTACCATACGCGGCGTCGCCAATGGACTCGATCCTGAGAACACGCCCGTGCAACAGGTCATCACCGACAAGGTGCTGTACTGTTATGAAGACGACTCGGCCGAGCAGGCCGCCAGCAACATGGGCGAGCAGGAGGTGTACCGACTCGTGGTGCTCAACAACAGCAACGACAAGCGCCTCAGCGGTGTCGTCTCTCTGGCCGACATTAGCCGCGCCGGCGACGTTAGCGCAGCTGGCAAAACCGCCGGTAAAATCAGCGCCTGATTAGCAAAGGTGATGGTTACCTGGCCCGGCGCAATGCCGGGCTTTTTGTTGGCTCAGATGGTTCTGAGAATTGCATACTCTGATCCACACCGGCAACAGGTCGGTGGTGGGGGTTTCATATTCACATCACGCTCGACGTTACCAAATGTTGACTCAGCGCGACCCTGCCAACCCTGCTCTTCGCCGCTATGGGGATGGGAGTACTGAGCTGTACTCTTCCTGAGCTGTGCTCAATGGGGTTGATCCGGGTTTCCGCCCCGTGCGCCGGCGGCAAAATGTGTATTCAAGTCCGCTCAAAGAGTTCCACGAGGTGGGCATTCGTTTTTTTCACTTGTCAAGTTTATAACGTTTCACGGTGCAAGCATGGCGCGATTTTCTTCTGTTTTGCGATATTAGCTATATACATCATTAAAACTGCGGTATTAACCATGAAAAATCCATTAAAGTTTAGGTATTGGAGAATTTCCTTACCCCCACCCTTTCTCGCCTTCTTTCTTCTCGTTGCTTCCTCCGTGGCGTGGAGCAGCTCATACACCGTACTCAACTCCTTTCAGTCCAGCACACCGGCGCTGGCTGCTGAGGTCAACGAAAACTTTCAGGCACTACTAGATGTGGTTAATGCGCAACTGATGGCGATCGCTCTGTTGCAGAGCGATCTGGGTTCAGCGAATGCCGAGATCAGCACGCAGCAGGCCTCCCGGGCGTCCGCCGAAGCCGAAATGAGGGCTCTGGTCACCCAATGCTCTGACCAAAACGTCGCTAAAACGGCTGCTCGATTAGCTCCGACAGAAAGGAATCGGACGGAATGCGGCTTGCTGGGGCCATTGGTAAGGTTTAGGGGCCTGCCTGCACGCCTCCGGATACCGCTGGAAATAAGAAAATAGTGCGCGTATACTCCCTAAACCACTTGTGTTTTTTATGACAATAATTAGAGGGTTAGACTATGAAACTCCATGAAAAAGTGAATTCAGCGATCGGCGTGTTAGTGTCCATGATCTTGGTATGGCAGGCCGCAATGGCACAGGCGCCGGATATTTCGATGAGCCGGGATGACACGGTAATCGGGTGGTCGGGCGGGGGTCCATTGGATGCTTCCTACAAGGATGTTCAGGTCGCGCGTGACCCCGACGGGGCTTTGTTGCTCTATTTGCCGGTCACTCGCGCGATGGCGGGGGATCGCTTCGACACGATTTATATCTGGGATGCGGGAGCTGGTGAGTTTGTCGATCAGTCCGCCACGCTTTTGCCCTTTATCAATCCCGCAATCGACCGGGGCACCTATGACGTGGATTTCGTTGACATCGACCGCGATGGCGACCACGACATTGTGCATTCTTCACCACATGGCAATCGTGTGTATGTCAATCGGCGCAATGAGGCAGTTGCCAGCTTTACCGATGAAACGAATGAGCGCCTGCCCGCATTCATGACAGCTGATTTTGCCAATATCTGGGATGACGTGACGTCCGGCGATGTCGATGGCGATGGCGATCTGGACTTGATGTTTTCCAACCGCAATCATCCTGTACACAGTGACCTGGAAGCGAACTGGGGGCCGAATGTGCTGGCCTATAACGATTCTACCGGGCATTTTGGACTGACGGAAGAAACCCGCGAATTGTATGGGCAGCCGGCCACCCTGGGCGATGGCTCGACCAAGCTGGAAGGTTCCAGCCACGGAGCCAAATTCGCCGACCTCAATAACGACGGCCGAATGGACATGATCATCTCGCATGAAAGTAATTATGAATTTGGCGGTGGGTCGGCACCGGACTACGAGATCATGCTCAATCTGGGTGATCCGGATGCTGATGGAAAGGTCAACTGGTCAACAACACCTGTCACGCAGAACGGTAAGATCATAAATTTGGGCATATTCGACTATGACAATGACGGAAATCTGGATCTGTATCTAGCGCGTGGTGGATCGAATGATGAAATCCTGACCGGCAACGGCGACGGAACTTTTGATGCACCGGTTGAAGTGCAATCGCTGGCGGGAGGTGAAAATGCCCTTAGTTATGATGTTGCCTTTGGCGACTTCAATAATGACGCCCAGATGGACATCGTGACGGTTGACGCTGATGGCGGCAGCACCACCAATCTGCTTTATCTGAATGATCGTAATAACCCCGACCCTGGCGATCCGAGGCTGCTTGTTTCCAATTCGGCCGAGTTTGATCCTGCGGCTGCTCCGTATTCAATGTTGTCGGCGCAGCCGGTCGACTACGATGGCGACGGCGATCTGGACGTAATCCTCGGCGCGGAGTCGCGATCCGCAGGGCGCGAGCCACTGGCCATCCGAAATGACCTGAACGCGACCGATGGTCACCCGCCGGTACTGGAGCACTCCAGCCTTACCCTGGCCGCCAGCGCGACTCCGTCGGCGCTGTTTCGGGTGCGCATCCGTGACCGTGTGATTGACTTCGACGAAATCGATGCGGAGATTCAGTGGTCGACGACCGGCACCAACGGCGGCGCGGCGAACGGTACGAGTGCACTGCGCTGGGGGGCGCAGATGACGTACCAGGCGTTGCTGAGTTGTGCGAATCTGCGTGGCGGCAGCTTCGCTCCCGAAGAAGCCATCAGCGCCATCAACTGGACGGTGACGGCCAATGATTCGGTTCCGGCCAATACCGCTACGCTGGTGTCAGGTGATCCGGGCGTCGGCGATGCCTTGACGCAGCTTCAGGACAGCGTATCAGCCTCGGGTATCGGCTTGAACATCATCGAACCTATAAATGGAGGGGCCGCACCCGTGGTGCGGGACGACGGTACCGATAAACTGCTGATTCGCCTCACTGTATCGCCGACCAATTTGATTCCGAATCTGGATGAGTTTAGCGTCTTGATCAATGGTGACGCGGCAACTGTATTGTCGGTTCAAAAGGTCGGCGACCAGGTCTGGCTGGCGGTCCAACCGCCTGCAGGTCCGGGCGGAGTGCATGATTTGCAGGTCGACTACAGCGTTTGCGGGCTGGACCCGGTCAGTGATGTCGAAACCAATGCGGTGGCCTACGACGACAATCCCGACGATGTCGATACCGTGCTGGTCATCGATCTTTCCGGCAGCATGAATCGCGACGACAAGCTTGCCGCCGCGGTAAATGCCGGTGCGTTATTCGTCAACACCTTGCGTGATCAGGACAAGGTCGGTGTGGTCCAGTATTCAGGTTCGTCGAGCGCGGGCGCGACCTCTTCCTTCAGCCTTGCACCGGCTGACAGTGCAGGGCGAAGCGGAGCCCTTGCGGCACTGAATGGCCTTGCCGCCAGCGGTTGCACGCCACTTGGCGCCGGTCTCGAGCAGGGCCTTGCAGAGCTTGGAAATCTGGGCGGTCTGACCGCCAATCCGTCACGTTCGCTGGTCCTTTTGAGTGATGGCCTGGAAAATATTCAGCCGTTCTGGGATGTGACCCCGGGTTATAAGTGCTCGGCGGATCCGGTGGGGCCATCTGTATCGAATCTATTCAACGCGCTCAATACCAACGCCGACCCGGACGACGACGTACGCGTGGACACGGTTGCGCTCGGACCGAACGCGTCGATGTCGCTGATGTCCACCATTGCCCTCGCCACCGGCGGCACGCCGCGACAAGTGCTGGATACTGCCGGTACCTTGGTAAGCGTCGCGCAGGCACCTTTGTTCTCCCTGCTCGAATCCGCCTACGCACAACCGACGGCAGGCAATCTGGCGAATACCCTGGCTGATATATATGAGAATTTCCATAACGGCATTACCGGTCAGCAGCGCTTGTGGCGGACGATTGACAGCACAGCGCCGCGCCGGATCAAGCGCTCTGAACTCGGCATTGGCGGAGACGATAATTTCGCCGCCCGGGCCATAGACGCGCTGGACGATTCGACTTTTACCGGGCGAATTATCGAAGTTGAAGTCCCCCGTAATATCAGCTACGCGACGATCTCTGCCAATTGGGCGACACCACGTGAACTGACCGCGACGATCATTCCTCCTGCCGACCAGCATGCCGGTGACGTAGCCGTATCACGTGCTTCGACCAACGCGGTATTCAGGATTACCGACCCCTCCCCCGGTGTGTGGCGTATCGTGCTGAGCACCGAGCAGAACTTCGATGTGTTGGCTTTGTTAAGCGGTGTATCAAACGTTGAAGCCTTTGCGCGCGTACTTGCGCCGACCGAATCCGGCAAGATCGCAAACCTGCGATTTGCTCGGCCCGCTGTATTCGCCGCGGGCGATCCGGTGCCGTTCGCGCTGATGCTAGTCGGAAGCGAACCTGTCGTCGGTGCCAAGGTCACCGGCCAGGCGTCGAGCAGCGGCAACGGACAGGAACCCATTGAAATGACCGACGACGGCCAAGGGATGGACCAGGCCGCGAATGACGGTATTTACACTGGCACGTTGACCCAAACGACATTGGGCGGAACGATTGATGTCACGATCGACTCTATCTGGCAGGAAGCCAATGGTATACAAATGCGCAGTACGCCATTGACTATCGAAGTTGCCGAGCGCGACAGCGACGGCGACAGCCTGTCAGATGTTATCGAGACCTTGTTCAGACTTGATCCGACTGACCCCACCGATGCGTTTGTCGATCACGACAGCGACGGTCTGCCGACCTGGAAGGAAATCATATACAGCCTGGATCCGTACAACCGCGACACCGACGGAGGCGGTGTTCCTGACGGCAAGGAAGTTGCGTCACTGACGGATCCCGAAGACGGCTCGGACGACGAGCAAGCCCGTCTCGACGACGACGGCGACGGCATGCCCAACGGCTGGGAAGCGGCATACGGCCTGGCCCCCAACGATCCGAATGATGCCGGGCAGGACCTTGACAGCGATGGTTTGAGCAACCTTGAGGAATTCGGCGCAGGCCCAGCGCCCAACGCCTACGACACGGATCGAGACGGCAAAAATGATGGTGATGAAGTTGCAGCCGGAACCGATCCAACAGATCCCGATAACCGGGCCGACGGCGTTGTTCTCGATCCTCCCGCACCGGGCGACGTAGAACCCGCGAATGAATTGCACAATCTTCTCCTCGTGATATGCATCATCCTGCTCGCCCTTGTGCTATTGCTGATGATCGTATTTTTGCAGCGGAGGCGGAACTGAGCAGGAAATCCCGGCCCCAATGGTGTGTGGGCGTCATTACCAGACGCCCGCACTCCAGTCAAGATTAATCGCCTGGCTATATATGGTCGCCTTATCTAAGGGGAAACTAAGGTCTGAAAGTCTGTGAAAGTCTGAACATCCACGCTCTGTCTACCGACTTGAAACCGCTCAAACGACTTGGCGATGTTGCAGACCATGCAAAGTTGATCGCCTGCAATGAAAAAAGCCGTCAATTTGACAGCCTCCAAATACAGTCTATATGATCGTCAGCAACCTGGATCATTGCTAATGACCCATACGAACAAGCCTCGGCAGGTATGATGCTAATCCTCTCGACAGGCTCAGGCAGGCCATCCAATGAAGCCGCCACAGCACAGATTCCACTTCAAACCGGGTCCAGCGGGAACTGCTGGGCTAGGATGACATGATTTCCAATGGAGAGCCGATCTGCACATGCTCATTCGAATACTGATCGCTGCACTGGTACTTGCACTCGGCGCCTTTGGTGGCCTCTACTGTCTCAGCGAGGCTAAGCTGCGCGACGTGCAAGCTGACCCGCCGTTTGTTTATCCGGTGACCATTAATGATACCAGCATTGAACGAGGTCGATACCTTGCCCGCACCCGTGGTTGCTTCGGCTGTCATGGGCAACAGCTCGAAGGCAAGAACTTTGCAGACCAGTGGGACTGGCCAGTACGTGCGATAGCGCCCAATCTGGCCGAGTATGCCCGAGACCACGACGATGCCACGCTGGAAGCCGCCATTCGTCAGGGCATAGCAGCAAGTGGCCGGGCGCTGGTCTCAATGCCGTCTTACAACTTCTCACGCCTGAGCGATGCCAACACCGCTGCACTGATCGCCTTCTTGCGCTCAGCACCAATCGTTGCGAATGAACTGCCAACCCCCCGGCTTGGCTGGCGGGCACGCTGGGAAGTCGCTTTCGGTGGCTACCGCCACATGGAGGACTGGGCCGATGCTGTTCCTCAACTGCGCATTGACCCGCACGCCGAACCCGACCGTGCCCGTGGTGAATATCTGGGCATGACTCTGTGCAACGAGTGCCATGGCCTGGATCTTCGCGGTGCCAATCTGTTTGGTGAGCCAACGCCTGACCTGGCCATTGTCAGCACCATCAGCCGTGAGCAGTTCCAGAATATCATCCGAACCGGAACTGGCCGGGGCGACCGCCAACTAGGACTCATGACCCTGGTCGCGTCGAATCGTTACCCGTTCCTCACTGCAACCGACATTGATGATCTCTACCCGCATCTGACCACACTGGCGGGCGAGCCGGTGCCAGAGGATGTGTTCTGGCGGCCCTAGTCCATTGAGCAACTGTGTGTTGACTACCTAACCGAGCAGACCGATTGCACGATGGCTGGTAGCAGACACCATGCAGACAAACTCTGCTTGACATTGATGCACTGACCGCACACCACTGCCACACACATCAAGTTTGCCGCCGTGAGACGGCAAACAGACCCACCATAACGGTACTCAGCAGCAGCAGCAACATCCCGAATCGGCTGAGTACCGGCACCTCCTGCACGATGATGTCGTCATCCAGAATCGTCACCGTGAGCTGCTGCGGTGGCGAGGCTTCGAATGCACTGTCAGACGCCGACATCACCGCATCGATATCAACCACCACGGTTTCATCCACTTCGGTCAGCAGGTCGTCAATGCTGCTCAGCAGCACATCACCGCAGGTGCTGCCGGTGGCGATGACAATGTTCGAGCCATCGGACAGATCATGGTCGACGCCGGGCGTGGCCGATCCGCTCACCGCCAGTGTGACGGTGATGTCCTCGCTGGCAGTGGTTGCAGCCGGCAGACAGGCCTGCAGCGTGACCGCGCCGCCGTTTTCGCTGATTGCAACCGGCGCGGCTGGCGTGCTGCTCAAAGCTACCGGCAGCGGTGCAGTGCCATCGGCCTCGTAGGCACCCAGATCACACAGACCGCCAATTGGCTGCGGCCGCGTGACGCCGCGCTGATCGGCACCGCCGGCACCACCTGCTGCCGGCGAATCCTGACACAATGCATCATTTGGCGCGGCATCAATCGCCACGGAGCCGTTGCCCAGTGCATGGGTTTCGGTATCACCGCCATAGTTGGCCAGCGGCAGCAGATTCATGCTGGCGGCTGTGGTCGCCGTGCCGGTACAGCTGGCGTCGGTAGCCAGCGAGTTGACGAAGCTGTCGGCAACAAAGCGACAGGCCGGTTCGGCCGGATCGCCCTGCACCACAAGACTGTTGTTCAGGGTCAGCGTGCCCGACGACAGATCCACACCGTCGGCATTCGGGCCGCCTGCGGTATTGAACGCCACCGTGGTGTGTACCAGTGTCACACTTTGCATGCCACCACCCGAAGACAGTATGCCACCGCCATCGCCGGCCGCCGCGTTGCCGGACACGGTGGTGTTGACCATGTCCAGATCGCTGTTGTTGGCGAGGATACCACCGCCGTTGCCGCTGCTGGCTGCATTGGCGGCAATGGTCGCCGCCGAGATGACAGCATCGGCTTCATCCAGATGGATGCCACCGCCATCCGCGCCGGTGCCAAGGGTCTGATTGCCGCTGATGGTGCCGCTGTTGATGACCAGGCTGCCGGTTGCAACGGCCAGACCGCCACCATTGGCCGAGTTGCCCAGCGTTGTGTTGCCGGTGATCGACGAGTTGACGATGGTGGCCGCACCGCCAACAAACGCACCACCGCCAGAGGCATCGTCGTCGCTTGTTGCATTGTTGGCAATCAGTGAGTTGATCAGGGTCAGATCACCAGTGATGAACACACCGCCACCGCCGCCGGCCGAAGTGCCGTTGGCGGTGTTATCGGTGACGCGACAGTTGTTCAGACTGGCTGAGTTGCCGTTCTGCACGGACAAAGCACCGCCTTCCAGATCGGCGAAGTTGTTCGTCAGATCGACGTTGTTCAGCTCCACATCGGCAGTGAACGACGCAATGGCCCCGCCGGAATGAATGAATGAGGCATTGCCTGCAGTCAGCGTCATGTCGTTGAACTCTACCGTGAATGTTCCGCCGCCCTGCAGCACGAAAACGCGCGACGCATCGTCACCGCTGATGGTGATGCCACCAGGATCACCCGCCACCGGCCCCTGTATGCTCAGTGCTACCGTCACTACCGGCAGCGATACACCAGCCAGCGTGATGGTGCCAGCCGATAGCGCAGGTGCAAACGTGATGGTATCGGCCATGCCAAAAGCCCCGCCGCCATTGGGGCAATCGGCACTGGCGGCACCGGCGTTGATGTCGTTGATCGCCTCACGCAGCGTGCAGCTGCCGTCGCCGGTCACCGCGGGATCGACATCAACGGTGGAATCAACCGTCAGGGTTGCGGCCTGCACGGCGAAAGACAGAATCGTCAGCAAAAGCACGGCGACGCCTGACAGCGCATGGAACTTGAACTTGAACATGGCATACTCCGGGTAGAATCAGTTATCCTGGAGTTGCTAACGGAAACTGTTTACAAACAGTGCCATGCGGAATCATCTTTCTATACTGCCGTGTCTGGATAGGTACCGAAGGCAGGATGATGAAATGTTCTGGGGGGGGTGCTCTGGCTCGATGATTAGCGCCGGGAACGCTAAGTCTGATGAGTGATATGAAGATCTACCGGATAACTCTTCCATACTGACAGACTGGCTAAGGCATTAAGAGAATTGGTTGTCTTAATTCCCCTGGCACCCTTTATGTCACAGCTTGCTCAACGAATCAAATGTAGATCACTACAACTTGTTGAATTTACGATGGCCACGCCATGTACTCAGACGGTTCAAGCGTGCATTGTTCCTCCACCAGCCCGTTCAATGTGAAAAGACGAGGTGATTGTCCAAACCTGAACAAGCGATACAGGTAATATCTTGATGTATTGTTCCGGGAAAACTGTAACTCTTTCGGCGAGAAGAAAAACGGCGTACTCTTTCCATACTTCGTGGTTTTGGCCTCGATAAAGCGATCTGAACCGTTATCTTCGAAAGACTTGATATCGAAACCAGCAGATGGCCCTACAGTAGCTGACACTTGCTCAATTCGATCAGCCAGTGATTCTCTACCAGCCCGAATTAATCGGGCGCGCTCAAAATTGATTACGAACTGTTCACCAGCCTCACCCAGCAATTGATTTCGGGCTTCACGCTCCAGATAATTGATACCACCCGGATTGTAAATGGCCCTAGGCTCGGACTGGGCCGGTGTCCGTCGATCCACCGGCGTTGGTGGTGCCTCCCAGGCCGAGAGAAAATCCTCTACGCTAGGAATCTGCGGTTTGGCCTCAGAGTCCTTAGCAAACAATCGCTGGAACTGTGGATTGCTCTTCAGGTAATCCGTTACTGCTGCTGGCAGAAGAGAACGTTGGTAATTGAATCGTGGCTTGTAACCATCGATGTAGGGAATGCCCATCTCGATCAGAACTGCACTGATATTCTGATGTTTCAATTCCACCGAGCCATCCGAACGGTTATTCAGCTGTTCCATTAACGCACGGCGATGCCTAGTCTTGTTGTATTTCTGGCTAGTCAGTTCAAGACGAAGCATACGAAAGTAATCCGCAACTGCTAATTCAACCTCATTGTCTGACCAGTGTTTAGGCATTGCACTCTTGGAACCGATAGTGCAGGACACGCACGATCAGGATATCAGAGCCATCTGCCTGGTAGAAGATGATGTGGGAGCGATACTCAAAACGGCGCAGTCCGGCGCTCAACTGCTCGGCGGGTCGACCGATTCGAGGGTTGTCTGCAAGTTGTTGGAAACAAACCTTCAGGTGGTCGCGGTAGTCTCGCGCCTGTTCGATGCCGAATTGCTCGATCGTGTAATCGGCGATCGCCTCCAGGTCTATCGCTGCCCGGCGCGAGAACTGATATTCAGCCATTCGATGTGCGGTAACGAGCTTCCGCAGCGGCCCAGATATCGTTCAGACTGCGACTGTCCCGACCGCTGCTGAGACCCTCGTCGATGGCAGCTCTCAGCGCACTTGCCTTTGCCTGATCACGACGGATCAGATCGCGGAAATACTCGCTGTCATTGGTGTAATCGCCACTGGCAACCTGGGCTTTGATCCAATTGTCCTGGGCATCGGTCAGTGTGATCGTCTTGCGTACCGTGGCCATCCCGAACTCCTCCACACGTCATACTATTGATGCACTATAGCATACCCCATATGTCGATGTTTCCGGAAACGCATAAAGTCAGAGTATGGATGTCCCGCAACTCGCCATGCAGGGAAACCGTCACCACGCCAACGACGGTTGCACCTGTCCAGTCGATCCAGAGGATCTGCTCCGATCGACTCACTGCTTGTTCGTGTGCACAACACGCAGCAATCGGTCCAGAGCCGCGAGCACGATCTCAGGTTCGCTTTCGACGATCAGGTGTTCGCTTTTACGGGCCACCATCCGCGTCGTGTTTCGGGTCAGGCCTGCAAGGTCTCGCTGATAGTGATCGTGCAAGTCGTTGGCGATCCGGTATGCGCCTTCTGACATCCCGGTCAGGCGCAGACGCTGGTGGTCAAGTCCGCGAGAAATGACCACCACTGGCAGATCCGGATCGATCAAAGCGCGCTCAACTTCAAACTGACTGGCCCAGGCATCGTGTCCAAGGTGTTCGACGAACCAGTCGAAAACCTCCTGGAGCCGCGCCCAATCCTGGGCCGATAATCGGCGCTTCATCTCGCGAAACAGGTCTTCGTGCGCCGCGTCGATCATCAGCAGACCCGTGACCCGTTCTGGATGGCGGTCGGCGTATACCCGTGCGATGAAGCCGCCAAACGAGTAACCGGCGATTATGATCTCGTCGTCGGGTGATATGCGCTCGACCAGCACGTGCAGTTCATCCGCATAGTCGCGCGCCGTCTGTACCAGGCCAGGAATCGGGGCGTCACTATGACCGAAACCCAGGCGCTCCAGCAGGCAGACACGAGTTCGATCGGCCATCGCATCGAACACGGGCGCGAATGCCTCGGTCGCACTCAGTCCCGACGGCGATTCGAGATAGAGCACGGGCACACCTTCCCCGCGGCAGCGGTATTCGAGCCGGTAATCCTGAAACTCGAGCATGCCATTCAGTGCCCGGTCCGGATCGCCCCCAGACGCGGCAGCAGCCCACGGCACAATTGAGCTCAAAAGCATTCCAATGATGATTTGGTGCAACTTCGTTTCTCCTTCATGGTCTGTCGGGTCGGTCCCGCATTCACCATCGGAACGACTGGACAGGTTGGTCACGCCGCCATGGGTTCATGACGTTTCACGAGAAGGACGCCGCAGATGCGGATTCGGTTCACGCGGTAATCGCCGCCACCGGTATTGTGCGAATCTGGTCTAAGGAACCTCTGAATCACTCAGCACGGGCGCGACGGCGTATTTGCAAGAGGCTCCGGCTTGGCTTGGCTTGGGCAAGTGTGGTTTGGCCATGATGGAATGTTTTTGCCCCAATGAGCGCGCCCAAACGAGGCGGAGACCTCGCAAAGGCCCGTCCCGTATGGGTTTCGCCGTCGAAAATCGTTCCGCTGATCTTTGCCATGTGACTGCCCCCCGTGCTTGCGATCCACCATCGCCCCGCGACATGGTCGAGCGCGTACAAGCGTTCACTAATACAGCGGGAGACAGCGCTATAATCAGGCCATGAGCACCGCCATCAATGCCGTTTGACGTGCCGCGATTGAATCCATTTCAGTTGGTTTTGACTCTGTTGTTTTGTGCCTTGAGCATCAGCGGGGCGCTGGCACAACAGGCACTGGCACAATCGCTGGCGCAAGACCAGGCCGCCGATCCCAGTTCTGTGATCGAAGCCGCACCGCGCGAGCTGGCGGACCCGACCATCCAGAAGCGAATCGAGGACATCTACGCACAGATTGACACGTTGGCGAAGGTCGAGGTCTCGGTTCAACAGGGTGTGGTGATCTTGTCCGGGCAGGTCTCCAACGAAGCACAGGCACAGAAGGCGCTGAGCCTGGCGAAGCGTCTGGAAGGTATCGTGACCGTCGAGGACGAAATCGAGCGCACCCTCGACGTTGAGGGCAATGTGATCCCGATTCTCGACCAGTTTGCGGCCAAGCTGACGCGCTGGATGAAAGCCTGGCCGCTGGTGGTGGTGTCATCTCTGGTGTTAGTCTTGCTGGCATTTGCCGGCCATCGCCTTGGCAGATGGACTGCGCTGTGGAACCGAATCGCACCGAATGTCTTTCTGGCCGAACTCATGGCTCAGGCAATGCGCATCGCCTTCGTCATCATCGGGCTTGTGCTTGCACTCAATCTTATGGGGGCAACGACGCTGATGGGGACCATCCTCGGCGGTGCCGGTCTGCTCGGCCTGGCGATTGGATTTGCCGTGCGTGACGCCATGGAGAACTACATATCCAGCATCATGCTCAGCCTGCGTCAGCCGTTCCGGGCGAACGATCACATCACCATCAATGAGCACGAAGGCAAGGTTGTTCGGCTGACCTCGCGCGCAACGATTCTGATGACACTCGATGGCAACCATCTGCGCATTCCGAATGCAACGGTCTACAAGTCCGTCATCCTCAACTACACCCGCAACCCGGAGCGCCGCCTCGAATTCAATCTTGGTGTCGATGCCGCTGACGACCCCATTGCTGCGATGGCCACCGGACTCGATGCGATCCGTGACATTGCCGACATGGTCGTCGACCCCGCGCCCACCGCCATCATCAAGACGGTTGGTGATTCCACCATCGTGATCACCTTCATGGCCTGGATGGACCAGACCAAAAGCGATTTCTGGAAGATGCGCAGCCTGGCAATCAAGGTGGCGAAAGACGCCATCGAACACGGCGGCTTCACCCTGCCCGAGCCGCTGTACCGGGTTCGACTCGAAAACGTCAGCGGGCGATCTGCCATGCCGCAGTCTGCTGCAGACTCTGAGGCAACGCGGAACGTGCCGGAGGAAGAGAGCCGGCAGAAAACCGGCCATGCCGCCAATGACACTGTGCTGGATGTGAGTCCTGATCGACACATTGAAGAGATGGTCAATGATGAACGCTCGCAAAGCGGTGATACCGATCTGCTGGACAGCACCAGGCCGGTTGAGTGAGCGAGCAGATCTGAAGCAAACATTGCACTCGACCGCCTCCGGGTTACAATTCTATCCTGGTTTGGTAATGCACTTTGACAGGATAGATGGATGCGCACATTGCTGTTGACCGGCCTGATGGCCGTCGCCACAGTCACCACAGCCGCACTGGCAGACGATGCTGTCGTCAGCTTGTCCGAGCCGGTGAACGAAACCGAAACCCATGCAGACTATGGCGCGGTGCTGCCGGCAAGCAAAGTCATGCATTCTCTGAGCGAGGCGATTGCACAACTCGACGACCTGGCAGGACAGTCGGTCGTGATCGAAACCGAGATCCAACAGGTGTGCCAGAAAAAGGGCTGTTTTTTCATCGCCCGCGACGGCGAAGCCGTGGCGCGCGTCCGCTTCCAGGACTATGGCTTTTTCATCCCCACGGATTCTGCGGGCAAAACCGTCACCCTGGCCGGCACGCTCGAACGCGTGACATTGACCCCGCAACAGGCGGCCCATTTTGCCGAAGATATGAAGCAGAAGCCGAAAACCACGCCGGTGGCCGATTTCGAATACCAGATCATGGCCACGGCGGTGCGCATTCCACGGACCTGATCCATTGCAGACATGCCGGTCCTGGATTGACCTAGAACAAAATGCTGCTCATGTTTTGATACTCAATGCGCCGAATCTGCTGAAATTCGGACGCCCACAGTCCTGCCAAAATCGCCATGCATCTGTACGCTTTTTGTCCGACAATCATCACCACTGTCGATGTTCGTTGTCGTGCTGCAAAATAAACCGCAACTGTGATCGAGCATGCTACACATCGCCCTGCATTTCCTGATCCCGCTGTTGGTCGCGCTGACCTTTTACCGTCGCCGCTGGCGCAACACAAGCTTGATCCTGGTGGCCACCATGCTGGTCGATGCAGATCATTTGCTGGCCGATCCAATCTACGATCCCGAGCGTTGCTCCATCGGGTTCCACCCGCTGCATACCGTTCCGGCGATTGTGATCTATCTGCTGCTGTTCGTGCTGCCCCTGATCGTTGGGCGGAACAGCAGAGTCACGGGCCTGACTCATCCGGTTAATGTGCTGCATCTGGTCGGCCTTGGGCTGCTCATCCACATGGCACTCGATGGCATCGATTGCGTGGCATAGGCACTTGAGGTTTGTCCAAGGGCGCCTGTAAGGCACCACCTCATCAAACTGCAAGCCAGCAGCGGCTCCGATATCCACTGCCAAGTTGTCGACAGACAAAAAACTGTACAGAATCGGGCAGATATCGTAAGATCGGAGCAGTTTAATAATTTGCGCTGATGCGCTGGATTGATCATGATTGATCCGGATGGATTCCGACCGAACGTCGGTATCGTCATCGCGCGCGAGGATCGACGTGTCCTCTGGGCCAAGCGGGTACAGGACAACGGCTGGCAGTTTCCACAAGGCGGCATGAACACCGATGAAACACCGCTGGAAGCCATGTACCGGGAGCTGGCCGAGGAAACAGGTCTGCGCGCAGATGACGTAGAAGTGCTGGGCTCAACGCCCGGCTGGTTACGTTATCGCCTGCCGTATCGCTACAGACGTCGCCACAGCAAGCCGGTCTGCATCGGTCAGAAGCAGGTCTGGTTTCTGCTCCGGTTGATGGCGGACGAATCGCGCATCACCCTTGGTGTCGATGGCGATGAGGACATCGAGTTTGACGAATACCGCTGGGTGGATTACTGGTACCCGGTGCAGAAAGTCGTGGCCTTCAAGCGCCGTGTTTATGTGCGCGCACTGAAGCATCTGGAACCACTGCTGCCGGATCACGAGGACATCAGCAAGCAGGTCGGCTGACGGCCAGAGCAAGCTGGCCACTGCCGCCAGCACAACCACAGGACACTTGTTTTGACGGATTTTTACAGCGCTCTGGTGCTGCTGTTTCTGGTCATGGACCCGCTCGGCAACCTGCCGATTTTCCTCAGCGTGCTGGAAACCGTGCCCCAGCATCGGCGCTTGCGCATTGTGCTGCGCGAAATGCTGCTGGCACTGCTGGTGATGATGCTGTTTCTGTTTGGCGGCCAATGGGTGCTGCAGGCGCTGCATCTGAGCGAGGAGTCGGTGTACATTTCCGGCGGCATCATTCTGTTTCTGATCGCACTGAAAATGGTGTTTCCGGTGGCCAAGGCCGCGCAGGCTGAAGACGACATCGATGGCGAGCCGCTGCTGGTGCCGCTGGCCATTCCGCTGGTGGCCGGGCCTTCCTCACTGGCCGTGCTGATGCTGCTGGCTGCGCGCGAGCCGGGTCAGATGCCAACCTGGGTGCTGGCGCTGTTCTGCGCCTGGCTGATCAGTGCGGTGATACTGCTCGCTGCCACCCATCTGCAACATTTTCTTGGCCGCCGCGGGCTGATCGCCATGGAGCGGCTGATGGGACTGGTGCTGGTGGCCATTGCCGTACAGATGTTTCTCGACGGCATCAAGAACTATCTCGCCGACATCTGATCGACCTGCCAGCCGATGCTGCCGTTTGCCTCGGCAGCAGGCTGCGGTATGATCAGTTGTAACATTACCTGGAACACGAATATGCATCACTTTCTGGCCCGTCTCATGTTTCTCGCTCTGCTGCTGAGCTCTGCCGCCGCACCGGCCGACGATGACAGCAGCGTATTTGCTTTCAGCGCAGCTGATCTGGCCATCGCCACACAGTTGCGTGAGCAGGCATTGCAAAGCGATCTGGCCTATGCCATCACCGCCGATCTGACCACCCGTGTCGGTGCCCGCGCTGCCGGCACACCGCAGGATGCGCTGGCGGTGCAGTGGGCGGTGAACCAGCTCAAGACGCTGGGTTTTGATCGTGTCTGGACGCAGCCCGTGACCTTTCCCTACTGGCATCGTGGTGAGGAATCGGCGCAGCTGCTGACCCCGGGCCCACAGGATCTGACCATCATGGCACTGGGCGGCTCGCCGGCCACGCCCGCTCATGGACTGGTGGCCGAATTGGTCATGTTCGAAGATCTGGAGGCGCTGCAGGCGGTGCCCGACAACAGCCTCGAAGGCAGGATCGCCTTCATCAACAAGCGCATGGAACGGCATCAGGATGGTCACGGTTATGGCCAGACCGTGCCCGGACGCAGCAGCGGCCCGGCCGTGGCCAAAGCCAAGGGCGCCAGCGCGCTGTTGATCCGCTCTGTAGGCACCGATCACGACCGCATCGCTCACACCGGCACCACGCGCATACCCGAAGACGGCAGCGGCATCGTGCCGGCAGCGGCAGTGTCCAACCCCGATGCCGATCAGATCGAGCGCCTGTTTAAGCTGGGCATGTCCCCGCAGGTCATGCTAAATCTGCAAACCGGATTTGACGGCGAAGCGACCTCCTACAATGTGTTCGGCGAGGTCACCGGCACGGCCGCCGATGACTTCATTGTGCTCGGCGCACATCTGGATTCCTGGGACGCCGGCACCGGTGCGGTGGACGACGGTGCCGGTGTCGGCATCGTCACCGCAGCGGCGAAGCTGATCATGGATCTGGATACAAGGCCAAAACGCGGCCTGCGTGTGGCGCTGTTTGCCAATGAAGAGCAGGGTCTGTACGGCGGCTATGCCTATCTGCAGCATCTGCAGCAGCAGAATCCGGCCATGCCCTTGCAGCACCAGGTGATGGCGCTGGAATCCGATCTTGGTGCCGGACGCATCTACCGCATCGATGCCCGTGTCAATCCAGCTGGCTGGGATGTTATCAGCGCCATGCATGCACTGCTGGCTCCACTCGGCATTGAGCTGGGCAGCAACGGCAAACCCGGCGGCAGTGACATTTTTCCGCTGATCAACGCCGGTGTGGCCAACATTGCACTGCGCCAGGATGCCAGTGAGTATTTTGATCTGCACCATACCGACAACGACACCCTGGACAAGATCGACCCGGCTGCATTGCAGCAGAACCTGGCCGCCTGGGTGGTGACCACCTGGCTGGTGGCGCAAAGCGGTGTCGATTTCGGCTCTGGTACGCTGAGCAGCGACGACGGCTAAGACCGACCGGCCGCGGCAACATCAAGCGGCATGAGCCGGAGCAGCATGGAGCAAAGTGACATGGACAGCCGCTACCCGCAGGCGCTGGTGGTGCACAAGTTTGGTGGCAGCAGCCTGCTTGATGCGGCCGCTTTCGCGCATGTCGGTGAGCTGCTATCCAGCCTGACTCAGCCGCATCAGGCCATCGTCGTCTCGGCCATGGGCGGGGTCACCGATGGTTTGCTGCAGCTGATCAATGCCGCAGCGGCAGGCGACCGGCAATGGCCACAACAGCTGCAGGCACTGCGCGACCGGCATCTGCAATGTCTGCAGCAGCTCGGTGGCGATGCCGCCATCCACGCCTCAATGCAGCAACGCTTCACACGTTTGCAACACCTGCTGGAAGGTCTGCAACTGCTGGGCACGGCACCGCCGGCAGCGGTGCAACTGGTGTCCGGGCTGGGCGAAGTCTGTGCCGCCGAACTGCTCACCGCCTGGTTTCGTCGCCAGCAACTGGCTGTAACAATGCTGGATGCGCGCGAAGTGCTGGTGCTGACCGCAGCCGACAGCACAGCCGGGCTGCGCCCTACCGTCGACATGACCAGCAGCGCCGCACGGCTGCAGGCCTGGTGGTCGGCCCAGATGCCGGACCGCGCCGTCGACAATGACACCCGCCTGGTCATCACCGGCTTTGTCTGCCGTGACAGCGACGGGCTGATCAGCACGCTGGGGCGCAATGGCAGCGACTACAGCGCCAGTGTCTTCGCCGCCCTGCTGCAGGCGCATGAGCTGCACATCTGGACCGACGTGGACGGGCTGATGTCGGCCGATCCTCGCAAGGTGCCACAGGCGCAGGTGATGCCGTCGCTGTCTTATCGGGAAGCCTTCGAGCTGGCCTATTTCGGTGCCAGTGTGGTGCATCCGGAAACCATGACCGCAGTGATTGCGCGCGACATTCCGATCTTCATCCGCAACACCTTCAAACCTGATCTGCCAGGCACCCGCATTGACGCCAGCGGCCAGCCGCAGCCGGTGGTGAAGGGCATCACCAGCATCAGTGATCTGGCGCTGATCAATCTCGAAGGTGCCGGCATGCTCGGTGTGCCCGGCACCGCCGAACGCGTGTTTCAGGCACTGCACCGCGCCGGTCTGTCGGTGACCATGATCTCGCAGGGATCGTCCGAGCACTCCATCTGCTTTGTGTTGCCGCAGGCCGATGCGCAGCGGGCCCGAGCACAGTTGCAGCAAGCGTTCCGTACCGAACTGGAGATGGGCCAGTTGCTCGGCATTCATTGCAGTGACAACATCCATGTGCTTGCCGCAGTCGGTGACGGCATGGCCGGTCAGACCGGTGTCGCCGGTCGCCTGTTTGCGGCGCTGGGCAGAGCCGGGGTCAATGTGCGGGCAATCGCGCAGGGCAGCTCCGAACGCAATGTCTCGGTGGCGGTGGATGCCCAACAGTCGGTGCGCGCGCTGCGCGCCATGCATGCCGGTTTTTATCTGTCCGATCAGACTCTGTCGGTGGGTCTGATCGGTCCCGGTCAGGTGGGCCAGGCGCTGCTGCGACAGCTCGCTGCCGCGCGCACGCGCTTGCTGAACACCGCCCACATTGATCTGCGTCTGCGCGCCGTGGCCAACAGCCGGCAGATGTTGCTGCTCGACAACGGCCTGCAGCATGACGGCATGAATGCAGACGCAACTGCTGACCCCGACTGGTCCGCACTGCTGGCAGACCCGGGCCAGGCGCTGCAATGGCAGGCGTTCACCGATCAGGTCAATGCCGAGCATCTGCCGCATGCGGTGATCATCGACTGCTCGGCCAGCGATGTGGTGGCGGCAAGATACCACGACTGGTTGCGCGCCGGCATTCACGTCATCACTCCCAACAAGCAGGCCGGCAGCGGTGACCTTAAACGTTATCAGCGACTGCGGCAAAGCTGTCAGACCGGCAAGGCACGCTGGCGTTATGAGGCCACCGTCGGTGCTGGCCTGCCGGTGATCCAGACCCTGCGTGATCTGATCGACAGCGGCGATCGCATTCTGCGCATCGAAGGGCTGCTGTCGGGAACCCTGGCCTGGCTGTTCAACCGCTTTCAGCCCGGCGTGGCATTTTCTGATCTCATCCGCGAGGCACAGGCTGCCGGGTACACCGAGCCCGATCCGCGTGATGACCTGTCCGGCATGGATGTGGCTCGCAAGCTGGTGATTCTGGCGCGGGAAATGGGTCTGGACATCAGCCTGCCCGAGGTTGAGGTGGAGGCACTGGTTGGCAGCGAACTGCTGGTAGGACCGGTGGATGAATTCATGCACAATCTGCAGCAGCTTGATGCCGGCATGGCCGCGCGCTTGCAGCAGGCCCACTCGCGGCAGCAAAAGCTGCGCTATCTGGCACGACTGGATTGCGGCGCGTCAGCAACCTCGAATGGCGCAGCCGATCAGACTGTTGCCGCCACCGCCAGCGTCAGCCTGCAGGCCGTCGTCGCTGACCATCCGTTTGCCCAACTGGCGCTGACCGACAACGTCATCGCCTTCACCACCGAGCGCTATCACGACAATCCGCTGATCATCCGCGGGCCCGGTGCCGGTCCGGAGGTCACCGCTGCCGGGGTGTTTGCCGATCTGCTGCGTATTGCGCAAAGTCTTGGCGCATCGATCTGATCACCGCTGCAGACAGGTATCCCGGGACGTCTCCATATTTGCTGTCATCCGGAGTGAGCGCAGCAAGCGAGTCATCTCAAACCTGTCTCTCGCAGACGGTAACTTCATGCACCACCTCAGCGGATCAGGCAGAGCCCAGCACCTGCAAACTCACCGCGACGAAGTGACAGATGCTGCCACCCAGCACAAATCCATGCCAGATGGCATGTGCATAAGGCAGTGCATGGCGATGGTAGAACAGTGTGCCCGAGGTGTACAGCAGACCACCGGCCAACAGCCACAGCAGCACCGGCAGACTCAGGGTTTTCACCATTGGCACGATGGCGACGACGGCAAGCCAGCCCATGGCCACATAAATGCTGGTGGACAACAGCTTGAATCGCCCGGTAAAAAACAGTTTGAACACGATGCCGATCACGGCCAGACTCCAGACCACGGCAAACAGCGACCAGCCCCAGGCCCCCTGCAAGGCCACCAGCGTGAATGGGGTGTAGCTGCCGGCAATCAGCAGAAAGATGGCGCAATGATCCAGTATCTTGTAACGCCGCTTGCGCCCAGGCTTGCGTTCGGCGTGATACAGCATGGAAAAGGTATACAGCAAGACCAGCGCAGCGACGAACACTGCCACACTGACGATTTCAGTGCGGTCACCACCCATGGCAGTGACCACCAGCAGCACGCTGCCGGCAAGCAATGACAGCACGGCACCGGCACCGTGAGTGATGGCGTTGGCCAACTCCTCGCGGTGTTGTTGCAGTATGGCGGCGCGATCCATCATGATGACCGCAATGGTACTACGAACCATCCCCTGCTGGTCAACGACCTGCCCGGTCAATCAGCCCCGAAACAATTCATGGCCATCGCCCAACACTGTGCTTTGCCATCACATTGATTGAGTTCATGACGATTCAAACATCGTAGCCATGGGAAAATGGCTTTGGCTGGTTGAACAGCGCCATGCAGAGCATGGCGCTGCGTTTCAGCCGATCAGTTCATCTGGCAGTAGTAGGGTAGCCAGTCAGGCCACCAGTCCGGTGCGGTGCACTGAGCGGTTGCGACGGAGGATGCGGCGAGTGCGATGACACCAACTACCGCGAAGATCAGTTTACTGTTTGAGTTTTTCATATCACTATCCATTTTTATTGTTAAAACAGCATTTCCCCTGCTTATGTCCTTCCGTAGGACACATCTCCATCATAACCATTTGCGCCTGCTTATCAAGTCATCTGTGACCGAGTCAGGGACTCTAAGCGATAACTCATATGACTTGATTGTAGCTTCGTTCTGCAATGACATGATCAGTCAGTACGCCAAAAAAGTAATGCCAAGCCGATGGCTTTCAGTATGGTGCTTTGAAGATGATTCGCTTCAGCGACATGGTCATAGTTGTACTTTGAGTATAGATCAGCATTGTATCGCTATATTATTTTCTTTCAGCTATTTAAGTATGGAGCAACTCAGGTTTTTCGTACATCCTGGGCTCCTTGATTATCAACTGCTCACGACAGATTCGATATTATCGATCAGGACCGATTCACGCTCAATGGTAAACAATCCTTACCCGATAATATCCTTGGATTTACCAATAAACAAATCCGAGCCAGAGGCTCGGACTTGAAGTCTTATCCATTCACTATCAGTCTTGGCAATATGTTTTATCGGCAATGTCAGCTTTCCATGTCCATTGAGTGGATAAAGTTGACGTTTAAGTGATGCATTGTTCAGAACAGGCCTTCATACGTCGCTGTTGCAGAGACATTGGTGAACGTTCCCGCATCATTGTTCAGTACAATCGCTGACACCTGCAAGGTACGGAACATTCTTATTGGTATCACACAGACGAAGCTCGATTGTGAGCAACGGCTGTCAGACCATATGATCGTGTAATTACTGGGCAAATTATGGATCGTAAAAAATGCAGATGCAAAAGTCTCAGTACCGAAACTCCAGCACGGATTGCCGGTGATGTCATAGTTAATGGTGTCCACTATGCAATCCATGTATGCACCACCCGTTCTGGTGTTACTGCCTTTGTCTGCACTGCTTACTTCAGGCAGTCGGTTATAGAGCTCCTGGTCAGAAGGACCATCACTGGCTGACGCTGTTGTGAATATCTGCATAAGCAGAGCAGCTGCGAGAATCGAGATGATGAGTTTGAAGTTGGATTTCATTGTTTCATTCCTCCATGAATGATTTGTTATTGATGCAGTCAGCCTCATGCTGAATGCGGCTTTACACTAGCAGCCGTTTTGTTATGTATGCGTTAATTTCTATACTTTATTCTGTGACATTTCGTTCATCATTGTGGGTGAATTTCTGTTGCTGTTTTTATCATCAATTCTGCACAAATGTCAGTTGTGTTGTCACTGACAACATCTTCATGCTGGTTGCTTGCTTCGCAATACAAATTCACTCTCGCGGCTTGGTGCAGTGACGATAAATTGATTGCCATTTCTGCTCAGCTGTTCTGACGCGCCAGCATGATCGCCCGTCTAGGCGCAGGCAGCCCCTCCACGGTCAATGCGTGATTGTACTGATCCAATGCTTCGGCCAGTGATTCGAATTGCATCCAGTCTGTGCGGCGCTGCTCCTGCACACTGGTACGGTTGATGTCGACCATGCGGACGTTGCTGAAGCCGGTGTCCTGCAGCCACTGTCGCAACAAAGGTGGTTGCGGGATGCGATGAACATTGCCCATGCGGGCATAGCGTCTGGGGCTGATTTCCAGGTCATCGCCGGGTGGCAACACAAAGGTTTCCAGCACCAGCAGTCCACCGGGACGCAGATGCTGCTTGAGCCTGTGCAGATGCGCCAGCGGGTCGCGACGGTGATACAGCACACCCAGTGACATCACCATATCGAAGCCACCGACGCTGTCGGGCAGATCCTCCAGCCGCAGCGGCAAGACCCAGTTGTCGGCGGCACCGGCCGCAGTCTGCATGGCCTGATGCTGCATGACAAACAGCCAGGTCGGATCCACTGCCAGCACCCCGGCGGCACCGGCGGCAAGCAAGCGATAACCGAAATAGCCATTGCCAGCACCCACATCCAGTACCTTGTGGCCACTCAGCTTGGGCAGATGCGCTTGCAATCGCTGCCATTTCCAGTCGGATCGCCATTCGGTGTCGATGTCGACGCCGTGCAGACGCAGCGGACCCTTGCGCCAGGGCATCAGCTCACGCAGGGCCTGCTCCAACAGCATTTGCTGCCCGGCCGAGCTTGCCGCTTTGCCCAGCACCAGCAGATCATCATCCACACGCCAGCGCTGCGCTTTGCCGCGACACCTGCTCAGGGTCTGGATTGCCTGCTGCCAGCGCGGCATGTCGCCATGATTGTGCTGCTGCCAACGTTGCTGCAGCAATGCGAGCAGTTTCTCACGCGCGACATCGTCGCAACTCAGCGTGTGCTGTAACCAGTCGCTCAGCCCGGGATGCAGGGTATCGATGTCAGCAGGCTTGTCGCTCATACATGGGTTGCTGCCTTGCGTGCCAGCACTGCGGCAAAGTTCAGCGCCTGGAACCACTGACAGATCTGACCGAAGCCCACCTGCTGCAGACGCTGCCGATGTGTTTCCAGCGTATCCGGCTGCATGACGTTTTCCAGCGCCTGGCGTTTTTGCGCAATCTCCAGATCGGAGTAACCCTGACTGCGCTTGAAGTCCTGATGCCAGGTATCCAGCAATTGCTGGTTATGCTGATCGGCAAAACGGATTTTTTCGGCAATCAGCAGCACTGCGCCGGGCAGCATGCCGTCATGGATTTTTTGCAGCAGTGCCAGACGCTGTTCAGGCGGGATGAATTGCAGGGTGAAATTGAGTACCACCAGACTGGCCTGGCTGATGTCGATGCCCTGCACATCGGCGGCGATAACCTCCACCGCCACGATGGAGTTGTCCCGATCAATCTGCTCACGCGCGCGCTGCACCATGTCAGGCGAATTGTCCACGGCGATGATGCGACAGTCGGCATGGGCGATGTGTCGACGCATGGCCAGCGTTGCTGCACCCAGCGAGCAGCCCAGATCATACACATTGCTGGCCGGTTGGGTGAACTGCTGTGCAGCCAGTGCCAGCAGTTCCAGCACCAGCCGATAACCTGGCACCGAGCGCTGGATCATGTCCGGAAACACACGCACCACGCGCTGGTCGAACTGAAAATCGCTGACCTCATCCTGCGCTTCGCGATAGATGTTGTCCTTGTCTTCTCCGACTTCGTTGCTCACTCGCTTGTCTCTGCTCGCCACGCCTGTCGGCACAGCGGTGCGTCAGCGCAGACCGCTTTCGAAACCATCGATGTGTACGATTTCAAGTTCTGGCCGCACCAGGAAAAAGCCGCGGTTGAAATCACTGATCAGCACATTGCCGCTGGAAAAAAACGGATACACGTTCCAGGCACCGCTGAAGCTGTTGCCATCGGCCTCCGGATAGGTATCAAAGTAGGCTTCCTCGACCAGCTCACCGGTGCTGGGATCGCTGATGCGCAGAATGCGCAGGCCGCGCCGGTAATTGGCCTGATAGGTGTGGTTGCCCCTGATGTACTGGTTGTGATCGATGGCGGCACCTGCGGCGAAATGCTCTCCGGCCAGCGTCGGGTTATCCAGATCGCTGACATCCATGGTGATGGTGCGCGTGCCAGTCAGATTCTGGCCGGATTCATCCAGCTCATCATCAATCAGAAAATGACTGTGGTCTTCGGTCAGCCAGCCCTGGTGGGTGTAGCCGAAATTGGGGTAGGCCGTGCGCGATATCTGCACCAGATTGTCCTTGTCGCTGACATCGACGATGGTCAATGTGTCCTCGTTGCTGTTGAGGCAGATTTCCTTGCCGACGTGCTCCAGATCGGGCCCATCGTAGACCACACAGTGGGCGTCGTGGGTGTAGCCGTCGCTGCTGAAGCAGCCGGCGAACACCGGTTGTGCCGGGGTTTTGATGTCCACCATGTGCAGACCGCCACTGCAGCTGTTGCCGCCAACGGCATAGGCAAATCCGGTGTCGGTGTTGATGACAATGTTGTGGGCACTGTCAAATTCGTTGTACACCGCGGTGGCACTGAAGGTCACCGGCGGGTTGCTGACATCGCGCAGAACGCTCAGATCCAGCACCTGCATGCCATAATTGTTGACGCTGTCGGCCACCATGAAAGCATGATCCTGATACACCTTGATGTCGGCCCAGACCGAAGTATTGACCCCGGCCGGTCGCGGTAGATTGCCCAGGTACACCGGATTGACCGGGTCTGCCAGGCTGACAAAGGCCACCCCGTTGGATCGACCGATGATGGCATATTCGATACCGGTTTGCGCATCGGTCCAGCCCCAGCTGTCGCTGCCGGAACCACTGCCGATCTCCGGCAACTCTATGTGCGACAGCAAGGTGACATTGCGACACGGAAACACATCGGCAAAGCCGTTGACACAGGGTGTGGCCTGTTGTGGCCCGAAGTAGGGAATAGGGTTCGGGTGGTGGGCGTGCACGGCGGCGTTGACAAAATCCGCGTCCGGGTGCTCCAGCGCCAGGATGGCGGCGCGGTCGGGCGTGAAACAGGCCCAGGCGGCCACGCCACTGAGCATCAGCAATGCGGCCAGCAGCAGCTGGCGCTGGTGATATAGAGGGGGCTGGTTCATTCGAAATCGTCCGTGAATAGCGTGTCTGAGATGAAGATTGCACTGGGTACACCGGATTGTCCAGTGCTGTCGGTAGCGATCAGGTAAATGGTGTTTCGGGCGCGCTGCAGTTCAGCGTATGGCAACAGCGTCTGAATTGCCTCGCTGCTGCTGTCGAAGCTGCCGTCGCTGGCGCTCATCGGCAACAGTGCAGCGCTGGCAAACGGCGGGCTGTTGACGCTGAGTTGCGCCGATACGATGGCGTGCTGGGGATCGGCCGGTTCACCATCGGCGTTAAGATTCGAGCGGCGGCTGTCATCGGCGATGGCGGTGACCAGCACGCCGTTTGCGCTGGGTTCGATGGCAAGCCCGGTGATTTCCGGACCGGCCGCTTCCTGATAAGGTCGCCGTGCTGCCTTCAGGGCGTAATTCAGTGCCTGCAGATTGTCCTGCAAAACCGTGCTCTCAAACGTGTCGCAGGACTCAAAAAAGCTGGTGCCTATCTCAAACGTGTAAGCGGCCACGCCACGCTCGCCGAAGGCATAATCGGGGGTGGTGCCGGCAGCGGTGCCGAGGCAATCCTGACAGGGTTCATAGCCGTTGAAGAAGGCAAGTTTGCGGGCCAGCGTGCGCAATCCCTCGTGGTTGCCGCTGTTTTGTGCACTGGCCTCCCATGGAAACAGCACCAGTTCACTAAAGCTGTGGATGGAGATGAACAGACCCGGTGTGTCCGTCGGCGCGGCGATGTTCAGGTCTTGCGGGTTGCCCGGCCGGGCATCGGGAAATATCTGATCAATGTAGGATTCGATGGCCTGGGTTTCCGGCTCCGACGACGGCTGCGGACCTCTGAAAGTCTGGGCACATTCGCTGCCGCTGCTGCCGGAACCGAAGTTCCACAGCACCGAACTGTTGCGATTCAGATCGATGCCGTTGTCCACCGGAATCCCGGTGCTGCAGAAGTTGTCATTCTGATTCTTGCGCTTGAAACGCGAGCTGGACACCTCGGCAATTTTGCGCCCGTCCGGGTTCAGCTGCGGAATGATGTGTACGCGATAATGATCCAGCAGCCAGGTGCTGTCGGCATCGACGTTGTAGCCTGTGACCAGTTGCTCGGCGAAGCGCGTGGCCAGTTCGGCGGTGGCGTATTCGCGCGCATGCATGGCGGCAATGATGACAAAGTCTGCCAGCGGCACAATGTCCTGTCGGCCCAGCACCAGGGCATGGACATCAAAGCCGCCCAGCCCCTGCTGTTTCTCCCAGCTGTCACCGATGTCGATCCAGACGGCCACCTCGGGGTTGGCGTCGGCCAGCACCACCAGATCAGCAAAGGTTTGCTCCACCGTGCGATAACAGGGGAACCCGGCAATGCTGCCGACATCTCCGCTGGCTGCACGTGGTGTATACAAGGCCTGTGTACGGCTTGGACTGATGGCCCAGCGCAGAGCGAGTGTGTCCAGCACACCGGTGTTGCCGTCTGGCAGATACACCACAACGCTGTTGTTGTTTCGATCCAGACCCCAGACATCGAACCGGCTGCGCAGCATGCTGATCTGCACCGGGTCGCGGGTGTAGACATCGGCCACCAGACCCGTTGCCGGCTGTGCCGCAGCGGCGTTGCTGAACAGCGCAACAGCCAGCAGGACTGTCATGCAGGCGGCGAAAACGGATGTAAGGTGCCGGGGAATCATCACCCGCCGTATTGTAACGGTATGCCGATGACCACGCTGATGAACCTGTTCCATGAGCTTGTCGGAGTAGATCGATCGTGGCGAAGGAAAGCCGGTTGGAGTCGGATTTTTCGATCTTTTGAGGCGAATAGTGAGCCCATTTAACGATGAAGATCGGAGAATCTGGTCCAATGCGGATTATCTGCAGTAGATCTGTGGTATGTCCAACAGGCTCCTGAGCCCTGAATCGGGCAATCCCGTTGCCGCTATCAGTATAATGGGCGATTGTCTTGCACAGGTGACCTGAGCATGCTGACTTTCCAGCAACTGATATTTCAATTGCAGCAATTCTGGAGCGATCAGGGTTGTGTGATCATCCAGCCGATGGACATGCCGATGGGTGCCGGCACGTTTCATCCGGCCACTTTTCTGCGTTCGATCGGCCCCGAACCGTGGTCGGCGGCGTACGTGCAGCCCTGCCGTCGTCCCACCGATGGCCGCTATGGCAACAACCCCAACCGCCTGCAGCATTATTATCAGTTTCAGGTGGCGCTGAAGCCATCACCGGACAACATCCAGCAACTGTATCTGGATTCGCTGGCGGCTGTTGGCATTGACCAGTCGGTGCATGACATCCGCTTTGTTGAGGACAACTGGGAATCGCCCACGCTGGGAGCATGGGGCCTGGGTTGGGAGGTGTGGCTCAACGGTATGGAAGTGACCCAGTTCACCTATTTTCAGCAGGCCGGTGGTCTGGAATGTCGTCCGGTTCTGGGTGAAATCACTTACGGTCTTGAACGTCTGGCAATGTACCTTCAAAATGTTGACAACGTTTACGATCTTGAATGGACCACCACAGCTCACCGGCGCGTAAGCTACGGCGATGTGTTTCATCAGAATGAGGTGGAGCAGTCCACCTACAATTTCGAACACGCCAACTGTGAGGTGCTGTTTCGGCATTTTCAGGAGGCCGAAACCGAATGTCAGGCCATGATCGCGCAGCAGTTGCCGCTGCCCGCCTACGAACAGGTTTTGCTGGCTTCGCACGCCTTCAACCTGCTGGATGCCCGCCACGCCATTTCCGTCACCGAGCGGCAGGCGTATATCCTGCGCATTCGCAAGCTGGCACAGGCCTGTGCACAGCAATACCATGACCGGCGCGAGGCGCTGGGCTTTCCCGAGCTGGACCAGCACCAAGCCACCAAACAGGACGCCGCATGAAGCAGACATCAACACAGACCCTGCTGCTGGAACTGGGTTGTGAGGAATTGCCGGCCGGCAGTGTCGCGGCCATGGCGCAGAGCCTGGCTGCGGCTGTGGCAGAGTTGTTGCAGCAATCCGAGTTGCTCGATACAGCCGCAAGCTGGCGCAGTTACCACACCCCAAGACGGCTGGCTGTAGCGGTCACCGGCGTACGCGCGCAGCAACCGGAGCAGCACATCACCCGGCGCGGTCCCGCCCTCACTGCTGCGTTCGCAGCCGATGGCAGCGCCACCAAAGCCGCCGAGGGGTTTGCCCGTTCGGTGGGTGTCACCGTCGCTGAACTCAAGCAATTGGAGACCGATCAGGGCGCCTGGCTGATGCATGAACAGCAACTGCCCGGTCGCAGTCTCAATGAACTATTGCAGGAAGCCCTGCCGGATGTGCTGAAACAGCTGCCGATGCCGAAAACCATGCGCTGGGGCGCTTATGACTTGCGCTTTCTGCGTCCGCTGCACTGGCTGCTGGCGCTGCATGGCCAGGATGTGTTGCCACTGCAGCTGGCGCATTTACAAGCCGGCAGACACAGCTGTGGCCACCGCGTGCATGCAGCGCAGAAATTGTCCGTTAACTCGGCCGACAGCTATGTCGAACAGCTGCACCAGGCCTTTGTGCTGGTCGATCCCGTGGCGCGAAAAGCGCTCATCGAGCAACAAATTGCAGCGATCTGCAAGCAAATTGAGCTGCAGCCTCACAGCGAAACCAGTGCTTCCAGGGCCGAATACGAGGCCTTGCTGGATGAGGTATGCGAGCTCAATGAGTGGCCGGTGGCGCTGGCTTGTGCCTTTGATCCTGACTATCTGCAGCTGCCCGATGAAGTACTCAGCCTGAGCATGCGCAGTCATCAGAAGTTCTTTCCGCTGTATGACCAGCACAATCATCTGGCCGCTCAGTTCATTGCCGTGGCCAATCTGGCCAGCAGCGATCCCGGGCAGGTCATTGCCGGTTATCAACGCGTCATCGAGCCACGGCTCAGCGATGCCGCGTTTTTCTGGAACAAGGATCGGCAGCAGCCATTGGCCGCCTATGCCCCACGGCTGGATCAGATCAGTTTCCAGCAGCAACTGGGCAGCGTTGGTGACAAGGCGCGACGCATGCGTGCCCTGGCCAGCTGGCTGGCGCAACAGCTGCAGGCCGATACAGCCACCTGCGCTCGCGCCGCCGAACTGGCCCTGTGTGATCTGAGCACCGACATGGTTGGTGAGTTTCCTGAGCTACAGGGCATTATGGGTCGTCATTACGCATTGGCATCCGCTGAGCCTGATGCCGTGGCCGCTGCCATCGAACAGCATTACCAGCCGCGTGGTGCCGGCGACAGCATTGCTGCCAGTCTGCCCGGTCAATGTCTGGCCATTGCCGAAAAATGTGATCGCCTTCTGGGCATTTTCGCCGCCGGCAAAAAACCCGATGGCAACAAGGACCCGTTTGCCTTGCGTCGCGCTGCGCTGGGTCTGGTGCGCACGCTACTGGAGTGCGAATTGCGACTGAATCTCGATGCCATGTTGCAGGAATCGGCAAACATACTGCAGTCTCAGATCACCGTAACGCCGGCTGTTATCGCCGAGGCGAAACAGTTCATTCTGGATCGATTGCAATCCTGGCTTGAGCAACAGGGCATTGCTGTACTGAGCTTCCGCGCCGTGGCCGCCATTAGCAACCATGATCTGCTCGACATGCATCATCGCACCCAGGCCTTGCAGTCTTTTGCCGATGCCAAGCCGGAGGCGGCCGCCAGTCTTGCTGCGGCCAACAAGCGTGTGGTGAACCTGTTCAACAAGGCCGGCGGGCACACTGTCGTAAGCTCTGACATCGATACCTCGCTGTTCGAGGCCACCGAGGAAGAGGTCTTGTTTAACCGTTTTGAGCAGGTCAACGCGGAAGTCAGCAGCGCCGTGGCGGCGGGCGATTACCCTGCGGCACTGGCACAACTGGCCACACTGCAGCAGCCGGTGGATGGGTTTTTTGATCAGGTCATGGTGATGACCGAGGATGCCGACGTGCGGCACAATCGGCTGACCCTATTGCACAAGCTGCGCCAGCTGTGCAACCTGTTTGCCGACATTGCCCTGCTGGATCAGCCCGCAAAGGGCTGAGGCAAGCTACATTCCGAGTCTAAACCCTTCAAATTTTTGATTTGAAACAATATTTCCGATAAATCAGATATCAATATTGCTGGCATTGAGTGCGTTCTGCTCAATGAAATCGCGGCGCGGCATGACGTCATCGCCCATCAGCGTGGAGAAGATGTCGTCGGCAGCCACCGCGTCCTCGATGTTCACCCGCAGCAAGCGTCGCGTGTCCGGATTCACCGTGGTGTCCCACAGCTGCTCGGCATTCATTTCTCCCAGGCCTTTGAAGCGTTGGATGGTGCGGCCCTTGCGTGATTCGGCGAACAACCATTTGTAGGCCTCGGTAAAGCTGGTGATGTCGGTGCTCTGTTTGCCGCGGGTCACACTGGCACCGGCCTGGACGAAATCCATCAGCGTCGCAGCCAGCCTGCTGAACAGCGCATAATCGCTGGATGCGAAAAAGCCTGATTCAATCGCGGTCTCGGCCACGGCACCGTGAATCTTGCGCAGTACCTGAACCTGGGTGTGTTCGCTGGCATCGCTTTGCAGCTGCACGGTCCAGTGTTCATTGGCCGCATTGCGGGCGTTGAGCAGATCCTGCATCTGCTGCGCCCAGGCATTGGCATCGCTGTTGTTGAAGTCGGGCAGTTCCAGCATGGCCAGCAGCAGATCGGGGTCATAGCGTTTGGACAGGCGCTCGATGGCACGCTCCACCGCCATGTAGTCGCGCATCAGCTGTTCCAGCGCAACGCCGGAAATCGCCGGCGAGTCGGGATCAAACCGCAGACTGGCCTCGTCCACCGCGCGCGCCAGCAGATATTCATCAAGCTCACGATCGTCCTTCAGGTACTGTTCCTGCTTGCCGTATTTGACCTTATACAGCGGTGGCTGGGCGATGTAAATGTGGCCACGCTCAACCAGTTCCGGCATCTGCCGATAAAAGAATGTCAGCAGCAGCGTGCGGATGTGCGAGCCATCCACGTCGGCATCGGTCATGATGATGATGCGGTGATAGCGCAGCTTGTCCGGGTTGTATTCATCCTTGCCGATACCACAGCCCAGCGCAGTAATTAGCGTGCCCACTTCGGCCGATTGCAGCATTTTGTCAAACCGGGCTTTCTCGACGTTGAGAATCTTGCCCTTGAGCGGCAGCACCGCCTGAAACTTGCGGTTACGACCCTGTTTTGCCGAACCGCCGGCGGAATCACCCTCGACGATGAACAATTCGCACAAGGATGGATCTTTCTCCTGGCAGTCGGCCAGCTTGCCGGGCAGGCCAGCCACATCCAGCACCCCTTTGCGTCGGGTCATGTCGCGCGCCTTGCGCGCAGCCTCGCGTGCCCGTGCCGCTTCCAGTACCTTGTTGACAATGGTCTTCGCCACCTGTGGGTTTTCCAGCAGGTAGTCGCGCAAATATTCAGAAACCGCGCTGTCTACGGCGGTTCTAACCTCCGACGACACCAGTTTGTCCTTGGTCTGGGAGGAGAACTTGGGATCCGGCACCTTGACCGAAATCACGGCGATGAGTCCTTCCCGGCAGTCGTCACCGGACATGCTGGCTTTTTCCTTCTTCGCCAGATTGTTTACTTCGATGTAATTATTCAGCGTACGGGTCAACGCGGCACGAAACCCGGCCATGTGTGTGCCGCCGTCGCGCTGGGGGATGTTGTTGGTGTAGTAATAGCAATTTTCCTGATAAGAATCAGTCCATTGCATCGCCACCTCTACCGCAACCTCTTCGCTCTCATGGTTGAAGTGGAACACCTGTTCATGCAGCGGGTTCTTCTTGTTGGCCAGGTGCTCGACAAAGGAGCGGATGCCGCCTTCATAGGCAAACGTAACTTTCTCGCCACTGCGCTCGTCGCGCAATTCAATGTGGACACCGGAATTCAGAAACGACAGTTCGCGCAGCCGTTTCGCCAGCAGGTCAAAGTGAAACACGTTGTCGGTGAAGATTTCCGCACTGGGCTTGAAATGAATGGTGGTGCCGGTCTGGTCGCTGTCTGCAATGGCTTGCAGATCATGCTCCGGCACACCAAGCCGGTATACCTGCTGCCAGCGCTTGCCACCGCGATCGATGGTCAGCGTGAGCTTTTCCGACAGGGCATTGACCACCGACACACCAACGCCGTGCAATCCGCCGGAGACCTTGTAGGAGTTCTGGTCGAACTTGCCACCAGCATGCAGCACCGTCATGATCACTTCAGCAGCGGATTTGCCTTCCTCTTCGTGCATGTCGACCGGGATTCCGCGTCCGTTGTCGGTGACGGTGATGGAATCGTCGGCATGAATGGTGACCACTATGCGATCGCAATGACCAGCCAGCGATTCATCGATGGAGTTGTCCACCACCTCGAACACCATGTGGTGCAGGCCGGTGCCGTCGTCGGTGTCGCCGATGTACATGCCGGGACGCTTGCGCACCGCATCCAGGCCCTTGAGCACCTTGATGTTGGAGGAATCGTAGTTTTTTTCAGTCATATGCAGAAGCTGCCTTGCGGCTTGACCAGATCAACACGTCATTATAACTGATTGCCGGGTGACCGATCGGTTTGGTCTGGCCAGAGAACCTTTGAGCGATGTTCCACGTGGAACATGCGAATGCCCGTTCATCATCAGTCCATCCCGGCAGGATGGACTACTGCCTTGTGATCTGCCCACGTTCCACGTGGAACATGTGTGCCGGGATGTCACTGCCCAGTATCGGGCTGGTGCCACTGATCAATACCTGCTGGCGCTGCGCAATCAACCAACCCAGCAACTGCTGAAGATGATATTCGTCGAGTTCGGATTGCACATCGTCCAGCAACAGCACCGCACCCTTGCCTGTGTCCTGTTGCCAGACCGCCAGTTTCGCCAGCAACAGGGCCAGCGCCACCATTTTTTGCTGTCCGCGCGACAGCCAGCCACGTGCGCCACGATCACTGCTGCGCAAGCTGATGTCGGCGCGATGCGGACCGAGCAGCGTATAGCCTCGCTGACGATCCATTTGCAGTGCCTGTTGCCAGTCCTGTTGCAGGCTGAGCGGATCGTCAAAGCCCGGTTCATAGGCCAGCTCGATGCTGGCGAAGTCAGGTGCCAGTTGCTGCTGGATGCGCTGATAATGCTGTTGCAGTCGGGTAAAAAAATTCTGGCGTTGTGTATGCAGTTTGACTGCCGCGGCAGCCAGCACGGGATCAATCGCCGCAATCACCGAGGCTTCAGCATGGTTTTTCAGACAGGCATTGCGCTGTTTCAGGCCCTTCTGATAGCGACGCCAGACCTGCAAATAGTCCGGTTCCACGTGAAACACGCCCCAGTCCAGAAACTGTCGACGATGCTCAGGACCGGCTTCGACCAGCTGGTGAATATAGGGCTGAAACAGCACCACCGGCAACAGGCTGGAGAGTTGTGCATAGGCCTGCAATGGTTCGCCGTCGTGTTTGGCCTGCCAGTCCTGGCGACCGCGAATCAGCCCAAGACGATGTATCGTCTGGTTGCGTTCGTCAGCAGTCAGCACATCATTTGCCGTCTGTCGCGAGTATTCGATGATCACCGTGGCCTGATCTGAACCGTGCTGGATCCAGTTTTCTGAACGGCCGTGACGGAAAGTCTTGCCCTGGGCAAGAATGTAAATGGCTTCCAGAATGCTGGTTTTGCCGGCGCCGTTGCTGCCGTGGAAGACATTCATGCCGGCACCGAGCGCAAGGTCTGCACTGTCGATGTTTCTGACCCGACTGATCTGCAACCGGTGCAGTCTTAGCCGGGCTGCGGGTTGATCATCAATGGTGGTCACCTGCGTCAATCAAGCCCCGGTCTGTGCTGGCGATTACAGCTGTTGGACATTGCCATCGGTCTGTGATCAAGCACATTTACGCTGGTAGGCTTTCTGCTGATAGCCATAGCCAGTCCGGTAGCAGAACATTTGCCATTGCGGTATGCCCGCCGGTGCACCTGCACTGGCTGGCGCAGATCATCAAGAACAGTCCGTATACAGGCTATCAGAGCTTGAGCGGCATGATGACATGCTGGCATTCATCCGAATCCGGCTCACGGATCAGGCAGGAGCTGTTGGCATCGCGCAGCAGCAGCAGCACATCAGCGGTCTTGATCACCGCCAGGGCATCCATCAGGTATGTCACGTTAAATCCGATCGACAATGATTCGATCTGATGCTCGGCATCGATGTCCTCGACCGCCTCTTCATGCTGGGGATTGTGCGCGATGATGCGGATCTTGCCAGGTGTGAACTCCAGTCGCACGCCGCGGAATTTTTCGTTGGACAAAATGGCGGCGCGGTGCAGGGCAGTACGCAGGGTCTGTTTGTCCACCTTGACCTGATGATCGTTGGCCGGCGGTATCACCGCCTGGTATTCCGGGAAACGGCCATCGATCAGCTTGCTGGTCATGATCAGACCGGGCATTTGCACCTGCATGTGATTGCGGCCGAAGCCGATGGTGATGCGCTCATCGCTGTCCTCAAGCAGACGCAACAGCTCCATGACGGCCTTGCGCGGCACGATCACGCGCATGTCCTCATCACTGCTTGGCGAGACATCGGCTTCGGCCTGCAGATCGTTGTGATCGGCCAGTGCCAGACGATGACCATCGGTGGCCACTGCGCGCAGCCGCTGCTCATGGATTTCCAGCAACAGGCCATTCAGATAGTAGCGCACGTCCTGATTGGCCATGGCGAAAGCGACGCCGTTGAGCAACTCGTGCAGGTGCTTTTCCACCACGGTGAAGTTCTGCAGTTCCTCGGCTTTCTCCATGTCCGGGTATTCATCGACCGGCAGGGTACTGAGGGAAAAGTGCGATTTGCCGGTGTCGATGCGCAACTGATCATCGCTGACACTGATGTTCAGGCTGCAGCCGTCAGGCAATGCCCGACAGATATCAACCAGCTTTCTCGCCGGTGCTGTCACTGAACCGGGACTGGCCACCTCGGCGGTTTGTGTTGCCCGCAGTACCATCTCCATATCGGTGCCGGTGCAGGACAAGACACCATCTTCGGCTTGCAGCAGAAAATTGGCCAGTACCGGGATCGTCTGGCGTCGTTCCACCACACCGACCACTTTGCTCAGTGGTTGCAACAGTGCTTCTCTCTGCATGATAAGTTTCATTGCTGATCCTCAGTTATAAACGGTATATATATAAAACTGTTGTAGTAGTAGAGCAGGTCGATATTCGGTGATAAGCTCAATAATTATATTAAAATCAATAATTTAAATAAATAACAAGCGGACTGACAAGTGCCTGGTAAGCTGTGTACAGGGTGTGGATAACTCCCTGGATTTCCCGCTGTAACAAGTTATCCACAAATCATACCTGCTTATACACAGCTTTGCACAATGCTGGCCGCAATCTCTGGCCGCAGTCTTTGGCCGGGTCCGGCTGATAACAGCTTGCCGCGGTATGGTCTCACTATCCGGTCAGGCTGCGCGTGAGCAAGCGACGGTCTTCAGCCAGCTGCGGATCCTCGCGCATGAGCTGCTCGATCTTGCGACAGGCGTGCATGACCGTGGTGTGATCGCGACCACCGAAGGCCTGCCCGATATCGGGCAGGCTCAGATCGGTCAGTTCTTTGCTCAGAGACATGGCCAGTTGCCGCGGCCGGGCAATCGAGCGCGAGCGCTTTTTCGACACCATGTCACTTTCACGCAGGTGGTAGAACTCCACCACTTTTTTCTTGATCATGTCCACAGTAATCATGCGATCGTGGATCGATAGCAGGTCACGCAGTGTTTCGCGGGCGAAATCGACACTGATTTCCACACCTTTGAAATGAGCGTTGGCACACAGGGTGTTGAGTGCGCCTTCCAGATCGCGTACCGATGAGCGCACCTTGCTGGCCAGAAGTTCAGCCACATCGTTGCTCAGCTGCCAGTTCTTGTCACGCGCTTTCTGCAGCAAAATGGCGACCCGGGTTTCATAATCCGGCGGTTCGATCGAAACAGCCAGTCCCCAGCCCAGCCGCGACTGGATGCGTTCTTCCAGGTTGCTGATTTCCTTCGGGTAACGATCACAGGTCAGGATGATCTGCTGCTGCAGATCCACCAGTGCATTGAAGGTATGAAAAAACTCTTCCTGCGAACGATCCTTGCCGGCGATGAACTGGATGTCATCAATCAGCAGCGTATCGACCTGGCGGTACTGGTTCTTGAACTGGTTGATGTTCTTCGAACTCAGCGCATTGACCAGCTGCGAGACAAACTGCTCCGAGGTCAGATACACCACCACCGCTTTCGGATTGTGCTGCTTGATCAGGTGTCCGGCGGCATGCAGCAGATGGGTTTTGCCCAGTCCGGTGCTGCCGTACAGTGTCAGCGGGTTGTACACCCGGCCTGGGTTCTGCGCCACCTGCAAGGCCGCACCCAGCGCGATTTCATTGCTTTTGCCCTGCACAAACTTGTTAAAGGTGTAGTTCGGGTACAGCCCGCTGGACAGAGCATTGATGTTATTGCGAGGTCGCTCGGCAGCCCGCGGTGTGGCGCTGGATTCAGCCAACTCCAGTGGTTTGCCGGGTTCGCCGCTGAGTTGGTCCAGGATGGCCTCGATGGTGGGCAGGTAGAGTTCCCGCACGCGGTCACAGACGATGTGATTGGGTGCGCTCAGCAACATCCTGTCGTCACTGCGGGTCAGCCGCAGCGGCCGCAACCAGGTGTTGATTTCATCCAGCGGATACTGACGTTCCAGGCGGCTGAGACATTGCTGCCAGAGGCTTTGATCCTGATTGCTCATGACCTGTGTTGCAAGCTGAAGCGGTTATGATGGTCTGACATGTCGGAGTGGTTTTGCCGCCTGAAAATCAAGCTGTAGATCATAACGCATCTTGTCTGGCCTGTGGATAACTTCATTGTCATGATAACGCTGAAGCGTCGCTGCTGGAGACCCCTGGCACTGGTGCATCAGCAGCTGCCTAGCAGTCGATGAGGAAAGATTGGATTTAAGCCCGGCTTCGCTTATACTATCTGGCTGTTTTTTGCATTGTTCATGATGCGACCGTCAGCGCCAGCCGCAAGCATTGCGAGTATGCGGCAGGCCAGCCCAGCAGGTCACATCAGCTTCAGGAGATTGGATCGATGAAACGTACATTTCAGCCCAGCAGAATCAAACGTGCCCGCCGGCACGGTTTTCGTGCCCGCATGGCCACCCCGGGTGGGCGCGCCATCATCAATGCCCGCCGCCGTCGCGGTCGCAAGCGTCTGTCTGCCTGAAGCATCGCACAACCGAAACCGCCTCAGTAATTGTGGCGGTCGTGCCGCTTCTGCTGCTGCACTGCCGGCAGATGTGCAGGCCGACCAGAGTGCGGAGTCAGAGGCAGACCCGGGGTGTGGAGCTGATGACCTCACCCGGCCATGGCTCCGATTTGTGGCATCGACACACAGACCGTAGCAGGCGCGCACGGAAACGGCAGGATGAACCGATTCAGACCGCATTCCAGACTGCTGCTGCCGACAGACTATCACGCCGTGTTCAACGGCAATCCAATCAGTGTCAGTGACAGACATTTCCGCCTGCTGGCTGTCGCGCAAAACGAGGCCGATGTCACTGCCGTACCGTCGTGCAGCAGCGCAAGCCGACTGGGGCTGGCGATCGCCAAGAAGCACGTGCGCAAGGCCACCCAGCGCAATCGTATCAAACGTCAGGCGAGGGAAGTATTTCGCAACTTTGGCGCTTTGCAACAGGCTAAACTGTGCAACGACGACGACCCACCGCCAGTTCGGCTGGACATTGTCGTGCTGGCCAGACCGGCGGCAGCAATCGCCGACAAGGCCGTGTTGAGAAGCTCGCTGCAGCGGCTGCTGCAGCAACTGGTGGAAATCAGCCAGCGCAGTGGCGCCAGTCGCACAGGCACGCGCGCGGAAGTTCAGTCCCGGCCGGCCGGCAACGCGCAGAATTGACATGAAAGACAGCAGACACGCACCCGAAATGATGGAAACGCACTGATGCCTGACACCAGAAACATTCTGCTCATCGCCCTGGCCGTGGTGGCCTTTATGCTCTGGACCCAGTGGCAGCAGGACTACGCCAGCACCGGCAACATGGATTCGCCCAAGCGCGGAAACAGCCAGAGCACAGCGGAAGACAAAGGCAATGCCGGTGATGTTCCCACCGCGAACACCGAACTGCCAGATGCCAGTGCTGCGGCTGCGGCTGCGGCCCAGTCGGCTGAATCCGCTGAGTTGCCGGATGCCTCCAGCATGCCCGAGGCGGTGCTGCCCGGCAGCGACACCAGCGCGGCAGGTCGTGCCGACAAGGCACTGATCACCGTGGTCACCGATGTGCTGGAAATCGCCATTGATCCGCAGGGTGGCAACATCGTCAGTGCGCGCCTGCTGAACTATCCGGTCAAGGCCAAAACACCCGAGATCAAGGTGCATCTGATGAACAATGCACCGGGTGAGTTTTATGTGGCGCAAACCGGGCTGCTGTCGGCCGAGCAGCCGGCACCGACGCATTTGCAGACCTTCAGCAGTGAACAACGCAACTACCGGCTACTGGACAACCAGGATCAGCTTGAGGTCAGACTGCGCTGGAGTGAAGACGGCATCAGCGCGGAAAAAATCTACACCTTCCGGCGCGACAGCTACCGCATCGACATGCTACAGACTCTGCGCAACAACAGCAGCAGCAACTGGCAGGGGTTTCGCTATGCACAGCTGCAGCGCAGCGAGCCAGCAGAGGCCGGGGGTGGCCTGGCCAACACCTCACGTTACAGCTTCAAGGGAGCCAGCTACCGCACCGAAGCCGATCACTTTGACAAGCTCAAGTTTGATCAGTTTGATGACAAGCCGCTGTCGGCACAGAGCACCAACAGCTGGATCGGCCTCAGCGAGCACTACTTTCTCAGCGCCTTCATCCCGCCGGCCGCAAGCAACGAGCGCCTGCAGACGACCATCACCGGCACCCCCGGCAATGAGCGCTATCTGATCCGCACCCAAAGCCCAGCGGTTATCGTACCAGCAGGCGGCGAGCAGAGCTTTCCGCTGCAGCTGTTTGTTGGTCCCAAAGTCCACGACCGCCTGAATGGACTGGCACCGGGGCTGGAACTGACCATCGACTATGGCATGTTTACCATCTTTTCCAAACCGCTGTTCTGGGCGCTGGACAAGATTCACAGCTTCGTCGGCAACTGGGGCTGGTCCATCGTCATACTCACCGTACTGATCAAGCTGGCGTTTTTCAAACTCACCGAAGCACAGTACCGCTCCATGGCGCGCATGCGCAAACTGCAACCACGGGTGGAAAAACTGAAAGAACGCTATGGCGACGACCGGCAGAAAATGAGCCAGGCGATGATGGAGCTGTACCGCACGGAAAAGGTCAACCCGCTCGGTGGCTGTCTGCCGGTGCTGGTGCAGATACCGATTTTTATCGCCCTGTACTGGGTACTGCTGGAATCGGTGGAATTGCGACAGGCACCATTTTTTGGCTGGATTCAGGATCTGTCCAGTCCGGATCCCTGGTTTATCCTGCCGATCATCAATGGTGCCGCCATGATTGCCACACAGCGGCTGACTCCGATGGTGGGCATGGATCCGATGCAACGCAAGATCATGAGTTCGTTGCCGATCGTGTTTTCCATCATGTTCGCGTTTTTTCCGGCCGGTCTGGTGTTGTACTGGGCCACCAATGCAAGCATCTCGCTGGCACAGCAATGGGTCATCACCCGCCGCATCGAACGCGCCAGCTGAGTCCAGCCACCGCGTGCGAATCGGGCAGTGCTGTAGCATGCTGAACGACAAAGCCGCTGCATAATGAGCACCGCCCACAGCGACACCATCTGTGCCATTGCCACCCCGCCGGGTTCCGGCGGCATTGGTGTGCTGCGCGTTTCCGGTCCGCTTGCTGTCAGTGTGTGTGCGGCCATGGCCGGTCCACCCCCGCCACCCCGATGCGCCAGCCTGCGCAGGTTTCGGGATGCCTCCGGCGAGGTCATTGATCAGGGTCTGCTGTTGTATTTCCCCGCCCCGCACTCGTTCACCGGTGAGGATGTCATGGAACTGCATGCGCATGGCGGCATGGTCATTCTGCAATGTCTGCAGCAGGCGCTGCTGGAACATGGCAACGGCCAGACGGTGCGGTTGGCACGGCCAGGGGAATTCAGTGAACGCGCCTTCCTCAACGACAAAATGGATTTGACCCAGGCCGAAGCCGTGGCCGATCTGATCAACGCCAGCTCCACGGCAGCGGTAAAAGCCGCCCAGCGCAGCCTGCAGGGGGGCTTGCGCGATCCGGTGCAGTCACTGCAGCAGCAGCTGATCGAGTTGCGGGTGTGGGTGGAGGCTGCGCTGGACTTTCCCGATGAGGACATCGATTTTATTGCCGACACCCGACTGCAGCAGCGATTGCAGTCACTGCAGCAGCAAACCGCTGAGCTGCTGCAACAGGCCGGGCGTGGTGTGCGTCTGCTGCAGGGTGCCAGACTGGCCATACTCGGGCCGCCAAACGCGGGCAAATCCAGTCTGTTGAATGCCCTGCTGAAAAGGGATGCGGCGATCGTGACCGACATCCCCGGGACCACCCGCGATGTCTTGCGTGAGCGGCTGGAAATTGACGGCGTCGGCATCGAAATTGTCGACACGGCTGGTCTGCGCGACAGCACTGACCCGGTGGAACGAGAAGGCATGCGCCGGGCCAGGCTGGAACTGGCTGGTGCCGATCTGGTGCTGTGGGTGGAAGACATCAGAACCCTGCAGACCAGCAGCAGCGAGAATGGCTTCGGCGCAGATCATGAGCTGCCGCCTGAGTGTACGGTCATACGAGTTGCGAACAAGCTGGATCTGGCCAACGAGGACCAGATCCAGAATGCAGGAGACAGTGCGGGGGTACTGTCCCTGTCAGCTAGAACCGGGGCCGGGCTGGAGCAACTCGAGCACGCGATTCTGAACAAGCTGGGTCTGGCCGATCCGGCCTGGAGCGATCAGGCCGGCCAGGTCATGGCGGCCAGACCCAGACACGTGGCTGCATTGCAGCATGTTGGGGAAAACCTGCAGCAGGCCGGAGAATGCCTGCTGCAGGGCAGCGGTGAGCTGGCCGCTGAGGAGCTGCTGGCTGCTCAGCATGCGCTGTCGGAAATCACCGGTGCCTATCACAACGATGATCTCTTAGGCGCCATCTTCAGCAGTTTCTGCATCGGCAAGTGACCGGCTTTCCTGCAGCGGTTCCAGCACATCCTGCAGCGCGTAGAACTGATCACCCATACGACCGTGCTCGGCGAAAGACTGTGCCAGCTGCTGCTCCAGTTGCGGTAACCACGGGTGCCGGGCCACCACCTCATGATAGTCGGCGCGGTCTTGCTGATTGGCTGCATTCAGGCGCTGTGCAGCCGGTACCTGCATGCCAGGGGACGTGGCGCTGAGCTGCGACAGCACGGCACAGCCATGACTGGTCTCCAACAACACCTGTGCCGGACCGGTGACCAGGTGGTGGTCTGCCTGCAGGGCGCGTTGGGCATGATTCTTGTTGCTGTTCATGATCTGTCTACTCCTGTCATTGATGTTAAAAAAGGGCGTGTTGACGCTGGCAGTCGCTGCGGCTCACGGAATCTGCTCCTGCCACTGCTGGGGTGAATAGCGATACAGAGCACGGTTGTCTTCACTGAGACGGAACAGGTACAGCCAGTCGTTGTCCAGCAGATCCCGCAGCGGTTCGTGTCGCGCGATGATGTTGCTGATGGCCTGCTCCGGTGCCTGCACGTAGACACTCAGGCGCAGCGGCTGATGCATCCAGTGCTCGCCGTCATGCAATGACTGCATGGGCAATCCGATGCGCAGATCGCCACCATTGCCTTCAAACACACCCAGATGACCACCAACCACGTTGTGCAGCAGTTTGCTGCCGCTGCCATAGTGCTGGTTGTCGGTGACCGAGGCGTAGTACTGCAGGTTGATCCAGTTGGCGACCATCACCGGTGCCGTGAGAATCAGTTCCAGGGTCTGGAAATCGGCATCGTGGCGCCACTGGTAGTCATGCAGAAAACAGCGGCCATGCAGGTCCATGCCACGGGTGTGCATGCGTGGCGCGGCAATGAACGCGGCGTTGTTGGCCAGGCCCCATTCCGGACGTGTCTGCGACCAGTCACGACTGCGGTGCTGCAATTGTTGCAACAGCCTGGGAGAGGCTGGATCAACGCCAGGCAGCTGCTCTGCCCGTGCGCGCCTGGCCTGCTCGGAGGCGGCATCCAGCCACGCCTTGAGTTGCTGCTGCTGGGCGGTGTCCAGGCCGCTGTCGGCATCCAGCAGACAGCTCAGCTCATCGGTGGTGGTGTTGTGCATGGCGGCGACAAACCGGCAGTATTCAGGGATGTCCAGACCCTGATCGCGCAACAGCCAGCGCACATCATCGTTGTTCAGCATGCCGGCCAGTACACGCACATTCAGCTCCCCGGTCTGGCCACCGCAGGCACCACAATCCAGAGCCGCTGCATGCGGGTTGTTGCTGGAGCAGCTGCCATGTCCGACCAGCAGCACAAGCGGGGCAAAACCTTTGGTGAGCTGTATGTTGCGCAACACCTGAGCCGCCAGTTCCGCCTGCGCCTGTACGGACAGCCGGCCGTACTGATCACTGAGCTGATAGCCAGAGGTGTCGCGGTGATGCTGGTTGACGCTGTGCTGGTTGGCAGCAGGCGACAGGCTGGAGCGCAGCATCGGATACAGATTCAGCAAGCCGAAGGACTCAATCAGATGAAAGCTGGCGGGCGCGGTTTTCTGCAGTCGCAACCAGCTTGCACGCAGATCATTGCGGCGTTGTCGCTGCTGCTGGGCGCGCGTGGCCTCGTCGTCATCGTGGGCTTCGGTGACGGTGATGGAGGGGGCCAGCAGGCCGGGCAGTTGCGGCCGTTGGTAGTCGCTGCCGGCTGCATGGTAGGCCAGCGGCAGACCGAAAAATCCGGCAAAGCCAAAAGTCTGGATGGCATCGTCCTGGCCTTCCAGAGCGCGCCGATAGGGTTCTGAGCGGACATCAATGCAAAACACGGCCTGCAGCTTGGGTGCCGGCAATTGCCAGCGCCGCTGATGCAGCAACAGATTGTGCATGCGTTCCTGATAGGCCAGCTCCAGCGCCCGCTGCCACAACCACAGTGGAGCCTGGGCAGAGTGATTGGCGGCCTGCAGCATGCTCCATTGCTGCAGCGATTGCTGCCACACGCGCTGCCAGTGCTGATCGCCGTAATGCTGGTACAAGACCAACTCCCAGGCCAGGCGAATGGCCAGCAATTGGCGCATCTCATCGTCTGCCGTAGCGGTCGAGTCCTGCAGCCGCTGCTGCCAGCGACGATAAGCCAGCCACGAAGCCCAGCCATTCACCGACAACAGCAGGGCGTGACAGTAGTCGGTGAGCTGTTCATCAGGCACTTGCAGCTGTTCCAGCGCCAGCGTCAACAGCGCCTCATCCTGGTCGGGCAGTGCACGGAAGCGGCGCGCCAGTCCGCGCGCGCCCATAACAATGCCAATGCCGGCATCGTGTCGCACCATGCGTAACCAGCTCTGGTAGAGATCACCACGGCGGTAGTCGAGCATCTCCGGGCTGTTGAAACGAGCGGCGCAGAACTGGCTGATCTGATGCACGATTTCCGGCTGCCACGATGCCGCATTGGTCTGCTGCTGGCCGTCGAGCAGATCACAGAACAGGCGTACGCGGTTGATGCGGTGCGGGCGCTGCAGTTTCGCCAGCAGTTCATCCAGCGACAGCGCCAGCTGATGTTCTGCAGCGGCCTGCTGCAGATGGCGTTTGCCGATCACACCGTCCTGCCAGCACTGCAGATAATACTCTCCGGACATGGTCATATCGATGCCGGCCAGAGTGGCCAGTCGGGCGCTGGCCTGTTCCATCGGTTGTTGGCGCAGTTCCCAGAACGGATTGACCGCGATCAGCTGATCCAATGGCCAGTTTGGCGCAATGCGGTCGCAGGCGGCCGTCACGCACAAACGCTGGTCTTCCTGCAGCAAACCGGTGCTGGTCGCCGCCATGTTCATGAGCGCACCCGATCGGTGGCCAGATGACTTGCAGCGCGCTGGCGCTGCCTGGGCCACAGTCGCAGGGTCAGGCGCGTCATCCATTCGTCAACAAACAGACCGCCATACAGATACAGAAACAGGCATTGCACCGCGCGCTGCTGCGGGCGGCAGCGCAAGGCCAGAAAGGCAGCAAAAAACAGCAGCAGCAACAACAGCATCCAGCTGATCGCAGCCATGCCGTCGCCGATCACCGGGCTGTGAGGCGGCAGCAGCATGACAAAGCCTGCCTGCCAGACAAAATACAACAGCGGCAGCAGGGCACAGGACAGATACAGCAGCAAGGCTGTGCGGCCCTGCGCGGCCTGGGCTTCCAGCAGGCAGCAGCTGAGCGCAAAACCCAGCATCAGCAGCATTGCCGGATGATGTTGCTGTGGTTGCCACCATTCCAGCGCCGCGACCAGCAGCAGCAGGATGCTCACTGCAGGCAGCAATGCCCGCAACCAGCTGACTGGCTGCTGACGTGCGGCGTGGGCGGGATCGTTGGCCAGGCGGTGCCGGAGATAATCCTGCACCGCGTTGCCGGCATTGAGAAAGGCATTGGCCTTGTAGATGGAGTGGGCGAGCAGATGCAGCAGCGCCAGTTCATACAGTCCCAGCGCGCATTCGACCAGCATAAAGCCCATTTGTGCGCAGGTCGACCAGGCCAGCATGACCTTGATGCTGATCCGCGTCATCATGCTCAGGCTGGCCACCAGTGTGGTGATGCCGGCAACCACCAGCAGCAACCACAGCGCAGCAACCGACTGTTCCACCACCGGTGCCAGCAGCAGTAGCAAAAAGCCGCCAAGGTTGATGATGCCGGCATGCAGCAGGGCGGACACCGGTGTGGGCGCTTCCATCACCTGCATGAGCCAGCCGTGCAAGGGCAACTGGGCGCACTTGAGCAGCGCGGCGAGCACAATCAGCAGCGCCGCCAGTTGGGTCTGCCAGCCGGCGACAGTGCTGCCGCCATCGGCAAAGCTGGCCAGGATGCTGGAGATGATGAAGCTGTCGTGCTGCAGATACAGCAGCACGAAGGCACCCAGCAGACACAGTTCGCCCAGACGGCTGGCGATGAACTTTTTCTGCGCGGCAAGGCGGGCGCGTGGTCGATCCGGATAAAACAGCAGCAGCTGATGCAGGCACAGGCTGGTGCATACCCAGCCGGCCAGCAGCAGCAGCAGGTGGTCACTGGTGATGGTGATGGCGACGCAGCCGAGCGTGCTGGACAACCAGCGCTGGAATGACAGACTGCCCGGCTCGCCGTGCAGGTACTGGCGTGAGAAACGCGTTACCACCAGACCGAGGATAGCGATCAGATTGGCCATGGCCAGACTCAGCATGTCCAGCCGCACCGGCAAATCACCGCCAGCGTGGCGCAACAGTGTCGGCAGTGTCGCGTGCGGGTCCAGCCAGGGCTGAAACACCAGCGTGGCAGTAACCGTTAGCACAGCCAGCAGCGCCAGCCAGCAAGCGAACTCTGCCACCCGCCAGGCCTGCTCAGCCGAACGTTGAGCGGCAGTGAGCATGGCCGCAAGAAAGTGGCCGAGTGGCATCAGTAACAAAAGCCATTGCAGGTGTGTGTGCATCTTTGTCCGCTGTGTATGGAAACTTGCGGCACAGTATGCACAGCGATAATATATATGTAAAATATATTATCTGAATACTTTAATTCATATTTATAGAACCATGTCCAGGCTCAACTATCATCATCTCTATTACTTCTGGTGTGTCGCCCGGGACGGCAATCTGACCCGTACCGCGACCCGTTTGCATGTTTCCCAATCGGCCTTGTCCATGCAGATCCGGCAACTGGAGGAAATGACCGGCCACGGCCTGTTCAATCGCACCGGACGTCGTCTGGTGCTGACTGAAACCGGCCAGATTGTGCTGCGCTATGCCAACGGGATTTTCCGTCAGGGCGAAGAACTGGAAACGTTTCTGCGCGACGGTCTGCAGAGCCAGCGCCAGCGACTGCGCATCGGCGTGGTATCGACCTTGTCGAGAAATTTTGCCGACAGCTTTCTGGCACCGCTGCTGCCGCAGGCCAACATCACTCTGGAACTGCAATCGGCGCGGCTGGATGACCTGCTGAATCGTCTGTCCACGCATGCGCTCGACATCGTGCTGTCCAATGTCAATGTGCTGTCATCGGTGGATGAGCTGTGGCTGAGCCAATTGCTGGCACGTCAGCCGGTATCCGTGATCGGACCTGCCGCCGGCGCGCTGCATGGCAAACAGTTTCCGCACGACTACAGCAGCTTTCGCTGGCTGCTGCCGAGCAGCAAGAGTGAGGTGCGCTCGGCGTTTGATGCTTTGTGCAGTCAATGGCAGTTTGAGCCGGACGTGCTGGCGGAAGTGGATGACATGGCCATGCTCAGGCTGCTGGCGCGTGATTCCGGGGCGCTGGCAGTGATGCCAAAAGTGGTGGTCCGTGATGAGATTGCGCGCGGGGAACTGTGTGAATACACCCAGCTGCCAAATGTTTTTGAGCAGTTTTTTGCCATCACCATCAAGAAACAGTATCAGCCCAGCGCCTTGAGCAGTCTGCTCGAACAGCAGCAGTCGATGTCACTGGAAGCTTGACGGCACAGTGTTCAGACCACGGCTTTGACCAGCAGGACGGTGATGTTGTCGCGACCGCCGCTGCTCACCGCCGCATCGACCAGCTGCTGTGCCAGTGTGCCCAACGGGCTGCCGGCATGATCATGCAGCACCTGGGCCAGCTCAATGTTGCTGAGTTCGTTGCTGAGACCATCGCTGCACAGCAGCAACAGGTCATCGGCTGACAACTGGCCATGGATGAGATCAACTTCCGGTGCCTCGAATTGACCACCGCTGAGACAGCGGCTGAGCAGATTGCGTTGCGGATGCTGTTCCGCCTGCCGCGCCGTGATGATGTGCCGATCAACCAGGCTTTGCACGTAGGAATGGTCGCGGCTGAGCTGTTCCAGTCTGCCATCATGCCAGCGATAGGCTCTGGAATCACCGACCCAGGCGAGTTCGAAACCAAGCCCATCCAGGTGCAGCGCCACCATCGTCGTCCCCATGCTGGCGCTGCCCTCGCCCTGGCCAGCAGCCTGGATCAGTCGGCTTTGTGCGGCGCTGGCCGCAGTGATCAGATCATCGCCCGCAGCCACGCGCTCGCGCAGGGTCTGCACGGTCATGGCACTGGCCACTTCACCTGACTGATACCCACCCATGCCATCGGCCACAACAAACAAACCAAGCTCGGCATCACCGAGCCAGGCGTCTTCATTGTTGCTGCGTACCAGGCCTGTGGCAGTGCATCCGGCGTGCTGCAAACGCACTGGTGATCTTGAGATCAAAAGCTTTGTCCTGATCTTGTAACAAACAGTTCATCCTACCCGATCAATACACCCATTGGTAAAAAAATCTCATGGCAGACATTCTTATCGTGCTCACCTCTCAGGCCGTGTTCGGCGACAGCGATAAGCCAACCGGCTTCTGGCTGGAAGAACTGGCAACACCCTATTACACACTGCTGGAGGCGGGCCATCGGCTCACGCTGTGCTCACCGCTGGGTGGCCTGGCACCGGTGGATCCGGCCAGTTGTGACGATCAGCAGATGACCAGTAACTGTCAGCGCTTCCTGCAGGATGCCGAGGCCATGCAGCGACTGGCGACCACGCTGCCGCTCAGCGACATTGATCCGGGCGACCACGATGCCGTGTTCTATCCAGGTGGTCACGGTCCGCTGTGGGATCTGCGCGAGCATGCACATTCCATCCACATCATCGAGTCCATGCATGCCGCCGGTAAACCGGTGGCAGCGGTGTGTCATGGTCCGGCGGTGTTGTTGAATGCCGGTGCCGAAGATGGCCGACCGCTCACCGCCGGGCGGCGGGTCACCGCGTTCAGCAACAGCGAAGAGCAGGCCGTGGGTTTGGCCGACCAGGTGCCTTACCTGCTGGAGGACGCGCTAACCCACCAGGGCGCGGTGTTCTGCAAGGCTGCAGACTGGAGTGATCACTGCGTGGTCGATGGCCATCTGATTACCGGCCAGAACCCGGCATCATCGGGCAGTGTGGCCAGAGCATTGCTACAGCTTTTGTGAGCTTGCAGCTGCTGTGATCAAGGCATGCTCAGCACACCGGGCATGCAGAAAATCCGCGCACTGGGTTTGCAGCTGGGGCCAGAATGCGCTGAACAGCTGTTGCAGAGTGGCATCGTGCTGCTGCAGAGTCGGCAGGGCCTGTGGCAGTGGATTGGCGCGCGTCAGGCGCTGGCCAATGCCGACGAAGACTCGCTGCAGCATGGCCGGCTCAGCATAGCGAGCAAGCACATTGGTGCTGCGGGCATAATGATGAAAACGCTGCAGCGAGGCCGGCAGCCTGGCATGCTGCCGTTGCAGCAGCTTTAGTGTGCGCTGATTGAACGCTTGCAGACTGAGGTCGCAGTGTGCGGTCCATGACCGGCTCAGCAGATGGTCGAAGTAGACATCCAGCATGATGCCGGCATAGCGACGCAGCGGTGCCTGAAACAATGACCTGGCCACGCTCATCAGGGCGTGCTGATCGGTCCACAGATCCACCTTGCGATGCAGCACGATGCCATCGCAAACGCCCCTGCTGTAGCCGCAGGCTGCCACATCGCCGCGTACATGATCGCCCAGCAGCGCCCCCAGTTGCAGTTCGGGGTCATCGCCGGCCAGCAGCAAATGGGCAAGATGGTTCATGGCAGATAGGTTATCATCATGGGTCTTATCCGGTCAGCAATCCGCCACGGGCAGGTGCACAGCCATGACTGACAAGCACAAGCAGACACCCGCTTTTCCCGCACAGGCAGCAGAGCTCAAAGTGCCCGGGCCGGATGGCATGCTGGAATGTCTGGTGGATTATCCCCCGCCGGCCGAGCAACAGCCGGCCCTGGCCATCATCTGCCATCCGCACCCCGAACACGGCGGCACCATGCGCAACAAGGTGGTCACCATCATCGAGCGCGCCCTGCGCGAACTGGGGCTGGTCACGCTGCGGTTCAATTATCGCGGTGTCGGTGACAGCGAAGGCAGCTATGCCGAAGGCGAAGGCGAACTGCAGGACCTGCTGGCGCTGGCGGCATGGGCGCGTGCCGGACATCCGGACAAGGAACTGTGGCTGGCCGGCTTTTCCTTCGGTGCCTGGATCACCAGTCGTGCGGCCGGGATACTGGAGCCGCGCCAGCTGATCAGCATCGCGCCACCGGTCGGACGTATGCCGTTCACCGAACTGCAGGTTCCAGGTTGCCACTGGTTGATCATCCAGGGTGAGGACGATGACGTGGTCAATGCCGCGGATGTACGCAGTTGGGTGGCGCAGCTGGACCCGCAACCGCAACTGCTGGTGATGCCCGAGGCCGGACATTTTTTTCATCGCCGGCTGATGGATCTGCGTGGCCTGCTCAAGAACACCCTGCGGGACAAGTTGCCGGCTCCTGAGTAATCCCGCACCGATCCGACATGCAACAAAGCCTGACGCCTGCAGGGTTGTATCAGCAACGCCTGGCAGACCAGCAGATTCAGCCGGATCGGCAACAACAGCAGGTGGTGGATGCGCTGCAGCGTCGCCACGACAGCTTGTTGCAGTCGGCTGCAGCTGGCGGTGCGCTACAGCGCTGGTGGCACAAGCTTACGCAGCGGCACACAGCAGTCGCGGTGTCAGCTGAAACGGAGTCAGGCGGCAGCCAACGCGGATTGTATCTCTGGGGCGGGGTCGGTCGTGGCAAGACCTGGCTTATGGATCTGTTCTTTGACTGCCTGCCGGCAGGCATGGGCAAACGCATGCATTACCATCATTTCATGAACCAGGTGAATCAGCGACTGCAGGCGCTGGGTGCCGGTCGTGACCCGTTGCCGCAGGTGGCCGATGAGCTGCTGGGCACCGCCTCGGTGCTGTGCCTGGACGAATTTTTCGTCAACGACATCGGCAATGCCATGCTGCTGGGCGGCATTCTGCAGCGCCTGTTCGAGCGCGAGGTGATGCTGGTGACCACCTCCAACGTGCCGCCGTCACAGCTTTACCAGGACGGCTTGCAGCGGGCCAGGTTTCTGCCCAGCATCGCACTGCTGCAACAGCACTGTGAGGTGCTGGAGCTGACCGGTGAGCGCGATTACCGCCTGCGGCAACTGCAGCAGATGCCCCTCTATCTGTATCCGGACACGGCCGCCAACCGCGTCCAGATGCAACAGCGCTTTTGCAGCATGGCCGCAGGCCAGGTGCGTGAGTCCGTCGTGCTGCAGATCAACCGCCGTCCGCTGGCCACGGTATTTTGTGCTCACAGCGAGGTATGGATCGAGTTTGCCACCTTGTGCCGCGAGCCGCGCAGCAGCCGGGATTATCTGGAGCTGGCGGCAGAATTTTCCAGTGTGTTTGTGTCCGGTCTGCCGGTGATGGACGACGACGAGGTGGATGTGGTGCGGCGTTTCATTGACCTGGTGGATGCCTTCTACGATCAGAAGGTCAAACTGGTCATGACCGCAGCGGCTGCCATGGACGCCATCTACACGGGCCGGCGGCTGGCATTTGAATTTCGCCGCACGCGCAGCCGCTTGCAGGAAATGCAAAGCAGCGAATACCTGGCTGCAGCCCACCAGCCGGTATGAATCCTCTGACCTGGTCGGATCAGCCTTGGCCACTCAAGTGTCTGTCTGCGGCGCTGGCATTGTGGGCGGTGCTGCACATACTGTTGACCAAACGGGATCATCCGGCCGCATCGCTGGGCTGGGTCGCGATCGTCTTGTTGCTGCCTTTGCTGGGTGTGGTGATTTATGGCTGGCTGGGCATCAACCGGGTGCAGCGGCGCGCGCGCCTGCTGCGTGCGCCGCTGCAGTCAGTCGCAGCATCCGCCTGGGAGCCGGTGGACGATCCGGTCAGCGCCGACATCGACCTGCCCATGCCGCTGCGACCGCTTGAAGAACTCGGTCGACACAGCAGCCGCCGGGCATTGACCAGCAATCATCACATCACCGCCTACCACAACGGTGAGCAGGCCTACCCGGCCATGCTGGCGGCCATCGCGGCTGCGCGGCAGCAGGTCTGGCTGTCCACCTACATCTTCGACACCGATGCCGCCGGCAGCGATTTCATTGCCGCGCTGGCAGCGGCGCAGCAGCGTGGCGTGCAGGTGCGCGTGCTGATTGACGGTGTCGGTGAGCTGTATGCCTGGCCGCGGGCCAGCCGCCTGTTGCGGCGGCAGCAGGTGCCGTGTGCCCGCTTTCTGCCTTTGCGACTGTTTCCATTCACCATGTACAGCAACCTGCGAAATCACCGCAAGATGTTGCTGATTGATGCCGAGCAGGGATTTTTCGGCGGCATGAACATCGGAGATCGGCACGTGCTGGCTGCCGGCAAACGCACTGCGCGAGATGTGCAGTTCTGCATTCAAGGCGGTCTGCTGCGCCAGCTGACCGAGCTGTTTGCACGCGACTGGCGGTTTGTCACCGGTGAGTCTTTGACCCCGGTGACAGCAACATCGGAGCACACAGCCGCTGCCGGACACAAGTCACCAACTCTGGCGCGACTGATTCCCGATGGCCCGGACCAGGACCTTGACCGCCTGCGCATGACCCTGCTGGGGGCCATGCGTGCGGCGCAGCGGGACATCATCCTTATGACGCCCTATTTCATTCCTGCCGATGAAATTGCTTCGGCGCTGAAAACCGCAGCCCTGTCCGGTGTCCGGGTGCGCCTGCTGCTGCCTGATCGCAGCAACATCGCCATCGCCGACTGGGCCGGTCGGGCCCTGTGGCCGGGTCTGCTTGAAGCGGGCATCCAGATTCATCTGTTGCCGCCCCCGTTCATGCACGGCAAGTGGCTGCTGATCGACGACGCCTATGCGTTGCTCGGCAGCGCCAACATTGACGAACGCAGTCTGCGGCTGAATTATGAACTGGGTGTGGAGGTGTATGACCAGGCCTTTGTCAGCCAGCTGCAGCAGCAATCAGAACAGTTGCTGGGCACGGCCCGACGCCAGTCGCTTGAGCAGCTGCAGCAATGGTCCAGCTGGCAGCAACTGCGCAATGCCGCCGCCTGGCTGGCAGCGCCCTATCTGTAAAGACCCGTTCTATTATCCGGGATAATGATGAATGTAAACCGCCGGAATTTGCTTGCCATGCACAACGCAGTCAGGCGCTGCGGGCAGTCGCGACGGGCTACCAGTGCCAAGCCATTCCGATAAACCAGCAACCTTGCAACAGGACCAGCCATGCCAAAGTCACCATCGCCACAGCCAAACCGCCTCACGCTGACACTGCTTTGCGTGGTGCTTGTGCTGCTCAATGCCTGTGCCAGCCGGCCAGTGCCGCTGTCGCCGGCAAACCCGGCCAGTAACCACGCGAATCTTAACAGCGTGCTCTGGACGCAGACCGCAGTGGAATACCGCATGAGCGCCAGCCAGGCTTTTCGACTGGCGGCCAGTCAGCTGCCGGCAGCACTGGCCGATGCCAGCTGGACCGCCTTGCCCGAGCAGGCTGCGCAGCCGGGTTTTCAGCAGCTGCCAGCAGCGGTGATCATGGACGTGGATGAAACCCTGCTGGACAACTCGCCATTTCAGGCGCGCATGATTGCCCAGGGGCTGGAATTTGATGCCGGGCAGTGGCGCGACTGGGTGGCAGAAGCTCAGGCGCAGGCGATTCCCGGTGCCAGAGCATTCATCCAGTATCTGAAAAACAACGGTATCCAGCCCTATTACGTCACCAACCGGGAACAGCAAGCAGCCACTCTGGCCAACATTCGATCGCATCTGGATCCGGCCGCCACTGCAGAGCAGGTCATGGTGCGCAACGAGCAGCCGGACTGGGGCTCAGACAAGACCAGTCGCCGGCTGGCGGTGGCAGCCGGACATCGCGTGCTGTTGTTGCTGGGGGATGACTACAATGACTTCATTCAACTGGATTACAGCAGCCACCAGCAGCGCAATACGCTGGCCGCGCAGTATGGCGACTACTGGGGGCGACAGTGGATCGTGCTGCCCAACCCGCAATATGGGCACTGGCTGCGGGCGCTGCCTGACGCGGACAGGTCAGCCGTGTTGCGTGATCGTATTGAGCGGCAATGAGATGCCCAGATAGAGCAATAGCAGCTTCGCTGCCAGGGCCACCAGTAGAGCCCAGGTGAAGTTTCCCAGGGTGCCAAGAATGTAGTAGCTGGCCCGCTCAGGCTTGTCATGATCCACCCGGGCAATGCTTTTGGCAGCGAAAATCAAAGCCAGTGCGGTGTACGCTCCTGCTGCAACAAAGGTTACTACCAGCACATCCTCAATTTTACCGATGACTCGACCGGCACGGTCATTGCCCGGTTCGGGCTCAATTCTGGCGAGGTAAATCAAAAGCCTCACCACCTGACCACTGCCAATGACGGCAAGCAAGTAGGCAACAACCCAGATCGACAGCGTTAACACCAGCTGGTGCAGTGCTGCATGGTCTGTCAAGGCATTGTCTCCGGCAGCTTTGCAAAACAAGCCTGCCACTTTTCCAGAGCGCGGTTAAAACGCTTGTAATCAAGGGCGGCAAGGCTGCGGCTGATCACTGACTGGCTGACACCCAGGCTGTCAGCCACTGCGGCCTGAGTTCCATCCACACCATAACGCAAGATGATCTCTTGCTGGCGTTGTGTCCAGTTCAGCATTTGAGCATACAGCTGATCCCCCAGTGCGCTGATCAAATCAGTCTCCCATACCGTCAGATTCCTGTTTTGATAGCAAAACAATTGTTCTGTATGCTGCATTCGCTCAAGCTGATCCGCCGCCAGATGAAAGGCAGGGCCGTCAAAATCATAAACTGCCGGCAACTGATCAGCTTGATCAGATTCTCCGCGAATATCCAGCATACCGGTAACCACTGAACAACGCACTGCATATGGACTGAGATCAAACCAAAGCCTGGATATGACTTTGCCACATTCAGCTGTGGCAACAATCCCGGCAAACTCATCTATACCAGCCTGTATGGCAAAACGACTGACGAGCGCATGCTCATTTTGATTCAAATCAGCCAAACAATCGCGCAGTTGCTTACTGAAACGTTCACGATCTTTGATTTTTCGGGAATCCCTGATATCACACAATACAACGGTGGCAATCATGATTAGGACATGTCGAAGGCAACATGGATAAATATAGCATATAAATGTTATATTGTCATTATATAACAATATAGTGTCATATTTAAGAAGAATGGCCTATTTCAGTCATCATTTCAGCAGGCAGCAACGCCTGCAGCGTGCGCAGGTTTTCCGCGTGGCAGGCCATGTCCGGATCGATGTGGTTGGCGATCCAGCCATGCAGGCGCAGGCCATCGGCCAGAATCTGGCGGGCTGAGAGCAGACTGTGGTTGATGCAGCCCAGACGCATGCCGACGACCAGAATCACGCTGGCATCGACCAGTCTGGCGATGTCGGATTGCCAGAGCACGTCGTCAGCGGTCATGGCCACCGGTGCCAGCCAGCCACCAAAGCCTTCGATCAGCACGATGTCAGCGTCTTTGGCAGCCTGCTGCAAGGCCTGTTCGATGCGGGCCAGATCAATCTGCACCCCGGCCTGTTTGGCTGCAATGTGCGGGGCAATCGCCGGCGCGAACCGGTAGGGACTGATGATCTCGCGCGGCAGCGTCACGCTGGCGGCGGCGTGCAGCTGTTCCACATCGTCGTTGATCAGACCAAGCTCCGGTCGCGCAGGATCTGCAGCGGCACCCGAGGCCAGCGGTTTGCAGCAGGCCACGCGCTGGCCGGCGGCCACCCACTGCCGGGCAAGTTTGACCGTGCACCAGGTTTTACCGATTTCGGTGTCGGTGCCGGTGATGAAATAGAACTCAGTCAAGCGTCTTGCAGGCCATCCGTTGAATGGATGCAGAGTCAGAGGCGGTATGCATCAATTGATACAAGTGTCCACGATCGAGCAGTCCCAACAGCATAAACATCGGCAGCATCGCCAGCATTGCCGACGGCACCGAGTAGCGGGCTGATGTGAGCATTAGACACAGTGTTATCAGCAGGGTGGCCACTCCATACAATGCAGTGATCACGGCGCGCGGAGCACTGCCCACGATCAGGCCCACGCCCAACATCATTCCGGCGGCTCCGGGGTTGCTTGCGGCAAGGGCAAAGGTCATCGCCATGGCTGGTGCGGCAATCAATACACTGCGACGCTGCTGTTCATGGAGATTGCATCCAGGTTCATTGATCCACTGATAGCCCCGCACCACGGTAATGTGAAAGCCGGCGACAAGCACAATGTTCAGGCCGAGCAGAAGATACTGCTGTTCGATGTAGTGAGCAAACATGAATGGCACAGCAATCATGGCTCCGGTTAGCCCATGCAAATACAAGCGGTAGAGGTATGTTGCAAAGTCATTCATAAAGTCATCTCTGTTGCCCTTGACGAGTACCCACCATGTCTCGGTTGCAGGCGGCTATCAGATCATAGCAGTTTCTGACGTACAGAGAAATTCCAGGCAATGATCAAAAGGGAGCATACAGACACTCTCCCCGATCATGGTTTGCGAGATAAAAGATGATCTACCGAAAAGCTCACCTGCTCACCGCTGCCAGTGCGGATCGGTTGACCGGGCGGTGGGCCGATGGCGGTGGCATACACCACCTCCCAGCTGGCCTGGATGTTGCTGTCCTGACTGAAGCGCTCACGGTAGGCCTGCTGCATGGCCAGCAGTTTGCCGCGGGGAGTGAACTGTCTGGGACGGTCACTGCGGGCATTGGCGGCACCGATGCGTTTCAACTCATGCATCAGGCTGGACACATCCGCATAATTGGCGGTGATGCGGTCACAGTCCATCACCGGATCGCTGAAGCCGGCGTTGACCAGCCAGTCGCCAATCACGTGCTGGTCAATGAATTCGCTGACCCTGGCCTGCTCACCCACACTGGCCCAGGCCTGGCGCAGCTCCTGCAGGGTGTCCGGACCGAAGGTGGAAAACAGCAGCAGGCCACCGGGCTTGAGCACGCGTCGGACCCTCTGCAGGAAAGCGGGCAGGTCATCCAGCCATTGCAGTGTCAGGTTACTCACCATCAGGTCAACACTGGCAGCCGCCAGCGGCAGGCGCATGGCATCGGCCTGCAGTGCATGCAGCGGGCGTCGCCAGCGTGACAGCTTGCGGGTTTGCACACACATGCCGGCAGCCAGATCCATCCCGATAACACAGGCCCGGGGGTAAGCGCGTTTGAGTTCAGCGCTGCCGTGACCACTGCCGCAGCCCAGATCGACGATGACCTGTGGCGACAGCGAGAAGTGCTCCAGGCGTTCATACAGTCTGGCCCGCACTTCGCGCTGCAGCCAGGCATGCTGCTCATAGTCGACGGCGGCACGACCGAAGGCGCTGGCGACGCGTTGACGATCAAAGCGCATGCGCAAACCCGCAAATGGCCTCGCTGACCGCAGCGGGCTGCTCCAGCATCAGCGCATGGCCGACCTCAGGCAACAGCGTCAAGCTGGACTGCGGCAGCATGCTGGCGGTCTGGCTCAGCGCCTCGGCAGGGATCAGCCGATCACCGGTGCCGCCCAGAATCAGGGCTGGACAGTCGATCTGGCCGAGCCGGTGACGTGCATCGCCAGCATGCAGAAACGCCAGCGCCTGCTGCAGGCCGGGAAGTCGTTCAGTGTCCGGATGTGTCAGCGCGGTCTGCAGTGTCTGTTGCGCCTGGCTGGACAGGGCACGCTGGCCGAACTGCAGTTTTTGAAACCCGGTCAGTGCGGTCTCGGGGTCGGCGATAAAACGCTGACGAAATTCGCTGAAATCGGCTTCCGGCATGCCCGGCCAGTGGCTGGTCCGGACGAATTTGGGATTGGCTGCCAGCAGGATCAGACCACGCAGGTCGCAGGTCGCAGCCGCTTCCAGAATCAGCAGTCCGGCCACTGACCAGCCCAGCCAGACGGCATCGGCCGGCACCGTTGCTGCAATCGCATCGACGATAAGCGACGGTTGTGGCGGCCACGGTCCGGCCGGGCTGTCACCGTGATTGGGCAGATCGACACACCAGGGATTGCAGCAGTCCCTGAGCCGGGGCAACAGCTGATCCCAGATGCGTGAGCTCATGCACCAGCCGTGCAGCAACACCAGATCCGGCAGCGCAGCGTTGTGTTGCGTTGGCGCATGGAGCTTGATCATGCTGGCAGCTCCAGCTGGCTCAGTGCATCGATCAGTTGCTGCAGCTGTCGCTTGCTGTGCAATGCCGAAAGCGTGATGCGCAGGCGGGCGGTGCCCTGGGGCACCGTGGGTGGGCGTATCGCCACCACCAGCAGTCCCTGCTGGCGCAGCGCTTCCTGTGCCTGCAGGGCCAGCTGGTTGTCACCGATCAGCACCGGCTGGATGGCGCTGTGTGAGGGCAGCAGCGGCACACCGGCAACGTTGGCATGGGCAACAAACCAGTCGATGTTCTCGCGCAGGCGCTCACGTCGCCAGCCTTCTTCTGCCTGCACACGCAGCGAAACCCGTTGCGCATGCACCAGCGGCGGTGGCGCGGCGGTGGTGTAGATGAGACCACGGCAGACATTGCGCAGGTGATCGATCAGATCCGCCTGGCCGGTGATGAAGGCACCTGCCAGACCGAACGACTTGCCAAAGGTGCCGATCAGCAGCGGCACCTGTTGCTGACCAAGGCCCTGCTGTTCGAGCAGACCAAGACCGTGCTCACCAAGCACGCCGATGCCATGGGCGTCGTCGATGATGAGTAACGCCCGGTTGGCTGCAGCCAGCGCAGCCAGTTGCTGCACCGGGGCCTGGTCGCCGTCCATGGAGAAAACGCCATCGCTGGCCAGCACGCGCATGCCCGTGCGTGCCGATTGCAGCAGCAGTTGGCGACAATGCGCAACATCGTTGTGGCGATAACGTCGGCATCCGGCAGCAGCGAGTCGGGCACCATCGATCAATGAGGCGTGACATAGCTTGTCCAGCAACAGCACATCTTCGCGTTGCGCCAGCGCCTGCAGCACGCTGACATTGGCCACGAAACCACTGCTGAAACACAATGCCGCATCGCGCTCGAAGCGCTCCGCCAGCGCCTGTTCCAGCGCATCGTGCTCAGGGCGGCTGCCGCTGACCAGACGCGAGGCGCCACTGCCGCTGCCGGCCGCAGCCGCGCTGGCGAGCGCGGCCTGCAATGCCGGATGCTGGCTCAGTCCAAGATAATCGTTGCCGCTGAAATGGATCAGCGTCTGGCCGCTGCGGTCATCGTGCAGCAGCACATCACCGACCACCCGGTAAGCCTGGGTTTGCCGACAAAGGTGCTGCGCGCGCAGCCGCTGCTGGCGCTGCTGAATCGTCGCGGACCAGTCAAGCTGTGCTGTCATCGCCGACGCCATCATGAGCAGTTGGCGGGTTACGCCATGGGCTGCAGGCCCAGACGCTGGAACAGCTGCTGATCAGCCTGGGTGGCCGGATTGGATGTGGTCAGCAGTTGTTCACCGTAAAAGATCGAGTTGGCGCCGGCGAGAAAGCACAACGCCTGGGTGGCATCGCTCATGTTCTCACGCCCGGCCGACAGCCGCACCATGGATTTGGGCATGAGGATGCGCGCGGTGGCGATGGTGCGCACGAACTCCAGTTCGTCGAGCGCATCGACGCCGTGCAGCGGGGTGCCTTCGACCTGAACCAGCAGGTTGATCGGAACGCTTTGCGGATGTTCCGGCAGATTGGCCAGTTGTTGCAGCAGACCGAGCCGGTCATCGCGGCTTTCGCCCATGCCGATGATGCCTCCACAACAGGTCTTCAGACCAGCCTGACGCACATTTTCCAGCGTGTCCAGACGCTCCTGATAACTGCGGGTGGAGATCACCTCGCGGTAGTATTCCGGCGAGGAATCCAGATTGTGGTTGTAGTAGTCCAGCCCGGCGGCTTTCAGCTTCTGCGCCTGCTCGGCCTTGAGCATGCCCAGCGTGATGCAGGTTTCCAGTCCTTCATCGCGCACCGCCTGCACCAGTTCGATGACCTTGTCGATGTTGCGGTCGGTGGGCTGACGCCAGGCTGCGCCCATGCAGAAGCGACTGGCACCGGCCGCCCTGGCGGCCCTGGCTGCGTCCACCACATGCTGCTTGTCGAGTAGCTTTTCGCGTCCCAGTCCGGTGTTGTAATGCACACTCTGCGGACAGTACTTGCAGTCCTCCGGGCAACCGCCGGTCTTGATGCTGAGCAGTGTGCTGATCTGCACCGCATTGGGGTCAAAGTGCTGTCGATGCAGCTGCTGCGCCTGCCACAGCAGATCATTGAACGGCTGCGTGTACAGCGCGCGGATGTCGTCGAGCTGCCAGTCGTGGCGCAGGCCATCGGCTGCTGCTTTGGGCTTGTTGCTGGCAACCGGCGGTCTGATGGCGATGCGCTCATGCGCGCCGGACGTGATGGAATCAGGATTGGCTGACATAATGATCATGCTGTTGTGGGTGAAATCGACAACCACAGCGAATGTGGTCAACTTCAGCCAGTTTATCAGGTTGACGAGATTGCAGCAGAATGTTGTCAGGCCGTGAGCTGTAACGCCACCGCGCGCCCCATGAACGAAGCGCCGATAACGCGGAAACTGCCGGGCCAGTCACGCATGCATTCCTGCCACGCGCGCAGTTCGTGCTGCTCATAACCAGGATAGGCGAGCAACTCGTCAAACACCAGCACCGTGCCGGCTTGCAAGCGATCTTTCAAGCCTTGCAACACGTCCCGGGTTGAGCTGTACAGATCACAGTCCAGATGCACCAGCGCCACCGGTTCGGGATGTTCATGCAGAAAGGCATCCAGCGAGGCGCTGAACCAGCCCGCGTGCAAACTCACATTGTCGGGCACCTCCGGCTGGCGACCCTGGGTGCTGTAGCTGCCGGCAGCTTCATGGTTCCAGTCTTCCGGCAGGCCGGCAAAGCTGTCGAAACCATGCACGTGGCAGCCCTGCGACTGGATGGCCGGGGCGGTGGCGATGATGCGGATACTACGGCCATGAAACACCCCGAACTCAAGCACCAGCCCGCTGCCAAGCAACTCAGCCGGCACTGCCTCAATGGCAGCCTGCAGCATGCGCGTGGAATTGCCATGGATGTCCTGTGGTCGCTGCTGCCACAACCAGCGCTGACCGGATAACAAAGCCTCACCGTTCTGGTTGAGCTGATCGCGCATGCGCCCGGTGTCCAGCGTGGCCGGCTGGCTCTCGGCCGCATCCGGCCATGCGCCAAGGCAGACGGCTGCGTTGATCAGCGGCTGGGCATCCTTGCCGTGATGGGCAAAGCCACGTTGCAGCAGATTCCAGCCCTCAGCGTATTGCTGTGCGGCCACCAGATGCGCCAGTTCCATCATGCTGATGCCAACATGCTGGCCGATCCAGGCCCGGCAGGTGCCACGTTGCTGATCGGCGGCAGCAGTCATGCCCAGGCGCTCCAGACACTGCCACAGCCGGTACTGCACCTCCGCCACCTCGGGCAGTGCGCGGGCGTAGTGCTGCCAGCGCTCAAGGCTAAGCGCATACTCACCCAGCCCCCACAGACAGCGGGCGTACTCGAGTGGATGCTGGCGCTGTTGCGGGTCGATCTGCTGCAACAGCGCCATGGCCTGATCCCAGGCCTGCAGATTCATGTACGCCAGCAGTATCTGTTGTCGCGTCTGCGCGTCGTCCAGCGCCATGGCGCTGGCGGTGCGCAGATCCTGAATGGCGCTGGCGCGGTCACCGGTCTGGTGGTGATAGCTGGCTGACAGCAGCCACATTTTTGGATCGCTGGTGGCGGTCAGTCTGAGTTGTTCCAGCAAACTGCCGGCACGACCCAGATTGCCACGCTGAAGAGCGCTGCTGGCTTGTTGCAGGCTGGCGTTCATGGATGTTTTGCCAAGGTGAAGTTCAGCAGGCATTATAGATCGGTACCGCAGCCGATGCTGCGCCAAAGCGGGAGCGAAAACGGCAGCCCATGCCCACAGCAAAGCCTCATCAAGCTTCAGGTGGCTGGTTGCAGCAGGCGCTCAGTCTGCTGCATCCATGGCGTTGTGTCGTGTGCCAGCAGCGTTCGGATCAGCCGCGAGATCTGTGCCGCGCCTGCGCCGACGAGCTGCCACTGCTGCAACAGCAGTGCCAGCGTTGTGCCGAGCCACTGGCGGTGATGGCGGCGTTGTGCGGTCGCTGTCAGCAGAAACTGCCTTCGTTTGATCAGGTGTTTGCGATCTGGCTGTATGCGCAGCCGGTGCAGGGCATGCTTACGGCGTTCAAGTACCAGCGTCAGCAGGTGGCTGGCAGGGTGCTGGCCGAGACCGCAGGCGCACACATTGCCGATGCCATCGCTGCCGGTGATTTAGCTCTACCGCAGGCGCTGGTGCCGGTGCCGCTGCATCGATGGCGGCTGTTGCGGCGGGGATTCAATCAATCCCATCTGATTGCACGAGATTTGCAGCGTTGCCTGCAGCGCCGGGACATGCAGCTGAATCTGCGGCCATCGCTGCTGGCACGAATTCGTCGCACGCGACCGCAGGCCGGGCTGGATCTGGCCGCCAGACGACGCAACCTGCGAGCCGCTTTCAGTGTCCACGGCGAGGTGCCGGCACACGTCTGTCTGATCGACGATGTGATGACCTCGGGCAGCACGGTGGAGGCCTGTGCCAGATTGCTGAAACGCGCAGGATGTCAGCGCGTGGATGTCTGGGTGCTGGCACGCGCCAGCAGAATCGATTGATGGCGGCAGCGGCCGAAGCTGCTACAATGTGATAACCATGTGAACGCAGTGCCTGGAGGATGGCACCGCATCCTGCTGTCGTAAGCAATGTTTATCGCTATCGGCATCACCAGAATTCAGGGAGAAACCATCGGTGAAAACAACTGCATCCCGGCACAGCGCGGTGGAACTGCGCATGGCCCTGTCGCTGCTGCGTGCCAGCCACACGCGTGTGCTCATTTTCATTCAGGCGCTGCTGTGGCTGTTGCTGATTGGCTTGGCCTGGATGCTGATCGCCAGCGCCGCTAATGAACAGCACACCAGGTCTGAGGTGCTGCAGAAATTCACCTCTGCCGCCGTCAGTGCCTACACCGGCTCACTGCCCGACCGTTTGCTGGGTGTGGGCCTGCTGGCCGGCTTGCTGCTGTCGTTCAACATGATGTGGCAGCAAAGCCATGCCCGCTTGCGCGTGGGCATTGATGGCATCCACGCCAGCATGCCCGGCTGGCTGGGCTGGTCGATCTTCAAACAGACCGGCGGTGACTGGCAGCTGCGCTGGCGCGACATAGACAGTGCACGACTGGAGGCTCCCAAGCACACCCGCAGAACCTCGCAGGGTCTGCGTTTCTACCGCCTGGTGCTGACCACCGGCAAGGACGAAATCCGCATCAATCCCTATGTCTGGTTCAATCCGCATGGCACAGACCACCGCATGGGCCTGCGTGAGCTGTTCGGCACCGGCAAAAGCAACGCCCGACGCATTCATGACGCACCGCTGATGCAACTGCTGCAAGCGCGCGGGATTGAGGTGGCCAACATGGCGGAGCTGGCCACCAGCGACAACGGAGAATTCCAGCTCGGCAGCCACAAGGGGCTGGGCCTGCAGGTGGTGCTGCTGTTTGTGTTTGGTGGTTATTTTGCCGTGGATCATTTCATGCTGGCACCCTACCAGGCACTGCAGTCGGTACCAAAGCTGCCTTTTTTAGTGCTGGCCATGCCGGCACTGGTGCTGATTGTCATCAGCGGACGCGGCGCACCGAAGCTGGAACGCGCTGCCGTCGGCACCATGTTGCTGGCGGCCATGCTGGCCGCGCTGTATCCGGCCATGCTGCGTTACAACGCGGTGGACGCCGAAACCATCAACGCCACTTACGAAGCCAGCGCCGGCGCTTACTACCAGGCGCTGAACCAGGAGCTACCCGCCATCGACATGAGCCAGCACCGCGGGGAAGAATACTGGCAGCAATTCGAAGCCGGCAGCCTGCACAACTTTACCTTGCTGCGAGGCAGCCTCGGCATCTACCAGTTGGACATGACCACGCTGAACAGCACCGTTCGCGCCTGGTATGACAGCCCGCAATAAAGGTAGGCTTGATCGACAGTTGCAAGGCAGATGGTTCGCCTTAAGTTGATCTCATCGCGAGATGTTGCTGGATTTGATAGACAATCTGTAGCATAGAGGAAGAAATTCGCTGATCAGCGCAGCCAGAAACTCAGCAGCAGGCCCAGCGCCAGCGTGGCGCCAACGCGATTGTTGTCGAGGAAGGCCTGAAAGCAGGCCTGGCGTTCGCGGCCGGCGATCTTGCGCTGCTGCAGCACAAACAGCACGACGGTGATCAGCACTGCCAGCCACCAGGGCCAGGCGTCAAGCGGTGCAGCCTGCCATTGCGACAGCCCGAACCAGACCAGCAGCGCCAGCATGCCAAGCTGCATGGCGGCAAGCACGCGGCGATCGTGCTCGCCAAACAGGATGGCGGTGGATTTGACGCCGATCAGCAGGTCGTCCTCGCGGTCGGACATGGCGTATTCGGTGTCGTAGATCACTGTCCACAGCAGGTTGATGGCAAACAGCAGCCAGGCAATCGCCGGCACCTGTCCGGTTTCGGCGGCGAATGCCATCGGCACGGCCCAGCCGAAGGCCGCACCCAGCACCACCTGCGGCAGATGGGTGTAGCGTTTGCAGAACGGATACAGCGCCGCCAGCCCGGCTCCCACCAGCGCCAGTTTGACCGTCAGGGCATTGGTCTGCAGCACCAGCAGCAGGGCCAGGCCAAGCAGGCCGACAAACAGCCACAGCGCCTGGTGCGGGCTGATTTCACCGGCAGCCAGCGGCCGCTGCCGGGTGCGTTCCACGTGGGGATCGATGTCGCGATCGGCGTAGTCGTTGATGACGCAACCGGCGGCGCGCATGACCACCACGCCGGCGGCAAAAATAAGCAGATTGGCCACGCTCGGGCGACCCTGTCCGGCAACGATCAGTGCCCAGGCGGTCGGCCACAGCAGCAGCCAGATGCCGATCGGTCGATCGAAGCGCATCAGCCGCAGCCAGCGGTTCATGCGCTGGCTTTGAGCTGTCTTGCTGGCCACAGTTGCTGCAACAGCGCCTGCGGTTGATCCCAGTGGCCGGCGGCGATCCAGTCGGCCAGCGGTGCCATGATCTGCGGCCAGTCACACGGCGCAATGGCTGCCATGGCGAGGAAGTCGCGCACGCTGTCGGCGCACAGTTTGTGCATCCAGCGGCCCAGCTGCAGCTGCTCCAGCGCTAGCGCGTTGGATTCCTGCTCGACCTGGCCGGTGAGCGGTTTCACCAGCACCTTCTTGCCCAGATGCAGCGCTTCGGACACCAGTGAGAAGCCGGCATTGCAGATCACACCCTGGCTGCTGGCGAGGTCTTCAATGAACGCTTTGCGGCCGATCCGGCACAGGCGCACATTGCCCTGCTCGCCGCTGGCTTCGGTACCGGAATAGACGCGAAAGCGCTGTGCGGGAAACTGTTGCAGCAGGGCGATGACGGCAGCCTGATCCTCGAATGGCAAATACACCAGCACGTGCTCGTCCGTGCTGATCGGCAGGGCATGGATGTCATCGGCCACGGTCGGCGGCAGGATGGCCTGATCGAAGTGGTGCCAGTGTGAGCCCATCGGGTACTGCACCGGTGCGAACACGTTGGTAACCCAGTGCGAGATGCCGGCCCCGGCCTTGGGCACATCGTGCACAAAGGCATACAGGTGGCCGATGCCGATGCTGGGCACGCCGCGGCGTTTGGCCATCCATGCTGTGACCGGCTCGTAGTCGCTGATGACCAGATCCAGATCCTGCCAGGCCAGGCCGGCGACATCGCGCAGAAACTGTACCGGCTTGTTGTCCAGCGTGGTGCGCAGGTAATCGAGCTTGCCGGCACGGCTGCTGAAAGTCAGTCCGGTACAAACCTGATAGGGCTCGAACTGCGCCACGTCCCAGCGCCCGGCGGTGGATGGGCCGCTGAGCAGGCAGCGTACCTGATGGCCGCGCTGGCGCAGTTCCCGCAGCAGTGCCGATGAACGCACGATATGACCGTTGCCGGTGGTTTGTACGCCCAGCAGAATGTTCATCGGCAAAGGTCGCGGTGAATCCGCAGTCAGCCGGCGGCGCTGGCGGGCGGTGTCTGCCCGCTGCTGCCTTCGCTATCCAGCTGCTGGTTTCTGGTCCAGCGCGAACTGGGCAGGATGCGGGCGTCGTCGCAGCGCTCGCGGTAGCGCCGGGCGATGTCCACCACTTCCTCCAGCAGACCCTGATCCAGCGTGGTCGGGTTCAGGCCCAGTTGCTGGAACTTGCCGCGCTCGACTTCCAACCGGTTGTGGGCGGCTTCCTTGCGCGGATTCTGGTAATGACGAATCTCTGCGCCAGCGATGTCGGCGACCTTCTGTGCCAGCTCCGCCACCGTCCAGGTTTCGGTGACCTGATTGAAGATGTCGACACGTTCGCCGCTTTTCGGTGGGTTTTCAATGGCGAGCTGGATGCAGCGCACGGTGTCGCGTATGTGGATGAAGGCGCGCGTCTGGCCGCCACTGCCGTACACGGTGAGCGGGTGGCCGATGGCGGCCTGCATGAGAAAACGGTTCAGCACGGTGCCGTAATCGCCGTCGTAGTCAAATCGGTTGATCAGCGCCGGGTGGCGGGCGGTTTCCGGTGTCTGCGTACCCCACACCACACCCTGGTGCAGATCGGTGATGCGCAGGTTGTCGTTCTTGTTGTAGAAGTAGAACAGCAACTGGTCGATGGTTTTGGTGGTGTGGTAGATGCTGCCGGGATCGGCCGGGTGCAGGATGTCGGTTTTCTGCCAGCCGGCTTCGGTTTCGATCTGCACCGGCAGGTAGCCTTCCGGGATCACCGCGCCATCGACGCGACCATAGCCGTACACGCCCATGGTGCCCAGATGCACGATGTGGATGTCGCGACCACACTCGATCACGGCGGCCAGCAGGTTGTTGGTGCCGGAGACGTTGTTGTCCACCGTGTAGCGCTTGTGCCAGGCCGATTTCATTGAGTAAGGTGCCGCCCGCTGCTCGGCAAAATGCACGATGGCGTCGGGCTGGGTCTGTTCGATGCAGCGTAGCAGCGCATCCGGCTCGGTGGCGATGTCAATGCGGTGAAAACCGATGTCCTCGTCGGTGAGCTGTCGCCAGGTGGCGATGCGCGTGGCAATCGGTGTGATCGGTGTCAGCGAATCACAGCACAGCTCGTTGTCGATGTTGCGCCGCGACAGGTTGTCGACGATGTCCACCTGATAGCCCTGGGCGGACAGGCGCAGCGCCGTGGGCCAGCCGCAGAAACCATCTCCACCCAGTACCAATACACGTTTTGCCACGTTGCTACCTGCTGATTCAGCCTTGTTCAATCGAATATTGTAACAACTGCGTGAAGATCAAAGTGCAACAGATGTGCACCAGCCAGCCGTGCAGTCGCTTAGGGCTGGTGCGCCGCCGCGTGACGTTCCTTGACGATTTTTTCCACGTACCAGCAGGTCGGGATGATGGTCAGCCCCCTGGCCTCGGCTGCGTCGAGTGCGTGCTCGACCACCTTGCGGGCCAGTCCCTGACCACGCAGGCTGGGCGGGGTGAAGGTGGAGGTGAAATCGATAGTGCTGGCATCGCGCATGTGATAGCGCAGCACCACCTCATTGTCCTCATGGCGCGTTTCACCGACGCGGATCAGATAGCGCAGATCCTCGGGGTCGTGGATGACTTCGATGTCGGGCAGCGTGCTCATATTGTCATTATGCAATTGCGCAACCGCTCTGGCAACAGCTTGCCGATGGTTTTTGCACCGCCTGTTATTCGGGCAGGTCGGCCCGGCCCAGCATGTTGGTGTCGGTGCCGAACCAGATGGCGTTGCGCTCGGCGTCGAACACCATGTGGCGCACCGCTCCGGCTCCACTGGGAATGCCGGTGACGCTGATGAACGACGCACTGGCAAGATCGAAACCGACAAACCGGTTGGGGTCGGGAAAGGTCTCGACAAACCACAGCCGGTCGTGATTGTCCACCGCCATGGCATAGGGGCCGCTGGCACCGGCACCGCTGTGGCTGCGGCCCGGCGTTGGCCACTCGCTGAATTGCTGCTGGCCGGGCTGGTAGCAGCCCAGGTAACCCTCGGCATAATCGACATAACAGATGCGATCATCGGAGGTGATGGCGATGCGGCGCGGGCGGGCGTCGGCGCGCGGCAGCTCGATTTCCTGCAGCCGCATGCTGGCCGGATCGATGTGCACCAGCTTGTTGCTGCCCAAAAGCACCACCCAGGGGTGACCGTTGCTGTCGAGATCAATGCCGTACGGGCGGGCGCGTGCGGTGGGTACATCCAGCATGTTGACGCTGCCAGTGGCAGGATCAAACACGCCGATGCTGTTGCTCCATTGTGCGGTAAACCAGATACGACCGTCGCTGGCCTGGATCAGGGTGTGCGGGTCTTTGGCCTGATCTTTCGGTGTCGGATACTGCCGGATCTGTTCCCCACTGGCGGCGTCAGGATCGATGCGACCGATGTGGGCGGCCTGGTTGCCGGCATACCAGATGATGCCGCTGGCATCGACAATCAGATTGTGCGGACCGGCACCGTCCGGCATGTCGATGCGCGCAAACGAGGCGTCGGCCGGATCGAACACGGCAGCGTAGTCGCCGCCCTGACCGACAAACCAGACCCGACCGTCGGGGGCGACAAACGGGTCACGCGGCCTGGTGTTGGGCCAGGGTACCTGCCATTCCTCGATGTTGATCGGCTGGTGGCTGAGGCTGTCAGTGCCGGATTCGGCCGCCGACAAGGGGCTGACGGCACCGAGCATGATGCTGCCGGTCATGGCGAAAACAATGTGTTGCATGATTCTGGACATATTGATCTGCTCCTTGGAATTTGCGGACAAGTCTGCTGCTGGCTGGATAAATGTGACAGCAGCACACGGCCTGGTACTCAATCTGTATGCTGTTGCAATGCGAACTAAGATTTTTGGCAGCAACAGGCGATCATGATCATAGCTCTGGGTTTACTTGCGGTCTGCATGCTGGTCATGCTGCTGACCTGGTACTGGCAACTGTACCGCAACAATGCCGGTTGGGTCGATGTGGTGTGGTCGGCGCTGCTGGGTCTGCTGGCAGTTAGCTACGCGGTGGCCGGTGACGGCTCCGACCTGCTGCGCTGGCTGACCGCGCTGATGGGCGGGGTGTGGTCACTGCGGCTCACCTCGCACCTGGCCGTGCGCGTGGCCGGCGAGCCGGAGGATGGCCGCTATCAGGCCATGCGGGAACACTGGGGCGCGCAGCAGCAGATGAAACTGCTGTGGTTTTTTCAGGCCCAGGCGCTGATCGCCTGGCTGTTCGGCTGGGTGTTCTGGGCCACCGCCAACAATGCCAGCGGCTGGTCGCTGTGGGTGCTGCTGGCGCTGCTGGTGTGGGTGATTTCCATCGCCGGTGAAAACCTCGCCGATCGCCAGTTGGCCGCGTTCAAGCGTCGGTCCGACAGCCGCGGCAAGACCTGTCGCGAGGGTCTGTGGCGCTACTCCAGGCATCCGAATTATTTCTTCGAGTGGCTGCACTGGTGCAGTTACCCGCTTCTGGCCATCGGCAGTGGTCACTGGTGGGTGGCGCTGCTGGGGACGGTGGTGATGTTCATGTTTCTGTATCGCGTCACCGGCATTCCCTACACCGAGCAGCAGGCGCTGAAAAGCCGTGGCGACGATTACCGCCGCTACCAGCAGACCACCAGCGCGTTTTTTCCCTGGCCGCCCAAGACCGTCAATGAATGAGACAGCCTGGCCAGCAGCAGCAGGCCATCAGCGGTCCACATCGTCGCGGTAGTCCTCATAGGAGATGCCGGCCTGGTGCAGGCAGTCGTTGCGCTGGGCTTCATCGACGATGCTGCGGCACTGCTGTGAGCGCCACAGCTGGCTGTGCTCGTAGGTTGATCGCGACGCACAGGCGCTGGTGAGCAAACTCAGCAGCAGGATCATGCACAGTCTTGAGCTCATTGTTGATGTGTCCCGGTTGCAGTGACCGGCCAGCAGCATAAGGTCGCTGGCGTTAAATGATCGTCATCAGCTGTTGCTGAAGATCAGCTTCGGTCGCTGGTACAGGCTCGCCGCCAGCAGCGCCAGCGCTACACCAAACAGCACGCTGCTGGCCACGCTGAGCAGCTTCCAGTCCAGCGGCATGTTGTGGCCGCTGATGGTTTCGTTGATCAGCAGGCTTTGCGACAGTAGCGGCACCGTCATCATCCACAGCTCCGGTTTCACCGGGTTGATGAACATCCACAGCGTTGGCAGCATCGGGATCAGCACCACCAGCCCCATGTAGGACTGCGCTTCACGGAAGCTCTTGGCGAATGCTGCCAGGGTGGTCAGCAAGGCGGCGGCGATCAGCGCCACCGGTGCCGTCAGCAGCCAGAACTGCAGCGCCATGCCCCAGTCCAGATTGAGGCGGAAATCCAGCGATGCCGCCGGAATAAAGCCAACCCCGATGACAAACGCAACCAGTGTCAGCGCCAGCGAGATCAGCGTGAACGCGGTGGTGGCCAGCAGCTTACCGGCCATGATCTGCCAGCGCGGCAGCGGATTGATCAGCAGCGGTTCCAGCGACTTGCGTTCCTTCTCCCCGGCGGTGGTGTCAATCGCCACCGACATGCCGCTGACAAACAGTCCGATCATGACAAAGTAGGGCAGCATGGCCAGAATCAGTGCGCCACGGCTTTCCGGCGTGGACAGGTCGATTTCCTTGATCATCACCGCCTGCATCAGGCTGGGATCGACACCGCGCAGCTGGATGCGCTGCTGGCCGATCTGGCTGCCATAGCCGTTCAGCAGCCGCTGCACGCGTGCAATCGTGGTGCCGACTTCGCGCCGGGAGCGGTCAGCCAGCAGCTCAACCACCGCCGGTTCGCCATCGCGCCACTGCTGCGGATAGTCCGCAGTGATGCGCACGATGACATCGTGGGTCTCTTCGGCGATGGACTGTTCCGGATCGGCCGGGGCGGCGCCCAGCAGCATGCCGTTTTGTTGCAGAAACTGCACCAGGTTGGGCGCCAGCTCGGCGTTCACCACCGGGATCTCCAGCGTCTCTTCGGCTTTTTCCATCTCCTTGCCGGTGATGAAGCCAAACAGCACCACAAACAGAATCGGCCCCAGCACCGGGCCCATGATCAGTGCATTGAGCACGGTGCGGCGGTCGCGCAGGCTGTCGCGCATTTCCTTGTCGAACACAGTAAACAGTCGGTTCATGCCAGCAGGCCCTCCTCGCTGCCAATCAGTTGCACAAAGGCGTCTTCCAGCTCGCTGGTACCAGCCTGCTGACGCAGCTCGTCGGCGGTGCCATCGGCGGCGACCACGCCATCGGCAATGATGACGATGCGATCACACAGGGCGGCGACTTCCTGCATGATGTGGGTGGAAAGAACGATGCAGTGGCCAGCCGCGCGCAGCCGCAACAGCATGTCGCGCAACGCCCGGGTGCTCATCACATCCAGGCCGTTGCTGGGTTCGTCCAGCAGCAGCGTTTTCGGCTGGTGCACCAGTGCCCGCGCCAGCGCCACGCGCACCCGCTGGCCCTGGGAAAAGCCTTCCGTGCGGCGGTCGATGAAATCATGCAGATCAAGCTGATCGCTCAAGTCGGCGATGCGTTGTTCCAGCGCGGCTTTGCCAATGCCATGCAGTTTGCCGAAATAGGCGATGTTTTCGCGTGCGCTCAGCCGCGCATACAGGCCGCGGGCATCCGGCACCACGCCAAGGCTGGTCTTGACCTTGAGCGCATCGCGCTGCGGGTCGATGCCATCAATGCGAATGCTGCCGGCGTCCGGTGGCAGCAGCGAATACAGCATGCGCAGCGTGGTGGTCTTGCCGGCACCATTGGGGCCAAGCAGACCGGTGATCTGGCCATCGGCGGCCACAAACGAGACGTCGCGCACGGCCTTTACCGGGCCAAAGGATTTCTGCAGATGCTCGGTGACGATCATGGTGACGGCCCCAGCAGCGACAGGAAAAACGGACTGGCTTTGATGTCGTCGACGCAACTGGCGTCAATGCTGTCGGGTTCGGGCTGGTCAAGAAACTCGGCCAGTTTGTCCGGCACGCAGCCGTGCCGCAGCACGCTGTGACCCTGGCCGGGAATGACCCAGTGTGCGGAGCGCGCAAACTGCTTCGCGGCCTGTTCGGCATAGCGCGGTGGCGTCACCGGATCGACCTCGCCGGAGAGCAGCAGCACCGGCACCTCGTCGTTGTTCAGCGGTTGATGAAAATCGGCTGGCACCTCGCCACGTGGCCACACCTCGCACTGGGCGCGCATAACCTCCAGCAGGGTGTTGCCCAGCAGGGTGTCGCTGTGATCCAGCGTGGCCGGATAAAACGGCACGTCCTCACTGCAGATCACCGACATTTCCATGCCACGTGCGAGCATGTCGGTCAGGTTGCCCACCTGCATCAGCGCCTGCGCTGTGAGCGGCTGCCAGTCGCCCAGGTCGGCCTGTTCCAGCACAATCGGCAGCAGCGCCTGGGTTTCACTGGCATAGCTGAGCAGACGCACGGCCACAGCCAGCACGTCGCTGGTCACGGCTATGGTTTCACGCTTGCCGCTGGTGGGCATGCGCAGGGTCAGCGATGGACTGGCGCTGGCCAGTTCGGCACGCAACCGCTGCAGGCGCTCGGCAGGATTGCCGAAGCGGTCAAAGCAGTCGCTTTGTTCGCGGCAGCGGGCAAATATGCGCTCCAGCGCCAGATCCAGCATCGGCGCATGCTCGGTGCCTAGCAGCACCTGCGGCGGGGCCACACTGTCCAGCACCACGCTGCGCACCTGTTCGGGGTAATTGCGCAGATACACCTGCGCGGCACGCGTGCCATACGACACCCCGATCAGATTGATCTGCGCAAGGCCCAGCGCCTGGCGCACCGCCTCGATGTCGCCAGCAGCAACACTGGTGGTGTAATAACGCGGATCGGCATCCAGCTCGGCCAGGCATTCACGGGTTTGCTGGCGGATCTGAGCCAGGTCAATGTCGGTGACGAACTCGGCCTCGCCCAGATCGCACTGCAGTTTGTTGGAGCCGCCGGTGCCGCGCTGGTCGACCAGAATCACATCACGGCGCTTGTTCGCCTCGCGCAGCGCACCGGCCACAATCGGCCACGCTTCCGTGGCTGCCTGCCCGGGGCCACCGGCAAAAAAGAAGATCGGATCAGCTAGCCGCTGTTTCTGGTCACTGGCGGGTACCCGGGCAACGCGCAAGCTGAGGCTGCGCACATCATCGCCGCCAGAGCCCAGTGTCTGCGCCGGGTTTTCAGCCACCAGCAGGCTGCCGCATTGAGCCTTGGCGGTGAGCGTTGTGCCCGGCAACCGCAGGATGCAATCGGTGAAGCTGATACTCTGGTTGCCGCTGTCGAGCTCGGTCTGTTGCGCCAGTGTCGGCGCCACAGGCAGACTCAGCAGGCCGATGCAGGCGAGCAGTGGTAGCCATCCTGGCAGCAGTCTTTCAGTTGCATTCATAGGTCTTGTTCCGTTGATGTCATGCCTTGCTGGCAGATGATTCAGTATCTGGCCGGGGCTGGATTTGATGCGTTGACCGGCAGACAATTAGAAGTTTAGCTAAATATCTAAATGAAGTCAACCCTGGACAATTCCAGCTTATGCCAGGACGGCCATCGCGGCATCATGGCGGGTTGCCGCAAACGGCTTTGATTCCCTCGCCGCTGACCCCAGATTCCGATGAATCCTAACACGTCAGCTGCTGCGCACACTGTGACATCAGTCATGTTTGCCAGGGTCGATTGTGGCACCATGAGCGCAACCATCACCACCACCGGCAACAGGACCATCCATGCTTGCACTAGACATCCGCGATCTGAAGAAAACCTACAAGAACAAGGTGCAGGCCTTGCGTGGCGTCAGCCTGCAGGTGGAAAGCGGTGACTTCTTTGCCCTGCTCGGACCCAATGGGGCCGGCAAGTCAACGCTGATCGGCATTCTCAGCTCGCTGGTCAATGCCAGTTCGGGACAGGTCAGGATCTGTGGACATGATCTGTACCGCGACCGTGCCCGGGCCATGGCCAGCATCGGTCTGGTGCCGCAGGAAATCAATTTCAACCAGTTCGAAAAGCCGCTAGACATCGTCGTGCAGCAGGCCGGTTATTACGGCATTCCGCGACCGCTGGCGCTGCAACGCGCCGAGCGCTATCTGAAGCAGCTGTCGCTGTGGGACAAGCACGACAAGATCTCGCGCAGTCTGTCCGGCGGCATGAAACGCCGGCTGATGATCGCACGCGCCATGGTCAACGAGCCGCAGCTGCTGATTCTGGACGAGCCCACCGCCGGTGTCGACATCGAGATCCGCCGTTCCATGTGGGGTTTTCTGCGCCAGATCAACGAGCAGGGCACCACCGTCATCCTCACCACACACTATCTGGAAGAGGCCGAGGAGATGTGCCGCAACATCGCCATCATTGATCACGGCCAGATCATCGAGAACACCGACGTCAAGACGCTGTTGACCAAGCTGGATGTGGAAACCTTCGTGCTGGATCTGCGCGCCCCGCTGCAGCAGCTGCCCGAGGCCGAGGGCATGAGCTTTAAGCAGCGCGATGAAGTCACGCTGGAAGCGTCCATTCCGAAAGGCAAATCCATCAACAGCCTGTTTGCCGTGCTGCAGGAGGCGGGCGTGCAGGTGAATTCGATGCGCAACAAATCCAACCGGCTGGAAGAGCTGTTCATGCGCCTGGTGGACAAGGGTGAACTGCAGACCGAGACCAGCGGCAGTCACACCAGTGCTGCCGCTGCACCGGCATCGGCGGGAGCAGGCGCATGAACCACAGCAGCAGCGAAATGAGCATGGCCCAGGTCAATCTGGTTGGCTATCGCACCATCATCCGCCGTGAGATCAACCGTATTCTGCGCATCTGGGCGCAAACGCTGTTGCCCCCGGCGATCACCATCTCACTGTATTTCATCATTTTCGGCAGCCTCATCGGCAAGCGCATCGGCGACATGGGCGGCTTCGACTACATGCAGTTCATTGTGCCGGGCCTGATCATGATGTCGGTGATTCAGAACAGCTATGGCAACATCGTGTCGTCGTTTTTCGGAGCCAAATTTGGCCGCCACATCGAGGAGCTGCTGATCTCGCCGCTGCCGAACTGGGTCATTCTGGCCGGCTATGTCACCGGCTCCATGTTCCGCGGCCTGCTGGTGGGTGCCGTGGTGACCCTGGTGGCGCTGTTCTTCACCCATCTGCAGGTGCACAACTGGGCGATCACCATCAGTGTGGTGCTGCTGACCTCGATGGTGTTCTCGCTGGCCGGACTGATCAACGCCATTTATGCGCAGAAGTTTGACGACATCACCATTGTGCCCACCTTCATCCTCACCCCCCTGACCTATCTGGGCGGCGTGTTCTATTCGGTGTCGCTGCTGCCGCCGTTCTGGGAGACGGTTTCCAGCATCAATCCGATCCTGTACATGGTCAACGCCTTCCGCTACGGCATGCTGGGCGTGTCGGATGTGCCAGTGCTGCCGGCTTTTGCCATCATTGTGGTGTTTGTGCTGCTGCTGGGAGGAATCTGCCTGTACCTGCTGCAGAAAGGCGTCGGTCTGCGCAGCTGAACGGTGCGGCCATGCGGCGGCACATCTGCCGCACGGTATTGCAAAGCGGGCGCAATGTTGCCAAAATACGCAGTCTTGTCCGGCGCATGTTCCTGCGCCACGCCGGTAGCGGTGATGTAGCTCAGTTGGTTAGAGCGCGGCACTCATAATGCTGAGGTCGGTGGTTCAAATCCACCCATCACCACCATTCCTTCACCTAACAATCTTGATCGCTGCTGAATTCCGCGATTTATTTTGAGAACCACCGCCCTGCGGTCGGGGCTGTCATCGCACGTCCTGGTGCGCTGCCCTGCGGGCGCACTGTGTGCGACCCGGTTCGTTCCCGACGAACCGGTCAAATCCACCCATCACCACCATTCCTTCACCTAACAATCTTGATCGCTGCTGAATTCCGCGATTTATTTTGAGAACCACCGCCCTGCGGTCGTGGCTGTCAGCGCACGTCCTGGTGCGCTGCCCTGCGGGCGCACTGTGTGCGACCCGATTCGTTCCCGACGAACCGGTCAAGTCCACCCATCACCACCATTCCTTCGCCTGGCAATCTTGATCGCTGCTGAATTCCGCGATTTATTTTGAGAACCACCGCCCTGCGGTCGTGGCTGTCAGCGCACGTCCTGGTGCGCTGTCATCAACAGAACTCTGCGCTGACACAAACATTGGCCCCGGCTTCCGCCTACAATGGACGATCCTGATGCATCTGCCAAGCCTGTCCTGATGAAAACGCCATTGCGACTGCAATCATTGCTCGAAGACGGCCTGATCGACGAGGTGCTTGGCGAGATCAAGAGTGGCAAAGAGGCCGATGTGTTTGTCGTACGTGCTGGTGGAGAGCGACGCTGTGCCAAAGTGTTCAAGGCGTCTCAAAATCGCAGCTTCAAGCAGGATGTGCTGTATCAGGAAGGACGCAAGGTTCGCAACACCCGGCGTGCCAGGGCCATGTCACGCCGTACCAGCTATGGTCAGAAGGAGCAGGAAAAACTCTGGGTCAGTGCCGAAGTTGACGCGCTGTATAACTTATCCGCTGCCGGCGTGCGCGTGCCCCAACCGATAGCGTTCGTCGATGGCGTTCTGTTGATGGAATTGATCACCGATGCCGATGGACACATCGCACCGCGACTGGGAGATGTGGTGTTGGACGTGGCAATGGCGCAGTGTTTCCACGCTCAGCTCATCCGCGAGGTGGTGCGTATGCTGGCCGCTGGACTGATTCATGGCGATCTTTCAGAATTCAACATCCTGGTGGACGAGCAGGGTCCGGTGATCATTGATTTGCCCCAGGCGGTCAATGCATCAGCGAACAACTCAGCGGCAATGCTGCTGGTGCGCGATGTCGATCGTCTGCGTCACCATTTTGGCCGCATCGTGCCTGAGCTGCTCGAAACCGACTACGGCAAGGAGATCTGGGCGCGCTACGCTGCAGGTCGCCTGCAGCCCGATTCAAGTATGACCGGACAGTACGATCCGGTGCATCAAGACATCAATCTCGTTCACCTGATGGGCATCATCGATGCGGCCCGCGAGGAAGAACGTGAGCGCCGGGAACGTCGGCAGGCCAATGCGACGGATTAATGACTGGACAGGGCGCTCTCGTCACCAGAACTCGATAACTACCCAATGAGGCAATGAACCCGCAGCGAACCTGTCTGCTTCAGGATCAGTGCTGCACAGAGATTTACTCCTATCAGACAGCTAGCCCGCCGGATCAAACTCCTCGCATCAATGGATTGCTCTTCTGGCATACTGATCGCGTTAACCAGTGTGTCGACTGATTGCTGACTTGATGATCATCGTACACTTAATAAACAGCCGGCCAGGACAGAGACCATGGACAACGCACAGACAGGCTACGGCCGCATTTCACGCCTCAATCACTGGTTTGCCGCTGCGGTGGTGATCGGCATGCTGGCGGTTGGCTTGTACTTTCATGACATGCCGCGTGGCGAGGAAAAGCTGTACTGGCTGCATCTGCACATCAGCGTCGGTGCGCTGGCCTGGCTATGGATCATGTTTCGGGTGTTCTGGCGCATGGGGCGTGGCTTTGCCCCGGCCATGCCACAGGCGGCGATCAAGCAGCACATTAGCAAACTGGTGCATGTGCTGCTGCTGACTGGCATTGCGGTCATGTTCATCAGCGGGCCACTGACGATCTGGACCGGTGGCCGCGCCATCGAGATTTTCGGCCTGATCAGCATCCCGTCGCCGATCCCGGAAATGCACGATTTCCATGAACTGCTGGAAGAGGTGCACGAGATCACCGCACGGGTGATGATCGGCCTGATCAGCTTGCACGTGCTCGCCACCATCGTGCATCTGGTGTTCCATCGTCAGGCACTGCGCGGGCGCATGTGGGGCAGTCTGAAATAGCGCATCGGCGTCAAGACAGCGGCTCAACATCGGCGGTGGTTTCCTTTACAATGTTGCCAAAGCCACACAGCGGGCCCTTAGCTCAGTTGGTTAGAGCAGTCGACTCATAATCGATTGGTCGTAGGTTCAAGTCCTACAGGGCCCACCATCTCTCAACCAATGTTGCGAGAGTTGTAAGGGAGAAGGTATGTCACACAGCACTCGAAAAGCGCAAGGACAATCCTATTATCTGCATCAAATCAATCGACGCGCATACGCTCGATACGTTATTCGATGCAGTGTGTGCGGGACAGAAGGTTACAAGCCTGAAGCCATTGAGAATGCGAATGCTGTGGTGATGAGGGAGCTGAAACACTTGTATCAAGCGTTACAGCTTAATGCGGCAGGAATCTGTCAAGTTTGTTCAACACACTGCTGAGGCGATTCCAGAACAACCAAAGAGACCGTAGTGGTGAATGGTTGAAAAAATCGGTAAGTGGCTCGCACCGTAGACAAGTAAATATTGGAGCTTCACAGTCAAGAGGGTCGCAGTAGGAAAGTCAAAACAAGAAGCAGGTTAATAAACATGGGTATTATTGTTTTATTTTATTACATCATGCTGAGTTTCGGTTCAATCTTTCTTGTTGCATTTCCAATACAATTACTAAAGAAAATGAACATTAAGGGGAGTGTTTGGATAGCAACCATAATTTGTGTGGCGTTATTAACACCAAGCCCACCAATTTTTTTTGCAGAGTGTGCCAGTTCCCTTCGCTACAGTTCTATTTTTTCAGGGCTTTGTGTGTGATCAGTTCAGTGTACAAGGCTGTGAAGTGGAATTCGATGACTTGATATGGTATTCAATCAGTTTCCCATTGACATCAATAATCGGTTATCACATCATAAAGAGATATCTTCAAGCTCATGAGCTCTAGTTAGCTTAGTGAATTATGGAAGACGCACTGTCCGTTGAATCAAAGAACAGGACTCCCATACTCTATGGCGTTACAAAATCTGAACGGCATGCCTGTCAATCAGATGCAGGGTCTGAATAAACCATTGGACAGTTCGACATGTACACCAGACTGCAGGCTTCCGACATCCATTAAGTCAATTCTCAAGCATGACAAACATCGGCATCTGCCGATCTGAGTTGTTGGGTCAAAGTTCGGCTAGATTCTCTGAGAGAAACAATCTCTCTGCAACAGCTATGCCCTGCAGAAACTTCCCGCAAAGTAAAGGGCATCCACACCTCAAGTTGCCGCTACGGCGGCCAAGCCTCACAGAAACCAATTGCTGCTGCGGTTCAAATGACACGGCACGAAAAACCGATCTCGCCAGTGCGACGACCGGATATGCCGGTATTGCGCCTGCTTTATCAGAATGGCTTGACTGTGCGCATACCTAGAGATGGGCGACATCCAGCGACAGATCGGCCGATGTCGAGGTGGCATGGTCACGTGGTCGCAGAATGCTACCAAGCCCGATGAAAACACATGCATCCATACATTTAATTTTTTCGGTCAACAAAGGCCAATGGACAGCCAGGCTTTGACATATTCTCAAAGCTTATCGATATCACTTCAGAACACCAGCAGGCTGACCAGGCCGAAGTATATGAACAGGCTGGCAACGTCTTGGATGATCGTGCAGATGGGCCCGCTGCCCATAGCGGGATCAGAACCCAGTTTGTGAAAAACCCACGGTAAACCAAACCCGACCACAGCTGACATTGTACCGCCCGACAGGACAGCAAGACCAACGGCAATCGCCAGTAGCTGATCGCCAAACACAGCCAATACTGCGATACCGGCCAAGCTGCCGAGGACAGCTCCGATGCCTACACCGATGATCAATTCGTCACGCAACAGCGGCAGGATCTCCACAGTATCAGCGGCCAGGCTGCGGACACTCACCGAGACCGCCTGGCTTCCGATGGCGCCAGCGATGTAGACCAGGGCGGGTACAAAAAACGCTACTGCCACGTTGGCGGACAATGCATGTTCGAACTGAACCATCACCACGGTAATCACTGATGACGCTACAAGTCCGAAGACCAACCAGGGCAATCGGTGTGAAAGACGGTTCCAAATACTAGCATCCAATGCAGCATAAGGACCTTCCTCGTGAGCTGTAATGCCGGCGATAAGTTGCAGATCCTCCATGTGCTCTTCGCGGAGAATCCGGAACAGTGCTTCGGGTGGTATCGCCCCAATCAATCTTTCATTTTTATCGACGACCGGTACAGCGATCATGTTCAGTCGCATTGCTAACGCAGCGATTTGCTCCTGGTCAGCATCGAGCCTGACGCTCTCGTGCTCAGGTTCCATAATGTCGCCTATGTGACGCTGGCCGTCTGCAAACAGATCATTGATTCGAACCAGACCCAACAGTTTTCCCGCGCTGTCGGTCACAAACACCGTATCGGCACATTCGTAGTGCGAGCCGCGCAGCGCCTCAATCACTTTATCCACAGGCGTATCGAAATGGACTCTCGGTATGCCAGTCAGCATATGCTCTGCAGCAGTGTCGCGTGCTGCCTCTGCGTCGAGGGTAATATCGTTCATGGCAGAACTCTCAGTATGAAATCGGAATGTGGTGCCGTCAGGCCGTCAAACCATACTATTGCACAGTTCCGCATGCAGCCGAGTCAAAAACCTCCACGACGCCGGACATGGACGAATTTTCACCAAGAACCCTGGACGGGTGTGTGGAAGATTTGCCCGGCGCGTCCGGGCCTGGTCCCTCACGAATGAACTGGACACCTAGCGAATGACCTGGACACCCATACTCTGTGTAAAGTAGTGAACACCCACATAGTAGCTTTGCAATCGCAACGTTTGTTTGGCCATTGATCAAAAGTCATATCTGAACCAAACAATGGATGATCTGACAGTTAAACCAAAAAATAGTTATTTTCGGTGCTAAAACTGTAATTCCAGACAAGCCAAACCTCGGCATGTGCCGTTCTGAATTGTTGGCACGAATTTCAGCTAGATCAGCTGCGGAAACAACCGCTCAGCAGCTGCCAAACCATACAGAAACCAATTGCTGCTGCGGTTCAAATGACACGGCACAAAAAATCCGGCCTCGCCGATGGCGATGACCGGAAGCACAGGTCTAGGAGCCTGTCGGATTTGACCGATCGTGGCGAAGGAAAGCCGGTTGGAGTCAGATTTTTCGATCTTTTGAGGCGAATAGTGAGCCTATGCAACGATGAAGATCGGAGAATCTGGCCCAATCCGGATTTTCTGCAGTAGATCAGTGTTAAGT